>Ga0101943_1000099_pt1 | contig 241352 bp, 227 predicted proteins | sample DewCreD2012metaG_5_FD_75244 | JGI IMG/M metagenome (GOLD analysis project Ga0101943, IMG submission 75244) | Hot spring sediment bacterial and archeal communities from British Columbia, Canada, to study Microbial Dark Matter (Phase II) - Dewar... ... | reverse complement strand
GCGATGTCGTTCTGCACGAAGGCCACGCCCACGTCCCCCCGGGCGATGAGCTGGATGTTGGCCACCGACGCCCCGGAGGTCTGCGCCGTGGCCTGCACCCCCGGCACGCGGCTCGACCAGACCTCGGCCAGCGCCGCGCCCAGCGGGAAGTACACCCCCGCCGTCCCGCCGGTGGCGACGGCGAGGAAGGTGCGCGGCTGCGCCGCCGCCGGCCAGCCCACGGCGGCGACCAGCAGGAGTGCCAACACGACGCGCCGGACGGCGTGGCGACGAGATGTGACGACTGCCATGGCTCGGTGCTCCCTCCTTCTGCGACGCCCCGCCCTCGGGGACGGGGCGGTGTCCTCACGGTCCGACCGTGCTGAACCGTCCCCCCTCCACCCGCGTGATGACGACGTCCCGCACCGGGTCGCCCCAGCGGTCGAAGGCGAGCTCGCCCGTCACACCGGGGAACCGCCGGACGCCGGCGACGGCCTCGCGCACGCGGACGCGGTCGGGGCCGCCGCGGCGCACGGCGAAGGCCACCAGGCGCACGGCGTCGTAGGCCTGCGCGGCGAACTGGTCGGGAGTCTGCCCGTACCGCTCCCGGTAGCGCGCCACGAAGTCGCGCACCAGCGGCAGCGGCACATCCGGCGCGAAGCCGGCCGGCACGTAGAGCCCCGCCGCCGCCTCGCCCGCCCAGGCCAGGGTGTCGGGAGAGTAGAGCGCATCCGAGCCCGCCACCACCAGGCGCGGCGCCGCCGCGCGCAGGGCCCGCAGCAGCTGCGCCCCCTCGTCGGGGTAGCCGGCCAGGAAGACGGCCTGCGCCCCCTCCTCCCCCGGGCCGCGGGCGTGCCGGGTGAAGTCGCGGTCCCCGTCGCGGTAGAGGCGCAGGCTGGTGATCTGCCCGCCCCGCCGCCGCACCGCCTCGGCGAAGGCCAGGGCCACCGTGGTGCCGTAGTCGTTGCTGTCGTGCACGATGGCGATGCGCCGCAGGCCCAGCCGCTCCACCAGGTGGGCGGCCACGGCCTGCGCCTGGGTGCGCGCGGGGAGCGCGGTGCGGAAGACGTAGTGGCCGCCGTAGGGGAGCTGTCCGGTGGCCCCGGGGGAGATCAGGACGAGGCGGTGGCGCTCGGCCGCCGGGGCCGCGGCGATGGTGGTCGGGTCGGTGAGCGGGCCCACCACCGCCACGACCTCCTGGGCCGCGAACTCCGCGAACAGCCGCGTGGTTTCCTCGGGCACGCCGCGGTCGTCCACGACCGTGAGGACCAGGCGGCGCCCGCCCGCGCCCCGGTCGGCGTTCACCTCCTCCGCGGCGAGCTGCGCCCCCTGCACCGCCGAGCGGGCGGCGCCCGGCACGCCGCTCGTGAGCGGCACGATCACGCCGACGCGCACCGTCGTCCCGGCGCTCCCGCGCCCCGCGCAGGCGGCGGCGGTCAGCGCCAGCGCCAGCAGGGCCAGCGCGCGCACGGGGCGCCCCCCTCGCGCCGGGGGTGGCGGAAGGTGTCGACGGTGTCCGGAGGTCTCTGGGCTCATGCGCGCATCGGCAGAACGCCACGACGACGACACACCGACGGCGCCCCCGGGAACCCCGGTGGGCGCCGTCGTGACGGTGCCGACGCACGGCGTGCGCCGCAAACCCCGGCGGCAGCCCGGCGGGCCCGGGTGGGCTCCGTGGCTTTGCGTCCCCGCCTCGCGGCGGGTTTGCCCTTGTCGCCTTGCTTCCCTAAATCACTGCCAACTCTGCCGCGTCCTTGCCGCTCATCCCCTCCGTGCCCACGTCGTTTCGGACTTAGACTTCCCTCAGGCACCCCCCGCGGCGGCGCCCCTCGGGCCCTGACCGGGGCCCCCTTCCGGGGACGGGCGGCGGTCGCCCTCGGTCGGCGACGCCGGATAGCGGGCCAGCAGCCGGCGGTAGAGCGTCATGACGTTGTAGACGTACCAGCGGGTCTCCGCGTAGGGCGGGACGCCCCCGTACCGCGCCACCGCGCCCTTGCCCGCGTTGTAGGCCGCGAGCGCCAGGTGGAGGTTCGTCCAGCCGTACCGGTCGAGGTGCCCGCGCAGCACCCGCACCGTCCCGTAGACGTTCTGCACCGGGTCGTCGGCGTCCACCCCCAGGGCCGCGGCGGTGGCCGGCATCAGCTGCCCCAGCCCCATCGCCCCCTTGGGCGACCGGGCCCGCGGCGCGAACCCGGACTCGATGGCGATCACCGAGACGATCAGGCGCGGGTCGAGGTTGTAGTGGTGGCCGTAGCCCAGGATGGCGCTGGCGATGAGCGCGGCCTCCACCTCGCTCAACGCCGGGTTGTAGGCGCGGGCGAGGCGGTGGTAGGTGCGCGGGTCGAGCGCCGCCGGCCGCGCCGCGGCCGGAGGGCGGCGGGCCGCCGGCGAGCTCAGCGGCTGGAGGGCCCACAGGCCGCGCCGCGCCAGTTCGGCGGCCGGGCCGGCGGGGCGCCGCCGCAGGACCTGCCGGAAGGCGTGGCGGGCCCCGGCCACATCACCCCGCTGCGCCTGCACGTACCCGAACCACAGCCACAGGTCGGGGCTGAGGGGGGCCAGGGCGAGGGCCCGCCGCAGCACGGCGTGCGCGTCGGCGAGGCGGCGCCGGTGGTAGAGGACGGCGGCCAGCCACTGGTAGGCCTGCGGGTCGCGCGGCCGCAAGGCCACCGCGCGGCGGAAGGCCGCCTCGGCGGCGCGCAGGTGCCCGCGGCGGTAGAGCGCCACCCCGTGCGTCAGGGCGGAGGACGGCTGGGCCCGGGCTGGCACCGCGGCGGCGGGGCCGGCAGACGCGGCAGCGGCGGCGCCGGCAGACGCGGCGGCGACCGGGGCGGCCGGACCGACGGAGGTCGCCGCCACCGCCCCCGCGAGCAGCAGCAGGACGGCCACCCGGCGGGTCACGTCAACTGCTCCACCAGTTCGCTGCGACGCTTCTTGATGGCCAGCCGCGCCCGGGCCACGTTGCCGCCGGCCCGCAACACGACCGCCACGAAGTGCTCCGGGGTGAGGGCCATGACCAGCAGGGCCAGGCGGTCCATGGTGACGGAGACCGCGTCCAGGTCGCCCCCGTCGAGCTTGCGGGCACAGAACGCCCCCAGCTTCATCAGGGTGGCCAGGTCGGCGGCCATCCGCCCCAGGTCCACCCCGCCCTCCTTCACCACGGCCTCCACGAGGGTGCCGTCCATCCCGCCCACCGCGGCGGCGCGGGCGTCGTCGAGGATGAGTTCCTGCAGGAGGGTGCGGAGGGCCATGGACTAGTCGGGGCGGCGCGCAGTCGTCCCCAGGGTTCGACGGGCGGCGGGCCGGTCCTGCCGCACCGGCACGCTCACGAGCCCTCCCGCCACATGCGCAGCTGGATGTCGAAGGGCGGCTTGGTGGCCAGGACGCGCAGGAAGGTCTCCACGACCGCCGGGTCGAGGGTGGTGCCCGCCATCCGCCGCACCTCCTCCACCGCCTCGGTCAGGCTCTTCCCGCGCCGGTAGGGGCGGTCGGAGATGAGGGCGTCGAAGGTGTCGGCCACGCGGATGATGCGCGCGCCGAGCGGGATCGCCTCCCCGGCCAGCCCGTCGGGGTAGCCGGTGCCGTCGTAGCTCTCCTGGTGGTGGAGGACCAGGTCGACCAGGGGCCGGAAGGGCCGCATCTCCCGCAGGATGGCCGCGCCGCGCTCGGCGTGCTGGTTCACGATCAGCCGCTCTTCGGCGGAGAGGCTCCCGCGCTTGCGCAGGATGTGCTCGGGGGTGGCGATCTTCCCGATGTCGTGCAGCAGGCTGGCCAGGCGGATCTGCTCCACCTGCTCGGGCGGCAGGCCCATCTCCGCGGCGATGGCGGCCGCGCTCGTGGCCACCCGCTGGGAGTGGCCGCGGGTGTAGGGATCCTTCGCCTCCAGCGCGGCGGTCAGCGTGTTCACGGCGCTGTAGAGGAGGTCGCGCAGCTGCTCCTGCACGCGCGCGTCGTGGATGGCCACGGTGGCCTGCGCGGCCAGGACGCGCAGCGTCTCCACGTCGTCGCGGGAGAAGCGCCGCCCGTTGTAGCGCCCGGCCAGGGCGAAGCCGAGGGGCCGCCCCTCGATCTGGAGGGGCAGCGCCAGCGCGGCCGCCACCTCCAGCCCGGCGAAGGACTCGGTCCACTCCGGGTCGAGGTCCATCCGCTCCGTCACCGCCACCTCGCCCGCTCCCAGCACCCGCGCCACCACCCCGCTGTCCGGCAGCACGCGCCGGCCGCGCCACTCCCGCAGCTCCAGGTTGCGCACGCCGGCCACCGTCGGCACCCCGTCCTCGTCGAGCAGGGCCACCAGGCCCACGTCGGCGCGCCCCACCTCCAGCAGCTCCGCGAGGAAGCGGTCCACCCGCGTCTCCAGGGGGAGCGCCGCCATCTGGCGTACCGTCGAGGCGACGCGGTCGAGCCGCTGCCACTGCGCCCGCGCGGCCCTGGCCGCCTCCAGCCGGGAGAGGAGGCTGCGGCGGTGGAGGAGGCGGGCCGACCCCAGCACGCCGCCGAGGAGAGGGAGGAGGACGGCGGTCTGGACGACCGCCCGCAGGCCGCTCTGCGCACCGACCAGCAGGCCGAAGACGGCCGCCGCGGCCAGCCCGGCCAGCGCCCCGCCGAGCGGGCCGGTCCCGACCGCCGACCAGGCCAGGACGACCGGGAAGTACAGGTAGAAGACGCTGTCCGCCCCCGCGGTCAGGCGGGTGAGCCCGCCGACGAGGAGGAGGTCGGTGGCCAGCCAGGCGGCCTCCGCCCGGGCGCGGTGCCGGGTGCGGGCCAGCAGGAACGGCCCGAGCACGCTCCCGGCCGCCAGCAGCCCCAACAGGACGAGGGGTCCGGACGGCGAGCGGTGGGGCAGGGCGCCGGCCAGGCCGGCCGAGGGATCGACGAGGACGAAGAGGACGCCCACCCCGACGGCGGCGAGCCGCAGGACGAGCACGCTCCGGGTGTTCTCGGTGAGCCGCACCTGCCGCGCCTCCGCGCCTCCTGCCTCTGACCGTGACCGGATGCTGCGCCGGGCCGTGACAGGAGGAGATATGCCCCCGCGTCGGGGGGCTGAGACCGCCTGCGGGCCCGTCTAGCGCTCCGGCTCGGCGGGCGGGAGGTCGAGCAGGCGGAGCAGCCACCGCTCCACGCGGCGGCTCAGGTAGCGGGTCGTGGGCAGCTCGCGGGGGCTCAGCGGGGTCACCAGGATGGTGTAGAGCCCCAGGCGGTTGCCCGCCAGCATGTCGGTGAGGAGCTGGTCGCCGATCATGGCGGTCTCCGCGGGGCCCGTCTGCATGAGGGCCATCGCCTGGCGCAGCATCGAGACCGCCGGCTTGATGAAGCCGCGCGCCACCGGGAGGCCGAGCTGCTCGGCCACCACGGTGACGCGTCGGGCCCGGCTGTTCGTCACCAGCACGGCGCCGAAGCCGGCCTCCCGCACCTGGCGCATCCAGGCCAGGACGGCGTCGGTGACCTCACGGCTGCCGTGAGGCAGGAGGGTGTTGTCCAGGTCGAGGATGAGGCCGCGGATGCCCTGGGCGCGCAGGGCGCCGAGGTCGATGTCGAAGACCGAGCGCCGGCGCAGCCGGGGCCGGAAGAGGTCGAGCAGCCTCACCGCCGGTAGCGCCGCACGTTGGCCAGGTGCTCCTCGAAGGTGCGGCTGAAGGCGTGGCGGCCGTCGGGGCGGAGGACGTAGAACAGGTAGGGCACGCGCGCCGGCGCGAGCGCCGCCCGCAGCGCCCCCCACCCCGGGTTGGCGATCGGCCCCGGGGGGAGGCCGGCGTGCCGGTAGGTGTTGTAGGGCGAGTCCACCTGCAGGTCGCGCTCGGTGACCACCGGCCGGTGCTCCCCCAGGGCGTAGAGGACCGTGGCGTCGATCTCCAGGCGCATCCCCCGGCGCAGCCGGTTGTAGATGACCCCGGCGATCACCGGCTGCTCGTCGGGGACCCGCGCCTCCCGCTCCACCAGCGAGGCGATGATGACGGCCTCGTGGAAGGAGACGCCCTGGGCGCGGGCGCGGGCGCGCCACGCCGGAGGGACCCGCTCGCCGAAGCGGTCCAGCATGCGCGCGACCACCTCCCGCGCGGGCAGCCCCCGCGGGAGGTGGTAGGTGTCGGGAAAGAGGTAGCCTTCCAGGTTGGAGCGGCCGGGGAGGAACGGGTGGGGGAAGGTCGCCCCCTCCTCCGTGGCCACGCGCAGGAAGGCCGCCCGGTCCCCCAGCCCCCGGGCGGCCAGCAGGTCGGCGATCTGCACCAGGGTGGACCCCTCGGGGACCGTGAGCGGGTGGAGGAGCACCTGACCGCGGGCCAGGCGGTCGAGGATCTCGAGCGTGGACATGGCCGGGGAGAGCGCGTACTCCCCGGACTGCAGGCGGCCTTCCAGCCGCCGCACCCGGGCCGCCACCTCGAACGCGCTGGGTGAGCGCAGGACCCCCGCCTGGGCCAGCCGGCGGGCGATCTGGCGGACGGTGGCTCCGGGGGGGATCTGCACCACCCGGACGGCGCCGGCGGGGTCGCGCGGGGCGAGGGCCGCCGCCCCGACGGCGAAGGCCCCGGCCGCACCGGCCAGGGCCCCCAGGATCAGGACCGCTGCGACCAGCCGCAGCGGTTACTCCTCCTCGTCCTCCAGGTCCTCGTCCTCCTCGTCCTCCTCGTCGAACGCCTCCTCGTCGTCGTCCTCGAGGTCGTCCAGGTCGTCCTCCAGGTCCTCGTCCTCGAGGCCTTCCTCGTCCTCGAGGTTCTCGTCGTCTTCGTCCTCGAGGTCGACGATGTCCTCCTCCTCTTCGAGGTCCTCGAGGGCGGCGGCCACGCGGTTGAACTCCTCCTCGTCCTCGAGGGCGGAGAGGGTCTCGTCGTCCTCCACCCGGAAGATCACCGCCTCGTCGCCCCCCTCGGTGGGCTGGAGGACCGCGTAGCGACGCGACGCGACCTCGATGACGTCCACGACGTTGAACTCGTGCTCGTTGCCCTGGTCGTCGACCAGGCTGATCGTCTCCCGCTTCGTGCCCACTCCCGCCACCTCCGGCCTCGCACGGCCAACGGAGTCTAGCACAGTTTCTTTCCCACCGACAAGGAAGGCGCCGGGGCCCACCGGCGAGGAACGCCCCGGGGACGACCGCACGGCCGGGCCGGGCGGGTCGGCCCCGCCCGGCGCCCCCGCGGCGCGGCGGCGGTCCAGGTAGGTCTGCAGGATGAGGGCCGCCGCCACCGCGTCGCGCGTGGCCCGGCGGCGGGCGCGCGACGCCCCGCCGGCCAGGAGGGCGCGCTCCGCCGCGGCGGTGCTGAGGCGCTCGTCCACCCGCTCCACCGGCACCGGCACCCGGGCCTGCAGCGCGCGCACGAAGCGTGCGGCCGCTGCGGCCTGCCGGCCGGCGTGTCCCGCCAGCGTCAACGGCTCGCCGACCACCACGCGCGCCACCCCGTGGGCGGCCACCAGGGCGGCCACGTGCTCCAGCGTCTCCCGCAGCCCGCGCCGCTCGATGACCCCGTGCGGTTGCGCGATCACGCCGCCGGGGTCGCTGAGGGCGACGCCGATGCGGCGCGCCCCCAGGTCCAGCGCGAGCACCCGGCCGGGCGGCCCCTCCCGCTGCCCCGGCCCCACGGGCGCCTACCGCCCCGCCGGGGCGAGGGCGGCGCGCACCGTGTCGGGGACGCTCTGCAGCGCCGCCTCCACCCGCGCTACGTCCCGCCCGCCGGCCTGGGCCAGCTCGGCCCGGCCGCCGCCGCTCCCGCCGAGGACCGCCGCGGCGTGGCGGGCCAGCGCGTCCGCCTGCAACCCACGGGCCACCAGGTCCGGCGTGACCATGGCCACCATGGCCACCTTCTCGTTCACCACCGAGGCGAGCACGATCACCCCCGACCCCAACCGGGCCCGCACCTCGTCGCCGACGCGGCGCAGGGCGTCGGGCCCCAACCCGTCCACGCGCGCGGTCAGGACGCGCACGCCCTCCACCTCCCGCACCGCCCCGAGCAGCCGCTCCACGTCGGCGGCCGGGCGCGCGCCCCGTTCCTGCTCGAGCTGGCGCACCTGCTCCAGCAGCCGGCGCACCCGGGCGGGGACTTCGGCCGGCGCCACCCGCAGCGCCTCGGCGGCCTCGCGCAGCTGCCCCTCCAGCCGCTCCACGTAGGCGTGCGCGCCGCGCCCGGTGACCGCCTCGATGCGCCGGATCCCCGCGGCGGCACTCCCCTCGGCCACGATCTTGAAGAGCCCGATGTCGCTCGTCAGCGGCACGTGGGTGCCGCCGCACAGCTCGCGGCTGTACCCGGCGATCTCCACCATGCGGACGCGCTCGCCGTACTTCTCCCCGAAGAGCGCCATCGCCCCGCGCGCCAGGGCCTCGTCGTAGGGCAGCCAGCGCGCCCGCACGGGGAGGGCCTCGAGGATCTTCTCGTTCACGCGCCGCTCCACCGCCGCCCGCTCCTCCGGGGTCAGGGCGGCCAGGTGGGTGAAGTCGAAGCGCAGGCGGTCGGGGGCCACCAGGGAGCCGGCCTGGCGGGCGTGCTCCCCCACGATCTCGTGGAGGGCGCGGTGGAGCAGGTGGGTGGCGGTGTGGTTGCGCATGGTGTCGCGACGGGCCACGGCGTCGACCGCGGCGCGCACCCGCTGCCCCACGCGCACCGTCCCCCGCCCCACCCGGCCGCGGTGGAGGATGACGCTGCCGACCCGCTGGGTGTCCTCGACGACGACCTCCACCCCCCGCGCCTGCAGGCGGCCACGGTCCCCCACCTGGCCGCCCCCCTCGGGGTAGAAGGGCGTGCGGTCCAGGACCACGTCCACCGCCGCGCCCTCATCGGCCGCCTCGACCCGCCGCCCGTCCTGCACGACGGCGAGGACGGTGGCCCGGCCGGTCAGCCGGGTGTAGCCGGTGAAGGCGGTGGGGGGCAGGTCGGCCAGGTCGGCGGCCCGCACCTCCTCCCCGGCGGCGGTGCCGGCCGCGGCGCGGGCCCGCTCCCGCTGCCGCGCCATCGCCGCCTGGAAGCCGGCCTCGTCCACCTGGAGGCCGTGCTCGCGGGCCACGTCGCGCGTCATCTCCAGGGGGAAGCCGAAGGTGTCGTAGAGGCGGAAGGCCGCCTCACCGGGGATGAGCTGCTCGCCGCGGCGGCGCACCTCGGCGATCGTCTCCGCCAGCCGCGCCAGCCCCGCCGCCAGCGTCTGCCCGAAGCGCTCCTCCTCCGCCAGGATGGTGCGGCGGATGAGGGCGCGCCGCTCCACCAGCTCGGGGTAGACCTCGCCCATGGTCTCGACCACGGCATCGGCGACCTCGTGCAGGAAGGGGCGCTCGAGCCCGGCGCGCCGGCCGTAGCGGATGGCCCGGCGCATGATCATCCGCAGCACGTAGGGGCGCCCCTCGTTCCCGGGCATCACCCCGTCGGCGATGAGGAAGGCCGCGGCGCGGGCGTGGTCGGCGATGACGCGGTAGGCCACGATCTCCCGGGCGCGGGCGGCGGCGTCGTGCCCCAGCAGCGCCTGGATGCGGGCCATGAGCGGGGCGAAGAGGTCGGTGTCGAAGTTGGTGGGGGCCTGCTGCAGCACCGCCACCATGCGCTCCAGCCCCATCCCCGTGTCCACGCCCGGGCGGGGCAGCGGCGTCCGGGTGCCGTCGGCGGCCTGGTCGTACTGCATGAAGACCAGGTTCCAGATCTCCAGCCAGCGGCCGCAGTCGTTGTCCAGGGCCACGCTGCAGTCGGGGCGCCGGCAGGTGCAGGCCTGGGGACCCCAGTCGTAGTGGACCTCGGAGGTGGGGCCCACGGGGCCGACCGGGCCCATCATCCAGAAGTTGGTCTTCTCCCCCATGCGCAGGACGCGCTCCGGCGGCACGCCCAGCGCCCGCCAGGCCTGGTAGGCCTCCTCGTCCGTGGCGAAGACGGTGAAGACCAGGCGGTCGGGACTCACCCCGTACCCCTCGGTCATCAGCTCCCAGGCGTAGCGGATCGCCTCCCGCTTGAAGTAGGCGCCGAAGGCGAAGTTGCCGAGCATCTGGAAGAAGGTGTGGTGGCGCGGGGAGGGGCCGACCGTCTCCAGGTCGTTGTGGTGGCCGGAGACGCGCAGGCACTTCTGCAGCGTGACCGCCCGGTCGTAGGGGCGGCGCTCCAGCCCCAGGAAGACGTTCTTGAACTGCACCATCCCGGCGTTGGTGAAGAGCAGCGTGGGGTCCTCCGCCGGAACCAGCGACGAGCTCGGGACCACGGCGTGCCCGCGGGCGGCGAAGAAGTCGAGGAAGGTGCGGGCGACCTCCGTCCACCTCATGACGCCGCGCCCTCCAGCACCTCGCCGAGCAGCGCCTCCGCCGCCGCGCACGCCTCCTCCATGGCCTCCACGGCCCGGTCGACCTGGGCGTCGGTGACGATGAGCGGCGGGGCGAAGCGGATCACCTCCTGGCGGTTGAGGGCGAAGACGCCCAGTACCTGCCGCTCCACCAGCCCCATGTTCACCAGCAGCCCGACGTCGCTGTGGACGAACTCCACCCCCACGAGCGCGCCGCGCCCGCGCACCTCGCGGATGAGCCGGGGGTGGCGGCGCTGCACCTCGCGCAGCCCGCCGAGCAGCCGCTCCCCGATGGCCAGCGCCCGCTCCAGCAACCCCTCCGCCTGGATGGTGCGGATGGTGGCGATGGCCGCCGCCCAGGCCAGGCGGTTCATGATCGTCGTGGAGTGCAGCACCGGGTTGGGGTGGCGGGCCAGCGCGTCGAAGGCGCGGGGCCGGGCGATGAAGGCCCCGAGGGGCGCCACGCCCCCGCCGAGGCCCTTGGCCGCGGTGAGGATGTCCGGCGTCACCCCCTCCCACTCGCACGCCCACAGCCGCCCGGTGTGCCCCATCCCCGTCTGCACCTCGTCGAGGATGAGCAGGGCCCCGTGGCGGTCGCACACCGCGCGGGCGCCGCGCAGGTACCCCTCCGGCGGCACCACGATGCCGTTCTCCCCCTGGATGGGCTCGAGGATGACCGCGGCCGTCGTCCCGTCCACCGCCGCCTCCAGCGCCGCCAGGTCCCCGAAGGGCACGTGCCGCACCTCCGGCAGCAGCGGCCGGAAGGGGTCGCGGAAGACGTCGCGGCCGGAGACGCTGAGCGAGCCGAAGGTCTTCCCGTGGAAGGCGCCTTCCGCGGCCACGAAGCCCGGCCGGCCGGTGGCCAGCCGCGCCAGCTTGAGCGCCCCCTCGTTGGCCTCGGTGCCGCTGTGGCAGAAGAAGGTGTACTGCAGGTCGCCCGGGGTGACCTGGGCCAGCAGCTCGGCCAGCTCCCCGGCGAGGCCGTCCAGCGGCACGCGCGGCGACAGCGGCAGGCGGTGCAGCTCCCGCTCCACGGCCGCCACCACCGCGGGGTGGCGGTGCCCCAGGACGAAGACGGCGATGCCGGCGGCGAAGTCCAGGTACTCGCGGCCGTAGATGTCGCGCACCACCGCCCCGTCGGCCTCCACGGCCAACGTCTCCAGGCCGGCCAGGCGGATCAGCCGGGCGAAGCTGGGGTGGATGTAGCGCTCGTAGCGCTCGAAGGCCCGCCGGACCTCGGCCTCACGCTGGTCGGTCACCGCTCCCACCCCCCTCAGGCCACCTGCCCGGCCGCCAGGCGGTCGCGGGCCCGCCGCACGATCTCCCGCGTCTCCTTGTACCGGATGCGTGCCATCGCCTCGTCGACCGGCACCCACTCCGCGGCGACGAACCCCTCCTCGCGCTGCGGGCGCGGCTCCTCCCCGCCGAGGAACTCGAGCAGGTAGTAGTGCACGGTCTTCTGGTAGAGGACCCCTTCGGCCCGCCAGTAGAAGGTATAGCGCTCTTCGCCCAGGTCGGCAGCCACGCGCACGTTCCCCAGTCCGGTCTCCTCGCGCACCTCCCGCAGCGCCACCGCCTCCGGGGTCTCCCCCCGCTCGATGGTCCCCTTGGGGAGCATCCACTTGCCGCTCTCGTGGCGCAGGAGCAGGACCTCGGGACCGGTGGGCCCGCGACGGAAGACGACCCCGCCGGCGCTGCGGGCGTACTTGACCGGCCGGCCGCGGCCCGGCGGCCGGGAGGGTACGGAGGGGCGGGCCGGCCGCCCCCGCGGACGTCCCTCCGGCCCTGCGCCCTCGGAGGGTCGGCCCTGGCGCGACGCCATGGTCGGTTTCCGCGCTCCTCGTCGCCGCGCGGTGGGGAGCGATGGCGCTCAGCGGGCCCGGACGGCGCTCCCGGCGGCCCTAGCGCCGCTTCCGCCGGGCGAGCTTCCGCCGGCGCTTCTGGCTGGGCTTCTCGTAGTGCTCGTGCCGCTTCGCCTCGGTGAGGATGCCCGACCGCTTGACCTGCCGCTTGAACCGCCGGAGGGCGCTGTCCAGGGTCTCATCCTTGCCCACGCGCACTTCCGCCATCCCGTCCACCCCCTTTCCAGCACCCCCGCCCGGCCGCGCAGGCGTCGCAGCGGTCCTGATGACGCCCGGCCGGCCCGGGTCGATGCCGCCGGCGCCGCCGCATCGGCGGGCGTCGGCAGACCCTGCCGGGCGCCGTGCCTGTCCTCATGATACACGACTACTCCCACCGCCGCTCGTCCGCCACGAGCGGCGCGTCCGCCGGCAGCGCGCGCGGGGGCAGCACCTCCACCTCGACGCGCAGGCGGACCGCCTCGCGCAGCACGGCGGCGATCCGCCCGGGGTCGACCGCCGCCCCCGCGGGCTCCACGCGCGCGGTGAGCCGGTCCTGGTGCCCTTCCCGCGTGACGCGCAGCTGCAGGCGGGCCACCTCGGGGAGGCGCTCGAGCGCCCGCCGCACGTCGTTGGGGTGGACGAACATGCCGCGCACCTTCACCGCCTCGCCCACCCGTCCCAGCACGCCCCGCAGCCGCGGGCTGCCGCGCCCGCAGGGACACGGGGCGGGCTCCAGCAGGGAGAGGTCGCCCGTGGCCAGGCGCAGCAGCGGGTAGGTCTCGCTGAGGAAGGTCACGACCACCTCGCCGGCGCTCCCGGCGGGCAGCGGCGCCCCGGTGTGCGGGTCGACCACCTCGACGTAGACCCGCGGGGAGAGGTGCAGGCCCTGGGCGGCTTCGCACTCGTAGGCGATCAGGCCCACGTCGGCGGTGGCGTAGGCCTGGCGCACCTGCACGCCCTGCGCGCCGAGCTCCCGCCGCAGCCCCTCCGTCAGCACCTCGCCCGAGACCAGGGCCACGCGGAAGGGCGGGCGGTGGGGCTGCGCCAGCAGCGTCGCCAGGAAGGAGGGCGTGCCGACGTACCCGCGCGCGCCCAGCCGGGCGGCCACCTGCGCCTGCAGCTCGCTCTGGCCGCCCCCGCCGGGGACGACCACGCACCCGAGGGCCTCCAGCCCCTCGTCGACCATGTGACCGGCGGGCGTCAGGTGGTAGGCGAAGGTGTTGAGGACCACGTCGCCGCGGCGGAACCCGGCGGCGTACAGCGCCCGGGCGAACCCCCAGGCGTCCGGCCCGTGGGGCTGGGGATCGTAGATGGGCCCCGGGGAGACGAAGACGCGGCGCAACGCCGCCAGCGGCACCGTCGTCCACCCGCCGAAGGGCGGGTGGTCGGCCTGCAGGGCGGGCAGCGCTTCCTTGCGCAGCAGCGGGAGGCGGGCCAGGTCCTCCGGCCAGCGACGTCCCTCCAGGCCGCCCGCCGCCTCCACCGCCGCCCGCCCGGCCGGCGTGGCCTCCCAGGCGCGCCGCACCGTCTCCTCCACGCGCGCCGCCGCCCAGCGGGCCCAGGCCTCGGGGGAGAGCGCCTCCCAGGCGTCGTAGCGCTCCTCCACGCCAGCACCTATTCGCGCCGTCCTGCCGCGGCCCTACGCGCACCAGTCTGACCCGCCGCGGCCCTCCGCCCGCAGCCCGACGCGCCGCAGCCCGACGCGCAGGGGACCGCTACGGCCCGGCCCGTCGGGCGGGAGGAGCACCTCCGCCGGGAGCCGTATCTTGTGCCCGTGGGCCTCCCCGAGCCCCGCCAACCGGCGGTGACCGCGGCACCGCTCGTCGAGCCGGTGCTGGCCGTGGAGCACCTCAGCCTGCGCTTCGCCGGCGTGGCCGCCATCGACGACCTCTCCTTCGTCCTGCACACCGGCGAGCTCCTGGGGATCATCGGCCCGAACGGCGCCGGCAAGACCAGCGTGCTCAACTGCATCAACGGCTTCTACCGGCCCCAGACCGGGCGCATCCTCCTGGCCGCTCCGCCGGCCGCCCCCGGCGCGGCCCCGGGGCCGCTCGAGGAGATCACCCGCTTGGCCCCCCACCTGCGGGCGCGGCGGGGGATCGCCCGCACCTTCCAGAACATCGCCCTCTACCCCGGGATGAGCGTGCTGGCCAACATCCTCTCCGGCCGCCTGGCGCACATGCGGGCCTCGCTGCTGGCCGGCGGCCTCCACTGGGGACCGGGGGAGCGCGAGCTGCTGGCGCAGCGCGCGCGGGTGGAGGAGATCATCGACTTCCTGGAGCTGGAGGAGCACCGCGACCACCGCGTCGCCGACCTCCCCTACGGCATCCAGAAGAAGGTGGAGCTGGGACGGGCGCTGGCCCTGGAGCCGCGCGTGCTGCTGCTCGACGAGCCCATGGCGGGGATGAGCGCCGACGAGAAGGCGGACATGGCCCGCTACATCCTGGAGCTGCGGGAGGTGCGCGGCCTGCCCATGATCCTCATCGAGCACGACATGGGGGTGGTCATGGACCTCTGCGACCGCCTCATCGCCATGGACTACGGGCGCCAGATCGCCGAAGGGCTCCCCGCCGACGTCCAGCACCACCCCGAGGTCCTGCGCGCCTACCTGGGGGAGGCGGTGGCGGGGTGACCCGGGCCGCCCCCACGCCCGGAGCGGTCCTGGAGCGCCCCGCCCCCGCGGCGGCGCCGGCCGCGCTGGTCCCGGACACCTTCCCGCGCCGCCTGGTCCACAACGCCGCCCGCTTCGGCGACCGCGTCGCCTTCCGGGAGAAGGCGTTCGGCATCTGGCGGGAGATCACGTGGCGGGAGTACCTGGAGCACGCCCGCGCCTGCGCTCTGGGGCTGCGCGCGCTGGGGCTGCGGCGGGGCGACGTCGTGGCCCTGGTCGGCGACAACCGGCCGGAGCTGTACTACCTGGCCATGGGGGCGCAGGCCCTGGGGGCCATCTCCTGCGGGATGTACCAGGACAGCCTGGCCGAGCAGCTGGCCGAGCTGATCGACTTCGCCGAGGCGCGCGTGGTCTTCTGCGAAGACCAGGAGCAGGCCGACAAGGTCCTGGCCATGGAGGCGCGCCTGCCGCGCGTCGAGCGCATCATCGTGGAGGACTGGCGGGGGATGTGGCGCTACCGCCACCCCAAGCTGCTGGCCTTCACCGAGCTGGAACGGCTCGGCCGGGAGGCGGCCCGGGCGGACCCCGCCGCCTTCGACGCCCTGGTGGCGGAGGGCCGGGCGGACGACGTGGCCATCTTCTGCCTGACCTCGGGGACGACCACGCTGCCCAAGCTGGCCATGCTCTCCCACCGCAACCTGCTCAGCCAGGGGGAGAACTTCCTGGCCGTGGAGCCGCACATCTCGCCCAGCGACGAGTTCGTCAGCTACCTGCCGTTCGCCTGGATCGGGGAGCAGATGATCTCCTACACGCTGCACCAGCTGGTCGGCTTCACGGTGAACTTCCCGGAGGAGCCCCACACCAGCCAGCGGGACTTCCGGGAGATCGCCCCGCACTTCACCTTCGCCCCGGCCCGCATCTACGAGGGGCTGCACTCGATGGTCACGGTGCGCATGCTGGACGCCGGGTGGCTGCGCCGCACCATCTACGCCTGGGGGATGGGGGTGGGCAGCCGCCTCGTCGACCTGGAGGCGGCCGGCCGCCCCGTGCCGTGGTGGCTGCGCCTGCTGCGCGTGGCCGCCTACTGGCTGGTCCACCGCCCGGTGCTGGACAAGCTGGGGATGACGCGCATGCGCGCGGCCTGGAACGGCGGGGCCTCGCTGGGCCCGGACTACTTCCGCTTCTTCCGGGCGCTCGGGCTCAACCTCAAGCAGATCTACGGGCAGACGGAGATCGCCGGGATCTCCTGCGTCCACCGGGACGGCCAGGTGCGCTTCTGGACCATGGGGGCGCCCATCGCCCACACGGAGGTCCGCCTCTCCGAGGAGGGGGAGATCCTCAGCCGCAGCCCCTCGGTCTTCCTGGGCTACTTCAAGAACCCCGAGGACACCCGCCGCGCCCTGCGGGACGGGTGGCTCCACTCCGGGGACTACGGGACCCTCGACCCCAGCGGCGACGTCATCCTCTTCGACCGCATGGGCGACGTCATCGTCACCGCGGACGGGACGCGGGTGGCCCCGCGGGTCATCGAGGACATGCTGAAGTTCACCCCCTACATCCAGCAGGCCATGGTCGTGGGGGACGGCCGCCCCTACCTGGCCGCCATTTTGAACATCGACCTGGGCAACGTGGGCAAGTGGGCGGAGGACCGGGGGCTGGCCTACACCTCCTACGCCGACCTCTCCCAGCGCCCCGAGGTCCTGGACCTCCTGGAGGGGCTGGTGCGCGAGACCAACGCCCGGCTGCAGCCGGAGTGGCGGCTGGCGGCCTTCGTCTCGCTGTACAAGGAGTTCCACCCGGACGACGACGAGCTCACCCGCACGCGCAAGCTGCGCCGCCGCCACATCCTGGCGCGCTACCGCGACCTGGTGGAGGCGATCTACGCCGGGGCGGACCTCTTCCAGACGGTGGTGACGGTGCGCTACGAGGACGGCCGCGTGGCCGAGCTGCGCCCGGTCATGGCCATCCGCCGGGTGGAGCCGCCGCCGGTGGCTGCGCCACCGGCGGCTTCCCCGGCTGCGCCGTCTGCCGGCCCCCCACGCCCGTCTCCATGACCTGGCACTTCATCGCCGAGGGCACCCTCATCGGACTGGCCGTGGGGGCCATCTACGCCCTCATCGCGCTGGGCTTCGCCCTCCTGTACAAGTCCACGAAGATCCTCAACCTGGCCCACGGGGAGCTCGTCCTCTTCGGCGGCTACCTGGCCATCGCGCTGAGCACGGCCCTGCCCGGCCCGCCCGTCCTGGCCTTCGTCCTGGCCGTGGTGGCCACGCTGGCCGCCGCGGCGCTGCTCGGCTTCGCCGTGGAGCGGGCGGTGATGCGCCCGCTGTTCGGGCAGCCGCTCCTTTCGGTCATCATCGTCACCCTGGCCCTGGGCTACGTCGTCCGGGGTGTCATGGTCGGGCTGTGGGGCGGGGACACCCGCCTCTTCCCGCCCGTCGTCCCCACCGGGGTCTTCCGCCTCCCCCTGCCCGGGCTGGAGGCGCTGGCCGTCCCCCAGGTGGGGGTGTGGGCGGCGCTGGTGGCCGCGGTCCTGCTCGTGGCCTTCTCGCTCTTCTTCCGTTACTCGCTGTGGGGGATCGCCATGCGGGCGGCGGCTAACGAGCAGCTCACCGCCTCCGCCCTGGGGGTGAGCCTGAAGCGGGTCTTCGCCGTGGCCTGGGCCTTCGCCGCCGCCGCGGCCTCCGTGGGCGGGATCCTGCTGGGCCTGTGGCTGGGGGTGAACTTCGCGCTGGGCTTCGTCGGGCTCAAGGCCCTGGCCGCGGTCATCCTGGGCGGGCTGGACAGCATCCCCGGCGCCATCCTGGGCGGGTTCATCATCGGCGTCACCGAGAACCTGCTCGGCGCCTACATCGACGCCCGCGTCCAGCTCTTCGGCGTGCCGCTGCACGGCTTCAAGGAGATCACGCCCTTCCTCATCATCCTGCTCGTGCTGCTGGTCCGCCCCTACGGCCTCTTCGGTACCGAGCACGTGGAGCGGCTCTGATGGCGGTCCGGCCGGCCGGCACCTTCAAGACCACCTACGCGGCCGACATGGCCCTGCTGGACACGCGCTTCGACCAGGTGGGCTTCGCCCTGCTCCTCCTGGCCCTGCTCCTGGCCCCCTGGTGGCTGGGCCGTTACCTCTTCCTGCTGAACGCCATCGGCATCTTCGCCATCGGGGCGGTGGGGCTGTCCCTGCTCACCGGCTTCGGCGGGCAGATCTCCCTGGGCCACGCCGCCTTCATGGCGGTGGGGGCCTACACCTCCTGGCTGCTCACCCAGCACGGGGTCCCCTTCCTCCTGGCCCTGCCGCTGGCCGGGCTGACCGCCTTCGCCTTCGGGGCGGTGGTGGGGCTGCCCTCGCTGCGCATCAAGGGGCTCTACCTGGCCATCGCCACGCTGGCCTTCCAGTTCGTCCTCGACTACGTCATCGTGCACGCCTGGGGGGCGGGCGGGGGCAACGTCGTCGTCGGGCCGAGCCTCTTCGGCTACGCCATCCGCACCGAGCGCCAGTTCTACTACCTGCTCCTGCCGCTGTGGCTGGGGGCGGGGGTCTTCGCCGCCAACCTGGTGCGGGGCCGCGTGGGGCTGGCCCTCATGGCCATCCGCGACCGCGACTACGCCGCCCAGGTCCTGGGGGTGCCGCTGCTCTACTACAAGGCGCTGGCGTTTGCCCTGGCCGCCTTCTACGCCGGCGTGGCCGGCAGCCTCTTCGCCCACTACAACCGGGTGATCACCAACGAGCACTTCACCATCGGCCAGTCCATCGACTACATCGCCATGGTCGTCCTGGGAGGCCTGGGGAGCGTCTGGGGGCCGCACCTGGGGGCGGCGCTGGTCATCTCCCTCACCCAGGTGCTGAAGATCCTCACCCCGGCACTCGTCGACCTCCTCCCGGCCTTCGGGCGCGTGGCCACGCCGCTGCGCGAGGTGGTCTTCGGGGCGCTCCTCATCGGGCTGCTCATCTGGGAGCCGGGGGGCCTGGCCATGCTCTGCCGCAAGCTCAAGCGCTACCTCGACCTCTGGCCCTTCCCGTATTAACGTTTCATAACGGTCCCGGAGTCCGCCGGGCCGGACCCGTAGAATCACAGTAGCCGAGACTCAAGGCAGGGGAGCACCCATGCGCATCGCCCAGATCGCCCCGTTGTACGAGAGCGTCCCACCGAAGATGTACGGCGGGACGGAGCGCGTCGTCTACGGCCTGACCGAGGAGCTGGTCCGCCGCGGGCACGAGGTCGTCCTCTTCGCCTCGGGGGACAGCCAGACCTCGGCCACCCTCGTCCCCTGTGCCGACCGGGGGCTGCGCCTGGACGGCACGGTGCGGGACTACCACGCCTACACCATGATCCAGCTCGGCATGGTCTACGAGCGGGCGGAGGCGTTCGACCTCATCCACAACCACGTGGACTACTTCGCCTTCCCCTTCACCCGCCTCACCCGCGTCCCCACGGTGACGACCCTCCACGGCCGGCTGGACCTGCCCGAGGTGGAACGCGTGCACGCCCACTTCGCCGACCTGCCCATGGTCTCCATCAGCTACGCCCAGCGCCGGCACCTGCCGCAGGCGCGCTGGGTGGCCAACGTCTACAACGGCATCACCCCGGAGCACTTCACCCTGCGCCGGGAGCCGGGGACCTACCTGGCCTTCCTGGGGCGGGTGAGCCTGGAGAAGCGGCTGGACCGGGCCATCGAGATCGCCCGCGCCGTGGACATGCCGCTCAAGGTGGCGGCCAAGATCGACCCGGCCGACCGGGAGTACTACGAGTACGCCATCAAGCCGCTGCTCCGCCACCCGCTGGTGGAGTTCATCGGGGAGATCGACGAGGTGCAGAAGGACGACTTCCTGGGCAACGCCTACGCCTACCTCTTCCCCATCGACTGGCCCGAGCCGTTCGGCATCACCATGATCGAGGCCATGGCCACGGGGACCCCGGTCATCGCCATGGCCTGCGGCTCCGTGCCCGAGGTGGTGGCGCACGGGGTGACCGGCTTCGTCTGCCGGAGCATCGACGAGATGGTCGCCGCGGTGCGGCGCGTCCCGGAGCTCTCCCGGGAGGCCTGCCGCCGCCACGTGGAGGAGCACTTCACCGTCCGCCACATGGCCGACGGGTACGAGGCCGTCTACCGCGCGCTGGTGGAGGCCCCCGTGGAGCCGCGGCTGATCGCCTGAGATGCCGGTCCGCATCCAGCTCGGCCCGCCGCGCATCGCGCTGGCGGAAGGGAACAGCCTCTTCGTCTCCGCCCCCGACGGCTCCATCGAGCCGGGCAAGGAGCAGGGCTTCTTCGTCCAGGACACCCGATTGCTCTCCCGCTACCGGCTGCGCATCGGCCGGCGCCACTGGCTCCTCGTCTCCTCGGCCCCCGTCACTCCCTACTCGGCCCAGTTCTTCTTCGTGAACCCCGGGCTGGAGACGCCGCAGGGCATCGTCCGGCAGCAGACGCTGGCCCTCACCGTGGAGCGGACCCTGCGCGGCGGCGTGCACGAGGATCTGGAGCTGCTGAACTACGGGGCCCGGCCGGTGACGATCCCCTTCGCCCTGGAGGCGGCCTGCGACTTCGCCGACCTCTTCGAGGTGCGCGGGTTGCACGTCCCCTACCGGCGGACGGTGCACGCCACCGTGGCCGCCGACGCCGGGCCCCCCGAGCTGCGCTGGACCTACGAGCGGGAGGACTTCCGCCGGGGGCTGCGCCTGGTGGTGGCGCGCAGCGACACCCCGCCCCGCCCCGCGCCGGGGCGCCTGGCCTGGGAAGTGACCCTGGCCCCCCGGGAGCGGTGGCAGGCCTGCCTCCACCTCATCCCCGTCCTGGGGGCGGAGAGCATCCCCGGCCCGGAGACCTGCCACGGCACGCTGCTGGACGAGCTGGAGGAGCGCCGCGCGCGCTGGTACCGCTCGGTGGCGGGCTGCGAGACCCCCCACGACGACGTGCGCCACGCCTACCGGCAGGCGGTGGACGACATCACCGTCCTGCGCCTCACCGCGGCCGACTCTCCGGTGGAGCACTCCGTGGTGGCGGCCGGCATCCCCTGGTTCGCCACGCTGTTTGGCCGGGACAGCCTGATCATCAGCCTGCAGACCCTGCCGGTCACCCGCCAGTTTGCCCCGGCGGTGCTGCGGCAGCTCGGGGCGCTGCAGGCCACCACGGTGGACGACTGGCGCGACGCCCAGCCCGGCAAGATCCTCCACGAGGTGCGCCACGGGGAGCTGGCCCACTTCCACGAGATCCCCCACACCCCCTACTACGGCACGGCCGACGCCACGCCGCTGTACCTGATCACCCTGCACGAGACCTACCGCTGGCTCGGCGACCTCGACCTGGTCCGGGAGCTGCTGCCGGTGGCGGAGCGGGCGCTGGCCTGGGTGGACCGCTACGGCGACCTGGACGGCGACGGGTTCCAGGAGTACCGGCGGCGCTCCCCGCGCGGCATCCGCCACCAGGGGTGGAAGGACTCCGGGCAGGGGGTGGTCCACGCCGACGGGAGCAACGTCGAGCCGCCGGTGGCGCTCGTGGAGCTGCAGGGCTACGTCTACGACGCCAAGCGGCGCATGGCGGAGCTGTACGAGGCCCTGGAGCGCCCGGACGACGCCGAGCGGCTGCGGCAGGAGGCGGCGGCGCTGCGCGAGCGCTTCGCCAAGTTCTACTGGTGGCCGGAGGAGGAGACCTTCTACTTCGCCCTGGACGGGGAGAAGCGCCCCGTGCGCAGCGTGGTGAGCAACGCCGGGCACGCGCTCTGGTCGGCCATCGCCCGCCCCGACCACGCCCGCGGGGTGGTGCGGCGGCTGATGGCCCCGGACATGTTCAGCGGCTGGGGCATCCGCACCCTCAGTGCCCTCCACCCCGCCTTCAACCCCTTCGCCTACCAGGTGGGGGCGATCTGGCCGCACGACAACAGCCTGATCGCCCTGGGGTTCAAGCGGTACGGGTTCGTCGCTGAGGCGCTGCAGGTGGCGCAGGGGATCTTCGACGCCGCCTCGTTCTTCCAGTCGCACCAGCTGCCCGAGCTGTTCGCCGGGCTGCCGCGCGGCCCGCGCGCCTTCCCCGTGCAGTACCTCGAGGCGAACATCCCCCAGGGGTGGGCGGCGGGGTCGGTCTTCATGCTGCTGCGCATGATCCTGGGGCTGCGCGCCGACGCCCCGCGCCGGCGCCTCCTCCTCCACCCCACCCTGCCGCCCTGGCTGCCGCGCCTGCGCCTGACCCGCCTGCGCCTGGGGCGGGCGCGCTTCGACCTGGAAGCCTGGCGGGACGGGGAGGCGACGCGCTGGGACCTGGAGGTCCACGAGGGGACCGTGGAGGCGGTGGAGATCCCCTGGTCGCCTGAGGAAGTTTGAGTTATTTGCAGAATTGAGACATATTGTCATTTAGATGCTTTTGTGCAAAGATACCATTACGATGAGAACGACCATGGACTTGCCCGAGGACCTCTACAGGGCCCTCAAAGCCAGGGCCGCCATCCAGGGTGTAACGGTACGGGAACTCGTCAGACGCCTGATCGAACAGGGCCTCCGCCAGGCTTCGGTGGACGAGACCTCAGTCAGGCACGGGCCGCCTCCGGTGATCATCCGTCCTCGGGGCGTTCCCATCCCCGCACTGCCTCGAGCCGAGCTGCACCGGCTGGAGGAAGAGGACGACGAAGAGCGTCATGGCCGACTTGCTGGACGTTAGCGTCTGGCTCCCGCTGACGGCCCCCGACCACGTCCACCACGCTCGGGCTAGACGCTATTGGGAGGTGGAGGCGGCCGAGCAGGTCGCCTTCTGCCGATCGACGGCCCTCGCGCTGCTTCGACTCCTCACGAGTCCTCGACTCTTGGGAGACTCGGCCCTGGACGGTGCGACCGCCTGGCAGGCGCTGCATACGCTGCTGGCCCTCCCGCAGGTGATCTTCCTCCAGGAGCCTGCGCAGGTGGACGTCTGGCTGGCCGAGTGGAGCGGGTCACTGGACGTGCGTGGTGGCCAGTGGACGGACGCGTACCTTGCGGCCTTCGCCGCCGCCGGTGGCCATCGCCTGGTGGCCTTTGATGCCGATTTCTCCCGCTACCCGGGTCTGGCTTTCCTCCACCTGAGACCCTGAGAGCCTCAGGCCAGCCAGCGCTTCCGCCGCTTGTAGCTCTTCACCTCCGTGTAGCGCCGCCGGCCGGCGTGGCTCATCCCCAGGTAGAACTCCTTGACGTCGGCGTCCTCGCGCAGCCGCTCGGCCGGCCCGTCCAGCACGATCTTGCCGTTCTCCATCACGTAGCCGTAGGTGGCCAGCTGCAGGGCCATGTGGGCGTTCTGCTCGACCAGGAGGATGGTCACGCCCTCCTGCGCGTTGAGGCGGCGCACCAGCTCGAAGATCTCCCGGGCCACGATGGGCGCCAGGCCCAGGCTGGGTTCGTCGAGGAGGAGTAGGCGCGGCCGGGCCATCATGGCGCAGCCGATGGCCAGCATCTGCTGCTCCCCGCCGGAGAGGTAGCCCGCCCGGACGCGCCGCCGCTCGCGCAGGCGTGGGAAGTAGGTGTAGACCAGCTCGAGCCCCTCGCGCGCCCGCGCGCCGCGGTGCAGGGCCGCGCCCACCAGCAGGTTCTCCTCCGCGCTCAGCTCCTCGAAGAGACGGCGCCCTTCGCGCACCATGACGATGCCCAGGCGGGCCACCTCCTCGGGCAGGCGGTTCTCGATGCGTCGCCCCGCGAACTCGATCGCCCCGCGGGTCACCTCGCCCCGCTCCAGCCGGACCAGCCCCGAGATGGCCTTGAGGGTCGTGGTCTTGCCGGCGCCGTTGGCCCCGATGAGGGCGGTGATCCGGCCGGCGGGGACGGTCAGGGAGACCCCCTTGAGGACGAGGATGGTCCCCCAGTAGACGACCTCGATGTTGTTCACCGCGAGCATGGCCTGGGGCGGGGCGGGCGCGGCGCCGGTCCGTCCGCCCTGCCGCGGATCACGACGCCGCGCCCGACGCCGACGCGGTCAGTAGCCCAGCCAGTCCTTGCGGCGCTCCACGGTGACCGTCTCCACCACCCGGATGCGCCCCTGCTGCACCTGGACGATGCGCGTGGTGGTGGACGGCCGGTGGTCGTCCCGCTTGAGGGTGATGGGCGGCGCCAGGCCGTCGGGGTCCCAGGTGGTCAGGGTCTCCATGGCCGAGCGGATGGCCGGGCCGTCGAAGCCGCCCAGGCGCGCGTAGGTGGCCCAGTTGTCGACGATGATCTCCAGGCCGCGCCGCAGCAGGTAGACGTTCAGCCAGCCCCGGATGTAGGAGGCGATGTAGGGCGTCTGGGTGGTGCCCCACTCGAAGCGCGGGACCTCCCGGCCCTGGAAGCGGCGGTAGGCGTCGAAGATGGTGCGCATCCCCGCGGCGGGCTCCCCGAAGTAGACGTGCGGCGTGCTCCCGTAGGTGCCTTCGGCGGCGGGCCCGATGAGCTTGATCATGTTCTCGTCGAAGCCCCAGACGTTCACGAACCAGCGCGTGCGCAGCCCCGCCTGCTTCGCGTCGCGCACCGTGACCGAGGCGGAGTTGGTCGTGCCGCCGAACCAGGCGAAGTCCGCCCCGGCGGCGCGGATGGCGCTCACCTGGGCCCGGGCCTCCAGCGCCGTGAGGGCGACGATCTGGTCCGGCAGCACCTCGAAGCCCAGCTCCCGCGCGTAGTCCTTGCCCGCGGGGATGGGGGCGCGCCCGTAGGGGTGGTCGGGGTAGACGAAGACGAACTTCGGCCGGGCGATGCGCTCCCGGCGGGCCAGCTCGCGGGCGAACTTCAGGACGGCGCGCAGCTGGTCGGAGTACGAGGAGACCGGGTAGAAGTTGTAGGGCGTCTTGGACGGGTCGTTCAGGTGCGAGGAGTAGGAAGCGGAGATGAAGGGGATCTGGTCGGCGGCCACCTGCTCCTTCAGCGCCTCGGTGTCGTTGGTCCCCCAGCCGATGATCGCCTGGACCCGGTCCACGTCCCGGTACTTCCGGTACAGGGCGATGCCGTCCGCCGTGCGGTAGCCGTAGTCGGACCAGACCAGGTCGATCTTCACCCGCCCGCGGATGCCCCCCAGGACCTCGTTGATGTAGCGGACGTGGTCGAGGACGCCCTTGGAGTAGTCCACCCCCACGTCGGAGGTGGGGCCGGTGGTGTCGAAGAGCGCTCCCACCTTGATCGTCGTGGGAATCGCCGGGACCTGGGCGGCCACCGGCAGGATCCAACCGGCCAGCAGGACAGCCAGGACGGCCGCCCCCAGACGCGCTCGGCTCATGCCCTCTCCCCCCTCGTCGGCGCGGCCAGCACGCGCCCCCTCGGCCGTCATCGACGCGCGCCCAGAGAGCCCGAGCCCTCCCTCGAGCGGCGTCCGGCCGGGCACCTCCGGCTTCGACGGGTGGCGGGGGCCTCCCTGCCGGAGTCCGCGAGCAGCGGCCCCGCGGCGACGGGGCGGCCGCGCGCCTCAGCGGCCGGTGCCGCCCGGCACCTTCCGCACCACCACGCTGCGCAGCGTCAGCTCTTCCACCCGGTTGCCGCCCCCGTTCACCGCCAGGTCCCACCCGGCCGTGTTGGCGAAGGCGGCGTCGGTCAGCCGCAGCGTGTAGGCGACCCAGCCGTCGCGGGCCTCCACCCACTGCCAGGGGGTGAAGCGGTAGCCGCTGTCGGAGTCGTAGAGGAGGTTGAACCCGACGGTGCGGTCGCGCCGCGCCCCCAGGACCTCCACGGTCACCTCCACGACGAAGCGGCCGTCGTTGAAGAAGAGGAAGGTGTCGTCCACGTCGAGGTAGAGGAAGACGGCCTCACGCCGCCCGTTGGTGCGCAGCGCCGCCTCCCCGAGCACCTCCACCGGCTCGAGGGCGGTCTCGGGGCGCCGCGGCGGGACCAGCAGGAGCCCCTCCTCGACCGGCCGGGGGCCGAGGCGGATGCGCACCTCCCCGGCCGCACTGTAGTCGCGCCCGGCGGCGGGGGGCGGCAGGAGCGGCCCGCGCTGCGCCAGCGTGGCCTGCGCCTCCTGCACCAGGGCGGGGTCGAGCCCGTCCACCACGAGGGGACGCGCGGAGAGCGCCAGGCGCGTGCGGCCCTCGGCGGCCGGCGGCAGCGGGCCGGCCGGGGAGAGGAGGCGGGCGGACGGGAGGAGCGGGACCTCCACCGCCGCCTCGCCCTGGGGCCGCCACGCCACCAGCACCGACCGGTCGCCCGAGCCAAGAACCAGCAGGAAGGTCCCGGGGTCGCGCACGAGGTAGCCGGCAAACGGCAGCGCCTCCAGCGACACCGCGGCCTCTGCCTCCGCGGGCTCCAGCCGCTGCAGTCGGTCGGGGGACAGGAAGAGGCGCTCCACGCCGGAGGCGCGGAGCGCGGCGACGGCGCGCAGGAACGCCCCCGCCGCCGGCTCGCCCGACCACTCCAGCCACACCGGGCGGGGCCGGCCCTGCAGGACCCGAGCGCGCAGCGTGGCCAGCGGCCGCAGCCACGTCTCCGGCGCCCGTCCGTCGCCGCGCACCTCCACTACGCCCACGGCCTCCCCCGCCTCCTGCACCAGCCGGCGCGCGTGGACCAGGTCGATGCCCCCGGGGGACGGCAGGACGAGGCGGTGTTGCCGGTCCACGGCCGCCAGCGCCCGCCAGGCGGCGCGCACGAGGGCCACGTACTCCCCCGCCGTCCCGCGGAAGTGCGGGAGGTTCGGGACCGTCCAGACCTGCCAGGAGGAGACCGCGCCGCGGTAGCGGGTGGCGGCGGCGCGCACGAAGCGCTCCCAGTCGGCCAGGCGCCGGGGCGGCATGCGCGTGTAGACGGCGGGCTGCTGGAGGTCGGCCCCGGTGGCCAGCGTGGCCCAGCGCGGGGTGAAGGCCAGCACCCCCACGGGGCTCAGCCCCTGCTCGCGCGCGGCGGCCACGGCGCGGTCGAGGGCGCCCCACTCGAACCGGCCCTGCACCGGCTCGATGGCGCTCCAGTCGGCGAGCACCTTCACCGACCGCACCGCCCGGCGCACCGCCGGCGGGAGTCCTTCCCGCGGGAGCTCGGTGAGGCCCAGCGCGAACCCCGCCGGACCCGCCTCCTGGCCCGCGAGCGGCCCGTGGGGGAACCCGAGCGCCAGGAGCCCGGCGGCGCAGCACGCCGCGAGGAGGCGGACCCGGGTCGGCTGCCGCCGCGCCGGCCGGGTCACGGCCCGCCCTCTCCGCGGCCGGTGCGGCTGAGCGGTGCGGCCACCACGGTGGCAACACCCGCCCCGGCGGTGTTGGCGACGAGATCGGTCCACTCCGCCGTCCGCCAGGGGAGGAACCCCTGCAGCAGCTCGAGGCCGGCGCCGTAGAGCACCGCCAGGAGCAGCGCCACCAGGCCTGCGCGCCGGGTGTGTCCCAGGGGCGGCCGCAGGAGCCACGCCAGGACCGCGTAGGCCAGCGCGTGGAGCCACTTGTCGCTGAGGGGCCCCAGCTCCGGCGGCCGCGGCCGCACCGACATCAGGAAGATCCCGGCTGCCCACACCAGGGCGGGCGCCCAGCCCACGTGACGCATCCCCTTCCCTGCTTCGCCCTGCCCGCCCCGCTGCCCTTGACGGCGCACAGACCCATCCGCTTGACTGGGGGGCGTGTGGCAGCTGCCCCGAGCCGTCAGTCTGGCCGCCGGTGCCAGCGAGGGCATCACCGCGCTGAATGCCTTCGACCGGGCCCTGGCCGCCGCCGGCGTGGCCGACCTGAACTTCGTCCGCGTCACCAGCATTCTCCCCGCGGGCGCGCGCCTCATCACCACCCCGCCGTTCCCGCCGGGGCTGCTCGTCCCGGCGGTCTACGCGCGCATCATCAGCCACACGGCCGGCGAGCGCATCGCCGCCGCCATCGGGGTGGGCATCAGCCGGGGGGACGGGCACGGCGTCATCATGGAGCACTCCCACACCGGCACCGCCGAGAACGCCGAGGCGGTGGTGCGCCGCATGGTGCGGGAAGCCTTCGACCAGCGCGGGCTGGAGCTGGAAGCGGTGGCCGTCGCCGCGAGCGAGCACACCGTGGAGCGGGTGGGCTGCGTGGTGGCCCTGGCGCTCTTCTGGCCCACGCCCACCGGACCGGGGCCGTGACCGCCTGGCTCACCGACCCCGGGGGCGAGGCCTTCGCCCATACCTACCGCATCGACGCCGAGCTCTACCGGGGCCGCTCGCCCTACCAGGAGATCCGCGTCGTCCAGAACGCCGACTTCGGCCGCATGCTCATCCTGGACGAGGCGGTGCAGACCACCGAGCGGGACGAGTTCATCTACCACGAGATGCTGGCCCACCCGCCGCTCGTGACCCACCCCGCCCCGCGCCGCCTGCTCATCATCGGCGGCGGGGACGGGGGACTGCTGGAGGAGGCGCTGAAGCACCCGCTGGAGACGGCGGTGATGGTGGAGATCGACCGGGAGGTCGTCGAGGTCACGCGCCGCTTCCTGCCGGCCATCCCGGGCGGCGCCTTCGACGACCCGCGCACGCGCCTGGTGATCGGCGACGGGGTGGCCTTCCTGCGGGAGACCGAGGAGCGCTTCGACGTCATCCTGGTGGACTCCACCGACCCCAAGGGGCCGGCGGTGGGGCTCTTCAGCCGCGCCTTCTACGCCGACGCGGCGCGGGCGCTCACCCCGCAGGGGATCATCGCCGTGCAGAGCGGCTCCCCGCTCTACCAGCAGCCGGTGATCCGGGACGTGCGGACCCACCTGGCGGCCCTCTTCCCCACGGTGGCCACCTACCTGGCCCCCGTCCCCACCTACCCGGGCGTGCTGTGGACCTTCACCATGGGCTCGCGCGCCGGCGACCCGGCCGCCGTCCCCGCGGAGACCGTGGCCCGCCGCACGGCCGGCTTCCGCCTGCAGTACTACACGCCGCACGGGCACGCCGCCGCCTTCCACCTGCCGCCCTTCCTGGCCCGGGACCTCGGCATTCCCCCCGAGACGCCCTCCGCCTGAGGTGTTCCTGGCGGCGCGCCCGGCCGGAGACGCCGACGCCACCCGCCGCGGGCTCGCGCCGAGCGGGGACGCCGAGCCTCCCGGCCGCGGACGGCCACCGGCCGCCACGGTCCTGGGCGTCCCGTACGACCGCACCGCCAGCTTCCGGCGCGGGGCACGCGACGGCCCCGCCGCGGTGCGGTGGGCGTCACAGTCCATCGAGTCGTACAGTCCCGTGCTGGGACGCGACCTCGAGGAGGTGGCGCTCCGCGACGCCGGCGACCTCGACGTGGCGCTGCGCTCCCCGGAGGCCATGGTGGAGGCGGTGGCCGCGGCGGTGGCGGCGGCGCAGGGGCTGCCGGTGGTGCTGGGGGGCGACCACACGGTGAGCGTGGGGGCGGTCCGGGCCCTGGCCGCCCGCCACCCGGACCTGGGGGTGGTGGTCCTCGACGCCCACCTGGACCTGCGCGACAGCTACGAGGGGGAGCGCTGGTCCCACGCCACCACGGTGCGCCGGCTGGCGGAGACGGTGGGGTGGAGCCGCCTGGGGGTGCTGGGCGTGCGCGCGGGGACCCGGCAGGAGTTCGCGGACGCGGCGGGGCTGGCGTTCGCGGAGCGGCGGCTGCTCCTGCCCCCGGGCGCGTGGGCGCGCCTCGAGGGGCGCCCCCTCTACCTCTCCATCGACATCGACGTGCTCGACCCCGCCGACGCCCCGGGCACGGGCAACCCCGAACCCGCCGGCCCGCGCGCGCAGGACCTCCTGGACCTGCTGCGCGTGCTTGCGCCCCTGCACGTGGTCGGGCTGGACGTGGTGGAGGTCGCGCCGGCCTACGACCCCTCGGGGCGGACGGCGGTGGTGGCGGCCACGATCGTGCGGGAGGCCGTCCTCACCTGGGCGTGGTCACCCTGCACGGGATAGGCCTGCATGCGCTGCTCCGGGGGTAGGCGCTGGAAGACGTGAGCCAGGCCTGCGGGAGGCCGGCAGCTCTCGACCCCGAGTACTGCCACCTTCCCCCGTGGAGCGTCCACGAAACGGGGACGCTCCTGGTCCTCCGGCGGCCCTAGGGGGAGGCGACGTCCCGGGGAAACCAGATCCCCGTGAAACGCCAGGGGGAGCAGGCGTCCCCCGCTCCCCCCGGTCTCTCCACCTCCGCCGCGGCGGCGGTCAGGTCACTGGCCGTTGTCGGCGGGCGAGGTCCAGGTCTTGCTGCCCACCCGGATATCATCGAGGAACACGAAGCCGGGCGGGAACTCGATCCCCTCGTCGTAGACGATGACCAGCAAGAGGACGGTCCCCGGCGGGAGCGGGCCCGTCGCCGTCCGCTTCTCCCAGGTCCTGCCCTTCGCGTCCGTCGTCGTCCCTGCGGACATCATGTTGGAGTTGCACCCGAAGAACAGGGTCTCCAGCGGGCCGCCGGCGGCGGGCTGGAAGGTCACGTTGAACCGGGGGGCGCCGGCCCCGCAGTGCCCCTCGACGCGGAAGCTGAACCCGAGGGGCATGATCGCCGCAGTCGACAGGCCCCCGACCCCCTCGAAGACGACTACGGCCGCAGCGAAGGTGGTCGTCGTCGTCATCTTCTGCAGGTACAGCGCCGCGTCGGCGTTGCCGCGCGCGTCCGGGAGCCCCTCCTGCCCTCTCCAGGCGGCGTAGGAGCGCTCGCCGAAGCCGGACGGGTGCATCGTCAGCTTCGGGCCCTGCGCGACCGCGCCCGGGCTGGCGACCGCGAGCAGCACCGCGGCGGCGGCGAAGACTGCAACTCACCTGACCCCCATCGCCCTCCCCTCCCGTCCTGGCGTTCCTCTCACGCATGGTCACGGATAGCGGTTCTCGTGCGCGCTATGAAGTAGGGCAGGGCGCCGACTTCGAGCAGGTCGAGCTCCGTTGCCCCCGCGGCATCAAGCGTGCGCGTCAAGGAAACCGAACACATGTTGCCGGAAGACCACGGGGCTGATCATCATCGACCTTCGTACGTGACGAACTCCGGGTTAGCCGTTCCATGCCACCTCGTCGATCAGGGGGCCAGCTGGACGACCCGCGCGGCGATCACGGGCGGACGTCCCTCCCCCCACACCGTCGCCCGCATCCCCGGGGCAATGAACGCCGGCGGGCGCAGCGCGGCTCCCCACAGCACCCACGTCGCCTCGTCCACGGTGACGATCGCCCCGCCGGAGAGGACGAACCCCGTGCCGTCCCAGGCCACGGTCACGCGGCCGCTCACCTGCGTGGCGCGGCGCGGGTCGAAGCGCACCGCCACGGTGCGCGCGCTGAGGGAGCCGTCGGCGTTCGCCGTCCCCACCACCTCCACGACGGCCAGCCGGGGGACCGACGACGCCCCCCGGAGCTGCGTGGTCCCGGTGAGGAGGACGGTGAGCAGCGTGTTGTCGGCCCGCAGCACCGAGAGCGTCCGCTCCCCCACGGCGATGGCCACGCCCTCTGCGGCCGCCCCCGCACTACTGAGGAGCCCGGCGCTGCGGGCAGGACCGCGCGCCTCGGCGGCTTCCACGGCCAGGGCCACCAGGGCCCCGCCGACCCGCACCGCCCGCACCTCCACGACCAGCCCCACGACCAGGCGCGCCCGCCCGCCGATGCGCGTCCCCTCCACGAGGCGGCAGGTCACCGTCCCGCCCTCGGCCAGGCGGAGGGTGAGGGCCGACGGACCGACCGCCACCACCACGCCGCGCAGACGCACGAGCCCCAGCGGCTCCTCCGCTCCGCGCCCCTTCCCCCGGTGGGGCGCAGCGTGCAGGGAGGGCACCGGCACCGTCCCCGCCGCGAGCAGGGCCACCAGCACCAGGGCCAGGGCCGAGGCACCCGGGCGCCTCCTCATCCGCCCACCCGCGCCGCCAGGTCGAGGAGGATCGGGAGCGGGGCGCTCCCGGCCACGACCAGCCGCAGCCCGCGCGCTTCCCAGGTGACCAGCAGGAACGGGCCCACCTCCAGCACGCGGTAGGTCCGGGCACCGTGTCTGACCGCCCGGCCGGCCTGGAAGTCGTGCACCGCCAGACGACGGGCGGGGACCTGGAAGAGCGAGACCGGTCCCGCCCCGCCCTCGTAGCGCAGGTGGACGCCGCTCACCGAGCCGTAGCGCACCAGCGCCGCGCCACGCAGGCGCCAGCCGGCCGGCGGCGGGCCGGGGCGCAGGATGGGGAATCCGGCCTGCCGCTCGACCACGCCCAGCGGCGCCAGCCGCTCCTCTTCAGGGAAGAGCGGGAAGATGCGCGCGCCGGCGGGCGCCCGGAAGCGGAAGAGCGCCTCGGGCAGGTTGAGGCTGAAGGAGATGCGCGTGAAGTAGGCCAGGTAGACGACCTCGCCGGCGCGGCGCTCCTCGACGCGCAGGGGCGTCCCGGTGGCCTGGTCGACCCACAACCGTCGCACCATCCCGCCGCGCCGGTGGGCCAGCGCCACGACGAAGGTCGGACGGCCGAGCACCTCCTCGGTCCCCTCGACGGTCATCCGGTAGCCGGCACGCAGGTCGCGCAGGGCCCGCTCGGGGTCGTGCGGCTGCCGGGTCAGGCTGGGGCCCTGGAAGGCGGTGTGCAGCGCCGGTTCGTAGTGCCAGGCTTCGACGCCGTTGTCCACTACCAGCCGCCCGGCGGCCTCCTCCGGGGTGAGGACCTGCAGCCGCAGCTTGTTCGGCCGCTTGTGCAGCTCCTGGAGGGTGATCGTCTCCGCCACACCGCCCCGTGACGTGGAGATGACCTTCGTCCCCTCGTAGTCGATCACGCTGGGCGCCAGGATGACGCTGCGGACGATGGCCTCGGCCGACAGCGGCGCCGCTCGCCCCTGGGCCGCCGCCACGCCCGCCGCTGTCGCGAGGACCAGGACCGTCAGCGCGGCCGCCGTCACCGCCGCGAGGCCGACGCGCCCCCTCAGGGCTCCGCCCGCCACCCGGCATCCCCTCCGGACGCAACCGCTCACCGGCGGGCCTCCTCCGTCGCGCCCACCAGGGCCAGGTTGGCCTGGGTGACGACGAAGCCCAGGTAGGCCGGGTCGGCCAGCGGGTCGTCCGCGGCCACGGTGATCGCGTGCTCGCGCACCAGCAACTCGAGCCCGAACTCGGCGGCCCGCAGGCGGTCGAGCTGCCCGCGCACCAGCGTGACCGCGACCAGCACCACGATGGCGAGCACGGCCAGCGCGGGCGCGGGGCGGCGGCGCAGGGCGTCGACCCACGCGCCCAGGGCTGTCAGGCCGCGGGCCCGAGGTGCCGCCGCCTGCCGCTGGAGCGTCCGGCGCAGCTCCGGCCAGAAGTCCTCCGGCAGCGGCCGCTCGGGGAGGGCGCGCAGCAAGGCCCTGGTCTGGCGCAACGCCTCCAGCTCCTCCCGGCAGGCGGGGCAGCCGTCCAGGTGGCGCTCCACGGCCCTGGCCTCCTCCGGGGTGAGCTCCCGATCGAGGTAGGCCGAGAGCTGCCGGCCGATGCGGTCGTGGGTCATTCCCTCCCCGATCCCTCCATCACCGGACGGAGGCGCGCCTGGAGGATCTTCCGCGCGCGGTGCAGCCGCGACTTCACCGTCCCGAGCGGCACCCGCAACATCGTGGCGATCTCCTCGTAGGCGAGCCCCTCGATGTCGCTCAGGATGACCACCATGCGCAGCTCGGCCGGCAGCGCCAGCAGCGCCGCCTGGATGCGCGCGTCCAGCGTCCGGTCGATCACCGCCTCCGGGACGTCCCCCCCGGGGTCGGGGAGCTCGCGGGCGACCTCCTCCCCCTGGGGGGTGAGCGCCGGCGCGTCCAGCGACTCGACGCGCACCCGCGGCCGCTTGCGCAGCAGGTCGATGTGGAGGTTGCTGACGATGCGGTAGAGCCAGCCCTCCAGCGGCTGCTCCGGGTCGATGCGCCGGAAGGCCCGGAAGACCCGGATGAAGGCCTCCTGGGCCAGGTCCTTCGCGTCCGCCTCGCTCCCCGTCATGCGGTAGGCGATGTTGTAGACGAGGCGGCCGTACCGCTCGACCAGCGCCTCGTACGCCGCCAGCTCCTCCGGCGTGTAGGGCCCGCTCCTCCCCCCAGGGGCATCAGGGCGCCCGCGGTCGTCGTCCGTCTCTGGTATACGCAAGGGCCACTCGCCGGAGTTTCACGGCACCCGCAGGTGCGGGCGCAGGCGCGCCAGGAGGCGCGGGCCCACCCCGGGGACCTCCAGGAGCTCCTCCAGGGAGTGGAACGGGCCGTGCGTGCGGCGGTGTTCGACGATGCGGGCTGCCAGGACCGGACCGATACCCGGGAGGGCCTCGAGCTGGGCGGCCGTGGCCTGGTTCAGCGAGACCGGCCCCGCACCGGCCTCCGCCCCCACCGCCCCCCCGCGCGGGGCTTCCCCCTCCGCTCCCCCCGGCGGCGCCGGCTCGGGGCGCGGCGGGACGTAGACCCGCTCCCCGTCACGGACCGGCTGGGCCAGGTTCACGGCGTCGAGGTCGGCGCGGAACGTGGGACCGCGGGCCGCCCGGAGCGCATCGCTCCAGCGCGCCCCCGGCGGCAGGCGGTAGACCCCGGGCAGGACCACCTCGCCCGCCACGTGCACCAGCAGGGCGGGGGCCGGCGCCGGGGTGCCCAGCACGACCGGCTCGCCCGCGGGCCTGGCCACCATCGCCCGCCCCACCAGGAGGAGGCCGGCCGCTCCCACGAGGAGGAGCGCTGCCTGACCGGCCCGCCCTGCGCGCATCTGCACATCGTCGCCCACAGTGTTCGCCCCGCCCCTGTCCATCTCCCCTCGCTTCTGTGATCGGCACGGGGCAGGCGTTTTCCCCCCGGGTGACGATGGTGACCAGGGCAGAAGGGCGTGGGGGTCCTCGGGCGGGATGCGCGGGGCGCCCGGGAGGGCTAGGGGGCGGCGCGTTCCACCTCAGCCGCCCCCTTCGGGTCGGGAGCCCTTCCGGGTGCGCCCCGCGGCAGGAGACGGCGCTTCCCCGCGGGACCGGTCGAGGACGACATTCACCAGGCGGCCCGGCACGACGATCACGTCGGCCACCTCGTGCCCGTCCACGAACTTGCGTACGCGCGGGCTCGCCAGGGCCAGGCGGCGGGCCTCGTCCGCCGGCAGGTCGGCCGGCACCCGGAGGCGGTCCCGCACCCGGCCGTCGACCTGCACCACCAGGGTGACCGTCTCCGCCCGCGCCAGCTCGGGGTCGTAGGCCGGCCAGGCCTGCTGGTGCACGGAGTAGGGCTGGCCCAGGCGCTCCCACAGCTCCTCGGCGATGTGCGGGGTGAGCGGGGCCAGCATCAGGACCAGCGACCGCAGCGCCTCCGCCCAGGCAGCCCCGGCGGCCGTGCGGGTGCCGCGCACGTCCTGCAGGAAGTTCACGAACTCCATGAGCGCGGCGATGGCCGTGTTGAAGCGGAACTGCTCCAGGTCCTCGGTGACCCGCTTGATCGTGGCGTGCGTCCGGTGGCGCACCTCCCGCTCGCCGGGGCCCGCCGGCGCGTCCGGTCCGGGCGCAGCGGGCTCCACCACCAGGCCCCAGACGCGGTGCAGGAAGCGGTGCACCCCCTCGATGCCCCGGCTGCTCCAGGGACCGCCGTTCTCCCACGGCCCGATGAACATCAGGTAGGCCCGCACCGTGTCGGCGCCCAGCGTGGCCACGAACTCGTCGGGGTTGACGACGTTGCCCCGCGACTTGCTCATCTTCTCGCCGTCCTCCCCCAGGATCACCCCCTGGTTGAAGAGGCGGCGCATCGGCTCGCGGAAGGGCACCAGCCCCAGGTCGGCCATGACCTTGGTCCAGAAGCGCGTGTAGAGCAGGTGCATGACGGCGTGCTCGATCCCGCCGGTGTACTGGTCCACCGGCAGCCAGTAGCGGCCGCGCTCCGGGTCGAAGGGGCCCGCCTGGTAGTCGGGGCTGACGTAGCGGTACTGGTACCAGGAGGAGTCGACGAAGGTATCCATGGTGTCGGTCTCCCGCTCCGCCTCGCCCCCGCAGCGCGGGCAGCGCGTGCGGCGGAAGGCCTCGTGGTAGCGGAGGGGGGACTCGCCGGTGGGCAGGAACTCGGCGTCGTGGGGCAGCACCACCGGCAGGTCCTCGTCGGGGACCGGGACGGTGCCGCAGGCCGGGCAGTAGATGATGGGGATGGGCGTCCCCCAGTAGCGCTGCCGGCTGATCAGCCAGTCGTGCAGGCGGTAGTGCACGGCCCGCCGCCCGATCCCCTCGCGCTCCATGGCGTCGGCGATGCGCTCCCACCCCTCGGCGCTTGGCAGGCCGTCGAAGGGGCCGGAGTTGACCATCGTCCCCTCGCCCAGGTAGGCCTGCGGGAGCGGCTGGCCGTCCCACCCGGGCGGGGCGATGACGACGGGGATGGGCAGCCCGTAGCGCCGGGCGAAGTCGAAGTCCCGCTCATCGTGGGCCGGCACCCCCATGATGGCGCCGGTGCCGTAGCCGAGCAGGACGTAGTCGGCGATGTAGATGGGCACCGGAGCGCCGTTCATCGGGTTGATGGCGTAGGCGCCGGTGAAGACGCCGTCGCGCTCCTTCTCGGTGGAGAGGCGCTCGATGTCGCTGGCCCGCGCCGCCTTGAACTTGTAGGCCTCCACCGCCGCCCGGCGGTCCGGGGTGGTGATCCGGTCCACCAGGGGATGCTCGGGCGCGAGCACGGCAAAGGTCATGCCGTACACCGTATCCGGCCGCGTCGTGAAGACCTCGAAGCTCACCCCCGGGTGCCCCTGGACCGGGATCCGGAACTCCACCCCCCGGCTGCGTCCGATCCAGTGCTCCTGCAGGGTGCGCACCCGCTCGGGCCACTCCAGGCCGCTGAAGTCCAGCAGCTCCTCGGCGTAGGCGGTGATGCGCAGGAACCACTGCTCCAGGTTCTTCTTCACCACCGGCGTGCCGCACCGCTCGCACACCCGCTCCTCGCCCACCACCTGCTCGCGGGCCAGCACGGTGTTGTCGCGCGGGCACCAGTCCACCGGGGCCAGCTTCCGGTAGGCCAGCCCGCGCTCGTACATGCGCAGGAAGAACCACTGGTTCCACTTGTAGTAGGACGGGTCGCAGGTGACGATCTCCCGCTCCCAGTCCCACATCGCCCCCATGGAGCGCAGCTGGCGGCGCATGCGCTCGATGTTGGCCATGGTCCAGGTGTAGGGGTGGATGTTGTGCTGGATGGCAGCGTTCTCCGCCGGCAGCCCGAAGGCGTCGAAGCCGATGGGGAACATCACGTTGTACCCCTGCATGCGCTTGAAGCGGGCGGCCGCGTCGGACGGGGCCATGGCGTACCAGTGCCCGATGTGCAGGTCGCCCGACGGGTAGGGGTACATGGTCAGGAAGTACCACTTGGGGCGCGGGTCGAAGTCGGGCGCGTGGTAGAGGCGGTCCTGCTCCCACTTCGCCTGCCAGCGCATCTCGATGGCCCGCGGATCGTAGCGGTCCGTCATGGTTGGCATCCTCGCCGTCTGCGGCATGCCGTGCGCTCCCCCTGGCTCAGGTGGCGGCGGCCGGGCGGGCGGCCGCCACGGGCGTGCGCCACCCGTGGCGGTCGGGCAGGCGACCTTCGGCGATCCCGAAGAACTCCGCCATCAGCCGCTCGGTGATCGGCCCGCGGCGGCCCGTGCCGACGGGGACCCGGTCCACCGAGCGCACCGGGGTGATCTCCGCCGCCGTCCCCGTGAAGAAGACCTCGTCGGCGACGTAGAGCATCTCCCGCGGGATCAGGCTCTCCCGCACCGGGATGCCCAGGTCGGCGCACAGGGTCATCACCACCTGGCGGGTGACGCCGGGCAGGATCCCGCTGCTGAGCGGCGGGGTGTGCACGACGCCCTGGCGCACGACGAAGAGGTTCTCCCCGCTCCCCTCGCTGACGTAGCCGTGCACGTCCAGGGCGATCCCCTCGGCGAAGCCGTGGTCCGCCGCCTCCATGGCCACGAAGGAGGAGTTCACGTAGTTGCCGCCCATCTTCGCCATGGTGGCCACGGTGTCGGTGGCGACCCGCCGCCAGGAGGAGACCATCACGTCCACCCCCTGCTCCAGCGCCTCCTCCCCCAGGTAGCGCCCCCACTCGAAGGTGGCGATGGCCACCTCCAGCGGGGCCTTGCGCGCGTCCAGGCTGAGCGACCCCACGCCGCGGAAGACGATGGGGCGGATGTAGCAGCTCTGGTGCCCGTTCCGGCGGATGAGGGTGGCGATGGCCTCGGCCAGCTCCGCCCGCGTGTAGGGCAGCTCCATGCGGGCGATCCGGCAGGAGTCGAGCAGGCGCTGCAGGTGAGCGTCCAGGCAGAAGACCGCCGGCCCCTCCGGCGTGGCGTAGGCCCGGATCCCCTCGAAGACGCTGCTCCCGTAGTGGAGGGCGTGGGCCAGCACGTGCACCCGCGCCTCCTCCCAGGGGACGATGCGCCCGTTGAACCAGATGACCTCTGCCGTCTGCACCCCGCGTCCCTCCCGGCCGGGCCGCCGGGCCCGGCATCGCCTCTGAAAACAGCACAGCCGCCTCCGTCAGGGACGAAGGCGGCCTCCGCGGTACCACCCTGCTTGGCGGCGCCCGAGGGCGCCACCCGCTCGACCCCGGTCACGTCGGGTGGACGGCACAGGCTCGGCGTCGCCTCGCCTGTGCGGCTCCCGGGCGAGTTCGGCCCCGGCGCGACCGGGCTCGCCACCTGCCGCCCGGCTCTCTGACGCGCCCGCAGACCTACTACTCCCGATCCTCGCCGTCCGTTCAGCCTCCAGTATCCGCCACGGCTCCGCAACCGGTCAAGATCACGGCGCTCCGGCCGGCTGCGCCGGCCGGCCAGGGGCGCCCGGCGCCGGCTGGGTAGATCACTTGAGAGCCATGTCGGCGACACCCGCTCCCCCCGGGCTCGGCGAGCCGCTCCCCCAACGCGTGGTGGTCGTGCGCGCCTCCACCTGGGGGACCTGCTCTGCGCCGTCCCGGCCTTCCGGGCGCTGCGCGCGGCCCTCCCGCAGGCGGAGGTCACCCTGGTCGGGCTGCCCTGGGCGCGGGCCTTCGTGGAGCGCTTCCACCACTACCTGGACGCGTTCATGCCCTTTCCGGGCTTCCCCGGCATCCCCGAAGGGCCGCAGCGTCTCCACCGCCTGCCGGGCTTCCTGCAGGAGGCCCACCGGCGCCGCTTCGACCTGCAACGACACCGGCGTCTCCCACCTGGCCGCCGCGCTCCGCACGCCCAGCGTCGTCCTCTTCACCGGCTCGGACCCCCGCCGCTGGGCGCCGCTCGACCGGCGGCGCCACCGGGTCGTCCGCCAGGCGGTGGAGTGCAGCCCCTGTCAGTACTTCGACTGTCCGATCGACCACCGGTGCGCGCGGCGACTCTCCCCCGACGCGGTGATCGCGCAGGCGGACGGGCTTTTGCGCGACGGGCAGCAGGCTGCCTGAGGGCGTCCGTGCGCGTGGCCCTCCTCGATCAGCGATCAGCGAGACGATGCGCGTCCAGGGGCGGACCACCGGGCTGCACGTCGTCGCCTTGCGCGTCGTCGCCACCGTCCCCCACGGCATCGATCCCGAGCCGTTCCGCATCCGCCGCCCGAAGGAGGACTACCTCCTCTTCCTCGGGCGGATGAATCCCATCAAGGGACCCGACCTCGCCATCGACGTGGCCCGGCGGTGCGAGGCCCGCCTCGTCCTGGCCGGCCCTCACGGCGCCTTCCACGGGACCGAGGAGTTCTTCGCGACGCGCATCCGCCCGCACCTCGACGGCCGCATCACTTACGTCGGCGAGGTGGCCGGGCAGGAGAAGGTGGAACTGCTGGCGCGGGCCCGCCGTCTCCTCCTCCCCCTGCGGTGGGACGAACCGTTCGGCCTGGTGATGGTCGAGGCCATGGCCGCGGGCACCCCGGTCGTGGCGATGCGCCGCGGTGCGGCTCCGGAAGTGGTGGAGGACGGGGAGACCGGGTTCCTGGTGGACTCGCTCGAGGAGATGGTGGCCGCGGTGGCACGGGTGGAGACCCTCGACCCCGACGCCGGCCGGCGGCTCGTGGCGCGCCGGTTCACGGTGGAGCGGATGGCCGAGGGCTACGAAGCCGTCTACCGGAGGCTCGTCGCGCCGCAGACGCCCGCCCGGTGATGCTCGAGTCGGTGGGTTACCTGACCCCCGACGCCGTCCCTGCCAGCTGAGCTCCTCGCAGCGCGTGGGACGTCAGCGCGCCTGCCGCCGCCATGCTGGTGAGGGGAAGGGCACGAGTCAACACTCAAGTCCATCCATGCAAGGAGAATCTTGACATTACAGACGCCATCTGGAGGCCTTCCAGGCAAGATGTCTTCTACCCTCGCGTTAAAGCGAAGTATTTCCGCTACACCTGATTAGACCAGCCGCCGCAACACCTCCCGGATTTGGTCTTCATTGTTGAAGATGCGTCGAGCGTCAACCCTCAGAATCTTGAGCCCCATGGCCAGTAATGCTGCGTCACGAGTCTCATCTCGTTGGATTGCTTCGTCCGTCAAGTGGCCTCTTCCATCCACTTCGACATTGTATCGTGTGCCGAATGGCGTCACAACCAGAAAGTCGAGTCGGTGACGACCGAGCGCGTATTGTGGGGCGAACCAGAGTCCGACTTCCTCGAGCAACTCAGCCATCCGCATCTCCGCCGCCGACTCGAAAACCAAGGTCTCACTTTGTGACGATCCGCCGTTCGACACTGCACTGGCAAAGGCGCCGAGGCAACCACCCGCTGAGAGACAAGCACGAAGGTCGCCTACTACATGGAGCGCAGCGCGTGCGCGCGTAACGGCCACGTTGAGCAACTGCTCGGTGTCCGCCACCCATCGAACGAGCCTTGGCAGCATCCCATCCGCCACCACGGGCGAAAAGATCATAACATCGCGCTCATCGCCCTGAAAACGGTGAGCGGTTCCCACAGTCAGGCGACCCCTTACCTGTTCCCACCACGGTGCTGCTCGGACCGCTTCTTCAAGTCGTTCCATCTGCAGCCGGAACGGTGTCACGACGCCGAAATCAACGCCTTCTCGAAGCAAGAATCCGGTGCTCGCCCACTTGTTGAGAAGATCGATCACAGCTCGTACCTCGATTTCGTTAACTGCGCTACGTGATGACCATGGCACGGTTCCGCGGATGTCGTGCCAGAAGAGGCCAAGGCGCTCGCCCTTTAAGCGTTCCCGCAGGGCGCCAAGATTGGTTCGCAGGATTAGTCGTCCTTGATAGAACGTTCGGTTTGAGAATTCGATGATCTCCGGGTGCGACCGATAGTGTTCAGCGAGGAAGAACGGATGAGCACCACGTCTGAGGGCAGCCCCCTCCGCCAAAGCGTAGAGCGAGCGTTGGTTATACGACCACTCGGTGAGGAACTCGTCTACTCCGTACTGACGAGCAAGGACTTCTTCCTCCCTCGCCGAAAGCGTGCTGATGTGACGGAGTTGGCGGGGATCGCCGATGATGAGTGCACGACGTGCCCGAAACAGCAGTGGCAAGGACGACGGAATGTCGCATTGGCTGGCCTCATCAATGATGACAAGATCGAAGAGGGCCGGTTCCAGCGGAAGGGCGTTGCGCACTGAAAGGTTGGTGACTATCCAGACGGGCAGATCGCGGCTGAGAGAGTGGACTGCGTTCTTGAAGTGGCTGAGGGCCTGCGGGAATGTGCTTTCCCCACTCTGCCTTACGCGTGAGGAGAGGTCGAAATACTGGCTCAATGCATATTGGACAGAAGCTGCCCGTGCCGCGAAGCGACCGGTCCAAGTTGCCCTTAGCTGATCGCACGCCAGATCAGCACGTCGGCACTGAAGATTCTCTAAGCGCTCGGAAAGCACATTAGCCGGCTCCTCACGATTCAGTGCGGCGAGAACTCGGCCACATGCGTCTTCCAATGCACGCCAGCGAGCTAGGTAAGCGAGCCTCCTATAGGCCTCTGCAAGTGAGACCCACGGATCTGCCCTGAGTTGCTGGGCAGTACTCTCCACATCAGTCCGTACCTCTTGCGGCAGTGCCGCACTGAGAACCGCAAGTTCTGCGGATAACCTACGACGGAGGGCGGCCGGAAAGAGTGCTCGTTTCAGCTTGAGCCAAACGCCAGCTGGGCGTTTCCCTGCTAGCGCCTCCGCAGTACGCGCTAGCTGCTCGACCCGAGACGGGTCGGGCGAGAGACTGCCTGGTACCCACCGTTCAACCCAAGCCGGGTCAACCAGCGCCTCGGCCGCACGCCGTTCCCGGTCGAGTTTGACGTAGTCCAACCGAGCACGCTCTAGCTGCTCAATTCGGCGACGAAGTGTCGCAATTTCCTGTTCGAGTCCGTGCAGGAGTTCGGGCGCCGGCGCAGGGCGCACTGCGTCGGGTCGCATGCGGGCGAGTCGCGATTCCATTTCTTGTCGCGACTCTTCCATGACGTTCCTGCTGCCGAGCCGAAGAGTCCAGTCCTGCTCTTCGCCGAGGAGAGCGCGCAACCGGGCCCGGACAACGTCCACCGCTTTGTTGTTCTTGCTAGCAAACAGCACGGGTCGCGCGGCGACGGCACAACTGGCGAGAAGATCGACAACGAGCTGCGACTTGCCTGTCCCCGGCGGCCCGGTGACGACGGTGAGCGGCGCTTCAAGCGCTGCCTGCGCGGCACGCTCTTGGCTAGGGTTGAGGGGAAGCACCTGAAGGAGAGGCAACTGAAAAGGTTGTCCCGCCGCACTTGGCGAGGTCCGCGGCGCGATCCCTGCGACTACGCCCGCGGCCGTTACGTCCAGGGAAGTGAGCAGCCGCCCGTATTCGACCAGTGCCTCCAGCTCGCGCCTGAGGTGCCGAGTGTATGCGTTCCGCTCGCTCTTGAATAGAATCGGCCGATTGACCCACCGGTCGCGCGGCGAATCGGCCTTCGGGTAGGGGTCCAATGGGCTGGGAGGAAAGTCTAGCGGAGGTCCCCCCAGTGCCTCAAAAGCCGCTCGCAGCCGATCTGTGAACGATCCATACGCGCCTTCGAGCTCGTCTTGGATTGCTCGGAGCTCCTCAGGTTGTGCATGCTGACGCCGAAACACGTGATGATTGAGCTGAATTTCTCCTGCCTCCACTGGCCTGATTGCAAAGCGGTTCTTGCCGAGATGTTCCACCTCAACCTCGGCGACAAACATCGGGGATAGAAAGCCTTCTCCATCGAGAAATACGGGGTAGCCATAGAAAAGACGTTCGGGGCCTCCGGCAAGTGCGGCCCCACCGAGCAGTACTTTCTGATCCGAGCTGAGACTCGCCTCGAAGACAGCTTCGGAAGCCTCAGGATGAAAAAGGGGCTCCTCCATCTCCCACGGTGAGACGAGGGAGTGGTGCAAGGCGGAGAGCTTCTTGGTCAGGGAACGCCGGTCTTCCGCCTCAATGCAGGCCAGATAAAATCGAAGAAGACGTAGGAAATCTTGTTCCCTCACAGAGATTCACCTTCTTCTAACTCGGGAAGCAAAGGGTAGACATCTATCGAGTCAGGTCGACTTAGATCAGGCCGACCCGGACTCATGGGTCATCTGTTTTCAGCCCAACACACCATGAACTGCACCACTCCAACACCTGCAAAGGACCGGGCAGGACCGATCTCCAGACATTATGCTGCACCGCCGGTCAGCATTTTCGGTGGTAGCTCTTGTGCAAGGAGGAACAAACCACCCTTGGAGAATTTTTCTGGAGATGCGGGATGGCCAGAAGAGTCTGTGCGTCCGCCTCGACGTGGAAATCCTGACGCACTCTGGTGGCGCAAGCCCTTGCCCACCGCTGCCTCCAGCAGATTGGTCTGCCTCCCGGGCTCTCATGGCGCGCGTGATTCACCCAGCGCAATAACCGGTACCATCTCAGCAAAATTCTGCTGGCGACCCTCTGTCCGATCATTCTGGGGATGGTGCGACCGGGCACGACGAAGTTGATCAACCACAACGGTGCCTCCAGCACCTGACCGAGTTACCAGGCTACGTGGCTCACGAGTTGAGCACTTTTCTCAAGTGATTTGAGGCGGCCGAACGGTTTGAGGGTCCCAGGCTGTCGACCACAGCTAGCAGCAAACGATGCTCACGTAGCCGCACCACGTGCCCGTGCTGGATCTTGACGCCAGTGAGCTCATGGTCTCCCATAGGCCTTCGGTGTGTCCCTACCCAAAATTCCGGACAATTATTCCCGGGCCTCTACCCTGATCAAACTCTTCTATCCCTTTCACATCACGCCCATGGTTGCCATGCGCTCCACCGGGCCACAATCGACGCCGCTCTGCTGAGACGCTTCCTGAACCGACAGGCACGGAGGCCCTCTCAGGACAAACGCACTCACCTCCGCGGCCCTGCGCGTTCCAGGGGAGCGACTGGAGCCGCCCATCCGAATCGGGCCTGGGGGAGGAAACCTGAGTGTGGTACGCCGTGCGGTGCTGCTGTAATAGGGAGGTGAAAGTATAATTGCGGGCCGTGCCGGAAACCCGCGATTTGGTTGGTGGACCGGAGGGGATTCGAACCCCCGACCTCCTCAATGCCATTGAGGCGCGCTCCCAACTGCGCCACCGGCCCGGAATCCCGTTCGATTATAGGTGTGGGTTGGGAGCAGCGTCAACGAACGCGGGCCGGCGTGGCGCGGCGCTCGAGCGCCGCGAGGCTGACCGCGTCGCGCAGGGTCGCCGCCGGCTGCGGCGGCCGGGCCTCCGCGGCCTCCCGATCGAAGGCGTCGATGATCCGCCCGAACGCCTCCACCACCGCCGGGTCGAACTGCGCGCCCGCGCCGGCGGCGATGCGCGCCCGCGCCTCGGCCGGGGTGAGCGCGCGGCGGTAGGGGCGGTCGTGGGTCATGGCCTCGTAGGCGTCGGCCACCGCCAGCACCCGCGCGCCCACCGGGATGGCCTCGCCCGCGAGCCCCTGCGGGTAGCCGCGGCCGTCCCACCGCTCGTGGCTGTGCAGCACCGCCCGCTTCACCCCCTCCGGCAGCGGCGCCGACTGGAGGATCTGGTAGCCGGCCTCGGCGTGGCGGCGGATCAGCCGGTGCTCCTCCGGGGTCAGCCGTCCGGGCTTGCCCAGGACCGCGTCCGGCACGGCGATCTTCCCGACGTCGTGCAGGCGCGCGGCCATGGCGATCTCCTCGACCGTGCCGGCGTCCAGCCCCATGGCCCGCGCCAGAGCCTCGGCCAGGCGGGCCACGCGGCTGGAGTGGTCGCCGGTGTAGGCGTCCCGCGCGTCGATGGCCCTGGCCAGCGCCTGGTAGGTCCCCAGGTGGGCGGCGATCAGGTCGGCCTGCTGCCGCAGCAGCTGGCGCGAGGCGCGCCGCACCAGCACGAAGACGGAGAGGTAGAGCAGGAGCAGGCCGCCGGCCACCCCGCTCCAGATGATGCGGCGGAGCACGGCGAACCGGTCGTAGAGCGGGGCCAGGTCGTAGGAGATCTCGTAGGCGCCCAGCGGCGGGGAGGCCGCCCGCGCCTGCACCGGCACGAAGACCAGCGCGGCGTCCGGGGAGAGGCGCTCCCGGCGCTGCCGGTCGCGGACGAAGCGGCGGAAGCCCTCGGGTGTGCGCAGGTCCGCGGCGACCGGCGCCACGCCGAGCGGCTCGTCGGCATTGCTGTAGAGCAGCAGCCCGTCGGCCCGCCACAGGCGCACGCGCAGCAGGTCGGGGGAGTGGGTGCTGGCCCGGAAGAGGGCGTCGAGGACCGCCTTCCGGTCGGCCGAGAGCGGCCCGCGCAGGTCCTCGGGGGCTAGGGTCGGTCCGAAGGCGCGCACGATGCTCTCCGCGGCGACGTGCGCCTCCCGGTCGACCAGGATCGCGGTCACCAGCCGGGTAGTGGCGGTGGAGAGTCCGACGGCCAGCGCCACGGCGATGAGGGCGCTGGCCAGGGTGAAGCGCTGGAGCAGCGTCAGCCGGGCCCAGAGGCGGAGCATCCTGTTGGCTTCTTGCCCGTGCCGGAAGGTGCCTATACCGGCCCTTCGGGCCGCCACGGCGGGTCGACTGCGCGGTGCGCCGTGCTCAGGCGTGGGGGCGGCCCCAGGGCGGGCCCTCCCCTGCCAGCAGATCGAGGGCGTGCGGCAGGACCCCCTCCAGGACCGCGAGCCACTCCTCCACGCCGCGCGGGCTCCCCGGGAGGTTCACGATGAGGGTGCGCCCCCGCACGCCGGCCACGCCGCGGGAGAGGACGGCCAGCGGGGTGGCGGCGGCGGTGCGGGCGCGGGCCCACTCGGGCAATCCGGGGACGAGGCGCTCCACCACGTCGAGCGTCGCCTCGGGGGTGACGTCGCGCGGCGCCACGCCGCTCCCTCCGGTCGTCAGCACGAGGGCGGCGCCCACCTCGTCGGCCAGGTGGCGCAGGCGCGCGGCCACCGCCGCCCGGTCGTCCGCCACCGCCTCGCGCGCCACCACCTCGGCGCCGTGGTGCGTGGCCCAGGCCACGATGCGGTCGCCGCTCGTATCCGGCCCGCGCCCGGCGGCCACCGTGTCGCTCACGGTGAGGACGGCGACGCGCCGCCCGGCCAGGCCGGCCACGGCCTACTCCGCCTCGCCCGGGCGCCGGTAGTCGCCGCTGCGGCCGCCGCGCTTGCGCACCAGCCGGAGGCGCTCGATCGTCATCCCCCGGTCCGCCGCCTTGCACATGTCGTAGACGGTCAGCGCCGCGGCCGCTACGGCCACGAGCGCCTCCATCTCCACGCCGGTGCGCCCGACCGTGCGCGCCACCGCCTCGATGGCGACGCGGTCCGGCGGCGCGGGGCGGCAGGTCACCCGCACCTCGGTGAGCGGCAGGGTGTGGGCCAGCGGGATCCACTCGTCGGTGCGCTTGGCCGCCATCACCCCGGCGGTCTCGGCGAGCGTCAGGACGTCACCCTTGGCCACGCCGCCGGCCGCGATGAGCTGCAGCGTGGCCGGCTGCATCACCACCTCGCCGCGCGCCACCGCCTCGCGCAGGGTCTCCGGCTTGGCGGCCACGTCCACCATGCGCGCCCGGCCGGTCCCGTCGACGTGGGTGAGACGGGGAGCCGCGCCGGCCTTCCCCCGCGCCTTAGCCAAGGAGCTCCACCTCCACGACCGACCCCTCCGCCGCCTCCCGGCCCGGGGGCAGGACGACGAAGCCGTCGGCGCGCACCATCGAGGTGAGCACCCCCGAGGCCGCCGGCAGCGGGACGGCCCAGCGCTCCCCCGCCCGCACCTCCAGCCGCACCCGCACGTGCTCCTCCCGCTCGGCCGGGGCGCGCAGCGGCCGGGCCAGGCGGGCGGTGGTGTACCGCGCCGGCTCCTCCGCCATCCCGAGCAGCGCCGCCAGCAGGGGCCGGACGAAGCGGGCGAAGATCACCATGGCCGAGACCGGGTTGCCGGGCAGCCCCACGACGGGCGTGGCGCCGGCCAGGGCCAGCACCGTGGGCTTGCCGGGCTTGATGGCGATCCCGTGCACCACGATGCCGGGCGGGCCCAGCGCCGCGATGGCGTCCACGACCACGTCCCGCTCGCCTACCGAGCTGCCGCCCGAGACCAGCACCAGGTCACAGGTGGCCACGGCCTGGCGCAGGCGGGCCTCGACCACCGGGCGGTCGTCGGGCAGGATCCCCTCGACGGCGGGCTCGCCGCCGGCCTCCCGCACGAGGGCGGCGAGGGTCGGGGCGTTCATGTCGCGCACCTGCCCCGGCCCGGGCACCGCCTCGGGCGGCACCACTTCGTCGCCGCTGGAGAAGATGGCCACGCGCGGCGGCCGGCGCACGGTCACCCGGGTGATCCCCAGACCGGCCAGGAGGCCCAGGTCGGCGGGACGGAGGCGCCGGCCGGCGGGGAGCACCACCTCGCCCGCGCGCACGTCGGCGCCGCGGCGCAGGACGTTCTCCCCGGGGGCGGGGAGGCGCGGCAGCACCAGGACGTCACCCTCGCGCACGACCTGCTCCTGCATCACCACCGCGTCGGCCCCCGGCGGGAGCATCCCGCCGGTGGGCACCTGGACGGCCTCGCCCGCGCCCACGGGGACTGTGGCCGCCTCGCCCATGCGCACCGCGCCGACGAGGCGCAGCCGGACGCCTGCACCGGAGCCTGCGTCGCCCGCCGGGAGCAGCGCTGCCGCGGCGACGGCGTGCGTGCGCAGCGCGTAGCCGTCCACGGTCGACCGGTCGAACGGCGGGAGGTCCTCGGCAGCGGTCACGTCCTCCGCCAGGACGCGCCCCAGGGCCGAGGCGAGCGGCACCGTCTCCGCAGGGGTGGGCCTGGGACGCCACTGCGCCCGGTAGCGGGCCCGGGCATCGTCGGGGGTGAGGAGCCGGGTGAAGACGCGCATGCGCGGCTCAGATCAACCCGAGCTCCCGCCCCGCCCGCTCGAAGGCGTCCAGCGCACGGCGCAGCAGCTCGGGCGTGTGCCCCGCGGTCACGATGGTGCGCACGCGCGCCTGGCCCCGGGGCACCGTGGGGTAGGCGATCCCCAGCGCGAAAACCCCCAGCTCGAAGAGGCGGTCGGAGAGACGCATCGCCAGGGCCTCCTCGCCCACGAGGATGGGCGTGATCGGCGTCTCGCTGCGGCCGGTGTCGAAGCCGAGCTGGCGCAGCCCCTCCTTGAAGAGGCGCGTGTGCTCCCACAGGCGGGCGATCCGCTCCTCCCCCTCCGGTTCCTGGACGTAGCGCACCGCCTCCAGCGCCGCCGCCGCCACCGCCGGCGGGTGGGAGGTGGAGAAGAGCAGCGGCCGCGCCCGGTGCACGAGGAAGTCGATGAGCGCCCGGCTGCCGGCCACGTAGCCCCCCAGCCCGCCGAAGGCCTTGGAGAGCGTGCCCACCTGGATGTGCACCCGGCCGTGCAGCCCGAAGTGGTCGACCGTGCCGCGCCCCTGCCGCCCGACCACGCCGCTGGCGTGGGCGTCGTCGACCATCATGATGGCCCCGTAGGCCTCGGCGGCCTCGACCAGCGCCGGCAGCGGGGCGATGTCCCCGTCCATGCTGAAGACCCCGTCGGTGATGAGGAGCACGCGGCGCGCCCCGCGGGACTCCGCCAGCAGCCGGCGCGCCGCCTCGACGTCCCCGTGCGGGTAGATCTTCTTGGTGGCGCCGCTGAGGCGCGCGCCGTCGATGATGCTGGCGTGGTTGAGCTCGTCGCTGACGATGACGTCCTCCTTGCCCAGCAGGGCCGCCACCGTGCCGGCGTTGGCGGTGAAGCCCGACTGGTAGAGCAGGGTGGCCTCGGTGTGCTTGAAGGCGGCCAGTTCCGCCTCCAGGACGCGGTGGATCTCCAGGTTGCCGGCGATGGTGCGCACCGCGCCGGGGCCCACCCCCAGCGTCTCCACGGCCCGCACCGCCGCCGCCTTCAGGCGGGGGTGGTTGGCCAGGGCCAGGTAGTTGTTGGAGCAGAGGTTGATGACCTGGCGCCCGTCGTAGGTCGCCACCGGCTCCTGCGGGCCGCTGAGCACGCGCGGCCAGCGGAAGAGCCCCTGGCGGCGCAGCGCCTCCAGCTCGTCGTCGAGGAAGGCCAGCGGATTCGTCACCTGGGTAGCCATGCTGTGATCGCCCTCCTGCGCGGCATCCGCCGCCACCCTACCAGAGCGGCCCGGCCGCGGCCACCTCCGCCGGCACCTGGTCACGGAAGGCGGCGAAGTTCTCCCGGAACATCCCCGCCAGCCGGCGCGCCTGGTGGTCGTAAGCCTCCGGGTCCGGCCAGGTGCTGCGCGGGTCGAGCACCTCGGGCGGCACCCCCGGACACGTCTGCGGCACCGCCAGGCCGAAGACCGGGTCGGTCTGGAACGCCACGCCCTCCAGGGCCCCGGTGAGGGCCGCCCGCACCATCGCCCGGGTGTAGGCGATGGGCATGCGCCGCCCCTGCCCGTAGGGGCCGCCGGTCCACCCCGTGTTCACCAGCCACACCGCGGCGCGGTGCCGGACGATGCGCTCGCCCAGCATCGTCGCGTAGACCGTGGGCGAGAGCACCATGAAGGGCGCGCCGAAGCAGGTGCTGAAGGTGGCCTGCGGCTCAGTCACCCCCTTCTCCGTCCCCGCCACCTTGGCCGTGTACCCGGAGAGGAAGTGGTACATGGCCTGCGCCGGGGTGAGCCGGGCGATGGGGGGCAGCACGCCGAAGGCGTCGGCGGTGAGCATGACGATGGTCCGGGGGTGGCCGCCCACCCCGTCGAGCTTCGCCCCGGGGATGTGCCCGAGCGGGAAGGCGGCGCGGGTGTTCTCCGTGAGCGAGTCGTCGTCCAGGTCCACGGCGCCGGTGAGGCTGTCGTAGCCCACGTTCTCCAGGATCGTCCCGAAGCTGTGGGTGGCCGCGTAGATCTGCGGCTCCGCCTCGGCGGAGAGGTGGATGACCTTGGCGTAGACCCCGCCCTCGAAGTTGAAGACGCCGCGCTCGCTCCAGCCGTGCTCGTCGTCGCCGATCAGCCGCCGCTCCGGGTCGGCGGAGAGCGTAGTCTTGCCGGTGCCGGACAGGCCGAAGAAGATGGCCACGTCCCCCCCCGGCCCCTCGTTGGCCGAGCAGTGCATGGAGAGGACCCCCTGGCGCGGCAGCAGGTAGTTGAGCACGCTGAAGATGGACTTCTTGATCTCGCCCGCGTACTCGGTCCCGCCGATGAGGACGAGGCGCGCCTGGAAGTTCATGACGATGAAGACCTCCGAGCGCGTCCCGTCCTCCTCAGGGACGGCGTGGCAGCGCGGGGCGTGGAGGACGGTGAAGGCCGGCACGTGCCCCGGCAGCTCCTCCGGCTGCGGGCGGATGAACATGGTCCGGGCGAAGAGGGCGTGCCAGGCGCTCTCGCTGATCACGCGGATGGGCAGGCGGTACTCGGTGTCGGCGCCGACGAAGCAGTCCTGGACGAAGAGGTCGCGCCCCTCCAGGTAGGCCCGCATGCGCCGGTGCAGGCTGTCGAAGTGCGCCACCTCCAGCGGCCGGTTCACCTGCCCCCACCAGATGTGCGCCTCGCTGGTGGGCTCGCGGACGATGAAGCGGTCGTTGGGCGAGCGGCCGGTGTGGTGGCCGGTGCGCACCACCAGCGGGCCCCCCTGGGCGAGCCGTCCCTCGCGGCGGCGGATCGCCTCCTCGTAGAGCAGCGGGGTGGTGAGGTTCCAGTAGACGTTGGCGTTGCGGATGCCGTGCCGCTCCAGCCCGTAGGCGCTGCGGCGGGCGCCCAGCGTCTCCATTCCCTATCCCTCCACGGTGAGGATCACCTTGCCGGCGCGCCCCTCGGCCAGGAGGGCGAAGGCCTCGGCGAAGCGCGCCAGCGGCAGGCGGTGGGTGATCACCGGACGGATCTCCAGGCCGCGGCTCAGCAGGGCGGTGGCCTGCTCCCACGTCTCCCAGATCCGGCGCCCGTAGATGCCCTGCAGCCGTGCCGCCTTGGCGATGACGTCCCCGGCCAGGTCGACCTCCACGGGGCCGGCGGGCAGGCCCAGGAGGGCGACGAACCCGCCCGGCCGCAGCCCCCGCAGGCCGTCGCGCAGCCCGGCCGGGTGTCCCGACATCTCCAGAACGATGTCGACGCCGTGGCCGCCCGTGGCGGCGCGCAGCCGCGCCGGGACGTCGTCGGCCGCGGGGTCCAGCACCAGGTCGGCCCCCAGCTGCCGGGCCAGGGCGCGCCGCTCCGGCCGGACGTCGGAGGCCGCCACGAGGGCGGCACCGGCCAGGCGCAACACGGCGATGGCCATGAGGCCGATCGGCCCGCACCCGATCACCGCCACGGCGCGCCCCACGGGATCCGCCGCCAGCGCGCTGTGCACGGCGTTGCCCAGCGGGTCCATCACGGCGGCCACCTCCACCGGCACGCGCTGCGGGTCGAGCCGCCAGGCGTTCCGGGCCGGCAGGGCCACGTACTCGGCGAAGGCCCCGTCCCGGTCCACCCCCAGCACCTGGAGGCGCTCGCAGATGTGCTCCCGCCCGCCCCGGCACTCCCGGCAGGCGCCGCAGGCGAGGTGGGACTCCCCGGCGATGAAGTCGCCCACGGCCGGGGTCGTCACCCCTTCCCCCGTGGCGACGACCGTGCCGCAGAACTCGTGCCCGACGATGACCGGCGGGCGCAGCCGCCCCGCCGCCCAGGCGTCCCAGGTGTAGATGTGCAGGTCGGTGCCGCAGATCCCCCCGGCCGCGACCCGCACCAGTACCTCCCCCGGGCCGACCGGAGGGACCGGGACCGTGCGCAGGGCCAGCCCGGGCCCGGGGGCTTCCTTGACCAGGGCGCGCATGTTGGTGGGCAGGCCGGTGCGGAGACCCGCCTGAGCACGCGACTCCGGCTGCACCGGCGTCGTGGGACGTGCCGCGGAGCGGATCACAGGCACCCTCCCCCAGGCCGCGGCGGAGGCCAGCGGGGTGTTACGCGGCCGTTACCTCCTCGTGACGGACACGCGACGCGGCGGCAGGATGCTGATGCTACGGGCGCCAACTGCACTATGGGGGCCCGAGAAAGGGGTGTCAAGATGGCGATCCGGCTCATCGGCGCTTCGGTGGTGGCGCTGGCTGTCGGCCTCTGGGTCCTCCCGGCGGCTGCTCAGTATGACTATGGTACGCCCCCTGCGTCCCCGACCCCGGCGGCAGGCTCCCAAGCCGATCGGGCCGAGCGACAGCTGCGCACTGCTATCCAGCACTCCAAGGAGCTGGCCGCGGGGGCGGCGGCGCTCTCGGGAATCCAGACCCACCTGCAGCACGTCGTCAACTGCCTGGAGGGCAGCGGCGGGCGCAACTTCAAGGCGGCCGCGGGCCACCCCTGCCAGGGCATGGGCAACGGCTTCCTCAATGACGCCCGGGACAAGCCCGGCGCGGTGCTGCTGGCCCGCCACGCCAACGAGCTCGCCGTCGACCTGGTGACGGGGCGGATCGACGTGGCCACCGGCCAGGCCGGGGCCCGGGCCGTGGCGGCCACGCTGGAGGAGGCGATGAAGCTCCTGCGGTGATGGTCTCCCGGTGATGGTCTTCGTCCACCCGCAGGTCGTCCACTTCCCCATCGCCCTGTGGGTTGTGGCCACGGTCTTCGACCTGGTGGCCCTGCGGAGCCGGCGCGACCTCTTCCCGGCGATGAGCTTCTGGCTGATCGGGCTGGGGCTGGTGGGGGCGGTCCTGAGCGTGCTCTCCGGCTGGCGGGATCTGCTCGCCGCCGAGGCCTCGGGGGTGGGCACCGCCCTGCGGCAGGAGCACGCCCTCCACCAAGCCCTGGCCTACGGCGCCACCGCCGCCTATCTCGTCGCCTTCCTCGTCCGCTGGCGCCGCCCGGGGCGGGCCCGCTGGACCGTCCTGCTCACCGTCCTGGGGGCGGTGCTCGTCGGCATCGCCGGTTTCGTCGGCGGCGAGCTGCGGCGCGTCATGTAGCGCAGGGACGGGGAGCCGGCCGTGGCCAGGATCCTGATCGTCGACGACGAGCCGCACATCGTCGAACTCGTCCGCTACAACCTGGAGCGGGAGGGCTTCGACGTCCTGACCGCCGGGGACGGCCGCGAGGCCCTCCGCCAGGTGCGCGAGGGCGCCCCCGACCTCGTCATCCTCGACCTGATGCTGCCGGAGGTGGACGGCTTCGAGGTGTGCCGCCAGATCCGGCGGACCTCCGCCGTCCCCATCCTCATGCTCACCGCGCGGGGGCGGGAACTCGACCGCGTCGCCGGGTTCGAGCTGGGGGCGGACGACTACGTCACCAAGCCCTTCAGCCCGCGCGAGCTCGTGGCCCGGGTGCGCGCCATCCTGCGCCGGGCCGGGCGGGAGCTGCTGGAAGCGCAGGCGCCGCTGCAGGCCGACGGGCTGCACCTGGACCCCGCCACGCGGGAGGTCTTCCTGCACGGGCGCCCGGTGGAGCTGACCGCCAAGGAGTTCGACCTGCTGGCGCTGCTGATGCGCCACCCCAACCGCGTCTTCACCCGCGACTTCCTCCTGGAGCACATCTGGGGGCACGACTACTTCGGCAGCACCCGCACGGTGGACATGCACATCAGCCGGCTGCGGGAGAAGATCGAGGACGACCCCGCCGCCCCCACCTTCATCCAGACGGTGCGCGGGGTCGGCTACAAGTTCAAGGCGCCCTCCCGCCCGGGCCGATGAGGCGCGCCATCCGCTTCAAGCTCATCGCCACCTACGTGGGGCTGGCGGCGGTGACGCTGGCCCTGGTCCTGGTGGTGGTGCTCGGCATCCTGCAGCGCCGCTACCTGGAGACCTACGCCTACGTGGTCTCCACCCAGGCCCGCCTCATCGCCACCATGCTCACCGAAGGGGCCGGCGCCATCCCCCCCGACCAGCAGGAGGCGCTGGCCCAGCAGTTCCGCTGGCGCCCCGACGTCGTCATCGCCCTACTGGACGCCCACGGCCGCGGGCCGACCGTCCCGGCGGGGACCCCACCGCCCCCCGAGGTCGGTCGGGCCCTGGCCCGCCCCGACCAGCCGGCGTACGCGGTGCGGGACGACCCGCGCACCGGGCAGCGCCGCGTCTTCGCCGCGGCGGCGATCGGCCCGCGCGCCCGCCCGTCCGGGGTCGTCCACGTCTCCGCGCCGGCGGTGTGGGTCCAGCGCCAGCTGCGGCGTCTGCTGCCCGCCTTCGGCGGGGCGCTGCTCCTGGGGCTCGGGGCGGCGTGGGTGGTGGGGGCGCGGCTGGCCCGGAGCCTGACCGACCCCATCGAGCGCCTCACCCGCGCCGCCGAGCGCCTGCGCGAGGGGGACCTCGACGCCCAGGTGGCCATCGACAGCGACGACGAGATCGGCCGGCTGGGCCGGGCCTTCTCGGCGATGGCGACGCGCCTGCGGGAGACCATCGAGGGGCTGCGGGCGGAGCGGACGACGCTGGCGGCCATCCTCACCAGCATGCAGGACGGGGTGATCGCCACCGACCGGCAGGGGCGGCTGCTCCTGGTGAACCGCGCCGCCGAGGAGCTGCTGGGCCTGCCATCCGGCGCGGCGGTGGGGGCGGCGGCGGCCGACCTGCTGCCCGGGCCGCTGGTGGCCATGCTGGCCGAGGCGGCCACGGCGGCGCGGGTGGGCGCGACGGAGCTGCAGCGCGAGGACCGGGTGATGGAGGTCCACTGCGCGCCGATCTGGCGGGGGGACGACGGCCCCGGGGCATCGGGCGGGTCCGCCGGGGCCGGGCTCGTCGGCGCGGACCCGGGGGCCGCGGCCGTCACGGGGGCGGTGGCCGTCACGGGGGCGGTGGCCGTGGTGCGCGACGTCACCGAGCTGCGGCGCAGCGAGCGGCTGCGCCGCGAGCTCACGGCCAACGTCTCCCACGAACTGCGCACCCCGCTCACGTCCATCAAGGGGTTCGCCGAGACCCTGCTGGCCGGGGCGATGCGCGACGAGGCCACAGCGCGGCGCTTCCTGGAGATCATCGACGCCGAAGCCAACCGCCTGGTCAAGCTCGTGGACGACCTGATGGACCTCAGCCGGCTGGAGGCCAGGGGCGGCGTCCTGGAGCTCTCGCCGGTGGACCTCTGCAGCCTCGTCGAGGAGACCGTCGCCCGCCTGCGACCGCTGGCCGGTCCGCGCCAGCTGGAGGTCCACTACAGCGACAGCCCGGCGACGGTCCTGGGGGACCGCGACCGTCTGGCGCAGGTGCTGACCAACCTGATCGACAACGCCATCAAGTTCACCCCCGACCGGGGGCGCATCACCGTGGCCGTCCGACGGGAAGACGGGACGGTGGTCCTGACCGTGCGGGACACCGGCCGCGGGATCGCGCCTGCCGACCTCCCACACATCTTCGAGCGCTTCTACAAAGCGGACCGCTCGCGGGGCACCACAGCGGGGAGCGGCCTGGGCCTGGCCATCGCCCGCCACATCGTGGAGGCCCACGGCGGCCGCATCACGGTGCACAGCCGGGAGGGCGAGGGCACCACGTTCGCCGTGGTCTTCCCCGAGGCGGGCGAGGACGGCACCATCCGCCGACCGTGACGGCGCGGGGCCACCGGATGGTACGGCCCTACCCCCCCAGGTAGGCCCGACGCACGTCCTCGTTCTCCTGGAGGGCCCGGGCCGGCCCCGCCAGGACGATCTCCCCGGTCTGCAGCACGTACCCGCGGTGGGCGATGGTCAGGGCCATGAACGCGTTCTGCTCCACCAGGAGGATCGTGGTCCCCTGGGCGTTGATGTCCTTGATGGTCTCGAAGATCTGTTCCACGAGGATCGGCGCGAGCCCCATGGAGGGCTCGTCCAGCAGGAGGATCCGGGGCCGGGCCATGAGGGCGCGGCCGATGGCCAGCATTTGCTGCTCGCCCCCCGACAGCGTCCCCGCCACCTGGTGGATTCGCTCGCGCAATCGCGGGAAGAGCGCAAAGACCCGCTCCATGTCGTCGCGGATCGAGGCCCCGTTCGTGCGGGCGTAGGCGCCCATCTCCAGGTTCTCGCGCACCGTCAGCCGGGAGAAGATGCGTCGCCCCTCGGGGGCGTGCGCCACCCCCCGGTAGACGATCTCGTGCGGCGGGAGGTGGTCAATCGCCTCGCCCTCCAGCAGCACGCGCCCGCGCCGGGGCCGCAGCAGTCCCGAAATCGTCCGCAGAGTCGTCGTCTTCCCCGCTCCGTTGCTGCCGAGGAGGGCCACGATCTCCCCCCTGTCCACCGTCAGGGAGATGCCCTTCAGGGCATGGATGTGGCCGTAGTAGACGTGGAGGTCCTGCAGCTCCAGCAGTGCCATCTAGCGCATCCGCCCCTCGCCGCCGGAAGGCCAGGCCGACGCTCCGCGACCCGGCCACCGGGCAGAAAACCGGCTCAGCCCACGGCCGGACGCTCGGCCAGCCGCTGGCGGGTCCCCAGGTAGGCCTCGATCACCCGCGGGTCCCGCTGCACCTCCTCCGGGGACCCTTCGGCAATCTTCTGGCCATAGTCCAGCACCGTGACCCGCTCGGAAATCCCCATCACCACCCGCATGTTGTGCTCGATGAGGAGGATGGTGAGGCCGAGCTCCTGCCGCAACGTCCGCAGGAAGGCCATCAGCTCCTGGGCCTCCGCCGGGTTCATCCCCGCCGTCGGCTCGTCCAGCAGGAGCAGCCGCGGCTCGGAGGCCAGCGCCCGTCCGATCTCCAGACGCCGCTGGTCCCCGTAGGGCAGGTTCTTGGCCAGCTCGTCCCCCCGCCCCTGCAGGCCGATGAGGCCCAGGAGGTCGTGGGCCCGTGCCAGCGCCTGCGCCTCCACCTGGTGGAAGCGCGGCGTGCGCAGCAGCACGTCCACGGTGGACAGGTGGAGCCGGCTGTGCATCCCCACGAGGATGTTCTCCAGCACCGTCATGTTCCCGAAGAGGCGGATGTTCTGGAAGGTCCGGCACATGCCGAGCCGGGTGATCTGGTCCGGGCGCAGGCCGACGAGTTCGTGACCGCGAAACCGGACCGAGCCTTCCTCCGGGCGGTAGACACCCGTGAAGACGTTGAACAGCGTCGTCTTGCCGGCACCGTTGGGCCCGATGATGGAGGCGATCCGCCCCTCCTCCAGCTGGAAGTCCACCCCGTGGAGCGCGACGAGACCGCCGAACCGCTTCGTGACGCCGTGACAGGCCAGGATGACGCCCATCAGACCACGCCCGCCTCCACGGCCGCCTCCGTGGCGCGCCGGTGCGTCTCTTCCAGTTCCAGCCGGCGACGCCGGGACGGGATGATCCCCTGCGGTCGGAAGATCATCATCAGGATGAGGATGATCCCGAAGACCATCCGCTCATACTTCGCCGGCTCCAGCTGAGGGGGGAGGTTGGCCAGGTTGTAGCCCAGGATGGTCACGCCGGCGTTCTTCCACGCGTTGAGGGTCAGCGAGAGCTGCTTGAGGACCTGCAGGTTCAGGATGGTGACGGTCGTCGCCCCCAGGATGGCCCCGGGGATGCTCCCCATACCCCCGAGGATGACCATGGCCAGGACCCCGATGGACTCGAGGAACGTGAAGGACTCCGGGTTGATGAAGTACTGCTTGGAGGCGAAGATCACCCCCATGGCGCCGGCAAAGGAGGCGCCGGCGGCGAACGCCAGCAACTTCATCCGGACGAGGGGCACCCCCATGGCCACGGCCGCCTCCTCGTCCTCCCGGATGGCTTCCCAGGCGCGTCCGATGTGGGAGTCCTTGAAGCGCTGCGTGACGAGGATCACCAGGAGCACGATCACGAGCACGAGGAAATAAAAGTAGACCGGGTAGACCGTCGCGGGCGACGCCTGGACGCCCAGCGTGCGCAGGACCCACAGCACCGGCTCAATCGCCGGCCGGGTAATCGGCGTGATCCCGATGGGGCCGTTGGTGAGGTTGATCGGCTTGTCCAGGTTGTTGGCCAGGACGCGGATGACCTCGCCGAAGCCCAGCGTCACGATGGCCAGGTAGTCGCCGCGCAGGCGCAGGACGGGGAGGCCCAGCAGCACCCCGGTGACGGCGGCCAGGACCACCGCCAGCAGCAGGAAGACGAAGAACCACCACCCGCTCAGCGGGAGGATGTGGTCCAGCCCGGGCCAGGTCTTCAGCAGCTGGGGGGACCCCAGGATGGCCCACGAGTAGGCCCCCACCGCGTAGAAGGCCACGTAGCCCAGGTCGAGCAGGCCCGCCAGCCCCACGACGATGTTCAGCCCCAGCGCCAGGGCGACGAAGATCCCGATCTGGGTGGCGACTTCCAGGTAGAAGCCGTTGCGCAGCCCCAGCAACGGCATCAGGAAGCCCAGGGTGACCAGCGCCGCGGCCCCCCGGAACCAGCGGGGGACCTGGGCGGCGAAGATCAGCAGGAGGGATGCCAGGAAGAGCAGGAAGAGCAGCAGCGATCGCGGCGTGTTGGCCACGAGCAGACTTGTGCCCAGGACGTACGCCGCCAGCAGGACCATCACCAGTGGCGGCTTGCGCAGGACAGCGCGCAGGCCAGTGGCGCGGGCAGGGACGGCTTCGTGGCTCATCGTCGGATCACGCCCGCTCAGGCCTTCTCCCGGACGACCTCACCCAGCAGGCCCCGCGGGCGGAAGACGAGGATCAGGATCAGGACGCTGAAGGCGAAGATGTCCTTGTACTCGGCGCCGAAGGCGCCGCCCGTCAGCAGGGACATGTAGGACGCGGCGAAGGTCTCCAGCACCCCCAGCACGACCCCGCCCAGCATGGCCCCGGGGAGGTTGCCGATACCGCCGAGGACGGCGGCGGTGAACGCCTTGATTCCGGGGATAAACCCCGTGTACGGGTTGATCGTCCCGAACTGCACGCCGAACAGCGCCCCGGCAGCCCCGCCCATCATCCCCCCGATGAGGAACGTGAGCGAGATCATGCGGTTGACGTTGATCCCCATGAGCTCGGCGGTCGGCTGGTCCTCGGCGACGGCCCGGATCGCCGTCCCCACCTTCGTCCGCGTGACGAAGAGGTTCAGGCCGGCCAGCATCAGGAGCGACGCCAGGATGATGGTCAGAGACTTCACGGAGATCTCCACGCCGCCCGCCAGCGCCACCCGCGCGTCGAAGAAGGCGATGCTGGGGTAGGTCCGGTAGAAGGCGTTGTGCCACAGGGACTCGATGAGGCGGATGAAGTCCTGCAGGAAGAAGGAGACCCCAATGGCCGAGATCAGGGGGACCAGCCGCGGCGCGCCGCGCAGCGGCCGGTAGGCGACCCGCTCCACCGTCACGGCCAGCCCACCGCTGATCACCATGGCGACGGCGAGGATCAGCAGCAGGAGCAGGACCGGGGGAATCCCGGTCAGGATCCCGGCGGCCTGCAGGCTCAAGAGGACCTCTGCCCCGACGAAGGCCCCTGTGACGAAGATCTCGCTGTGCGCGAAGTTGATCATCTGCAGGACGCCGTACACCATGGTGTAGCCCAGGGCGATCAGGGCGTAGACGAACCCCAGGGTCAGGCCGTCGACGAGGACCTGGGGGAAGATGCCGATCAGGATGTCCCACTCCATACGCCGTCGCCTCGCTGCCGCCCCGGATCCCTCCGCCCAAATCCTAGCGAAGACGGCTCACGGTGACACCCCCGATCCGGGGGCCGACGGAAGCAAGAACGGGGAGCGGGACCCTGGCCCGCTCCCCGTTAGCCCTGCCATCGAGGCCGTCAGGATCGACCAGCCCCGCTCCTACTTCTTCAGCGGCGGCGGGTTGATGCGCAAGGTCTTGACGAGCCGGTTCTGGCCCCACTTCGCCGGGTCCGCCGACTCGATCCGGATGACGAAGTAGGTCGCCGGGACCGGGTCGCCCTTCTCGTCGAAGGTGTAGGTCGCCGTCAGCCCCTTGAAGTTCCGGATCTTGCGGACCTCGTTGGTCACCTGGAGCCGGGTCGGCTTCTTCCCGCCGGCCGCCTTGATGGCGTTGGCAATGGCGGTCAGCCCGATCCAGCACGCGTCATAGGCCTGGGCGGCGAAGGGTTCGGGATCCGAGCCGAACCGCTTCTTGTAGTCGGCCGCGAACTTGGCCGCCCCGGGGTAGAAGGACGCGGGGCCGGCGACGGTCGTGTAGTGCATGCCCACGACCGCCTGCCCGGCGATCCGGGCCAGGTCGGAGGAGTCCATCCCGTCGGGGCCCATGAACTTGCTGGTGATCCCCTTGGCCCGGGCCTGCTTGAAGAAGACCCCGGCCTGGTTGTAGATGCCGCCGAAGTAGATCAGCTCCGGCTTGCGGGCGGCGATGGGCGTGAGGATCGGGTCGAAGTTGGCCTGCTCTTCCGTCCCCTCGAAGCCGAGGACGCGGATGCCGTTCTGGGGGGCGAACTGGCGGAAGAACTCCGCCACTCCCTGGCCGTAGGCCGTCTTGTCGTGGATGACGTAGGCGCTCTTCACCTTGAGGTCCTTGCCGGCGAACTCCGCCCCCACACGGCCCTGGACGTCGTCGCGGCCCACCACCCGGGTGACGTTGCGGTACCCGCGGTCCGTCACCACGGGGTTCGTGTTCGCCGGGGAGATCATGGCCAGGTCATTGTCCTTGTAGACCTCGCTGGACGGAATGGCCACGCCCGAGTTCAGATGGCCGACGACGAGCAGGATGTCCGGGTCGGTCACCAGGTTCTTCGCGTTGGCGACCCCGACGTCGGGCTTGGCCTGGTCGTCGAACGGTACCAGCTGGACCCGCCACCCGGGCAGGATCTTGCCCGCCTGCTGCTCGATGCACAGCTGCGTGCCGTTCTTGATGGCGGTCCCCAGGACCGACTGCCCGCCCGACAGCGGGCTCTGCGTCGCCACCTTGATGACGTTCTGCTGCGCTCCTGCCGGAAGGTACCCCCCCAGCAGGACGGCCAGCGCCGTCAGCACTGCCGCCGTGACGAGCGGCAACCGTGTCGTCCGCATGCAGGCTCTCCCCTCCTCTCGTTCCCTCAATGCCTTTCAGACGTGAGGCTCTGCTCCCAGGCTCCGACCTCCCAGCACCGTTGGGCCGCCCCGCCCAGCCTCACGGGCCTTCCTCACCTCCTCCGCCAGGGCTCATCGGCCGTCCCTGGGCCAGCGGGCGTTCCTTCAGGCTATCCCAGAATAGGATGGCGTACTAGCTGTTCGCCGGGGCTTTCAGCCTTCCCTGCTCTCTCGGACAGTCCCCGGGCGCTCACGGGCAGCCCCGCGGCGCCGGCCCGGGGAAGAGGGCCCGGACCTGGCTGCGGAGGTCCCCCAGCTCCTCGGTGATCTCCTGCATGGAGTCGCGGAGGGCGGCCAGGGCAGGTCGGTCGTTGGCGATCCGGCCATGCGCCATGTCGTCGAGAATCTCGGCGACCGCCGCCGTGCGGCGGCTGGCGAACTCCAGCCCCTCGGCAATCCCCGCCAGGGTGGGTGCGCCCCGGGGGGCCGCCGGTCGACCGGCTGCGGCGCCCCACCCCACGGCAACTCCGAGGAAGAAGGCGACGGCCACTCCCCCTACGACCCGCACCCGGGGATGCATCAGGCCTCACCTCCGGCGCCGGTTCCGCCGAGCTCCACCGTCCATCCCACCCCGACGGCCTCCGCCCGCCGCAGGGCCGCCGCCCCGACGGCCACGTCCAGCACCGCCGTGCCCACCGACTTGAAGAGCGTGACCTCGTCCGGCCGGGTCCGGCCGGGGCGCAGGCCGGCGGCCACCTCCCCGATCTCGGCGTGGATGCGCTCGGGGGCGAAACGCCCCTCGGCGATGGCCAGCAGCAGGTCGCCCGCCTCGGCCAGGGCCGCCGCGCGCGACTCCACCACCACCGTAGCCCGCCCCACCAGCGCCCCGTCCACCTCGCGGGTCTGCGGGGTGAAGGCGCCCACCGCGGTGACGTGGCAGCCCGGCGCCACCTCCTCGGTCGGCACGACCGGGGTGGGGCTGGTGGTGGCGGTGATGACCAGGTCGGCGCCGCGCACCGCCAGCTCGGGGGAGGATGCGGCCAGGATGGTGGCTCCGCCGCTCCAAGGCTGGGCGGCCGCCCAGCGGACGAAGGCCCGGGTGCGCCCGGGGTCGCGGCCGACCACGCGCACCTGGGTGAGCGGGCGGACGGCGAAGGCCGCCTCCAGCTGCGCGCGGGCCTGCACCCCGGTCCCGAAGAGCGCGGCGATGTGCGCCTCCGGCCGGGCCAGCAGCTGCGCGGCCAGCCCGCCGGCGGCCCCGGTACGCAGGGCGGTGAGAGCCGCGCCCTCGATGAGCCCCCGGGGCGCCCCCGTGGAGGCGTCCTGCACCAGCACCAGCGCGTGGATCGTGGGGAGGCCGCGCGCCGCGTTCGTGGGGCAGACCGTGACGGCCTTCACCCCGAGCGCCCCGTCGGCGGGCACGGCCGCGGGCATGTACAGGGCCGTCCCCCCATCCCCCACCGCCAGGTGCAGCCGCGGCGGGACGATGGCCTGGCCGGTGGAGAGGGCGATGTAGGCATGGCGCACCAGCCCGATGGCCTCGGACATGGGGACGAGGTGCCGGAGCTCGGCGGCGGTGAGGAGCCGCACCGTCACCCTGTCCGGTCGACGGAGGGGGTCCGGCCGGGCCGGACCCCTTCCGCGACCAGCGCCCGCAGCAGGAAGAGGACGTTCGCCGGCCGCTCCGCCAGGCGGCGCATGAAGTAGGGGTACCACTGCTCGCCGAAGGGGACGTAGACGCGCACGTGGTAGCCCTCCCGAGCCAGGCGCAGCTGCAGGTCGCGCCGCACCCCGTAGACCATCTGGAACTCGAAGCGGTCCCGCCCGATCCCCTCGCGGGCGGCCAGCGCCTTGGCGTGGGCGATCAGGCGCTCGTCGTGGGTGGCGATGGCCGGGTAGTGCCCGCCGCGCAGCAGCGCCTCCATGAGCCGCCGGTAGTTCTCGTCCACGTCGGCCTTGCGCGGGTAGGCCACGCTGGGCGGCTCCAGGTAGGCCCCCTTCACCAGGCGCACGCGCGCCCCCAGGCCGATGAGCATCTGGACGTCGGCGGCGCTGCGGTACAAGTAGGCCTGGATGACCACGCCGACGTTGCGGTACCCGGCGTCCCACAGGTGCCGCCAGAGGCGCAGCGTGGGCTCCACCAGCGGGGACTCCTCCATGTCGATGCGCACGAAGGTCTCCTGCTGCCGCGCCGCGTCCACCACGCGGCGGAGCCGCTCCGCCGCCGCGCCCTCGTCCATCGTCACCCCCAGCTGGGAGAGCTTCACCGACAGGTTGCCGTCGAGCCCCTCCCGCCGGATCGCCTCCAGGATGGTGACGTACATGGCGGCGGCGCGGTCGGCCTCGGCGGCGCTGGTGGTCTTCTCGCCCAGGTAGTTCAGGCTGGCGTGCAGGCCGGCGCGGTTGAGCTCCCGCACCGCCGCCACCGCTTCCGCCAGCGTCTCCCCGGCCACGAACCGCCGGGAGGCGCGGCGCGCCCAGGGGTGGTGCAGGACGAGGTCCTGGGCCCGGGAGCTCTCGGAGAGGGCGATGAAGGCGCGCCGCAGCCACCCCATCGGGTCCCTGCCGCCGTCCGCGCCTCAGGGGTAGATGCCGCGCAGGAGGAGCGCGTCCGCGACCCGCCCGATGGCCCGGATGAGCGCCCCCACGCGCAGGCGCACGCGGTACTCCTCCGCGGTCTGCCAGACGCGGTGGAAGGCCCGCACCAGCGTGCGCTCGAGGTTCTGGTTGACCTCCTCCTCGGTCCAGAAGAACTGCTGCAGCCCCTGCACCCACTCGAAGTAGGAGACGATCACCCCGCCGGCGTTGGCCAGGATGTCGGGGATGACCGGGATCCCCCGCTCGACGAAGACCTGGTCGGCGTCCGGCGTCAGCGGCCCGTTGGCCCCCTCGACGATCATGCGCGTGCGGATGCGCGGGGCGTTCTCCCCGTGGATCTGCGCCTCCAGGGCGCTGGGGACGAGGATGTCGCAGGGCAGCTCCAGCAGCTCCTCGTTGGTCACCCGGTCGGCGCCGGGGAAGCCCAGCACCGACCCCGTGGCCTCCTTGTGGCGCAGCACCGCCCGCGGGTCCAGGCCCTTCGGGTTGTGGATCCCCCCTCGGCTGTCGCTGACGGCGATGACGCGGCAGCCGATGTCGTGCAGCAGGTAGGCGGCGATGGAGCCGACGTTGCCGTAGCCCTGGACGACCACCGTCGCCCCCTCCAGCGGCATGCCCAGGCGCCGCGCGGCCTCGCGCACGCAGATCGTCACCCCGCGCCCCGTGGCCTCGACCCGGCCGTGGGAGCCGCCGATCTCGATGGGCTTGCCGGTGACCACCGAGGGCGCGGAGTAGCCGCGGTGCATGCTGTAGGTGTCCATGATCCAGGCCATCACCTGGGGGTTGGTGCCCACGTCGGGGGCGGGGATGTCCCCTTCCGGACTCATGAGCACGCTGATCTCCGTGGCGTAGCGCCGCGTCAGGTGCTCCAGCTCGTCCTGGGAGAGGGCCTTGGGGTCGACGACCACCCCGCCCTTGGCGCCGCCGTAGGGCAGGCCGACCACGGCGCACTTCCAGGTCATCCACATGGCTAGGGCGCGGATCTCGTTGAGGGTGACGTCCGGGTGGTAGCGGATGCCGCCCTTGGTGGGGCCGAGGACGGTGCTGTGGTGGACGCGGTGCCCGGTGAAGACGCGCACCGAGCCGTCGTCCATCTTCACCGGGAAGTTCACGGTGAGCTCCCGCTTGGGGTAGGCCAGGAAGTCGCGGATGCCACGCTTGAGGGGGAGGTAGTCTGCCGCCTCGTTGAACTGCCGCAGCGCCATCTGCCAGGGATCCTCCTTCGGGGCCATCACGACCGCCTGTGCACTCATAGGCCTCCTCCTCGCGCCGCCCCGCCCGGCGGGGCGGCCGCCCTGGGTTGGGCATGGGTGTGTGCAGACCCTTCGGCCCGCCGCCGCCCGCCCCCTGCGCGCCGCCCGGCGCTCCGCGCTACCGCACCAGCCACGAGACCGGGACCAGCGCCACCCCCGCCGCGTCGAAGGCGGGGAGGAGGGCGCGCACCACGTCCGCGGTGACGCGCTGGACGTGGCCGATGCCGACGGCCTCGCCGCGCGCCAGCGCCACCTCGAGCAGGCGGCGCACCTGGGCGGCGATCGCCTCCGGGTCCTCCGCGTTGTCGAGGAAGACGGTCCGCTCCGCCGTGGGGACGCCGGCGGCGCGGGCCAGCGGGACCGCCACCGAGGCCGGCGTGGTGCGGCTGTCCACGAAGAACAGCCCCCGCGAGCGCGCCACGCGGAGGACCGCGCGCATGACCCGCGGGTCCGCCGTCGCCCGCGACCCCATGTGCCCGTTGATCCCCACCGCCCCGGGCACGCTGGCCAGCGCCGACTCGACCTCCCGGACGACGGCGTCCTCACTCATGGCGGTGGTGATGCCGTGCGGGCCCAGCCGGCGGGCCGGGTCCTCGGCTTCCAGGGGCAGGTGCAGCAGCACCTCCAGGCCGGCCGCCCGCGCCCGCTCGGCCACGGCCCTGGAGGCGGGCAGGCCCGGCAGGACCGCCACCGTCACCGGGCGCCCCAGGGCCAGGATGGGGTCGAGCTGGGCGAGCTGCCCTCCGGCGTCGTCGAAGATGATGGCCACGCGGGCCCGCGGCGGAGACCCCGGGGGCGCGGTGTCCGGGAGGGCAGGGACGCGGCCGGGCCGGGGCCGGGCGGGCGTGGGCCGCGGCCGCTCGGGCCGTCGGGACCCGGCGGAGGGCCCGGTCCCGGCCACCCGGGGCGACGGGCGGGGCGAAGCCGACAGCGCGGCAGGCCGGGTGCCGCCCGCCGGGTCGGGCGGCGGGGCGCCCGCCCCCAGCCCCAGCCAGTACCCCACCGCCCCGCCGACCACCAGCAGGAGCGACGCCAGCACCGCCACGGCCCAGCCGGCCTTGCCGGTGTGTGGGAGGGCAGAGGGACGGGACCGGGCATGGGCGCGGCGACGGCGGGCGCGCATGCGATCCGTCACGACCGGCCGACCCTCCGCCGCCGGTCGGCCCTCCGGGCCCGGGGGCCGGCCCTCACGGCGACAGGCGCCGGCGCAGGACCTCGAGGGCGCGGACGAACTGCTGCGCCTCGATGCGGGCCACCTCCGCCTCGCTGCGCCCTTCCTGCCGCGCGCCCGCGACCAGGGTCGGCGTGATCCCCGTCCCGTGGATGTCGTGGCCGTCCGGCGTCAGGTACTTGCCGCTCGTAATCGTGGCCCCCGCTCCCCCCGGCAGGGAGACCACGCTCTGGATGACCCCCTTGCCGAAGGTGCGCAGGCCCACCAGCGGGGCCACGTCGTGGTCCCGCAGCGCCCCGGCCAGGATCTCGCCGGCGCTGGCGGTGAACTCGTTCACCAGGACGACCGCCGGCAGGGGGACCTTGGGCCCGCGGGTGGCCCGCTGGGTCTGCCGCCGCCCCTGCCGGTCGACGGTGTGGACGATGGGCTGCCCGGCCGGCACGAAGCGGTCGGCGATCTCCACGGCCACGTCGAGCAATCCCCCGCCGTTGTTGCGCAGGTCGAGCAGCAGCCCGCGCGCGCCCGCCGCCCGGGCCGCCTCCACCGCCCGCGCGAACTCCCGGGCCGTGGTCTCGTTGAAGAGCAGGATGCGCACGTAGGCCACGCGCGCCGCCCGCAGCGCGGCGCGCTGCGCCGGCGGGAGGTTCTCGTCCCCCTGGACGCTGACGTTGGCGATGCGCGCCCGCACCAGCCGCACCGTGAAGACGCGCTCGCCGCGGCCCACGCGCAGCGTCACCGCCGAGCCCGCCGGGCCCCGGATGCGGGTGACCACCTCCTCGAGCGACATCCCCCGCGTGTCGGCCCCGTCCACGGCCAGGATGCGGTCGCCGGCGCGGATGCCGGCGCGGTAGGCCGGCGTGTGCGGGATGGGCGTCACGACCACCGGGCGGTCGCCCTGCAGCTCGACGAAAAGGCCCACCCCGTGGAAGACCCCGCCCAGGTGCTCCCGGTACTCGCGGTACGCCTCCGGGTCGAGGAAGCGGGTGTAGGGGTCGCCCAGGGCCTCGAGCATCCCGCGGGCGGCCCCGTAGAAGAGCGATCGGGTGTCCACCTGGCGCTCGAGGTAGGTGGTGCGGACGTGGTGCAGGAGCTCGCGCAGCAGGGCGAAGCCCTGGCTCTCGGCGTCGCCGCCGAGGGCCGCCTGGCTGCGCCCCACACCGTAGCCGGCCAGGAACCCCGCGCCGACGAGGACGAGGAGGAGGACGGCGGCGAGGGCGGGGCGGGACCGCGGCATGGATCGTTCAGGGCCGTCCGGGCGGGCGGCCGCCTGCGGCCGTCTTCAGCGACGTGCACACGCCCTCAGCATAGCGGAGGCGGGCCGGCGCTGTGGCGGTGGCCGGTCACCGCCCCTGCGGGTCGACGGGCTGGCCGTTCACGCGGACCTCGAAGTGGACGTGCGGGCCGGTGCTGTAGCCGGTGCTGCCTACCCGGCCGATCACCTCGCCCCGGCGCACCCGCTCCCCCGGACGCGTGAGGATGGCGGAGAGGTGGGCGTAGAGCGTGGAGAGCCCGTCGCCGTGGTCGAGGATGACGATCTTCCCGTACCCCCCGAACCACCCGGCGTAGATGACGGTGCCGTCCCAGGCCGCCACCACCGGCGCCCCCCAGGGGGCGGCGATGTCGACGCCGCTGTGCATGCGCCGCACGCGGAAGATGGGGTGGACCCGCAGGCCGAACCCCGAGGTGAAGACCCCGCGGGCGGGCCAGAGGAAGCTGCGGAAGCGGCCGGCCGGGATCACGCCCGGGGCGGCCGCCTGCATCCGCTGGATGAGCTGGACGAGCTCCCGGTCGGTGCGCTCCAGCTCCTCCACGACCTCCTCGTAGAGGGCGCGCTCCCGCTGGATGCGGACCAGCAGGGCCTGCTTGGCCCGGGCCTGGGCCGCCACCGCCTCCCGCCGGGCGCGCGTCTCGGCCATGAGCTCGGCGATGCGCGCCTGGTCGGCCACCAGCGCCTCGTGCAGGCGGGTGTAGCGCTCGGCGTCCTGGTCGTACTCGGCGATGAGTCGGGCGTCCGCCTGCATGATCGTCGTCAGGAAGTGCGCCCGGGCGACGAACTCGGCGAAGTCGGTGACGTCCAGCAGGACGTCCACGTAGCCGCGGCGGCCGTACTTGTAGATGTCCCGCAGCCGCCCGCCCAGCAGCGCCCGTTGCCGGGCCAGGCGCTGGCGCACCAGGGCCAGCTCGCGCCCGGTGGCCTGGACCCGCGCGCGCGTCTGGGCCAGCTCCCGGGCCAGCGCGCGCAGCCGCGCCTCCTCCGCCTCGAGGCGCTGGTCCATCGCCTCCAGGTCCTGCAGCGTGCGGCGCTCCGCGCGCTTCACGGCCCGCAGGCGGCTGCGCTGCTCCTCCAGCTGGCGGCGCACCTGGCGCAGCTCGGTGCGCTTCTGCTGGAGGGAGGGCGCGGCGGCCGCCGGGGTGGCCAGCACCAGCGTCAGGAGGAGCGGCAGGGCGCGACGCACCGTGAGAGCCCTCAGGTCTGGAGGAAGCGGCGCAGGGCCAGGAGGCTCCCGCTCATCCCCACCACGAACCCGCCCGTCGCGATCGTCGCGAGCAGGCCGGGGAGGAGGTCGGCGGGCCCCAGCAGGGGGAGGAAGGGCAGGGCGCCGCGCGCGCGCTCCACCAGGACGGTGTAGGCGGGGACGAGCACGCCGGCGGCCAGGAGGATGGCGAGCGCGCCTTCCACCGCCCCCTCCATGAGGAAGGGGGAGCGCACGTACCACCCGCCGGCGCCGACGAGCTGCATGATCTCGATCTCCTGGCGCCGCGCCAGGATGGTGAGGCGCACGGTGTTCATGATGATGACGAGCGCCACGAGCCCCAGCAGGAGGGCCAGCCCCCATCCCACGGCGCGCACCACCCCGGTCACGGCGAGGAGGCGGTCGACGACCTCGCCCCCGAAGGCCACCTCCTCCACGCCGCGCAGGCGGCGCACCGCCTCGGCCACCGGCCGGACCTGGCGCCCCTCGGTGACGGCGATCTCCAGCGAGTCGGGCAACGGGTTGGTCTGGACCACGTCGCGCAGCGCCACCCGGTCGCCCAGCGTGGCCTGGAGCCGTCGCAGGGCGACGTCGCGGCCGACGAAGGTCACGGCGCGCACGCCCGGCAGCCGGCGGGCCGCGGCCACCAGGCGGTCCCGCTCCGGCGGCGTGAGCCCCTCGCGCAGGTAGGCCACCACGCCCACCTGCCCCTCGACCACGCGGGCCAGGTGGTGGAGGTTGGCGCTGAGGATGAGGCCGCAGCCGACGAGCAGCAGCGTCACCAGGATGGTCGTGACCGCGGCCAGGCTCATCAGCCCGTTGCGGCGGAAGGCCAGGGCCGCCTCGCGGACGGTGTAGGCCACCGCCGCCCGCACCCGGGCTGCCGCGACCGCCACCGGGGGTGGTGCGGCCGGGCGGACCGCCGGGGCGGGGGACGGGGCGGCCGGGCGGGCCGCGGGCGTGCCACCGCGCCGCCCGACCGGGCGGGCCCGCGCGGGGATGCCGCGTCCGGCCGGACGGACTCCGACCGGGCGCCGCTCAGCCACGCCGCCCCCCCACCAGGTGCGGCACGTCCACGGCGGCACGGGGGGTGTAGAGGCCGTAGTCCTCGTCGCGGACCACCGTGCCCCCGGCCAGCTCGACGACGCGCTTGCGCAGGATGTCCACGATCGTCTTGTTGTGGGTGGTGACGACCACCGTCGTGCCGTGCAGGTTGATGCGGCTGAGGAGCTGGATGATCTCCCAGGAGGTGCGCGGGTCGAGGTTGCCGGTGGGCTCGTCGGCCAGCAGCAGCGGGGGCTGGTGGACCAGGGCGCGCGCGATGGAGACCCGCTGCTGCTCCCCGCCGGAGAGCTGGTGCGGGTAGGCGTCGGCCCGCTCCTCCAGCCCCACCACCCCGAGCGCGCGCAGGGCGCGCGGCCGGATCTCGTGCGGGGCGGCGCCGGTCACGTGCAGGGCGAAGGCCACGTTCTCATAGGCGGTCTTGTGCGGCAGGAGCTTGTAGTCCTGGAAGACGATGCCCATGCTCCGCCGCAGCGCCGGGACGTGGCGGCGCGGCAGCCGGGTGATGTCCCGGCCGCCCACGATCACCTGCCCCTGCGTGGGCACCTCAGCCCGGTAGATGAGCTTGAGCAGGGTGGACTTGCCGGACCCGGTGGCCCCGATGACGAAGACGAACTCGCCCGGCTCGATGGAGAGGGAGACGTCCCGGAGGGCGGTGACGCCGTTGGGGTAGCGCTTGGAGACGCCGCGGAATCGGATCATCGACAAGAGCGACGGAAAGTGCGACGACAGCCTGTCTGTGCGTCCCGACCGGGTCTTCGGCACGCGGCGAGATTTTCCTCTCGCCGCGCGATGCCGCGCCGAAGCCACGCGGAGAGCCTGCCAGGCCGCCGGGGGAGGCGGCCCTCCTCCCCTCCTCCCTCCTATGCCCGCTTTCCGTGGGCTTCAGCCGGGCGGATGCAGGCCCCGGCCCCCGGCGTCCCCTCGGTCGCGCCTGTCAGTCCGCCAGCGAGATCCCGGCCACCAGCTGCGCCACGTGCGAGGTCACCGGCTCTCCGGCGGTCATGTCCATGCGCAGCGGGGTCACCGAGACCAGCCCCTGGCGCAGGGCCCACCCGTCGGTGCCCTCCTCGTCGGGCTCGGGGGCGCGGTCCCCGGTGAGCCAGTAGTAGACCCGCCCGCGCGGGTCGCGCCGCTCCTCCAGCCGGCTGACGTACCGCCGCTGCCCCTGACGCGTGACGGCCAGGCCGCGCAGGGCGCCGCGCGGCAGGTTGGGGACATTCACGTTCAGCACCACCTCGTCGGGCAGCCGCTGCTGGCCCAGCCGGGCCACCAGGCGCGCCGCCACGTCGGCGGCCACGTCGTAGTGGACCTCGCGGACCTCGCCGGCGCGCCGGAAGACGGCCACGGAGACGGCGAGACTGGGGAACCCCATGATGGCCCCCTCCATGGCGCCGGAGACGGTGCCCGAGTAGGTCAGGTCGCTGCCGATGTTGGCTTCCCCGTTGATCCCCGAGATCACCAGGTCGGGACGCCAGGGCAGCAGGGCCAGCACCCCCAGGACGACGCAGTCGGCCGGGGTGCCGTTGGTGGCCCAGGCGCGCACGTCGAGCCCCGGCAGCGCCGTCGGGGTGGCGCGCAGCGGCTTGTGCAGGGTGATGGCGTGCCCGGTGGCGCTGCGCTCGTGCTCCGGGGCCACCACGGCCACCTCGCCGCTCCGGGCGAGGGCCCGCGCCAGGGCCAGCAACCCCGGGCTGTGGATCCCGTCGTCGTTGGTGAGCAGGATCCTCACCGCCGGACCGAGTCCTCGATCCAGCGCAGGTAGTCGGGGTTGCCCGCCAGGACCGGCAGCGCCACCACCTCGGGCACGGTGTACGAATGGAGCGCCCGCACGCGCGCGACCAGGGGCTCGACCAGCCGGTCGAGCGTCTTGACGACCAGGAGGACCTCCGCTGCCTCCTCGATCCGCCCCTGCCACCAGTAGGCGGAGCGCACCGGCGCGGTGTTCACGCAGGCGGCCAGGCGCTCGTCGAGCAGGGCGCGCCCCAGGCGCTCCGCCTCCTCGGCGGACGGGGCGGTGATGAGGACGACCACCGCGCTCACGGCGCCACCGGGGCGGAGGCGGGCGCGCGCATCCCGAGACCGGCGTGGCCACGCGCCGCGCGCATCGCTACACCGGCGTGGCGAAGCGCCGCGCGGCCTGGGTGAAGGCCTCCTCGGCCTCCCGGCCGCGCACCGCCAGGATGATCTCCCGCAGCGCCGTCCCCCGGTCGACGTGCGCGGCGATGACCTCGAGCATGGCCTGGGCCACCTGGTCGACGGGCAGGCCCCCCACCCCCGTCCCCAGGGCCGGGAAGGCGACGGAGCGCAGCCCGTGCGCCTCCGCCACCTCCAGGGCGGCGCGGGTGGCCCGCTGCACCGTCTCCAGGTCCGTGCGCAGGTCCGGCCCCATGGTGGCGGCGTGGATGACGTGGCGGGCCGGCAGCCGCCCCGCTCCGGTGAGCACCGCCTCCCCGGGGCGGATGGGCCCCCGGGCCACCGCCTCCTGCTCGATCTCCGGCCCCCCGGCGCGGCGGATCGCCCCCGCCACGCCGCCGCCCATGCGCAGCGTGGCGTTGGCCGCGTTCACGATGGCGTCGACGGCCAGCGTGGTCAGGTCGGCCGGCTCCACGCGGATGCGGGTGGTGTGGCGGAGGACCTCCACGGTCGCTCGGGTGCGGCGGCGCCGCCAGCCGCCCCTCAGTCCTGCTCGCGCCACCAGTCGGGCGAGACGTCGCGCTCGCGCCGGAACTTCCGCACCGGCGGGGCGCCCCCGGCGCGCTCCTTGGCCACGCGGGCGCGCAGCGCCTCGTACTCCCGCAGGTCGGTGAGGACCTTCAGGGTGTTCCACACGGCGTCGGCGATCTGCTCCCCGTCCTTCAGCAGGAGCTGCACCAGCGGCTCGATGACGCGCTTGTCGCGCATCCGGCCCAGGATCTTCACGGCCAGCCGCTTCACGTCCAGGTCCTCGTCGTCCAGCGAGGTGATGAGCTGGTCGAGCGCCCCCTCCCCGAAGAGGGTGAAGAGCGCCTTGAGGGCGAAGCGGCGCACCTTGGGGCTGGGGTTCTCCAGGGCCGTGCGCAGCTGCTCGACGAGCTCCTCCCGCGGCCGCCCCACGAAGGCGTCCACCACCGCCCGGGGCAGGAAGATCTCCCGGTCGCCGTGGTGGGGGTCGGGGTGCTCGATGACCCCCCGCTCCTCCAGCCGGCTCAGCGTGGTGACGACGGCGTCCTGCATGGAGGGGTCGCGCAGGAAGAGGTCCACGAGGGGCTCCACCACCCGCCGGTCGCCCACGCGCCCCAGCACCGAGATGGCGGTGAGGCGCACGAACTGGTTCTCCTGCCCCAGGACCTCTAGGAGCGGCTCCACGGCGCGCGGGCCCATCTCCACCAGGATCTTCCACACCTGGGTGCCGATGCGCCGGCGCAGCGCCTTGTCCTCGAAGGCGGTCATGAGCGGCTTGACCGCGTCCGGCCCGATGCGCGCCAGGGCCTCGGTGGCGGCGTTCACCAGCGACCGCTCCCGGCGGGTGAGGACCCGGATGAGCCCCTCCACCGCCCCCTTGTCGCGCATGTCGCGCAGGCCGTTCACCGCCTGGAGGACCACCTGCTCCGAGCGGTCGGTCAGGGCGGTGCGCAGGGCCGCCATGGCCTCCGGGCCGCCGATGCGGCGCAGGGCGGCCACGGCGCTCTTGCGGACGTACTCGTCCGCGTCCTGGAGCGCCTCGGCCAGGGCCGGGACGCCCGCCGGGTCCTGCAGCCGGCCCAGGTGGTGGGCCGCGTCGCTGCGGACGGTGACGTCCTGGCTCTTCAGCTGGCGGATGTAGCGCTGGAGCTCGTCGCTCGGCGCGCTCGTGGCCATCGTGACCTCCGATTCTGGACGGGAAAACCCTTATCCTGTTATACTACCGGCAATCCTGCGGCGCTGCCAAATGCGGCGCCCGCGGGTCGGCGCCCGACCCAGCATTCCGACGGAGGTGAGAGCGCCACGGTGGGCCATCATCGTTCCGACGCACCCCGCCCGCCTGCTCCCAATCCGGTTCCGCGTCCCGCCCCCCAGGACCCCGTGAAGTTCGCCCACGAGAGTGAACGGGAGTTCGCCCGGATCCTGGACTTCTACGGGATCCGCTGGGAGTACGAGCCCCGCGCCTTCCCCCTGGAGGTGGAGCCGGACGGGCGGGTCCTGGAGAGCTTCAGCCCGGACTTCTACCTCCCGGACTTCGACCTGTACATCGAGCTGACCACCCTCAAGCAGAGCCTGGTGACGCGCAAGAACCGCAAGATCCGGCGCTTCCGGGAACGCTACCCCCACATCCGCCTGAAGATCTTCTACGGCCGGAACTACCGCAGCCTCCTGGCCAAGTACGGGCTCTCCCCGGCCGGCGCCCGGGGCGGCCGGAGGTAGCGCCGGGGGAAGCGCCGCATGGCCGCCCATCCCGCCCCCGACCGGGCTCCGTCCGGCCTGGTCCCCCTCCCCCCGGAGCAGGCCGTCCGGGAGGTCCTCCTGACCGAAGCCCAGATCCAGCAGCGGGTCCGGGAGCTCGGCCAGGAGATCAGCCGGGACTACGCCGGCCTCGCCCCCATCCTGGTGACGGTGCTGAAGGGGGGCCTGTACTTCCTGGCCGACCTGAGCCGGGTGTTGACCATCCCGGTGGCGCTCGACTTCATGGCCATCACCAGCTACGCCGCCCGCCCCTCGTCCGGCGTGGTGCGGCTGATCAAGGACCTGGACGAGGAGATCACCGGCCGCCACGTCATCCTCGTCGAGGACATCATCGACACGGGGCTGACGGCCGCCTACCTGCTGCGGACCCTCAGCGCGCGCGACCCCGCCTCCCTGCACATCTGTACCCTGCTCGAGCGCACCGCCCACCGCATCGTGGACACCCTGCCCATCCGGTACCGCGGCTTCGCCATCCCCGACGTCTTCGTCGTGGGGTACGGGCTGGACTTCCGCCAGTGGTACCGGACGCTGCCCTACATCGGCGTCCTCAACGAGGCGCTCCTCCAGCCCTGACCCTCCGGGGCCGCGGGGGCGGCGCCGACTCCGGCGGGGGCAGCGGCAGGCTGACCTCGACGACCGTCCCGCCGCCGTCGCGCGGGCGGGCCGCGATCGTCCCGCCGTGCTCGCGCACGATGGCCCGGGCCACGGCCAGCCCCAGCCCGGCCCCGCCCCGCCGGCCCGGCCCCTGGCGGAACGGCTCGAAGACGGCGTCCAGCAGCTCGGCGGGGATGCCCGGGCCGTCGTCCGCCACGGTGACGAGCAGCCGCCCGTCCCGGACCGCCGCCGCCACCTCCACCGCCGTCCCCGCCGGGGTGTGCCGGGCCACGTTCTCCAGCAGGTTGGCCATCACCTGCTCGATGCGCCGGGGGTCGGCCAGCACGGGCGGGAGGCGGCGCGGGACGCGCACGGTGACCGGCCGGCCGGCCAGGCGGGGGGTGTGGGCGCGCACCACCGCGCGCAGCAGCGGGGCCAGGTCCACCCACTCCGGCTCGACGCGGAACCGCCCGGCGCTGATGGCGGTCAGGTCGAGCAGCTCGCCCACCATGGCCGAGAGGCGCTCGGCCTGCCGGCGGATGTCCTCCAGGAAGGCGCGGCGCTCCTCCGGCGCCCACTCCACGTCCTCCATCAGCAGGGCGGTGGCCTGGCCCAGGATCAGGGTGAGGGGCGTGCGCAGCTCGTGGGAGACCAGCATGAGGAACTCTTCCTTGGCCCGGTCGACGACGCGCAGGGGCCGCAGGTCTTCCAGGGTGACCACCGCCGCCACCGTCGCCTCCCCGCGCTCGTCGCGGATGGGCGTGGTGGACATGAGCAGCGGCACCCGCTCCCCGGCCAGGTCGACGAAGACCTCGACCCCGGCCACCGGCTCCCCCTGCACGAGGGTCCGGTAGAGGGGGCGGTCCTCGAAGCGGGCCGGCGCGCCGCCGGGGGTGATCTGGTCGAAGAGGCCGGTGAGCTCGACGTAGGTCATCCCCACCTGGATGGCCCCGCCCAACAGGCGCCGCATCGCCGCGTTCACGAACCCCACCCGCCAGGAGGGGGCCTCCACCAGGCAGATGGCCGCCGGGACGGCGTCGAGGATGGCCCGCAGGACCGCTTCGCCGCCCTGAGGGGCGCGGGGCTGGGGGCGGGGCGGCGGCCGCCGCTCGTCCATGGGTGAACCGTCCTCCGTCCGATGGCAATCCTCCCCGTGCGATGTTAATGTTGACCTGCCCGGCGGGGAGGTCAAACCCCGGTCCCCGCCGTCGGCGACGACGCGCGGCCACCCAGGGAGGACCATGCAGCGGGAGACCATCCTGGTCGTCGACGACGACCCCGGGATCCTCGCCTTCATCAAGACCAACCTGCAGGCCCGCGGCTACCGGATCCTGACGGCCACCTCGGGCCCGGAAGCCCTGTCCGCCGCGGCCCTGGACGACCCCGACCTGGTCATCCTCGACCTCCTCATGCCGGACGTGGACGGGATGGAGGTGACGCGGGCGCTGCGCGAGCGCTCCACGGTCCCCATCATCGTGCTGAGCGCCCTGCAGCAGGACGTCACCAAGGTCCGCGCCTTGGAGCTGGGCGCCGACGACTACATGACCAAGCCCTTCAGCGTGGAGGAGCTCCTGGCCCGGGTGCGCGCGGTGCTGCGCCGCGCCCGGGGGCGTCCGCAGCCGCCCCGCGCCGTGGTGCGGGCCGGCGACCTGGAGATCGACTTCCCGCGCAGCCTGGTGCGCGTGCGCGGGCAGCCCGTCCACCTGACGCCGACGGAGCGCCGCCTCCTCGAGGAGTTCGCCTCGCACCCGGGGAAGATCCTCAGCCACGCCACCCTGCTCACCCGGGTGTGGGGACAGGAGTACCAGAACGAGGCGCAGTACCTGCGGGTCTACATCCGCCGCCTGCGCCGGAAGATCGAGCGCGACCCCGACCGCCCCGAGTTCATCGTCACCGAGCCGCGCGTGGGCTACCGCTTCGTCCTGCCGGGCGAGGACGAGCGCCCGCGCGCGGACGGCGAGACATCCGCGCCCCTGACCACGGACACCACCACCGCCTGAGCCCCCCGGGGACCGGTGAGCACCGGGGGAGCCCCTGGGCCCCGGGGGGCCGGGTGGCCGGCGCCCGAGCGCGGGTGTTTGCCGGAGGCCGGCCGGGGGAGAATGGAAGGGGGCCGGTGGCCCCGAGCCGACCGTCGTGACGGGAGGGGCTGGGTGATGGACGAGGAGCAGGTGCAGGGGACGGCGATGGCGCAGACGCCCATGGAGACCCTGGCCGACCGGGGGCAGCGCGTGGTCCACACCGGCAAGGGGATTGCCGCCGGGGTGGCCGGAAAGGTGAGCGAGGCGGTCCGGCAGGTGCGCGCCGACCCGACGCTGCAGCAGCCCTCCACGCGGAAGGCGGCGCTGCGGCTGCTCGCCTACCTGGCCGGGATCGTGATCGTGGTGAACGCGCTGTTGATGCGGCGGCGCCGCTGGCGCTGAGCTCGGGGGGCCGCCCGTACGGCGCTCTGCGGCGGAAGCGCTGACGGTGCCCGTCCTGCCGCCCTACCCCTGCCGTCGGCGCAGGACGGGACCGGAACGGGAGGCGGCCGCACTCCCGCGACGGGCCGGAGGGCCGGCCTGAGGAGACGCCAGCGAGAGGGGCGCGGCGGGCGGTGCGGGGCGCAGCTGGCGCAACGCATTGCCGCACCCCCAGGCCAGGGCTTCGCCCAGCTGCGCGCGGGCGGCGGGATCGGCCAGCAGGCGGCGGTCCTGGGGGTTGGTGAGGAAGAAACACTCCACCAGGCAGGCCGGGCGCGCCTGGCGCAGGACGGCGAAGCGGGCGGTGCGCACGCCGCGGTTCGGGCGGTCCGGCCACCGCCGCTCGAACTGGAGGAGGAGCGCGGCCGCCAGCACGTGCGCGCCGGCCGGCGCCTGCGGCCGGACGTACACCTCGTAGCCGGCCGCCCGGGGCGTCGGCGCGGCGTTCACGTGGATCGAGAGGAAGAGGTCCGCCCCGGCCGCCTCCGCGGCGGCCACGCGGTCCCGCAGCGCCACCGTCCGGTCTCCCTCCCGGGTGAGGACGACGCGGTGGCGCCCCCGCAGCAGCGCTGCCGCCCGGCGGGCCAGGTCGAGGGTGACCTCCGCCTCGACGAGGCCGTCGGCCCGCGCGCCCGGATCGCGACCGCCGTGGCCCGGGTCCAGGCAGATGGTGGCCGGCACGGGGGGAGCCGCCGGGCGCGGCGCCGACACGCCGGAGGCGCCTCAGAACACCACGGGCATGGCCCGGTGGCCCCGGATGACGAACCCGCCGGTGTACTCGACCGGCTCGCGGGCGATGCGAATGCGCGGCAGGCGCCGCAGCAGCGTCATGAAGGCGGTCTGCAGCTCCACGCGGGCGAGCGGCGCGCCGATGCAGTAGTGGATCCCCAGGCCGAAGGTCAGGTGCGGGTTGTCCCGGCGGCGCAGGTCGAGCCGGTCCGGGTCGGGGAAGCGGCGCGGGTCGCGGTTGCCCGAGGCGTAGAAGAGGCCCACCTCCGTGCCGGGCGGGAGCGTCACGCCGCCCACCTCGACCGGCTCCAGCACCCAGCGCTCGAACATGGGCAGCGGCGTGTCGAAGCGCAGCAGCTCCTCCACCGCGGTCTTGAAGAACTCCAGGTCCCCGGCCCGCGCCGCCTCGCGCGCCAGGGCGAGCTGGTCGGGGTGGGTGTGCAGCGCGAGCATCCCCAGCGTGGTCCCGTTCACGGTGGCCTCGTGCCCGGCGTTGAGGAGGAGGATGCAGTTGGCCACCAGCTCCTCCTCGCTGAGCACCTCCCCCTGCTCCTCCACCCGGACGAGCGCGGAGATCAGGTCGTCGCGCGGGGCGCGGCGGCGCTCGGCGGCGAGCGCCCGGATGTAGGCGGAGAACTCCACCACGGCCTGGTTGGCCTCGCGGGCCTGCTGCGCGGTGTAGCCCAGCTCGTAGAGCTTGACGATCCTGGCCGACCAGGGGCGGAGGCGAGGGCGGTCCGCCTCGGGGACGCCCAGCAGTTCGGCGATGACCGCCACTGGCAGCGGCTCGGCGAAGTCGCGCAGCAGGTCCATCTCCCCGCGGTCCTGGACGCGGTCGATGAGGTCGTCCACCAGGCGCTGCACCGTCGGCCGCAGCCCTTCCGCGCGCGTCGGGGTGAAGGCCTTCAGCATCAGCGTCTTGAGCCGCGTGTGCTTGGGCGGCTCGTTGTCGAGCATGTGGTGCGATTGGAAGTGGTCGAAGTCCGGCGTGAGCGGGTCGGGCGGCGGCCACCCCAGCTCGTCCCGCGAGTAGCGGTGGAGGATCGACCGGCCCAGCCGCCGGTCGCGCAGCAGCCGGGCGATGGCGTCGTAGCGGAAGACGAAGACCTTGCGCCAGACGGGGTCGTAGAAGACCGGCCGGGTCTCGCGCAGGTGGGCGAGGGTGGGGTACGGGTCGAAGACGAAGGCGGGGTCGTTGAGGTCGAGGTGGTCCTCGGGCAGCGCGGCCACGGCGAGGGCGCTACTCCTCCTCGCGGATCTGCCGGCGCACCCGGTCGCGGGAGAGCTCCATCCCGTGCTCCCGCCGCATGTGCTCCTGGACCAATCGCACGAGCTCCTCCTCGTCGTCGGCCTCGATGCGGTGCCCCAGGCTGCAGGTCCAGCGCTTCGCCATCCTCCTCCTCCCTCCCAGGCCGTCCCGCGGTCAACCCCACCGGACGGCCTCCGGCCGCGCCGCGGTGTCCCTCCGATTGTAGGCCATCGCGCCGGGCGGCCTCGCCCGCAACCCTGGGTCCTCGTCCCCCCGTCCGTGCCCCGCCAGACGTGTTGCCAGCCGTGTGGGCGAACGGCGATACTGAGGTCCCAGTACGGATGGAGGCGTTCACTCTGTCGGTGGTCCTCGGCGTGGCGGCCGGCCTCCTGGCCCTGCTGCTGGCCGCCTTCGTGCTGCGCGTGGGGTGGGAGCGGCGGACGAACCGGATTCGACCAGCGAGAGCGCGCCTTCCTGGCCCGGCTGCGGGTCAAGCTGGGGCTGGCGCCCGAGACGGCCGCGGCCATCGAGGAGGAGGTGCTGGCCTCGGCCCCGGCGACGTGACGTTTCGGACGTTTCGGTAGATGGTGAGCTTCGGGGCCGTCTGAGCGCGCTTCGCGGCTGGCTGGGGGAGGAGGATTCGAACCCCCGCTAACGGGTCCAGAGCCCGTCGTCCTACCGCTAGACGATCCCCCAGCGCTCTCCTGCCATTATAGAGCATTCCGTCTACCCGGCTGGGCACCGGCGATGGTGCGTGGCCGTTACCGCCGCGGTGCGGGATAGGTGATGAGCAGGTCGGGGGTGTCGAGCCACCCTTGGACGGTGCGGGCCTGAGCCCAGCGCAGAACCAGCCCGGTGGTGAGCAGGGTTCGCTCGATCGGTACCGGTGGCCGCTCCGAGGTGATGAAAGCCACCACCGCATGGGCGAGGGCACCGAAGTGGTCGTAGGGCTCCCCGGGGAGGACCAGGCCCCCCAGGGCGGAGCGCGCGCTCAGGCGAGCCCCCAGCAGGAATTCGCTGTCGTCGAAGGCATCGTGCACCAGCGCCACGGCGCCCCGTGTCTCGTCGGCGTACTGCACCAGCAGTGTGCCCTCGACCCTCCCCGATCCCCGACGCGTACGGGCGCCGGCCAGCATGCCCTCCAGGAGATCGCCTCCCCAGGCGCGATCGGGCGCCCCGGCGAGCGCGCGCACCGCCCGCACGCCGCGCTCCTGGGGGGCACGGGCCTCCACGTAGGCCTGCAGCAGTTCCAGGGCGTGGAAGGCAAAGGCCCAGTACGGCGCGGACGCGGCCGCGAGGGCCACGTCCAGACCCCGCGGGGATGGAAGGGGCCGGTCCGGACCGACGTACCCCAGCACCGACCCGCCCATGAGGGGAATCCGCCGGCGCGCGGCGGCGGCCACGATCGCGCGGCTGTCCTCCCAGTTCTCGGCGATCAGCTTGTCGATGAAGATGGGGGGCCGACCGCCCACCTCGTCGAGGATCCGCACGACCTCCTCCATCAACCGACGGCGCGGCCCGGGCGATGGCGGCGGGCCGTCTTCAGCCGGGTTGATCCGGGTGGTCACGAGGATGCCGTCCACTGCCAGCCGGGGCGGCTGCCCCTCGACCAGCGCCTCGCGCACCGACCCCACCACCCGAAACCGGTACCGGGTCGCCAGCGCGGCGGCCCGGTCGTCCGGCCGGGGGGAGGCCAGGTACACGCGGGCGACCGTCACGGGCGAGGGATGGTATCGCCCGTCCAGGCGGTAGCCCTCCAGCAGCCGCATCCCGATGACGTCGGCGTGCGACCAGGGGTACCAGCTGTCGGTCAGGATGGCCACGCGCTTGCGCACCGCCGGCACGGCCGGCGCCCCCGCCCCCGGCGCCTGGCCGACGAGGAACGCGCCCAGCAGCAGGAGGAGGGCGCGGCGGAGCAACGCCGTGACCTACCGGCGCGCCGCCAGGCGGGGGAAGACCAGGACGCGCAGCGGATAGGCCGTCATCACGTAGAGCGTCCCGTCGGGAGCGGCCGTCGAGCCCTGCACGATGATGTGCTTGGCGGGCTCGATGATGTGCCGCGCGAAGGGCCGCCCGGGGGTCGCCGGCAGCGCCTCGACGCGCCCGACCACCTCCGGCCGGCCGGCACGCGGATCGAGCCGCAGGAGGTACAGCGACGGGCCGAAGACGCCCGTGTAGTAGATGGTGCCGTCGGGCGCCGCGGTCATGGTGTAGTGGGTTCCGGGCGGGGACTCTCCCTCGGGGACGCGCGCGCCGTGGAGCTGCACGACGACCTCCCGCTCACCGGGCACGTAGGTGTAGACCTGCCCCGATGACATGCCTACTCCGTGAAAGCGCATCCCATCGGGGTTGGCTGCCAGCGCGTAGGGAGGTTCATAGCGCCCCTGGCCGGTGAAGCGCAGCGGGAGCCGCTCGATGCGGTCGGCGGCCGCCCGGTAGCGCATCACGGCCTCCTCCCCTGCGCTGTGGAAGACGTCGCCGTTAGCCAGCACGACCAGGTAGCGCGTCACCTTCTCCGGTCCCTTCAGCTCGCCCTTGTCGTCGAAGCGTCGGGTCCGCAGGTCGTAGGCGACCAGACGCCCTTCGGGGTCGGACAGCGCGTAGACCACACCGCGACGCACGTCCAGACCGACGGCGATGATGCTCTGGTGCGGGCGGGGCATCCCCAGGTTGGTTACCCGACGCGTCGCGGGGTCGTAGACCAGGAGGTAGCCACCCCGGTAGCTCCCCGGGGCCTTGGACACCGTCTGGCCGACCTTCGTCCCGAAGAAGACCTTGCCGTCGGGAGCGATGACCGGCTTGGTGTGGATCTTCGCCTGGGAGTACGGGCCGGTCGTCCGGTCGCCCGTGGCGGTGCCCGTGTCCGTGATGACGCGCCACTCGCGCCCGCCGGGCGGGAGGACCAGCAGGCGCCCGAACCCGTCGTAGTACGTCGTGCCGAGGTAGAGGCTGCCGTCGGGAGCCGCCTGGATCGCGGTATAGGCCCCGCCGGTGTGGTATTCATCCGGGGGCCAGAGGACGATGGGCGCCAGCGTCTCCAGGGCGCGGGCGGCCCGCAGGTCTCCGGCCAGGACGAGCCACAGCGCCAGCGTCACCGCCAGGACCGCCGCGAGAAGCCCCTGCGACCGCGTCCCACCACGCCCTCCGAACATCGTCCCCCTCCCCTCGTTCCGCGGCCGCGCCTCAGGCCGCCGCCGCGCGCAACCGCTGCACCACGCGCTCCCGGCCCAGGACCTCCATCAGCTCGAAGAGCCCCGGGCCCACCGTCTTGCCCGTGAGAGCCACGCGCGCCGGGTGGATGATGGCGCGGCTGCTCACCCCCCGCTCCGCCGCCAGCCCCCGCACCGCCTCCTCCGCCTTCGCCCGGTCCCACCCGTCTCCCTGCGCGGCCACCCGGTCGGCCAGGGCGCGCAGCAGCTCGCGCGTCTCCGGCCGGGCGAGGTGCTGGGCGGCCGCCTGCGGGTCCACCCGCACCGTGTCGGTGAAGAAGAAGTCCCCGTAGGCCAGCACGTCGGCCCCCACCTTCAGGCGGTCCCCCAGGACCTCCACCACCCGGGCGACGTAGGCGCGGTCGGCGGCACTGGCCGGGCGCGGCACCAGCCCGGCGTCCTGCAGCACCCGCAGGCAGATGTCGACCACCCGCTCCGGATGGTCCGCCAGGGCCCGGCGCATGTGCACGCCGTTGAGCCAGGTCAGCTTCGCCGGGTCGAAGACGGCGGGGGAGCGCCCCACCGCCGCGATGTCGAAGGTGCGGACGAGCTCCTCCAGCCCGTAGACCTCCCGGTCCGCCTCGGGGTGCCACCCCATGAGGGCGAGGAAGTTCAGCACCGCCTCCGGGAGGTAGCCCTGCGCGGCCAGCTCCCGCACGGCCACCGCCCCGGTGCGCTTGCTCAGCTTCTTGCGGTCGGGGCCCAGGATCTCCGGCAGGTGGGCCATGGCCGGCGGCGTCCACCCCAGCGCCTCGTACATGACGAGCTGCTTGGGGGCGTTGCTCAGGTGCTGGGCGCCCCGGATGGTGTGGGTGATGGCCATGAGGTGGTCGTCCACGACGTTGGCGAAGTTGTAGAGCGGCCACCCGTCGCTGCGGACGATGATGGGGTCGTCGAGGTGCTCGGGGGGGAAGCTCACCGCTCCGCGGATCAGGTCGTGGACGACGATGGGGTGGGTGCGGTCGGCGACGCGCAGCCGCAGGGCCGGGCGGCGCCCCGCCGCCTCGAAGGCCGCCCGCCCCTCGGGGGCGAGGTCGCGGCAGCGCCCCGAGTAGCGGTAGGGGACGCCCTGGGCCCGCGCGCGCTCCCGCTCGGCGGCCAGCTCCTCCGGCGTGCAGTAGCAGGGGTAGGCGGCGCCGCGGTCGAGCAGCGCCTGCGCGTACCGTCGGTAGAGGGCGAGGCGCTCCGACTGGCGGTAGGGCCCGTAGGGGCCGCCCACATCGGGCCCCTCGTCCCAGTCGAGGCCCAGCCAGCGGATGTCCTCCAGGATGGCCCGCTCGTAGGTCTCGGTGGAGCGGGTGCGGTCGGTGTCTTCCACGCGCAGGACGAACGCCCCGCCGTGGTGGCGGGCGAAGAGCCAGTTGAAGAAGACCATCCAGGCGCCGCCGATGTGGAGGTAGCCGGTCGGACTGCCGGCGTACCGGGTGCGCACGCTCACGCCATCACGCTCCCGCCTGCACGCGCAGGCGGCGCCGCAGCGGCGCCGCCTCGCCCAGTAGTGTACACTAGTCGCCGGGTTGCCGTTCGCGGCGCGGCGGCGGCCGCGGCGGATCCCGCCGCGGCGCGTCCGCCCAGGATCCCTGCGCATCCCGACAGGAGCCCGCCGATGCACCTGGGGTTGTCCACGAGCGTGCTGGGCCTGCGCGCGCTCCCCGAGGGGCTCGCGCTGCTCGCCGAGTGCCGCACCGACGGGGCGCCGTGGGTCGAGATCCACGGCTACGTCACCGAGGAGTTCGACTACGCGGACGCCGGCCTGGTGGCCGCCACCGCCCGGGCGCTGGCGCGCCACGGCCTGCGGCTGTGGTCCTGCCACAGCCCGGCCGACCCGCCGCTGGACGTGACGGCGCTCGACCGCGAGGTGGTGGCGACCTCGCTGCGGGTGATGCAGCAGGCCATGCAGGCCGCCGCCGACCTGGGCGCGCAGGTCTTCGTCTGCGACGCGATGGGCCGCAGCCCCCAGACCCCGGAGGAGCGGGCCGCGCGGCAGGCGGTGCTGGCCGCGAGCGCCGCACGGCTGCAGGAGGACGCGGACCGGCTGGGGCTGCGCCTCGTCATCGAGAACCACTCCTGGCCGGAGGCGGTCTTCAAGACGCCGCAGGACTTCCTCGCCCTGGCCGGGCGCGCGGGCCTCGACCGGCTGGGGGCGTGCTGGGACACGGGCCACGGCTGGATCACCGGCCAGGCACCGCACACCGCCGCCCGCCTGGGCGCCCGCCTCGTCACCCTGCACGTGCACGACAACACCGGCCAGCGCGACCTGCACCTGGTCCCCACGGAGGGGACGGCGCCCTGGGAGGGGTTCGTCCCCGCCCTGCGCGCGGCGGGCTACGACGGCCCGCTGATGTTCGAGCTGGGCGCGCCCCACCCCGCCACGCCCGAGGCGGTGCGGGCGGTGCTGCGCCGCGCCGTCGCCGCCTACCGCCGCCTGCTGGCGGACGCGGAGCCCCGGGACGGGCCGGCGGTGCGGTGAGGGCCCGGCGCGCCTGGCGGCCCCCTCCCGCGGCGGCCCCTAGGTGAACAGGATGCTCACCGACTGGTGCTCGTGGATGCGCCGGATAGCCTCGGCCAGCAGCGGCGCGGCGGAGAGGATGGTGAACTTCGGCAGGCGCCGGTCCCCGGGGATGGCCACCGTGTTGGTGAGGACGACCTCGCGGATCTCCTCGCGGCTCAGCCGCTCCAGGGCCGGGCCGGCCAGGATGGCGTGGGTGGCGCAGACGTAGACCTCGCGCCGCGCCCCCGAGCGCACGAGCACGTCCACGGCGTTGGCCAGGGTGCCGGCGGTGTCGATGATGTCCTCGATCATGATGGGGGTGCGCCCCTCCACCTCGCCGACGATCTGCACCGGCTCCTTCATGTCCTTGCCCACCCGCCGCTGGAAGATGATGGCCAGCGGCAGGTCCAGCCGGTCGGCCAGCTGCTTGCTGCGCTTCACCGCCCCCTCGTCGGCGGCGACGACCACGGCCTGGCGCAGGTCCTTCTCCCGCAGGTAGTCGGCGAAGAGGGGCATCGCCCGCAGGTGGTCCACCGGCACGTTGAAGAAGCCCTCGATCTGCCCGGCGTGCAGGTCCACCGTCAGCACCCGGTCCGCGCCGGCCGTCACCAGCAGGTCCGCCACCAGCCGCCCGGTGATGGGCTCGCGCGGCGCGTCCTTCTTGTCCTTGCGGGCGTAGCCGTAGTAGGGGACGACCGCGGTGATGCGCCCCGCCGAGGCCCGGCGGAGCGCGTCCAGCATGATGAGCAGCTCCATGAGGTGCTCGTTCACCGGCGGCGAGGTCGGCTGGACGACGAAGACGTCCTCGCCCCGCGCGTTCTCCTCGAAGCGCACGTAGATCTCGCCGTCGGCGAAGCGGGTGATGGTCACCCGCCCCAGCGGGATCCCCAGGTACTGGGCGATCTCCTCACCCAGCCAGCGGTTGGCCGTGCCCGCGAAGAGCTTCAGGCGTCCGCCGGGCTGCTCAGCCATCACCCCGCCTGCTGCCCACGTCGGCTCCGGCGCAGACGCGCCTAGCGGGCTTCCACGAGGAACTTGATGGCGGTGCGCTCCTCGCCGTCGATCTCCACCTTGGTGAAGGCGGGGATGGCGACGAGGTCGATGCCGTTGGGCGCGACGAACCCGCGCGTGATGGCGATGGCCTTCACCGCCTGGTTGACCGCGCCCGCCCCCACCGCCTGGAGTTCGACGGCTCCCTTCTCGCGGAGGACCGCCGCCAGCGCGCCGGCGACGGACTTGGGCTTGGAGTCTGCTGAGACCTTGAGCACCTCCGGCATGGTCGGCGCCTCCTTGTCCCGCGCCATGGACGACGTCTGCTGCGTCCTCTCTCTCATCATTGTGCAACTGCTGCCCGGCACCGGCCACTATTCCGGCCCCAGGAAGGGAATTCCTCTCCCCCGGGGTGGCGCCCCCGCGTAGAGGCGGGCGGCCACCTCCCCGGCCGCCGCGGCCCGGGCCTGCATGGCCGGCAGCGCGCTCTGCAGCCGCGCGCGCACCGCCGCGTCCGTGGCGGCGGCCACCACCGCTCCCGCCAGGGCGTCCGGCTCCACCGCCAGCGTTAGCGGGCCGGGGAGGCCGAGCTCCCGAAAGAGGGCCCCGACCTTGGGATCGTAGGCCAGGCCGACGGGCGGGGTGCCCGCCCGGGCCGCCAGGATCAGGGCGTGCAGCCGTAGCCCCACCACCGCCGTCGCCCGGGCCGCCAGGGCCAGCACCTCCTCCGGGGCGGGCGGCGGGTCCAGGAGGACCCCGCCGGTGGCTGCGGCCACCCGGGTGGAGAGCGCCAGGTCACGGTCGCGCTGGAAGGGGACCGCCACCACCCGGGCCCCCAGCCGGCGCGCCGCCTCCCGGAGCCCCGCCGCCAGCGCCCCCACGAACCGGTCGCCGCGCCAGGGGCGCACGGCCACCAGGAGGAGCGGTTCCCCCTCTCCCACTCCGGCCGAGCGCAGACGGGGCGCGAGGGCTTCGGGGGGCGCGGGGTCGAGCAGCCAGACCGGATCGGCGACCAGGGTGGGGCGGCAGCGCACCCTGAGGGCCTCCAGGAGCGAGCGGGAGTCGGCGTCGCGCACGGTCACGACGTCCACGCGGTCCAGCACCCGACGGACGAGCCACCGCACCCAGCCCCGGCGCAGGGGCCCGACCCCCTGGGCGTAGACCATTGTCCGCGGGACGCGCGCGGTGGCCAGCGCCAGGACGCCCAGGTAGTAGAGCGCGCTGCGGGCGCTCGTGATGTCCTGCAGGAGCGACCCGCCGCCGGAGAGGAAGAGGCGGGCGCGGCCGAGCGCCCGCCACACCGCGCGTGGGTCGGTGCGGTGGACCGCCGCCACGCCGTGGGTGGCGGCGGTCTCGGCCGGCCGGGCCGAGAGGACGGTGACGGGCAGGTCCCCGAGCCGGGCGCGCAGGGTGCGGATCGTAGCGGACAGCACCGCCTCGTCGCCCAGGTTGCCGAAGCCGTAGTAGCCGGAGAGGACGATCCCGTCGCGGGGCACTCCGGTTACGGCGCGGGCGGCGGCGCGGCCCGCACCGGCAGCGGCTCGGGGGGTGAGGGCAAGAGTCCGACCCGCCGGCCCATCCCCACCAGCAGGAAGGCAGCCGCCCCGCCGAGCAGCGAGCCCAGGACCAGCGCGTTCAGCGTGCGCCACAGCACGATGACCAGCGGCGTGTGCAGGTGGGAGAAGGAGTTGATGATGCCCGCCTGCCCGATCGCCCCCACGGCCGCCAGCGGGAGGACCCACCCGCGCAGGCCGAGCGCGGCCGCACTCCCGGCCAGGACGAGGGCCGGATGGCCGACGAGGAACTCCTTGGTCCGCGGGCGGGCCACGAGTGCGTGCTCCAGCAGCAGCCGCAGCCGCTCCTCCAGCGCAAGGACGGGCAGGCCGAAGTTCCCGCTGCGCGCCAGCAGGATCACGGCGGCCACCCCGACGAGCAGGGCCACCGCCGCCGTCCGCAGGCGCAGCGGGCGGTCGAGCCACGCCCACGCCGCCCGCATCGCCGCCAGGGGGCTCGACGCCGGGCGGGCGGCGAGGGCCAGCAGCCCGAGGGCCAGGGCCGGCGGCAGGACGTGGGCCACCTTGACGCCCAGGAAGACCTCCACGGCCATCATGAAGGGCCAGGCCGTCAGCAGGCCCGCCACCAGTCCCCCAGCGACGATGCTCACCCCCGTGGCCTGCCAGAGCACGCGCCACCCCCGCGCCACGAGCCACCCCGGCGCCGGCGGGCTCCCCCGGGCCTCCTCCTGCAGCGGCAGGAAGACCGCCAGCGTGGCGCCGGCGATGGCCGCACCGAGGGCGAGGAGCTTTCGCCACAGGGTGACGAGGCCGGGGGCCAGCAGCGCGAGCCCTGCGGTGGCCACGACGCCGGCCGCCACCAGCCCGAGGAGCGGACCCTCCCGCACGGGCAGGCCGCTGACCCGCAACCCCTCCCCCAGCAGAACCGCGCCCAGGGCACAGGCACCGGCCGCCACCAGGAGGAGGAGCACCCGCGGGTACCGCACGGGCGGCAGCGGCGCCGGCCGGTCGACGCGGAAGCCCCGCGCGCGCAGCTCCCGCACCAGGTCGCCCACGAAGGCGCGGTTCACCTCCAGGGCGTCCACGCCCGCCGGCGTGGCGGTGAAGGGGCGCAGGTAGAGGAGGCGGATGTGGCGCTCCAGCGCGGCGCGGACGTACTTGTCGCGCGCGGCCGGCGGGGCCAGCGTGGCCAGCTCCTCGGGGGTCACGCTGAACAGACGCAGGACGGCGGGCTGCATCAGCGCGGTGAGGCGGTCCTCCCCGCGCTGGCGCCGGCGGACGGTGAAGACCTCGATGCGGCCGACGCGGTGGCCCAGCGCGCGCAGCCCCGCGGCGGCCTCGGGGATGAGCCGCTCGTAGCCCAGGACATCCGCCCCCTCGAAGACCACGGTGCGCCCCTGTCCCACCGCCGCCAGGCGGCGCAGCTTCCCCGCCAGGCCTTCCGCGGTCAGCCCGCGGTAGTTGCGCACCCGCAGGACGAGGTCGAAGCCGCGGGCCCGCGCGGCGGCCACCTCGTCCGGGTGGAATCCCAGCCCCACCTCCTCCAGGTCGCTCTCGGTCCCCAGCACCTCCAGGAGCCCGCCCGTCCGGCGGACGCGCCCCGCGCCCAGGACGCCGCGCAGGCCGGCCTCCACCCACCCGGCCAGGGGCGGCGCGGGCACGACGTAGACCGCGTCGCGCCGCAGGCGCCCGGTGGCCAGCACCGGACGGAAGGCCGCCGGGACCGTGCCGGCGCGGGATGCGGCCAGCAGCGCGCTTCCGGAGGCGTAGTAGAGGTCCCCCCGGTCGCGCAGCCGCCGCAGGGTCGCCTCGTAGAGCGCCAGGGAGCGCGCCCCCTGGGCCCGCAGCTCGGCCAGCAGTCCCGCCGGTGAGGTCCCCTCGCGGACGGCCAGCTCCCGCCAGGCCTCTCCGTCCAGGATGACGTCCACCGTGCGCCCCTGCGCCTCCAGCCGCCAGCGCAGCCCCAGGATGGCCGCCGCGGCGAGGAGGCCGACCAGCAGGACGGCGGTGAGCCGCGGGTAGCGCCTCATCGGGTCGTGACGGCCACGGCGACGCGCGCCGCCCCGTCGTCCACCCGGACGTCGGTGATGCGCGCCGGCACGGGCAGGGCACGGAGGTCGAAGAGGGGGTTGATCGCCGCCACGAGCGCATTGCCGAACTCCCCGGGCACGACCAGGCCGCTCAGGGTGAGGGTGCGGACGTGCAGCCCTACCGTGGTGGGCCCGGTGGCCACCAGGCGCCCCTCCAGGCGGACGTGCAGGGGCAGCTCACGCGCGAACCCCTCCAGGCGCACGTCGCCCTCCACGGTGACCATGCCGTCGTCCAGTGTCACCGCGGCCGCGGAGACCCCCTTCGTCTCCCGCAGGAGGCGCTGGAGGTCCGCCTGGGTGAGGACGACCTCGCCCTCCCCCGAGGCCACCGCGCGCAGGACGAACTGCCGGCGCAGGTAGAGGCGGGAGGCGTCGACCTCCACACCGCGCAGGTCGATCCGCAGCCGGTCCACGGGGACGCGGTTCACCACGGCGCCCCGGACGTCGGCCCGCACCTGCCGCAGCCGGCCGGTCACCGCGCCGGCAGGGGTCGTGCGCACCGCCACCGCCGGTCGTCCCTGCAGCGAGCGGGCCAGCGCCGCCTCCAGGCGCCAGGCCACCAGCGACGGGAGGCCGGCCCCGAGCAGGAGCGCCAGGACGACGATCGCCCCGGCGGTCCAGAGGAGCGGGCGCGGCGGGTGGCCCATCCCCGGCCTACGCCCGGGCCCCCGCAGGCTGGCGCAGGAAGGCGTCGATGAAGCGGTCGAGGTCGCCGTCCAGGACCGCCTGGGCGTCGCCGACCTCCACGCCGGTGCGGTGGTCCTTCACCAGCTGGTAGGGGTGGAGGACGTAGGAGCGGATCTGGTTCCCCCAGGCGGCCTCGCGGTGCTGGCCGCGCAGCTCGGAGAGGGCCTGCCGCTGGCGCGCCTCCTCGAACTCGAGGAGGCGGGCCCGCAGGATGCGCAGCGCGTTGACCTTGTTGGCGTGCTGCGAGCGCTCGTTCTGGCACTGCACGACGATCCCGGTGGGCAGGTGGGTGATGCGCACCGCGGTCTCCACCTTGTTCACGTTCTGCCCGCCGGCCCCGCCCGCCCGGTAGGTGTCGATGCGCAGGTCCTCCTCCCGGATCTCCACGTCGACCTCCTTCGGCTCCGGGATGACGTCGACCAGCGCGAACGAGGTGTGCCGGCGGCGCGCCGCGTCGAAGGGGGAGATGCGCACCAGGCGGTGCACTCCCCGCTCGCCGCGCAGGTAGCCGTAGGCATAGGGCCCCTCGACGATGACGGTCACGCTCTTGATCCCCGCCTCCTCGCCCGGAGAGAGGTCGACGATCTCCGTGCGGTAGCCGTGGGTCTCGGCCCAGCGCAGGTACATCCGCAGCAGCATGGCCACCCAGTCGGCGGCCTCGGTGCCGCCGGCCCCGGCGTGGATGGCGAGGATGGCGTCGTCGCGGTCGTGGGGGCCGCCCAGGAGCATCTCCCGCTCCAACCGGTCGACGGCCTCCTGCACCGTCCGCGCCTCCCGGGCCAGCTCCTCCACCGCCAGCGTGCCCGGCTCCTCGGCGGCGAGCTCGAGCAACACCTCCAGGTCGGCCAGGCGGCGGGTCAGGTCCTCGACGGCCTCGACCTCGGCCTGCAGCGTGCTCAGCTCGCGCGCCAGGCGGCGCGCCTCGTCCGGATGGTCCCACAGGGTGGGGCGCTGCATCGCCGCTTCCAGCTCGGCGATGCGGCGCCGCTTCAGGTCGGGGTCAAAGATGCCCCCGGATGGCGGCGAGTTTCCGGCGGGCGTCCTCGGTGACGGCCCGCAGCTCCTCCAGCGTCACGGCGAACTCCTTGGTCACAGCCCTGGATTCACGCTCCACAACGGTCCCATTATAGCGCCTCGTCGCGCACGCGGGCGGGCGTCTGCGCGCCTGCAGTCCGCGGTCGGGTGCCCGCCATGAGTCGCCCCGCCGCCCGCCGGCCCGGCCGCGGGCCTGGCTACAGGCGCACCCCGGGCAGGGCGGCGAGGAGGAGGAATCCTGCCGCCCGGGGGAGGGCGAGACCGACCGCGTCACCGGTCAGCCAGCGGATCAGGCCGAAGAGGACGCCGGTGAGCAACGCCCAGAGCATCGCCTCCTGTGTCGTGCTCCCCGCCAGCAGGAGCGCCGGCAGGGCGGAGAGGGCCACCGCCGCCGCCGGACCGCGCCAGGCCCGGGCGGCCTCGAAGACCGCCCCGCGCAGCCAGAGCTCCCAGGCCACGCCGGCCAGCAGCAGCTGGGCGCCGCCCACCCCCCACCCCGCCGCCGGGGGGGCGAGCCGGAGCGGGATCCCGTACCGGCCGAACGCGCCGAGGAGCGTGCCCCCGAAGAGGAGCACCACCGCCGAGCCCAGCGCCGCGCTCGCCAGGGCCGAGCGCGCGGCCAGCCTGACCCCGAAGGCCGCACTGGCTGCGGCCACCGCCGGCGGCAGCACCCAGGCCGCGACCCCCCCGTCCCCGGCCCCCGGCGGCCACAGCGGGGCGGGCTCCCCTCTCGCCCACACCGGCACCAATCCGGCCAGGACGAGGGCACCGGGGAGGAGCAGTGCCGCTCCCAGGCGCCGCAGCCCAGGATCGCCGCGCACCGCCCCCACGGCCTCCCGGAGCGGGAGGAGCAGGAGGAGCGCGGCCGCCAGGGCCGCCGGCGCGACGAGCCACCCGCCGCGCAGGTACGGCGTCGCCACCGGGGCGCTGAGCGGCGCCCGCACCACCCCCGCGCGGTCGAGCCCCAGGGACGCCTGCACGCGCCCCAGCGGGTCGACGATCAGGGAGATGCCGGTGTTGGCGGCGCGCACCACGCTGCGCCCCGTCTCCACCGCCCGCACCACCGCGAAGGCGGCGTGCTGCGCCGGCCCGGCGCTGCGGCCGAACCACCCGTCGTTGGTCACCACCACCAGCACGGCCGCCCCCCGCTGCGCCGCGCGCAGGGACGGGAGGGCGAAGGCCGATTCATAGCACACCGCCACGCCCACGCGGCCGAGCGGCGTCGCGACCGGGTCGGTCCAGCGCCCCGGGGTGATGCCGGCCTCGCCGAACGGGACCAGGCGCCGCTTGGCGTACCGGCCCCACACCCGCCCTCCGGCGAGGACCGCCGCGCTGTTCTGGGCGGTCGTGCCCACCTCCAGGCTCGTGGCCACGACGACGCGCTCCGGCGCCCACGCGGCTACGGCGGCGACCGCGCCGCCCGGGCCGAAGAGGTTCACGGGGACGGCACTCTCGGGGAAGACGATGAGCGCCGCGCCGTCGCGCGCGGCGCGCACCGTCAGCTCGCGCATGCGGTCGAGCTGCGCCCGACGCGTGGCCGCATCGCCCTTCAGGAGCGGCGGGACGTTGGGCTGCAGCGCGGCCGCCACCGGACCGGCGGGCCGGGCCCACCCCGCCCGCCACGTCCCGACGAGCAGCCCGGCGGCCAGCAGGAACCCGGCGGCGACCAGGGGTCGCCACGGCACGGGCCGCCGCACCAGGGTGACGACGAGGACGTTGCCGAGGACGACGGCCAGCGAGACCAGGTGCACCCCGCCGAGCGCCGCCAGCTGGAGGGCCGGCAGGACGCGGTGCTGGCTCACGCCGAGGAAGCCCCAGGGGAAGGCCAGCGGCCCTTCCGCCCGCACCACCTCCACCGCCGTCCACAGCAACGGGGCGAGCCACAGCGCCGCGTGGGGCCGACGCCGGGCGAGGTGCTGGACGGCCCAGGCGAAGAGTCCCGGGTAGAGCGCCATCACGGCCACCAGCACGACCCACGTGGCGATGCCGAAGAGGGTGATCCAGCTGAGCAGCAGCCCGAACCAGACCCATCCGGCCAGGTAACCCAGCCGGAAGGCCACCCGCGGCGTGCGCCCCTGGACGGCCAGCAGCAAGGGGACCAGCGCCACCCAGGCCAGCAGGCCCCGGTCGAGCGGCGGGAAGGCGGCGAAGAGCAGCAGGCCGCTCAGCACCGCCAGCGCGGACGGCAGCCACAGGGATCGGGCGGCCGTGCCGGTGCGGCCGGCGAGGGATGCGGAGGGGGCGGCGGGGGCGTGGGTAGCGGGGTCGGCCGGGGACGACGCGGAGGGAGCGGCGGGCACGTGGGCAGCGGGGGTGGGGCCGGGGCCGGCGCGCCCCGCGCTCAGGCCTCGCGGCCGTGGCACTTCTTGTACTTCTTGCCCGAGCCGCACCAGCAGGGGTCGTTGCGCCCCAGCTTCCGCTCCGGCCCGCCGCCGGGGGAGCGCGGGCGCGCGGCCGGGGAACCGCCGCCGTCCGGCGGGCGGTTGGTGACGAGCGCCGGCTCCCGGCGCCGCACGGGGGCGGGCGCGGGCGCGCCCGGCTCCACCTGGACCCGGTAGAGGAGGCGCAGGGTCTCCTCCTGGATGTCGCGCAGCATCGCCTGGAAGAGCTCGTAGCCCTCGCGCTGGTACTCGATGAGCGGGCTCACCTGGGCGTAGGCGCGCAGGCCGATCCCCTCGCGCAGGTGGTCCATCCGCTGCAGGTGGTCGATCCACTTGCGGTCGATGACCTGCAGGAGCACCAGCCGCTCGATCTCGCGCATCGCCTCGGGGCCCACCTCGCGCTCCTTGGCCTCGTAGGCCTCCAGGGCGTGCGCCACTAGGCGCTCCTCCACCTCCTCGGCCGTCCCCCGCAGCTCGTCGAGGGGGAGCGCGGCCAGCGGCGGGGCGAGCGCCGCCGCGGCCTCCCGCAGCCCCTCCAGGTCCCACTCGTCCCGGGGGACGCCCTTGGGGCAGTAGGTGGCCACCAGGTCGGCCATCAGGCGCTCGATCATGTCGACGACGTTCTCGCGCAGCTGCTCGCCCTGCAGCACCTTGCGGCGCTCGGCGTAGATGACCTTCCGCTGCACGTTCATCACGTCGTCGTACTCGAGCACGTGCTTGCGGACGTCGAAGTGGTACTGCTCGACCTTCTTCTGGGCGGCCTCGATCTGGCGGGTGACCAGGGCGTGCTCGATGGGCGTGTCCTCGTCGATGCGCAGCCGGTCCATCCAGGCGGCCACGCGCTCGCCGCCGAAGATGCGCATCAGCTCGTCGTCCAGCGCCACGTAGAACCGGCTGCTCCCCGGATCGCCCTGGCGTCCGGCGCGGCCGCGCAGCTGGTTGTCGATCCGCCGGGCCTCGTGCCGCTCCGTGCCGATGACGTGCAGGCCCCCCAGCTGCCGTACCCGCTCCGCCTCGGCGGGGTCGGGGGGGTTGCCCCCCAGGATGATGTCCACGCCGCGGCCGGCCATGTTCGTGGCGATGGTCACCGCCCCCAGCCGCCCGGCCTGGGCGATGATCTCCGCCTCGCGCTCGTGGTGCTTGGCGTTGAGGACCTGGTGGGGGATGCCGCGCCGGCGCAGCAGCTCGGAGAGGTGCTCGTTCTTCTCGATGGAGCGCGTCCCCACCAACACCGGCCGCCCCTGGCGGTGCCAGTGCTCGATCTCCTCGACCACCGCCTTCCACTTGGCCCGCTCGGTCTTGAAGACCAGGTCGGGGAGGTCCTGCCGGATCATCGGGCGGTGGGTGGGGATGACCACCACCGGCAGGTTGTAGATCTTCTGGAGTTCCTCCTCCTCCGTCTTGGCCGTGCCGGTCATGCCGGCGAGCTTCTCGTACATGCGGAAGTAGTTCTGGAAGGTGATGGTGGCGAGGGTCTGGCTCTCCCGCTCGATCTTCACCCCTTCCTTGGCCTCGATGGCCTGGTGCAGCCCGTCGGCGTAGCGCCGGCCGAACATCAGCCGGCCGGTGAACTCGTCGACGATGATCACCTGGCCGTCCTTGACCACGTACTCCACGTCCTTGTGGTAGCAGGCGTGCGCCCGGAGCGCGTTGTGGATGTGGTGCATCAGGTCGAAGTGCTCCGGGTCGGCCAGGTTGTCGATGCCGAGCAGGCGCTCCACCTTGGCCACTCCCTCGTCGGTGAGGGTGGCGTTCTTGAGCTTCTCCTCGACGGTGTAGTCGACGCCCGGCTCCAGCCGGCGCACGATCTGGGCGAACTGCCGGTAGCGGTCCGACGGGGCCTCCACCATCCCCGAGATGATCAGCGGCGTGCGCGCCTCGTCGATGAGGATGAAGTCCACCTCGTCGACGATGGCGTAGTAGAGGTCCCGCTGCACCATGTCCTCCAGGCGCAGGACCATGTTGTCGCGCAGGTAGTCGAAGCCGAACTCGTTGTTCGTCCCGTAGGTGATGTCGGCGTGGTAGGCCTCCCGGCGGCTCACGGGGCGGAAGTGGTTGAGCCGGTCGTCGTGGTGCGGGTGCGGGTCCTGGTAGGCTGGGTCGTAGAGACCGCTGAACTCGTGGCCGATGGCGGCCACGGAGAGGCCCAGGGCGTGGTAGATGGGCCCCATCCAGCCGGCGTCGCGGCGGGAGAGGTAGTCGTTCACGGTGACGACGTGGACGCCGCGGCCGAGCAGCGCGTTCAGGTAGACCGGCAGGGTGGCCACCAGGGTCTTCCCCTCGCCGGTCTTCATCTCGGCGATCTTGCCGCTGTGCAGCACCGCCCCGCCGATGAGCTGGACATCGAAGTGGCGCAGCCCGATGGTGCGCTTGCTGGCCTCCCGCACGGCGGCGAAGGCCTCGGGAAGGAGCTCGTCCAGCGCGGCCTGGGCGGCGGCGCGGCGACGGTCCTCGGGCACGTCGGCCAGCGCCGCGGCCAGCCGGGCGCGGAACTCGTCGGTCTTCGCCCGCAGCGCCTCGTCGGAGAGGCGCTCGTACTGGGCCTCCAGCCGGTTGATGGCCTCCACCACCGGCTGCAGCCGGCGCACCTCGCGCTCGCTGGCGTCGCCCAGCAGCCGCTGCCACAGTCCCATGACGTCTCATTATAGACGACCCGGGCCGGGGCGCCGGGTCCCCACGGGCGCCGGGTCCCCACGGGGCGGGCGGTCGTCGGCGGTGGCCTGGCCACCCGTCGGGCGGAGTGCCGCCGCCCGGCCAGCCTAGGGGTGAGGACGGTCTGACTCGCCCCGGGACGAGTCGATGCCCGCGGCAAGCGAGCCCGGGGCCACGGCCGACGATGGTTCCACTCCCCCGGGACGACTCCTGCGCCTCCCCCCGCAAAACCCCGAGGCGGACACCCGCAAAACCCCCTGAGGTGGACGATGGTAGAAATGCCATGACCCGATCCCTGCTCGCCGCCGCCGCGCGGCTCTCTGACACCGACCTCCTCGCCCGCGTGCAGCACCTCGCCGCCCGTGAGCGGGAGGCCACCGTCGCCCTCATCGTCCACCTGGGCGAGCTGGAGGCGCGAGGCCTCCACCTGGCGCAGGGCTACGCCTCGCTCTTCGTCTACTGCACCCAGGGGCTGCGGCTCTCGGAACACAGCGCCTACAACCGCATCCAGGCGGCCCGGCTGGCCCGGCGCTTCCCCGTGGTCCTGGAGCGTTTGATCGACGGCGCCCTGACCCTGGCCACGCTGCGCCTCCTCGCCCCCCACTTGACCGCCGAGAACCACCACGAGTTGCTCGACGCCGCCGCCTACAGGAGCAAACGGGAGGTCGAGGAGCTGGTGGCCCGGCAGTTTCCGCAACCGCCGGTCCCCACCGTCATCCGCCGACTGCCCATGAGATCCAGCTCCTCCGCGCCATCCGTGGCCACCGAGCAACCTGCCGGCGTGATGCCACCCCATGGACCTGTGACGCAACCGGCTCCGTCGGTCTTCCCCGACCCGCCACTGTCGGCAGCGGTTTCCCCCGCCACGCCACTGTCGGCGGGATCCCTGACGCTGACCGTTCCGCCGGGATCAGGAGCGCCGTCGCCAGCGCGGCGCCCGGTCGTCACCCCGCTCGGGTCGCAGTTGTACAAGATCCAGTTCACGGCAAGCGCCGAGACCTGCGCCAAGCTGCGGCAGGCCCAGGCGCTGCTGCGCCACCAGGTGCCCGACGGCGACGTCGCCACGATCGTCGACCGCGCCCTCACCGCGCTCCTCCGCGAGCTGACCAAGCGGAAGCTCGGGCGCGCCGAGCCTCCCAGATCGGCCACCCCGCACACGGGTCGCGCAGACGTGCCTGCCTCGGCGGACGCCGCCAGCCGTTCGCGTCACATCCCCGCCGCCGTCCGCCGCGCCGTCTGGGACCGGGACGGAGGCCGGTGTGCCTTCATTGGCCAGACCGGCCAGCGCTGCACCGAGGTGGCCTTCCTGGAGTTCCACCACGTCGTGCCGCACGCCACCGGCGGTCCGGCAACCGTTCAGAATATCCAGTTGCGCTGCCGGGCCCACAACCGCTATGAGGCCGGGTCGGTCGCAGGCCCTAGCCCCGCGCGCACTCGCCCCGGGACGAGTTACCCGCAGCCGGACGCCGCCACGGCCGCAGGCCAGGGTGTAGCTGAGGGCGCATCCCCTGGCGGTGCACCGTCGTCGGGAGACCGTCGGGATGGCTCCCTCGCCGGCGAGGGACGCGGCCCGCCGGGCTCGCGCACCATGACAAGGAACTTTGGCCGCTAGCGTGGGCGCCCGGCGGCCAGCCAGCCCACCGGGCGGTTGAGCGCGCTGAGGACGGCGCGGACCATGGCCTCGCGGGGGTCGTCCCGCACCACGGACGAGCCGCTGAGGACCTCCTCGTCCTGGCCGGCCAGGGTCACGACGGCCACGGCCACGTCCCGATCGCCCACGCGCGCGACCCCGGCGCCGTCCAGCAGCAGCAGCCCGCTCGCCCGCAGGAAGACCTCGACGGCGCGCAGCGTGGCGGTCGCGACCAGCTCCAGACGGCTGCGGGTGGTGTTGGGCCCCGAGGCCACCCCCTCGTAGCGCAGGCCGCGGTCCTCCAGGTGGACCTTCACCTCGCAGGTGCCGTGCAGCGAGGCGACGGTGAGGCCCACGAACTTCAACCGCGCCTGGGGGGCGGGGACGCCCGTCTCGGCGTCACGCAGGCCCGCCACGCGGATCTGCCGGGGGTCGACCTGCAGGCCCAGCTCCGCGGCCAGCGCCGAGGCCACTTCCATGGCGATGAGCTTGGGGCTGCGGTCCGCCTCGCCCAGGACGTGGATCACCTCCAGGCGGCCCTGGGCGTCGGCTTCGGCCCGCACGGAGAGGACGCCGCGCAGGCGGCGGATGACCTCTTCGGCCTGCCGGGTCACGGCGCCACCGTCGCCCTGCTCCGCAGCACGCTGTGTGCGCTCCATCCCCTGCCTCCCCTCCGCGCGTCGTTCCACCTGCCCGGCGCCGAGCGGCCCGGCGCGGCGCCCTACTCCGGCGCGATCAGGCCGTAGTCCCCCGCCCGGCGACGGTAGAGGACGTTGACCTCGCCCGTCTCCATCCGGCGGAAGACGAAGAAGTCGTGGCCCAGCAGCTCCAGCTGCAGCATCGCCTCCTCGACGGTCATCGGCTTGAGGGCGAACCGCTTGGTGCGCACGACCTCGGGCGGCAGCTCCGTCGGCGAGCCGCGCAGAGCCGCCTCGGAGGCGGCGCGGCGACGCTGCTTGGTGCGCGCGGCATCGATCCGGCGCTTGCGGATGAGCCGGCTGCGCACCCTGGCCACCTGCTTCTCCAGCTTGTCCACCACCCCGTCCACCGAGGCCCGGACGTCCGTACTGGCCTGCTCGCCCCGCAGCACGACGCCGTCCCCCCAGATCGTCACCTCCGCCCGGTAGCCCTGCCCCCGGGAGGACCGCCCGTGGCTGAGGACCACCTGGGCCTGGGTGATCTGGTCGAAGTGGCGGCGCAGGCGCCCGAGCTTGCGCTCGACGTAGCGGCGGAGGTCGGGCGTCACCTCGACGTGGCGCCCCTGCACGATGACCTGCAGCGGCTCAGCCTGTCGGGGCCGGGGCACGGGAGTCCTCCATGGCGGCAGGATCGGGGATGGACACCGGTCTGGTCCGAGAGAGACTTCGGCCGCGAGGAGGGAAACTCCTCGGCCCCTGCCGGACCGGCGGCGACGTCCACGACCGCACCGGCGGCGCGCCGCCCGGCCCAAAGCCGCGCGGCGCCCCGGCCGCCGCCGGGACGCCGCGCCAGGCGCCCGCCGGGCCGCCCGGATCACTCCATGATGCGGACGACGTTGGAGGCCTGCGGGCCGCGCGCCCCCTCGACGATCTCGAACTCCACGAGCTGGCCTTCCTCGAGGGTGCGGAAACCTTCCATCTGAATGGCCGAGTAGTGGACGAAGACGTCCCGCCCGTCGTCCCGGGCGATGAACCCGTAGCCCTTTTCGGGGTTGAACCACTTCACCTTTCCGCGATACGGCATGCGCTGTGCGCCTCCCACTCCCCGCCGCGGCCGGGCCGCGACGCGCCCCTCGGGGGCGGAAAGTCCCCGGCGTGCGTGTCTCAGCCCTCCTTTCCGCCGGCGAATGATCTTGCAGACATCCGAATATTCTGCACCCGGGCAGCGCCTCCCTGCTGCAGGCCCCTCACCACGCGGGCCGCTCCCCTGCAGGCCGCTCATCGCGCGGGCCGGGGGCGGCCCGGTGGGAGCTGCTCGTACATGCGGATGGCGAAGCGGTCGGTCATCCCGGCGAGGAAGTCGCACACCGCCCGGGGCAGGGGCTCCGCCGGATCGCGGTCCGGGAGCGCCTCAGGGTGCTCCAGGAAGTGCGTGAAGAGGGCGTGCACGACGACGCGGGCGCGGCGGATGTCCTCGGCCGCGTGCGGGCCCAGGTAGACCCGCGCCGTGAGGAAGTCCTTCAGGCGGTCGAGCGCCTCCCGCACCGGGTCGCTCAACCGGATGGGGCCCTCCGCGCTCTGGGTCACCAGGTCGCGGACCATGGTGTCGAGCCAGGCGCCCCGGGCCCGTCCCAGGACCGCCACCACCGCGGCGGGCACCTCGGCCTCCGCCACCAGCCCGGCGCGCACGGCGTCGTCCATGTCGTGGTGGACGTAGGCGATGCGGTCGGCCAGGCGCACGACCTGTCCCTCCAGGGTGGCCGGGAGCGCGCCCGCCGTCGCCGCCAGGTCGGCCAGGCCCTTGGAGTGCCCGCCGATGCCGTCGAGCACCTCCCAGGTGAGGTTGAGGCCGCGCACCTCCGTGCCGTCGGCGCGGCGCCGCCGTTCCAGCCGGCGGACGACGCGCAGCGACTGCTCGACGTGGTGGAAGCCGCCGTAGGGCGCCATGGCCTCGTGCAGGGCCGCCTCCCCGGCGTGGCCGAAGGGCGGGTGGCCCAGGTCGTGGCCCAGCGCCACCGCCTCGGTGAGGTCCTCGTTGAGGCGCAGCACCCGGGCCACGGTGCGGGCGATCTGCGCCACCTCCAGGGTGTGCGTCAGCCGCGTGCGGTAGTGGTCGCCTTCCGGAGCCAGGACGACCTGGGTCTTGTGCTTCAGGCGGCGGAAGGCCTTGCTGTGCAGGATGCGGTCGCGGTCGCGCTGGAAGGCGGTGCGGAGGTCGTCCTCCGGCTCGGGGACCGCCCGCCCCCGGGAGGCGGCAGCCAGCGCGGCGCCGGGGCGCAGCCAGGCGCGCTCCCGCGCCTCGATGGCCTCGCGCGGGGTCATCCCGGTGACACGCCGGCGGGGCGCGGAGCCCGGGCGGGCGCGGAGCCGCTCAGACGTCCCGGGCCACCGCCACCCGCTCCCGCAGCGCCGCCTGGGCCGCGGCGAGCCGCGCGATGGGGATGCGGAAGGGCGAGCAGGAGACGTAGTCGAGCCCGATCTGGTGGCAGAACTCCACCGAGGCCGGGTCGCCGCCGTGCTCCCCGCAGATCCCCACCTCCAGGGTGGGCCGGGTGCGGCGGCCGAGCTGCGTCCCCAGTTCCATCAGCTTGCCCACGCCCTGGCGGTCGAGGACCTGGAAGGGGTCCTCGGTGAAGATGCCGCGCTCGATGTAGGCGGCCAGGAACTTGGCCTGCGCGTCGTCGCGGGAGAAGCCGAAGACCGTCTGGGTCAGGTCGTTGGTGCCGTAGGAGAAGAACTCGGCCAGCTCGGCGATCTGGTCGGCCACCAGCGCCGCCCGCGGCAGTTCGATCATGGTGCCGAACAGGTAGCGCACCGGCACCCCCGACTCGCGCACCAGGCGCTCGGCGATGGCGGCCAGCTGCTGGTGCACCACGCGCAGCTCGTTGGGGTGCCCGACCAGCGGGATCATGATCTCGGGGATGACCTCCGTCCCCTCGTCCCGCCGCAGCTCGATGGCCGCCTGCAGGATGGCCCGCACCTGCATCTCGTTGATCTCCGGGTAGAGGATGCCGAGCCGGCATCCGCGCAGCCCCAGCATCGGGTTGACCTCGCGCAGCTCCTGGACGCGCTGCCGCAGGGCGCGCAGGCGCTCCAGCCGCTCGGGGTCGGTAGCGGGCACCCCCAGGCGCTCGCGCTGGTCGCGCAGCCACGCCGACTCCTGCCCGGTGAGCTCGATGCGGGTGATCTCCTCCACCAGCTGCTCCAGGGGCGGGAGGAACTCGTGCAGCGGCGGGTCGAAGAGGCGGATGATCACCGGCCGCCCGGCCATCTCCCGGAAGAGGCCCTTGAAGTCCTCCTTCTGCAGCGGCAGGAGCTGGTCGAGGGCCGCCTGCCGCTCCTCGCTGGTGCGGGCCATGATCAGGCGCAGGTAGATGGGCTGCCGCTCCGCTTTCGTGAACATGTACTCGGTGCGGCACAGCCCGATCCCCTCGGCGCCGAACTCGCGGGCCTTGCGCGCGTCCTCCGGGTAGTCGGCGTTGGCGCGCACCCCCAGGCGGCGGAAGGCGTCGGCGTAGCTTAGGAACTCCTCCACCTCCCCGCCCAGCTGCGGGTCGACCAGCGGCACCGCGCCCAGGAGGATCTCCCCGGTGTTGCCGTCGATGGTGATGACGTCCCCTTCCCGCACCACGGTGCCGTCGACGCTGAACTCCCCGCGGGCTTCGTCGATGCGCAGCGCCTCCGCCCCCACCACGGCCGGCGTGCCGATGCCGCGGGCGACGATGGCGGCGTGGCTGGTCATGCCGCCCCGGCCGGTGAGGATCCCCTGGGCCACGAGCATGCCGTGGACGTCGTTGGGGTTGGTCTCCTGCCGCACCAGGATGACCCGCTCCCCCCGCCGCCCCCGCTCGGCGGCCACGTCGGCGTCGAAGACCACCGCCCCCTGGGCCGCGCCCGGGCTGGCGGCCAGCCCGCGGGCCAGCACCCGCTTGGGGGCGTGGGGGTCGACCTGGCGGTGGAGGATCTTCTCGAACTCGTGGGCGTCGACGCGCAGCACGGCCTCCTCCCGGGAGATCAGCCCCTCGTGCACCATGTCCACGGCGATGCGCACCGCCGCCTGGGCGGTGCGCTTGCCCGCGCGGGTCTGCAGGAGGTAGAGGCGGCCGCGCTCGATGGTGAACTCGATGTCCTGCACGTCCCGGTAGTGCCGCTCCAGCAGGGCGCACACGTCGAGGAGCTGGCGGTAGGCCTCGGGGAGGTCCCGCTCCAGCTCCGCGATGGGCTTGGGCGTGCGCAGGCCGGCCACGACGTCCTCGCCCTGGGCGTTCAGCAGGTACTCGCCGTAGACGCGCTTCTCCCCTGTGGCCGGGTTGCGGGTGAAGGCCACGCCGGTCCCGGAGTCGGCGCCCAGGTTGCCGAAGACCATGGCCTGGACGTTCACCGCCGTGCCCAGGTCGTCGGGGATGCGGTGGTGGCGGCGGTAGGTGACGGCCCGCGGGTTGTGCCAGGACTCGAAGACGGCCCGGATGGCCAGGGTGAGCTGCTCCAGGGGGTCCTCGGGGAAGGGGCGGCCGAGGTGCGCCTCCACGAGCGCCCGGTAGCGGCCCACGAGCTCGCGCAGGTCGTCGGCCGTGAGCTCCACGTCCAGGGTGACCCCCCGCGCCTGCTTGCGCGCCTCCAGCGCGTGCTCGAAGAGCTCGTGGCGCAGCCCCAGCACGACGTTGCCGAACATCTGGAGGAAGCGGCGGTAGGCGTCGTAGGCGAAGCGCGGGTCGCCGGTCAGCCGCGCCAGTCCCTCCACCGTCTCGGGGGTGCAGCCCAGATTGAGCACGGTGTCCATCATCCCCGGCATGCTGAACTTGGCGCCCGAGCGCACCGAGAGCAGCAGCGGGTTGCGCGGGTCGCCGAAGCGCTTGCCGGTGCGCTCCTCCACCACCGCGAGCTTCTCCCGCACCTCGTCCATCAGCCCCTCGGGCAACTGCCGCCCCGCCCGGAAGTAGGCCAGGCAGGCCTCCGTGGTGATGGTGAAGCCGGGCGGCACGGGCAGGCCGATGCGGCTCATCTCGGCGAGCCCCGCCCCCTTCCCGCCGAGGAGGTCGCGCATGGTCGCGTCGCCCTCCTCGAAGAGCATCGTCCACCGGCTCCGCGTCTGGGGCGGGCGCTCCTTCACCTCAGCCATGTCCTCCCTCCGTCCGGCACCGGATACGGGCCTCGCGCCGCCGAGGCACGGCCGCCGATGCGGGGTCACCGCGACGCCGAGGCAGGTGTACCGCGACGCCGATGCTATGATGGGAGGCGGCGTGCCGGATGGCAAGTCAGGCGCTCGGCGCGGGCGCCGGCGCCTTCGCCCCGGCCAGGTGCTCCCGGATCCACGGGACGAGCTCCGCCATGCGGACGCGCTCCTGGCGCATGGTGTCCCGGTCCCGCACCGTCACCGTCTCGTCCTGGCGGGTCTGCCCGTCCACGGTGATGCACCAGGGCGTGCCGATCTCGTCGAAGCGCCGGTAGCGCCGGCCGATGGAGCCGCTCTCGTCGTACTGGACGAACCAGTGCCGCCGGAGCTCCGCCGCGAGCTCCCGGGCGATCTCCGGCAGGCCGTCTTTACGCACCAGCGGCAGCACCGCCGCCGTGATGGGCGCCAGCCGCGGGTGGAGGTGCAGGACGACCTCCGTCTCCCCCTCCCCGTGCTCCGCCCGCCCGCCGGGGTACTCCCGGTAGGCGTCGGCGAGGAAGGCGAGCATGGCGCGCTCCAGCCCCATGGTCGGCTCGATGACGTAGGGGACGTACTTGGTGCGGGTGGCCTCGTCGAAGTAGGTGAGGTCCCGCCCGGAGAACTGCTGGTGGCGGCTGAGGTCGTAGTCGGTGCGGTTGGCCACCCCCGCCAGCTCGCTCCAGTCGAAGGGGAAGCGGTACTGCAGGTCCACCGTGCGCTTGGAGTAGTGCGCCAGGCTCTCCCGCGGGTGCTCGTGGCGCCGCAGGTTGGCCGGGGCGATCCCCAGGTCGAGGAAGAAGCGCTCCCACGCCTCCAGCCAGTGGTCGAACCAGGTGGCGTCGGTCCCCGGCTGGACGAAGTACTCGATCTCCGCGATCTCGAACTCCCGCAGGCGGAAGAGCCACTTCCCGTGGGTGATCTCGTTGCGGAAGCTCTTCCCCATCTGGGCGATGCCGAAGGGGATCTTGAGGCGCGCCACCTCGGCCACCGCCTTGAAGTTCACGAACATCCCCTGCGCCGTCTCCGGGCGCAGGTAGGCCAGGTCCGCCGTCTCCTCGGTGGAGCCCACGTAGGTGCGGAACATCAGGTTGAACTGGCGCGGCTCCGTCAGGCGGTGCGCGTGGTCGCGGGCCGGGGGGATCGCCTCGTCGGCGCGGAAGCGCTGGTGGCAGACGACGCACTCCACCAGGGGGTCGGTGAAGGACTCCTCGTGGCCGGAGGCCTGCAGGACCTCGCGGCGGGTGATGAGGGCGCTCTCGATGGGGACGACGTCGGTGCGCTGCTGGACGAAGCGCTCCCACCAGGCGGCGCGCAGGTTCTGGCGGAAGAGCGTGCCGAGCGGCCCGAAGTCGTAGATCCCCCCGAGCGGCCCGTAGATCTCCGCGGAGGGGAGGACGAACCCCCGCCGCTTGGCCAGGTTGGCGATCTTCTCCAGGCTGTCGAGCGGGACCGGCATGCCCTGAGTATAGCGACGCCGCCCGCGCGCAGGCGACGGGGCCGGTGGGGGGCGCTAGCCGATGCCGAGCGGCTCGTCCTCGCGCAGCTTCCGCGTGATGGGGGTCGGCACGCGCGCCAGCAGCGTGGCCAGGGCGAAGGCGGCCAGCCCGCCCAGCGCCCAGGACATCGGGAGCTCGATCACCCGGTTCTCGGTCTTGACCCGGAGGTGGCCGGGGGTCCCCGGCGAGACCACCTGGCGCGCCTCCTCCAGCGCCGTCCCCAGCTCCATCAGCGCCCGCTTGGCCCGCTCCAGGTCGATCTCCATCGCCCCACCTCCGTGTCTTGACTATACCCCCATTCCGCCGGCGCCGTCATGGTGGCGGGAAGCGGCCGATCACCGCGGGGCTGCGCAATCGCACCTCCAGCCGGTGCTCCGCGTAGCCGCGCAGGAGGTCGAGCAGCCGCTCCGGCCGGGGCGGGGCGGCGGCGGGGACGGCCGCCGGAGGGGCCGCCAGCAGGCGGGACAGGGCGGCGGCCTCCTCCGGCCGCAGCGGGAGGGCCTGCGGGTCCCGCCCGGCGCAGGCGGGGCAGACCACCCCGCCCAGGGCGTGGCTCCAGCGCATCCCTCCGCCGGGGCTCCGGCCGCACCGGGCGCACCCGGTCAGGTGGGGCTCGAACCCGGCCAGGCTCACCACCTGCAGGGCGAACCACAGGGCGCCCGCCGGCGCATCCTCCTCCGCCACCAGGTGAAGCGCCGCCACGAAGCGGTCGAAGAGCGCCGGCAGCGCCTCGCGCTCGGGAACGGCGGCCTCCAGCAGCTCGCCCATCAGCGCGGCCAGCCCGAAGCGGTGCAGGTCGGTCCGCAGCGGGGCGAGGGCCGCCACCACCTCGGCCTGGGCCACCACGTCCAGCGTGCGGCCGTGGGCCAGGAGGAGGCGGAGGTGGGTGAAGGGCTCCAGCCGCCCGGCCAGGCGGCTCGTCCCCCGCCGGACGCCGCGCGCTGCCGCGTCCACCTTGCCGTGCTCGCGCGTGTAGAAGGTGATGACGCGGTCGGCCTCCCCCAGCACCCGCCGCCGCAGGACCACCCCTTCCGCCTTGTAGACGCCCACGGGAGGCCCTAGCCGCCCGCGCGGCTCAGGACCAGCGTGGCCACCGCCAGGTAGACGGTCACCGTGCTGAGGTCGAGCAGCGAGGTCACCAGCGGCCCCGAGGCCACCGCGGGGTCGCGGCCGGCGCGGATGAGCAGCGAGGGGATGGTCACCCCGACGGCGGCGGCGATGAGCAGGGCGACCGCCATGGAGATCCCGGTGATCAGCGCCAGCGTGGGGACGCCCTGCCACCCCAGGGCCACGCCGGCCACGAGGGCGGCGCTGGCCGCGGCGATCACCGCCGCCACGGCCACCTCCCGCAGGAGGAGGGCAGGCAGGCGCTCCGGGGCGATCTCCCCGCGGGCGTACCCGCGTACCACCAGCGCCACCGTCTGGATGCCCAGGTTCCCGGCCATGCTGTTGAGCACGGGGATGAAGTAGGCGATGGCCACGAGCGTGCGCAGCGCGCCGGCGAAGCCTTCGATGACCCGCGCCCCGACCAGCTCGATCAACACCGCCAGCAGCAGCCAGGGCAGGCGCAGCAGCGCCATGCGGTCGGTGCGGAACTCCTCCCCCTCCACCCGGGCCGCGTCCTCGCCCACGCCGGAGAGCTTGAGGATGTCCTCCTCGGCCTCCTCCTCGAGGACGTCCAGCACGTCGTCCAGGGTGACGACGCCCAGCAGCCGGCGCTCCCCGTCCACCACGGGCAGCGCCAGCAGCCCGTACTTGTCGAAGAGGCGCGCCACCGCCTCCTGGTCCTCGTCGGCGCGCACGGCGATGACGCGGTCGTTGGTGATCTCGTCGATGGCCCGCTCGGGGTCGGCCAGGATGAGGTCGCGCAGCGAGAGCACGCCGACCAGACGCCCCTGCGCGTCCACCACGTAGACGTAGTAGATGGTCTCGGCGTCGGGAGCGCGCCGGCGCAGCACCTCCAGGGCCTCGCCGGCGGTGATCCCCTGCGGCAGGGTGACCACCTCGGTGGCCATGAGGGCCCCCGCCGTCCCCTCGCGGTAGGGGAGGAGCGGGAGGACGCGCCCGGCCTCCGGAGGGGCCATCGTGGCCAGCAGCCGCCCGGCCGCCTCGGGGCCGAGCTCGCTCAGCAGGTCGGCGGCCTCGTCGCTGGACATCTCCTCCAGGAGGTCGGAGGCGCGCTCCACCCCCAGCAGCGGGAGGACCGGCTCCACCCGCTCCGGTCCCAGCGCCTCCAGGATCAGCCCCGCCTGTGGCGGGGGGAGGTGGGCGAGGAGCTGGGCCAGGTCCTGGTCGGGGAGGTCCCGCAGGAGCTCCGCCGCGTCCGCGGGGTGGAGGCGGAGGGTGCGGTCGCGCAGCGCCAGGAGGCGGGGCTCGAGCGTAGTCATCCGCGCAGCCGCAGCAGGACGGCGGCCAGGGAGAAGTAGAGCGTGACGCTGGTCAGGTCGGTGACGGTGGTGACGATGGGCCCGGCCGCGATGGCGGGGTCGACCCGGGCCCGGCGCAGCGCCACGGGGACGAGGACCCCGGCGCCGGCAGCGACCGTCAGCGTGACCAGCATGGCCAGGAGGAGGACCAGGCCGAGCCAGGGGTCGTGCTGCCAGGCCACCCCCACGCCCGCCGCCAGCGCCCCCACCCCCAGCCCCAGGCGCAGCCCGGTGGTGGCCTCGCGGCGCAGGGCCGTTCCCACGCGCGGCGGCCGCGGGCCGGCCAGCCCGCGCACGGTGAGGGCGAGGGACTGCGTGGCCACGTTGCCGGCGGTGGCCATCATCAGCGGCATGAAGAAGACCAGCACGAGGAAGGCCTCGATGACCGGGGTGAAGGCCCCGACCACCGCCGCGGCCAGCAACGCCGTGCCGAAGTTCACCACCATCCAGAAGGTCCGCCGCCGCGCCGCCGACCAGGGGAAGCCGTCCAGCAGCAGCGTCTCCTCGGCCACCGGGCCGGTGAGGGTGAAGACCTCCTCGCTGGCCTCCTCCTCCACGACCTCCAGGATGTCGTCGGCGGTGACGATGCCCAGCAGCCGCCCGGCGCCGTCCACCACCGGCACGGCCAGCAGGTCGTACTTCTCGATCAGGTGCGCCACCTGCTCGCGGTCGGCCCAGGGGCTGGTCGTCACCAGCCCCGTGGTCATCACCTCGCGCAGCGGGGCCTCCGGGGGGGCGACGATGAGCTGGCGCAGGGTGACCACGCCCACCAGCCGCGCCCCCTCCGTCACGTAGACGTAGTAGAGCAGCTCCGCCTCCCGCCCGCGCCGGCGCACCTCGGCGATGGCCTGCCCCACCGTGAGGTCGGCGGGGACGGTGACCAGGTCGGTGGTCATGAGCGCGCCGGCGCTCCCCTCGGGGAAGCGCAGGAGCTGGCGGATGCGCTCGGCCTCCTCGGCCCCCATGAGGCGCAGCAGCCGGCCGACGCGCTCGGCCGGCAGCTCCCCCAGCAGGTCCACCACCTCGTCGGTGGCCATCGCCTCGAGCAGCCCGGAGACCTGCTCGTCGGTGAGCGCGCGCACGAGGCCCACCTGCTCCTCCGGCTCCAGCGCCTCCAGGACGGCGGCGGCGCGCTCCTCGTCGAGCAGGAGGAGGAGGGCGAGGCGGTGCGGCTCCGGGAGGCGGCGCAGCAGCTCGGCCAGGTCGGCCGGGTGGAGGCCCTCGATCAGGGTGTGGAGCCGCCCGACGGTGCGCGACTCCAGCGCGGCGGCGGCCTCACGGACGACGGGGTCGGTGATCATGGCCGGGACGGGCGGCGGGCACGCCTCGCCGCCTCCCTCCATGCTGCCGTCGGGCGGGAGTCCCGACAAGACCGGAGGCGCCGCGCGGCCTGCGCCGCGCCGCTACTCGGGGTAGAAGCTGCGGATGAGGGCGGGCTTCTCGCGCCAGTCGGGGGTGACCGTCACCCAGAGGTCCAGGTAGCAGCGGCGGCCCAGCAGCGCCTCCACCTCGCGGCGCGCGGCCGTGCCGATGGCGCGCAGCATCGCCCCGCCGCGCCCGATGAGGATCTTCTTCTGGGAAGGGCGCTCCACGTGGATGGTGGCGCGCACGTAGAGGGTGCCGTCGGCCCGCTCGGCGAACTCCTCGATCTCCACCGCCACCGCGTGCGGGACCTCTTCCCGGGTGTGGTGGATCACCTGCTCGCGGATGAGCTCCCGCACCAGGAACTGCTCCGGCTGGTCGGTGAGCATTTCCTCCGGGTAGTAGGCGGGCCCTTCGGGGAGGTGGGCGATCAGCCCCTGGAGGAAGGCCTCCACCCCCTCCCCCGTCACCGCGGAGAGGCGGTAGGCCGCCGCCAGCGGCACCAGCGTCCGGGCCTCCGCCTCGGCGCGCCCGGGATCGGCGCCCGGGCGGTCCACCTTGTTCACCGCCAGCACCACCGGCGCGCGGACGCTGCGCAGCGCCGCGGCCACGGTGCGGTCCTCCTCGGTGAGCGGCATGGAGGCGTCCACCACCCACGCCACCACGTCGGCGTCGCGGAGGGCCCGGCGGGCCCCCTCCACCATGAAGGCCCCGAGCTGGTGCCGTGGCCGGTGCAGGCCGGGCGTGTCGATGAAGACGACCTGCGCGCCGGGCCGGTGGAGGATGCCGCGCAGCACGGTGCGGGTGGTCTGCGGCACGGGCGCGGTGATGGCCACCTTCGTCCCCAGCAGGTGGTTGAGCAGGGTGGACTTCCCGACGTTGGGGCGGCCGGCCAGGGCGACGAACCCGGACCGGTACACCGGCGGCGCCCCGTCAGCGACGGGCGCGGCGCGGGGTCCGTCCGACATGAGCCGGGGTGCGGGTCCCGCGGCGGTCGCGAGTCCGGGGTCGGGCGGCCGCCAGGGCGGCGCGGGTGAACGCACCCGGCAGGAGGTCGGCGAGCCGGCGCACCTGCACCCGCCCGCCCCGCCCGGCCAGGTAGACCTCCGTCACCCCGAACTCCGCCATCACCTGGCGACAGGCCCCGCAGGGGGCGGCCTCGGGCCCGCCCACGGCCACGGCCACGGCGCGCAGGCGGCGGTGCCCGGCCGCCACCGCCGTGATGATGGCGGCCCGCTCGGCGCACAGCGAGAGCCCGTACGACGCGTTCTCCACATTGGCCCCGGTGAAGACGGCCCCGTCGGCGGTCAGCACGGCGGCGCCCACCCGGTAGCCGGAGTAGGGCGCGTAGGCGCGGCGGCGCGCCCGCCGGGCCGCGGCCACCAGAGCGGCGGGCGTGGCGGCTGCGCCGTGCACCGGTCGGAGCGGCGCAGCCTGCCCCGCGGGGGCGCCCCGCGGCATCAGGGGGCCACCTCCTCGCGGCGGCGCTGGCCGATGGCGGCCACCAGCGCCTCCGGCGGGCGGGACATGCCGCCGGAGATGATGAAGCGCAACGCCTCCTCGACGGTGAGGGCCACCGGGACCGCCTCGTCGGGCCGGGTGATGACCACGAACCCCGCGGTGGGGTTGGGAGTGCCGGGGACGAAGACGTGCACCGCCTCGCCCCCCGGCCCCCCGTGCCGCCCGGTGACGAAGCCCAGGGCGTAGGTCCCCCGGCGCGGCCACTCGATGAGGACGACCTGCTGGAAGGCCGCCCGCCGGTCCCCCAGGATCGAGCTGCTCAGGTCGCGGATGGAGGAGTAGATCGTGCGGGCCAGCGGCAGGCGCAACACCAGCCCCTCGATCCAGGCGATGACCCGCCGTCCCAGCATGTTGCTGGCCACCGCCCCCACCAGCAGGATCAGCGCGACCCCGGCGATGAGCCCGAGCCCCGGGACGTCCCATCCCAGCCGCCGGAAGAGCGGCAGCAGGACGCTGTCCAGCGTGGTGAAGAGCCAGCGCAGGACCAGGTAGGTGACCGCCAGCGGCAGGACGACCAGCAGGCCGGCGATCAGGTAGGTGCGCAGGCGGTGGCGCACTACGCCTCGGGGCCTCCGGCCGCGCGCGCCACGGGCGCCCCCTCCGGCACCCGGCGGATGCGCACGGCGGCGACCCGCGGCCCGTCCACGCGCTCCACGACGATCTCCACCCCGTCGTAGGCGACGCGCTCGCCCGCCTCGGGGACGCGCCCCAGCAGGCTGGTGACGAAGCCGCCGATGGTGTCCACCTCGCCGACGGGGAGGGCCAGGTGGAGGAGGTCGTTCACCTCCTCCAGGTGCATGCGCCCGGCCACCACCGCCTCGCGGTCGCTCACCACCTCGACCAGCGGCTCCTCCACGTCGTACTCGTCCAGGATGGGGCCGACGATCTCCTCCAGCAGGTCCTCCAGGGTGACGAGCCCCGCCGTCCCGCCGTACTCGTCCACCACCACGGCCATGTGGACCTTGCGCCGCTGCATCTCCCGGAAGAGCTCGTCCAGGCGCTTCGACTCGGGGATGAAGTAGGCCGGCCGCATGAACTGGCGCACCGGCGCGTCGGCCAGCCCCGCCGCCAGCGGCCGCAGCAGGTCCTTGTAGTAGAGCACCCCCACGATGTTGTCCAGCGACTCGTGGAAGACCGGCAGGCGCGAGTGCCCGGTGGCCACCAGGCGGTCCACCGCCTGGCGGACCGTGGCGGTGTCCTCGATGGCCTCCATGTCGATGCGCGGGACCATCACCTCCCGCGCCACCGTGTCCCCGAACTCGAAGATGGAGTGGATCATCTCCCGCTCGTCCTGCTCGATGACCCCCTCGGCCTCGCCGCGCTCCACCAGCAGCCGGATCTCCTCCTCCGTCACCAGCGCGTTGGGGCGCACGCGCGCCCCCAGCGGCAGGACGACCACCCGCCCGGCCAGCGCCAGGGCCCGGACGAGCGGGGCGAGCCCGACGGCGAGGACCTGCACCGGCGCGGCCAGCACCGGGGCCAGCCGGTCGGCGAAGCGCGCCCCCAGCGCCCGGGGCACCATCTCCCCCAGGAGGAGCAGCAGCGCCGCGGTGACGAGGAAGGCCGCCAGCGCCGCCGCTCCCGGCCCCCACCAGCGCAGGAAGAGCACGACCGCCACGGCGGCCGCGCCGACGTTGGCCAGGGTGTCGGCCACGAGCAGCGTGGAGTGGACGCGCACCGGGTCGGCGATCAGGCGGAGGGCGCGGCGCGCCCGCGCCTCGCCGGCGTCGGCCCGCTGGCGCAGGCGCTGGCGGTTGGCCGCCAGCAGGGCCACCTCCGCTGTGGAGGCGCAGGCGGACAGGAGGGCCAGGGCCACGTACAGGACCAGCCCGAGGGGACTATCTGATGCGTCCAAGGAGCGCGATCACCATCCGGCCGCCCGCTCGCCGGGCGGCCCGAAACTCGAAAGGCGGAGAGTCGACTCTCCGCCCGTCGCGGTCACCTACCAGTATACCACAGGGCGCAGGCGCCACCAGGGGCGCCACCGCACCTCCACGGTCACGCTCCCGCCGTCGCCGGCCAGGCGCAGCAGGTCGAGCGTGGTGCCGCCCAGCGTCAGGTGCGGCGGCGCCGCCGCGCTCACCCGGATGGCCAGGCGCGGCAGCGCCCGGTCCGCGGGCAGCTGGAAGCGCCCGTCCTCCGTGGTGTAGCCGCTCGAGGGCAGGCCGGCCCCCTGCGCGGCGAAGGTCATCCCCCGGAGGCGCAGCCCCGGCCGCCCGGCCTCGTAGTGCTCCACCACGGGCGTCCGCTCCACCGAGTGCACGTAGGTCACCCGCAGCGGCAGGGGCGCGCGCAGCGGGACCTCCAGGGCGACGCGCGGGCGCGCCGCTCCGGCCGGGAGGACGGCGACCGTCACCACCCGCACGGGCCAGAGCAGGACGGTGAGCAGCAGGGCCGCCGCCCCCGCCGCCGCCAGCCGCACTACCCCGCCTCCGCGCGCTCCAGGTCGGGCTCGTCCCGCCTCGCCGGCAGGACCGCCCGGGGCAGGAGCCGCTGGATCACGGCCACCCCGACGAGGAGCACCGCGCCGGCCACGTCCCAGGTCACCCGGTGGAAGATCAGGCTGACCGCGGCCAGCAGGAGGAGTGCCCGCTCCAGGGCCGAGGCCGGCCGCAACAGGTACCCGGAGGCGGCGGCGGCCAGCGCGATCACGCCGAGGACGCCGGTGAGGGTCGTCGTCACCACGGCCTCCAGGCTGGCCCCCTGGAGCAGCAGCGCCGGGGAGTAGACGAAGACGAAGGGGACGACGATGCCCGCCAGCGCCACGCGCGTGGCCGCCAGCCCCGTGCGCAGCGGGTCCGAGCGGGCGATGCCGGCGGCGGCGTAGGCCGCCAGCGCGTCGGGGGGGGTGAGGTCGGCGATCACCCCGAAGTAGAAGATGAAGAGGTGCGCCGCCAGCGGCGGGACGCCGAGCTGGGCCACCGCCGGTGCGGCGATGGCCGCCAGGATGATGTAGGTGGCGGTGGTGGGGATGCCCGAGCCGATGATGGTGCAGGCGACGGCCACCAGCACCAGCGTCAGGAAGAGGTTGTGCTGGCCCAGGGCGACGGTCAGGCTGACGAACTTCAGCCCCAGCCCGGTGAGGGTGACCACGCCGATGATGATCCCCACCACGGCGGTGGCTACGGCCACGCTGATGGCGTTGCGGGCGCCGTAGACCAGCGTGCCCCAGATGTCCTGCAGGTAGGCGGCGAGCCGGGCGGGCAGCGCGCCGCGGTGGGTCTTGAGCACGGTGACGACGTGGACGGCCGCGGAGACGACGATCCCCCAGAAGGCCGCCGTCACCGGCGTGTAGCCCTCCAGGAGGAAGCCCACGACGAAGACGAGCGGGGCCACCAGGTAGCCGCGGCTCCACAGGATCGCGCGCACCGACGGCAGCTCGTGGCGCGGCAGGCCGCGCAGGCCCAGCCGCTTGGCCTCGAAGTGGATCATCATCGCCATGGCCAGGAAGTAGAAGATGGCCGGCAGCGCCGCCGCCTTGGCGATGGTCAGGTAGGGCACGCCGAGGAACTCGGCCATGACGAAGGCCGCCGCCCCCATCACCGGCGGCATGAGCTGCCCGCCCACCGAGGTGGCCGCCTCCACCCCGCCGGCGAAGACCGGGTGGTAGCCCAGGCGCTTCATCAGGGGGATGTTGAAGACCCCGTCGGTGACGACGTTGGCCACCGAGCTGCCCGAGACCGTGCCGATGAAGGCGCTGGAGAGGACGGAGACCTTGGCCGGCCCGCCGGTCATCCACCCGGCCAGGGCCATGGCGATGTCGACGAAGAGCTGGCCGAGCCCCGTGCGCTCCAGGAACGCCCCCAGGAGCACGAACATGAAGACGAAGGTGGCCGACACCCCCACGGGGATGCCGAAGATCCCCTCGGTGGTGAAGAACATGTGCTCGATGACCCGGGCCACCGTCACCGGCGGGACGCCCAGCGCGCCGGGGAGGAGGTGGCCGACGAAGGGGTAGACGAGGAGGACCAGGGCGATGAAGGGCAGCACGCCCAGCACCCGCCGCCCGGCCTCCAGGACGACCAGCACCCCCAGCACGCCCATGGCCAGGTCCAGCGTGGTGAGCCGTCCCGCGCGCACGGCCAGCGCGGCCTGGTTCACGAAGACGTAGAGCATCACGCCCACGGCCACGAGGGCCTGCACGACGTCCAGCACGCCGAAGCGGCGCTGGTCGCTGTGGCGGCGCCGGGGAGGATAGAGCAGGAAGACCACGGCCATGACGAAGGCCAGGTGGGCCGAGCGCTGGCGCAGCGCCTCCAGCGCGCCGAAGCGCGCCGTGTAGAGGTGGAAGAGCGACATGAGCCCGGCGATGACCGCCACCGTCGCCGCAAAGGGCCCGGCCAGCCGGCGGTAGCCGAACTCCGGCTCCACCTCCCGCAGGACGGCCTCCACCGCTTCCCGGTCGGCCGGGGGGACGGCGGGGCCGGCCCGCTGGTCGCTCCAGACCTGGACGTCGGCGGGACGGGGGGCGCGGGGGAGGTCGCTCATGGCCGGTGGGGGAGGAGGACGAGCAGGCCGGCGGCGGCCGCGCCCGCGGCCAGCACCAGGACGGCGGCGGCGGCCAGGTCCTTGGCCGCCCGGGCCGGGGAGATCGGGGCGGCCGCCGGATCGGCCGGACTCCCGCCCCGGGACGGTGCGCCCGTCCGGGCGGCGTGCGCCGGGGAGGAGGCGCTCGAGCTCAGCAGGTCCACCAGCATCTCCACCGCCGTGTTGAACAGCTCCGCCGCCACCACCACGGCCGCGGCCAGCAGCAGCACCGCGCGCTCTGCCCGCCCCAGGGGCAGGAGGGCCACCGCCACGACCACCGCCGCGGCGGCCACCGCGTGGATGCGCAGGTTCCGCTGCGTGCGCCAGGCCAGCGCGAGGCCGCTCAGCGCAAACCGGAAGGACTGGGCCAGCGTGTGCTTCACCGCCGCCCCGCGCCCTGCGCCGTCGGCCGGCGCCCCCGCGCGTCCGAGCGGGGCCGGCCGCGCCGGGGCCGCGCCCGGCGCCGGACGAGCGCCTCCAGGAGCGCCTCCTGGCGGGCGCGCATGCGCCGGGCCCCCGCCGGCGTGGTGTCGTCGTAGCCCAGCAGGTGGAGGACCCCGTGGATGACCAGGAGCGCGAGTTCGCGGGCGGTCGAGTGCCCGAGCGCCGCGGCCTGGGCGGCCGCCCGTTGGGCGGAGAGCACCACGTCCCCCAACACCCCTCCTTGCCCACCCCCGAGCGCCCTCAGGCCGGGGGAGAATCCGTGCGGTGCGGCCTGAGGAAAGGCCAGGACGTCCGTGGCCCGGTCCTCCCCGCGGTAGCGCCGGTTGAGCGCCCGGATCGCCACGTCGTCCACCACCGCGATGCTCAGCTCCACGTCCCGCGGGGCCCCCTCGGCCCGCAGGGCGTACAGCGCCGCCCGGCGCAGGGCCGCCGCCGACACCCGCACCCGCCGCTGCCGGTTCGCCACCGCCACCCGCACGCCGTCAGCGGATGCGGGCGAGGCGCTGGCGCCGCGTGCCGAGGTCGCGCTCCAGCTCCGGGTATTCGATGCGCGGGTGGAAGATCCCGGTGAGGATCCGCGTGAACGCCTGGGCGATCCGCTCCAGGTCCCGGAAGGTGAGGTCGCACTCGTCCAGCTGGCCGTCCTCCAGGCGGTCGCGGATGATGGAGCGCACCACCTCGTAGATGCGGTCCGGCGTGGGGCGCTGCACCGAACGCACCGCCGCCTCCGCCCCGTCCGCCAGCATGACGATGGCCGTCTCCCGCGACTGGGGCTTGGGCCCCTCGTAGCGGTAGGTCGTCGCCTCCGGCTCGTCCCCCCGCCGCAGCGCCTGGTGGTAGAAGTAGGTGATCAGCGTCGTCCCGTGGTGCTGCGGGATGAAGTCGGCGATGACCCGGGGCAGCCGGTACTCCCGCGCCAGCTCGAGCCCGTCCTTCACGTGCGCCGCCACCACCAGCGCGGAGAGGCTGGGCGACATGCGCTCGTGGGGGTTCTCCACGCCGATCTGGTTCTCCCGGAAGAAGACGGGCCGGCGGATCTTGCCGATGTCGTGGTAGTAGGTGCCCACGCGCACCAGCAGCGGGTCGGCGCCGATGGCCTCCGCCGCCGCCTCGGCCAGGTTGGCCACGATGATGCTGTGGTGGTAGGTGCCCGGCGCCTCCAGCTGCAGGCGGCGGAGCAGGGGGTGGCCCGGGTTGCTCAGCTCCAGCAGCTTGATCGGCGTGACCAGGCCGAAGAGGTGCTCCAGGTACGGCAGGAGCCCGATGCTCATGATCCCCACGAGCAGCCCGTTGGCCACGCCGAAGGCGGCATCGGTGACCAGGCGCGGGTAGAGCGGGTGGCGCTCGAAGAGCCCCACCGCCCCCACCGCCGCCGCCGTGGCCAGGCCCACCTTCAGCCCGGCCACCACCAGGTCGGTGCGGTGGTTGATGCGGCGGATGGCGTACACCCCCACCATGCCGCCGACGAAGGCGACGACGGCTAGGCGGTAGTCGCCGCCCGCGATGAGGCCGAGGAGCAGCGCCAGCACCGCCGAGGTGAGGAGGGCCAGGCGCGGCTGCAGGAGGGTGGCCAGCAGGATGGGCCCCACGGCGGCCGGGATCAGGTAGACGTTGTAGCGGGAGGCGATCACCGCCCGCGCCACCACCGCCGTGAGCACAACCACCAGGCTCCACAGGAGGAGGTAGCGGTCCACCCGCCAGATCTCCCGCTGGTACTCCACCAGGTAGACGGCGGTGACGGCGAGCAGGAGGGCGATCACGGCCGCGCTGCCCAGCACCGTCTCCCAGCCCGTGGGCGCGCCCAGCAGGCCGAGCGCGGCCAGGCGCTGCACGTGCTCCTCGGTGATGCGGTCGCCGCGGCGGACGATCACCTCGCCGCGCAGGACGCGGACGCGCACCGGCTGGACCGCCTCGGCCGCCTCGCGGCGCAGGGTGCGGGTGGCCGCCGGGTCGACGAAGAGGTTGGGGCGCACCGCCGCCTGGCCGACGGCGCTGGCCACGGTGAGGGCGCGCCCCCGCAGGCCGGAGGCCTGCAGCATGCGGCGCACGCGGGCCCGGGCGTCGTCGAGCTGGTCCAGGCGCACGCCGTCGGCCATGACCTCGGCCACGACCTCCTCGGCGGCGCGCTGGGTCTGGCGCAGCACCGCGGGGTCGAGGGAGAGTCCCGCGGCCACCGCCTCCGGGTCGAGCGTCACGCCCACCTGCTCGCGCAGCGCCGCGCGGCGCTCCAGCACGGTGAGGTGCCCGGCGGTCTGCAGCCGCAGGAGGGCGTCGAAGACGCGCCGCACCGCGGTGCGGGCCGCGGCGGTCGCCGCCGGCGCCGGCCGGTAGACCGGCTCCACGGCGGCCGCGGCCAGGCGGCGGCGGGCGGCGGTCTGCCCCTCGTCCACGTACTCCACGGTGCGGGGGGCTTCGATGTCGCGCGGGGCGATCTGGCCCGGGCGCACCTCCAGCGGCCGCGGCAGCGCGTGGAACGCCGTGGCGGCCAGGAGGGCGAGGAAGGTGAGGAGCCCGATCAGGCCCTTGCGGACCCCGGGGTGCGCCAGCGCGGTGACCGGGAACCGCCGCGCGCGCTCGAGGGCGCTCATCAGCCTACCCAGTGTAGGGTTCGGCCTCCAACCTTGTCCAGCCGACAGGGGTGCCGCCCGGCCGCGGCGAAGGAAGCCGGCGAGGGAGGAAGGAACCCGTTCGACGTCCGGAGGCGGTATGGGATCGGTCGTCGTCGCCCGCACGTCCGACCTGCAGCCCGGCGAGGGGCGGGTCGTCGAGGCCGCCGGTCAAGCCCTCGCCCTCTTCCGCACCGCGGAGGGGTGGTACGCCATCGACAACACCTGCCCCCACCGCGGCTGCCCGCTCGGCGACGGGACGCTGGAGGGCTTCACCGTCACCTGCCCTTGCCACGGCAGCCAGTTCGACATCCGCACGGGCGCGGTACTGCTGCCGCCCGCGCGCACCGGCGTGCACGCCTATCCGGTCGCGGTGCACGGCGACGAGGTCCGGGTGGTGACCGGCTAGCCGCCGGCGACGCCGGCCGACACCCCCGTGCCGCCAACAGGACTCGGCCCGCGGCCAGTCCTGTTCGGTGCCTACTCCAGGAGCGCGGTCAGACGGCGGCGCACGATCGCCCGGTGGGCGGGCCGCCGGGGCACGACGATGATGGTGTTGTCCCCCGCCACCGTGCCGGCCACCTCGGGCCACTGCACCTCGTCGATGGCCTCGGCGACCGCCCCGGCGCTGCCGGTCGTCGTCTTCACCAGCACCAGACCAGCGCCCTCGTCGATCCCCACGACGAACTCCTCGAAGGCCCGCCGCAGGCGCGCTTCCGCTCCGGGCGGCACCGGCGGGACGGCGTCCGGCGGCAGGTAGCGCGCGCGGCCGTTGGGGCCCGGGGCCTTCACCAGGCCGAGGCGCTTGATGTCCCGGGAGACGGTGGCCTGGCTCACGCGCAGCCCCGCGCGCCGCAGGGCGCGGACCAGGTCGGCCTGGGTGTGGATCGGTTCGGCGGCGACCACCTCGAGGATCTTCCGGTCGCGCACCCGCATGGTGCGGCGTCAGCGGGGCTGGCGCGTCGCCTCGACCGGCCGGGCGCCCGGCGCCGGGCCCGCCCCCGGCCCGCCGGCCGCCCCCGCGCCCTCACCGGCCGGTGAGACGCGCGGGAGCGGCCGCTCCTCCCAGATGAGGTGGGGGTAGGTGCGGGCGAAGACCGCCGCCGGCAGGCCGAAGAGGCGGATGAACCCCGCGGCATCGGCCTGGTTGTAGACGCTGTCCCGCTCGAAGGTGGCGAGCTCGGGGCTGTACAGCGACGCCGGCGCCCGGCGGGCCACCGCCCGGCAGGTGCCCTTGTACAGGACGCAGCGCACGGTCCCGGTGACGGTGCGCTGGGTCGCCGCCACGAAGGCGTCGAGGGCCTGGCGCAGCGGCGTGTACCACTGCCCGTAGTAGACGAGCTCGGCGTAGCGCGGGGCGACCACGGCCTGCTTGAGGTGCAGCGTGTCGCGGTCCAGGGTGATGCTCTCCAGGTCCTGGTGGGCGACGGTGAGGATGGTCCCGCCGGGCGTCTCGTACACCCCGCGGCTCTTGATGCCCACGAGCCGGTTCTCCACCATGTCCACCCGGCCGACGCCGTGGCGGCCGCCCAGGCGGTTGAGCGTCTCCACCAGGGCGACGGGGTCGAGCCGCTCCCCGTTCACCGCCACCGGGGTGCCGGCCTCGAACTCCACGGTCACCTCCTCCGGCTCGTCCGGGGCCGCGCGCGGGTCGACGGTGTACTGATAGAGGTCGGCGGGCGGGGCCTGCCAGGGGTCCTCCAGGATGCCGCCCTCGCTGCTGCAGTGCCAGAGGTTGCGGTCGACGCTGTAGGGGCGCTCGCGCGAGGCGGGGACGGGGATGCCGTGGCGCTCGGCGTAGGCGATCTCCTCGGCGCGCGAGCGCAGCTCCCACTCCCGCCAGGGGGCGATGACGCGCAGCCCGGGGGCCAGCGCGGCGTAGGCCAGCTCGAAGCGCACCTGGTCGTTGCCCTTCCCCGTGCAGCCGTGGACGAGGGCGTCGGCGCCCACCTCCAGGGCCACCGCCACCTGGGCGGCGGCGATGGCCGGCCGGGCCAGGGCGGTGCCGAGCAGGTAGCGGCCCTCGTAGACCGCGCCCGCCCGCAGCGCCGGGAAGGCGAAGTCGCGCACGAAGGGCTCGCGCATGTCCACGACGCGCGCCTCGACCGCCCCGCTGCGCAGCGCCTTCTGGCGGATCGCCTCCAGGTCCTCGCCCTGGCCGACGTCCACCACCACCGCCACGACCTCGGCCCCGTAGCGCTCCCGCATCCAGGGGATGATCACCGAGGTGTCGAGTCCCCCCGAGTAGGCCAGGCAGGCGCGCCGGACGGGGCGCGCGGGGCTTGTGGCGACCGATCCGTCTCCCTGCGTCATGCCTCTCCCTCCCCGAGCACCTGCTCCAGGATCGCCAGCGCCTCGTCCACCTCGGCGGGGCCCACGACCAGCGGCGGGGCGCAGCGCAGCGTGCGCGGCTGCACGGCGTTCACCAGCAGTCCCCGCGCGCGACAGGCGTCCACCACGGGGCCGGCCTCGCGGTCGAGGTCGGCGCCCACCAGCAACCCCCGCCCGCGCACGGCGGTGATCGCCCCGGTGCGCTCGCCGATCGCCCGCAGCCCCGCCATGAGGCGCTCCCCCATGGCCGCGGCGTGGGCCGCCAGGCCGTCCGCCTCCACCGTCTCCAGGACGGCCAGCGCCGCCGCGCAGGCGAGCGGGTTGCCGCCGAAGGTGGAGCCGTGGCTCCCCGGCTGGAAGGCCTGCGCCACGGCCTCGCGCGCCAGCACGGCCCCGATGGGCACCCCGCCGCCCAGCCCCTTCGCCAGGGTGAGGACGTCGGGCACCACCCCGTAGCCCTGGAAGGCGAAGAGGGTGCCGGTGCGGCCGATGCCGGTCTGCACCTCGTCGAAGACCAGCAGCGCCCCCACCCGCTCGGTGAGCCCGCGCGCCGCCCGCAGGTAGGCGGGGTCGGCGGGGTGGACGCCCCCCTCGCCCTGCACCGGCTCGAGCAGGACGGCGGCGGTGCGCGCGCTCACCGCCGCCGCCAGGGCGGCGGGGTCGTTGAAGGGGACGACGGTGAAGCCCGCCGGCAGCGGCCCCACCCCCTCGCGGTAGCGCGCCACCGGGGTGGCCGCGAGCGCCCCGTAGGTGCGCCCGTGGAAGGCCCCCTGGGCCACCACGATCTCCACGCGATCCGAGCCCTGCGCGTGGAAGTAGCGGCGCACGAGCTTGATGGCCGCCTCGTTCGCCTCCGCCCCGCTGTTGCAGAAGAAGGCCCGGTCCAGTTCGCTGCGCGCCGCCAGCCACGCCGCCAGCCGGGTCTGCTCCGGGATGTGGTAGAGGTTGCTGACGTGCAGCAGCCGTGCGGCCTGCGCCTGGATCGCCTCGACCAGGCGCGGGTGGGCGTGCCCCAGCACGTCCACGGCGATGCCGGCGATGAAGTCGAGGTAGGTCCGCCCCTCCAGGTCGACCAGGCGCGCGCCCCGGCCGGAGGCGAAGGCGGCCGGCTGGCGCCGGTAGGTGGGCATGAGGACGCGCTCGCTGGCGGCGACGACCTCCGCCGTGGTCGCGTCGGGGCGCGGCACGAGGGCGGGGCGGCTCACGCCCGCTCCTCCCGCTGGCGGACGATCATGGTCCCCACGCCCTCCTCGGTGAAGAGCTCGACGAGCAGCGCGTGCGGCACCTCGCCGCTGATGATGTGCGCCGAGGGCACGCCCCCGGCCAGGGCGGCCAGGGCCGCCTCCACCTTGGGGATCATGCCGCGCGAGACCGTGCCGTCCTCCACCAGCATGCGCGCCTCCTCCACGGTGAGCACGGAGAGCAGCGTGCGCTCGCCGTTGCGCTCCTGGTAGATCCCCTCCACGTCGGTGAGCAGGATGAGCTTGCTCGCCCCCAGCGCCTGCGCCAGCGCGGCGGCGGCGTGGTCGGCGTTGAGGTTGAGGGCCTCCCCGCGCGCGTCCGTCCCCACCGAGGCGATCACCGGGATGTGGCCCTCGCGCGCCAGCGTCTGCACCACCTCGGGGTGGACGGCGGTGATCTGCCCCACGCGCCCCAGGTCCACCGCGCCGCGCAGCGGGGCGGCCTCGAAGAGGCGGGCGTCCCGGCCGCTGAGCCCCACGGCGCTGCCGCCGGCCGCGGTGAGCCGTCCCACCAGCGCCTTGTTGGCCCGGCCGGCCAGCACCATCTCCACGACCTCCATGGTGGCCTCGTCCGTCACCCGCAGCCCCTGGACGAAGCGGCTCGGGATCCCCAGGCGCTCCAGCCAGCGGGTGATCTCCGGTCCGCCGCCGTGGACGAGCACCGGGTGGATGCCGGCCCCCTGGAGGAGGACCAGGTCCTCGATGACGGTGTCCCCGCCATCCCCCTCGCCGGCCCGGGCGAGGACGCTCCCGCCGTACTTCACCACCACGGTCCGGCCGCGCCACGCCTGCACGTAGCGCAGCCCGCGGGCGATGAGGGCCCCTTCCGCGGCCACGGTCTCGCGCGTCCGCACCAGGCTCACGTCAGGTACCCGCTGTTGAGGCGCACGTACCCCTCGGTGAGGTCGCACGTCCACCCGTGCCAGGCGCCCGTGCCGAGGCCCAGGTCGATGGCCACGGTGAAGGCGGGCTCGCGCATGGCGGCGGCGGCGGCCGGCAGGCGGTCGGCCACGCCCACCCCGCCGCGCACCACCTCCACCCCGCCGAGGGTCACCGTCACGCGGTCGGGGTCGACCTCCGCCCCCGACCGGCCCAGCGCCGCCAGGATGCGCCCCCAGTTGGGCTCCGTCCCGTAGAACGCGGTCTTCACCAGCGGCGAGGTCATCACCGCCTCGGCGGCGCGCTGCGCCTCCGCCGCCGAGCGCGCTCCCGTGACCGCCACCTCGACCACCTTCGTGGCCCCCTCGCCGTCGCGCACCACCAGCAGCGCCAGGTGGCGCGCCAGTGCGGTGAGGGCGTCGCGCAGGACGGCGAAGCCGGGCTCTGCGACGGTGCGGACCGGCGGGTGGCCGGCGGCCCCGGTGGCCAGGGCGATCACGGTGTCGTTGGTGCTGGTGTCGCCGTCCACGCTGATGCGGTTGAAGGAGGCGTCCACCGCCTCGCGCAACGCCTGGCGCAGCACCGCTGGGGCCACCGCGGCGTCGGTGGTGAGCACGGCCAGCGTGGTGGCCAGGCGCGGGTGGATCATCCCGGCGCCCTTGGCCATACCGCCGACGGCCACGGGGCGCCCGCCGATCTCCACCTGCACGGCGCCGGTCTTGGGGAAGGCGTCGGTGGTGCGGATGGCCTCCGCGGCGCGGTCGCCGTGGGGCCCCAGCGCTCTCGCCGCCGCGGGGATGCCCTCGCGCAGCCGCGCCATCGGCAGCGGCACGCCGATGACCCCGGTGCTGGCCACGAGCACCAGGTCCCGCGCGAGGCCCAGCGCGGCCGCGGTGAGGTCCACCATCTCCCAGGCGTCGCGCAGCCCCTGCAGCCCCGTGCAGGCGTTGGCGTTGCCGCTGTTGATCACCACCGCCTGCGCCTGCCCGCGCGCCACCTGGGCCCGGCACACCTGCACGGGGGCCGCCGCCACACGGTTGGTGGTGAAGAGGGCGGCGGCCGCCGCCGGGGCGTCGGTGACGACGAGGGCCAGGTCGGGCCGGTCGGCCTTGATGCCGCAGTGGACGCCGGCCGCGCGCACCCCGGCCGGCGTGGTGACCGTCCCCGCACCGACCGGCGGCAGCGGCCCGGCCCCGGCCACCCCGCCCGGCGAGGCCCCTCCGGCGCTCACGGGAAGAGCCCCGGGGCGCGCAGCCCCAGCGCCTCGGGGAAGCCGCAGAGCAGGTTCAGGTTCTGCACCGCCTGCCCGGCGGCGCCCTTCACCAGGTTGTCGATGGCGGCGAAGGCCACCACCCACCCGGTGCGGCCGTCCACGCGCACGGCCACGTCGCAGAAGTTGCTCCCCAGCGTGGCCTTGGTCTGGGGGAGCGCCGGTGCCGGCAGCACGCGCACGAAGGGCTCGCCGCGGTAGGCCTCGTGCAGGACCTCGTCGGCCTCCGCCTGCGTCAGCGCGCGGGTGGGCTGCAGGTAGACCGTGGCCAGGATGCCGCGGGTCATGGGGACGAGGTGCGGGGTGAAGGTCACCGTCCCCGCCCCCGCCAGCGCACGCACCTGCTCCTCCAGCTCCCCGGTATGGCGGTGGCCGGGCGTGCTGTAGGGCTGCACGTTCTCGTTCACCTCGGAGAAGTGCGTGCGCGGTCCTGCCGACCGCCCCGCCCCCGAGACGCCGGACTTGGCGTCGACGACGATCCCCTCGGCCCGCACCAGGCCCTGCTGGAGGAACGGCGCGGCGGCCAGCAGGGCCGCCGTGGGGTAGCACCCCGGGTTGCCGACGATGCGGGCGCGGCGGATGCGGGCCCGGTGCAGTTCCGGCAGACCGTAGGCGGCCTCGGCCAGCAGCGCCTCCGCCGTGTGCGGCCGCCCGTACCACCGCTCGTAGGTGCGGGCGTCCGCGAAGCGGAAGTCCGCGCCCAGGTCCACGACCTTCACGGTGGGCGGCAGCTGCGGCACGAGCGTCATGGCCGCGCCGTTGGGCAGGGCCAGGACGACGACGTCCGCGTCGGCGAGGCGGGCGGGGTCGAGGGTCTCGGTGTGGTGCGGGACCAGGCCGCGGACGTTGGGGAAGACCTCGCCGTAGGGCTCGCCGGCGCGGGTCTCCGCGGTGAGGTGGACGAGCTGCACCTCCGGGTGGCCCAGCAGGAGGCGGACGACCTCCCCGCCGCCGTACCCCGACGCCCCTGCCACGCTGACCCGCACCTGTGCCACGACCGTCTCCTCGTCCGGGCGAGATGAATAATACTCTACCCGATGTGAAAAATTTTTCAACCCCCATCACCAGGGAGGGTGCGGGGGTGGCAGCCTCAGGACAGGTGGCGGCCTGAGGAGCGGATCAGGGCAGGATCTTAAGGAGGGCGGCGGCGCCGGCGGCCGGCGAGGGCGTCACCAGCCCCACGGCCGGCACGGTGCGCAGGAGGCCGGCGAGGCCGGCAAAGGCGCGGGCGCGGTGGCGCGCCAGCTGCAGGGAGGAGGGCTGGCGGCTCAGCGCCAGGAAGACCGCGCCGGGCGAGAGCGGCCGCAGCCGCACCCGCCGGCCCCGTCCCTCCAGGAGGACCAGCAGCGCCACAGGCACGCGCGTCTCCGCCCGGCGCGGCGGCAGGACGTAGGTGACGTCGTCGTCCCGGGCGACCACCTCACCGGCGGGCAGGGCCCCGAGGGCGCGCAGCGTCCACGGCTTGACGGCGAGCGGCAGGGCGAAGGGGAAGGCGCACGGCGCGCCCTCGGGCGGGCCACCGTCATGCCGGCTCCGCACACGATCCGGCACCCGCACACCGTCCGGCACCTGCACGCCGTCCGGCACCTGCACGCTGTCCGGCACACCGTCCGGCAGGGGGAGCCAGGCCACCTCGTCGGAGAGGTAGGTCGCCCCCTGCGCCAGCAGCGCCGCCACCAGGCTGGTCTTCCCCGCCCCGCTCGGGCCGGCCAGCACCACCGCCCGTCCGCGCACCGCCACCACGCCGGCGTGCAGGAAGAGGCGGTCGGCCAGGTGGAGGGCGGTGGCGGTGCACTGTCCGAGCAGCGCCGAGAGCGCTCGGGTCTCCGGCAGGCGGATGCGCCACAGGGTCTCTCCCCCGACGCGGCCGACGGCCCACCCGTCAGCGCCCAGTTCCACCTCGAGCGGCGGCAGGCGGAGCCCGCAGAGGTCCAGCGGGGCGAGCAGCGCGTGCAGCCGGACTCCTCTCGAGCCCTGCGGTGAGCCCGGCGCAGCGTGCACCCGCACGGTCCAGCCGCTCAAGCCGGGCCCGCTGCGAGACCCGGCCTCCGCAGGCGCGCCCGCAAGACCGGGCGCGCCCGCAAGAGCGGCCACCCCATCCCGCTCGCCCTCGGCGCCCCGGGCCTCGTGCTGCGCCACACGCAGGCCCGCATGCACGCTCACGCTCAGACCTCCACGCACGCCCGCTGGCGCCACCCTGCGCCCTCGCGGGCCACGGCACCTGCGCGCTCGAGGTCCCGCAGGATCCGCCGCACGCGGCGCACCCCCAGGCCCGCCGCCCGGGCCACCTCGTCGGCGGCCCGGCCGTCGCACGCGGTCCAGACGCTGGCGGCAGCGCCCGAGAGGACGACCAGCCGGCCGTCTTCCGGGTCGAAGAGGACGACCTCCGTGGCAAAGCGGGCGGCCTCCGTGGCAAAGCGGGCGGCCAGCCTGGGGCCCGAGACGGGGGCACTGGACGGGGCGGTCACGGCACCGCCGGTCACGGGACCGCCAGTCAAAGGACCGCCGGTCACGGGACCGCCAGGAACGGGACCGCGGTCACGGGGCCGCCACCTGGACGCGCTGCAGGTCGGCCAGCACCACGAGGCGGTAGGCGGCGCTGTAGGCCGGGGTACAGGTGACCAGGGCGAGACGACGGCGGCCGGCCTCACCGCGCAGGACCTCCACCGCGGTCGGGCGGACGGTGCGCTGCTCCGCCACGCGGTAGAGATAGCGCTGCCGCCCGTCCTCGAGCAGCACCTCGTCGCCGGGCCGCAGGGCGGGCAGGCGGAAGAAGGGCGCCCCATGCGTGGTGCGGTGACCGGCGATGCCGACCACACCGGCCTGGCCGGGCCGGGCCGTCCAGGAGATGCGTCCCAGGCCGAAGCGGCGCAGGTGCTCGGGCCGGGCCCCTTCCGGGACGAAGCGGCGCAACCCCAGACGCGGGATGGTGAGGACGAGCCCCTCGGTCGGGCGCAGGGTGCCGGCAGCCGCCCTGCGATCACCCCGGGTCGTCCGCTCCTCCGCTACCGTCTGGCCGACGGTCAGGGCGTGCTCCCACTCGGCCAGGGCCGCGGTCTGCGCCGCCTCGGCCCCCCGCCCCGTGTAGACCGACCAGAAGACGGGCGCCGCCAGGAGCAGCCCGCCCACCACCATCAGGACGAGGCCCAGCGTCCGCAGGGCGCTCACCCCGCCCTGGCGTTCCGGCGGACGAGGAGGTACCCCGTGCCCAGCAGGCCCAGGCCCAGCGCCACCGGGATCCACAGGCGGCCGCCTCCGAAGGGGAGCACCGCCCCCGGCGGCGGCGCGGCGGGGGGTGGCGTGGCCACGGCCCGGGTCGGAGGCGGCGCTGCAGCCGCAGGAGCAGGCGGTGCAGGCGGGACCGGTGCGGGCGCCGGGGCGGGGGGGCCGAGGACGATCGGTGTGGGCCGGGGGCGCGCGGGCGGGCCGGGTGTCACAGCGGCAGCGGGCGGCGCCGGCGGCGCTGTGGGCGCCGCGGTGGGCGGGAGGACACCCGGGGTCGGCGCCGGGGAGGGCGGAGGAGGCGAGGGGGGCGCTTCGGCCGCGGGGGACGGTGTCGGGGCGGCCTCAGGCGGAGGCGTCGGGGTGACCTGGACCACCGGCGGAGGCGGCTGTTCCACCACCGGCGGAGCGCCAATGATCAGCAGGATCAGCGGGATGAGGGGGATCAGGATGGCGCCGGGAGGTCCCCCGCCGGGGGGCGGCGCTGGGGGTGGAGGTGGTGGCGGTGGAGGGACGCGAGGAGAGATCGACTCGACCCCTCCCGCGAGTGGGATGCTTGCCGAGCGAATCCCCCCTCGCCACCCCATTGATGACCCCCTGGGTGTGCCTGGCGCCTCTCCAGTGTATGGACGGCAGCACGCACCGCCTATCCGTCGAATGCGGGAGCACCATCGTGCAAACGACACAGGAACGGCAGACAGGAAGTCTCCGGTCCTCCCCGGTACTGAATGGGTCGTGGCGGCGGTCGAGACCTGCTCCCTGACCAAGCGCTTCCGCGCGCGCTGGCCGCTCGGGCGCCATCGCCCCGTGGACGCCCTGCAGGACGTGACCCTGCGGGTCGAGGCGGGGGAGGTCTTCGGCCTGCTGGGCCCGAACGGCGCCGGCAAGACCACTCTGCTCAAGATCCTGGCCACCCTCCTCCTCCCCTCGGGCGGAGAGGCGCGCGTCCTGGGTGCGGATGTGGTGCGGCAGCCGGCGCTGGTGCGGCGGCGCGTGGCGCTGGTCACGGGGGACGAGCGCGCCTGTTACTGGCGTCTGTCCGGACGGGACAACCTGATCTTCTTCGCCGGATTGCTCGGCTGTGCGCCGGGTGAAGCGCGCCGGCGGGCCGAGGCGGCGCTCGGGCAGGTGGGACTCACCGAGGCGGCCGACCAGGTCGTGGCCCGGTACTCGACGGGGATGCGCCAGCGGCTCCTGCTCGCCCGCGCGCTGCTGGGCGGCCCGCCCGTCCTCTGCCTCGACGAGCCGACGCGCAGCCTCGACCCCCAGGCGGCCGAAGCCTTCCGGGCACTGGTGCGCCGCCTGGCCAGCACAGAGGGCCGCACCGTCCTGCTGGCGACGCACGACTTCGAGGAGGCGGCCGCGGTGTGCGACCGCGTGGGCATCCTCGCAGGCGGGCGCCTGCGCGAGGTGGTGGCCGTCGGGGACGGCGGAGCGGCGCGCGTGCGGGCGCGCTACGAGGCGGCCGTGGAGGAGACGCGTGGCCCTGCTCTTCCAGCTGTGGGCGTTTCTCCGGCGTGACAGCATCGCCGCGGGGACGGCGCGTCTGGCGCTGGCCTGGCAGGCCGCGGGCGTGGGGTTCACCGCCGCCACCCTCTACTACCTGGGACGCCTGGTCCCCGCACCGGATCCGGCGCCGGGGCGCCCGGCGGGCTACTTCGCCTTCGCGCTGGTCGGCGTGGCCCTCTTCGGCTTCCTGGTGTCGGTGATGCGCGCCTGCCCGTCCGCCCTGCGCCAGGAGCAGGTGGCCGGCACGCTGGAGGGCCTGGCCGCCATGCCCTGCGCGGTGGGGACGCTGGCGCTGGGCCTGTCGCTGTGGCCGGCCCTGCTGGGCCTCGGGCAGGCGGCGCTCACCCTGTGGGTGGGAGAGGCCGTCTTCGGACTGCCGATCGCCCGGGCCAACCTGGCCGCCAGCCTGGTGGTGCTGGGGCTCTCGGGGGCGGCCTTCCTGGCCGTGGGCTGGCTCGCCGCCGCCTACGTCCTCCTCACCCGGCAGCCCGACCCGCTGACCGCGCCGGTCGCCGCCGCCTCGGCGCTGGTGGGCGGCCTCTTCTATCCCACCACCGTCCTCCCGGCACCCCTGCAGCGGCTGGGGGAGTGGCTGCCGATGACCCACGCGCTGCGCGCCATGCGGCTCGTCCTGCTGGAGGGGACGGGGGCGGCGGGCCTGCGCGGCGAGGTGCTCGTCCTGGCGGCCTTTGCCGCCGCGCTCGTCCCGCTGGGCTTGCTCGCCCTGCGCTGGAGCTTTGCGGAGGCCCGGCGGGCCGGCACCCTCAGCGCCTATTGAGCACGGGCGCCGTGGCGCCGCGTCCGGCCCTGATGCCGCCGCGCCTCTACCCGTTCGAGCGGGCCTTCCTCCGGCTGCTGCACCTGGCACCCCTCCCGCCGGACCTCCCTACCGACTGGGACGCGGTGCATCGCCTGGCCAGGCGGGAACAGGTCGTCCCGCTGCTCTGGGACGGTATCCGGCGGGCCGGGGTGACCGTGCCCGCACCGGTGGCGCGCGAGCTGGCCTCCGCGTCCGAGCGGGCCGCGCACCAGGCGGTCCGGGTGGAGATGGAGCTGGCCGCAGTACTCTCGGCCCTCAACCGTGAAGGGGTCCGCCCGCTCCTGCTGAAGGGCGCGGCGCTGGCGCGGGCGACCTATCCCGATCCCGCGCTGCGTCCCATGCACGACCTGGACCTCCTCGTCGCCCCGGAGACGGTCGACGCCGCGCACCGGGCGCTCTGCTCGCTGGGCTACCGCATCGCCGGCGGCGCCCCCAGCGCGGCCGACCGCACCTGGCGCAGCGCCCGCGGGTATGTGCCGCCGCCCGGCCTGACCCTGCCGGTGGACCTGCACTGGCGCTATGCCGGCTACCCGCACCTCCTGCCGCTCGACCACGACGCCGTGGCCGGCCGGGCGAGACCGGTGGACGTGGCCGGCGCCCAGGCCCTCCTCCCCGCGCCCGCCGACCTGATCGTAGGGCTGGCCGTCTTCTGGATGCGCGAGCTCTGGTACGGTCGGCCCCGCGCCCGCTACATCCGCGACATCGCCGAAGTGGCGGCGCGCGGCGAGGTGGACTGGACCGTCGTCGGTGCCGTCTGCGTGGAGGCGCGCCGGACCGTCCAGGTGGCGGTGGCGCTGGCGGCCCAGCTGTTCGGCGCACCGGTGCCGGTAGAGGCCCTGGCGGTGCTGGAGGCGGGGCGGTGGCCCTATCTGGCGCGCCGCCTGACCGCCCGCCTGCACGCCCACCTTCTGCGGCAGGAGGCCCCCCTCAGCGCCATCGTGCAGGTGGGGCTCCTGCGGTGGCTGGGAGGGGAGGCCCCGGCGGGGATCCTGCGGTGGGTGGGGCGGCTGGTGCGAATCCCCGCGCCGCTCGCCTCCGGGCGCCGCCGCTGGCTCCGCCGGCTATGGGGAGATGGCGCGGACGGGTGGCCCGGTGGCGCCGAGGGGTGAAGCGGCAGCGCTGCCTCAGGGGCGCGCCGCGCGTCCGGTGCCGTGACGGCCGTTACTTCAGGTACTCGGCGGCCACCTTGAGCAGGGCGCTGACGCCCGCCGCAGCGGCCCGCGCCGTGGTCAGGTCGCGGGTCTTCACCCCGGTGACGGCCAGGGCGTCGGCGTGCTCCACCAGCGGCTGCACGGCCGCACCGCCCGCAGCCCCCCGGAGGTCGGTGAGGATGCCGTTCCCCTGCCCCTCGCAGACGTGGCCCCAGGCCGCGTTGAAGTTCCGCCCGCCCTTCCCCTCGATGCAGTTGAGGGCGTGGCCGAGGTGCTGCTGCACGTAGGCCAGGGACTGCCCGCCGGCGGCGAACCCGGCGTGGGTGACCGCGGTCTCGATCTGCCTCCTGACCCCGGACGCCGCCGCCCCGGGTGTTTGCTGGCGAGTGTGGTAGTCCGTGTATCCCACGCCGGCCAGCCCCAGGAGCAGCAGGCCGACCACCCCGAGCACGGTGACAAGCCGCATCCGATCCTCACCTCCACTCCTCACCATGCGACCTCCACCCCTCACCATACGGCGGGCGCCGTCACACCGGTGTAACGCGGGCCTGGGTGTATCGCGACCCTGCCGAGGGCCGACCGCGCGCTCAGGCTCCAGCCCTGCCCGGATCAGTGCTCCTGCAGCCGACGCAGGCCGAACTCGTAGAGCACCATGGCCACCGTCACCACCCCCGCCGTCTCCGTCCGTAGGATCGTCGGCCCCAGCGAGACCGTCACGGCGCCGTGCGCCCGCGCCTCCGCCACCTCTTCGGGGGCGAAGCCGCCCTCCGGCCCGACCGCCACCGTCACCGCGCGCACCGGTCCCAGGCGCGGCAGCACCTCGCCGATCCCGGTCCGCTCCTCCTCCCAGGGCACGAGCAGGGGACCCGCCGGCTCCCCGGCCCACAGGGCCGGCAGCGGCAGCGGGTCGGTGACCTCCGGGACCGTGGGCCGGCGCGACTGCTTGGCCGCCTCGGCGGCGATCCGCCGCCAGCGGGCCAGGCGCGCCGCCGACGGCCGGACCAGCGAGCGGCGCGTGAGGAGCGGGACGAAGCGGGCCACGCCCACCTCGGTCCCCATGCGGATCACGTCGTCCATCTTGCCGCCCCTGGGGATCCCCTGCGCCAGCGTCACCTGCACCTCCGGCGCGCGCGGCAGGGCCGCGGACCGGGCCACCACCCTCGCGCGCACCTCGCGGGGCTCGACCCGGGTGAGCTCCACGAGCGCCTCCGCGCCGCGCCCGTCGAAGACGACGACGCGCTCCCCCCGCCGCAGGCGCAGCACTACGGCGGCGTGGTGCGACTCCTCAGGGGGCAGCCGCACCTCGTCCGCGTCGAGGGCTCCGGGCGGGACGAGGAAGCGCCGGGTCACGGTCGCCGCGCGGCGGACGACGACGCTCGTGCCGACCCGCCCGACTGCGGCTGCGCCATCGCCGCCCGCCCATCGGGCAGCAGCTGCGCCACCAGCGCGTGCCACCCTTCCCGCACGCGCTCGCGCACCACCGCCAGCCCTGCCGCGGCGAGCGCCTCCCGGACCCGCGCGGCCTGCGCGGCGGCGATCCCCGAGGCGATGAACCGCCCCTCCGGGGCGAGCGCCGGCGGCACGTGCGGCGCCAGGCGCTCCAGCAGGTCGGCGGTGAGGTTGGCCACGACCACCTCCGCAGGGCGGCGCACCGCGGCCAGCAGGTCGCCCACCACGACGGCGACGACGCCGCGCAGGTCGTTCGCCCGCACCGCCAGCGCCGCGGCCTGGGCCGCCACCGGGTCGAGGTCCGTGGCCACCACCCGCGCCGCCCCCAACCTCGCCGCCGCCACGGCCAGGATCCCCGAGCCGGTCCCCACGTCCACGACGGTGACACCGGGCCGGACCAGGTCCTCGAGGAGCTCCAGGCACAGGCGCGTCGAGGCGTGCAGGCCGCTGCCGAAGGCCACCCCGGCGTCGATGCGGACGGCCAGCCGTCCGTCGGGAGGGTCCCCCGGCGCCCACGAGGGCGCGATCCAGAGGCGGCGACCGACCGGAAAGGGACGGAAGTGGCGCCGCCAGGCCGTGGCCCACTCCTCCTCGGCCAGCGGCTCCACCTCCACCGTAGGCGCCTCGCCGAGCCCGAAGCGCGGGAAGGCCTCCAGGCGCGCGCGCAGGCCGGGCACCAGGCGGGGCGCCAGGTCTGTCGGGAGATAGGCCACGAGGACCACGTCGTCCCCCTGGTGTTGCTCTTCCACGCCCGAGGGGGCCGCCTCGTGCAGGAGGGCCGCCGCCGCCTCGGCCGCTGCCGGAGCTGCCCGCACCCGCACCGCCACGAAGCGGGGGAGGACAGACGCCGGTTCTGCCGGCGCTGCGCCCGCGGTCAGGCCGTGAAGAGGTCCTTCATTTTCTTCCATAGAGAGGGGCGCTGGGGCTGGACCCGCTCGCCGCGCAGGTCCGCCACCTGCTTCAGCAGCCGCCGCTGCTCCGAGGTGAGGTCCCGCGGGATCTCCACGCGCAGGCGCACGTACAGGTCCCCCCGACCACCCTGCAGGTCGGGCATCCCCTGCCCGCGCAGGCGCAGCGTGGCCCCCGGCTGCGTCCCCGGCGGGATGGCGATGCGCAACGTCTCACCCAGCGCCGGGACCTCGATCTCGTCCCCCAGGGCCGCCTGCAGCATGGAGACCGGGACCTCGCAGATCAGGTCGCGCCCCTGCCGGGTGAAACGCGGGTGCGGCAGGACGCGGACGACCACGTAGAGGTCCCCGCGCGGGCCCCCGCGCACGCCGGCCTCCCCCTGCTCCGGGATGCGCAGGCGCGTGCCCGTCTCCACCCCGGGCGGGATGCGGACGGTCACCTGGCGCTCCGCCTCGCGCCGCCCGGCGCCGCCGCACCCCCGGCAGGGGTGCCGCACCACCCGGCCGCGCCCGCCGCACTGCCGGCAGGTGACGACCTGGGTCAGGTAGCCGAAGACCGTCTGCTGGTGGTAGCGCACCTGTCCCGTCCCCGCACAGGTGGGACAGGTCTCCACGGTGGTGTTGGGCTCGCGGCCGGTGCCGAAGCAGACGGGGCAGGTCTCCAGGCGGGTGAGGGTGAGGGTCTTCTCCACCCCGCTGGCGGCCTCCTCGAGGGTGACCTCCACCTCCGCCCGCAGGTCCGCGCCGGCGACCGCCTCCTCCTCCTCGACCGGACGCGCGCGCGTGCGGGTCCGCCGCGGCCCGCCGAAGAACATCTCGAAGAGGTCGTCGAAGGAGCCGAAGAGGTCGGTGGGGTCCACGGCCGGCACCTCGTCCACCCGGCCGAAGCGGTCGTACTGCGCCCGCCGGGCCGGGTCGCTCAGGACGGCGTAGGCCTCGTTGATCTCCTTGAAGCGCTCGTTGGCCTGGGGGTCGTCCCGGCGCACGTCGGGGTGGTACTCGCGCGCCAGGCGGCGGTAGGCCTGCTTGATCTCCTCCTGCGAGGCGTCGCGCCGGATGCCGAGGGTCGCGTAGTAGTCCTTCGCCATGGCCGTGGGCGGGGCGCGGGCACGGGCCCCGCGCTTCGGCCCTCTGATTACGTCAGCCCCCCAGGTCCGTCAAGGCCTCGCTGAGGGAGTCCGCCAGGAAGCGCACCAGCGGCAGGGTCCGGTCGTAGCGCATGCGGCGCGGGCCGAGCAGGGCCAGCGTCCCCGCCACCCGGTCCCCCACCGAGTAGGTGGCGGCGACGATGCTGCACTCCCGCATCGCCGGGAAGGGGAGCTCGCTGCCGATCGCCACCCACACGCGGTGACCGGCTGCGGGACGCAGCAACTCCAGCAGCACCTCCTCCCGCTCGAGGGCCGCCAGCACCGCCGAGGCGGCGTCGATCTGCCGGAACTCCGGCTGCTCCAGCAGGTGCGGGGCCCCCTCCACGATCACCCGGCCGACCTGGCGGCGCACCCCCCGGTCGAGCCAGCGGCGCAGCTGCTCCAGGAGGCGCTGGAAGTGCGCCACCTCGCCGATGGTGGCCCACAGGCGGTCGCGGGTGAGCTCTCCCAGCGTCAGCCCGGCCAGGCGGGCGCTCAGCCAGCGGGAGAACTGCTCGACCTGGTCGGGGTCGACCGGCTCCCCCAGGTCCACCGGGTAGCCCTGGTAGGTGCCGGCGTCGGTGATCAGGACGGGCAGGACCCGCGCGCGCTCCAGCGGCACCAGGTGCAGGTGGCGGAAGACCTGCTCGCCCCGGCGCGGGGTGGCGGCCAGCGAGGCGTAGTGCGCCTCCTCGGCCAGGGCGCGGGCGGCGCGCTGGATCAGCCGGTCGGCCTCCTCGGCCAGCGCGCGCAGCTGCCGGCGCAGCCGCTGCCGCTCCTCCGGCCGCAGCTCCGCCTCCTCCAGGAGGGCCTCGATGTAGAGGCGGTAGGCCTGGTCGGTGGGGACGCGGCCGGCGGAGGTGTGCGGCTGCTGCAGGTACCCCAGCTCCTCCAAGGCGGCCATCTCGTTGCGGATCGTGGCCGGGCTCACCGGGAGGTTGGTGCGGCGCAGCACCACCTCGGACGAGACCGGCTCCGCCGAGTGGATGTACTCGCGGACCACCGCCTGGAGGATGCGCCGCTTGCGGTCGTCGAGCGCCGGCATCATCGTTAGCACTCTCCCTTGTCGAGTGCTAACCCGCTCCCACCCTAGCAAACGTCCGAATTCCCTGTCAAACGCGCCTCCAGACGGCCCGGCCGCCCGCCCCGCAGCAGCGCGGGCACCTGGCGCAGCTCCTCCAGCCGCAGCACCCAGGCCGCCCCGAGGTAGGCGACCACCCCCACCCCGCCGGATGTCGCCAGGACCAGCAGCGCGCCGACCGGGCCCTCCCCCGCCGGGCCGGCCATCGTCACCGCCACCGCCGCGGCCAGCAGGGCCGCCGCCGTCGCCGCCCCGGCGCCGCGCAGCAGGCTCGAGGCGGTGCGTCGCCCCTCCAGGGTCCCCAGCCGCGCGCGCAGCAGCCACAGCAGCAGCGCCACGTTGGTGAGGTTCACCAGCGACGCCGCCAGCGCGATCCCCGTGGCGCCCAGCACCCGCATGAGCGCCGCGTTCAGGACGGCGTTGAGGAGGACGGCCAGCGCGCCCACGCGCACCGGGGTGGCCATGTCGTGCAGGGCGTAGAAGGCGCGCGTGACGACGTAGTAGGCGCCCACGGCGCTCATGCCCACGGCGTAGCCGCGCAGGGCCGCCGCCACCGCCGCGGTGGCCGCCGGGGTGAACTCGCCGCGCTCGAAGAGCACCCGCACCACCTGGGGCGCCAGCGCCAGCAGGAGCGCGGCCACCGGGAGCATGAGGAGGAGCGTCATCCGCAGCCCCAGCGCCGTGGTGGCGGCCAGGGCCCCCCGGTCCCGCGCGGCCGCCTGGCGGGCCAGCGTGGGGAAGAGGGCGGTGGCGATGGAGATGGCGATGATCCCCACCGGCGCCTGCATCACCTCGTAGGCGTAGTCGAGGACCGCCACGGCGTTCACGCCCGGCTGCACCGGCAGGAAGGAGGCGAAGAAGCGGGCCACGTAGGCGTTGATCTCCACGATGGCCAGCCCCAGCATCGCCGGGGCGGCCAGCCGCCCCAGCTGGCGCACCGCCGGGTGGCGCAGGTCGAGGAGCGGCCGCCAGCGGAAGCCGCAGCGCGCCATGGCCGGCAGCTGGACGAGGAACTGCGCGGCCGTGCCGAGCACCCAGGCCACGGCCAGGCCGTGGATGCCCACGCGCGGTCCCAGCCACAGGGTCCCCAGGATGATCACCACGTTGAAGAGGAGCGGCGCCAGCGCCGGCACGGTGAAGCGCTGGTGCGCCTGCAGGAAGCCGGTGGCGAAGACCGCCAGCGCCAGGAAGAGCATGGCGACGAAGATGATGCGCATCAGCGCCACCGCCAGCGGCACGAGCCCCGGCTGGGCCTGGAAGCCCGGGGCCGCCACCGGCACCAGCACCGGCGCCAGCACCTGGCCCGCCAGCACCATCCCCACGCCCAGGAGGAGGACCAGGTTGAAGAGGATGGCGGTCACCCGCACCGTCTCCCGGCGGTCGCCGCGGGCCAGGTACGCGGTGATGGTGGGGATGAAGACGATGCTCAGCGTGCCGCCCAGGAGCAGCCGCTGGATGAAGAACGGGAGGTAGTAGCCGATGACGTAGGCGGCCTTGGCGTTGGAGGCGCCGAACAGGGCGGCGGTGACGATCTCCCGGACGAGCCCGAGCAGGCGGCTCAGCACCGTGGCCATGGCCAGGAGGGCCGCGGCCCGGGCCAGCTGCCCCCGGAGGGCCGACGGCGCCCCGGCCGGCGCGGCGGAGACGGGGCTCACCGCCGCCTCCGCCGTCTCCCCCCGGTGGCTGCACGGGCGGGGGCGATGGTACAATGCGCTGGACGCCATCCTGGGACCGCCGTGAGGTGTGAGGTGGCCAAGCGCATCCAGTCAGGTCTCAAGCGGCTCCGCCAGTCGCTGCGGCGCGCCGAGCACAACCGTGCCGTCCGCTCGCGCATCAAGACGCTCTCCCGCAGGGCGCGGGCCGGGGATACGGAGGCGCTCCTGCTGGCGATCAAGGCCATCGACAAGGCGGCGGCGCGCGGGATCATCCACAAGAACACCGCCGCCCGCCGCAAGGCCCGGCTGGTGCGCCGCCACCGCGAGGCCCTGGCCGCCGCCACCGCCGCCTCCGCGTCCTGACCCCGCGCTGCCGGTCCGCAGAGGCCGGCCGCTGCGGATCCGGACCGGCTCACCCCGCGGCCGCGTCGCCCCGCCCGGGGCCGGCGCACAGCTGCACGACCAGCGTCTCCAGGGCCAGCTCCGGCTGGCCCGTCGACTTGATGGCCCGGTCGGCCTCTTCCAGCAGGGCGAAGATCGCCGGGAAGTCTTCGGCCCGATAGCGGGTCACCTGCCGCAGCAGCTTGCCGGCGACATACGGCGTGACGCCCGCCGCCCTGGCCACGGCCGCCTGGCTGCGCCCCGCCTCCCGGGCGCGCACCAGGAGGCGGAACTGACGGGCGATCATGCCCAGGACCGGCAGCGGGTGCTCGCGCGCCAGGATGCCCTGCAGCAGCTGGGTGGCCCGCCGGACGTGCCGTTCCCCGATGGCGTCGGCGAGGGCGAACAGCCGCGGGTCGCTCTCCAGCGCCCCCACCGCCCGCACGTCCTCCTCGGTGACCTGGGGCCGGTCGTCCACGTACGCCGCCAGCTTCTCCAGTTCCAGCCGCAGGGCGCGCAGGCCGGCGCCGGCGCCCGCCGCCAGCGCCTCTACGGCACCGGGCGTGAGCCGCTTCCCCAGCCGGGCGGCCTCGCGCGTGAGCCAGGCGGGGACCTCCCGCCACGTGAGCGGGTCGCAGGGGTGGATGCGCCCGGCGGCCTGCAGCGCCCTGAAGAGGCGGCCGCGCCGGTCCAGGGCACGGGCCGTGAAGATGGCGAGCACCGGCGGGGTGCCGCGCTCCAGGTAGTCGGCCAGCGCCCGCTGCGCGTCGGTCGGCAGGGCGTCGAGGTCGCGGACCACGACCACGCGCAGGGGGCCGAAGAACGGCAGGGTGTCGAGCCGGGCCAGGAGGTCGGGCAGCGGGGTCTCGGCCGCGTCCAGGACGTCGAGGTTGAGCGCGCGCTCGTCGGGGGCGAGCGCCGCGTCCACCAGCGCCCGCACTCCCTCCTCGACGAGCAGGTCCTCCTCGCCCACGAAGAGGTGCACCCCCGGGCCGCGGGACGGTGCCCGCCGGTCGGCCGGCCGCGCGGGGGAGCCGGTCACCGGGGCTCCTCCCGGTGCCGCGCCGCGATGCGCGATGCCACCGCGGCGGCGTCCGCGGCCCCCTGGACCGCCCAGTGCAGCCGCAGCACCGGGCCGACAGCGGCGCCGGCGGGGAGGTGCGTGGCGGGGACGTAGGCGCGTCCCCCGCGCTCCAGGAGGATCACGGCGATCCCCTCCTCGATCCGGTCGACGAGCCCACGCATACGCCCCGCCCAGTGTAGCGCACGCACCCCTCCCGACGCCGCACCGTCTCCACCCACCAGCGCGCCCCGTCGCTGCGCAGCAGCACCGCGCCGTCGAGGTCGGTTCGGTAGGTGGCCACGCCGGCGTCCTCCAGCCGGCGCACCACCGAGGGGTGGGGGTGGCCGAAGAGGTTGTCCGCGCCCACCGAGATCACGGCCACGCGGGGGCGCACGGCGGCGAGCAGCGCCGCGGTCGTCGAGGTGCGGCTGCCGTGGTGGGCCACCTTCAGCATGACGCTGGGCGCCAACCCGAGGCGCACCAGCGCCTCCTCGGTCTCCGCCTCGACGTCCCCGGTGAGCAGGGCCGTGAAGGCGGCGAAGCGCACCTGCAGCACCACCGACGCCGCGTTGGTCAGGTCCTCGTCGGGGCCCTGCCCGGCGGCGGTGCGGCGGTGGCGCTGCTCCACGAACCCCGCGGGCGGCCACAGGACCTCGGCCTCCGCCCCGCCTCCGAGGAGAAGCCGCTGCCCGCGCCGCGCCGTCACCGCGGAGATGCGCCGCTCGCGGACCAGGTCGAGGACGCGCACGTAGGCGGGGCTCGGGTGCGGCACCCCCGGGTCGAGGAAGACGCCGACGGGGAAGTGCGCCACCACGGCCGGCAGACCCCCCACGTGGTCCTCGTGCGCGTGGGTGAGGACGACGGCGTCAAGCCGGCGCACGCCCAGGTGCCGCAGCGCCGGGATGACGCGGCGCCGCCCGACGTCGAAGCGCGGGGCGGTCACCGGCACGGTGCCCGCGGCCGCCCGGTCCATCAGCCCCGGTGGCGCGTCGGCACCCCCCCGGGCGTCGCCGTACTCCACCTCTCCCCCGCCGTCCACCAGCACCGACCGCCCCCCAGGCCCGCGCAGCAGGATGGCATCGCCCTGCCCCACGTCCAGCACCGCCAGGAGCACGGTCGGGGGGCCGGCCGCCGGGACCGGCACCGCCCCGAGCAGGAGCGCGGCCGCACCGGCGACCGCGACGATCGGGCGAAGGGGCTTTGCCCGGTGGAGCGCGGGCATGGCGAGCAGCGCCGCATAGGCCAGCGCGGCCTGCCACCAGGCCACCGGCGGCAACCACACCTCACTGCCCGGGGCCCGAGCGAAGAACCGGGCCAGGTGGACGACCAGCCAGACCGGCGGCAGGAAGGCCGGCACGAGCAGGGTGGCAAGCGGCGGCAGGAGGCCGGCCAGCACCGTGAGCGCGAACCCCGCCGGGACGAGCACGGTGACCAGCGGCAGGACCAGCACGTTGGCGGGAAACGCCGCCAACGACATCCACTGGAAGGCCGCCGCCAGCAGCGGGAGCACCGCCACCTGGGCCCCCAGCGTGGCGGCCACCAGGTGGGCCAGCCAGCGGGGCCGCAGGGGAAGGGTCAGGAGCGGCGCCAGCGCCAGCAGCCCCCACGTGGCCGCGAACGAGAGCTGGAAGCTCAGGCCGAACAGCGCCTGCGGCGAGGCCGCCAGCCAGATCAGGGCCGCAGCCGCCAGCGCACTCGGCCAGTCGGTCTGCCGCCGCAGGGCCAGCGCGGCGAGGGCGAGCCACGCCATGACTGCCGCCCGCCCCACCGAAGCGCTCCAGCCGACCATGGTGGCGAAGACCAGGACCGCCAGCGCCGCCACCGCCGCACGCGCCGCGACCCCCAGACGCATCGCGCCCGCCACGGCCAGCGCCGCCGCGCCGACGAGGCCTACCTGCGTCCCCGAGACGACCAGCACGTGCAGCAGGCCGGCACGCTGGAAGGCTTCCTCGACCTCCGGGGGAATGCCGACCGAGGCTCCCAGCAGCAGCCCGGCGAGCACGCGCCCGTAGGGCTCGGGGAGCGCCAGGAGAGGGCGCACGATGCGGTCGCGCCAGGTCAGGATCCAGCGGACGGGCGCACGGCCCTCGCCCCGCCGGACGATACGGACCGCGGTCCCGGCCGAAGGGCGGAGCACCGCCACGACCCCGCGGCGCCGGAGAGCCAGCCGCCGGCTGGGTTCTCCCGGATTCCCGCCGTCCGGCGCCAGCTCCAGCCGCCCATGGAGGGCCACCACGTCCCCGTAGGCGACCGCAGGTGCGCTGGCGGGCAGGGTCGCCACCACGGTGGCCGCCATCGGCCGACCAGCCAGCCGTCGCAGCCGCAGGTGGACGGACTGGCGGCGGCCGCGCCACTCCGGGGCGGCGGCGACGAGGGCCTCGACCTGGACGCGGCGACCGAGCCAGGGTGCGACCGCCTCGGCCTCAGTACGGACGGGGTCGGTGAGCGCCGTCAGGTGGCCGAGGAGGGCGAAGAGGACCGCAGCCAGGCCGAGGGGCCCAGCGGGCGGCGATCGCGAGGTGGAGTCACCCCGCTGCCGCCAGAGGAGCACCCCCCAGGCCGTACCGGCAGCGAGCGCACTGAGGATGAGGAGGGGGCCCGGCAGCGGGCGGTGCTCGGCCCAGAGGATGCCGGCAGCAAAGGCGACGGCGGCCCAGACGAGCGGACGGTTCCACAGGATCTCCCACACTCATGGAATCGGCACGGTTCGTGGGTTTTCGGGGGGGCGTCGGCGCCGTGGGAGAGTAAGCAGCGTGGGCGCCTGTCCGCTGGCCGCGGCCGTCATCCCCCGGTCTGGCCGTCATCCCCCGTCTGGAAGACCCCCGGACCCTCGCCGGGGCGGCGGAGGCCCGCCGCTTCGTCTGAGGGCCAGGGAACGGTCGGCCGGACGCGCGGCCGGTTAGGAGGAGGTGCCGCGGAGGGGAGCCGAGGCCTCGTCCAGGGCGCGGCGGGCGAAGGCCTCCACGTCCATCGCGCCCAGGTCGCCCGTCTCGCGGTGGCGCACGGCCACCTGCCCCGTCTCCACCTCCCGGTCGCCCACCACGAGCATGTACGGGACCTTCATCACCTGTGCCTGGCGGATCTTGTAGGCGATGCGCTCGTTCGTGTCGTCGACCTGGACGCGCAGCCCCTGCGCCCGCAGCCGCCGGGCCACCTCGCGGGCGTAGGGGGCGTGGCGGTCGGCGATGGAGAGGACGCGCACCTGCTCCGGTGCCAGCCACAGCGGGAGCGCCCCGGCGAAGTGCTCGATGAGGATGCCCACGAATCGCTCCAGCGACCCGTAGATGACGCGGTGGATGACCACCGGCGTGCGCTCGCTGCCGTCCGGCGCGCTGTAGCGCAGGCCGAAGCGGCGGGGGAGCTGGAAGTCGAGCTGTAGCGTCCCCATCTGCCACTCGCGGTTCAGCGAGTCCCGCATGAGGATGTCGATCTTGGGGCCGTAGAAGACGCCCTCGGGGGCGACGGTGAACGGGCGGCCGCTCGCCTCCAGGATCTGCCGCAGCGCCGCCTCGGCCCGGTCCCACACCGCCGGGTCGCCGATGAAGTCCGGCGGTCGCGTGCTCAGCCGGAAGTGGTACGCCAGGCCGAAGATGGCGTAGAACCGCTCCGTCAGCGCGAACAGCTCCCGAAACTCGTCGGCGATCTGCTCCTCGGCGAGGAAGATGTGAGCGTCGTCCTGCACGAATCCGCGCACGCGCAGAAGCCCGGTGAGGGTGCCGGAGCGCTCGTAGCGGTGCAGGATGTCGGTGTCGGCCAGCCGCAGCGGCAGGTCGCGGTAGCTGCGGGTGCGGCTCTGGAAGACCACCATGGCGTTGGGGCAGTTCATCGGCTTGAGGGCGTAGACCTCGCCTTCGCCCATGTCGGCGATGAACATGTGCTCCCGGTAGTGCTCCCAGTGCCCCGAGATCTCGTAGAGCTCGCGGCGGTTGATCAGCGGGGCCCGGATTTCCTGATAGCCGCGGGCCTCGTGCTCGGCGCGCCAGAAGTCGATCAGCGTGTGCAGCACCTTGAGGCCGCGGGGGAGCCAGTAGGGGATCCCGGGGGCCGTCTCGTGGAAGAGGAAGAGCTCGAGCTGCGGGCCCAGGCGCCGGTGGTCCCGCCGCCTGGCCTCCTCCAGCAGGCGCAGGTGGGCCTCGAGCTGCGCCTCATCCGGGAAGGTGATCCCGTAGATGCGGGCGAGCTGGGGCCGCCGTTCGTCTCCCCGCCAGTACGCCCCCGACGTGGAGAGGAGCTTGATGGCCTTGATCCGCCCGGTGCTGGGCAGGTGGGGGCCGCGGCACATGTCCAGGAAGCCGTCCTGCCGGTAGAAGGAGATGCGGGCGTCGGGGATGTCGTCCAGCAGCTCGAGCTTGTAGCGCTCCCCCGCCCGGGTGTAGAGGGCGATGGCCTCCTCGCGCGGCAGCTCGATCCGCTCGATGGGCTGGTCGCGCGCGGCCAGCTCGCGCATGCGCGCCTCGATGCGCTCCAGGTCCTCGGGCGTGAACGGCCGCCCGATGTCGATGTCGTAGTAGAACCCCTCGGCGATGGGGGGCCCGATGGCCAGCTTGGCGTGCGGGAAGAGCTCCTTCACCGCCTGGGCCAGCAGGTGCGCCGAGGAGTGCCAGTAGACCTCGCGCCCCTCCGCGTCGGCGAAGGTGAGGAACTCGACCGCGGCGTCCTCGGTGAGCGGCGCGCGCAGGTCGGTGAGCCGGCCGTTCACCCGGGCCACCAGGGCGTCGCCCTGCCCCAGCGCCTCCGCCAGGCTCAGGAGCGTCGTACCGCGGGGGACCCGGCGCACCGCCCCTCCCGGCAGCCGCACCTCCACGTCGTCTGTCCGTGCCTGACTCATCGCGTGCCTCCCATTCCTCGGCCGGTGAAAGCGCAAACCCTCCGCCCCTTGCGGGACGGAGGGTTGCCTCCGTGGTTCCACCCGGCTTCCGGGCCTCGCCGGCCCGGCGCTCGTCCCCGCCGGTCTCGGCGGCGGGACCGGCCGCCTTACTCCCGGCGCACCCGTCCGCCGGGACCTCGGCGGCAGGCTCCGAGGGGGTCTTCGGCCGTCTGCACCGCAGGAGCGCTCCCAGCCCCCATCGGGCGCTCCCTCTCTGCGCGGTCGAACCGGCCTACTCGTCCTCGTCGTCGCCCACGGGGCGATTATAGGCGCCCGGCGTGACGGGTGTCAAAAGCGGGGAGGCCGGCAACGCACAGAGGTCGGCGCGCTTCCGCCGGTCTCCAGGACGAGGACGTTCGCCTCCGGGGGATCACCCGCCGGCCTTGAGGTACCGCTCGAACCACACCAGCACCCGGCTCCACGCGTCCCGCGCCGCCTCGGCGTTGTAGCGCGGGCCGGTGTCGTTGAAGAAGGCGTGGTCGGCATTCGGGTAGATGACGATCTCGTGGACGACGTTGGCCCGCTGCAGCCGCTCGCGCAGCGCCGGGATGCCCGCGTTGATGCGCTCGTCCCGCTCGCCGTAGATGGCCAGCACCGCCGCGCGGATGCGCGGGACGGCCTCCAGGTCGGGGGCCGGGCCGTAGAAGGGGGCTGCGGCGCGCACGTCGGGGTTCTGGGTGATGAGCCGCCACACCATCCCCCCGCCGAAGCAGAAGCCGATCGCCCCGATGCGGTCGCGCCGCACCTCGGGCAGGCCCTGCAGGTGGCGCACGGCCGCGTTGAGCATGGCCACGAGCTGGTCCGGCGGGGTGCGCCCGAGGATCGCCGTCACCTGGGCCGGGTCGGTGTAGCGCTCCGTGCCCCCCTCCGCCGAGGCCAGGTCCGGTGCCAGGGCGACGTATCCCGCCTTGGCCAGACGGCGGGCGACGTCCTTGATGTGCTCGACCAGGCCGCGGTTCTCGTGGACGACCACCACGCCGGGCGCCGGCGTCCCCGCGCGCGGCAGGGCCAGGTAGCCCAGCACGGTGACGGTCCCCGAGGGGAAGGAGACGGTGCGGACGGTGATGGCCGGGTCGGTGGGCGGCACCGTCACCCCGGGCGCCGCCGGCCCGGCCGGCGAGGGCGCGGCCGCCGCCTCGGCCAGCTCGCCGGGGGTGAAGACGATGCCGAGCTGGGCGAGCACCGTGGCGGCGAGCGCCGTCCCGCCGCTGAAGACCGCCACGCGCCGCAGGAACTCCCGGCGCGGCAGGCGGCCCGCCTGGTAGTCTTCCCGCCACTCCTCGAGGATGTACCGTTCCAGGTCGGTCATGGCTGCCCTCCGTTCCCCGCGCCTTCGCCGGCGGGGTGATGACAACGACATATCTTCGTTGTGACCGTCAGCCGGGACCGGCGTCCCAGCGCCCGTTCAGGGCCGCACGCCCAGCACCACGTCGACCGTCCGGGTGGCGCCGCCGCGCACCACCACCAGCCGGACCACCTCGCCCGGCGTCCGCCGGCCGACCGCCCACAGCAAGTCTTCCCACTCCACCATGGGCTCCTCGTCCAGGCGGACGATGACGTCCCCCTCGCGGATCCCTGCCCGGGCCGCCGGACTGCCCGGGACTACCGCCACGACCAGGACGCCGTTGCGCACGCCCCGGGCCCGCGCCTCCGGGGCCGTGAGCGCGCGTCCGGCCACGCCCAGCCACGCCCGCTCCACCCGTGCCCCCTGCTGCAGGTCGCCGAGCAGGCCGAGCAGGACGCTCCCGGCGACGGCCAGGCTCTCGCCTCCACGGCTCATCGCCACGACCATGCCGATGACCTCGCCCCGCAGCGTCAGCACGGGGCTCCCCGAACTGCCGGGAGCCACCGGAGCGCTGAGACGCAGCATGATGCCGGGGACGAGCCCGGGCAGCGTGGCGCCCACCGCCACCACCTCGCCCCGGGAGAGCACCCCCGGGCGGCCGCGCGGCGTGCCGATCACCAGCACCGGCTCGCCCGGCCGCAGCCCCGCTGTCGAGGCCAGCGCGAGCGCCGGCAGCGGCCGCTCGGGGGAGATGCGCAGGAGGGCCACGTCACGCCGGGCGTCGTAGCCCACGAGCTCCGCGGGCAGCGCCCGCTCCTCCGGGAACTCCACGAGCAGGCGTTCCGCGCCCCGCACGACGTGCGCGGCCGTCAACACCAGGGCCTCCGGGCCGGCGGATGCCCGGCCAGCGCGCTGGCTCCCCGGGTCGACGAGAAAGCCCGTGCCGACGCCGCTGCGCCCGTCGGCGACGGCGCGCACCACGACCACGGCGGGCGCCGCCCGCTCGTAGACGGTCCGCTCGTCGAGGGTGGGCGCCGGGGCCGCCGGCGCCAGCGAGGGGGAGAGGCCGAGGGCGAGGGCGACGAGGAGCGCCGTCGCCCACCGCAGGGCGCAGGCCGGGCCCAGGCCGCCCGTCCCTCCCGGCACCGGCCCCTCAGTTGCCATGCGCCGGTCGCGCCGTGAACCGGAACGCCAGCCGTACCTCGTTCTCGGCACGGAGGATCCCCAGGATCACGGGCGGGTCGAAGCCGAAGTCGGTCATCCGGACCGTCGCGGTGGCGGTGCCGCGCAGGACGCCCCGCGCAAGCGTCACCACCGTGACGAAGGTGGTCCGCCGCGTGACGTCGCGCACGCGCAGGTCGCCGGTGACCTGCAAGGTCAGCTCCTCGCCGTCTTCGTAGCGCTCGGGCAGCCCCTGAATGGCCGTGGAGGTGAAGGTCGCGGTGGGGAAGCGGGCCGACTCGAGCCAGCGCTCCCGGATCGCCTGGTCGCGCCGCTCCCGGTCCGACCGGAAGGTGCTGATGTCCACCGTGATGGGGCCGATGCGGCTGTTGCGCGGCGTCGCCCGGTCGATGAACACCTCCCCGCGCGCGGCGTTCGTCCGCCCCACCGCCACGTTGAAGCGGTTGCCCTCCCGGAAGAGCACTTCGCCGACCCGGTAGAGCACCTCGGACTCCTCCGGCACGATGACGTAGCGCTGGACCGTGGGTGCGGCCGCGACGGTGGGGATGGCGACCGCGACTGCGGGGACGGCGGCCGCGGCCGTGCGGACGGCAGGCGTGACCGTGGGAACGGCGGCGCCAGAGGTCGCCGCCAGGACGGCACCTAGCAGGGCCGTGGTGCCCACCCGCACAGGCCCGAACCTCCCCCGCGGTTGTAACGACCAGGTGAAGCTCCACACGGCCCTTCCCGTCCTGGTGACGATCATCCGAAGGCGATCCGCCCTCAGCACTCCCCTCACAGGACCGGCACGTCGCCGGGTCGGGGCGGACCCACCGGGAAGGCGGCGTCGATCCGCGCCACCTCCACGTCGGTGAGGCGCAGCCCCAGCGCGCCCGCGTTCTCCTCCACGTGCGCCACCTGTGCCGCCTTCGGAATAGTGAAGGCGTGCGGGTGGCGGGTGAGGAAGGCCAGCGCCACCTGCCGGGGCGTGGCGCCCCGCGCGCGGGCCACCGCCTCCAGCACCGGGTGGGAGCGGAAGCGGTCCTGCCCGAAGGGGCTGTAGCCCACCAGCGCCATCCCGTGCCGCGCGCACGCCGGCAGGACGAAGTGCTCCACCGCCCGCTCCTCCAGGGCGTAGTACACCTGGTTGCAGGCGACGCGCCCCGGCCCGGCCAGACGCACCGCCTCCTCGAGCAGCTCCTCGTCGAAGTTGGAGACCCCCCAGGCCCGGATCTTCCCCGCCCGCACCAGGTGCTCGAACGCGGCGATGGTCTCCTCCAGGGGGTGGTCGCTCGGCCAGTGCAGCAGGTAGACGTCCAGGGAGTCGGTCCCCAGGCGGCGCAGGCTGCGCTCGCAGGCGGCCACGGTCCCCGCGCGGGAGGCGTTGCGGGGGTGGACCTTCGAGACCAGGAAGACCTCTGCGCGCCGCCCGGCGATGGCCCGGCCCACCAGCTCCTCCACCGCGCCACGCCCGTAGGACTCCGCCGTGTCGATGTGGGTGAGCCCCAGGTCGAGCCCGCGCCGCAGGGCGGCGATGGAGGCGCGGGGCGTGCGCTCCATCATCCACGTCCCCTGGCCGATGGCGGGGACGTCGCGGCCGGTCGGCCCGAAGGGCCGCAGCGCGGCAGGGGTGGGCGCCGGAGCGCTGGCGGGCTCCCGGCGCGCGCTCATGCGCGCCCCGGCGCCGGCACCGGCAGCCGGATCGGGAGCAGGGCCTGCTCGATCTGCGCCCGCTCGGGTTCGAGCCAGGGAGGGAGGACCAGATGCTCGCCGAGGCGCTCCACCGCCTCGTCCACGGCGAAGCCCGGGCCGTCCGTGGCGATCTCGAAGAGCACCCCGCCCGGTTCGCGGAAGTAGATCGAGCGGAACCAGAAGCGGTCGATGATGGGGGTGACACCCACGCCCAGCCCGTGCAGCTCCCGCTGCCAGGCCTGGTGCGCCGCGTCGTCGGGCGTGCGCCAGGCCACGTGGTGCACCGTGCCCACCGCGATGCGCCCCCATCCCGCCGCCCGCACCACGTCCACCTGCGCTCCTGAACCGCCGGAGCCGGTGGCGAAGCGCAGGCGGCCGTCCCCCTCTTCCAGGAGCCGGAAGCGCAGCGGCGACTCCAGGAAGGCACGCGTCGCCTCCCACCGGGCCACCGCCAGGGTAACGCGGTGGATGCCGCGGATGGCGTGCTCCACGGGGACGGGACCGGCGGTCCAGGGGACCCAGGGGTCGCGCGCGCCGGTGTCGGGCCCGGCCACCAGCTCGAGCACCAGGCCGTGCGGGTCCGTGAAGGTGAGGACATCCTCCGTGCCACGCTGGACCGGCCCTTCCACGGCGATCCCGGCCCCGGTCAACCGGCGGGCCCAGTAGGTCACCGCCCCGGGCGGGATCGCCAGGGCCACGCTGACCGCCTGCCCCGCACCGCGGCGCCCCGCCGGGCCGCCGGGCCAGGCGAAGAAGGTGAGGTCGGTGCCCGGGCTGCCCACCGCGTCGGCGTAGAAGAGGTGGTAGGTCTGGGGGTCGTCCTGGTTCACCGAGCGATTCACGAGGCGCATCCCCAGGAGGCCCATGTAGAAGTCCACGTTCTCCTGGGGATGTCCTGCGATGGCGGTGACGTGGTGGATCCCGCCGAGGTGCCGTGCCGGGGCCGTCTCCATGGGTCCTCTCCCTCCCTCGCTCTCCCTCAGCTTAACGTGCGGCGGCCATCCCCTCTTCCATGGTGGTCCCTCGGTGTTCCCTCCTCGGGTCACACCCGCCCGGTCGGGCTCAGTCGATGCGCTTCTGGAAGCGCACGATGGCCAGGGTGAAGACGAGGCTACCCAGGCCGACCAGGGCCAGGATCTGCGGCCAGAGGTCGGCGATCCCCACCCCCTTGACGATGATCCCGCGCAGCACCGTGATGAAGTAGGTGAGCGGGACGCCGTAGCCGATCCCCTGGAGGGGGGGCGGGAGCGACTCGCGCGGGAAGAGGAAGCCTGAGAGGAGGATGCTGGGCAGCAGGACGAGCTGGGCCAGCTGGGTCGCCTGGTTGAACGTCCGGGAGACGGTGGAGATGAGCACGCCCACCCCCAGCGACGAGAAGAAGAAGGCCAGGGTGACCGCGTAGAGGAGGACGAGGCTGCCCCGCACGGCCACGTCGAACCACAGCCAGGCCAGCACCAGGATGAAGGTCAGGTTCAGGTAGCCGAGCGCGACCAGCGGGAGGATCTTGCCCAGCATCAGCTCGGCCGGGCGCAGCGGCGTGACGACGATCTGCTCCAGCGTCCCCAGCTCGCGCTCCCGCACGATGGTCCCCATGGTCATGAAGGTGGTCGTGAACATCATGATCAGCCCCAGCACCCCGGGGACGATGAAGACCCGGCTCTCCAGGTTCGGGTTGTACCAGGCGCGCGTGCGCACCTCCACGGGCGGTGGCGGCGCACGCTGGCCGCGGCGGGCCAGGGCCCGCACGGCCAGGTCCTGGGAGAGGCTCGCCCCGACGCCCCCCGCCACGGCCATCAGGACCTGCGCGCCGGTGGCGTCGGAGGCGTCCACCACCACCATCACCTGCGCCGGCGTCCCCGCCCGCACCCGCCGGGCGTAGTCGGGCGGGATCACCAGCCCCACCCGGGCCTGGCCCGCGTCCAGGCGCCGCTCCACCTCGCGGAGGGTGCGGGCGGCGTAGCGCACCGCGAAGTAGCGCGTGTTCTCGAAGGCCTGGATGAGGGCGCGGCTCTCCGCCGAGGACGACTGGTCCCACACCACCGTCGGCTGGTGCAGCACCTGGCTGCTCAGGTAGCCGAAGAGCACCAGCTGGATGACGGGGAGGCTGATCATGCTCCCCAGGGTGCGGCGGTCGCGGAGGAGCTGGGCCACCTCCTTGCGGACGATGCTCGCCAGCCGCTGCCAGCTCACGCGGCCGCCTCCCGTTCCCGCGCCTCCACCAGCGCGACGAAGACGTCCTCCAGCGACGGCAGGACCGGCTCCACGCCCTCCACCGCGAACCCGCGGGCCGCCAGCGCCGCGGCCAGCGCCGGCCCGGCCTCGGGCTGGTCCACCGTGGCGTGGATGGCCGCCCCGTACAGCGCGGCCTCCCGCACGGCGGGATGCTCCTCCACCACCGCCAGGGCCTCGATGAGCGGCTCCACCCGCACCTCCAGCACGTGCCCCACCATCTGGCGCGCCTTGATCTCCGCCGGCGAGCCCTGGGCGATGATCCGCCCCTGGTCGATGAAGGCCAGGCGGTCGCAGTGCTCGGCCTCGTCCATGTAGTGCGTGGTGACCATGACGGTCGTCCCGTCCTCGGCGAACCCCCGGATGAGCTCCCAGAACTGCCGGCGCGAGAGCGGGTCCATGCCGGCGGTGGGTTCGTCGAGGAAGACCACCGGCGGCCGGTGGAGCACGGCGGCCGCCAGCGCCAGCCGCTGCCGGTACCCGCCCGACAGCGTTCCCGCCAGCGCATCCTGCCGGTCGAGCAGCCCGAGCCGCTCCAGCCAGGCGGCGATGCGCTCGCGCGCCTCCCGCCCGCGCAGCCCGTAGACCCCGGCGTAGAACGCCAGGTTCTCGCGCACGGTCAGGTCGGACCAGAGGGCGAAGCGCTGCGACATGTAGCCGATGCGCGCCTTGACGGCCTCGGGGTGGCGGCGGGCGTCGTAGCCGAGGACCTCGGCCCGTCCCGCCGAGGGCGCCAGGACGCCGCACAGCATGCGGATGGTCGTCGACTTCCCCGCGCCGTTGGGCCCGAGGAACCCCCAGACCTCCCCCGGGGCGATCTCGAACGAGACGTGGTCGACGGCGACGAACGCCCCGAAGCGTCTCGTCAGCCCCTCGGCGCGGACCGCCACCGCCACGTCACGCCTCCCGGCGGGACGAGGCCCTTCCGGCGTCCTGGCCGCCCGCGGCCGTGAGGCGGGCCACGAAGACGTCCTCCAGCGTCGGCCGCACGGGACGCAGGCTGCGCACCGCGACCCCCGCCGCCTCCAGCGCGGCCCGCAGCTCGGGCGCCGCCGCCCCGGCCGCGTCGACCAGCACGTGCAGGCGGTCGCCGAAGACCTCCAGGCTGCGCACGAGCGGGTGGTGGCGGAGGTGGCGCCTGGCCCGGGCGCGGGGCTCGGCCACGACCTCCAGGATCTCGCCGGCCATGGCCGCCCGCAGCGCCCCCGGGGCGTCGCAGGCGATGAGCCGCCCCTGGTCCATCAGGCCCACGCGGGAGCACCGCTCCGCCTCGTCCATGTAGGGCGTGCTGACGCACACGGTGAGGCCCGCGCGGTTCAGGTCGTAGAGGATGCGCCAGAACTGCCGCCGGGAGACCGGGTCGACGCCCGTCGTCGGCTCGTCGAGGAAGAGGACCTCGGGGGCGTGGATCAGCGTGCAGGCCAGGGCCAGCTTCTGCCGCATGCCCCCGGAGAGGTGCTGGGCGAGGCGGCCCGCGAAGGGGAGGAGGCGGAACTCCCCGAGCAGGCGCTCCGAGCGCTCCCTGAACGCCGCCGCGGGCACCTGGTAGAGGCCGGCGTAGAGGCGCAGGTTCTCCAGCGCGGTGAGGTCGCCGTAGAGGCTGAAGCGCTGCGGCATGTACCCGAGGCGCCGCCGGGCGGTTTCCGGATCGGCGAGGACGTCGACGCCGGCGACCGTGGCCGTGCCGGCGTCGGGGAGGAGGAGGCCGCACAGCAGTCGCAGGAGCGTGGTCTTCCCCGCCCCGTCGGGACCCACCAGCGCGAAGATCTCGCCGCGGGCCACCTGGAGGTCCACGCCGTCCACGGCCAGGACCGGCCCGAAGCGGCGGGTGAGGCCCGCGCAGGTGACGGCGAACGCAGAGGGCCGCACGGCTCAGGGCTCGACGGCGGTCAGGATCACGGCGTCGGCCGGCAGGCCGGGCTTGAGCAGCCCCTGGGGATTGGGGACCGCGATGCGCACGGCGAAGACCAGCTTTGTGCGCTCCTCCCGGGTCTGCACGTTGCCGGGGGTGAACTCGGCCCGGCTGGCCACCTCCTGGACCCGTCCCCGGAAGACGCGGTCGGGGAAGGCGTCGACCCGCACCTCCACGGGCTGCCCCAGCCGCACCCGTGCGATGGCCGTCTCGGGGACGAAGACGCGCAGGTAGGCCCGGGTCAGGTCCGCCACCGTCAGGATGGGCGTGCCGGGGGCCGCGAAGTCCCCCACCTCGAGCTGGCGCGAGAGGACCGTACCGGCCAGCGGCGCGCGCAGGACCGTCTGGTCGCGCGCCGCCAGGGCCAGGGCCAACGCGGCCTCGGCCTGCGCCACGGCGGCACGGGCCGCGGCCACCTCCTGCTCCCGCTGGCGGAGCGCCACCAGACCGGCGCGAGCACCTTCCGTGGCCGCCTCCGCCTGCCGGACCTGCGCCTGCGCCGCCGCGACGTCGAGGCGGCGCACGCTCACCGTGCGCTGGTTCGCCTCGGCGGCGGCCAGCGCCGCCCGGGCCTGCCGCAGAGCTGCCATCGCCGCATCACGCTGCTGGCGGAGGGCGTCCCACTCGGCGCGTGCGCCGTCGAGCTGCGCCGCGGCGGTGACGACCGCGGTCTGCGCTGCCTCCACCTGCTGGGCCGCGATGGCCCCTTCCCGGAACAGGACCTCCGCCCGCCGGGCCTCGTCCCTGGCCCGCTCCAGCGCCGCCTGCGCGGCCCGCACCCTGGCCTCGGCCCCGCGCAGCGCGGCCTCGGCGGCCCGCAGCGCCGCCCCGGCAGCAGTAACCTGCGCCCGCGCCTGGGCCACCTGGGCCGCCACGGCCTCGGCCTGCAGTGCCGCCGCCTCGGCCGCCTGGGGCACGCGGGTGCGGGCGCCCTGCTCGGCGGCCCGGGCCTGCGCCACCGACGCTTCGGTCTGCGCCTGCGCGAGCACCACCCCGGCCTCGGCCAGGCGCAGCCGCGCCCGGGCGGCCGCCAGGCCGGCCCGCGCCTGGCGGACCTGCGCCTCCAGCTCCTCGCGCTCCAACTCGGCCACCACCTGACCCGCCGTGACCCGGTCCCCCTCGCGCACGTGGAGCGCCACCACGCGGCCGGCCACCTTGGGGGCCACATCCACCTGGGTGACCTCCATCGTCCCCGAGGCCTCCAGGCGCGTGGGGTCGGGACGGGCCCGCGGCCAGACGACGTAGGCGACGGCCGCGGCGACCAGCACGAGCAGCACGAGGGCGATCCGCGCGCGCCTCATGAGCGCCCCCGCCCGCCCCTCTCGTCCGGCGTCCGCAGCACCCCGCGCAGGTAGGTCTCCACCAGCTCGTCCACCAGCACCTTCGTCGGCACCGCCGGGGGGAACTCGAGCAGGCGGCCCAGCAGCACCTGGGACATCACCATCCCCAGGAAGAGCCGTCCGGCCATCTGGGGATCCACGGGGCGCAGCGTCCCGCGGTCGACCTGGTGGGCGATGTACCGGGCCAGGGCGTCCAGACCGCGCCGGAGGGCGTGCTCCCGGAACAGCCGCCGCACCGCCGGCGCGCGGAGGGCCTCGGCCAGGAGGAACCGCAGCGTCGCGATCATCCGCGGCTGCTCGTAGATGTGCGCGAAGATCATCGATGCCACTTGGTGGAAGACCGTCCGCGGCGGCGCCTCCAGCAGCTCGTCCGTCAGGCGCACGACGGCCAGCACCGGGGACTTCGCGTAGACGGTCTCCAGGAAGAGGGCCTCCTTGGTCGGGAAGTACCAGTAGATCAGGCCCGGCGTGATCCCGGCGGCCTCGGCGATCTCCCGGTTGGTGGCGGCGGTGAAGCCCTTGCGGCTGAAGACGCGGAAGGCGGCCTCCAGGATCTGGTGGCGCCGGTCCGCGGCCTTCCGCCCGCGCGCCCGCACGGCACTCCGCTCCGCCGTCCGCGCTCCCCGGCTCACCCCTCACCTCCGTCGCTCAGCGCTCACCACCGCCGCCCGTGCTCGGGGCGCGCACGCGCTCAGAATGTGCCGCCCATGGCCAGGAGGAGCGCCAGCCGCGCCTGGTTCTGCTCGAAGAGCGCCGCGGCGTGCTGCGCGTCCGCCTGGGCCAGCGCCGCCTGGGCCGCGAGGACCTCCAGCACCGTCCCCACGCCGGCCTCGTAGCGCACCCGGGCCAGCCGGAGCGCCTCGCGCGCCTGCTCCACGCCCTGCTGCGCGGCCTCGATCTGCACGGCCGCCTGGCGCAGGGCCAGGAAGGCCTGCCGCACCTCCAGCTCGATCCGCTGGCGCAGCTGCGCTTCCTGGACGCGGAGCTGCTCCAGCCGCAGTTCGGCTTCCCGGACGCGCTCGCGGGTGACACCCCCGTCGGCGAGGAGCAGCGTCACCGCCAACGTCACCGACCAGGCGCCGCTCAGGTTCGTCAGCCCGCCCCCGCCCACGTCGTAGTTCACGGCGGCGGTGACGTTGGGCCGCGCCCCGCTGCGCGCCAGCTCGATGGCCGCCCGGGCGGCGTCCTGGCGGGCGCGCAGCTCGCGCCGTTCGGGCCGGGCCTCCAGGGCCCGGGGGAGCGCGGCCTCCAGCGTGACCGGGACCGGGCGGGGGACGAGCGCCTCCGTCAGGCGGAGCGGGGTGCTCAAGGGGAGGTTGAGGGCGGCGTTCAGCTCGGCCTCCACGCTGCGCACCGCGGCCTCCGCGCGCGCCACGCCCTGGCGGGCGCCCGCCACCGCCACCTCCGCCTGGATGACGTCGACGCGCGGCACGACCCCCGCCCGCTCGCGCGCGCGGGCCACCCGCAGGCTCTCCTCCGCCTGCGCCAGCGCGTCCGCCGCCGCCCGCAGGTTCGCCTGGGCGGCCAGGCCGCGCAGGTAGAGCTGCTGGGCGGCCGAGGCGACCTGCTGCTGGACGCGGGCGAAGACGGCTTCCGCCCCGCGCAGGTTGGCCTCCGCCAGCGCCACCTGCGCCTCCAGCCGCCCTCCCGTGTAGAGCGGGTACTGCAGCCCCAGCCGCACCGCCAGGACGTTGGGGTCGGGCGGCGGCAGGGTGATGGTCACGGTGGGCGGGTCACCGAACGGGTTGGGGATGGTCATCTGCTGCCCGGGGCGCTCCTGGATGCGGGTGTAGCTGCCGGTGACGGTGAGCTGAGGCCCGCGCCCGGCGCGGGCCTGGGCGAGCTGCGCCTGCGCCACGGCCACCTCGAAGGCGGCCGCACGCAGCTGCAGGCTGTCCCGCAGCGCCACCGCTGCCACCTCGGCGAAGGTCAGCGCCCGCTCCGCCGGGGCCGGCTGGGCCGCCGCAGGCAGGGGCGCGCTGACGAGGAGGATCCCCAGGACCAGGAGGACGACCGGGGAGCCCGGCCGTGCGCCCGGCCGGCCTCGGGGCCACCTGCCGTCGCCTCGGCCCCTGGCCGGCGTCGCCCCCCTGCCCCTCGCGCCCATTCCCGGCACCCCGCGCTCCAACCCGCCCCGTCATCACCGGCAGGTGGACCAGATTGATTGATCGATCAATCAATAACGGACGAGGGGTGGGCTGTCAAGCGGCGGCTGTACCGCCCTGGCCGGCGGTGAACGCCGGTACCCGCGGCGGTTCGTGAGGTGCCGGTGGGGCGAGGAGCGGCGGCGCAGCGCCGTGGCTGGCCACCTGAGCAGAGGCGGCGTGCCTTACGGGGCCGGTCTGCGGTGCCGGTCGATCCAGGAGGCCCAGGCCACGAGCGCCCACCCGCCTGCCAGCGCGGTCACCGCGACCGCCTGAACGGACGCGGGCGGCGGAGCCAGGACGCTGGCGAGGTACGCCACCACGAGCACCAGGGCGAACCCCCACAGCGCCAGGACCCCCACGCGGTCACGGGGAACAGTGGCGCGTAGGTAGAGCACCAGCCCCACGAGCAGGATGCCGGCTTCGAGCAGGTACGTGGCGGGTGGGGAGTTCCACAGGCCCAGGCCTGCTCGCGGACCGCCGGGCCAGGCCGGGAGGTCGGGTCGGTGGACGAGCAGGTCGAGGATCCAGTGGCTGACCACGAGGGCGGCAATCGCCACTCCGTCTGCAAGGGCGCGCCGCCGCCACCAGATCAGTCCACCCAGCGCGAGCCCCCAGCCGACCAGGGCCAGGAGGCTGTGGCTCACGGGGTAGTGGACGAACTCGAGGGGGTTCAGGACGGTCGTGCCCGGCGTGATGCGCACCCGCTCGACCCCTGCCAGCAGTAGCACGGGCCACAGCAGGTCAGCCCACTGCGCCGCCAGCACGCAGGTCCCCAACGGGAGACGCGGCGCGACAGACCGGGCGGCCAGGGCCGCCCCGTAGTGGCCCAGGAACATGAGGGGGGCTTTCTGCTCCCGAACCGCAGAGACCTGCCGCGCCGAACGTTCAGGAGCGGCACCGTGACCGCAACACCATCGCGCGACTCCCGCCGGCCGGGCCCCGGCGGCGGAGCGCGACGGTGCCGGCGCGCTCAGACGGCGAGGGCGCCGGCGGGCCGACGGAGCGGCCGGGCCTGCGCCTCGCCTTCCCAGATCCTCAGTGGACGGTGGCGGGTGGATCGCCCACCCAGTGCACGCCGCGCCCGGGCACCCCAGTCGGCGCGGAAGAGCGACGATCCACCCGCCCCCAGCGTGGGGCACCAAGCTCCCCGTGGCAATCTCGCGGTCGGCGGATTCCGGTCGCCTGGACGAACGACCGTCGAGTTGCTCCAAGGGGAGAGAACTGCGAAACTCGCGGCAGCCTCCCCGAAAACCGCTGCCGGTTTGACCGGGAGCGTCTCAGAGCCCGATCATCGGGTCGAGGGCGACTTGCCCCGCGCCGGCCACCGCCAGCGCCAGCGCCGCCACCAGGAGGACGAACTCGAACTCCCACCCGGTCCCGTCCGGCTCCATGAAGCGCTTCCTGGCCATCCCGCGCTTGACCAGCGCGATGGCCACGAGCATCTCCATGGCCAGGCCCAGCGCGATCAGGCGCGTGAGCAGCCCCAGGATGAGCAGCCCCGCGCCCGCCGACTCCAGCAGCACCACGACCCAGGCGAAGAAGAGCGGCGCCGGCACGCCCAGCTGCCGCAGCCAGCCGGCGAACCCCGCCGGCCCCTTCACCGGGCCCCGGGGGTTGATCTTGTTCCAGCCATGCGGCAGGAAGGTCACCCCCACCCCGACGCGCAGCAGCAGCAACCCCCAATCCACCGGAGCCATGAGACCACCCCCTCCCCGTCGTCTGGTGTGCGATGGCGGCGCCCGGCGCTAGCGCGCCGGGGCCACCCGCAGGATGCGCCCCTCGGGGCTGTCCGTGAGCAGGTAGAGCAGGCCGTCCGGCCCCTGCCGGACGTCGCGGATGCGCTCCCGCAGGTGCGCCAGGTAGCGCTCCTCCCGGGTCACGCGGTCGTCGGCCAGCGTCAACCGCACCAGCAGCCCCGGACGCAGCGAGCCGATGAAGAGGCTCCCCCGCCAGTCCGGGAAGGCCTGGCCGGTGTAGAAGGTCATCCCCGAGGGCGCGATGACCGGGTCCCAGTAGTAGACCGGCTGCTCCATGCCCGGCTTCGCCGTCCCCTCGCCGATGCGCGCCCCCGAGTAGTCGACCCCGTAGGTGATCACCGGCCAGCCGTAGTTCTTGCCGGCCTCCGGGTGGTTCAGCTCGTCGCCGCCGCGCGCGCCGTGCTCCGCGGTCCACAGCTGTCCCGTCTGCGGGTGGAGGGCGGCAGCCTGGACGTTGCGGTGCCCGTAGGACCAGATCTCGGGGCGCACGCCCGGGCGGCCCACGAAGGGGTTGTCGCGCGGCACCGACCCGTCGGCGTTGCTGCGCACGATCTTGCCGATGGTGGTGGAGAGGTCCTGGGCCCGCTCCCGGTAGGCGAAGCGGTCACCCAGCGTGACGAAGAGCGTCCCGTCGCGCCGGAAGACCAGGCGGGACCCCCAGTGGTTGGGGCCTTCGACCTTGGGCTGCTGGCGCCAGATCACCTGCGTGCCCTCCAGGCCCCGCTCCCCCAGCCGGCCGCGGGCGACGGCCGTCCCGGCACCCCCCGTCCCCGGCTCCGCGAAGGAGAGGTAGACGAGGCGATCCCGCGCGAAGGTGGGGCTGAGGGTCACATCCAGCAGCCCGCCCTGTCCCCGGGCGTACACCGGGGGGACGCCGGAGAGCGGCTCCGAGAGCCGGCCGTCCCGCTCCACCAGGCGCAGCCGGCCCGGCCGCTCCGTCACCAGCATTCGCCCGTCCGGCAGGAAGGCCAGCCCCCACGGGTGCTCGAGGCCGCGGGCGACGGTCTCGACGCGGACAGGGGCGTCGGTCGGTTCGGGCGTGGGTGAGCGCGGGGCCTGTCCGGCCACCGGCGCCGTGGCGACGAGGACGCCCAGCGCCCAGGTCACCACGGTCAGGACGACGATGTGCGCCGGGCGGGCGGTAGGACGGTCGTGAAGCATCTCGGCCTCCTCTCGCAGCGACGGCCGGACGGCCTCCGCGGACCCCCGGTCCGGCCAGACCCGTCCCCCGGGTCTCATGGGGAACAACGTCGGCGGCGACCGCCGGGATTCCTCCGGGATTCCTCGTGGTCCGCGGGCACCTCAGGGTGGTCGACAGGTGGTCGACAATAGAAGCGTGAGTGGGATCCAGCTCCTCTTCGTCGGCGACGTCATGCTGGGCCGCCTGGTGAACGACCTGTTGCGGCGGGTCCCCCCGGACTACCCGTGGGGCGACACGCTCGACCTCCTGCGCACCGCCGACGTCCGCTGCTGCAACCTGGAGTGCGTCATCGCCGACCGCGGCCGGCCGTGGAGCGCCACGCCCAAGGTCTTCCACTTCCGGTCCGACGGGAAGAACGTACAGGTGCTCCAGGTCGCCGGGATCGACGTCGTCGCCCTGGCCAACAACCACACCCTCGACTTCGAGGCGGACGCCCTCCTGGAGATGCTCGGCCGGCTCGACCGCGCGGGGATCGCCTACGCCGGGGCGGGGCGCACCCTCGCCGAGGCGACGCGCCCGGCGGTGGTCGTCCGCGGCGGGCTGCGCATCGGGATGCTCGCCTTCACGGACAACGAGCCCGACTGGGAGGCCGGGGACGACCGTCCGGGGGTGTGGTACGTCCCCGTTACCCTCGAGGACCCGCGGGCGGTGCACCTCCTGGAGGTGGTCGCCCGGACGAAGGCCGAGGTGGACGTGCTCGTCGTCTCCGCGCACTGGGGACCGAACTGGGGCTACCGCCCGCCGCCCGAGCACCCGCCCTTCGCCCGGGCGCTGGTCGACGCGGGCGCGGACATCATCTTCGGCCACTCCGGCCACGTGGTCCGCGGCGTCGAGTTCTACCGCGGCCGCCCGATCCTCTACTGCCTGGGAGACTTCGTCGACGACTACGCGGTCGACGAGGTGGAGCGGAACGACCAGTCGGTGATCTGCGTCGTCGAGTGGGCGGCGGGGGCGGTGCGGCGGGTGCGGCTCCACCCGACGGTGATCCGGGCCATGCAGGCCCGCCGGGCCGACCGGGAGGAGGCGGAGGCGATCGCCGGATTGCTGGCCAGGCTGTGCCAGCCCTTCGGCACGCGCACCCGTTGGGATCCGGAGCACCAGGTCATGGAACTGACGCCGTGACCGAACCGCCCTCCCCCGGGCGGGTGCCGCCAATCCGATCCGGTCGCCGCGCGCCGGCCGATCAGGCCGACGGGCGCCGGCCCGGCGTCCCCACCGTGCCGCCGCGGCGGCCGTAGCGGTCGTAGTGGATGATCTCCTCCGGGCGGCGCCGGGGGAGCCGCCGCCGCCCGACCTCCCGGCAGTAGCCGAGGGCGATGAGGCCGATCGGCCGTACGGGAGCCGGCACCCCGAGGATCCGCTGGACCTCCCGGTCGTCGAACGCGCCGACGAAGGCCGCCCCCAGCCCCTGGTCCACCGCGGCGAGCAGGACGAGCATGGCGGCAAACGCCCCGTCGATGAGGCTGTAGAAGTGGACACCCCGCTGGCCGTAGCGCGCCGCCGAGCGGCGGGTGTCGGCGACAACGGCGATCACCACGGGTGCCTCGGCGAGGAAGGTCTGCTCCAGCGCCGCGCGGGCCAGGGCGTCCTTCACCGCCTGGTCCCGCACGACGATGAACTCCTGCGGCTGGGTGTGCCCGGCCGAAGGGAAGCGGCGGGCCAGGTCGAGGATGCGCGCCAGCTTCTCCGGCTCCACGTCGCGGTCGTGGTAGCGGCGGCACATCGAGCGCTTCTTGATGACGGTGGCCAGCTCCATGCCGGTTCCCGAACAGCGCAGGGGGCGCCCCGCTCCGGGCCGGCGACGAGGCCTCCCTCCCCGGCGGGCTGCGCCGGTCGGCGACCAGCGACCCACCCGGCGACGCCTACCACAGAATGTACGGTCTCGAGGGGAAATGTCCCGCCTGGCGGATGCGCATGCCCGGCCTGCCGGTGACGGCGCACCGGCAGGGCAGGGGACCGGGCGGCCACGGCGAAGGCTTCCCACCACTGGCCGAGGGGTACCTGGTGGTCGGAGTGTCGGCCTGGCGAGGGGGAGGGCCATGCCGGACACGTTGGAGGTCATCGTCGAAGAGAACGCAGTCACGATCGTCCACGTCCGGGGTGAGGTGGACATCCTGACCGCGCCGGCGCTCCGCACCAGGCTGGCCGAGGCCGCGCGGCGGGGGCGGGATCTCGTGGTGGACCTGTCGGAGGCGGAGTTCTTCGATGCCAGCGGTTTGCGCGTGCTGGACCAGATCGCCGCGCTGGCCAGCGAGCACGGCACCCGCCTGGCCCTGGTGGCGCCGGGGCGGTCGTCCATCCGCCGGCTGCTGGACATCGTCCGCCTCGACGAGCGCATTCCGGCCTGGGACAGCGTGGCCGCGGCGACGGCCTTCCTGATGGAGGACCCGCGCGGGAACTGACCGCCCGGGCCAGGAGGAGGCGCTGGTGGAAGGTCCGGCCAACGGCACGCCGACGCACTCGCATCCCTCCGTTGGCTCCGACAACGAGTGGACGACGATCTTCGAGGACGTGGCCGGCCAGGTCCCCTTTCAGGCCATCCGGGCCGAGATCTACCGGCGGGCGCGGGAGGCCGGGTTCCCCGAGCAGGCCGCCTGGGACCTGGCGATGGCGGTCCACGAGGCGGTCGTGAACGCCGCCACCCACGGCTCCCCCAGCCGCCACGAGGACCTGGTGCGGGTGCAGCACCGGGTCCGCCGCGGCTTCTTCGAGTGCCGCGTCACGAGCCGCAACCTGGCCTGGGAGCTGCCGCCGCCGGGCCGCCCGGGCAGCCTCAGCCGCCCGGGACTGGGCTTCTTCCTCATCCGCACCTTCGTCGACGAGGTCGTCCTCGACAAGGACAGCGGGCGCAGCGAGCTGACGCTGCGCCGGAAGATTCCCCGCTAGGCGTCGCCCTCGGCGGACTCCTCCCGGGCGTCCGCCGCGAACGCCCGCGCGAGCCCGCGGCCCTCCTCGACGCTCTCCACGACCGTGAGCGGCTCGACCGTGCCCGCCACCTCCAGGAGGCGCCGCAGGGCCGGGCTCACGGCGACGACGATGACGGTGCCCCCCAGGCGCTCCAGGTCCTGGCGGATCCGGTAGAGGGCGCGGACGAAGGCCGCATCGGCGATCTCCATCGCCGACAGGTCGAGCAGCGCCACCCGCGCCCCGCGGGCCATCTGGGCGTTGACGGTCTGCTCCAGCCCCCGCGCCGCCGCCGCGTCGCCCTGCCCGGTGATGGTGATCTCCACCCAGGTGTCTCGCTTGAGTGCCGTGACCTCCGGCATACTGCACCCGCCTTCGGACGACGTCCTGAAGATATTTTCCCATTCTGCCGTCGTCGAAGGGTCCGGCCGGCCGGCCACGGCAGCCGCCACGCCGATGCGCCCCCTGCGCGCGCTCCGGCTAGGGTGCCTCGGCCTCGCCGATCGCCTGGCTGACGTCGGCGGGCGTGTCGAACTGCTCCTGGGGGAGCCCCTCCAGCGTCGCCACGACCCGCTCGTCCGCGCCCTGCTCGCGCGCGTGCCGGACCAGGTCCGCCTTGCTCACCGGGTAGTCGACACCCGTCAGAAACTTCTGCACCTGGATCGGGTTCACCCGGGCCATCGCCCTCACGCTCCTCTCCTCGACCGTCGCTCGTTCCTATCTTTCCCGCACTGGAGCCCTTGTCATGTCCTCGTCCAGCCCGGCCCATGGCAGGTCAGTGTCGCTGACCCTCGGTGGTTGCCACAACTCGACACTCTCCAACCGAACAGAAAGGTTCGCGGCCTGTGGGTTGGCCTGGGCCCCCCACGGGCCGTCCGGGTCCACGGGCCTGAGGACAGGCCTTCCGGGGCAGGTCCCTACCGGCACACCTGGCGGTGAGGTGGGCGGGCTATTGCTCTTCGGTGGGCTCGTGCTGGGGATTGCGAGCGCAGCCTGTGATGCGGGGACGCGTGCCAACAGTCGCCTCGCGAGGGTGAGGAAATGGACAAGCGCCGGATGATCTGGATCTACGAGGTGAGCATGGCCCTCTTGGCCCTCCTTGTGCTCTGGTTACTCACCTTCCCAGAAGAACTCGAATGGGTAGCGTATGTGAACCGGACTGTGTGGGCAATCTTCGCGGGAGATTACGTCGCCCGTCTGCTGCTGGCCAGGGATCGGCGTCAGTTCCTGCGCTCAAACCTCCCGGATCTCATCGCCGTGATGCCCCTCGACGAGTTGCGGATTGTGCGAATGGTGCGCTTGCTACGTCTGGTGCGGCTGGCTCGGGCCGCATCGGTGCTGTGGCGAGTCGGCCGGGACGTTCGGGCCATCGTAGCCCAGAATAGCCTGGGGCATGTCCTGCTGTTCACGGCGGGGATCGTGGTCCTGAGCAGTGGGCTTGTGTGGCTCTTGGATGACAACATCGAGAGTCTGGGTGACGCCCTATGGTGGGGCGTTGCGACGGTAACCACAGTAGGGTACGGTGATGTGGCGCCAACATCGGCTGTGGGCCGCTTGGTGGCGGTCGTCCTGATGCTCGTAGGCATTGGTACCATCGGCTGGGTCACCGGCAGTATAGCCACGTACTTCATTTCGGGAGCAGGGAACGGGAAAAATCCCCATGTGGAATACATTCGGCAACAGTTGGCGCGCTGGGACGAGTTGGAACCCGAACAGCGGCGTCTATTGGCGGCCATGTTGGTGAGCCTGTGCGAAACGCATGGAGGGGGCGGAGGACGGTAGCGCCCGATCCGCCAGCGGGCCTTCCCTGGACCCAGTGTAGAGACTCTCCGCTGAACCCTTTGTTCAACTCTCCCGAGCCGGGCCGCCCCTGCGGGAGGGCACTTGGCTGACCATTGGCCGACCACAAGCCAGTCGGCGCGGAGCAAACGAACGGGGCGACGGCTGAAAGCCGCGCCCCGTCTGAATCCTCGCTGGTGGGCGCTGGAGGACTTGAACCTCCGACCTCCTCTGCGTCAGAGAGGCGCTCTACCTCTGAGCTAAGCGCCCGCGGCAGACACCCTCAGTATACCGGAGTCCCTCCCGGGAGGAAACCGTCCCTGGCCGGGCCGGCCAGGGGCGCGGGCGCTACGACGCCTGCCCCACCAGCGCCCGCAGGCGCAGGGTCACCGGCAGGGCCACGACGACGCCCACCACCGCCTGCACCACGTTGAAGGGGAGCTCGGTGAGGGCCGCCGCCAGGGCCGCGCTGCGGGTGTCCGCGAAGCCCAGGAACCGGAAGAAGAGCGTCTGGGCCAGGAAGTAGCCCAGCACCATCCACGCCCCGCCCACGACGAGCCCGCGCAGGCGGCTGCCCAGCGTGGCCCCGGCCAGGCGGCCCACCAGGTACCCCTCCACCCCCTTGATGATCAGCGTGAAGAGGGCGTAGTGCTGGTACCCGGCGTGCAGGTCCGCCAGGGCCGACCCCAGGCCGCCGGCGAGCATCCCCACCAGCGGGCCGAAGGCGATGGCCGCGATGTAGATCGCCACCTCGCCCAGGTTGAAGTAGCCCTTCGTCGCCGGGATGGGCATCACCGTGTACCGGGTGATGACGAAGACCAGGGCGATGAAGATCCCGGCGGCAGCCAGGTCGCGCGTCCTCACAGGTCCCTCCCTCCTGCCAGGAGCGGGTGTCACGGCGGCCGGCCTCGCCGGCGGGCGACCGCGCCACCCCCACGCCAGGAAAAGCCGGCGGTGACGTGCAACCTAGATTATAGTCCCTGGTAGACGGCGCAGGATGAACGTCCCGGAGGGGGAGGTGCCCATGAGGAGGACGTCGCGAGGCATCGTGCTGGTGGTCCTGCTGGTGGCCGTGCTGGTCGCAGCCGGCTGCCAGCGGCAACAGGCGCAGCAGGCTCCGCCGGCCGGCCCGGCCTCGCCGGCGGCCGGGCAGGTGCCCGACCTGGGCGGCCGCACGCTCCGCGTGGCCACCGACGCCACCTACCCGCCCTTCGAGATGCTGGACCAGAACAAGAACATCATCGGCTTCGACGTCGACCTGATCACCGAGATCTGCAAGCTGGCCAACTGCAAGCCCCAGATCCAGAGCGTGGCCTGGGAGGGCGTGCTGGCCGGCGTCCAGAAGGGCGACTTCGACGTGGCCATCTCCGGCATCACCATCACCGCGGAGCGGGACAAGACCGTCGACTTCACCCAGCCCTACATCGAGGTGGGGCAGCAGGTCCTGGTGCGCCAGGACGAGACGCGCATCCGCGGGGCCGGGGACCTGGCCGACAAGACGGTGGCCGTCCAGATCGGCACCACCAACGACGAGCTGGCCACCCAGATGCAGAAGGAAGGGAAGGTCAAGGAGGTCAAGCGCTACCGCACCTTCGACCTGGCGGTGCAGGCCCTGCTCAACCGGGACGTGGACGCGGTGATCATCGACAGCGTGGCCGCGCTCGGGTACATGGGGACCAACCCCGGGAAGCTGAAGACCGTCGGGGAGAAGCTGACGCGGGACCAGCTGGGGATCGTGGTGCGCGAGGGCAACACGGAGCTGCGCGACGCCTTCAACGCCGCGCTGGACCAGCTCAAGGCCAACGGCACCCTGGCCCAGCTCCAGAAGAAGTGGTTCGAGGAGTGGAAGCCCACGCAGTAGGGGAGGACGGCGGCGCCAGGGGACCGGGGGCAGCGCCCTTCCGGTCCCCTCGCCGCTCCTGGTGAGCCTGGGCCCGGTCGGGACCAGCGAGGCCCGCCGGGCGGGGACCGGGCGGCTCCTCCCCCTCCCGCTCGAGCGCCTCCCCTGGTGGGCCCTGGTGCTGGCCATCGGGGGGATCCTGGTGGCGCTGCGCGTCGCCGGCTCCCCCGTCTACCGCGAGACCCTCGCCTTCCTGGCCGAGGGCGTCCTCCTGACGCTCTACCTCTCCCTGGCCTCCTACGCGCTGGCGCTGGTGGTCGGGCTCGTGGCGGGGCTGGCGCGGGTCTCGCGCAACCCCTGGCTGCACACGCCGGCGATCCTCTACATCGAGGTGGTGCGCGGGGTCCCGCTGCTGGTCTTCCTCCTCTACGTCGCCTTCGTGGCCACCCCGGCCATCGCCGACGCCACGGGGATGCGCTGGTGGCGCGACCCGGTGGTGCGGGCGGTGCTGGCGCTGGGGATCGGCTACGGGGCCTACCTGGCGGAGATCTACCGGGCGGGCATCGAGGCCATCCCGCGGGGCCAGGTGGAGGCGGCGCGCTCGCTGGGCCTCAGCTACGGGCAGACGATGCGCTACGTCGTCCTGCCGCAGGCGCTGCGCATCATCCTGCCGCCGCTCGGCAACGACTTCGTGGCCATGCTGAAGGACTCGTCGCTCGCCTCGGTGATCTCCGTGCAGGAGCTCACCTACTCCGGCAACCTGCTCAACGCGCGGACCTTCCGGGCCTTCGAGACCTACAACATGGTGGCGCTGCTCTACCTGCTCATGACGCTCATGGGCTCGGCCGGCGTGCGCGCGCTGGAGCGCTGGGCCGGCCGGGGCGTGCGCCCCCACCCCTGAGCGGTGCTGCGCTACATCCTCACCCGCCTGGCCCTCACCGTGCCCATGCTGCTGGTGCTGCTCACGGTCGTCTTCGTCATCCTGCGCGTGCTGCCGGGCGACCCGTGCCTGGCGCTGCTGGGCGGGCGGAACGTCACCCTGGAGACCCTGGCACGGTGCCGCGCCCAGCTCGGGCTCGACCGCCCCCTGCTGGTGCAGTACCTGGACTACCTCGGCGACGTGGCCCGGCTGGACTTCGGCACCTCCGTCCGCACCGGGCTCCCGGTGACCCAGGAGCTGCTGCTGCGCTTCCCGGCCACGCTGGAGCTGGCGGTCTTCGGCATGCTCGCCGCCACGGCCATCGGGGTGGGCACGGGCCTCGTGGCCGCGGTCCGCCGGGACCGCCCCGCCGACCACCTGGTGCGCCTGTTCAACATCGCCGCCTTCGCCATGCCGGTCTTCTGGATCGGGCTCGTCCTGCTGATGCTCTTCGCGGTGCGCTGGCGGGTGCTGCCGGCGGGGGGCCGCCTCGACCCGGTGGCCGCCGCCTTCTTCGAGCCGATCACCCACCTCTACACGGTGGACACGCTGCTGCGCGGGGACCTGCGCCTGTTCCTGAGCGCCCTGCGCCACCTGGTGCTCCCGACGCTCACGCTCGGGCTGGTCGTGTCGGGGTTCATCGGGCGGATGACCCGCACGAGCATGCTGGAGGTGCTCGAGCGCGAGTACGTCACCGTGGCCCGGGCCAAGGGGTTGCCCGAGCCGGTGGTGGTCCGCCACCACGCCCTGCGCAACGCCCTCATCCCCATCGTCACGGTGGTGGGGCTCCAGTTCGCCCTGCTGATGGCCGGGGCCATCCTCACCGAGACGGTCTACTCCTGGCCCGGGGTGGCCCGCTACCTGCTGGAGGCGATCTCCTCGCGGGACTTCGCCGCCATCCAGGGCGCCGTGGTCTTCATCGCGCTGTTCATCTCGGCGGTCAACCTGGCGGTGGACGTCCTCTACGCCCGGGTGGACCCGCGCATCCGCTTCTGATGCGCCGGGTCCGCCGCCCGCCGATGCCCCCGCGCCGCCGCGTGCGCCACCCGGTCCTCCGCGGGTACCTGCTCGTGGGCGGCGGGGCCATCGTCGCCCTGGTGGTGCTGATGACGGTGGCCGCCCCCGTCCTGGCCCCCTACGACCCCACGGCCCCGACGGGCACGGACCGCCTCCAGCCCCCGTCGCCGGCCCACCCCATGGGGACGGACCAGCTGCAGCGCGACGTGCTGAGCCGGGTGCTGTACGGGGGGCGGGTCCCGCTCCTGGTGGCGGCGCTCTCGGTGGCCATCTCGCTGACGGCGGGGACGGCGCTCGGGTGGGTGGCCGGGGCCGCCGGCGGCGGGCTGGACCGGGGCCTCTCCCTGGTGATGGACGCGATCTACTCCTTCCCCGCCCTCATCCTGGCCATCGCCATCGTGGCCATGCTGGGCCCGGGGCTGACCAACATGACGGCGGCCATCGCCTTCGTCTACGTCCCGGCCTACTTCCGGGTGGCGCGGGCGCAGGTGCTGGTGGTGCGGGAGCAGGAGTTCGTCGAGGCGGCGCGGGCGGTGGGGGCCTCCGGCAGCCGCGTGCTGCTGCGGCACATCGCCCCCAACACCCTGAGCGCGGTGATGACCGTCCCCTCCTTCAACATCGCCGACGCCATCCTCACCGAGGCGGCGCTGGCCTTCCTGGGCTTCGGGCTGCCGCCCCCCACGCCGGACTGGGGCTTCGACATCCAGAACGGCCAGAAGTTCCTGCAGGCGGGCTACTGGTGGCTCATCACCTTCCCCGGCCTGATGATCATCCTCCTCTCCCTGGGGTTCGGGATGCTGGGGGAAGGGCTGGCCGACCGGCTCAGCCCGCGCCGGCGCCGCGCCGTCGAGTAGGTGGCCGCGCGGCAGGATGCCCCCTGCGCTACACTGAAGTCGCTACCGGGAAGAGCGAGCACAACCACGGGGGGGGTGAGGCATGAGCGCATCACGCCTGTGTGCCGTCCTGCTGGTGGCGGGGCTCGTGGTCGTCCTGGGGGCGCCGGCGTCCCGGGCGCCCGCGGCCACGCCGCGCGACACGCTGGTCCTGGGGACCACCGACAAGATCACCGAGCTCTCTCCGGAGAACTCCTACGACTACTGGACCTGGCACGTCTTCGCGCAGGTCTCCGAGGCGCTGGTGCAGTTCAAGCCCGGGACCACGGACATCGTGGGGCAGCTGGCGGAGTCCTGGCAGGTCTCCGACGACGGGCTCACCTACACCTTCAAGCTGCGCCGCGGCGTGACGTTCACCGACGGGACGCCCTTCGACGCCGCGGCCGTGAAGTTCTCGCTGGAGCGGGCCCTCAAGCTGGACGGCCCCGAGGGCGGCGTCGGGCTGATCAAGAACATCCGTCCGCCCGTCGAGGTCGTCGACGCGACCACGGTGCGCATCCGGCTGCGCGAGCGGGACGCCACCTTCCTGGCGCGCATGACCCACGGAGTGGCGCCCGCGCACGTCTTCAGCCCCCGCTCCACCCCGGCCAACGAGTTCGCCAAGGGGCGCTTCGCCGGCACCGGACCGTACCGCCTGGCCCAGTACGTGCCGGACCAGCGGACGGTCTACGAGGCCTACCGCGGCTACTGGGGCCCCGCCCCGAAGAGCCGTCGGGTCATCACCGTCTTCCTGGCCGACGCCTCGGCGCTGGCCGCCGCCGTCGAGTCGGGACAGGTGGACGTCGGGTTCCGCACCTTCAACCCGGAGGACCTGCGGCGGCTGCAGCAGAGCCCGCGGGTGACCGTCATCCGCGGCCCCAGCCTCTCGGTGCGCTACATCGTCTTCAACGTCACGGTGAAGCCCTTCGACGACGTGCGGATCCGCCGCGCCGTGGCGCTGGCGCTGGACCGCGACCGCATCGTGCGCAACGTCTTCGGCGGCCTCAACACCGCGCTCTACAGCATGGTGCCGCCGGGCCTGTGGAGCCACGTGGAGGCCTTCCCGCGCCGCAACCTGGAGCAGGCCCGGGCGCTGCTGCGCGAGGCCGGCTACAGCCCCGGCCGCAAGCTCGCCCTCACGCTGTGGCTCACCCCGGTCCGCTATGGCAACACCGAGCCGGACGCGGGCGCCGTGGTGAAGCGGGCCATCGAGGAGACGGGGCTGGCCACGGTGGAGATCAAGACGCAGGAGTGGGCCACCTACACCAAGTCGATGGCCGCCGGCCAGTTCGGCATGTTCTTCCTGGGGTGGTTCCCCGACTTCGTCGACCCCGACAACTTCCTGGCCCCCTGGCTCATCGAGTCGCCGGAGAGCCTGGGCACCTTCCTCAACAAGGCCACCAGCGCGCGGGACAAGCAGTACGCGCAGCAGTTCCGCCAGCTCCTCACCGAGGCCAAGCAGACCACCGACCGGGCCCGCCGCACCCAGCTCTACCAGCAGGCCCAGCGGCTGCTGGCCGAGTCGGCCATCCTGGTGCCGATGTGGACGAACAACCTGCAGGCCTTCGCCGTCGCGCAGAAGAACGTCACCGGCATCCAGCTGAGCCCGGACATGCAGTTCCGCACCTGGACGATCGGCAAGCAGTAGGGGACGTGCTAGGGGTCGACCGCCACCAGGCCCTGGACGGCGTGGTCCTGGAAGCGCGCCGGCCAGGGGAGCTCGAGCGCCGTCCACCGCGCTCCCCCGTCGCGCGAGCGGAAGACCCCTCGGTTGTTGGCGGCGTAGACCACCCCGGGCGCCTGCGGGTGGGTGGCCAGCACCGTGATCGTGGTGCGGCGGGCGTCGGGCAGCCCCTCCCGGAGCAGCCCCCACGGGCCCGGGCCCTGCCGCCGGTAGAGGTAGGTGGTCGCCCGCGCGGCCACGTACGCGCTCCCCGGTCCCGCCGCCGCCGAGACCACCACGGTCTCCGGATCCCCGGGGTCGGCCGCCACCCCGAAGAGGTAGCCGTGGCGCAGCCCCTCCTCCGGCGAGCGCCAGGACGCCCCGCCGTCCCGGCTCTCGAAGTAGCCGTCCCCCGCCGCCGAGTAGAGGCGGTCGGGCGCGTGGGGATGGACGGCCAGCGTGTGGGTGTCGTAGGGCCCCCCGCGGACGCGGTCGTGCCAGGTCTCCCCGCCGTCGGCGGAGTGCACCAGGGCCCCGGCCTCGATGGCCACGTAGAGGCGCCCCGGCCGCGCCGGGTCCGGGGCGATCCAGCGGACGTGGTGGGTCTCCGGACGGGGCGGGAAGCTCCAGGTGGGCGCGGAAGGCAGCGCCGCCAGCCCGTGCAGCTCCCGCCAGGTGATCCCGCCGTCGTCGGAGCGGAAGAGGCGGCTCGGCTCGGTGCCCGCGTACACGGGGCCGGGACCGCCGTCGGGCGGAAGGCCCACCGCCACCGAGGTCACGTCGTCCAGCCCGGATGCCGCCGCGCGCGCCCAGGTGCGGCCGCCGTCGGTGCTGCGCCACAGCCCCGCGGCGGTGGCCGCGTAGACCCGCGCCGGATCGTGCGGGTCGGCGGCCACGCCCTGGACCGGCTGCCCGCTGAGGCGCTCCTCGACGGCCCACGCGGACCGCCCCTCCCGGACGACCACCACGGTGTCCTCCATCCCCAGGTAGAGGAGGGCCATCCCCCTACCGTCCTTCCAGGACCTCGGGGTTGACGGGGTTGGGGGGCCGCCGCCCCTCCAGCACCGCCAGCAGGTTCTCCGCGGCCATGAGCGCCATCTGCGTGCGCGTCCGCACCGAGGCGCTGGCGATGTGCGGGGCGACGGTGACGTTGTCGAGCGTGAGGAGCGGGTGGTCCGGGGGGACCGGCTCCACCTCGAAGACGTCCAGGGCCGCCGCCCAGATGACGCCGTCGCGCAGGGCCTCGTAGAGCGCCATGGTGTCGACGATGGGCCCGCGCGCCGTGTTCACCAGCACCGCCGTCGGCTTCATCATCCGCAGCTGCTCCCGCCCGATGAGGTGGCGGGTCTCGGGGGTGAGCGGCGTGTGGATGCTGATGAAGTCGCTCTCGCGCAGCACCTCCTCCAGGGGGCGGTAGACGATGCCCATCTCCCGCTCCAGGTCCTCCCGCCGCACCACGTCGTAGTAGAGGATGCGCATGTCGAAGCCGCGGGCGCGCCGGGCCACGGCGCTGCCGATCCGCCCCAGCCCGACGAGCCCGAGGGTGGCGCCGTGGACGTCCTGCCCGAGGAAGAGCATCGGCTGCCAGGAGCGCCACCGGTGGCTGCGGGTGTAGCGGTCGGCCTCGACCAGGCGCCGCGCCGCCGCCAGGATCATGGCCATGGCGAAGTCGGCCACGGTCTCGGTGAGGACGCCGGGGGTGTTGGTGACGACGACGCCGCGCCGCGTGGCCGCCGCCACGTCCACGTTGTCGAAGCCCACCGCGTAGTTGGCCACCACGCGCAGGCGGGGGGCGCGCGCGAGCAGCTCCTCGTCGATGCGGTCGGTGAGCAGGGCGAGCAGCCCGTCGACGTCGGCCACCTCGCGCAGCAGGACGTCGCGGGGCGGGGGGATCTCGTCCTGCTCCCACAGGCGCATCTCCGTGCGCTCCCGGATGAGGGCCAGGGCGGGCTCGGGGAGCGGCCGCGTGACGTAGACCTTGGGTCGGGCCATCGGACCTCCTCCGTGGTGCCGGTGACGGTCTGGGCGGCAGACCGCCCTGAAGGGGTTTTCACCCTCCGCGCCGCTCCCTCCCCCTGTCCACCGGGACGACCTGCCCGCCTGCCGGCGGGGGTGCCCGCCCGCTCACCGCCCGCCCGCGCCCAGCAGGCGGGAGAGGTCGCGCGGGTCGGTGGCGGCCACGACCACCACGCCGGCCACGGCCGCGGCGGCGATGAGGACGGTGGAGAGCGCGGCGATCACCGGGTCCTGGTGGCGCTGGATGTAGTAGAACATGGCCACCGGCAGCGTGACGTTGTCGGTCTTCACCAGGAAGAGCGAGGTCTCCACCTGGTCCCAGGAGATGATGAAGGCGAAGAAGGCGCTGACGGCCAGCCCCGTGCGGATCTGCGGCAGCGTCACCCGGACGAAGGTCTGCAGCGGCGTCGCCCCCAGGTCCATGGCCGCCTCCTCCAGGACCCGCTCCGCGCTCACCAGGCTGGCGGAGAGGATGGAGATGGCGAACGGCAGCGTCACCATCAGGTGGGCCAGGACGAGGCTGTCCAGCCCGCCGAACCGGCGCAGCAGGATCATGTAGACCATGACGGCCACGCCGAAGGCGATCCGCGGCACGATGAGCGGGGCCAGGAAGACGGCGCGCAGCACCTCCCGGCCGGTGAAGCGGTAGCGCACCAACCCCAGGGCGGCCAGGGTCCCCAGCGCGAGGCTGCCGGCCGTGGCCGCCAGCGCGACGAGCAGGGAGTTCAGCGCCGCCCGCAGCAGGTCGTGCTGGGCCAGGAGGCGCTCGAACCAGCGCAGGGAGAATCCTGGCGGCGGGAAGACGGCGTAGGAGACGCTGCTGAAGGCGTAGGCGAAGACGAAGAGGATGGGCGCCAGCGTGAAGAGCAGGACCGCGCCCAGCCAGAGGAAGAGCGCCGCCGCGACGGGGTCGCACCGGCCGCGGGCCCCCCGGGCGGGGTCGGAGGCGCGCCCGCCCACCGGGCCCTTCACGCGCGGTCCACCTCCGCCCGCGCGTAGACGAACCCCAGCCACCGGTTGCTGGCGACCAGGATCGCCACGGCCAGCGCGAGGAGCACGAAGGCGGTCACCGAGGCGAAGCTCAGGTCCACCGCCTCCATGTCCCGGTAGATCAGCCCGCTCAACACCTGCACCTTGCCGCCCCCCATGAGGAAGGGGGTGACGAAGGCGCTGACGGTGAGGGTGAAGACGATCTGCGCCCCCGCGACGACCCCCGGCAGGGTGAGCGGCAGCGTCACCCGGCGGAACGTCTGCCAGCGGGTGGCCCCCAGGTCCATGGCCGCCTCCTTCAATTCCGGCGCCAGCTGGCCGACGACGCTCAGGATCGGGAAGACCATGAAGGGAAGCAGGATGTGGACCATGGCGATGACCACGCCGCGCAGGTTGAAGATGAGGGGCACCGGCTCGGTGGCCAGGCCCAGCCGGAGGAGCAGCCAGTTCACCGCTCCCTCGCGCCCCAGCAGCAGGAGCCACCCGTAGGTGCGCACGACGACGCTGACCAGGATCGGGGCGAAGAGGACCAGGTAGGCGGCCAGCAGCAGGGCGGACCGGCGGATCTTGCTCATGGCGTAGGCGGCCGGGTAGCCGAGGAGGAGCGTCCCCGCCGTCACGAGCCCCCCCAGCCAGACCGTCGTGGCGACGACGCTCCAGTAGTACCGGTCCCCGAGGAAGCGGGTCCACGCCTCCAGGGTGAGGCGCGGCGGCCCTGCGGCCAGGAAGGGGTAGACGCTCATCACCAGCAGGATGGCCATGGCCACCCAGAAGACGGCGCCGGTGAGGAGGAGGGCCGGCGCCAGGAGGGCGGCGTGCACGTGGCGCGCGCGCCAGCGCCGCCAGGGCCGCGCGGCCGGCCGGGGGAGCGCGAGCGTCACTCCCGCAGCACCACCCCGTGCGCCGCGGCCCAGCCCACCGGCGTGGGCGTCCCCGGGTGGAGGCCGCCCGCGGCGTCCCCGGGCAGCTCCGCCATCACCGTGACCCCGTCCGCCAGGCCGACCCGGCACCGCACCACCGAGCCCATGAAGGTGCGCTCCCGCACCACCCCGTCCCAGCGGTTCTCGCAGGCCAGGGCGGCCGGCCCGACCTTCACGTGCTCGGGGCGCACCGCCACCGTCACGGGCTGCTGCACCTCGAGGGGCGCGTCGGCCCGCGCCCGCACCCGCAGCGGGCCGACCGCGACCGCGGCGGTGCCGTCCCCGCTGCCCACGACCCGTCCGTCGAGGAGGTTGGCCTCGCCGATGAACGTGGCCACGAAGCGGGTGCGCGGGCGCGTGTAGATCTCCTCGGGCGTGCCCACCTGCACGACCCGGCCGTCGGCCATGACGGCGATGCGGTCGGCCATGGCCAGCGCCTCGCCCTGGTCGTGGGTGACGTAGACGAAGGTCGTCCCCACGCGGTGCTGGAGGGCCTTGAGCTCGGCCTGCATGGCCTGGCGCAGCTTGAGGTCCAGGCTGCCGAGCGGCTCGTCCAGCAGCAGGACGGCCGGCTCGTTCACCAGGGCGCGGGCGATGGCCACGCGCTGCTGCTGCCCGCCGGAGAGCTGGTGGATCAGCCGCCGCTCGAACCCGGGCAGCGCCACCAGCTCGAGGACCCGGCGCACCCGCGCCGTCACCTCGGCCGGCGGCAGGCGCCGCAGGCGCAACCCGAAGGCGACGTTCTCGAAGACGTCCAGGTGGGGGAAGAGGGCGAGCTGCTGGAAGACCATGTTCGTGGCGCGGCGGTAGGGCGGGACGTCGGTGACGTCCCGCCCCTGCAGGAGGACCCGGCCGCTGGTGGGGACCTCGAACCCGCCGATGAGGCGGAGCGTGGTGGTCTTGCCGCACCCGGAGGGCCCGAGGAGGGCGAAGAACTCCCCCCGGGCGATGCGCAGCGACACCCCCTGCACCGCCGGGACGGACCCGAAGCGCTTGGTGACGTCGACGAGCTCGACGTCGGGCGCCTGGGCCGGCCCCTGGGCCCCTAGCGGCGCATCCGCGCCACGACCTCTTTGTCCCACCGTTCCCGCCACCGCGCTTCGTTGGCCGCGATCGTCGCCCAGTCGAGGTTGATGGCCCGGGCGATCTCCTTCGGATCGTACATCGGCAGGGCCCGCAGGCTGGGGGGCGCCACCTGGTGGCGGGTGGTGGGGACGAAGAGGGTCAGGACCGCCCACCGCGCCAGCCAGCGGTCCGAGAGGATGAGGTTGATCACCTCCTCGGCGATGCGCTTCTGGGCCGGCGTCACCCCCTTGACGATGACCAGGAAGAGCGGGAAGGAGATCATCCCCTCCCGGGGGATGACGAAGTCCACCGGCGCCCCCTCGTTCTTCCAGGTGAGGACGTTGCCGCCGAACATCGCCGCCAGGTGGGCGTCGCCCCGCACCACCAGGTCGCGCGTCTCGATGTTGCTGTTGGCGAAGGCCACGAACTGGTCGGCGTGCTCGGCCCAGAGCCGGAAGCCCGGCTCGATGTTGCGCTCGCTCCCGCCGTTGAGCCGGGCCGCGATGACCAGCCCGTTGGCGTACCAGGCGTACTTGATGGAGGTCAGCTTGCCCTTGAAGCGCGGGTGCCACATGTCCGTCCAGGAGGTGGGGGGCTCCTTCACCAGGCGGGTGTTGTACATCAGCCCGACCGGGGCGATGGAGAAGCCCACGCCGCGGTGCTGGGGCCGGTAGAAGTCGGGGACGATGTTCCGCAGGTTGGGGACGTTGGCCGGGTCGATGGACTCCCACATGTCGTCCACGTCCCCCTGGTAGGTGAACTGGGTGTTGCTGTAGCCGAAGTGCACGAGCGGCTGGTTGGGGGTGAGCTTCCGGGCGCTGACCATCTTGGGGTAGACCTCGAAGTTCTGCCCCTCCATGACGTCGATCTGCACGCCCGGGTGGGTGCGCATGTAGAAGCGCGCCACCTCGTGCGCCACCACCGGCAGGTTGAGCCCCGACCAGACGAAGAGGGTCAGGCGCTCGCGGCCGCCGGCATAGGCGAGCCGGCGGGCCAGGCCCAGCGTCGTCGCGCCCACCTGGGCCAGGGCGAAGAGCCCGAAGCCCGCTTCCGCCAGGCGCCGGACGAACTCGCGCCGCGTCAGGTCGGCGGCCGGCGGGGCCGCCCCGCGGCCGTCCCGACCGTGCTGCGCCTCACCGTGCCGTTCGTCATCCATCGTGTCTGATCACCTCCGCCCGCTCCAGGTCCCCCAGCATGAAGGCGTAGTCGCCGGGGTTGACCCGTGTGATGCCCACGCGCAGGAGCAGCAGGACGCTGCGCTGGAACGGCGCCCGCAGCGTCTCCAGCGTCTCGAACGTGTACGGGCTCACCACCGTCCCGAGGGCGTGCCCCTCCGGGAGCACCGCGCCCAGCTGGTCGAGGGTGACCGCCGAGTGCAGCAGGCCCCCGTGGCCCGGGCGCAGCGCCACCACGGTGGGGACGACCCACTGCTCGGGCGGGCGCTCCGGCCGGCCGTCGAGCATGCCGAGGTGCCGCATGACGTTCAGGACGCCGCGCACCCCCAGCTCGACGTAGGCCTCGTCCCGCCAGTACCCGCCGCCGAGCTCGGCCACGAGGGCCGTCTTGCCCTGGGCAGCGGCCACCGCCGCCAGCGTCCCCTGGTAGCCGTCCACCGGCCGCACCACCCGCTGCCCGAAGGCCAGCGCCGCCTCCAGGCCGCGCAGGCTGATGGTGTAGTCCACCACCGGGTGGGTGCCGCCGGCGTGCAGGTCGACGAGGTGGTCCACCGTGTCGAGGAAGCCCTCCACCAGCCGGTGGGCGAGCCGGGCCACCAGGTCGCCCTGCGGGTCGCCGGGGAAGACCCGGTTGAGGTTGGCCACCTCGACCGCCAGCGGCGTGCCGCGGGTGAGGGCTTCCATGGCCAGGGGGTTGGCCACCGGCACCGCCCGGACCGTCCCCCGGAAGGGCGTCCGCTCCAGGCGGTCGAGCAGGCGGCGGACCACCTCGATGCCGACGATCTCATCGCCGTGGATGGCGGCCGTCACGCCCAGGGCGGGCCCGGCGCCCGTGCCCCGGACCGTCCAGACCGGGACGCGCAGGAGCATCCCGCTGGCGAGCCGGCTCACCTCCAACCACGCCACCGTGCGCCCGGGCATCCCCTCGTTCGCGCCCACCGCCCGCCGCCCTCCGTCAGCGCCCCAGGAGCCGGCGCAGGTCGGCGCCGCGCGCCAGGACCAGGCCCGCCGCCACCAGGGCCGCGGCGAACCCGATCAGCACCGTGGAGAGCGCGGCGATCGTCGGGTCCTGCCACTTCTCCATGTAGAGGAACATCTCGACCGGCAGCGTGTTGTTGGCGCCGCGGGTCAGGAAGATCGAGCTCTCCACCTGGTCGAAGGAGACGATGAAGGCGAGCACGGCGCTCACCGCCACCCCCGGCCGGATCTGCGGCAGGACGATGCGCCACAGCACCGTCGCCACCCCCGCGCCCAGGTCCTGGGCCGCCTCCTCCACCGAGGGGTCCAGCCCCACCAGGTTCGCGGCCAGGATCGTCACGACGAAGGGGAGCACGACGACGGTGTGGGCCAGGACGAGCGGGCCCACGCCCCCCTCCAGCCCCAGGCGGGCGAAGAAGATGAACCACCCCACCCCGAGCACGATCTTCGGCATGACGATGGGCGAGAGGAGGAACGCGCGCAGCAGGTCGCGGCCGGGGACGCGCGCCCGCACCAGCACGACGGCGGCGGGCAGCCCCACGGCCAGGGCCAGCGCGGTGGCGCACACCCCGATCCCCACGCTGCGCAGGAAGGCGCCCCGGAACGCCTCCTGGGCGAGGAGGTGTCCGTACCAGCGCAGCGACAGCCCCGGCGGCGGGAAGACCCCGTAGGCGACGCTGCTGAAGGAGTAGACCACCACGATCGCGAGCGGCAGGAGGACGAACCCGACGCCCAGGGCCAGGCCCGCCCGGAGCACCAGCGTGCGCACCGCCTCGGCGCGCTCCTCCCGGGCCGCCGCCCGCAGGTCCTGCACGAGCACGCCCATCCCCGGTGCCTCCCGGCCCTCACACGCTCGGCAGCCGTCGCAGCAGGCCGTTGAGCGTCCAGACGGCGGCGAGGGACAGGACGAGCAGGGTGAGGCCGGCCACGGCGCCCAGCGGCCAGTTGATCTCCACCGTGCTCTGGTAGACCACGAGCGGCAGGACCTGGACGCGCCCCCCGCCCAGCAGCTGCGGCGTCACGAAGCTGCTGAGGGCCAGCGTGAAGCAGATCAACGCCGCGGCGACAACCCCCGGCATGGTCAGGGGCAGCGTGAGGTGCGTGAAGGTCGCCCAGGGGCCGGCGCCCAGGTCGCGGGCGGCGTCCTTCAGCGTGGTGTCCAGCCGGACCAGCACGCTGTAGATGGGGAAGACGGCAAACGGCAGCAGGATGTGCGTCAGGCTGACCACCACGCCGCGCAGGTTGAACAGCAGCGGCAGGGGTGCGTCGATGAGGCCCGACGCGCGCAGCGCCGTGTTCACCAGGCCCCGGGTGGCCAGGAGGATGAACCACCCGTACGTCCGGACGACCACACTGACCACCAGCGGCGAGAAGAGGAGGAGCGCCACCGCCGCGCGGCTGCCCGGGCGGCGCACCCGGGTGTGGAGCGCGTAGGCGAGCGGGTAGCCCAGCAGCAGGGCCAGCCCCGTGACCAGGACGGCCAGGCGGAGAGACTGGCCGATGACCCGGTAGGCGAACGGGTCGGTGAAGAACGCCGCGTAGGTCTCCCACGTCCAGCCGGGGAGGATCCGCCCGGCCTCGAAGCGATGGAAGCCATTCACCAGGTAGACGCCCAGCGGCACGGCGTAGAGCCCCAGCATGACGAGCAGCGCCGGGGCGAGGAACGCCAGCGCCAGGGGCCCCTGGAGCCTCATCGCGCGCCTGCCACCCCTCCCGCCTCAGGCCCTCACGGCCGCAAGACCGCCTCGGCCCCTCACGGCCGGAAGGCGATGAAGCTCAGGATGTCGCCGGTGGCCACCGCCTGGGTCCCCAGCAGCGGCCAGGCGAGGATCCAGCCGTCCCGCGGGCTGCGGACCTCCTCCACCACGTCCCCCCAGGGGTTCCGGATCAGCCCGATGACCTCGCCCTCGCGCACCGCCGTCCCCGGGTCCCGCAGCGGGTGGACCAGCCCGCCCCGGTTGGCGGTGAGCTCGATCCGGGAGAGGGGGCCGGGGATCACCGGGACGTCCACCTGCGGCTCCGGCGCGCCGTCGAGCATCCCCAGGTGGCGCATGACGTTGAGCGTGCCGCGCACGCCGGTCTGGAGCGAGCGCGGGTCCACGCGCCGCCAGGCCAGCAGCTCCAGCACCAGGCAGGGCTTCCCCCACCCCTGCACCATGTCGGTGAAGGTTCCGGTGCGGTGGCGCTCGTGCACGGGGGCCATCTCGATGGTGGTGATCCCGAACGCTTCCGCCAGGGCGCGGCTGCGCCGCCAGAGCGCCTCGTCGCCGGGGTGGCGGATGATGCTGAACTCCATCGCCGGCGTGGGGTTGGCGTGGAAGTCCAGGTAGGCGTCGCACCCCGCCGCCAGCCGGGCGATGAGGGCGGCGAGCCGGTGGCTGAGGAGCATCTCGGGATCGCCGGGGAAGACGCGGTTGAGGTTGTAGCCGTCCTGGGGGGTGAGCATCTGGTGCTGGTGGAAGCTGAAGGGGTTGAGCAGCGGGGCGGCCACGACCGCGCCCCGCAGCCGGGCGGGGTCGACCGCCTCCCGCACGACCCGCCGGATGACCTCCATACCCGGGACCTCCGTGCCGTGGAGGCCCGCGCCCAGCCAGAGAACCGGCCCGTCGTCGGCGCCGTTGAGCACCAGGAGCGGCAACCGCACCGGGGTGCCGTCCGGCAGCTCGCCGGCCACGACGTCCCCCAGGGCGCGCGTGCCCGGCAGGGCCGCGACGCCGCCCACGTCCAGCGTGCGCCTCATCCCCTTCCCTCCCTCAGGGCGGCGGGCACCGCCACCTCGGACCGGGTCAGGGCGGCGGCGCGCCCGGGGGCCCGACCCGCCGCCTCCGCCGCCGCTCCCGCCTCATCGTCCGGCGGCACCGTCACCGCCTGCGCCGGGTCCCACGTGGCCCACACCTCGTCGCCGGGGGCGTGGAGCGGCATCCCGGCCACGTAGGGCAGGGTCGCCTGCAGCCGCAGCGGCCCGACGTGCAGCCGGTACCGCACGACGTGCCCGCTGAACGCCCGGTCCTCCACGCGGCCGCGCAGCGCGCCGCCGCCGACCGGCGGCCGCGACTCCACCCGCACGCGCTCGGGGCGCAGGCACAGCGTCGCCCGCCGCCCCGCCGCCTCCCACCCGCCGCGGCGGCCCTGGACGCGCACCCCGTCGACGCGCAGCGTCACCCACGTCGGCCCCAGCGCCTCCACGACACCGTCCAGGAGGTTGGCATCCCCGATGAAGCCGGCGACGAAGCGCGTGCGGGGGCGCTCGTAGATCTCCAGGGGGTCGCCCACCTGGTAGAGGCGACCGCCGGCCATGACCCCGACGCGGTCGCTCATCGCCAGCGCCTCGCCCTGGTCGTGGGTGACGTAGATGAAGGTCGTGCCCACCTCGCGCTGCAGGCGCTTGAGCTCCTCCTGCATCTGCAGGCGCAGCTTGAGGTCGAGCGAGCTGAGGGGTTCGTCCAGGAGGAGGACGCGCGGGCGGGTCACCAGGGCGCGGGCCAGCGCCACGCGCTGCTGCTGACCGCCGGAGAGTTCCGTTACCCGGCGGGGCCCCAGCCCCTCCAGGCGCACGAGCTCCAGCGCCTCGCCCACCCGCCGCCGCACCTCCCGCTCGGGGACCCGCCGCATCCGCAGGCCAAAGGCGACGTTCTCGAAGACCGTGTAGTGGGGGAAGAGGGCCAGGCGCTGGAAGACCATGTTGGTCTCCCGGCGGTTGGGCGGGGTCCGGCCCATGGGCCGGCCGCCGATGCAGACCTCGCCGGCGTCGGGCAGCTCGAACCCGCCGATGAGGCGCAGGGTGGTCGTCTTGCCGCACCCGGAGGGCCCCAGCAGGGAGAAGAACTCCCCCTCGGCCACGGCGAACGAGACTTCACACACGGCCACCAGGGCGCCGAAGCGCTTGGTCACCCCCTGCACCTCGACGGCCGGGACTCCTGCTCCCTGTGCGTCCACGCCTGCCTCCCCGCCGCGCCCCCGGGCGCGGCGCCCTGCCTCCGCCGGGCCTACAGCCGGGACTTCACCTCGCGCTCCCAGCGCTGCCGCCACACGCTGGCCTGCTGCGCCATGGTCGCCCAGTCGAGCCAGATGGCCGTGTCGAGCAGGCGGGGGTTGAGGATCTTCTCCACGGTCGGCGACAGCGGCGCCCCGGGGATCGCCGGGATGCTGTAGGTCAGCCGGGCGTAGCGGGCGTTGTGCTCGGTGGTGAGCAGCTCGTTGATGATCTCCTCGGCCACCCGCACCTGCTCGGGGGTGCTGCCCTTGACGATCTGGAGGTAGATGGGGAAGGCGATCACGCCCTCCTTGGGGTTGACGAAGCCGAGCGGGGCCCCCTCCGCCGCCCAGAAGGCCCAGATGCTGGTGAACCAGGGGGCCAGCAGGGCCTCGCCGCTCACCAGCATGTTCTTCAGCTGGTCGTTGCTGGTCACCAGGGCGCGGATGTTCTTGGCGTTCTCGGCCCAGATCCGGAACCCGGGGTCGATGTTCCGCTCGGAGCCGCCGTTGAGCCGCGCCGCCAGCACCAGGGGGAAGAAGTTGTTGTCGAAGAAGGTGACCTTGCCCCGCCACTTCGGGTCCCACAGGGCGGTCCACGAGTCGGGCGGGTCCTTGACCAGGTCCTTGTTGTACATGAGCCCGAGGGCGCTGATCCCGTAGCCGATGCCCCGGTTCCCGGGGCGCCGCAGGCTGGCGTGCACCGCCCGCATGTTGGGGATGCGGGCCGGGTCGAGCGGCAGCCACATGTCGTCCACGTCCCCGCGGTTGCTGGCGTCGACGTTGAAGTAGCCGAAGTGGATCAGCGGGTTGTTGGGGTTGGCCTGCTTGGCCGCCACCATGCGCGGGTAGGTCACCGTGTTGTTGGACTCCCAGAACTCCACCTCGACGTGCGGGTGGGTCCGCACGTAGCGGGCGACCACCTCGCGGGGGACCACGCCCTGGTTGGCGCCGGCCCAGATGAACATCGTGAGCCGCACGCGGGGCGCCGCGACCGCCGCCGGCAGGAGCAGGAGACCGAGGAGGAGGGCGCCGACCAGGCACACCGCGCCTCCCCGCCAGACGGTGGATGTGACTCTTGCCATTGCTCGTCCCTCCCTCTCCGGGGGCCGGCGGTCCGGCCGCCCGTCTACCTGCCTGCGGTGCCGACGGCCTCCGGCCGGTAGCCGAGCCGGGCCGACAGGCGGTCGCCGGCGCGCCGGAGGGCCTCGCGCACCACCGCCATGCGCTCGGCGCTCCAGGCGCCGGTCGACCCCGAGCTGCTCAGGGCGGCCACGACGCGCCCGCGGTGGTCGCGGACGGGGGCGGCCAGGCAGCGGGCGCCCTGCACCGTCTCCTCGTCGTCGAGGGCGTAGCCGAGCCGGCGCACCGCTGCCAGGTGCTCCAGGAAGCGCCGCGGCGAGGTGATCGTGCGCGGGGTCAGCCGGGTCATCCCGTGCTGACCGAGGAGCCGCCGCACCTCCTCGTCGGGCAGGCCGGCGGCCAGCACCTTGCCGAGCGCCGTGCTGTGGAGCGGGGCCCGGCGGCCGATGTGCAGGAAGAGGCGCGGGGCGTCCACCCCGCGCACCTGCTCCAGGAGCACCACCTCGCCGTCCTGCAGGGTGGCCAGGGAGATCGCCTCGCCGGTCTCCCGCACGTACGCGTGCAGGACCGCCGCGGCCTCCCGCGTCAGGTCGGTCTGCTGCAGGACGTCGGCGGCGAAGGCCACCGTGCGCGGACCGATCCGGTAGCGCCGCGTCTCCGGCTCCTGCTCCACGACGCCCAGGCGGACCAGGGTGGCCAGCAGGCGGTGGGCCGTACTGGGCGGGAGCCCGCCGCGGCGGGCCAACGTGGAGAGGGGCTGCGGGCCGTCGCCGGAGGCGAGGAGCAGGAGGAGGCGGACGCCCTTCTCCAGGGCGCGCGCGCCGTTCAGTCCCGGGGCCGGGTGTCCATTTCGCATAGCGGAAGAGGATTCTAAATTTGGGGTATAGTAGCGAACCGCGCGGAGCTCGTCAAACGGTGCGTGAGCCGACCCGACGCGGCGTGAGGGCGCGGGTCGGCGGGGCTACTCCTGCTCGCGCGAGAGGGGGTGCTCCCGGAGGCGCCGGACGACTACTTCCAGCAGGCGCACCGCCAGGTCGGGGTGCTCCTTCAGCAGCGCGCGGAAGTCCCAGCGGACCAGCTGCAGGCAGCGGGTGCGCTCCCGCGCCGTGACCGTGGCCGTGCGGGCGCGCTCCTCCATGAGGGCCATCTCTCCGAAGAACTCCCCTGGCCCCAGCTCCCGGATGCGGTGGCCGTCGTGGGTGACCTCGACCCGCCCGTCGGCGATGAGGTAGAACCCCATCCCCGGGTCGCCCTGGCGCACGATGACGGTGCCGGGCTCGTAGACCCGCTCCTTCACCGAGCGGGCGATGAGACCCAGCTCCTCCGCGGTGAGCCCGGCGAAGAGCGGGACCTTCCGCAGCGACGCCACGTAGGCGGCCGTGTCGCTCACGCGCACCCTCCCCGGCCCCACCGCCGGGCGCCTGCGACGTCCGGCCCCGGCGGGACCGTTCGCGACATTCGGCGGGTCCGCCAGGCGCCCCTGCCGGCCGCCTGGTGGCGCGTGCCTCCTACCCCTCGCCGTCGAGCCAGACCGTCTTCTCCGCCGCGGGCGTGCGCCGCTTCTGGGGGACGTCGGCGGGGTAGCCGACGTAGAGCACGCCGGTGATGCGCCGGTCCGCCGGCAGGCCCAGCAGCTCCCGCAGCGGCGGGTAGTCGCGCAGCGGGCCCGTCCGGAAGTAGCTGCCCACGCCCTCGCTCCACAGCCCCAGCATCAGCGCGTACGTCGCCGCGAAGGTGGCCCAGAAGTCCTCCTCGCGCACCTCGGGGTCCTCGGCCACGTGCGCGGTGACGACGATCACGAGGGGCGTGGCCAGCGTGTCCGCGTAGAGCTTCTCCAGCGCCGGCTGGGCCTCCGGGGCGTCGGGGGTGGGCAGGGAGGCGCGCCGGAAGTCGCGGCGGATCTCGGCGAAGCGGCGCTTGGCCGCGCCCTGCAGGACGAAGAACTGCCAGGGCTCGGTGAGGCGGTGGTTCGGCACCCACACCGCGGCGTCCAGCGCCCGCTCCACCACCTCGCGGGGGACGGGGTCGGGGCGCAGGCGGGCGATGCTGCGGCGGGTGCGGATCGCCTCCAGGACGGACATCGAGGCCACGGGCATCCCTCCTTCCGGTGCCGGGATCGGGTGTGTCCGGCGGATGTGGGCGTCCCGACCCGCCGTGGGCGGCACGCACGACCACCGCCGCCACCCTGGACGAGGCCGGAACGGGCCGCCTCGGGCATTCTACAGGATTCCCGGAGCGTCAGCGCCCCAGGGCGGCGTAGATCCGCCGGCTCTGCAAGACCCGGTAGACGTACCCGCGGGTCTCCCGGATGGGGATGGTCTCGAGCGCAGCGGGGAGGTCGTCCAGCGGGAGGGTACGGGCCCATCGCGCCGCCGTCCCCGGCCCCGCGTTGTAGGCGACCAGCGCCAGCACCTCGTTCCCGCGGAAGCGGCGGAGCTGGCGGGCCAGGTAGGCGGCGCCGAGGCGCAGGTTCACCGCCGGGCGCACCAGCTCGCCCACCGGGAGCGGACGGCCGGCCAGGCCTGCGGCCGTGCCCGGCAGGACCTGGGTGAGGCCCACCGCGCCCGCCGGCGAAACCGCCTGCGCGTCGAAGCGGCTCTCCTCGCGGACGAGCGCGAAGAGCAGCGCCTCGGGGACGCCGGCCCGGCGCGCCTCCTGCACCACCGCCTGCGCATAGGGCCGCGGATAGGCCAGGTGGAGGGCGGCGGGCTCGTCGAGGAGGAGCTCCTCGGCGATGCGGATGGCCTCGGGGTGGCGGCCGGCGGCGTGCAGGGCGGTGGTCTCGGTCGCCCGGTCCCCCGCCCAGGCGGCGGCTTCCGCCGCCTCACCGTAGGCCCGCGCCTCCAGGAGGGCGCGGGCCAGCGCCGCGCGCCCGGCCCTGCCCGCAGGGGGGCCCGCGGAGCTGTCGGGCAGCGCGCCCGGCGGCACCAGCGTCGTGCCCAGCCCCAGACGCTCCCTGGCCAGCGCCGCGTAGAGGCTCCAGGGCGGGGACTGTGCGGCGGTTCGGAGGAGCCGGATGCGTTCGCTGCGGTCGGGTGTGGTCCGCGCGGCCCAGTAGAGCGCGGCCGCCGCCCGGGCCACGCGCGGCTCGGTCTGCGCGGCCTGGACCCAGCGGGCCCGCGCCGCCTCCCGCCGCCCCGCGCGCCAGGCCACCCACCCGAGGCGCCAGCGCGCCTCCTCGACGTTCGGGCCTTCCCGCGCCTGCACGGCGACATGCAGCCACCGCTCGGCACGGGTGAAGTCCCCGCGCCGCTCCGCCACCAGCGCGAGGTCGAGGGCGATGCGCGCGGCCTGGCGCGCGTCGCGACGCTGCAGCCCTTCGGCGACCTGTGCGGCCCCGGCCTCGTCGCCGCTGCGCAGCAGCGCGCGCGCCTGCCAGTAGGGTGCCGTGCCCGGGTCCATGCCCAGGCGACCGGCCAGCACCACGGCACGGGCGATCGCCCCGGCGGCCGCGCGCGGGTCCGCGCCGAGGTGCAGCACTCCCCAGACGAACCACGCCTGGGCCGCTGCGGCCGGCGCGCGTGGCGGGCGGCGCACGGCACGGACGATGGCCGTGCGCGCCTCGGCGAAGCTCCCCCGTCCCCACAGCCACACCGCCCGCGCCAGGTACGCCTCCGCGGGCAGGTCGGCGGGGCGCGGCGGACGCCCCAGCCAGGCGGTGGCGGCCCGGCGGGCCTGAGGGGCGCGGGCCTGCTCGGGGAATCCCCATCCGGCCACCATCGCCGCCCGCGCCGCCGCACGCCGGTCCGGCCCCCGGAGGGCAGAGGCCAGCAGCCACCACGCCTCCGCCAGGTCACCCCGCTCCGGCGCGCGAGCCAGCGCGGTGTCCACGACGAGCGGGTAGTACTCGGGACGCGCCACCTCCGCCCGCAGCCCTGCGGCGGCCTCCGCGGTCCGCCCCAGCCGCAGCCGGGCCTCCGCCAGGCGCAGGCGGGCGTGACGCTGCAGCGCGGCAGGAGCCTGGTCCCGCGCCACCGCCGCCAGGTCCTCCGCTCCACCGCGGACGTCGCCCACGGCCAGCCGGGCCCTCCCGCGGTGGAACCGCGCATAGGGCACCATCGCGCCCGCGCGCACGAGCCCGTCGAAGGCGGCGAGCGCGGCCTGCCACTCGCCGCGCACCGCCGCCTCCAGGCCCCGGGCGTACGTGGCGGCGGGCTCTCCGTCTGTCTGCGGGCCTGCGGCCGCGCCGCAGCGGGCCGATGGAGGGGCAGAGACCAGCTGGAGCAGGAGCAGGCAGGCGAGCGGAAGCCGCAGGCGCGACGTCACCGTGGACCGGTCAGGTGCGGTCGAGGGCGACGACCGTCTCCACGTGGTAGGTCTGCGGGAAGAGATCGACCGGCTGGACGGCGGCGATGCGGTAGCCGAAGGCGGCCAGTTCCCGCAGGTCGGGCGCGAGCGTGGTGGGGTTGCAGGAGACGTAGACGACGCGCAGGACGCCTGCCCGGCCGATCTTGCGCATCACCCTGGCGCCGGCCCCCGCCCGCGGCGGGTCGAGCACGATGACCTGGGGCGTGCCGAGCTGCTCCAGCAGGGCCGGCAGGACCAGGCGCACGTCCCCGGCGTGGAAGGTGGCGTTGCCGATGCCGTTGTGGGCCGCGTTCTGGCGGGCCGCCTCCACCGCCGCCGAGGCCACCTCCACCCCCGCCGCATGCCGGGCCAGGCGCGCCAGCGCCAGCGTGAAGGTGCCCACCCCGCAGTACAGGTCGAAGACCAGGCCGCCCCGCGCCGGCTCGGCGAAGCGCAGGACCAGGTCGGTGAGCCGCTCCGCCCCCCAGGTGCTGGTCTGGAAGAAGGTCTCCGGGCCGATGCGGAAGGTGAGCTCCCCCACCCGCTCGGCGATGGCCTCGCGGCCGTGCAGGACCTCCACCGCCTCGAGCGGGGCGCCGTCGGAGGGGGCGTCGCTGGTCCCCCGCACGACGCTGACGACGCTCGGGTCGGTGGCCACCATCCGCTCGGCAAAGGCCTGCGCCTGCGGGAAGGGACCGCTGCGCGTGACCAGCACCACCATGGTCTCCCCGGTCCGGCGCCCCTCGCGGACCACCAAGCGGCGCAGGAACCCCTGGCGCGTGCGCGGGTCGTACAGGCTCAGCCCGTGCTCCAGCGCGAAGGCCCGGGCGGCGTGTACCAGGGCGACGGCGCGCGGGGACTGGAGGAAGCAGGTCTGCAGGGAGACGATGCGGTCCCAGGCCCCGTGCCGGTGGAGGCCGAGGACGCCGTCCGGGTGGAAGCTGAACTCCATCTTGTTGCGGTAGTACCAGGGCTCGGGCGGGGTGAGGATGGGCGCCACGGGGACGTCGCCGAAGCCGCCGAGGTGCGCCAGGGACTCGCGCACGATGGCCGCCTTGGCCTGGGCCTGGGCGGGATAGGCCACGTGCTGCCAGCGACACCCGCCGCAGTCGTCCCGGACGTGGGGGCAGCGCGGCTCGATCCGCGCCGGGGAGGCGGCCTCCACCGCCGCCACCACGGCCTCGGCGTGGCGGCGGCGCACGCGGCGGATGCGGGCGCGCACGGTCTCCTCGGGGGCGGCCCCCTCGACGAAGACGACAAAGCCGTCCAGCCGCCCCACCCCGGCGCCGCCGTAGGCGAGGCGGTCGACCCGCACCACCACCTCCTCGCCCGGGGCCGGGGGGCGGGCGGGTCGGGCCGGCGCCACGCCGCGACCGGGCCGGGCCAGCGCTACTGCGCCGCGGCCGGGCCCTCGAAGAGGCGCAGCCGCGTCCAGGTCATGTACCGGTCCGCCATCACCGCCAGCGGCTTGCGGACGAGCGGGAACTCCTCGGCCAAGCGGTCGAGGACGCGGTCCAGCCGCAGCGCGCGCGCCACGCTGTGGGCGGCGGCCAGCCGGTAGAAGCGCCGCCCCTCCTCCTCGTACTCCTCCAGGCCCCGCAGCCGCCGCTCGTCCATCCACAGCCCCAGCGCCTGCGCCCCGGTGCGCACCGCCCCACGGGTGACGTGGTCGGCGAAGATCCCGGAGGTGAAGAGGGCGATGTCGGCGATGCGCTTGTACAGGGGGAAGCGCGCCTCCTCGTCCAGCAGCGCGGCCAGCTCGATCATGTCGTCGATGCTGAGCGTGCTGAGCCGCCGCCGCTCCATCCGTCCGGCCCGCCGGCGCAGGACCGTGATGGTCTCGGTGCGGACGAAGGAGGCGAGCATGTCCACCAGGTAGTCCAGCAGCCGCCGGTCGGCCAGGACGCTGCGCACGGCCCCCGCGTCGAAGACCGGCACGCGCTCGGTCAGGCCCAGCCGCTCCAGGGTGTAGCGCTGCTGCTCCAGGTCGCGGCGGACCTGGCGCAGGAGGATGCCGAAGAGCAGCCGCGGGGAGATGCGCAGGATCTGCTCTTCGTCCTCCCGCAGCCGGTTGATCAGGCGCTCGTCCTCGAGGAGGCGGTCCTGGGCGTCGGGGTCGCGGCGCAAGTCGGCCAGGAGCCGGGACCGCTCGGTGGGCGTGGCGGCGAGCGTCTCGACGATGAAGTGATAGTCGGCGTCGGTCAGCATAACGCCCGTACTACCTCCATAATACCCGGAGGGCCCTGCGGTTCCCCTGCGTCCCCCGGGGGGGGCGACCGCTCCCCCCTGGCTATACTGGACGTGATGCGGGTGGAGTTCCTGTACTGGGAGGGGTGCCCCTCCCACCCGGAGGCGCTGGAGCGGCTCCAGGAGGCGCTGCGCGAGGAGGGGATCCCGGCCGCGGTCGAGGTCGTCCACGTGGCCAGCGAGGCGGAGGCCCGGGCGCGCGGCTTCCCCGGCTCGCCGACGATCCGCATCGACGGTCGGGACATCCAGCCGGAGACGGCGGGACGCCCGGCGCTGAGCTGCCGGGTGTACCTCCTTGAGGACGGCCGCCCCTCGCCGCTCCCCTCGGTGGGCATGATCCGCCGGGCCCTCCGGGCGGCGGCAGGGGTGTCCTGACCCTCCATCCTCACTGCGGAGGTGAACGCCATGGCCATCGCCACCGATGAGCGCCTCATCCCCTTCCGGCTGCCCGCCACCGACGGCCGGACCTACGGGCCGGAGGACTTCGCCGACGCCCGGGCGCTTGCGGTGATCTTCTGGTGCAACCACTGCCCCTACGTGCAGGCCTGGGAGGACCGCATCATCGCCCTGCAGCGGGAGTACGCCGACCGCGGCGTGCGCTTCGTCCTCATCAACAGCAACGACGCCACCAAGTACCCGGAGGACTCCTTCGACCAGATGCGCGCCCGCGCCGAGGCCAAGGGGTACCCCTTCCCCTACCTGCACGACGAGTCGCAGGAGGTGGCCCGGCGCTACGGCGCCACCCGCACGCCGGAGATCTTCCTCTTCGACGGGGAGCGCCGGCTGGTCTACCACGGCGCGCCGGACGACAACGTCGAGGACCCCAACGCGGTCCGGCACCACTACCTGCGCGAGGCCCTCGAGGCGGTGCTGGCGGGCCGGCGTCCCGAGACCGCGGAGACGCCGCCGCGGGGCTGCTCCATCAAGTGGCGGTAGGCGGCGCCATCAGGCCGCCGGCGGGGGCGCGGCAGGAGGTCACGCCGGGGGCGAGGCGACCTCCAGCACCGCGGCCCCCTGCACGGCCCGGGCCTTGAGGCGGCGCAGCACGGCGTTGGCCTCGCGGAGCGGGTAGCGCTCCACCTCCGTGCGCACCGGGATCTCCGCGGCCAGGGCCAGGAACTCGCGGGCGTCGCGCGGCGTCAGGTTGGCCACGGAGCGCAGGGTGCGCTCGCCGTAGAGCAGGGTGTAGGGCATCTCCGGCAACCGGTCCAGGTAGACGGCGTTGATGGCCAGCGTGCCGCCCGGGCGCAGGGCGGCCAGCGCGCGCGGGATGACCTGGCCGGCGGGCGCGAAGGAGACGGCGCTGTCCAGCGGCTCGGGCGGGGCGGCGTCTGCGGGCCCGGTCCACACCGCGCCCAGGTCCTCGGCCAGGCGGCGGTGCGCCTCGCTGCGGGTGAAGACGTAGACCCGGCACCCCCAGTGGCGGGCCACCTGGATGGCCAGGTGCGCCGAGGCGCCGAAGCCGTACAGGCCCACCGCCGCGCCCGGGGCCACCTCGGCCCGGCGCAGCGCCCGGTAGCCGATCACCCCGGCGCACAGCAGCGGGGCGGCCGAGACGTCGTCGAAGCGCTCGGGCAGCGGGAAGACGAAGCGACGGTCGGCCACCATCCAGGTGCTGTAGCCGCCGTCGACGTCGTAGCCGGTGAACTGCGCGCTGGGGCAGAGGTTCTCCTCCCCGCGGCGGCAGGCGGCGCAGGCCCCGCAGGCCCGGAAGAGCCAGGTCACGCCCACCCGCTGCCCCGGCGCGAGCCCCGCGGCTGCGCCGTCCGGGCCCACCGCCTCCACGGTGCCCACCACCTGGTGCCCGGGGACCACCGGCAGGCGGTGCGGCGCCAGCTCTCCTTCCACGATGTGCAGGTCGGTGTGGCAGACCCCGCAGGCCCGCACCCGCAGCAAGACCTCGCCGGGGCCGGGTTCCGGCCGCGGCGGGTCGGCGGCGACCAGGGGGTCCGTCTCGACGGGGGCCGGCCGGGGGAGCACCATGGCGGCCATCACGCCGTCCTCCCTCAGCCCTCCGCACGGCGGTCCCCCGTCGCCGCAGCCGGCAGGACGGCCACCCCGACGGGCGTCCCGCCGACGAACCGCCGCATCCGCTCGGCCGCCTGGGCGGCGTGCGCCTCTAACCGCTGGGGCGGAAACGTGGACGGCGCGTAGATCACCATGAGGACGCGGCGGGTCCGCTCGGTCACCATCGTGCGGCGGGAGTCGCTGGTGGGACTGCCGCAAGGCCCGGCCGCGTCCGCCAGGGTGAGGCGTCCCTCCACCGAGTACCACCCCTTGCCGATGGCCTCGTACCCCTCGCCGGGCCCCCCACGCCGCAAGACCAGCGGGCCGACGGCGGCCTCCAGGTCGTGCAGGCCGATGGGGAGGAGGAAGTCGAGGGAGCAGAGGTTGCTCGTGTCGACGACGGCGTTGATCACCGGGAGGTCCTCGCCGCGCAGCACGCGGCGCAGCAGCGCTTCCGAGGAGGGACGGAGCTTGGTGGGGTCGATGCCGATGCGGTGGTACAGCTCCCGCGCCGGGGCGAGCCCCTCGATCCGGGCGGGCTCCCGCCCGGCGTAGCGCTGGCGCACCGCGGTGACCAGGGCGGCGATCTCGGCGGCCAGCGCGGGGCTGCGCGGCCCCACCTGGACCCCGTCCACCTCGACCAGGCCCACCCGCACCAGGGCGGCCACCTCCGGGGCGATCGTCACGTCGCGCACCGTCACTCCACCGTCCGCTCCGACCCCGCCGCGACAGGCGCCATTCCGCGACGGTCACCATTAAAGGGTGTGACGGGCCGCGTGTACAACCACCCTGGTGGGGAGCGTGGTTCCGGGCATGGCACCCGTGTGGCTCGCCCTCCTCATGGCCGTCCTGGGTGTGGCCACCGCGCAGGCCAGGGTCACCCCGCCCCCGGCGCCGCCGGGGCACGAGGCCAGCACCGGCGTCGCCCTGGCGCGCGGGGGGTTCGTCACGGTCACGGCGGTGTGGGTGACGCCGGGACTCGCCGCCGATCCCTACTATGCGGCGTGGGTCCCGGATGACCAGGAGCGGGCGGCGCACGCCCGCGCCGCAGGCCTCTACACGGTCATGCTGGTCGAGGTGGACAACGTCAGCCCGCTCACCCTGGAGGGGTACCTGTCGGTGAACGTGCGCCTGCGCGTCGAGGGCGTGCTGCGGCGGCCGATCGCCGATGCGGCGCTGGCCCGCCTGGCCCCCTCCCTCCTCCCGCCGCGCGAGGTCGAGCAGATCCCGCCGCGCAGCCGCTTCCTGCGTGCCTACGCCTTTCCGCGGGTCGAGCCGGGGGCGCGGGAGGTCCAGCTGGTCGTCCGGCCGCTGTGGCTCTTCGAGCGGCGGCGGCAGGTGGGGGCGCTCCCGGAGTTCGAACTGCGCTTCCGCCCCGAGGCGCTGGCCTTCCCGCCATGAGCCCGGCCCGGCCCGCCCCGCGGCACCCGCCCCGCGCCGCCGCGCACCGGTATGGTCCTCCCCGATCCGGCGCACCACCGCCCCGTCGCCTGACCGGGATGCGCCCGCTGCTCTGGGGGCTCCTGCTCCTCCTGGCCCCCCTGGCCGGGTGCGCCCCGCGCGGGCCCGCCTACGAGACCTTCACCCACCCGCAGCTGGGCTTCTCCGTCGCCTACCCGCGGGGATGGGCGGTCGTCGAGCGCCCCGAGGAGGGCCGGGTCTGGTTCGTCCCGCCGGGACTGGTCGACGCGGGGGCGGTCCCCCACCTCGAGACGGCCAGCTTCCTCGCGGTCTTCACCCTGGACGTCCCGGGGCCCGTCAGCGACGACGAAGCGCGGCGGCTGGGGCTGAGCCTGCTGCCCATCCACGGCGTCTCCGGCTTCCGGCGCTTCCGCAACGACGACGGCGTGACCTGGCACCGCTTCGAGGTGACGGGGGCGAGCCGGGGCGGCGAGTGGGCGTCGGTGGGCCTGCTCGTCTCGGGCCGCGAGCGCCTGCGCTACGTCGTCTGCGCGCGGCCGCTCGGGGAGTGGCGCCAGGCCCAGAAGAGCTGCGACGAGATCCTCAGGACGTTCCGGCCGGGGGCGCTGTGAGGACCTCCGCCCCGGCCGCCGCCCCGGTGACCAGGAACCGGCCGCTGCGGCCCGTGCGCCGGCGGTAGCCTGCTTCCGCCGCCTCGACGAAGGCCCCCTCGCGCCCGCGCACCACCAGCGCCAGCGCGGCTCCGCCGAAGCCCGCGCCCACGAGGCGGGCGCCCAGGCACCCGGGGGATTCCTGCGCGGCGGCCACCATCGCCTCCAGCTCGGGCGTGCTCACCTCGAAGTCGTCGCGCAGGCTGCGGTGGGAGGCCCGCAGCAGCGTCCCCACCGCCGCCAGGTCCCCGCGGCGCAGCGCCTGCACCGCCTCCAGCACCCGCGCGTTCTCGGTGACGACGTGGCGGGCCCGCCGGTCCAGCGGGGCCGGCAGCGCGTGGACGAGAGGCAGGTCGCGCAGCCCCAGGTCGCGCAGCGACCGCACGCCGGGCCGACCGGCCGCCAGCGCGCGCGTGGCCGCCTCCACCTCCTCGCGGCGGGTGTTGTAGCCCGACTCCCCCAGACGGCGCGGCACGGCGGTGTCGCACACGACCAGGACCGCCTGCGCCGGCAGCGGCACGGGCTCGACCGCGAGACTCCGGCAGTCGATGAGGAGGAGGTGGCCCGCCCGGGCCAGGGTCACCGCGAGCTGGTCCATGATGCCGCAGCGGACGCCCACGTGCTCCACCTCGGCACGCTGGGCCAGGCGGGCCAGGGTTCGCCGGTCGAGGGCGCGGCCGGCGCAGGCCAGGAAGGCCAACCCCGCGGCGATCTCCAGGGCCGCGGAACTGCTGAGCCCCGCCCCCACCGGCAGGTCACCGTCCAGGGCCAGGGCCAGCCCGCCCAGCGGCACCCCCGCCTCCGCCAGCACCACCGCCATCCCCTGGAGGTAGCGCCCCCAGGGCGGCATCGGCCCCGCGTGTGGGGCGGCCGCGGAGACGACCGTCTCCTCCGCCTCTGCCGTGGAGACGGCGCGGATCACGGGCTCGGGCAGGGGAGCGGCGGCGGCCCACAGCGCCGCGTCCGTGGCCGCCGGGAGGACGAACCCCTCGCTGTAGTCGGTGTGTTCGCCGATCAGGTTGACCCGGCCCGGCGCGCGGACGACCACGGCGGGGGAGAGCCCGTATCGGGCCCGCAGGAGGGTCTCGGCCCCGGCCCGCGGCGTCGTGGGCCTCGCGGCGTCGTCCATCGCCCTTCCCTTCCGGCGCGGGCGGAGGCCTTCCTGCCCCGCACCGCGACCGGCGACCCTCCGGCTCTCCCCGAGGGCGAGCCTCCCCCGAGGGCGGGCCTCCGGTGCTGCAGCCATAGTATGGTGAGGAGGGGATCGTCTGCGGGCCGCAGAACCCGAGCGGAGGAGCCATCCGGGCGACAATTCACGGCCAGGTCAGCAGGGGTCGAATCCTGCGCGCGACCGCGCGGCAAAGGAGGTCGAGAGCGATGTCACGGCGAGGGCACGTGGCCATCCTCCTCGCGATCGCCCTGTTGCTGGCACCGACCCTGATCGTCCAGGGGGCGGGTGCCAACCAGCTGGAGATCTTCTCCTGGTGGACCGCCGGCGGAGAGGCCGACGGGCTCAACGCGCTCTTCCAGATCTACCGGCGCAAGTACCCCGGCGTCGAGATCATCAACGCCACCGTGGCCGGCGGGGCGGGGACCAACGCCAAGGCCGTCCTGAAGACCCGCATGCAGGGGGGCAACCCGCCCGACTCCTTCCAGGTCCACGGCGGCGCGGAGCTGATCGACACTTGGGTGAAGACGGGGTTCATGGAGCCGATCACGGCCATCGCCCGGGAGGAAGGCTGGCAACGGGTCATGCCCAAGGACCTGGTGCAGATCGTCAGCTACCAGGGCGAGATGTACTCCGTCCCGGTGAACGTCCACCGCGGCAACGTCCTCTGGTACAACAAGAAGCTCTTCGACGACAACGGCCTGCGCGCGCCGACGACCTGGGAGCAGTTCTTCCAGGTGGCCCAGACGCTGCGCAGCAAGGGCATCACCCCGCTGGCGCTGGGCGACAAGAACAAGTGGGAGGCCGCCCACCTCTTCGAGGACGTCCTCCTGGCCAGCCTGGGCGCCAACGGCTACCGCGGGCTGTGGACCGGCCAGACCCCCTGGACCGGGGAGGGGGTGCGCCGCGCGCTGGAGACGATGGCCCGCATCCTCTCCTTCGCCAACACCGACCACGCCGCACTGGTGTGGGACCAGGCGGTGCAGCTGCTCATCGACGGGAAGGCCGCGATGAACGTCATGGGGGACTGGGCGGCGGGCTACTTCACCTCCAAGGGGTGGAAGCCCAACGTCCACTACGGCTTCGCCCCGGCGCCGGGGACCGCCGGCACCTTCGTCGTCGTCACCGACACCTTCGGGCTGCCCAAGCGGGCGCCCCACCGGCAGAACGCCATCAACTGGCTGCGGGTGGCCGGGTCGAAGGAGGGGCAGGAGGCCTTCAACCCGCTCAAGGGCTCCATCTGCGCCCGCACCGACTGCGACATGAGCAAGTTCGACGCCTACCTGCAGTCCTCGGCCCGGGACTTCTCCCGCAACACGCTGGTCCCCAGCGAGGTGCACGGCTCGGCGGCGCCGGAGACCTTCGCCACCGAGTTCAACGACATCGTGAACGTCTTCGTCACCCGGCGCGACGTGGCGGCGACCCAGCGGGCCCTGCAGCAGGCCTGCGTGCGGGCCAAGATGTGCCGGTAGTCGCAGGCGGCGTCCGGCCCCGAGGGCGGGCGCGGGCCCCCGCTCCCGCCCTCCCGCCGCCGCGGCCCCGATGCCCCACCGCGCGGCCGTGCTCCCCGTGAGCCCCCGCGGCGGCCCGAGCCTGCGCCCGCGGTGAGCCGCGCCCGCGACCGGCTGCCGGCCGTCCTGGTCCTGGCCCCCTCCGTCCTCGCGGTGGGGGTCTTCGTCTACGGGTTCATCGGCTGGACCGCCTACGTCTCGCTGAGCGGGTGGACCAGCTTCGTCCCCGACCTCTCCTTCGTCGGGCTGCGCAACTACGCCGAGCTCTTCCGGACCTTCCGCTTCCAGGCCGACCTGCGGAACACCGTGGTCTTCACGCTCTCCTTCCTGGCCGCCTGCCTGGTGCTGGGGTTCCTGCTGGCCGTGCTGCTCGACCAGCGGGTGCGCGGCGAGGCCGTCTTCCGCAACGTCTTCCTCTTCCCCATGTCCATCTCGTTCATCGTCACCGGCGTGGTCTGGCAGTGGCTCCTCAACCCCAGCACGGGCATCAACCTGCTCCTCGACCACGTGGGGCTGGGGGCGCTGCGCTCCCCCTGGTACACCGAGCCGCGCATCGCCATCTTCTCGGTGGTGCTGGCGGCCACGTGGCAGCTCTCCGGGTTCACCATGGCCATGTACCTGGCCGGCCTGCGGGGCATCCCCGAGGAGCTGCTCGAGGCCGCCCGGGTGGACGGGGCGAGCGAGTGGGCCCTCTACCGGTACGTGGTCGTGCCGCTGCTGGCGCCGGTCACGCTCAGCGCGGTCATCGTGCTCGGCCACATCTCCCTGAAGATCTTCGACCTGGTCTTCGCCATGACCGGCAGCGGCCCGGCCTTCTCCACCGACGTCCCCGGCGTCTTCATGTTCGAGACCACCTTCCGCGGGAACCGCTTCGCCGAGGGGGCGGCCATCGCCATCGTCATGCTCCTCCTCGTCGCCGTGCTCATCGTGCCCTACCTCTGGTTCACGACCCGCCAGGAGGCCCGGACGTGACGCTGGCGGAAGCCGCCCTCCCCCGGCCGGCCACCCGCACCGTCACGCCGCGGGTGCGCTGGGGCCGCGTGTTGGTCTACGGCGCCCTCCTCCTCTTCGCCGCCTTCTACCTGATGCCGGTCTACGTGCTCGTGGTGAACGGGCTGAAGTCCTTCCGGGAGGTCAGCCTGAGCCGCATGTGGGCCCTGCCGGCCGACCTCTCCGTCGACTCCTTCGCCGCCGCCTACGCCCGCCTGCGCCCCAACGTGCTGAACAGCGTCCGGCTGGTGGTGCCGGCCACCGTGCTGGCCGCGGTCGTCGGCTCCCTGAACGGCTACGTGCTGGCGCACTGGAAGTTCCGCGGGGCGGACCTCCTCTTCCCCCTGCTGCTCTTCGGGATGTTCATCCCCTACCAGTCGGTGCTCATCCCGCTGGTGCAGTTCCTGCAGTGGGCGGGCCAGACGCTGGGGGTGCAGCTCTACGGGACCATCGCCGGGCTCGTCCTGGTGCACGTCGTCTACGGGATCCCCATCACCACGCTCATCTTCCGCAACTACTACGCCACCATCCCCGCCGACCTGGTCGAGGCGGCGCGCATCGACGGGGCGGGCTTTGCCGGCATCTACCGGCACGTGGTCCTGCCGCTGTCCGCCCCGGCCCTGGTCGTCGTGGCCATCTGGGAGTTCACGGCGGTGTGGAACGAGTTCCTCTTCGCCGTGACGATCACCAGCCACCCGGCCCGCCAGCCGGTGACGGTGGCCCTGCAGAACCTGGCCGGGAGCCAGATCGTGGAGTGGAACGTGCAGATGGCCGGGGCGCTCTTGGCCGCCCTGCCCACGCTGCTGGTCTACATCTTCCTGGGCCGGTTCTTCCTGCGCGGGCTGCTGGCCGGGGCCCTGAAGGGCTGAGGCCGGAAGACCAAAGATCACTCGTTCGACAGAAGGGCCTCATCCGCGCTTCGGGAAAGCCCTCTCTCTGACGCCGACGAAGGGAATTCGTCCGGGATCCAGGGGGCATCCGGGTGGCAGGTGTCGCTGCCCGAGACTGATCCGGAGGCTCGGGTCGCTGGCGTGGCCAACCCATGGCCGGGAGGAGGGATGGGTGTGCGTGCAAGGGTGTGTTCGGTGGCGGCTCTGCTGACAGTCCTCACCCTGCTCAGCTTGCCAAGCGTTCCCGCCGCTGCTCACGACAAGGATGACGTCCCCAGAGGGTGTACGATCGGGTTCTGGAAGAATCACACGGAGCGCTGGCCGCATCCGTACATCCCCGAACAGTCCCTCAGTGAGGTCTTTCGTGGATCGACGTCGCACGGCCTGGGCAGTGCAACTCTGCTGGAAGCGTTGCGCTTCCGCGGAGGCCCCGGGACGTTGGGCGGGGCCAGAATCCTGCTCCGCCAGGCCGTGGCGGCGCTGCTGAATGAGGCCCAGTTCGGCGGCGCCTACCAGGGGGCCGAATCCGTCAACGCCCTGCAGAGTGCGGTGAACACCGCCCTGGGCGGGTCCCGGTCAGCCATGCTCTCCCTGGCCGAGCGGTTGGAGGAGGCCAACGATCAGAACTGCAGCTTCCTGCCGGTCAATGGCGGGAAGTAACGGCCAACGCACGAGGACAACAGGGTCTCGTAAAGCTGTCAGAGACTACGCCGGGGGAGCGGCCGGGCGCGCAGGCCGCTCCCCGTCGTCTGTTCGGTGGCCCCGTACCGCCCCGGGACGGCGAGGAGCACTACGGGCCGAGGACGGCCATTGCCTGCTGCAGGTTCTGCGCCACCACGATGGCGAAAGGCTGCACCTCGTTCACGTCGTTGGACTTGAGCGCCTGCAGCGCCACCGTGTGGGCCGCGCGCACGAAGACCATTGCCCGCTCCGCGCCGCGGGCGCCGGCCGACACCGCGCGCTGCAGGTCGGGGATGATGCCGTTCCCCTGTCCCTGGCACGGGTGCCCCGCCGCCGCGCTGAAGTTGGGGCCTTCCGGCCCCTCCAGGCAGTTCACCGTGTGCTGCATGTGCAGCCGTGAGGCCGCCACCGCCGTGCCGCGCTGCGCCAGCTCGCTGGAGTGGAAGATCGCCGTCCGCAGCTGCACCCGTACGGCCGCCACGGGGTCCTGGGCCGCGGCCTGCTGAGCCGTCGTCGACACCACGACGAGGGCAGCCGGCAGCACGAGTGCGGCCAGTGTCACGACCATCCGCCAGACGTCACGCATCCCCATCCCTCCCCTGTCTCACAGGCCCGGGGTCATGCTGGACGGGGTTTGTAACGCGCCTGTCACCAGGGCCCGAACCCCATGGGTCCAGGGCCTCTGTCGGTTCGACCGCGCTCGGCATGGGGTCAGCATGGGGACGGTGGGCCCCTCAGACGGTCGGCAACTCTCCTCACCGCCGTTGCCTGGCCGGACCGACCGGCGGAGGATCGGGAGGTCGGGGCCTGAGGTCGGGGGTCGGGCGAAGCGCCGGCGACGGCGGCGGAGGGGGCGTGGAAGCTCCCGGCCTGCCCGCTGCGGGGACATTCCGCAGGAAGACCTCGACCGCGGCCCGCTGCCGCCGCGTCCCGGCGCCACCCGGCGAGCCCTCGATGAGGATGGCCACGCGCCGCACCTCTTCGGCCCTGGCGGCCGGCGCGCCCGAGGCGGTGAAGTAGGCGAAGGCCAGCGCGTCGACACCGCCCGCCACGTTGGTGACGCCCCGACCGACCCGTCGCTCCACCTCGCGCTCCCGCGCGTCCCGGCGGAAGGTGACCACGTAGGGGCCGCCCCGCAGCGGATTGCCCGCCGGCACCTGGGCGGTGAGTCGGTCGGCACACAGCCCGCCGCACCCGGGGTCGGGCAGGACCGCCTCCGCCCAGCGCAGCTCCTCCGCCACCCGGTCGAGCGCCGTGCGCAGGGCTTGCTGGGTCTCCCGCGCGCCGTCGAGCGCCTGGACCGACTGCGAGGCCGTGGCGGTGAGGTAGACCGCACTGGCCGTCAGCCCCAGCAGGGCCAGGGCTGCCGCCAGCTCCACCAGGGTGAACCCGCCCGCCTGCCGCGCGCCGACCATCCGCATGTCGCCCATCCCACCTGAGAGATCGGCAGGGAGCCGGGATTTTGGGGGGGAGGGGGAAATTTTCGTGGGCAGGGTCGGCAGAACAGCAGGAGATGGCGAGCGCGTGTCGTATAGGGAACCCGGCAAACGTGCAGGACGAGACCCTTTAACTTCGTCCGGAGAGGCGGAGAAGGGGATGCAGCAGGAGGACGCCATCGTGCAGCGCCGGGAGACGCCTCCCGGCGCTTTTCCTGTCCCCACCCTCGCCTCCCCCGAACGGTAACGCGGTCACCACCGCGACACAGACGGGCATCCGGACCGGAGGGTCCCCGGCGTGCACGGGCCGGGCGCAGTGCGCCCACACACCGACGGGCCCGCAGGCGGCCCGCAGGGAGGGATGGGAAGTGCGTGACCTGGTCGAGTTCCGGGCGGCGATGATGGACGCCGTCTTCCAGTTCTGCCGCAGCGAGGGCTTCATCGAGCTCGAGACACCCGAGATCACCCCCGGCACCGGGGCGTGCGAGAACGTCCCGACGGTCTTCCGGCTGGACTTCCTCGGCCGCACCCAGTTCCTGCGGCAGACCGCCCAGCTCGACCTGGAGGTGGCGGTCGTCCGGTGGGACCTGCCCCGGGTGGTCACGCGCGGCCGCTCCTTCCGGGCGGAGCCGCGGGCGGACGGGCGGCACCTGTGCGAGTTCGTGCTGGTCGAGGCGGAGGCGCGCGACTGGGAGCTGGAGGACCTGGTGGCCCACGAGCACCGGCTGGTGCGCCACGTCATCCACGCCGCCCTGGAGCACCCCGCCCTGCCCGCCCCGCGCCGCGACGCCCTGCTCCAGGACTTGACCACGTTCACCGTCGTCCCCTACGAGCAGGCCATCAGCGACCTGGGCCTGCCCTGGGGCACCGACCTGAGCGCGGCGGACGAGGCCCGGCTGACCGACCGCTACGGGATCGTCTCGGTGATCCGCTACCCGCGCGAGATCAAGTTCTTCAACATGCTGGACAGCCGGCACAACGGCGGGCGCACCGTGGAGTGCTGCGACCTGCTCCTGCCGCTGAGCGGCGAGACCTTCGGCTCGGCGGCGCGGGAGTACGACGTGGCCATCCTGCGGGAGAAGCTCTACACCTCGGCGATGTACCGGCAGCTCGTCGAGGCGGGCGGCGACCCGCAGGTCTTCGAGCCCTACCTGGCGCTCTTCGAGGGCAACCCGGTCCGCCGCGCCGGCTACGGGCTGGGCTTCGACCGGCTGATCCAGTACCTGTGGGGCGCGAGCGACGTCACCACGGTCATCCCCTTCCCCGTGGACGCCCGGTACGGCTTGCGGGAGTACGCGATGGCGTGAGCGGTCCTCGACACCCAGGCAGAGAGGAGGCGAGCGGGTGAACAACAACCGCAACAACAACTAGCCGCGCGAGCGGCGGATCTGCGGCTCGGTGACCTCCACGGCCCCGAACCCGACGCGAAAGCGGTCGGGGTCGTGCGGGGTTGCCGTCGCTGTGAGGGCTAGGCACAGCGCGGGGGACTCCACATCCAGGCCGAAGGCGTTCCAGGGCCACCCTGCCCCATCAGCGGCAAACCCCCGGGCGACCCAGACCCACAGGTGCAGCCGGCCCGTCAGGAGCGCGGCCAGGGCGTCCGGATCCTCAATGGTCTGCACCAGCCGGACCCCCGCCCAGGGCTGCCCGTCGTTCGCTCCCTCCAGGACGAGCGCCGGTCCGATCGGCGAAGAGCCGCGCTGCAGGCTCGCCGTTCCCCGTCTGCCAATCCACTCCACCGTCCACCCATACGGACGGGCGTGACCCAGTGCCGGGTCCATCACCCAGTGGCGAAAGCGCGGGTTGACGACGGGCGGCCAGGGGACCTGGTCCGCCGCGAGCGGCGGGGAGACCGCGAAGGTGGCCCCCGCCGCCGCGTTCACCCGCACGACGAAGACCGTGCCGGCCGGCACGGCCGCCTCGAGGGTCGGCGGTTCGAGGACGTAGACGGCGTGCCCCCGGGGCGGGAGCACCACCGGCCCGGAGGTGGCGCGCCACAGGACGGGAAACGCGGAGTGATAGGCCACGGTGAAGACCGGACGGACGGGGTGGGCTGACCGGTTCCGGACCTCGACGACGATGCGCGTCACGGCGCCCGCGGCGTGCGGGTCGTCGAAGGCGAGCACCTGCAGAGCCGGCGGCGGGGCTCCCGGCGCGAGGAGCAGGGCGGCCACGAGCGCCGTGGTCCCCACGAGCGTCCCGGCCGACATCAGGACAGCACCCGGGAGAAGCGGCCTCACCCCGATCCGTCCCCGTCCCACCGGCCCTGTCCGCCGTCGCCGTTGTGGCTACGCCACCGGACGGCCAGCGCCATCGCCACCACCGGGACCCAGTCGTCCACGCAGAAGGGGAGGTTCACCACGGCGAAAACGGCCAGTGCTGCCCCGGCAAAGCACCCCCCCCGCCCGCCACCCACCCGCGGTTCGCCAGACGTAGACCAGCAGGAGCAGGAACCAGGGGTGCTGTTTGCGGCCCCAGTTCATCCAGCCGCTGTAGAGTAGCAGCGCTCCGGTCGTGGCCGCCCCCGCGGCGGCGACAACGGACTCGAGCTCCAGGCCCGGTTCCTCGCGTCGCCTGGGCCCCCTCGTGATCCCGCCTTCGAAGGGACGGAGCCGGGTTGCCACCACCTGACCACCCCTGACGTCCCGTGACGCCTTCCCTGAATTGTCCCCCGATTTGGCGGGGGCCCATGGGCCCCACGGGAGGAAGGCTCAGAGGCGATCTGGGATGCCGTCGACGACGAAGCCAAGATGGAGGCGCAGGCGTACCTCCGGGTCGTCCAGTGACCCGCCCAGGACCTGCTCGATCCGTGCGACCCGATGCCGCAACGTGTTCCAGTGGACGCCGAGGTGCCGGGCCGTCTCCCGCTGCCGGAAGCCGTGCTGCACCAGTGCCCGTGCCGTCTCCACCAGCGACGGTGACCGCCGTTCCAGCGCACCGACAGTGCTGGCGCGCAGCGCCTCCAGGGCGTCGCGGTCGCCTGCGGAGGTGAGGATCCGCAGGATGAGCAGGTCCTCGTGCCACCACACCCCCGGCCCGCGCACCGCCACCAGCGTCGCCTCCGCCTCACGCAGGCTCAGCGGGATGCCCTCGAGCCCCGGGCGGGGACGCCCCAGGACCAGCGCCACGTCGAGGTGGGGCTCGAGGGCCTGCACGTGCTCCCACAGGCCGGTGGCCCGCCGGCGGAGCGGGTCACCGCCGCCGGCGGCCGGCAGGAGCAGGATGACCTGGTTGAGGGCGTAGGCCATGAAGACGGGCAACCGCGCGGCGTCCAGCGCCAGGTGCAGCGCCTGGCCGAGCCGGGCCCGCTGGCGAAACTCCTCAGTGGAGACCAACGCGCGCTGGCGGGCCTGCCCGTCGTCCAGGAGCACGGCGATGGCCACGGCATAGGTCGCCTGCGGATCGAAGCCGAGCAGGAGCGCCCGCTCCCGGAGCGCCCCTTCGTCGGCGAGGCGCCCCTGGAGCGCTGCCTCCACGAAGGTGTTGCGCACGCGCGCCTCCGCCTCGGCGACTGCCTGCTGGCGCAGGAGGTGGAGTCCGAGCACCACCGCCGCGTGCTCCCCGGCCCGCGCCTCCAGATCGGAGAGGGACTCGTCCGAGGCCAGCACGAGCCAGCCCGCCGGATCTTGGCCGGCCCAGATGGGGAAGAAGGCGGTGCGCCGCCCCGCGACGATGACTTCGCCGCTTCCGTCCGTGGGAAACGCCGGCAGGCGCGCCCCGGGCCTTGCCCCCGGCCGCGCTTCCCCCGGCCTGAAGGCCGTCCGCGCCGCGCCCGGCCCCCCTCCGGACCCAGACGGCCACCAGGGAGGCGGAGGGGTGAGCGGGCGGCCCCGGCGGTCCAGGACGACCACGGAGCGTTCGATCAGTGCGCTCAGCCTCCCGGCGATGTCGGCGACGGAGACCGCCTCGAGGGCCGCCTCCGTGAGCGCCCGGTGGATCCGGTCGGACCTGGCGATAGCGTCGAACTGCGCCCGGATGATCTCGCGGTTGACCGTCTCGGTCATGTCGATGAAGGAGATCTCCTCCCCCGCCTCCAGGACAGCCAAGCCGACCGTGGCAGCTTCCGTGACCACGGCGCTCGGGGTCGACGGGAAGAAGCGCCCGGCCTGGAAGAGCAGCGCAGCTACCCCGGTCCGCTCCAGCTCGCGGACGATGCGCCGCTGCTCCACCGCCTCCGTCGGCCAGCTGTAGGCGGTGGTCAGGAGGAGTTCGCCTCCGTGGAGCCAGGGGAGAACCTCGGGCCAGGTGTGGACCCACCGCACCTCCCGCTCGAGGCCGTCCCCGGTCAGGGGACGGACGTGGCGCATGACGTCCAGTGCCAGCAGGTCGCGGACACGCAGGGCCATCCGGCCCTCTCACCTCCCGGCAGACGGGTGGATGAGGAGGGATCTTGGCTCTTTCGCACAGTTCTCCTCCTGCCAGATTGTCTCTTTGAGCCCTTGCAGGATCACCCTCCCGGGGCCTCCAATGGTCCCGGACTCCATGGGCCAGCGACCCCGTCTCCGCCGCCGCCGCGGCCACACCTTCACGGTGGGATGCCTCTACCCTCTGACCGGCCGCGCGGCTCGTTACGGCCACGACTCCATCATCGCAGCGGAGATGGCCGCCGACGAGGTGAACGCCACTGGCGGCGTGCTCGGGCGGGAGGTGCGCCTCCTCTTCGTGGACGACCGGTCCGACCCCACCTTCGCCGTCAAGGCGGCCCAGCGCTACGTCCTGGAAGATGACGTGGACGCCCTCATGGGGGTAGTGAGCAGCGCGGTGGCCCTGGCCGTCACGGAGGTCTCGCGCCACTTCGGCGTGCTCTTCGTCGGCACCGACCACGCCTCGGCGCGCCTGACCGAGGAGCAGTTCCAGCCCTACTACTTCCGCGTCACCAACAACACCCGGCAGTCCATGACGGCCGGCGCGCGATACCTCAGCCGCCGCCCCTGGCGCCGCCTCGCCTACATCGGCCCCGACTACGAGTACGGCCACCGCCAGTGGCAGGACTTCCGGGAAGCCCTCGCCCGCCTGGTCCCGGATGCCCGGGTGGTCGGGACGGCCTGGCCCAAGCTCTACGCCCCCGACTACCGCCCGGCCCTCCGCTCCCTCCTCGACGCGGACCCCGAGGTGCTCGTCCACGGCTTCTGGGGCGGGGACACCATCGCGTTCGTCGCGCAGGCCCTGGAGCTGGGAGTCTTCGAGCGGGTCCAGGTCGTGAGCTTCGACGCCGGCGGCAACTACGAAGTCTTCGAGGCGCTGGGCGAGCGGATGCCCTGCGGCCTCATCCTCAGCGCCCGCCACCACAACAACTTCCCGCCGACCGCCGCCAACCGGCGCTTCGTCCAGGGGTTCTGGGACCGGGCGCGCCGCTACCCGGCCTACCCGGCCCACGGCGCCTACGTCGGGGTCCACTTCCTGGCCGCGGCGGCCGCCAGGGCGGGCTCGGTCGACGCCGAGGAGCTCGTGCGCGCCGGAGAGGGTCTGGTGCTGGCGACCCCGCGAGACCGAGAGGGACGGCCGTCGTGGATCGATCCCGCCAGCCATCAGGTAGTCCAGGAGATGTACATCGGGGTGACGGAACCGCAAGCCGGCTACCCGCCGGCCCGCGTGATGCTGGGACAGTGGGAGGTGGTGCCGGCGGAGGTCGCGGCACCCGGGAGTCGGAGCGAGCGCGTGCGGGGCGGGCCTCCCGGGCCCCACGCCCGCGACGTCGCCGGAGGAGGGTGATAGGGATGGCTCGGAGGAAAGGCCACACCTGGCGGTGGACGGAGATGCTGGCCACGGCACTCCTCCTGCTTTTGGCCGTGCCGGCGTGGCTCGGCACGGGGACGGGGGCGCCCGCACCCCGCGAACTGCGCGTGGGCATCGTCACGTTCCTCTCGGGCCCCGCCGCGGCACCCTTCGGCATCCCGGCGCGCAACGCCGCGGAGCTGCTGGTGGAAGCCCTCAACGCGGGCCGGGTCCCGGCCCCCTATACGCAGCGTGGGGTGGCCGGAGTGCCGGTACGGGCCATCTACGTCGACGAGGCCGGCGGGGCCGAGAAGCAGGTGGCCGAGTTCCGCCGCCTCGTCCTCGACGAGCGGGTCGACCTGGTCATCGGCTACATTAGCAGCGCGGACTGCCTGGCCGTGGCTCCCGTGGCCGAGGAGCTGCGTGCGCTCCTCGTCATGTTCGACTGCGGGACGAACCAGATCTTCGAGGAGCGCGCCTACCGCTATGTCTTCCGCACCCACGGTCACCAGATCCTGGACAGCGTCGGCGCGGCGCGCTACATCCTGCGCCTGCGCCCCAACCTCGCCACGATCGCCGGCATCAACCAAAACTACGCCTGGGGACAGGACTCCTGGTCCGCCTTCCGGGACGCCGTGCTGAAGCTCAAGCCGGGGGTCCGGGTGGTGACGGAGCAGTTCCCTCGGTTGTTCGCCGGCGAGTACTCGGCCGAGATCTCGGCGCTGCAGGCGCAGCGGCCGGAGGTCGTCCACACCTCCTTCTGGGGCGGGGACCTGGAGAGCTTCCTGATCCAGTCGCTCCCCCGCGGCCTGTACAGCCAGAGCACCCTGGTCCTGACGACGGGAGACACCGTCCTGCCGCGCCTGGGGCGGGACATGCCCCCGGGCGTGGTCGTGGGGGCCCGCGGGCCGCACGGGGCGCTCGCCCCCAACACCGGTCTCAACCGCTGGTTCAAGAACGCCTACACCGAGCGCTTCCAGGTCCGTCCGGTCTACCCTGCCTACCACCTCGCCCAGGCGGTGCTGGGCGTCAAGACCGCCTACGAGCGGGCGCAGGCGCGCAGCGGGGGCTGGCCGACGCGGGAGCAGGTCATCGCCGCCTTCGAGGGCATCACCTTCGAGACCCCGAGCGGCCCGATCCGCATGGCCCTGGGCCGGGGCCACCAGGCGATCGAACCGGTGGCCTACGGTGTCACCTCGCGCTACAATGCCGCGACGAAGGAGTACGACCTGGCGCGCGTCATCGTCTTCCCCGCCGAGTGCGTCAACCCGCCCGAGGGGATGACCAGCGCGGAGTGGATCGCCCGGGGCTTCCCGCAGGCCCGCTGTCCGTGAGCACGGCAATCACCATCGCCGTCGACGGGCTGGTCTTCGCGTCCTGGCTCTTCCTGGTCTCGGTCGGCCTGACGCTGATCTACGGCGTCCTGCGCATTCTGAACATCGCGCACGGCAGCCTGTACGCGCTTGGGGCCTACAGCGCGGCGACGCTCGTCATCGCCTGGTCCGGCCGCGACCTGTGGCCCGGGGGCACCCTGCTGGCCCTGCTCGTTGCAGGCGCGGTGGTGGGCGTCGCGGCCGGGCCGCTCATCGAGCGGGGGGTGCTGCGCTGGACGTACGGGCGGGACCCGGTGCTCCAGCTCCTCGTGACCTTCGCCCTCTTCCTCATCCTGGAGGATGCCGTCAAGCTGCTGTGGGGGACGAGCCCGTACTACGCCTACCAGCCCTACCGCCTCCTGGGGCAGGTGGCGGTGGGCCCAGTCGTCTACCCCGGGTACAGCTTCCTCCTCCTCGGCGTGGCCGTGGCCGCGGGCGTGGCCCTGTGGCTCTTCCTCGCCCGCAGCCGGTTCGGCCGCCTGGTCGTAGCCGTGATCCACGACCCGGAGATGGGCACCGCCCTCGGCATCAACCTCACCCGGGTCTACGTGCTGACCTTCTCCCTCGGGGCAGCGCTGGCGGCCCTCGGCGGCGCCGTCACGGCCCCCATGATCTCCGTCGTCCCCGGCATCGCGGTGGAGGTGATCGTGGTCGCCTTCGCGGTCGTCGTCGTGGGCGGGCTCGGCAGCCTCCCCGGGGCCGCGCTGGGGGCGCTGCTCATCGGGGTGGTGCGGGCCGCGGCCGTGCACCTCTTCCCGGCGGTGGAGCTGTTCACGATCTACCTGGTGATGGCGGGCGTCCTGTGGCTGCGCCCCCAGGGCCTGTTCGGCGGCGTGGAGGCGCGGCGGCTGTGAACCGGGAGGCGAGCGCGGTCCCGCCCGAGGCCGTACCGGTCGCGCGCGCGACCGGCCGCCCAGCCGCACCGGCCGGGCGTCTCCTGCTCCTGGGCCTGCTGGCGGCCCTCCTGCTGCTGGGCTGGGGGCTGCCCCGGTGGCTGAACTTCCTCCTGACGCTCGCCCTGGCCAAGGGCCTCGTGGTCCTGGGGCTCGTCCTGCTGATGCGGGCGGGGCTGGTCTCGTTCGGTCAGGGGCTCTTCTTCGCCGCGGCGGCCTACGCGGCGGCCTTCGCCATCAAGCTCTGGGGGGTGCGGGAGGCCTTCCTCCTCCTCCCGCTGGGCATGGCCGCGGCCGCGGCGCTCGCGGTCCTCACGGGGCTCCTAGCGGCGCGGTACCGGGCGATCTTCTTCGCCATGCTCACGCTGGCGTTCTCCATGGTCCTCTACGGCCTCCTCATCAAGGCCTACCCGCTCACCGGGGGGAGCGACGGCCTGCGTGTCGCCGTCCCGACGGTGCTCGGCTACGCCCCCGACCCCCAGCGCGCCCGAGTGCTCGTCTACTACCTGGCCGTCGGCGCCGTCGCGGCCGCGGTCTCGCTCGTCCGGCGTCAGGCCGGGAGCTGCTTCGGCTACCTGACGCAGGCCATCCGGGACAACGAGGTGCGGGTGGAGTACCTGGGGGTGCCGGTCCGCCGGGCCGTCCTCGCCGTCTACCTGGAGGGGGCGGTGCTGGCCGGCGCTGGAGGCGTGCTGGCTGCGCTCGCCGTCGGCCACGTCGACCCCAACCTCGCCTACTGGACGACCTCCGGTGAGTTCGTCTTCATCGCCCTGCTCGGCGGGGCCGAGGGCGTCCTCGCGCCGCTCGCCGGGGCGGTCCTCTACGAGGTGGTGAAGGCCTACGCCTTCAAGTACACGCCCTACGCCTGGCAGATGGTGATGGGGCTCGTGATGCTGCCCATCATCCTCTTCCTCCCGTCGGGGCTGTGGGCGCCCCTGGAGCGCCGCTGGCTGCGGGTCCGCGAATGAGCGCAGGCGTGCGCATGACGGCCCCGGGGTCCGCGCCGCTGCTTGAAGTGGAGGACCTCACCATGCGCTTCGGCATGGTGACGGCTGCCGAGGGCGAGACCGTGACGCTCTCGCCGGGCGAGTTCGTGGGAATCGTGGGGCCGAACGGCGCCGGGAAGACGACGTTCCTCAACCTGGTGACCGGCTACCTCCGCCCCCAGCGCGGGCGGATCCGCTTCCAGGGCCGCGACATCACCGGGATGCGGCCCGCGGAGATCGTCACTCTGGGCATCGGGCGCTCCTTCCAGATCCCCCAGCTCTTCCTCTCCCTGACGGTCCTGGAGAACGTCCTCGTGGCTCTGGCGGCGGCGGAGGGCCGGACCCTGCGCCCGGGGGATCCCCTCCACCGGCCGGAGCGGGCGCGCGCGGGACTGGAGGTCCTCCAGCGCTTCGCCCTGGCCGACGACGCGGAGCGGCCGGCGAGCGCGCTGCCGGAGGGGGGCCGGAAGCTCCTCGACATCGCCATGGCGTTTGCCCTGCGTCCCCGGCTCCTCCTCATGGACGAGCCGACGAGCGGGGTGAGCGCCGAGGAGAAGTTTGTCGTAATGGACACGCTCGTGCCGGTGCTGCGGGCGGCCGGAGTCACGGCGGTCTTCGTGGAGCACGACCTCGAGGTGGTCCGGCGGTACGCGGGACGCGTCCTCGTCCTGGATGCGGGCCGCATCGTGGCGGACGGCCCCCCGGATGCGGTGCTCGCCCCGAGGAGTGAGGCGTGAGCGGGGCGCCGACAGCCCTGCGCCTCGAGGCGCTCGAGGTTCGGCTACGCCGACTGACGATCCTACGCGGCGTGACGCTGGAGGCGCCCGCCGGGATGATCGTCGGCCTCATCGGCCGCAACGGCGCGGGGAAGACGACGACGCTGCGCAGCATCATGGGGCTGGCCCCGGTCACGGCCGGCGAGATCGCCCTCGACGGGGTGCGCCTGCCCGACCTGCCAGCCCACCACCGCCCGCGGCTGGGCATCGGCTACATGCCCGAGGACCGGCGGCTCGTCCCGGCCCTGACGGTCGAGGAGAACCTTCTGGTCCCCGTCTGGGCGAACGGGTTCACCGACGGGGCGGCGCGGCTCGCGGCCGTCTACGACCGGATCCCCTCGGTGCGCGCGCTTGCCCACCGCCGGGCCGCCTACTTGAGCGGCGGCCAGCAGAAGCTGGTCGCCCTCGCGCGGGCCTTGATGGTCGGGCAGCGGGTCCTGCTGCTCGACGAACCGTTCGAGGGGCTGGCTCCGGCGCTGGCCGACGAGGTGGGCGCGGTCCTGGCCGGCGCGCTCCCGCCGGACCTGGTGGTGCTGGTCGCCGAGTCGGAGTCCCGGCGGGTGGCGCGCCTGGCCCGGCGCCTCTACACGATCGAGCGGGGGGCCATCGTGGGCGTGGCCGGGCCGTGAAGCGGGTGTGGCGAGGTCGAGCATGGGGACGCTGACGACCGATCGCGTGGTGACCCGATGAGGACGCAGGCGGCAGTGCTGCGCCAGATGGGCGCGCCGCGTCCCTACGCGGAGAGCCGGCCGCTGCAGGTCGAGGAGGTCGCCGTTGCGCCGCCAGGACCGGGGGAGGTGCTGGTGGAGGTGGCCGTCGCCGGCCTGTGCCACTCCGACCTCTCGGTGATCGACGGCTCCCGCCCGCGGCCGCTCCCCATGGTGCTGGGGCACGAAGCCGCGGGCATCGTCCGGGAGGTGGGGCCCGGCGTCGAGGAGGTGCGTGTCGGGGACCACGTCGTCTTCTCCTTCGTCCCGGCCTGCGGACGGTGCGCCTACTGCGCCGTGGGGCGCCCGGCCCTGTGCGAGCCCGGGGCGCGGGCCAACACCGACGGTACGCTCCTCGGGGGAGCGCGGCGCTTCGCCGACGGGCACGGAGCCCCCCTCCATCACCACCTGGGTGTCTCCGCCTTCTCGCAGTACACGGTGGCCGCCTCCGGGTCCGTCGTCCCCGTGGACCCCACCCTGCCGCTTGAGACGGCAGCGCTCTTCGGGTGCGCGGTCACCACGGGCGTGGGCGCGGTCGTGAACACTGCGCAGGTACCGGCAGGCTCCGCCGTCGCCGTCTTCGGGCTGGGCGGCGTGGGGCTGAGCGTGGTCATGGGAGCGCGCGCAGCGGGGGCCACCCCGATCCTCGCCGTGGACGTGGTCCCGGAGAAGCTCGCCCGCGCCCGGATCCTTGGGGCTTCGATGGTGGTCGACGCCCGGGAGACGGATCCGGTGGAAGCCGTCCGGGACGTCACCGGCGGCGGCGCCGCCTACGTCTTCGAGAGCGCCGGGAACGAAACGGTCCTGGAGCAGGCGTACCGGGCGACCCGCCGGGGAGGGATGACGGTCGCCATCGGCCTCCCCCACCCCGACCGCCGGCTGAGCGTCCCGGCGGTGTCGCTGGCCGCCGAGGAGCGGACCGTACGCGGCTCCTACATGGGGTCGGCCGTCCCCCGACGCGACATCCCCCGCTTCATCGCCATGCACCGGGCCGGGCTGCTGCCGGTGGAGCGGCTGCTGGACGCGCGCCTCACGCTGGCGGAGATCAACGCCGGTTTCGACGCGCTGGCCGCAGGACAGGTCGTCCGCCAAGTCGTCCGCCTCGGCGGCCGCGCCGGCGACTGAGCGCCGGGCGCCTTTACGGACGCGGGGCTTGGCATCCGTGCCCTGGAGGGGCCACGATTCGGCGTGGAAGGCGTGGGTCCGACCAGTCCGGGACAGGAGGAGCAGGATGGAGATGAAGCCCCGTGTGGACGAGTACCGGCTCTTCATCGGCGGCCGGTGGGTGGACGGCGGAGCGCCCGATGCGGTGCGGAACAAGTACACCGGCGAGGTGATCGGCACCCTGCCCGTGGCCCGCCGGGAGGACGTCGAGGCCGCGGTGGAGGCGGCCCAGCGGGCCGCGCCCGTCATGGCGGAGCTGCCGGCCCACCGGCGCGCCGCCATCCTCCGGCGCGCCGCCGAGCTCATCGCCGCCGACCGGGAGGGGTTCGCCCGGACCATCGCCGCCGAGGCGGGCAAGGCGCTGAAGTACGCCCGCATCGAGGTGGACCGGGGCATCACCACCTTCACCATCGCCGCCGAGGAAGCCCGCCGGCTGCACGGGGAGACGGTCCCCCTGGACGCCGTCCCCGCCGGCGAGGGCTACTTCGGCTTCTGGGTGCGCCGCCCGGTGGGGGTCATCGCCGCCATCACGCCCTTCAACTTCCCGCTGAACCTGGTGGCCCACAAGGTAGCCCCGGCCCTGGCGGCGGGCAACACGGTGGTGCTGAAGCCGGCCGGCGCCACGCCGCTCACCGCGGTCCGCCTCTGCCGGGTCCTGGAGGAGGCCGGGCTCCCGGCCGGGGCGCTCAACCTGGTGCACGGTCCCGGGGGGACGGTGGGGGAGTGGCTCGTCACCGACCCGCGGGTGGCCAAGGTGACCTTCACCGGCAGCCCCGCCGTAGGGGAGCGCATCACCCGGCTGGCCGGGCTCAAGAAGGTGACGCTGGAGCTCGGCAACACCTCGCCGGTGATCATCGCGCCGGACGCGGATCTGGAGTACGTGGCCCGGCGCTGCGCCGTGGGCGCCTACTACAACTCCGGCCAGGTGTGCATCTCCGTGCAGCGCATCTACACCGAGCGCCGCGTCTACGAGCCCTTCCTCGACCGCTTCGTCCAGGCCAGCGAGGCGATGGTGGTGGGCGACCCGCTGGACGAGCGGGTGGACGTGGGCCCGATGATCGACCGGCGCGAGGCCGAGCGCATCGAGGCCTGGATCACCGAGGCCCTGCAGGGCGGCGCGCGCGTCGTCACCGGCGGCCGGCGCGAGGGCGCCGTGGTCTGGCCCACCGTCCTCACCGACGTGCGCCCCGAGATGAAGGTAGTGGCGCAGGAGGCCTTCGCGCCCGTGGCCTCGGTCATCGCCGCCGACGACTTCGAGGAGGCGCTGCGCCAGGCCGACGCCACCGAGTACGGCCTCCAGGCGGCGGTCTTCACCCGCGACCTGGGGCGGGTCTTCCAGGCCATCCGGCGGCTCAACTTCGGCGGGGTGATCGTGAACGACACCCCGGCCTTCCGCGCCGACCACATGCCCTACGGCGGCAACCGCCGCAGCGGCATCGGCCGGGAGGGGGTGCGCTACGCCATGGAGGAGATGACGAACATCCAGATGGTGGCGATCCGCCTGGAGCCGTAGCGCCCGGTCAGCCCCTCAGTAGAGCAGGTTCAGCAGCACGTAGACGACGATGCCGAGCGACAGGCTGACCGACCAGAGCAGGACGGCCAGCCGGCCCACCCGGACGTGCGCGGAACGGGGCACGTCGCGCAGGTCGAAGGTCAGCCCCACCAGCAGGTTGTAGACGACGAGCGGCACGGACAGGATGGAGAGCACGATGTGCACCGTCAGCGCCGGGAGGTAGACGTAGGCGCGCACGGCCGCCGGGCCCGGGAAAGGCTTCACCCCGCCGAGCACCACGCGGGCCACGTAGAGACCGAGGAAGGCGGTGATGCAGGCCGCGGCCGCCAGCATGGCGCGGCGGTGGGTGGCGACCCGGTGCGCCCGGATGGCCCGGTACCCTCGCAGCAGGCACACCAGCGCGGTGGCGTTCACCAGGGCGATGACCGTGGGCGCCGCCGCCAGGAACGCGGCCACCGCCGGGCCCGGGGCGGCGGGCCGGTGCCGGGTGAGGGCATAGCCCAGGACGACGTAGAGGAGCGCGGTGAGGGCGATGGTGGCCAGGAGCGCGCGGCGGCCTGCGCGACGCAACGGCCGGTCGTCCGCCCTGGGCCGCGCCGGCCGGGCGGTCGCGTCGGGTGGTGCCCCCGGCGTCCGATCCACGGCTGACAGGGTAGCAGAGGCGCGTCGCGGAGGCGACGGCTCAGGCGGGGCGGCGACGGTCCGGGAGCGTCGCACCGGCGCCGCACCCGGGGGCTGCCCTCCCCACAGCGCAGCGCGGCCTCCCGGCAGGTGGTACTGTCAGGAGGGAACCGATGCGTGCGAGAGCCCTCCTGATCGCGCTGGCCGTCACCGCCGTCGTCGGCGCCTTCTTCGCCTTCGGCTTCACGCGCGACCCGCGCGCCATCCCCTCGCCCCTCGTCGGCCGGCCCGCGCCGGCGTTCACCCTGCGCCTCTTCGAGGGCGGGACGCTGGAGACTTCACGCCTGCGAGGCCGGATCGTGGTGGTGAACTTCTGGGCGTCCTGGTGCTACCCCGCCTGCTACGAGGAGGCCCCCCGCCTGCAGCGCGTCTGGGAGCAGTACCGGGAGCGCGGCGTGGTGGTCATCGGCGTGAACATCCAGGACCAGGAGGCCCCGGCCCGCCAGTTCATCCGCCGCTTCGGGCTGACCTTCCCCAACGGCCCGGACCCGCTGGGGCGGATCTCCATCGACTTCGGCGTCTACGGCGTGCCCGAGACCTTCGTCATCGACCCGCAGGGGGTCATCGTCGCCAAGCACGTGGGCGCCGTCACGGAGGCGTGGCTCGTGGAGCACCTCGAACGCCTGCTGACGAAGGGAGCGACACCATGAGGATCCTGCCTGCAGCCCTGCTCGTCCTCCTCCTGGGCGTGGCCTTCGCGTGGGGGCGGGTCCCCGGATCCGGGGCGCCCGGCACCGGCGCCCAGGGAGATCGGGAGATCGCGGCCATGGTCCGGGCCTGCACGGACATGATGCAGGCGATGCTGCGGGCCGGGGGGCCGATGGGGAGGATGGGCGGGATGATGGGTGGCGGCCTGATGCCGATGTTCTGGTGGGGATGGGTGGCGATGCTCCTCGTCTGGACGCTGGTGGCCGGCCTGGTGGTGGCCCTCGTGGTCGTCCTCACCCGCCGGCGGGGGACGGGAGAGGCGCTGGGCGTCCTGCAGCTGCGCCTCGCCCGTGGGGAGCTCTCAATGGAAGAGTACGAGGCCCGGCGCCGCCTGCTACAGAGCTGATCGGATCCCTTCGGCTACCGGATCCTGAGCAGCACCCCGTCGCGCGGGTGGCCCACCGCGACGAGCGCGCGGCGCATCCCGGGTGGGAGGCTGAGGATGGCGATCCCGTGGGCCTCGTCGAGGTCCTGCCAGAGCAGCTGGTGCTCCCAGCGGTAGCCACGCCTGGCGAAGAGTGAGATCCGCCCAGGACGGTGGGTCACCGGGCTCCAGGCCATGAGGATCTCCCCTCCCGGCACCGCGGGGTCGAAGTCCTCGATGGCCAGGTCGTGGAGGTGGTGGAGCGTCCAGGGCGTGCCCTCGCCGACCGCGAAGACCAGCTCGCTACGCCAGCCTTCGGCGGGATGACGGGCCAGGAGCCAGACACGTCCACGGACGTTGGTCGCGTGCCAGTTCAGGACCACTTCCTGGCCTGGGGAGGTCGGGTCCGCGTCGCCCACGATGATCGCATTCTGGGGCAGTCCTGTCCCCACTGAGGCGATGCGCCGGCGGACCCATCCGCGGCCGAACCGGAGCTGGTCGGTACGCCCCGGACCACTGACGTAGAGTTCCGGTCCGGTGACGCTTTGGTCGGCGTCCCCCACGGCGACGTCCCCCGGGGGGCCAGGCAGGGTGTCAGTGCGCCAGGTCCGCCCGTTCCAGGCGAGCTGCACCAGGCCGCCGGCCGACACGTACACCTCGTTCCCCGGCCATCGCGGGTCGACATCACCGACGGCCGCCCTCACGCGCACGGGTGAGGCAGCCTCGTGCAGGACCAGCGGGGGGAGCCAGGATCCCCGACGCCAAGCGAGCATGACCAGACGACGGCCGGCGCTGAGGTAGAGCTCCGGGATCGGCCCGTTGCCCGGCCAGGCGTCCCCGCAGGCGATGCGGGCACGGTCCCCCGCCACCCGCGCGATCAGCGTGTGGGTCCACCGGGCTTGGATGGGGGTCAGGGCGTAGACCTCGCCGCGCCGGGTCACCAGGTAGGCGGCCAGCGACCGGCGTGGGTCGGCGGGGCAGGCAACGATGTCCTGCTTCTCTTCGTCGGGGAGGTCCAGCTCCTCGATGGCGTAGCGAGCGTGCACGAAGCCCGCTGACCCGCCCTGTCTGGTGGCGCAGGCTGCCACCAGGGTGGTCACGAGGAGGGAGCAGATGAAGACGCGGTGGCGCATGGCGAACTCCTCCGACGATAGGTGAGACGTCACGCGACGTAGTCTACACGGTCCCTGGCCACGGGGACACCGGATGCGAGTCACTATCGGAGGGCTTCCAGCCGGGTAAGCCTTTGGCAGTGGAGAGCGACCCCCAAGCCAGGCCTGACACCATCCTGGTCACCGGCAGCAGCGGCTACCTGGGCTACGCCGTCGCCAGGCGCCTGAGCCGGCGCTACGCCGTCGTCGGCCTGGACCGCCGCGCTCCCTCCCACCCGCCCCCCAGCGCCGAGTGCCTCTACGTCGACCTGACCTCCGAGGCGTCGTTGGCCCGCGCCCTGGACGCCGTCCGCGACCTGCACGGCGACCGCGTCGCGTCCGTCCTCCACTTCGCCGCGTACTACGACTTCTCCGGGGCCCCGAGCCCCCTCTACGAGCGCGTCACCGTCCAGGGCACCGCGCGCCTCCTGCGCCTGCTGCGCGAGCGCTTCACCGTGGAGCAGTTCGTCTTCTCCAGCACCATGCTCGTCCACGCCCCCACCACACCCGGCCGGCCCATCACCGAAGCGTCGCCGCTCGCCCCGCGCTGGCCCTACCCGCAGTCGAAGGTGCGCACCGAGGAGGCCATCCGCTCGGGCCGGGGCGACGTCCCCGCAGTGCTCCTGCGCCTGGCCGGCGTCTATGACGACCTCGGTCACACCCTCCCCCTCCCGCGCCAGATCCAGCGCATCTACGAGCGCCTGCCGGAAGCCTTCCTCTTCCCCGGCGACCTGTCCCACGGGCAGGCGATGGTCCACCTGGACGACGTGGTGGACCTCTACGAGCGCCTGGTGGCGCATCGCCGCACCCTGCCACCAGAGGTCACGCTGCTGGCCGGCGAGCCCGAGACGCTGGGCTACGGGGAACTGCAGCGGCTCATCGGCCGGCTGGTACACGGTGAGGCGTGGGCGACCCGTCCCATCCCCCGCTGGCTGGCCCGGGCGGCGGCGCGCTGGGGACCGGTGGCCGGGCTGGGGACCGCAGCCGGCATCACCCCGGCCATGGTCGACCTGGCCGACGACCACTACGAGCTGGACATCACGCGCGCCAGGACGCTGCTGGGCTGGACGCCGCAGCGGTCGCTGCGGGAGACGCTGCCGGCCATCACGGCCGCGCTGCTGGCCGACCCCTGGGCCTGGTACCGGGAGAACGAGCTGCCGATGCCTCCCTGGCTGGAGGAGACGCTCCCGCCTCCGGCTGCGCCTCCCGGCCCGATCGTCGGCATCTCGGACGAACAGCTGGCGCGCGTCCGGACGATGGCCGTGGCGGACCGCATCCCCGACGGCGCGGCCCGCGACCATGGCGGCCACGACCCCGCGCCTTCTCGTGGCGGTGGGCCCTCCCGTGGCGGTGGCACCGGCCGTGCCGACCCTGCCGGGCACGCGCCGCACGCTCCGCCCCAGGGCCATGGGGAGTCCGAGGGGCAGGGAGCCCACGCGCTCCACGCGCCCCCGGCGGTCGCCTCCCCGCCTGAGCCCGAGGACGTGGAGGGGCGCCTGCAGCGGCTCGACGCCCTGCGGAGCTTCCAGAGCCTGCTCGAGGTGGCGCGCCGCCGCGAGCTCGCCCGCCAGCTCGCCCGGGACGATGAGGCCCAGCGCCTGATGGAGACCGACCCGCGGGGCCACGTCGCCATGATGCGCCCGATGCAGGAGGACGAGGCGCTGGTGCGCGAGCTGCCCGAGGAGGTCCTGCGCCAGGAGGCCGCGCTGTACGGGGAAATCGTGCGGCTGCGCGGGCCGCAGCCTCCGCCGCGGGCGCTGCCCGACCCGCTGATGACCGGCATGGTGGTGGGCGAACGCTGGGTGCACGTCGCCGTGATGACCCTGGGCGCCTGGCTGCTCGCCGCCCCCTCCGCCCTGGCCTACCCGCGCGCGGCCCTGGCGTGGAGCGACATGACCAGCGGCGCCCTGGTGATCGTCCTCGCCGCGCTCACGCTCACGGGCCGCCGCTGGGCGCCCTGGGCCAACGCCCTGGTGGGGCTGTGGGTGATGTTCGCGCCGCTCCTCTTCTGGACGCCCTCGCCCGCGGTGTACGCGGTGGACACGGTGGTGGGCGCCCTCATCGTCGGGCTCGTCGTCATCGTCCCCATGCGGACGCCCATGCCCGGTACCGACGTACCGCCGGGGTGGTCCTACAACCCCTCCACCTGGGTGCAGCGCCTGCCCATCGTCGCGCTGGCGCTGGCCTCCTTCTTCATGGCCCGGCACATGGCGGCCTTCCAGCTCGGCCACCTCGAGACCGCCTGGGACCCGATCTTCGGCCGGGGGACGGCGCGCATCCTCACCTCGGAGGTCTCCCGCGCCTTCCCCGTCTCCGACGCCGGGCTGGGCGCCTACACCTACATGCTCGAGGTCCTCTCCGGCCTCATGGGCGACACGCGGCGGTGGGCGACGATGCCGTGGATGGTGGCGATGTTCGGCGTGGCCGTCGTCCCGCTCGGCATCGTCAGCATCGTCCTGGTGATCCTGCAGCCGGTGGCCGTCGGCGCGTGGTGCACGCTCTGCCTCGCCAGTGCGGTGCTCATGCTGGTCATGGTGGCGCTCTCGCTCGACGAGATCGTGGCCATGGTGCAGTTCCTGCGGCTGGGGCGGCGGCGGGGCCTGTCGGCGTGGGTCCTCTTCTGGCACGGCGGGACGGTCCCGCCCCGGGTCGAGGACCGGGGCCTGGCGCGCCCGGCCGGCTCGTGGCGGGAGATGATCTGGGAGGCGCTGCGCCCGCCCTGGACACTGGTGGCGAGCGCGCTGCTGGGGGTGTGGGTGATGGCCGCTCCCGACGTGCTCGGCAGCACCGGCACGGCCGCGGACGCCGACCGCATCCTGGGGGCGCTCGCCGTGGTGGTGGCCGTCACGGCGATGGCCGAGGCTGGCCGGCCGGTGCGCTTCCTCAACCTGCTGCTGGGTGCTGCCGTGGCCGTCGCGCCCTGGGTGCTGCCGGGGGCGTCACCCCTGGCGAGCCTCCACGACACCGCCGCCGGAGTCGCGCTGATGCTGCTGAGCCTGCCGCGCGGGTCCATCCGCCAGCGCTACGGTGGGGCCCAGCGCTACCTGGTGTAGGCGATCAAGAGACCGCGGGCGCGGGGAGGCCACTCGGCCCGTCGCGGGCGCGACGCGCGCCTCCTGTCCTCCGGCCGGGTCGCTGCCCGGACCGCTCCTACCGCGCGACGGCGATGGCGCCCAGCAGGACGGTCCGGGGCGGGAAGTCCTCGCAGTACTGGTAGCGGTGGGCGTGCACCAGCACGCCGGCCGGAGAGACGACGAACTCCCCGGGGAGCTGCCACGGGCTGTCGACCACCGCTCGCTCCGTCCCGCGGCGCGAGGCGATCAGCTGCTCGCCGGTCTCCCGGTCCTGCGGCCGCCAGGGAAAGTCGTGCAGGATCTGCGCCGGCGTGCCCTCGAGGAGGCCGTAGGCGGCATAGGCCCGGCGCTCCGGATCGCACAGCACCGGGAAGGGGTAGCCGCGGCGCTGGGCGACGGCGCCCGTGCGCTCGGGCTCGCCCTGGTCGACGGCCAGAACTCGCCGAGCCGGCGGGGCCGTCCGGTCGCGTCCGGCAGCTCGAAGTCGGGCGCCGGGTCACCGGGCTGGGGCGGCAGGGCGTCGTAGCGCGTGCGGGTGGGACCGCTCAGCCACGCGGCCAGCCACCTGCGCTCCGCGTCGGCCTGCTGCTGTGCCACGATGGCAGTCGCGACGTCGCACCTCCCTGCCGTCCCGTCCTTTGCCTGGGTGCCATCCCCACACTTCGCCCGCCTCCGCAGGTCTTCCTGGGCCGTCCGCCTAAGACTCCTCCTCGTCGCACCACATCTCATCCAGGAGGACAGCCTGTCGCGATGACCGACGACACCACCGCCGCGGCCCCCGATGCCGCCGCGCTGCTCGAAACCGACCAGGCCCACCTGATCCACCCGCTGCACCACCCCCAGGAGCACGAGGCGCCACTGCTGCTCACCGAGGGCAGCGGCGCCGTCCTGCGCGACGCCCAGGGGCGCGAGTACCTGGACGGCCTCTCCTCCCTGTGGAACGTCAACCTGGGGCACGGGCGGACGGAGCTGGCCGAGGCGGCCTACGCGCAGATGCGCCGCCTGGCCTACGCCTCCGCCTACGTCGGCCTGACGAACGCGCCGGCGGCGCGCCTGGCCGGGCGCCTGATCCGCCTCGCCTACCCCAACCTCTCCGGGGTGTACTTCACCACCGGCGGCGCCGAGTCCAACGAGAGCGCCTTCAAGATCGCGCGCTACTACTGGCGGCGCCGGGGGCGGCCGGAGAAGACCAAGGTCATCGCCCGCTGGCACGCCTACCACGGCGTCACCCTGGCGGCGATGTCGGCCACCGGCATCCCCGCCTACCACACGATGTTCCGCCCCACCGTCCCGGGCTTCGTGCACGTCACCCCGCCCTACCCCTACCGCCACCCGGGGCAGGCGGCGGACGCCGTGGCCGAGGCCATCGAGCGCGAGGGGCCGGAGACCGTCGCCGCCGTCATCGCCGAGCCGGTCATGGGGGCGGGCGGGGTGATCGTCCCGCCGCCGGACTACTTCCCCCGCCTGCGCCAGGTGTGCGACCGCTACGAGGTGCTGCTCATCGCCGACGAGATCATCACCGGCTTCGGCCGCACGGGGCGCTGGTTCGCCCTCGACCACTGGGGCGTGCAGCCGGACCTCGTCACCTTCGCCAAGGGGGTGACGAGCGCGTACCTGCCGCTGGGCGGCGTGGTGGTCTCGCGGGCCGTCCACCGGGCGATCCTGGAGGCCCCGCCGGCGGAGCGGTTCATGCACGCCGCCACCTACTCCGCCCACCCGACGTGCTGTGCGGTGGGAGTGCGGGCGCTGGAGCTCTACGAGCGGGAGGGCCTGGTGGAGCGGGCGGCGGTGATGGGCCGCCGCCTGCTGGAGGGCCTGCGCAGCGCGCTGGCGGACCTGGAGGCGGTGGGGGAGGTGCGCGGGCTGGGGCTCATGTGCGGGGTGGAGTTCGTCGCCGACCGGGCCACCCGGGCGCCGGCGCTGGGCTACGGCACGCGCGTGCTGGCGGAAGCCCGCCGGCGGGGGCTGCTCACGCGCATCCGGGTGGGGAGCGCAGGGGAGTACCCCATCGGCGACACCCTGCTGCTGGCGCCGCCGCTGGTGGTCACCGAGGCCCAGGTGGATCGGATCGTCGAGGTCGTCCGCGACGCCATCCGGGCGGCGGGCGCGCCGGCCAGATGAGGAGGGGCCGGCCCGGATGCAGGCCGGCCCCTCCGTCCTGCTGGCTGCCCGGCCGACTAGGGCGGGCCGACGCTGAGCCAGTACGGGATGCGCAGGATGGTCGTGCCGGTCAGCACGATGTCCCCCTCGTACTGCCCGGCGGCCCCGATCGCCACCTGCGCGGTGACGCGCAGGTCGGCGAACGCCCCGGGGGCCAGCGTGATGGAGGTGGGCTGGACGCGCACCGTCACCCCGGTGGCCGGCGAGCCGTCGGGGCGGACCGGGCCGGTGACCGCCACGCTCCACGACCCGCCCGCGCCGACGCCGGTGAGGGTGACCACCTCCTCGTGGCTGCCGATGGCCACCACGCCGAAGTTCACGTGGGCCGGCCGGGCGGTGGCCCGCGGGTCTCGCGCCCGGGCCAGGTCGATGCGCCCGCCGCCGCGGGTCATCACCCCGGTGGGCTGGGTCCCCAGGACGTGGTCGAAGACGGGCCGCTTCCCGGTGTTCACCAGGGCGGACTTGATCTGGTCGACGTGCCAGGTGGGGAACTTCTGGCGCAGCAGCGCCGACGCCCCGGCGACGTGCGGCGTGGCCATGCTCGTGCCCTGGAAGAAGGCGAACCCCGTGGGCTGGTTGATCGCCGAGAGGACGTTCACGCCGGGAGCGGTCACGTCCGGCTTGATGTGGAAGTCGAAGGGTGTCGGGCCCCGCGAGCTGAAGCCGGCGATGATGTCGGCGTTGGGGGTGACGAACTCGGCGAAGGTCGGGTCTACCCGCACCGTGGCCGCCCCTGGGTCCCTCTGGAACCACTCCCGCATCCCCACCCCCTTGTCCCGCGCCACCATCAGCGCGGGGATCGTGGGGAGCGGACCCCCGGCGTGCCCCATGGCCACGGGGTCGCCGGCGACGTTGTTGTAGACGAGCACCCCGATGGCGCCGGCGTTCTGCGCGTTGGTGATCTTCTCGGTGAAGGTGCACCCGCCGCGGGCGATCAGGGCGATCTTCCCGCTGACGGGGACCGCCGGCGCGGGGTCGGTGGCCGTGCAGGCCGTCCCGGGACTATCGGCCGTCCCGGCCCACCAGGCGTAGAGGGCTTCGGTCTGGGTGTCGTACGTCCGGAAGTCCCCCGCCGCCCCGCCGAAGTTCTGCAGGTCGGCGGGCGGGTTGGCCGGTGCGGTGACGGAGACCGGCTGGCCGACGAAGTGCGGGTTCGTGCTGGCGCCGGCCGTGATCGCCCCGGGGGCCGTCCCCGGCGAGGTGATGGTTTGCGCACCGGGGCCGGAGTTGCCCGCCGCCACCGCCGGCACCACGCCGGCGCGCGCCGCGTTGTTGGTGGCCTCCACCAGCGGGTCGGCGACGTTGGGCAGGGCCGCCCCGCCCAGGCTCATGTTGATGACGTGCATGCCGTCGCGCACGGCGTCCTCGATGGCCGCGATGATCTGCTCGTCGCTGGAGGACTCCGCCTCGTTGGGGAAGACGTTGTAGTTCCCCAGGAAGGCGCGCGGGGCCACGCCGCTGATCTCGAAGCGCACCCCCTGGAAGGTCGCCCGGGTGCGGTGGTTGCACGCCGCCGTGCCGGCGACGTGGCTGCCGTGGCCGTTGGTATCGCGCGCGCTGTCCGGTCCCTCCGCCGGGTAGGCGCGCGCCACGATCACCTTGTTGTTCACGAAGGCGGCGTTCTCCGGGTTGTCGGTCCGCGGGAAGCCCGCGGGGGCCCGGTACCCTTTGTCGTGGAAGCAGGGGTTGCGGATGTCGATCCCGGTGTCGATGATGCCGATGCGGATGCCCTCGCCGGCCCGCCGGGCTCCGCCCAGGTCGTTCCACAGGGCGCTGGCGTTGATGAGCGGCAGGCTGACGTTCATCACCGGGCGGAACTCCCGGGTGAGGGTCACCCTGGCGACACCGGGCACGCGCTGCAGGGCGGGGATGGCGCTCCCGGGGAGCTCGAGCGCAACGCCGTTCAGCGTCAGGCTGAAGCGCTGCAGCACGCGGGCCCCGGGCGCGACCGTCTGGATGCGGCTCAGAACGGCCTGCTGCCGGTCCGCCAGCTGGCGGGCGTAGGCCTGCACGTCGCCGCGCGCGAGGTCCAGCCGGGGTGTAGGGCCGAAGCGGGCCGCCACGGGCGCGTCGCTCAGCCGCACGATCACCTTGACCGGGGCGCTGGAGGCGGCGGCCTGGCGCAGCGCGGCCTCAGGGTCGATCGGGTCGGGCGCCCGGACGGGGCGGTCGGTAGCCGGACCGCCGGCCACCACCGGGAGGACGGACAGAGCCGCCGCGACCGCGACGGCCACGAAGGCAAGGAACAACCGCGGGACGCGCATGCGCTCACCTCCTGGAGAGATGGCCGGGAGCCCACCCCGCCACCGGCAGTCTCACCCCCAGGCCCGCGCCTGGCGGCGCAGGCGCACCACGGTCGTCCTGTTGACGAAAAATTCTACCATGCTGGTATACCCGAATCGTCACCATCCCACGCCTGGAGGCCCGGTCGACAAAAGGGCCGCGCCGGCCACCGCCGAAGAGGGAACCAATGCTCTACGATGCCATCGTCCTGGGTTTGGGGGCCATGGGCAGCGCGGCGGCCTGGCAGCTGGCACGCCGCGGCCGGCGGGTGCTGGGGCTGGACCGCTACCCGCCCGCCCACGACCGCGGCTCCTCCCACGGCCGCTCGCGCATCATCCGGGAAGCCTACTTCGAACACCCCGCCTACGTCCCGCTGGTGCAACGGGCCTACGCGCTGTGGGCCGAGCTGGAGCGCGCCTGCGGCCGCCTGCTGCTGTTGACCACGGGCGGGATCATGCTGGGACGGCCCGAGAGCGAGCTGGTGCGGGGGGCCCTGGCCAGCGCCCGCACCCACGGGCTCGCCCACGAGCTCCTCGACGCCGGGGAGGTGCGCCGGCGCTTCCCCGTCTTCCAGCCGGACGACGACATGGTGGGCGTGCTGGAGCCGCGCGCCGGCGTGCTCTTCCCCGAGGAAGCCATCCTGGCGGCCCTGCAGGCGGCGGCACGGGCCGGGGCGGAACTCCACCACGAGGAGCCCGTGCTCACCTGGGCGGCCGGGCCCACCGGGGTCGCGGTGCGCACGGCGCGCGGGGACTACGAGGCCGGGCTGTTGGTCCTCGCCCCGGGGCCGTGGGCGCCGCACCTGCTGGCCGAGCTGGGGCTCGAGCTCACCGTGCAGCGGCAGGTGGTCCCGTGGTTCCGCCCGGTGGCCCTGGAGGAGGCCTTCGCCCCGGAGCGCTGTCCGATCTACATCTGGATGGTGGGCGAGCGGCTCTACTACGGCTTCCCGCGGCTGGGCGACGGCGGCGTGAAGATCGCCGAGCACGTCACCGCCGGGGCGCCGACGACGGCGGAGACGGTCCGCCGCGAGGTCGATCCCCGGGAGGTGGAGGCGCTGCGCGAGGCGTTCGTGCGCCGCTACATGCCGGCGGCCGACGGACCGCTGCTGGACGTCACCACCTGCCTGTACACCATGGCGCCGGACGGCCACTTCCTCATCGACACCCACCCGGAACACCCGAACGTGGTGGTGGCCTGCGCGTGCTCCGGCCACGGCTTCAAGTTCGCCCCGGTGGTCGGCGAGATCCTGGCCGACCTGGCCCTGGAGGGCCGCACGGCGCACGACGTCGCGCTCTTTCGCCTGGACCGCTTCCGCGCCGGCCTCCGCGCAGCCGGCGGGGCCGCGGACGGCGAGACCCGCGCATGAAGATCCACCTGGAGGAGCCGGCCGACCCGCAGGACCTCTCCCGGGCCATCGAGTCGGACGTCGCCCGCATCACGCCGGACCTCTACATCGGCACCGCGCCCCGGTCCGCCGCGGACCTGGCCTTGCTGAAGGAGGCGACGGACATCACCGCCGTCCTGAGCCTGCAGACCCCGCGCGACCTGGACACGCTGGGGCTGCGCCCCGAGGAGGTGGAAGGCTGGGCCCGCGCCCTGGGTCTCGTCTGGCGCAACGTCCCGGTGGAGGACTTCTCGCCGGAGGCGCTCATCGGGCGGCTCGACGAGGCGGTGGCGGAGCTCGCCCGCCTGCTCCAGGCCGGTCACCGGGTCTACCTGCACTGCACCGCCGGCGTGAGCCGCTCCCCGTCGGTGGCCCTGGCCTACCTCCACTGGGTGCTGGGCGCGCCCTTCGAGGATGCCCTGGCCACCATCCAGCAGCGCCGCCCTCAGGCGGACCCCTACGAGCAGGTCCTGGCGGCGATCCGCCGGCGGCGCCCGGGGCGGTAGCGTCCCGGCGCGAGGAACCCTCGCCGGCCCCGTCCAATACTCTCCGTGTCGAACGGCACCGCCAGCACCGGGACATCACCGTGCCAGCAGGAGGGTGATCGAGGATGCAGCGCGTGGCCTTCCTGGCCGTCCTCCTCGTGGCCGGCCTGGCGCTCCCGCCGGCCCTGGCCCAGCAGGGCCCGCCGATCCGCATCGGCCTGAGCGCGCCCCTCACTGGCTTCGGGGCGCCCGACGGGCTGAGCGTCCGCCAGGCCGTCGAGCTCGGGGTGCGGCAGCTCAACGCCGCCGGCGGCGTGCTCGGCCGCCCCATCCAGCTCATCGTCTACGACGACCAGGCCGCGCCGCCGCAGGGCGTGGCCGTGGCCCAGCGCCTCATCGAGCGCGACCGCGTGGTGGCCGCGGTGGGCGGCTCCTACAGCGGGGCCACCCGCGGGGCGGCCCCCATCTTCGCCCAGAACCGCGTCCCCTTCGTGGTCGGCTACGCCGTCCACCCCGACATCACCCGCGCCGGGGAGTACGTCTTCCGCGTGGGCTTCCTCGGGCCGGTGGAGGGCGCGGGGGCGGCCGAGGTGGCGCGCATCTACTTCAACGCCCAGCGCATCGCCATGATGACCATGGACAACGACTTCGGCCGGGCCCTGGCCGAGGGCTTCCGCGCCCACGCGCGCAAGCGGGAGCTGAACATCGTCGGGGAGGTCATCTACCCGCTGGGCGAGAAGGACATGGCGCCGCACGTCACGCGCGTCCGCGCCATGAACCCCGACCTCATCTTCGTCAGCGGCCTCTTCAACGAGGCCGCCCTGATCACGCGCACGATCAAGCAGATGGGGATCCGGGCGCAGATCCTCGGCGAGGAGGGGTTCGACTCGCCCAAGTACCTCGAGCTGGCCGGCCGCGACGCCGAGGGCGTCGTCATCGTCACCAACCTCAACCGGGACGACCCGCGGCCGGTGGTGCAGACCTTCCTCCGCGAGTACCGCGCCGCCTACAGGATGGAGGCGGACATGGTCGGGGCCTCGTCCTACGACGCGCTGCGCATCATCGTCGACGGGCTGCGCCGGGCCGGGACCACGGAGGCGCGGCGGCTGCGCGAGGCCATCGCCGCCACGCGCAACTTCAACGGCGTCACCGGGGTGCTGTCGTTCACGCCGGCCCGGGAGACGATCAAGCCCATCCAGGTGCAGGTCGTCAAGGACGGGACCTTCCGCTTCTTCGGGGTGATCACCGACCCGGAGATCATCACGCCGTAGTTGCTGCTCCAGCAGGTCCTGAACGGGCTCACCATCGGGGCGATCTACGCCATCATCGCCCTGGGGCTGACCCTGGTCTACGGCGTGCTGCGCATCCTGCACGTGGCCCATGCCGGCATCTACGTGCTGGGCGGGTACGTGGGGTGGCTGGTCCACGCCGCCAGCGGCAGCCTGGCGCTGGCCCTCCTCGCCGCCATGGCCGCCAGCGCCCTGGCCGGGCTGCTGGTGGAGCGCTGGCTCTACCTCCCCCTGCTGGGCCGCCCGCGCATCGTGCCGCTCATCGCCAGCATCGGGCTGTTCATCGCGCTGGAGGACCTCTTCCGCCTCGTCTTCGGACCCTACGCGCTGGCGTTCGGCGCCCGCCCGCCGCTGCCGTCCCTGCCGCTGGGGCCGCTGCTCCTCACCCCGGCGCAGCTGCTCGTCTTCCTGGCCGGCCTGCTGCTGGTGGGCGCCACCTGGTGGATGGCCCACCGCACCCGGGTGGGCCTGGCCTGGCGGGCCATCGCCGAAGACCCGGGGATGGCCTCGGCGCTGGGCGTGGACGTCCCCCGGGCGGTGGGGCTGAACTTCCTCGTCGGGTCGGCCCTGGCCGGGGCGGCCGGGGTGCTGGTGGGCGTCTTCTTCAACGCCGTGGAGCCCACGATGGGGAGCGTCCCCGCCTACAAGGGCCTGGCCATCATCGTGCTGGGCGGGCTCGGTTCGTTCTGGGGAGCGGTCGCCGCCGCCCTGCTCCTCGGCGTCGTCGAGGCGCTGGCCATCGGGACGGTGGGCCTGCTGCCCCGCGACGCCATCGCCTTCCTCGCCCTGATCCTCATGCTGCTCGCCAGGCCGCAGGGCCTGCTGGGCGAGCGCTGATGCCCTTCGCCCTCGGGCTCTACCACGTCACCGTCGCCATCACCGCGGGCATCTTCGTCATCCTGACCGTGGGCCTCAACATCATCACCGGGTACGCCGGGCAGCCCACCCTGGGGCACGCGGCCTTCTGGGGGATCGGCGCCTACGCCCAGGCGCTGCTGGTGACGCGCGCCGGCCTGAGCTTCTGGAGCGCCTGGCCGCTCGCCGTCCTCGTCACCGCCGCCATCGGGGCGCTCATCGGCTCGGTGAGCATCCGCCTGCGCGAGGACTTCCTGGCCATCACGACCATCGGCGTGAACTTCGTCGTCGTGGCCGTCTTCCTCTACACGCCCTACTTCGGCGGCAGCCTGGGGATCAGCGGCGTGCTTCCCCCGCGGCTGCTGGGGGTGCCGATGGGCAAGCCGGCCTACCTGGTGCTGGTCCTGGCGGTCATCGCTGCGCTGGCCCTGCTCGACCGCTGGCTGCGCCGCACCTGGCTGGGGCTGGGGTGGCAGGCGCTGCGGCAGGACGAGACGGCGGCGGAGGCGTGCGGCGTGGACACCCGCCGCTTCAAGGTGGCGGCCTTCGTGCTGGGGACGGCCATCGCCGGGCTGGCCGGGACCCTCTACGCCCACTTCATCCAATTCGTGGAGTACCGCGACTTCGGCTTCCCCGCCTCGGTGGCCATCCTCAGCATGGCGGCGCTCGGGGGCCTCGGCACCCTGCGCGGCGCGGTGGCGGGCGCGGTCCTCCTCACCGTGCTGCCCGAGGTCTTCCGCGTCGTCAGCAACTACCGGATGTTCCTGTACGGAGTGCTCCTGCTGCTGGTGATGCGATACCAGCCCTCGGGACTGCTGGGAGCGGGGTCGTGGCTGGGCGGGTGGCTCGACGCGCGGGGACGGCGCCGGCACGCCGTCGCCGCACCGGACGTGTCGGCCGGCTCCGCCCCGCCGGCCGGGCACCGCGCCCCGGCCGCCCCGGACCAGCCGGAGTCCGCCGCCGGCTCCACCCGCCCGCCGCGCCCGCGGAGTGGCGGGACGCCCATCCTGGAGGTCCGCCACCTCAGCCGCCGCTTCGCCGGCGTGCAGGCGCTGCGCGACGTCTCCTTCACGGTGGCGGAGGGCGAGATCTTCGGGCTCATCGGCCCCAACGGGGCCGGCAAGACCACCCTCTTCCACGTGGTCACCGGCGTGCTGGCCCCGCACGGCGGGGCCGTGCGCTTCCGCGGCCGGCCCATCCACGGGCGGCGGCCGTCGCAGATCGCCCGGATGGGCATCGGGCGGACCTTCCAGCTCACGCGGCCCTTCGCCGACCTCTCCGCCCTCGACAACGTCCGGGTGGCGCTGGGGCACCGCGCCTACGCCACCTGGCGCGGGGCGCTGGCGCGGGCGGACACCGAGGCGCTGACCCGGCAGGCCCTCGACCTCCTGGCGCGCGTCGGGCTCGGTGCCGTGGCCGGGACCCCGGCGGGGGCGCTGCCGCTGGGACTGCAGCGGCGGCTGGAGGTGGCGCGGGCGCTCGCCCTCGACCCGCAACTCCTCCTGCTGGACGAACCGCTGGGCGGCCTGGCCGCCGGGGAGGTCGCCGCCATCACGGCCTTGCTGCGCGACCTGCGGGCGGAGGGCCGCACCATCGTCCTGGTCGAGCACAACATGCCGGCGGCCATGGCGCTGTGCGACCGGCTGGTCGTGCTGCACTTCGGGGAGAAACTCGCCGAGGGCCCTCCGGCGGCGATCCGCCAGGACCCGGCGGTGCAGGCGGCGTACCTCGGCACTAAGACGGTCCGGGCGGGGATGGAGGGCTGACCTCCGCCGGGAGGTGACGACCGGTCCCCACACTGCACCTGCGGCCACCGCAGCGCGCGGGCTTCACGCCCGTCGTCACCGCGGGGAAGGACCTGCGCTTCCTCTCCCTGGGCCTGCTGCGCCTCGACGGCGGCAAGAGCTACCGCCTCGTCACGGAGGCCGAGGAAGCGGTCCTGGTCCTGCTCAGGGGAACGCTGGCCCTCAGTGGCCCGTACGTGAGCGGACGCCAGATCGGGCCCCGGCGCAGCGTCTTCCAGGACCGGGCCAGCGCGGTCTACGTACCGCCGCGGCGGATCCTGCAGGTGGAGGCGGTGGGGAGCGCGGAAGCGGCGGTCCTGCGCAGCCCCGTCAAGGAGGAGGTGGCCGCGGAGCGCGAGGAGCCGCCCACGGTGGTGGTCACGCCCGAGGCGGTCCGGGTGGAGCCGCGCGGCGGCCCCGGCTACCGGCGGCAGGTCCACGACCTGGTGACCGACGGCGTGGCGGCGCGGCGGCTGCTCGTGGGCGAGACCTTCACCGATCCCGGGGAGTGGTCGAGCTACCCGCCCCACAAGCACGACGAGCGTGTGCCCGGCCGCGAGCTCCCGCTGGAAGAGCTGTACTACTTCAAGGTCGACCCCCCGCACGGGTTCGGGGTGCAGCTGGTCTACAGCGCCGAGCGGCACCTGGACGTGGCCTACCGCGTGCAGGACGGGGACGTGGTCCTCATCCCCTTCGGCTACCACCCGTCCGCGGCCGCGCCGGGCTACCGCCTGTACTACCTGTGGGCGCTGGCGGGAGAGGAGCGCGGCCTGACCTACCGGGACGACCCCCTGCACGCCTGGGTGCGGGGCCGCTAGCTCCTCGGGGGTGCAGAGCAGGGCCCGACGAGGGAGAGGCCCTCAGGGCAGAGTCTCGAAGATGCCCGGCCTGGCCCGACCCCGGACGGTCAGGGTGCCCACCGCCCCGCGGTCGATCCGGAAGATGCTGTGGTCGACCAGCAGGTAGGTGCCCGGGACCTCCACCCTGAACTCGACGATGGCCGCGCCGCCGGGCGGGACGAGTGTCGTCTGGACGTTGGCGTTGGGCGGGCCGCCGACCCCGCCCCCGGGGTAGACCCGGTCGAAGATCTCGCCGATGACGTGGAAGGCGGAGACCAGGTTGGGGCCGCCGTTCCCGACGAAGAGGCGGAGGCGCTCGCCCACCATCGCGGTCAGCCCCCCGTTGCCCGCCAGGGCACCGACCCGGCCGTTGAACACGACGTACTCGGGCTGGCCGGCCCTGGCCTTGTCTGACGCGTAGGCCTGGAGACCCCGCTCGCCGAAGGCGCCCCGGGTGTAGAACTCTCCTTGCATGACGTAGTACTCCCGGTCGACCCGGGGCAGGCCTCCCTCGGGCTCCACCAGGATCAGACCGTACATGCCGTGGGCGATGTGCGTCGGGATGTGCGGCGAGGCGCAGTGGTAGACGTACAGGCCCGGGTTGAGGGCCTTCCAGCGAAACGCCGCCTCCCGGCCGGGTGCGACCTGGGTGAGGACGGCGCCGCCGCCGGGGCCGGTGACCGCGTGCAGGTCGATGGAGTGGATCTGCGAGCTGCGCCGACTGTTCCGGAGGCGGAGCTCGATCTCGTCGCCGACCCGCACCCGGATCATGGGACCGGGGACCGTGCCGCCGAACGTCCAGAACGTGTACCGGACGCCGTCGGCCAGGACCCCGGTCACCTCGGTCGTCTCGAGGGTTACCAGGACCCTCGCCGGCCCCCGGCGCACCGGCGGGGGGACCGCCGGCGGCGGGGTGAGCGCGGCCCGCACCACGGCCGGCGCGCCCCCGCGGGCGGGGGCGCCTCCCGCCGGTACCGCCACCACCGCCACGGCAGCGACGACGAGGACGGCCAGGGTCCGAAGCCAGCCAGCGCGATCGGTCACCGCTCCTCCGACCTCCTCGGGCACCCGGGTTGGACCCCCCGACGGCACCCCGCCTCTCAAGCCCATTCATACCCACCGACGCGCCCCTTCCCCATCGGGTGGCGACCGTATTGCCCGTCGGCAGGAAGACTGACGGGGGGATCAGACCGGGACCGGCGACTCAGCGCCCGGGCATCACGTAGACGCTGCGTGCCACGCGCCGCGGGATGGCGATCTCCCCGTCGCCCACCGCCACGCGCACGCCGTCGGGCTCCGGCCGGACCAGCCGCACGCGCCGGCCCGGCACCAGCCCCGTCGCCTCGAGCAGCCGCAGCACGTCGGGGTCCTCGTCCTCCACGCGCGTCACCGTGCCCTCCTGCTCCGGTTGCAGCTCCGAGAGGAGGTGCTCCTCCGCCGGGCGCGCCACCTCGCCTTCGGCGGTGGGGATCGGCGCGCCGTGCGGGTCGGTGGCCTGGGGGCCCACCGTGCGCGCCAGCTCCTCCGTGAGGCGGCGCGGGGCGACGTGCTCCAGCCGGTCCGCGGCCTGGTGCACCTGGTCCCAGGGCATCCCGGCGCGGTCCACCAGGAACCGCTCCCACAGGCGGTGCGTACGCACGCGCTGGGCCGCGGCGCGGCGGCCCGTCGCGGTCAGCTGCACCCCGTGCGGCGTCTCCGTGACGAGCCCCAGGCGGGCCAGTTGCCGCACCACGGCGGTGGCCGCGGCGGGGGCGTCGTGGACGCGGGCGGCCAGGGCGGCCACCGGCGTGGGGGCCTCCGCCTCCTCGGCGAAGAGGGCTTTGAGGTAGTCGTCCAGGCGGGCCTGCGCGGCGGCCTGCCGCCGCCGCAGCGCGCGCACCACCACGCCGCGCCGCGGCGCGAAGAGGGCGGCGAGCGCAAAGAACCCCGCCCCCACCAGGACCATCGTCGCTCCGGAGGCGATGTCGAAGACGTAGGCGAGCCAGAACCCCGTCACCGCGGTGAGGACGCCCACCAGCACCGCCCCCAGGATCAGCCGGTGGAGCCGGTCGCTGAACATCGCCGCGGTGGCCGGCGGCGCGATGAGCATGGCCACCACCAGCACGATCCCCACCGCCTGGAGCGCGGCCACGATGGTCAGCGAGGTCAGCAGGAGCATGAGGTAGTGGAGGCGGCGCACCGGGAGCCCCACGCTCTCGGCCATCACCGGGTCGAAGGCCCACAGCAGCAGCTCCTTGTAGAGGAGGGCGATGGTGCCCACGACCACCGCCCCGCTCACCGCGGTGAGCACCAGGTCGCCGCGGCTGACCGCCAGGACGTTGCCGAAGAGGACGTGGAAGAGGTCCACCGGACTGCGGATGCGGCTGATGATGGCCAGGCCCAGCGCGAAGGCGGTGATGAAGAGCAGTCCCATGGCCGCGTCCTGCTTCAGCCGGGTGTGCCGCTCCACCGCCCCGATCCCCAGGGCCGTGAGCAGCCCGGTGACCAGCGCTCCCACGACGTAGGGCCAGCCCAGCAGGAAGGCGATGGCCACGCCCGGCAGGACGGCGTGGGAGATGGCGTCGCCGAGCAGCGCCCACCGCCGCACCAGCAGGAAGCTGCCCATGACCGCACAGACGGTCCCCACCACGACGGCCGCCAGCAGCGCCTGCCGGACGAAGGCGTAGCCCAGCGCGGCGGCGAGCTCCTGCAGCACGCTCACGGCCCGCCCTCCGTCCCCTCGGCGCCGACCATCGCCTCCAGCGGCGCCAGCCGGCCTGCGTAGGTGGCGCGCAGGAGCTCCTCGGTGAGGACCGCCGCCGGCGGTCCCGCCGCCACGAGGCGCTGGTTCAGCAGCAGGACGCGGTCGTACGTCTCCCGCACGCGCACCAGGTCGTGGTCCACCACCAGCACCGTGCGGCCCTCCGCGCGCAGGCGCGGCAGCAGCGCCAGGATCGTCGCCTCGGTGGCGGCGTCCACGCCGATGAAGGGCTCGTCCAGCAGCAGGACCCGCGCCTCCTGGGCCAGCGCCCGGGCCAGCAGGACGCGCTGCTGCTGGCCGCCCGAGAGCTCGCCGATGTGGCGGTCCCGCAGGTCGGCGATGCCCAGCGCCTCCAGGGCGCGCGCGGCCACGGCCCGGTCCGCCGCCCCCGGCCGCCGCCCCCAGGGCAGGTGCGGGAAGCGGCCCATCAGGACGGCGTCCCAGACGACCACGGGGAAGTCCCAGTCCAGCGCCTCGCGCTGGGGCAGGTAGGCCACCCACCGGCGCCCGCGCTCGACGGGGCCGCCGAGCAGCCGCACCGTCCCCGTGGTCAGCGGCACCAGCCCCACCAGCGCGCGGAAGAGGGTCGACTTCCCGGCCCCGTTGGGGCCGACCACGCCGACCACCTCTCCCGGCCCGACCTGCACGCTGACCCCGAGCAGCACCGGGTGGCTGTCGTAGGTCACGCTGAGGTTGGTGACCTCGACGGCCGGGGTGGCGGCCGGGGCGGGGGTCGCCGCTCCTGCCGGGGTCATGGCCGCCCCCCGCCCAGCCCGGCGACGAGGAGCTCCACGTTGGCGCGCATCATCCCGACGTACGTGTCCGCGCCGCTCCCCGGGCGGCCCAGGGAGTCGATGTAGAGCGCGCCGCGGATGGGCACGCCGGTCTCCTGGCTGAGCCGCTCCATGAGCCGCGGGTTCAGGGTCAGGTCGACGAAGAGCGCGGGGACGCGCTCCCGCCGGATCCGCTCCACCAGCTCGACCATCCGCCGCGCCGGCGGCTCGGACTCCGGGGCCAGGGTGTAGATCCAGCCCACCACCTCGAAGCCGTAGCGGGCGGCGAAGTAGTGGAGGGCGTTCTCCGTGGTCACCAGCTTGCGCCGCTCCGGCGGGATCGCCGCGACGCGCTGGCGGATCCAGGCGTCCAGCGCCCGCAGCTCGGCCAGGTAGCGCTCGGCCTGGGCGCGGTAGGCCGCCGCGCCCTGGGGGTCCGCGGCGATCAGGGCGTCGCGGATGGTGGGCACGTAGTGGCGGATCACGTTCTGCACGTCCAGCCAGGCGTGGGGGTCGGGAGCGCCCTGGAATCGGCTCAGCGGGTCCTGGATCAGGATGGGCGTCACGCCGTCGGAGGCGACGACGATGCGCGCCCGCGTGCCGGAGCCGCGGACGAACCGGTCGAACCACAGCTCCAGGTTCAGGCCGTTGTAGAGGACCAGGTCCGCCTCGGCCAGCCGGCGGGCGTCGCCCGGCCGCGGCTCGTAGGTGTGCGGGTCGGTGCCCACGGGCACCAGGGCGTGGACCTCTGCCCGGTCGCCGGCCACCTGGCGCGCCAGGTCGGCGATGACGGAGTAGGTGGCGACCACACGGATGCGGCGGGGGGTCGCGCCGGAGGGTGCGCAGCTCCACGACGCCAGCGCCGCCAGCACCACCGCCACGGCTGCCGCCGCCACCCCTTGGGCGCGGGCGCCCCGGAATCCCCCGGTGGGCACGTGCGATTCGCCAACCCGGAAACGCATCACGGCTCCCCGATCGCCGACCGGCGCCTGCACACCCCCGGGGGCAGGCGCTCGCGCGAAGCGTTGCGGCGGCATGCATGGGCCGCCGGCCCGGTTCTACGGTACACCACTAGCGCGGGGACGGGTCGTCCTGCGCGGGTGCGGTGGAGGGGGCCTCGGGGGGCGAGGGGCGCGGCCGCGGGCGGCGGCCGCGGGGCGAGGCGCCCCGCCGGTAGACCATCACGGTGCGCTCGAACTCGATGACCACCGTCCCCTCCTGGTTGTACCCGCGCGTGCGGAAGCGCACGATGCCCGCGTGCGGGCGGGAGCGGGAGGGGCGCGTCTCCAGGACCTCGCTCTCGGCGTAGATGGTGTCGCCGACGAAGACCGGGTGGGGCAGGCGCACCCGGTCCCACCCGAGGTTGGCCACTGCGTTCTCGCTGATGTCCTCCACGGAGAGGCCGACGACCAGCGCCAGCGTGAAGGTGCTGTTCACCAGCGGCCGGCCGAACTCCGTCTGGGCGGCGTAGGCGTAGTCGATGTGGAGGGGGTTGTCGTTCAGGGTGAGGGCGCTGAACCAGATGTTGTCCGCCTCGGTGACGGTGCGGCCGTAGGGGTGCTCGTAGACGTCCCCCACGGCGAAGTCCTCGAAGTAGCGGCCTTCCCGCCGCAGGCGCCGCGCCGCCATGCGCCGTCCCTCCTCCCCTGACAACGACATATCTTCGTCGTGATGCGGCTCAGTAGGACCGGGGCAGCCCGAGGACGTTGTGCCCCAGGTAGGCCAGCACGAGGTTGTCCGTCACCGGCGCCACCTTGTACAGCCGCGTCTCCCGGAACTTGCGCTCGACGTCGTAGTCCGCGGCGAACCCGTAGCCCCCGAAGGTGTCCAGGCAGACGTTGGCCGCCTCCCAGGAGGCCTCCGCCGCCAGCAGCTTGGCCATGTTGGCCTCGGCCCCGCACCGCTCCCCGCGGTCGAACTTCGCCGCCGCCTGCCAGCGCATCAGGTCCGCCGCCTCCACCCGGGCGTAGGCGCGCGTCAGGGGGAACTGCACCCCCTGGTTCGCCCCGATGGGCCGCCCGAAGACCACCCGCTCCCGCGCGTAGGCCGTCCCCCGCTCGATGAACCAGCGCCCGTCGCCGATGCACTCTGCGGCCAGGAGGATGCGCTCGGCGTTCCACCCGTCGATGAGGTAGCGGAAGCCCATCCCCTCCTCCCCGATCAGGTGGTCGGCCGGCACCTCCAGGTCGGCGATGAAGAGCTCCGTGGTGTGGTGGTTGAGCATGGTGCGGATCGGCCGGATCTGCACCGTGCCCTGCGCCACCGCCGCCCGCAGGTCCACCAGGAAGAGGGAGAGCCCGCGGGTCTTGTCGGCCACCGCTTCGTAGGGGGTGGTGCGGGCGAGCAGCAGCATCAGGTCGGAGTGCCCGGCGCGGGAGATGAAGACCTTCTGGCCGTGCACGACGTAGCGGTCGCCGCGCCGCTCCGCCCGCGTCTGGATGCGGGTGGTCTCCGACCCCGCCGCCGGCTCGGTGACGGCGAAGGCCTGCAGCCGCAGCTCGCCGGAGGCGATGCGCGGCAGGTAGGTCCGCTGCAGGGTCTCGCTGCCGTGGCGCAGCAGCGTCCCCATGATGTACATCTGCGCGTGGCAGGCGGCGGCGTTGCCGCCGGAGCGGTTGATCTCCTCCAGGACGATGGAGGCTTCGGTGATGCCGAGCCCCCCGCCGCCGTAGCGCTCCGGGATGAGGATGGCCAGCCACCCCGCGCGGGTGAGAGCCTCCACGAAGGCCTCGGGGTAGGCCTGGGTGCGGTCGAGCTCCCGCCAGTAGGCGTCCGGGAACTGCTGGCAGAGGCGGCGCACCGCGTCGCGGATGAGCTGCTGCTCCTCGGTGAGGCGGAAGGGCTCGGCCACCGTCACCGGCGGGTGGGCGAGGTCACGCCTGGCCCCTGGCCTGCGCTCCGCCCCGGGCTCCCACCTGCGCCCTGGCCTGCGCTGGCACTTGCGCTCCGGCCTGCGCCCCGGCTCGCGCCCCACAGCACCCCCGGTCCCAGGCGGTCCACCTCGGCCAGCTGCCGCACCGCCTCGGGGACGGCCGCATAGCGCTCGCGCAAGGTGTCGGCGGCGAGCGGCCCGCCAGGGCCCTCAGCCGGTTGCGCGCCCGCCTGCTTGACCGCCCACTCGAGCAGGTCACGGAACTTCGCCGCCAGCGCTTCATAGGGCACCGCCGCACCGTCCTCGCCCGGGGCCTGCTCCACGAACCCCGTGTGCGTGGGCCCGCCCTTCAGGCGCACGGTGACGCGGGCCGGCCAGACCGCAGGGTAGCGGTTGTCCAGCGCCGGGTCGACGGTCACCCGCACGCGGCCCAGCAGGCCGCGCACCTCCGGGTCCGCCAGCGCCGCCGGCTCGAACTCCCCGAGCCCCACCCGCCCCCACCGCAGCGCCGCCGCCACGGTGTAGGGGAGGCTGAACTTCGCCTGGTAGGGCGTCCGCGGATCGGGGTTGCCCGTGACCTGGAGGGCCGCGCTGTAGGTCTCCACCTGCACCTCGTCGATCACCGGCAGGTCCACCCCGCCGCGCGACCGGACCTCGAGGGCGGCGGCGATGGCGCTGTGGGTGTGCCCGCAGCAGGGGAAGAGCTTGAAGGAGTTCTCGGTGATGGCGAACCGCTCCCCCAGGCGGTCGGTGACGCGGCCGGGGTCGGCCCCGACGGCCATGGCCCGGAAGAACCCCTGCTCCCCCTCCAGGATGGCCCGCGCGCCGGTGAACCCCTCCCGGGCCAGCAGCGCGGCCAGCAGGCCGTCGTGGGCGGCGTGTCCGGCGTGGAGGTGCTTGGACATCGCCCCGTCCCGCAGGAACTCCCACAGCCCCGCGGCCATCGTCCCCGCCGACCCCAGCGCCTGTGCGGTGTCCCGCGGGCCCAGCCCCAGGACCCTGGCCGCCGCGGCCGCGGCCCCGAAGGTCCCGCAGGTGGCGGTGTTGTGCCAGAAGCGGTAGTGGGAGGGGTTGACGGCCTCGGCGACACGCACGGCCACCTCGAACCCTGCCACCACCGCTTCGAGCAGGCGCTGCCCCGAGGCTCCTTCGCGTTCCGCGGCGGCCAGCGCCGCCGCCACCACCGGCGCCCCGGCGTGGGTCGTGGAGGGGCGGTGGAGGTCGTCGACTTCGACGATGTGGGCGGCCAGGCCGTTCAGCAGCGCGGCCCGCAAGGCGTCGGTGCGTGCGCCGGTGCCGACCACCTCGGCCTCCGGCCGCCCGCCCAGCGGCAGCAACGCCCGCCGCGCCATCGCCGCCGGCGGCTGGGTCGCCCCGGCCAGCACCGCCCCCGCCCAGTCGAGGATGGTCTTCTGCGCCATCGCCCGGACCGCGTCCGGCAGGGCGTCGTCGTGCACCGTCACCACGAACTCCGCCAGCTGTTCAGACAGGGTCATGCGGGAACCTCCGTCTCTCAGGCACCTTTCGCCCCCGGCGCCGTGCGACCCCTGCTGTTCCACCAGGGTTCCCACGCCCCGACAGCCCTCCCACAGCCGGGGAGCTTCCTGGCCGGCTGCACGCGCCGCGCCCCACTATGATGGAGGCGTGACCGACGATCGCGCGGCTACACCCGACGCGCCCGGGACCATCCCGCCGGACCTGCCGGGGCACGACCTCATCGCCCAGGGGCTGCGGGACCTGCAGGCCGGGGAGGAGACCGTCCCGGCCCTCCTCGTCTCCATCGGCGCGCCGCGCCTCCAGTTCCTGGGCATCGCCGTGCCGCACCCCTTCCCGCAGCCGGAGCTGCGGCTCTACCTCCGGCTCCACCAGGAGGACCCCGACGCCGCGCACGGGCGCTACAACGCCCTGATCCGCCGCCTGGTCAGCTTCGAGCGCGCGCTCGAATGCGCGAGCTAGCCACGGCCGCGCGCATCCGCGCGTTCATGCAGGCGCTCGGCCGCCAGGCACCGCACCCGGCCCGCGTCTACTTCACGGGCGGAGCCACGGCCCTCCTCTACGGATGGCGGGAGACCACTGTGGACGTGGACGTGAAGATCGTCCCGGAACTCGACGCCCTCCTGCAGGCCCTGCCCTCGCTCAAGGAGCACCTGCGCCTGAACGTCGAGCTGGCCTCACCGGAGGACTTCATCCCGGTCCCTCCCGGATGGGAAGACCGCAGCCCCTTCATCGCCCGAGAAGGACAGCTCGACTTCTACCACTTCGACCTGTGTGCCCAGGCGCTGGCCAAGGTTGAACGCAGCCATGCGCAGGACCTGCAGGACGTGCGGGAGATGGTGCGGCGCGGCCTCGTCGACCCCGACGAGGCCCTGGCCTATTTCCGGCGAATCGAATCCGTCCTGTACCGGTACCCGGCGGTCGACCCGAAGGCCTTCCGTCGCCGCGTCGAGGAGATCTTCGGCACGAGGCCACCGTGACCGCCTCCGCACGCGTGCGGCTGTCGCCCTGGCCTGCGGCCGACCTCCCCCTCCTGGCGCAGCAGGTCGTGGTCCGGCAGGTCGCGCCGGCCCAGCAGCGCCAGGCGCGTGAAGAGCTGCCCTCGGTGGGACGGCTCTGGGTGACGACGGCTTCGGCGCCGATGAGGTGGACGAGGATGTCGCGGATGGCCCGCATCCCTGCCGCCGGCGCGCCGATCAGGACCTCCCAGGGATGCGGACGACAGAGGGCCGCCCCGGCCCCACGCAGGCCCCCGGCCGCCGGGCGGCGAAGACCATGCACGAAGCCACCCTCAGGAGTGGAGCAATGGATCGAGTCTTCCGATCCCGGGACGAGGAACTCGCCTACCTGCGGCAGGTGAAGGCCGACCTGGACGCGGCCACCACGCGGGAGGAGGTGGCCGAGGTGTGGCGGCGCCACTACCTCACCGTCGGCCACCGCAAGCTCGGCCGCCTGCTGCTCGGCCAGACGCCGGAGCAGGCGATGCGCGTGCGCGGTGGGGCCGAAGCGTCCGGCGCTGGTGGGAGCGCCGACCGCGACGACCGCGAGGCGTAGGAGGGCCCCGTGCGCCTCGGCGTCATCTTCCCCCAGACCGAGATCGGCAACGACCCCGGCGCCATCGCCGACTTTGCCCGCGCCGCCGAGGAGGCCGGCTACGACCATCTGCTGGCCTTCGACCACGTGCTGGGCGCCGTCCCCCGGCCCGGCTGGCGCGGCCCCTACACCGTGGAGCACCCCTTCCACGAGCCCTTCGTCCTCTTCGGCTTCCTGGCCGGCCTGACGCGCCGCCTGGAGCTGACCACCGGGATCATCATCCTCCCGCAGCGCCAGACCGCCCTCGTGGCCAAGCAGGCCGCCGAGGTGGACGTCCTCTCCGGCGGCCGGTTGCGCCTGGGCGTGGGGCTGGGGTGGAACGAGGCGGAGTACGAGGCGCTGGGGATGGACTTCCACACGCGCGGCCGACGCATGGCCGAGCAGGTGCGCGTCCTGCGGCTGCTGTGGACGCAGGAGGTCGTGACGTTCGAGGGGCGCTGGCACCGCATCTCCCAGGCGGGGATCAACCCGCTGCCGGTGCAGCGGCCGATCCCGCTCTGGATGGGCGGGCACGCCGAGCCGGCGCTGCGACGCGCCGCCCGCCTGGCCGACGGCTGGATGGCCGGCGGGACGCTGCGCACGTCCACCGTCCAGGGGCCGCCCGCCAACCTGGAGACCTACCGCGGCATCGTGGAGCGGCTGCGGGCCTTCGTGCGCGAGGCGGGGCGGGACCCCGCGGCCTTCGGGATCGAGGGCCGGATCGCCTACCAGTCGGGCCCGGACGGGTGGCGCGCCGGGTACGAGGCCTGGCGGGCCATGGGGGGGACGCACCTCAGCGTGACGACCATGGGCGCCGGGCTCGACACCCCCGCAAAGCACATCCAGGCCATCCGGGACGTCGCCGCCACCCTCCGCGGGTAGCGGGGCGTGCCGGGCGGATCTACCGGCCTCGGCGGCCCGTCCCGGGGCCCGTGATGGCCTCCGACGTTGCCCCGGGGCGGTGGAGCGCGCTCGCCGTGCTGACTGCCACTCTGGTCCTGGGGATGTCCCCCTGGTTCTCCGCCTCCGCGGTCATCCCCCAGCTCCGCGCCGAGTGGCCCCTCTCCGGCACCGCTGCTGCCTGGCTGACCATCGCGGTACAGGTGGGCTTCGTGGCGGGGGCGCTCCTCTCGAGCCTCCTGAACATCTCGGACGTCATCGCACCCCGGCATGTGATCCTCGCCGGTGCAGTGGGCGCTGCCCTGGCCAACGCGCTCCTGGTCGCGGCGGGCGGGGCGGGCCCGGCCATCCTGCTGCGGCTGGCGACGGGCTTCTGCCTGGCCGGGGTCTACCCGCCCGCCTTCAAGCTCATGGCCACCTGGTTCCAGCGGGGGCGGGGCGTGGCGCTCGGCACGCTGGCCGGGGCGATCGCGATCGCCTCCGCCGTCCCGCACCTGGTGAACGGCCTGGGCGGGCTGCGGTGGCAGACCGTCGTCGCCACCACCTCGGTGCTGACGCTGCTGGCCGGCGTGCTCGCCGAGGGGGCCGCACGCGAGGGCCCTTTCCCCTTCCCGCGCGCCGCCTTCGACCCCCGGCAGGCCGGACGCGTCTTCGCGAACCGCGGCGTGCGCCTCGCCTCTTACGGGTACTTCGGCCATATGTGGGAGCTGTTCGCCATGTGGGCCTGGTTCGTGGTCTTCCTGCGCGACGCCCTGGCGGGGCTGGGGCGCGCCCCCGACCCGGCCGCCGCCTACGGGGCGTTCGCGGTCGTGGCCATGGGCGGTCCGGGGAGCTGGCTCGCGGGGCTCCTCGGCGACCGGTGGGGACGGACGCGCATCACGGCCCTGGCCATGGCGCTCTCCGGCGGTTGCGCCCTCGGCGTCGGCCTGCTGGCCACCGGTCCGGCCTGGCTCCTCCTGCTGGTCGGGCTGGTCTGGGGATTCACCGTCGTCGCCGACTCGGCCCAGTTCTCCACCATGGTCACGGAACTCGCCGACCAGGCCTACGTGGGGACCGCGCTGACGCTCCAGTTCGCCGTGGGGTTCCTGCTGACCGTACCCACGCTGTGGTTGGTGCCGCTCCTCCAGGAGGCCGTGGGGTGGCGGTGGACCTTTGCCTCTCTGGCCCCGGGACCGGCCCTGGGGGTGGCGGCGATGGTGCGGCTGCGGGCGCTCCCAGAGGCGGCGAGGATCGCGGGAGGTCGGGGGTGAGGGCTTTGAGCGCGGCGATGCGGAAGCCCGGAGGCGGCACCCCCTGACCCGCCTCTGGCGGGGTGCGGGGCAGGACCTAGCTTGAGGCCGAGGCACGGGCACCGGAAACCCGGAGGAGGAGTCGCCGGGAGGGGTGCTGAATAAAAGCATTCCAAAGTCCTGTCTATCTGAAGAGATACATTCAACATGCCTGCCCGGCCTCACTTGCCAGACCCGTCGACCACCCATCCGGTGGAGTCCGAGCGTTTCTCTGCACTGCTCGCACGCGCGTACCAGCGGCTTCCCTCCGCCCAGCGCCGTGTGGCGGACTTGCTCGCACGCCAGTACCGGCGGCTGGCGTTCCTGTCCGCCGAGGAGGTAGCCGCCCTGGCCGGCGTCAGTGACTCGACCGTCGTGCGCCTCGCCATGGCACTGGGCTACCGGGGTTATGCCGACCTCCAACGGGCCGTCCGAGAGGCACTGGACGAGCACCTCCACCCGGTGGACCGCATCCGTCGCGACCTGCATGGCGTCCGGGCTGAGAGCGAACTCTTCGACCGCTTGATGGCCGTCGACGAGGCCAGCATCCGTGAGACCCGGTCGAGGCTGGCGGCCGAAAGCGTCGTGCGCGCGGCGCAGACGCTGGCGCAGGCGCGCGTCGTCTACATCATCGGGCTCCGCGGATCATACCCGCTGGCCTTCTTCCTCACCCTGCACCTCGGCCAGGTCCGCCCCCACGTCGTCCTCCTCGAGGCCCGTGGGGGGACAGCATTAGATCCGCTCGCCTCCGCCCGGGGGAGCGGCGTGCTCGTCGCCATCTCCATGTCGCGCTACTCCAGCCTCACGGTCCGGGCAGCCGAATTCGCCCGGCAGCGCGGGCTCCTGGTCCTGGCCATCACCGACAGCCCTGGCAGCCCGCTGGCCCCGCTCGCACACCAGCTCCTCCTCGTCAGTGCGGATGACGTCCCCGCGGCGTGCGTGGCGGGACTCAGTCTCTGCAACGTTCTGGCCTCACTGGTACGCCGGCGCCTGGGCGCCGAGGGGCGGCGGACAAGCCTGACCCTGGAGACCATGCTCCGCCGAGCCGGCCTGCTGGAGAGGGGGTGAGGAGCCGACACGCAGGCAACGGACTGGCCGCTTGCGTTCCTCGGTCCCGGCAGGGGTCGGGAACCCTGGTGCTCTCGAGAGAGGAGGTGTACAGCGTGAATCGTACGTGGCTGGCGCTCTGGGTGGTGGTAGTGCTCGTCCTGGGGTCGGGCGGACTCGCTGGAGCAGCGGACGGCTCCCTCGCCCGTGTCAAGAAGGCCGGCGTCCTCACGGTCTGCGCCGTCGACGGCCTCCTGCCCTATTCGAGCTCCGACAAGCGCACTCCGGGGTTTGAGGTCGAAATCGCCCAGGCGGTCGCCCGCGAGCTGGGCGTGGCTGTGCGCCACCACTGGACCACCTGGGATGGGCTGATCCCGGCGCTCACCAGCAAACGCTGCGATGCCATCATCGACGGGATGTTCATCACGCCCGAACGCCAGAAGGTCATCGCCTTCTCCCGCCCGTACTACGGCTCGGGCGAGACCATTCTCGTGCGCAAGGACAACACAACGATTCGGGGGCTGGCGGATCTGAAGGGCAAGCGGGTCGGAGTGCTCTCCGGCTCGGTCACCGTTGAGTACCTGCGCAAGAAGGGCATCGCCACGCTGGTCGTCTACCCGGACCAGAACACGATCATCCTCGAGTTGAACAACGGGCGCATCGAGGCTGCCTACCTCGAGGCCCCGAGCGCGGCCTGGGCGCTGAAGAAAGACCCGACGCTCAACATCAAGATCGTCAAGGAGTACGTGCCGGAGGAACGCTTCAACGCCGCTGTGGGGCTCCGGAAGACGGACAGGGAGTTGCTCGACGCCATCAACGCGGCCGTGACCAAACTGGGCCAGCGTGGCACCATCGCCCGTATCCTGGGGAAGTACGGGGTGCCCTTCTACCCGGCTAAGTTGTCCAGTTTCGGAATGGTGTGCACACATCACACATGAGCGCTCTGTTCATCCTCTCCCCTCCAGGCCACGCCCCAGAACATCGCGGCCGGTGGCCGACCGTTGGTGCGGTAGCCCAAG
>Ga0101943_1000098_pt1 | contig 241744 bp, 236 predicted proteins | sample DewCreD2012metaG_5_FD_75244 | JGI IMG/M metagenome (GOLD analysis project Ga0101943, IMG submission 75244) | Hot spring sediment bacterial and archeal communities from British Columbia, Canada, to study Microbial Dark Matter (Phase II) - Dewar... ... | reverse complement strand
AGAGGCGCCGGTCGCCTTCGGCGCCGTCGCGGGCGAGACGAAGCAACAAGTTGACGGCGTCGGCGCCGTGGCGCGGCGCGGCGACCAGCAGGTCGAAGCGTCCGTCGTCGACCGCGGCGTCCGGGGCCAGGCGCAGCCGGAGCGGAGAGCCGGGCACATAGAGCACCGGGCAGTTCGTCGCCAACACGGTGGCGGCGTCGCCGACCCACTCGAGCTCGTCGGCCACGACCCGGAAGCGGCGTCGCCGGGGGCGCAGGGCCAATCGCGCGGTCATCGCCACGTAGCCGGCGAACCCCCAGCGGCGTTTGAACTCCGGCGGGCAGGCCAGCATGAGGTCCGCCGCCCAGCCGACGCCCACGTTGAGGGCGCAGACGCGGCCGTCGTCCAGGTTTCCCACGTCGAGCGGGCGGGGCTGCGCCGCCAGCGCCACGGCCACGGCGGCCGGGAGCGCTTTGGGGATGCCGAGGTTCATGGCCAGTTGGTTGCCCGTGCCGCGGGGCACGATTCCCAGGGGCACGCCAGTGCCGACGAGCGCGCTGAGCACCTCGGCCACCGTGCCGTCGCCGCCCACAGCCACCAGGGCATCGGCTCCGTCCGTCAGGAAGCGGCGCGCGAGGTCGGTCGCGTCGCCGGGGCCGCGGGTGCGCACCAGCTCATAGACCACACCCCAGCGGCGCAGCTCGCACTCCAAGGCGCGCGCCAGTGCGTCCGTGGCCGCCAGGGAGCGAAACGGCTTCATGACCACACCCACGGCGGCCGGCGGCGCCCACGGCGTGGCGTCGAGGGCGGGAACTCCCGCTCGCTGAGTCGCCATGGCGCTCAACGTGACGCATGGCGCGCCCGTTGGCAACGGGGTGGCCTCAATCGTGCAACGGCCGCGTCGCGACATCGACCCCTCGCCCTCGCGCATGATGGGTGCTCCCTGGTGGCTCGTCGCCCTCGCCGGCATCGGCGCTCTCGCGCTCGGTGCGGTGGTGGTCACCTTGTTCACCGCGTTCGGCCGGCGGCCCGGTCGCATCGAGGCGACGGCCGCACCCCCGGTCGATCATCCGGACTTTCGCAACGCGCTCGCCGGGCTGGCCAACGCTCCCGTCCTCACCGGCGGTCGCGCCCGACTGCTCAACAACGGGGTGGAAATCTTTCCCGCGCTCCGAGAGGCCATCGCTCGCGCTCGGCGAACGATCGATTTCATGGTCTACATTTGGGAGCCCGGGCGGGCCAGCGACCGGCTCTTCGCCGCGCTGACGGAGCGCGCCCGCGCCGGCGTGGAAGTGCGCCTGCTGCTCGACGGCGTCGGCGGGCTGCGCGTGCCGCGAGCGGACCTCGACGCCTTTCGGCAGGCCGGCGGCCGGGTCGCCTGGTTCCGCCCCGTGCGCTTGGGCAAGTTGGCGCGGGCCCATCGGCGCAATCATCGCCGAGCGATCGTGATCGACGGGTCCGTTGGGTTCCTTGGCGGCGCGGCCGTGGGTGACAAGTGGTTGGGCGATGCCGAGGACGAAGAGCACTGGCGGGACGTCATGGTCCGCGTGGAGGGTCGCGTGGCCGTCAGCTTGCAGAGCGCCTTCGCCCAAGCGTGGGCGGGCAGCTGCGGCGAGATCCTCGTAGGGGAGGCGTTCTACCCGACGGTTCCTCCGACCGGCGGCGAGGGGGAACCTGGGCGCTGGCACGTGCACTTCGTGTCCATGCCCACGGATGAAGCGTTCGTGCTGCGCCACGTGTATTGGTTGTCGTTTCGCTGCGCTTACCAGCGCCTGTGGATCACCAGCCCCTACTTCGTGCCCGACGCACGCACCCGCGCCGTCTTCGCGGACCGGGCGCGGCGCGGGGTCGACGTGCGCCTGCTGTTGCCCGATCATCACACGGACGCCAAACCGATCCGTCAGGCCAGCCATAAGTACTTCGACGAATTGTTGGCGAGCGGCGTGAAGATTTACGAGTACCAGGGCACCATGCTGCACGCCAAGCTCGTGGTTGTGGACGGCCGCTGGTCCTTGGTCGGGTCCGCGAACACGGACGTGCGTTCCAAGGAGCTCAACGCCGAGAACGTGATGGGCATTCTCGACGAGGACTTCGCGCGCCAGCTGGAGGCCACGTTCCTCGAAGATTTGCGCCGCGCTCGCCCGATCGAGCGAGCGGCGTGGCGCCGACGACCACGCACGAAGGGCTGGGTGGAAAACTTCTGGGGACTGTTCGCCGAGCAGTACTAGCCCAGCAAACGGCGCGGAGCCGAACCCGCGCGGGGGCTCGGCTCCGCTCTTGCTGCGGCTCGCCCAGACGCCAGCGAGCCTCAGCCTTGGACTTCGCCGCTCGAGGTCTGGCCACCCCGGATCTCGATGCGGCGGCGCCGCGCCCGCTCGGCCTTGGGGATGCGAATCCGCAGCAAACCGTGCTCGTACGAGGCTTCGATCTTGTCCGCTTCGACGTCTCGCGGCAGCACGAAGGACCGGGTAAAGCGACCGTAGCGGCGCTCTGCCAAGTGCCACGTGCCGCGCTCGTCGCCCTCCGTGCGTTCTTCCTTCTTCTCGCCGGCCACGGTGAGCACGTTGCCTTCCAACGAGACCTCGACGTCCTCGGGCCGCACGCCGGGCAGCTCGAGGGTCACCTCGATTTCGTTCTCCCGCTCGACCACGTCGGCCGCCGGGGCGCGCAGCCACATCGAGCCGGACCGCGCCAGCGGGAAGTCGCTCAAAAGCTCGTCGACCAGCGAGAACAAGTCGCGCGAGCGGTAGGGAGTCATCTGGGTGCTCATGACAGTTCCTCCGTTTCCGGTTCGTATGCCATTGCGGGATCAAAGCTTGTACCATCGCCACGGGCGCCAGGACGGCAACCTTTGGGCCGAAGTTGCAGCCCGAGCATGCTCCCTTGGCAGACGTCCGACTTGACCGCGCCCGCGGGCGCCCGTAGGCTGGCCGGCAGGTCCATGCCGCTCGACTTCGACCTGGTCCGCGATCCCTTGTGGAACACGATCCGGCTCGATCCTTTGGCGCGCCGGATCCTGGACACGCCCACGTTCCAGCGCCTGCGGTACGTGCGGCAACTCGGATGGGCGTTTCTCGTCTATCCGGGAGCGACGCATACGCGGTTTGACCACGCCCTCGGCGTTTACCATTTGGCGCGGCGGGTGCTGGGTCTTTTGCGGGAGCGGGGCATGCTTGCGGGGCGGGAGGAAGCCGGGCGCGACGCCCTCTACGCCGCGTTGCTGCACGACGTGGCGCACTACCCGTTCTCCCATGCACTGGAGGAGCTGGACGCTTGGTTTCCGCCGCACGAGTCCGTGGCCGAGGCGCTGCTGCGGCGCCGGGACCTCGCCGACGCCTTGGCCGACCTCGGCGCCGATGCCCCGGCGCGACTGGCGGCGCTCGTCACGGGTCGGAGCGATTCGCCTTTGCAAAACTTGGTGGCCAGTGGCCTCGATCTCGACAAGATCGAGTACTTGGTGCGCGACGCGCGGGCCTGCGGGGTGCCGTACGCCGCCGTCGATGTGGATCGGTTGCTCCACGCGTTCGTGGTGCTGCCGGATCCCGCCACGGGGCGAGCCGAGGTGGGGCTGCACGAGAAGGGGCTGGCGGCGCTCGAATCGTTGCTGTTTGCCAAGGTGCAGATGTTCCGCAACGTCTACTGGCACCACGCGGTGCGGGCGGCCACGGTGCTGTTCCAGCGGACGGTGGAGGAGGCGGTGATCGCCGGCCTCGTGCGCCCCGAGGACGCGATCGGGCAGACGGACGAGGGCTGGCTCCATACGATCGAGGTCCGGGCGGCCACCGCCGGTGGAGAGGCGGCGGCGCGGCTGCGCGCGCGCTGGCTGCCGGCCCTCCGGCACCGCCGCTTGCCGAAGCGGGCACTGGAGGTGCCGGGCTGGGGGCTGCGGGGTCGCCCGGCGGAGACCTGGTTGGGGCGCGAGCGCGCTGTGACCCGCGCGCTCGAGGAACGCTGGGCCCGCGAGCTCGCCCTTCCGCCGGGCGGTGTGATCGTCGACGCGCCGGTCAAGCCGCGCATGCTGGAGTTGGATCTCCTGGTGGAGTGGCGCGGGCGGGTGGTGCGGCTGGGAGCGGCCGAGGCAGAGCCGACGCTGGCGGTCCTTCGGGTTGCCGACGAACTCTACGATGCGGCGCGATGCTTGCGCGTCTTTACCGTGGAGCGTCGTCGCCTACCGGAAGACGCGCTGCGTCCTTGGCTGGAGTTGTCACTGGAGGAGGCGCGCGATCGACTGGAGGTGGCGCCGACCGAGGCGGCCCGCGGTCCCGCTGAGGATCGGTCGTGACGGCGGTACGGATGGCCGCGTCGCTGAGCCCCGGCGTGGGTCCGTGCCTCCGGAGCAGCCAACAATGCAGCGCACCCGCCGGCGGGTTCCGGATGCCCTGATCCGAATCGGCACCGGAGGCGAGGCGGAGCCCGCGGAAGCCCCGCCCCGTCGCGTGGGCGCACCGCGGCGCCATCGCCGTGGGCCGCTCGACCTTCGATCGACCGTGGGCAGCGGGTCCCCTAGGCGGCGCGCAGCCACTGGCGCAGGTTGCGCCAGGTCAGCGACTGACCCGTGCTCAGGATCCCGATCCGGTAGATCTTGCCCGCCACCCAAGCCAATCCGGCCACGGCCAGCGCTGTCCATGCGAACGCAGCCGCCGCTTGTCCGGTCGGAATGGCGTCGAGCGCGAGGCGGAACGGCACGAGCAGCGGCGCCGTCAACGGCACCCAGGTGAGCACTTGGGCCAGCGGGCCGGCCGGGTCTTGCAACAGGGCGCCCTGCAGCACCATCGGGATCACCAACGGCAAGAACAAGACCCAGAAGAACCGTTGCGCCTCCTCCGGGGTGTCCGTGGTGGCGCCCAAAGCGGCGAACAAGGTGCTGTAGAGCAAGAAACCCACCAAGGCGAAGGCGACAAACCCCAACGCCATGGGTTGGAGCAGCGCGGCCCGCAGCTCCGCAAGGAATCCGGGCGGCACGGGGAGGAGCGAACCCCGCCACGCGTCGATCAGCCGGAAGGCCACCCAGCCCATTGCCAGCCAAGCACCGATTTGCACGAGCGCGGCGCCGGCCACACCGAGGACCTTCCCGAGCAGCAACCGGCTCGGTCGCACGGAGGTGGCGAGGATTTCCGCGATGCGGTTCGTCCGCTCTTCCTGGGCGCTCTGCATCGCCTGCATGCCGTAGGTCAGCGTCAGGAAGTAAAGCACGAACGTGAGCAAGAACGCGAGCGCCAGCGCAGGGCCGACGGTCCGCGTGCCCTGGCGGGTCACTTGAAGGGTTTCGAAACGTACCGGTGCCAACAAGCGGGCCACTTCCGCCGGATCGATGCCCGCGGCTGTCAGACGATGCCGCTGCACCGCTTCGGTCACCGCGGCCCGGATCTGCTCCGCCGCCTCGCCCGCTGGGTTGCGCGCCCACAACGTGACCGGACCGCCGGCGACCACCGTCGGGGACAGCCACAAGAAGGCATCGATCTCCTGCCGCCGGACCCGGGCCTCCAACCCTGCGCGCACCTGCGCCAGTGGTCGGTGCACCGTTTCGGTTCGGAACCAAACGCCGCGCCGGCCGGCCGGAGGCCGCGACGGCAACCGCGCCGCCACCGCCGCCGCCACCCCAGGCGGCGCCTCGTCGACGATGACCAACGTCATCTGGCGCCGCCCTTCCCAGCGGGTGGCCAAGACGGGCACCGCCGCCACGAACACAAAGAACAGCGGAGTAAGGACCGTGCTCAGAAAAAACGTCCGACTGAACACGCGTTCCTTCCACTCCCGCCGCAAGATCACACCAAGCTCGCTCATGGTGCCTCGTCCGGTCGCCGCCCGGCCGTGGTGGCGGTGCCCCCCACCCGGGCCACGTAGAGCTCCCGCAACCGCGGCTCGCGCCGCTCCAGACGCCGCACGGGCAAATGGCGCTCCGCCAGCCAGGCGAGGAACGCCGGCAAGGCATCGTCGGCGGCGAGCCGCACGGTCCAGCTCCCATCGCGCTCGGGCTGCGCCTGGCGCACGGCCGCGCCGAGCTCCGACCAAGGCGGAGTCGCGCCATCGTCCAACCACAACCGCACCTCGTCGGTGCGGTGCACCCGTTTGAGCGCCGCCAGGTCGCCGTCAAGAACCTTCTCGCCCCGCGCCAGGATCGCCACGTGCGAGCAGAGCTCCTCCGCCTGCTCCATGTTGTGCGTGCTCAACACGACCGTCGTGCCCGCGGCCCGAAGCTCCTCGATCACTTCGCGCAGCAGCTCCTGGTTGATCGGATCGAGCCCGGAGGTCGGTTCATCGAGGAACACCAGCTCCGGACGGTGGAGCACCGTCACGGCAAATTGCACCTTCTGTTGCATGCCCTTGGACAACGCCTGGACCTTCTGGCGACCCCACTCGGGCAGACCCAGACGCTCCAACCAACGCTCCGCCGCGGCCCGCGCCGCCCGCCGGTCCATGCCTTTCAGCTCGGCGAAGAAAACCATGACGTCGAGGACGCGCATCTTTTTGTAGAGGCCGCGCTCTTCCGGCAGGTAGCCCACGCGCCGCAGGATCTCCCGATTCTCGGCCGGGTCGGCGCCCAGCAACCGAACCGTGCCGCCGTCGCGCGCTAAAATGGCCAGCGCCATGCGGATCGTCGTCGACTTGCCGGCGCCGTTGGGACCCAGCAGACCGTAGATCGTCCCGCGCGGCACGCGCAGCGTCAACTCCCTTACGGCCACGTGCCCGGCAAAGCGCTTCTGCAACCGATCGAGAACCAGTGCGTCGTCCATGGAGGTGCGGGCGATCGTTTCCGACCCACCCTACGCGGCGCCACGGCCCGGCGTTTCGCCGCGTTGCTCCGTCGGGCTCGTCGGCGGTAGAATACCGGCCCGCGATGGCGTGAGCAAGGACGCGATGACGCACTCGTTTCCAAACTTAACTATCATTTCCCATCCCCTCATCGAACACAAACTGACGGTGCTGCGCGACAAGTCGACATCGAAAAAGAAGTTCAAAGAGTTGGTCGACGAAATTGCGATGCTCATGGCCTACGAGGTCACGAAGGACCTACCCCTGGAAGAAATCGAGATCGAAACGCCGCTGGAGCGCACCCGGCAGCGCGTGTTGGCGGGGAAGAAGCTGGTGGTGGTGCCGATTCTTCGGGCCGGCTTGGGGATGGTGGAAGGAGTGGTGCGGTTGATCCCTTCGGCGCGGGTCGGGCATATCGGGATCTACCGCGATCACGATACGCTGCAGCCGGTGGAGTACTTCTTCAAGATCCCGCGGGATGCGCACGAGCGCGACTTCATCGTGCTGGATCCGATGTTGGCCACGGGGGGGTCGGCGGCGGCGGCCGTCTCGGCGCTGAAGTTGCGCGGGGCGCTGCGCATCGCCTTCATGTGCTTGGTGGCGGCGCCGGAGGGGGTGCGGCGGATGCTCGAGGTGCATCCGGACGTGCGGGTCTACGCGGCGGCGCTGGATCGAGAGCTCGATGCGCAGGGCTACATTCGTCCGGGGCTGGGCGACGCCGGGGATCGGATGTTTGGAACGCGTTGACGGAGCGTAGCGGCGCTTCGTACTGTAGGGGCGTGCGGGCCCGTAGCTCAGGTGGTCAGAGCAGCGGACTCATAATCCGACGGTCGCAGGTTCGAGTCCTGCCGGGCCCATCGGCCGCCGCGGCGAACGTCTACGGCGTCGGCGGGTGCGCGTCGTCCGAGGCCGGGCGTGCCGCCCATACCGGGCCGAGGCGGACGCGGTCAGGTCCCCATTCGTCCAGGGAAGCCGCGCCGCTGAGGGCCAACGTGAGTTCGAGCTCGGCCAGGATGTGGTCGAGCACGGCGGCCACGCCGGCTTCTCCGGCCAGCGCCAACCCGTAGACGTAGGGTCGACCCAGGCCCACCGCGCGGGCGCCGAGGGCGAGCGCCTTGGCCACATCCGCGCCGTTGCGCACGCCGCTGTCGAACCACACCGCGATCCGGTCGCCGACGGCCCGGCGAATGGGCGGCAAGGCCTCGAGCGCCGCGACGGCCCCGTCGACTTGGCGACCGCCGTGGTTGGAGACGATCACCCCGTCGACGCCGAGCTCGGCGGCCCGCGCCGCGTCCTCGGGATCGAGGATGCCCTTGAGGAGCAGGGGCAACGCGGTGCGTTCGCGCAGTCGGCGCACGTCCTCCCACGAGAGCTCGGGAAACGAGTAGGTCGTCACGAACCGGCGCACGATGGCGCGGCCCCGATCGAGGCGTCCGCCGCCGAGCCGACGCAGGGCGCGCACCAGCCGAAGCAGGCGGCGCCCCGGGCGCGGGGGCGGTGGGGTGGGGCCGTCAAGGGGTTCCTCGAGGGCGGCGGTGAAGGCCGGGTCGCTGGCGTACTGAGCTACGCCCTGGCCGTAGAGGAAGGGGAGGTGGCCGAGGTCGAGGTCGCGCGGGCGCCAGCCCAGCTGCACCGTGTCCACGGTGAGGATCACTCCGACGCACCCGGTGGCTTCGGCGCGGCGTAGGAAGCTGTCGACGACGCGGCGGTCCGTCGAGTGGTAGAGCTGGAAGAAGCGAGGTGCGCCCGGCTGCACGCGCTCCATGGCCTCGACGCCCACCTCGAGCGGGATCGAGCTCTGATTGGAGAAAACCATGGGCACCCCGCGGCGGGCGGCGGCCCGGGCCACCGCCCGATCGGCTTCGGGATGCACGAGTTCGAGCACGCCGATGGGGCAGAGAAACAGCGGGGCGGCCCAGCGTTGACCGAAGCGCTCGACCTCGAGCGACGGCGGCGGCGCGCCGCGCAGCATTCGGGGCACGAGAGCGACTCCGTCGAAGGCCATCCGGTTGCGCGCCATCGTCGCTTCCGCGCCCGCGCCCCCCGCCACGTACGCCCAGGCTTCGGGCGTCATCGCTCGCCGCGCTGCCGCTTCCAGCTTGTCCGGTCGCACGGGCACGGGTGGCTTGCGCCCGGCCAGGCCGGCGAGGTAAATCCGCTGCTGCGTCTGTCGACCGATCATGCCGCGCATCCCCCGGCCGCGGTTCGACGGCGCATGGTAGCCCCACCGCCGACGGTCGGCTAGAGGCTGTGGAGTGCGTACCGCTGCGACTCATGCACGCTCCGTCCGCTCTCGTGACCGGTGCCAGCCGGGGCCTCGGCGAGGCCATCGCCCGCCGTCTGCGTGCCGCCGGCTGGCGCGTCTTCGCCGGCGTGCGCTGCCTCGAGGACGCCGAGCGCCTTGGCGCCGCCGGCTTGGAACCGCTTCGCCTTGACGTCACGTCCGAAGCCGATATGGCAGCCGCCCGCGATCAGCTCGACGCCGAGCTCGGCGCTCGCGGGCTTGATGCCGTGGTGGCCAACGCCGGCATCGCGGTGGCCGGTCCGGTCGAGCTCGTCCCGCTGGAGGCCTTCCGGCAGGGGCTGGAGGTCAATGTCCTTGGCGCGGTGCGCACGGTGCAGGCCGTGCTTCCGCTGCTGCGGAAAGCGTGCGGTCGCGTCGTGCTCGTGAGTTCCGTGTCCGGTCGGGTGGCGCTTCCGCTGCTTGCTCCCTACGCGGCCAGCAAGTTTGCCCTGGAGGCGCTCGGCGACAGCCTGCGCGTCGAGCTGCGCCCTTTCGGGGTGGCTGTGATCCTCGTGGAGCCCGGCTCGGTGGCGACGGAGATTTGGGAACGCTCTTGGGCGGCCGCCCGGATGCAGTGGCGACCACCTCCGCTCGATGCGGCTTCCGTCTATGCCGAGTACGAGCGTGCGGCCGCGGGGATGATCGCCCGCGTGCGCGCGGAGGGGCTTCCGCCCGAGCGCGTGGCGGAGGCTGTCTGGCGCGCCCTCGTGGCGCGTCGGCCGCCCGCGCGCCTCCTCGTGGCCACCCCTCGCCGCGCCTGGGAGACCCGCGTGCTCGCTCGGTTGCCGACGCGCCTGCGCGACCGCTTTGTGCGCGCGGTGCTGCGTCGCCTGGCGGCGACCGCCTGATCGCGTGGCCGATTCGATCAACTCGGATCGACGACGGACGTCCGGCCGGCGGTGGGATCGAAGGTGGGAGATCGCTGTGCACGATCCGCGCGCCTCCTTGCCTACCCCGGATGGCGCATGGCAGCTTCCTAGGCCCATGGAAACGACCCGACCGACGACGGCAGGTGCGCGCCAGCGCGCGTGGCGGTTCGTCGTCGCCATCGGCATCGTGAGTCTCTGCGCGGACTTCACCTACGAGGGCGGCTGGAGCATCAGCGGACCGTTCTTGGCGGTCCTGGGGGCCAGCGCCCTGGCGGTGGGTGCGGTGGCCGGCGTGGGGGAGTTCCTCGGCTACGCGGTTCGGCTGGCCGCGGGGCGGTGGGTCGATCGCACCGGGCGGCCGTGGACGCTGGTGTGGGTCGGCTACGCCGTCAACGTCTTGGTCGTCCCGGCGCTGGCGCTCGCGCCCAACGCGTGGGTCGCCGCGGGGCTGTTGTTCCTCGAGCGTCTCGGCAAGGGGTTGCGCACCCCGGCGCGCGATGCCCTGCTCGCCCGCGCGGGCGGGGTCGTGGGTGTGGGCAAGGCCTTTGGCACGCACGAGTTGCTCGACCAGTTCGGGGCGGTGCTCGGGCCGCTGGCCGTGGCCGGGTTGGTGACGCTGGGGGGCGGCAACTACCGTTGGGGCTTCGCCGGTCTGTTGCCCACAGCGGTGGCGGCGCTGGGGGTGCTCGCCTGGGCCCGCTGGCGCGAGCCCGCCACGCGCGAGCCGCACGAGGAGGGGCCGCTGCCTTGGTTGTACGGGGCGTACCTGGTGTTCGCCGTGGCCACGGTCGTCGGGTTTGCTCCCTTCGCCCTGGTGGGCTACCACTGGCAGACCACAGGTCGCGCCGTGGGCGCGCTGGTGCCGCTCTTCTTCGCGGTGGCCATGGCAGCCGACGCCGTCGTTGCGTACGGCGCTGGGCATGCCTTCGACCGGATTGGGCTTCGGGTTCTCGTGGCGCAGCCGGCGTTGGCCGCGGCGGCGATGCCGCTGCTGTTCCTCGGACGGGGAACGGCGGCGTTGGTCGGCGGGGCTGCGCTGTGGGGGGCGGCCATGGGGCTGCAAGAAAGCGTGATGCGCTCAGCCGTGGCCACGCTCGCGCCGTCGGGACGCCGGGGGACGGCCTACGGAGCGTTCGACGCCGCCTACGGCGTGGCTTGGCTGGTGGGCGGGGTGATGCTCGGCGCGCTCTACCGCTGGGGGCCGATGGCCGTCGTCACCGCCGCCCTGGCGGCCCAAGCCATGGCGGTCGGCCTGTTGGCACGGTTGCTCCGCGGCGCGCGTTGACACCCCCCGGGCGGGGGTCTAGTTTCCCCCCGTTCCCGAGCGCCCGATGTCGAAAACCTTGCTCTACCGCTTCGCGCTCATCGCCGGCCTCGTGCTGTTGGCGGCCGGCCTCGTGTGGCGACGCGGGATCAACTTGGGGTTGGATCTGCAGGGCGGCACCTACCTGGCGCTGGAACTCGACCGCAGTCAACTGCGCGGTGAGCTCCCGCCGGACGCGGCCGATCAGATCGTCCAGATCATCCGCACCCGGGTGGACGAGCTCGGTGTGGCCGAGCCGAGCATCCGCAAGGTGGGTACGGACCGGGTGGTCGTCGAGCTGCCGGGCATTCGCGACGAGCAGCGCGCCAAGGAGGTGATCCTCAAAACCGCCTTCCTGGAATTCAAGCTGGTCGCGCAGCCGGACAACGTCGACGCGCTGCTGCGACGCCTCGACCGAGCCGTGCTCGAAGCGCTCGGCCCGCAGGCGGCGCACGCCGGGCCGACCAGTCCGACCGGTCCGACGCCTGCCGGCGGGCTGTTTCGCCCCCGGGGGACGGACACGGCCGCGTCGCGCGACACCGCGCGTGCCGACACCGCCTTGGCGGCCCGGCCTTTCAGCGCCAAGCTGACCCCGGTTGACGAGGGCGTGTGGTCCGTGGCCGCGGAAGACACCGCGATCATCAACCGCTACCTCTCGTTGCCCCAAGTTCAAGCGGCCGTGCCGCGCGGGTTGGAGTTCCGTTGGGCGTTCGTGCCCCGCGCCGCCTCGGCGCAGGCGCGGCGCGAGCGGCTGCTCTACCTGCTGGAGAGTCGTCCGATCCTCACCGGGCAGTACCTTGAGGACGCACAGGCCCAGCGCGATCCGCAACTCGGTCAGCCCGAGGTGGTCTTCCGCCTGAACCGGCGCGGCGGTCGTCTCTTCGGGGAGGCCACCGGCCGCAGCGTGGGGCGCAAGCTGGCCATCGTGCTCGACGGCCGCGTCTACAGCGCGCCCGTCATTCAGGACCGGATCGAACGCAACGGTCGCATCACGCTGGGCGGTGCTTCCATGGAGGAAGCGCGCGACCTTGCCTTGGTGCTGCGCGCCGGCGCTCTGCCTGCCCCGATCCGCATCGTGGAAGAGCGCACCATCGGGCCCTCCCTCGGGCAGGACGCCATCCGGCAGGGATGGCGCGCCGGCCTCATCGGCGTCGCCCTGGTGGTCCTGCTCATGGTGGGCTACTACAAGTTCTCCGGCGTGCTGGCGGTGGTCGCGCTGGGGCTCTACGTGATCCTCGTGCTCGGATTCCTGGCCTTCCTCGGCGCAACCCTCACGCTGCCGGGGCTGGCGGGGCTGGTGCTGTCCATCGGCATGGCCGTTGACGCCAACGTGCTCATCTTCGAACGCATTCGAGAGGAGCTGGCGCTCGGGCGATCGCTCCGGGCGGCCATCGACGGCGGCTTCAAGAACGCGCTGTCGGCGATCGTGGACTCCAACGTGACGACCCTGATCGCCGCCGCCGTTCTGTACCAATTCGGCACCGGCCCGGTGCGCGGCTTCGCCGTAACCCTGGCGCTCGGCGTGGTGGCGTCGATGTTCACGGCGATTTTCGTCACCCGTACCTTGTTCCTGTTTTACTTGAGCCGCCGCCCCACCGCGCAAACCCTGTCGATCTGAGGTGCCGATGCGGCTGTTCGAGCACGCCAACTACCCCTTCCTGCAATGGCGGCGCCGCGCCTACATCCTATCGGCGGTGCTGATCCTCGGCGGGGTGGCCATGATGGTCCGCAACGCCGTCCAGTATGGCAGCTGGCTCAACTACGGGATCGACTTCACCGGCGGCACGACCGTGGTGGTGCGATTCGATCGGCCGGTGGCGGTGGAGCAGATCCGCGCGGTGGCGCCGGATTGGGAGATTAGTCACTTCGGCAGCGACCGCGAGATCCTCATCCGGTTCGGTGGCTTTCAGCAGGCTTTGGGTCAGGATGCGGCGGCGCGGGTGACCGAGGCGTTGCGACGCCGCTTCCCAGCCGGCTCCTTCGACATCGAGCGGGTCGAGGCGGTCGGGCCGAAGGTGGGCCAGGAGCTGCAACGCAAGGCCCTCATCGCGCTGGTGATGGCCAACCTGCTCACGCTGGTCTACCTGGCCATCCGCTTTGAGTGGCGCTTTGGCGTGGCGGCGGTGGCGGCCACGGTGCACGATATCCTCATCACCTTGGGGATCTTGGCCACGCTGCGAACGACGATCAGCACGGAAACGGTGGCCGCGTTCCTGACGATCGTCGGCTACTCCCTCAACGACACGATCGTGATCTTCGACCGCATCCGCGAAAACCTGCGTCAGCCCGGTGCCGGCCGACACTTGGCGGAGACGCTCAACCGATCCGTCAACGAGACGTTGTCGCGGACGGCGCTGACGGGCGGCAGCGCGTTGGCCACCTTGCTGTCGCTGATGATCTTCGGTGGTCCGGTGATCCGAGAGTTTGCGGTGGTGCTAACGCTAGGGATCGTCGTGGGCACCTTCTCGTCGATTTTCGTGGCCACGCCCATCCTCTACGAGATCGAGCAGCGGTGGCCAAGCCCCCAGCTGCAGGGGGCGCGGGTGCCGGCGGCGCGAACGGCGGGAGCGCGGCGATGACGGAAGGCGAACGGGAGGCGCATAAGCGGGCGGCGGCGCGGCGCGCGCTGGCCTTCGTGGAGGAGGGCATGGCGGTGGGCCTGGGCACCGGGTCCACCGTCCGCTACGTTCTGGAAGAGCTGGCGGCGGGGCGCACGGAGGGACGCTGGCTCGACCTGCGCTGCGTGGCCACGTCGCGCGCCACGGAGGAGCTGGCGCATGCGCTCGCCTTGCCGTTGAGCACGCTCGACGAAGTGCCGGAGCTGGACTTGGCGATCGACGGCGCCGACGAGGTCGATCCCGAGCGGCGGTTGCTCAAGGGCGGAGGCGGGGCGTTGCTGCGCGAGAAGATTGTGGCCGCGTGCGCGCGGCGCCTCGTCGTGGTGGTGGATGCCAGCAAGCGCGTGGAGCGGCTCGGTGCACGCCACCCGCTGCCGGTGGAGGTCGACCCGTTCGCCATCGAGCCACAACGTCGCTTCCTCCTTGCACTCGGGGCCCACCGGGTGGAGCTGCGGCGCGACGGGGCCGGACGGCCCTACCGCACCGACGGCGGTCACGTCATCCTCGACGCCCATTTCGAAGGTGGGGTGGCCGACCCCGAGGCGCTGGCCCGGCGCTTGGCGGATCGCCCGGGGGTGCTGGAGCACGGCCTGTTCTTGGGGTTCGCCCCCACGGTGGTCGTGGGTCACGGGCCGACGGAAGCCGAGACGGAGGTGCTCGGGTGAGGCGCGTGGCAATCGCCCCATCGATCCTGACGGCGGACTGGACGCGCTTGGGAGACGCCGTGCGGGCCGCCGAGGAGGGTGGTGCCGATCGGCTGCATCTCGACATCATGGACGGGCACTTCGTGCCCAACCTGACCTTTGGGCCCGACGTAGTGGCCGCGCTGCGTCGGACGAGTCGTTTGCCCTTCGATGTCCACCTCATGGTGGCGGAGCCGGCGCGGTGGTTGGAGCCCTTCGCACGCGCCGGCGCCACGCGCCTGATTGTGCACGTGGAGGCAACGGCGCATCTGCATCGCACCGTGGAGGCGATTGGGAAGCTGGGGATCGGAGCCGGTGTCGCGCTCAACCCGGCCACACCCGTTGGCGCCTTGGAGGAGATCCTGCCGTTGGTGGATCAAGTGCTCGTCATGAGCGTCGATCCGGGCTTCGGCGGTCAGACCTTCCTGCCGTGGGTCGTTGGGAAGGTCGCTCGGGTACGAGCGTTGCGGGAGCGCTTGGGCGCCACCGCCGAAATCGCCGTCGACGGGGGCGTCGACGAGGAAACGGCCGGACGCGCCGTGGCGGCGGGGGCGGAGGTGCTGGTGGCGGGGGCGGCCGTGTACCGCGAAGGGATGTCGGTGGCGACCAACCTGGCGCGGCTGCGCGCGGCGGCCGAGGGAGCGGCGGTGCCGGTCCATCGGGCCTGACGCCCGGGTGGTGGAATCGGCAGACACAGGGGACTTAAAATCCCCAGGCCCGGAAGGGCCGTGCGGGTTCGAGTCCCGCCCCGGGCATGGGGCGCGGCAATGGGGGAGGGACACCAATGGCCACAGCAGCGGCGTCGCAAGCGGCGGCCTTGCGATGGGAGGTCGAGGACGGCGTGGCCGTCCTCGTGCTCGACGTGCCGGGGCGACCCGTCAACGTGCTGTCGCCGGAGCTGACGAGGGAGTTCGAGCGCGCGCTCGAACGTCTGGCGCGGCGCGAGGACGGCGTGCGCGCGGCGGTGCTCCTGTCGGGCAAACCCGGCGTGTGGATTGCCGGGGCCGACATCGATCTGTTCCGCACGCTGACGCGGCCGGAGGAGGCCGAGGCTCTCAGCCGCCACGCCCAAGAGCTGATGAACCGGCTCGCCGCCCTGCCCGTGCCCTTGGTGGCAGCGATCGAGGGCGTGGCGCTTGGTGGCGGGTTGGAGCTGGCCTTGGCCTGCTCCTACCGCGTTGCGGCGGACACGCCGAAGACGCGACTCGGCTTGCCGGAGGTGCAACTGGGGCTGCTGCCCGGGGCAGGGGGCACGCAACGGTTGCCGCGGCTCATCGGCGTGCGCTCCGCGCTCGACCTCATGCTGACGGGACGGCAGCTCGACCCGCGGCGCGCGAGCAAGCTCGGCCTCGTCGATGAGGTCGTCCCCGCGTCCATCCTGCGTCGGATCGCCGTCCAGCGCGCCCGGGAGCTGGCCGACGGGCAGCGAGCGCCCCATCTCCCGCGCGAGCGGGGCTCCCCGGTGGCCTGGGAGCGCGTACCCGGCGCCGTTGCCCTCGTCCTGCGGCAAGCCCGTGCCCAAGTGGTCCGCCAGACCAAGGGTCACTACCCGGCGCCGCTGCGCATTCTCGAGGTGGTGGGCCGCACCTGGAACCGACCCTTGGCCGAGGGGCTTCGTGAGGAAGCGCGCGCCTTCGGTGCGTTGGCCGTCACGCCGGAGTCCCGCGCGCTGGTGCACATCTTTTTTGCCTCCAATCGCGCCAAGGAGGATCCGCCCCTGCCGCCCGGGGTGCGGGCGCCGACGGTCCAGCGGATGATGGTGGTGGGTGCGGGGTTCATGGGCGCCGGCATTGCCGCGGTCAGTGCGCAGAACGGCATCCGCGTTCGGCTCAAGGACGTCAATGCCGAAGCCCTGGGCCGCGGGTTGCGCACGGCTCGCCAGCTCCTCGAGACCTACGCCCAGCGACGACGGCTGCCGCGGTGGGAACGCACCAAGCTCTTCGATCGGTTGCAGCCCACGCTGAGGTACAACGGGTTGCGCCACGCCGAACTGGTCGTCGAGGCGGTCTTCGAGGACGTCGAGCTCAAGCGCCATGTGTTTCGCGAACTCGAGGCGGCCGCCGCACCCACGACGGTTCTGGCGTCGAACACCTCGACGATCCCGATCGCCCGTCTCGCCGAAGCCGTCCAGCGCCCGGAGCGCGTGATTGGCCTCCATTTCTTCTCACCCGTTGAGCGAATGCCGCTCGTCGAGGTCATCGTGCCATCAACCGCGGCACCGGCGGCGGTGGCGCTGGGGCACCGCTACGTCAAAGCGATCGGCAAGACGCCGATCCGCGTGGCCGATCGGCCGGGTTTCTACGTCAACCGCATCCTCGGGCCGTACGTCCAGGAGGCGCTGCTGCTATTGGAAAGCGGAGTGCCGATCGAGGCGATCGACGCTGCCGCCGTGGCCTGGGGGTTGCCGGTGGGCCCCATCACCCTCCTCGACGAGGTGGGGCTCGACGTGGCGCAGAAGTCCGGAGAGATCCTCCGCCAGGCGTTTGGCGACCGCGGTGCTGCATCCGACGCGCTGGCGCGGTTGATGGCCGACGGCCGCCTGGGGCGCAAGAACGGCCGCGGGTTCTTCCGGTACGAGGCCGGCAAGCGTCGCGGGGTGGACGCGGAGGTGTACCGTTTGTTGGGTGTCCAGCCCGGCGCGGCGCCGCCGACGCCGGAGCTGCAGGACCGGCTCGTTCTGCCGTTGCTCAACGAAGCGGTGCGCGCGCTCGAAGAGGGCGTCATTGACAGTCCGGACGTGGGCGACATCGGTGCGGTCTTCGGCTTTGGCTTCCCGCCGTTCCGCGGTGGACCCTTCTGGCACCTCGATCAGGTGGGCCTCTCGACGGTCGTGGCGCGGTTGGAAGAGCTGACGCGCCGTTTCGGGCGGCGGTTCGAACCGACGGCCCTGCTGCGCGCCAAGGCCGAGCGGGGCGAGCGCTTCTACGCATGAGCCTACGCGCGTGGACGGACGAGGAGCTGCGGCAGCTCCTCGTCCGGGTGCGGCGCATCGCCGTGCTCGGCATCAAGCCGGAGAGCCAAGCCGATCGTCCGGCCCATTACGTACCCGCCTATCTCCACCGCGCCGGGTTCGAGATCCTGCCGGTCCCGGTCTACGAGTTCGGGGTCGCGACGATCCTCGGGCGGCCGATCTACCGCCGCCTGGCGGACGTGCCCGGCCCGATCGATCTGGTCAACGTCTTCCGGCGTTCCGCCGATCTGCCAGCCCACCTGGAGGACCTGCTCGCCGCAAGGCCTCGGGTCGTCTGGTTCCAGAGCGGCATCCGCCATGATGGCGTGGCCGCGGCGCTGGAAGCGGCGGGGATCGCCGTCGTTCAAGACCGGTGCCTCATGGTCGACCACGGGCGGCTGTTCCGTCTGTCCGGGAATTCCTGACCGCTGGCCGGCGAAGCGCCCCCTTGCCGTTGCGGGCGTGCACGGTTATATCGGGGGCGGCCGTGCCCCGGCGCGGCCGGAGCCCAGCATTGAACGCCAACTCCATGCGTCGACGGCTCGCACTCGCCCTGTTTGCGGTGGCCGCGCTTGGCGTGGTCGTCGTAGGGGCCTCGGCACGGCGCGACCGCGCCCCACAAGGCCCTGCCCAGCCCATCGAGTTCTGGCACAGCGTCCATGCGGGGGAGAACAAGATTCCCTGCATGTACTGCCATTACTCGGCGGATCGTTCGGTGGACGCCGGCATCCCGCCGGTTCAGCTGTGCGTCGGCTGCCATGTGCCGGGCAGCAACGCCCCCACGGCCAACCCGGCCACGGCCCAGCTCGCCTTTCCCACCGCCCAGCGCGACTCGATGTGGCACGCCGAGGCGCAGAAACTGGTGGATTACTGGCGGCGCGGTGAAGCCATCCCGTGGGTTCGCGTGCACAACCTCCCCGACCACGCCCACTTCCCGCACTACGTGCACGTCCAGGTGGGTCTCAAGTGCCAGACGTGCCACGGCCCGGTAGAGCAGATGCAACGCGTTTACCAGGTGGCGCCGTTGCGCATGGGCTGGTGCATTGAGTGCCACCGCGGGGAACTTCCCCTGTCGCCGGAGGAGGAGCGTTTGGTGCAAGCGCGCTCGAGCTTCATTCAGAAGATGCGTGCCATTGCCGCCGCCGGTGGGGACGTGCGCGGAGTCTGGGCCGCCCATCCCAAGCAGCGCGCGTCGACGGATTGCACCGTCTGCCACTACTGAGGCCCGGGTCATGAAGCGACGGGACTTCTTCAAGGTCTTGGGGGCGTCCGGCGCCGTGGTCGGCTGCACCACGAACCGCGTCGAGCGCCTGATCCCCTACGTGGTGCCGTCGGAGGAGATCGTGCCCGGCCTGCCGACGTGGTACGCGACCACCTGCCGCGAATGCCCGGCCGGTTGCGGTCTGCTGGTGGAGACGCACGAGGGGCGCGCGACGAAGATCGAAGGCAATCCCCAGCATCCGATCTCGCGGGGGAACGTCTGTGCCCGTGGGCAGGCGGCGGTGCAGGGCCTCTACCATCCGGACCGCTACCGCGGCCCGCAGATCGTAGAGCCGGGCGTGGAGGCGCGGGAAGTCTCCTGGGCAGTGGCCGAGGCGCAGCTGGTGCAGCGCCTGCGCGAGGCGCGTGCCCAGGGGCGGGCGATCGTGCTGCTGACCGCGCCCCGCACGGGTTTGTTGGACCGTCTCTTCGACGAGTGGGCTCGGGCCGTCGGTGCCGAGCGCATCGTCTACGAGCCGATGCCCGCCGGGCCGCGCGGCCTCGACCTCGCGAGCGCGGAGCTGATCATTTCCTTCGGCGCGGACTTTCTGGAGACCTACGGCTCGCCGGTCGACTACGCCTTCCAGTTTGCCCGGATGCACGCCGTGGCCGAGGGGCGTCGCGGCACCTTCCTCTGGATCGGCCCGCACCGGCCGCTGACCGGGCTGAACGCCGACGCCTGGCTCGCCCCGCGCCCGGGCACGGAGGCGGTGCTGACGGCGGCGCTGGCCGGCGAGGTTGCGCCGGCGCAGGCGGCCGCGCAAACCGGGTTGCCCGTTGAGGAGATCGCGCGCTGGGCCCGCGAGGTGGCGACGCGGCGCACGGTGGTGCTCGGCCCCGGGGCGGCCCTGGCCGGTCCCTACGCCCCGGCGCTGCGCCGCGCCGTGGATGCGTTGCGCGCGCGGGTGGGTGGGGTGGCCGTCGACAGCTACGGCGGCGGCCCGGAAGTGGCCGAATTGGCCGAGCGGATGCGCCGCGGGGAGGTCGGCGTGGTGCTGGTCGACGGCGACCTGGACCCGCTCTACAACCTGCCGGCAGCGCTCGGCTTCGCCGAGGGCTGGGGCCGCGTGCCCACCCGGGTCAGCTTCGCCACGTTCCCCACGGACACGGCCGAGGCGGCCACCCTGCGCCTGCCCGCGCCGCATTTCCTCGAGACGTGGGACGAGGTCGAGCCCGTGCCGGGCGTCGTCGGGCTGGTGCAGCCGGTGATGCGTCCGCTCTACAACACGAAGCACACCGGCGACGTCCTCCTCAGCGTGGCGGCCCAGCTGGGCGCCACCCTGGCCAGCGCCGGCGGGGCGGTGACTTTCTACGACGCCTTGCGCCGTGCCTGGAGCACGCGCCTCGGCGGGGAGGACGGCTGGCGCGAAGCCGTGCGCGTCGGCGGCGTCTACCCGCGCGTCGCCTCCCTTAGCGCCGAGGAGATGTCCGCCGCGGGGTTGGACTCTGGCGTCTCGGCGCCGCCGGCACCGGCAACCGCCGGCGCAGGTGCCGCCGTACCCGCTCTTGCGGCGCGCCGCAATCCGCGACCGGCCGACCCGGCCACGCTGCCGGCGCCCGAAGGGGCGGACTTCCATCTCGTCGTCTACCCGTCCTACCGCTTCTACGACGGCCGGAGCGCCAACCGCCCCTGGCTGCTCGAGCTGCCGGATCCGGTCACGAAGGTGATCTGGGACTCGTGGGCCGAGCTCCACCCGACGACGGCGCGGCGCTTGGGCATCGACCAGGGGGACACCATCGAAATCGCCACCGCGTTCGGACGCGTGCAAACCTACGCCTACATCTGGCCGGGGGTGCGGCCGGACGTCGTCGCCCTCCAGATGGGGCTGGGGCACCGCGCCTTTGGGCGGTGGACAGCCGGCCTGGGTGTCAATCCCAACGCCTTACTCGCGCCCGTGGCCGACGACACCGGCCACTTCGGCGCGTATGGGCTCCGCGCGCGGGTGCGTAAGGTCGGCGAGAAGGAACGTCTCATCCCCGGACTGCCGCCGCGCTCGATCTTCGAGCAAGGGGTGCGCGTCCAGTACAATCGGGAGCTGGCCCAGGCGATCTCCTTGGCCGAACTTCGCCAGGCGGAGGCCCATGGGCCGGCCGCCGTGCCGGGTGCGCGCGAGCGGGTGACGAACATCCGGGGCAACGGCGGCTTCACGCCCGTTACCGAGCCGACCGACCCGGCCGCCTACCCACCCCGCGGTACCAAGATCGGCGAATACGTGGAGGAGGCGCCGCGGTGGGCCATGGTGGTCGACCTCGACAAGTGCATCGGCTGCGGCGCCTGCGTGGTGGCCTGCTACGCGGAGAACAACATCCCCGTCGTCGGCCCCATCCAGATGCGCAAGGGCCGTGAGATGGCCTGGCTCCGCATCGAGCGCTACTTCCACCCCGGGGACCAGCCGGACGCCGCGCTGGCCGACGGCGCCACGGACGACGTCCGCTTCCTCCCCGTCATGTGCCAGCACTGCGGCAACGCGCCGTGCGAACCTGTGTGCCCGGTCTACGCCGCCTACCATACGCCCGACGGCCTCAACGGCCAAGCCTACACCCGCTGCGTGGGCACGCGGTACTGCGCCAACAACTGCCCGTGGAAGGTGCGCGTCTTCAACTGGTTCACCTACGATTTCCCCGCGCCGCTGCACCTGCAGCTCAACCCTGACGTGACCGTGCGGGAAAAAGGCGTGATGGAAAAGTGCACGTTCTGCGTGCAGCGCATTCGCGAGGGGCAACGCCGGGCCCACCAGGAGGGTCGACCCGTGCGCGACGGCGAGATCGTGCCGGCTTGCGCGCAGACCTGCCCCACGGAAGCGATCGTATTCGGCAACATCGCCGACCCGGCGTCGGCGGTGGCCCGCGCGGCGCGCTCGCCGCGGGCGTACCGCACGTTCGAGACACTCAACACCCAGCCGGCGGTCGTTTACCTGCGTAAGGTAACGCTGCGCGAGCCCATCCGCGGCGGTCACCACGCCGGCGCCCACGCGGAGGAGTGAGCCGATGGCCCGCGTCCTGCGCTCCATCTTCCACCCCGACGTGGCCGACTACGGCCAGGTCGATCGCGACGTCCTGCGATTGTTGACGCCCATTGGGCCGGGCTACCGGGCCCTGCTGGCCGTCTGCGCGGCCTTGGTGCTCGCCTGGGCGGCCGCCGTGGGCTACCAGGTCGTGCTGGCCTTCGGCGTCACGGGGCTGACGAACCCCGCCGGCTGGGGGGTGGACATCACGAACTTCGTCTTCTGGGTCGGGATCGCTCACGCCGGCACCCTCGTCAGCGCCATCCTCTTCCTGTTCCGCGCGCCTTGGCGGCAGAGCGTCTACCGCCTGGCGGAGGCGATGACGGTCTTCGCGGTGCTGACCGCCGGTCTGTTTCCGCTCATTCACATCGGTCGACTCTGGTTCGCCTACTGGCTCCTGCCCCTGCCCAGTCAACGGCACCTGTGGCCGAACTTCCGTTCGCCCCTTCTGTGGGACGTGTTCGCCGTGAGCACGTACCTCACGGTTTCCACGATCTTTTTCTACATCGGCCTCATCCCCGACATCGCCGCCGCGCGCGACCGCACCACCGTTCCCTGGCGGAAGCGGCTCTACCGCGTTCTCGCCCTCGGTTGGCGCGGCTCGGGCCGGGAATGGAAGAATTTCACCCGCGCGTACACCTACTTGGCGGCCTTCGCCACGCCGCTGGTGCTTTCCGTCCACAGCGTGGTGTCGTGGGACTTTGCCGTGTCCATCGTTCCCGGCTGGCACACCACCATCTTCGCGCCCTACTTCGTCGCCGGAGCCATCCTCTCCGGCGTGGCCATGGTCATCACCATCGCCATTCCGCTGCGCCAGATCTTTGGTTTCCAAGCGTACTTCACCGAACTCCACTTCGATCGGCTGGCCAAGCTCGTCCTGTTGACCTCGCTCATCGTGGGCTACGCCTACGGGACGGAGTACTTCATGGCCTGGTACTCCGGCGAACTGTACGAGCGCAGTGTCTTCTGGGATCGGGTCACCGGCGATTACTGGTGGGCCGGCTGGTCGATGATCCTGCTCAACGCCGTCGTCCCGCAGCTGCTTTGGATCAAGAAAGTGCGGCGCAACCTGCGGGCGCTGTTCCTCATCTCCTTGCTGATCAACATCGGGATGTGGTGGGAGCGGTTCGTCATCATCGTGCCGAGCCTCTCCCATTCCTACGAGCCGTGGAAATTCCTCAACTACCGGTGGGGCACGGAGTTCTGGTGGACGATCGGCGCCTTCGGTTGGTTCTTCCTCTTGCTGCTGTTGTTCCTGCGCGTGCTGCCGGGGGTGGCGATCGCCGAGCTGAAGGAGATCTTGCCGCCGCCGTTGCGCGGAGCTCCGGCGCCGGCGGCGACGACCGCGGTGGAGGAGGAAGGCCATGCCCGAGCGTAGAGGCGTGCTGGGCGTCTTTGCCCACCTCGACGACGCTGTGCGGGCGATCGAGGCCGCGCGGGCGGAAGGGTTCGTGCCGAGAGCGTTCGCGCCGACGCCGCGCCACGAATTGGAAGAGGCGTTGGGCGAACCGGAGAGCGGTGTCCGGGTGTTCACCCTGGCGGGTGCCCTCACGGGCACGGCCGCGGGGACGGCGCTGGCCGTTTGGACGAGCCTCAACTGGCCGTTGATCGTGGGCGGCAAGGAGATCGTCGCCATGCCCGCCTACAGCGTGATCATGTTCGAGACAACGATCCTCATCGGCGCGCTGGTCACCGTGGTCGGGCTCTTGGCGCTGGCCCGCCTGCCGCGGTTGCTTCCGGTGACGAAGGTGCCGCCACATCCACGACTGACGGAGGACCGCTTCGGGGTCTTCCTGCCGGCGGGCGAGGCGGAGCGCGAGCGCGCGATCGCCCTGTTGCGTGCCCATGGCGCCGAGGAGGTAATCGCCGATGCGTAGGGGCTGGATGTTGGCGCTGGTGTTGCTCGGCGCCGGCTGCACGGACTGGGCGGGTTACGACCTCGACGTGGCCTTGGGCAAGGTTTCCTTCCTGTCGACGATGCGGCGTAGCGTCGCGTTGGATCCCTACGAAGCTCCCCGGGCCGCGCCGGAGGGGAGTGTGCCCTTCGCCACGCCGGCCGGCGACGTGCCGCCTCCTTTTGGGCAAACGCAGCTCGACAGTGTGGGCCGCGTTCTTCGCAATCCGTACGCGCCGACACCGGCGTTGCTGGTGCGCGGCAAGCACGTGTACGAAACGTACTGCGCCGTTTGCCACGGCCCTACGGGGGCGGGCAACGGGCCGGTGGTGGGTCCGAACAAGTTTCCCTACGCGCCGGCCATCAACGGGCCGACGACGGCGGCCCGTTCCGACGGCTATCTCTACGCGATCGTCCGGGTGGGCCGCGGCCTGATGCCCGCGTATGGCCACATCCCGCACGAGGACCGGTGGGCCGTCGTTCTCTATATCCGCGAGCTACAGCGCGCCGCCGGCGCCCCGGTCGCCGCGGCCGCGGCAGCGACCCCAGCAACCGCGACGACGAACCGGTAACCCCGCGACGCCCATGGTGCACGCTGCCACGCATCCCGACGAGATTCCCTTCCGCACCTGGGCCGATGCCCCCGGTTGGGTGCGGGCGGTGCCGGTCGTGTTGGTGGCGATCGGTGCCTTGAGCCTGGCCCTGCTCTTCGGCAGGGAGCCGCACCGCGCCTGGGAAGCGCTTCTTTTCAATTGGCTCTTCTGGTCGTCGCTGGCGTTCGGCATGACGTTGTTCGCCGTGGCTCTGCACCTTACGAACGCCCATTGGGCCTGGTCGGTGCAGCGGTTCGCCGCCGGCGGGGCGTTCTTCCTGCCGATCGCCCTGCTGCTCCTGCCGGTCGTCTTTGGTGGCAGTGAGCACTTCTTCCATCACTGGCTCCGCGCCGAGGGCGACCCGGTTCTGGAGGCGAAACGCGCCTGGCTGAACCTGCCGGGCCTGATCGCGCGCGATCTGGTGGCCGTGGCTCTGCTGACGACCCTGGCACTCTGGTTCGTGCGCACCCTCGTGCGGCCCGATCTACGGGGCCCGGCGGTTCCCTCGTGCCCGCTCTACGAACGTCTCACCCGCGGTTGGCGGGGCGAGCGGGAGGAGGCGCTGCGCGCCAAACGCACGATGAACCGACTCGGGCCGGTGCTGGCCATCCTGTATGCCGTGCTTTGGGGCATGATCGGCGTGGACCTGGCCATGTCCCTGGAGCCGCACTGGTTCAGCACGATGTTTCCCGTGGCCTTCTTCTGGACGGGCTTCCACGGGGGTGTGGCCGCCACGGCCCTGGCCGTGTGCCTGCTCCGCCGGCCGCTGGGCCTGCAGTCCTACGTCGGGAAGGCGCAACTGCACGACCTGGGCAAGCTGGTCTTCGCCTTCTCGATCTTTTGGATGTACCTGAACTGGTCGCAGTACATCGTCATCTGGTACGGTCTGCTACCGGTGGAGCAATCCTGGCTGGTGCACCGGTTGGAGTTGCCCTTCGGACGGGTGACGGCGGCCGTCGTGTTGCTGACGTTCGTGCTCCCGTTCTTTGGGTTGTTGACCCGACCGCCGAAGCGTCACCCGGTGTCGCTCGGCCTCTTTGCCCTGTTGATCCTGATCGGTCACTGGTTGGAGCGGTATCTGTTGGTGGTGCCGTCCCTGACGGAGACGCGAGGCCGCCTGCCGCTGGGTTGGCCCGAGCTTGGCGTCGGGCTTGGCTTTGCAGGCTTGTTCTTGCTCGCTTACGGGTTCTACCTGCGGCGTTTCCCGCTCCTGCCGTCGGCGGCTTCCTTGGCGGCGCGCGATCCGCTGTTCGTGGCCGTGCCCGCGTCGGAGCCGGAGCGGGCGCAGGCGTGAGAGGCATCCCGGCGGGGTGCACCGGCGGTCCGGCGTTCGCCGGTGCGCCGCCCGCGACGGCGCCACCGCGGCCGGGTAGCGCGTCGTTCGTCGATGTGACCTCGGGAACTTCGGTCGCGCCCGTGCGCTACAGCCAGGACGGGACGATTCATGCGCTACCGACCCCTCGCGGGTATCGTCGCCGCCGCCCTGTCCGCATGCGCTCCGGCCCCGCCGACAGCCGAGGCGCCGACGCCGATGCCGCGGCCGACGGCCGCGTGGCCGCGTAGCGTCGAGGAATTTCTGGCCCACCCGCGGGGCTTCTACGTCGTCGTCGATATCGAGCGCAACGAAGTGCGCTTCATGGACTCGACGACCGTGCTTTGGTCCACGCCCGCGGGGACGGGCACCGGTTTCCGCCTCGAAACCGACCGGGGCCGTTGGGAGTTCTCGACCCCCACCGGGCTCTTCTTCGTCCAGAGCAAGGAGCTCGATCCCGTTTGGATCGTGCCCGACTGGTACTTCGTCAAGAACGGCAAGCCCGTCCCCTCGGAGGATTCGCCGCTCCGTCGGCAACCGGGCGCCCTCGGGGCCGCGGCGATCTACCTCGGCCACGAGATCGCCATTCACGGGACGGACAAGCCCGAGCTGTTGGGTCAGCGCGTCTCGCACGGTTGTATCCGGGTGGCCGATCCGTTCGCTGTTCGCCTTTTCCACAACGTGCAAATCGGCACCCCGGTTCTGATTGTCGGGCGTGCACCTCCGCCCGACACGAGCGTTCCCCTGCCCACGAACCCCGGGCGGACGCGGCGCCGGCCGCCCAACCCGTGGGCTCGAGCGACCACGCGGAGCTTGCTGGCCGCCCTTGACCGTGGCCTGGCCGCCGACACGGGCAGCGCTTGGGTGGCCCCGGCGGCCGAGCTGGTGCGGCGCGCCATCCGCGACGATTCCGCCGCGTTGCGAGGGCTGCTGCGCCGCGCGGGGCAGGGGGCGCGACCGACCACGCGCCGGGAGTTCGAGACCTTCTTGGCGGACTTGTACGCCCGTGGTTCTTGGCGAACGGTGGTGTCCCTGGCGCGCATCGAACCCGAGGTCCGGCAGCGGGCGGCCGAGGCGATCGTCCACGCCACGCTCGACCTCTACCCGGGCGATCCGCAGGACCCGACCGCCCCGTGGCCCACCCGACGGTTGCTGCCCACCCGCTTAGGGCCCGACGGCCGCCGCGGTTGGCAGGCCCTGGCGGACGCGGAAGCACGCTGGCGTGCCGCCCACGGCGGGCCACGCCCGGCATGGGGAGGAGGCACCCGGTGACGCCGGTCGACCTGCATCTGCATACGACTTTCTCCGATGGCGTCCTGCCGCCGGAGGAGGTGGTGGCGCCAGCCCACCGGCGCGGCATACGCGCGCTGGGCCTCTCCGACCACGTGTCGGGCACGAATCCCAAGTTTCTGGGCACGCCCGAGGCCGTGGAACGCTACCTGGCCGCTTTGGACCCCTTGCCCGTCTGGCGCGGCGCGGAATTCTGTTGGCTCGACGATCGCTGGCGCACCCTGCCGGCAACGCTGCTCGATCGCTTCGACTACCGCATCGGCTCCAACCACGCCATCTTCCTACCCGACGGCGCCGTGCTCACTCCTTGGTCGACGCGGCTGCCCCCCGGATGGGAAGGTCGACCGCACGAGGCCATGGAGCACTGGGTCGACGAGCTTTGCCGCCTAGTCCGTACCATGCCGATCCACATCGTGGGCCACGGGACGGCGATCCCGCCGGCGCTTCAAGTCGTCGACCCCGAACCGGAGGCCTGGTGGACCGAGGCGCGCGAAGATCGCCTCCTCGACGCCCTCGCCGAGCGCGGGGTGGCCCTGGAAATCTCGAACCGCTACCGCGTGCCGCACCTGCGTCTGCTTCGCAAGGCCAAGGCGCGCGGCGTGCGCCTGAGCCTGGGCAGCGACGCTCATCGACCCGACCAGATCGCCTGCCTGGAATGGGCCATGGCCCAGGCCGAGGCCGCGGGTCTCGGCGAGAGCGACTTCTTCCGACCCGCTCGTCCCCTGCCCAACGGCGGCGCGGGGTCGTAACGTCGAACGGGCATCCACGGCGAGAACGACGATGGACGATCAACAAACCACCCCTTTCCCGCGGCGGTCGGAGCGCCGCGAGGCGGAACGCTACGGGCCGGCGGCCATTCGCGTTGAGGATACGGAACCGTACCTCGGCCTGCAGTACGTGGCGCGGCTGTTTAAAATCGCCGCGGTCGTGGTGCTGGTGGCCTTGGTGGCGGAGGTGATCGCCGGGTTGGTGCTGCAGGGGATCGAGGCGCTGTTCCCGCTATTTTCCGAGGTGATTCGTGGGGTGGTGCTCATGGCGATCCTTTGGGGCGTTGGCGACTTGACGTTGCTGCTGATCGACATCGGCCACGATGTGCGGGCCTCCCGCGTGCTGCTGGGGCGTTTGTCGGCTCGATTGGGCAGCGGCGGCGAGGCGCCTCGCGGTCCGGCGCCCGGCTCGCCCACCCCTCCTCGACCCGGGGGTGAATCAGTCGGGGCGTAGCATGCGCTCTATCGGGCTCGGGCTTCTCCTCCTCGTGCCGCTCGGATGCCGGTCGGCGACGGCGCCCCGGCCAGGTCCGCGGGAGGTGCCGGAGCGGCAAACCTGCGTTGTCGCCGCGGTCGCCGACGGCGACACGTTCGACTGCGCCAGCGGCGTACGCGTTCGGCTCCTCTCCGTCGACGCGCCGGAGTTGGGTCAAGTGCCCTGGGGCGATTCGGCACGCGAGGCCTTGCGCCAGCGCCTGCCCGTCGGCGGCGCCGTGATCCTGGAGCGCGACGTGCAGCCCTTTGACGATTTTGGCCGCTTGCTGGCCTATGTTTTCCGCCCCGATTCCCTCTTCGTGAACGAGGATCTCGCCCGTGCGGGTTACGTTGTCGACCTGATCTACCCACCCAACATCCGCTACGCGGACCGCATTCGCGCCGCCGTCGAGAACGCTCGTGAAAACCGCCGCGGGCTGTGGGCTTCTTGGGGATTCCTTTGCCTGCCGCGGGACTTCCGCGCCGGTCGCTGCCGATGACCGACGTCGCCGCCGCTCGCGCCTGGCTCGACCGGATCGTTGTCGTCCTTTGGCAACCTCAGGACCCGGTCAACATCGCCGCGACCATCCGCGCGATGAAGAACTTCGGCTTGCACCGACTGCGGCTGGTGGCGCCGGCCGTCTGGGAACCTTGGCGCATCGAAGGCATTGCGCACGGTACGCAAGACGTCGTCGCGGCCACGACGCTCTTTTCCACCCTCGAGGAGGCCTTGGCCGATTGCACGTTCGTCCTCGGCACCACGGCGCGGCCGCGGCGGGCCAAGCGAACCGTCTACCGTCCGCGCCGCGCCGCCCAGGTCGTGCGCGCGCGGGCCGAGGCTGCCGACGCGACGGTGGCGATCGTGTTCGGTCGAGAAGACATTGGCCTGACAAACGAGGCCCTCGACTTGTGTCACGCCATTCTCACCGTGCCCACGAACCCCGACTACCCGTCGCTCAACCTCGCTCAAGCGGTGTTGCTTGTCGTCTACGAGGTATGGATGGCTACGGGCGCGGAGGATGCGCCGCCGCGCCCGCCGCGACGGGCGGCCCCGCCGGCGACCGCCAGGGAGTTGGAAGAAACGATCCGCGCTATTCGCGGCGCGCTCGAGCGGATCGAGTTTTTCCGCGCACACCACCCGGAAGCGGTGATGCGCACGGTGCGAGAGCTGGTCTACCGCGCCCAGCTCGATGCCCGGGAGGCGGGCTTTGTCCGCGCCATGGCCTACGAAACGGTGCACGCCTTGGCGCGACGCGGCAGCACGGCCGCGAGCTAAGGCACACTGACCTGGGGCGGGGCCCGCCAAGGTCCCCCCGGGCCCCGCCCCGGACGCGCCCTCAGGCCGCCGCCTCGGGCACGTCAAGTCGCACGACGTTTTCCGCCGCTGGCCCTTTCGGCCCGTCGACGGTGTCGAACTCCACCCGCTCCCCGGGCTTCAACGTACGGAAACCGCGCATGAGGATATTCGTGTGGTGAACGAAGTACTCCCGGTCCGACCCTTCGGCAGCGATGAACCCGTACCCCTTGGCATCGTTGAACCACCGGACGGTGCCTGTGATGCGGGGCATCGATCCCTCTCCTGCGTTGCACTTTGACCCAACGCCGGTGCACGGCCCCTCCGCGCCCGGGTCCCGACGCCCCGGTCGGCGCGGGACGGGGTACATTGCGCGGGTTACCGTACGGGCGCAAGATCTTGCACCGGTCGCTCCGAAGTCGAGGGGGCAAGGTCTTCGGGCTGCGTGAACCGCGACGCCAAAGCGTTTAGCGCTTGGGCCATGTGGGCTACCTCGGCGCCGGTCGTGGTCAGCTCCTCCATCGCGGCGGTCTGCTGCTCGGCGGCCGCTGCCGTCTGCTGCGCTCGTTCAAGCACCTCGTCGGCGGCGCGCCGCACGGCGATCAAGGCCTCGCGCCCGAGTTCGGCTTCGCCCCGGCTTTCGAACATGGCGTTCGCAACCTGGGCGAGGAAGGCGCTCGTGGTCTCGAGATGGGCACGGAGGCGCTCCAAGGTGTCCTGGGTATGGCGCACGGCATCCTCCACGGCGAACAGCCGGGTCGAGCCTTGGGCCAATTCGTTGCGCAAGGCCACCAGGGCCTGTTGCATGCCCAGGACTCGGGCTCCCATGTCGCGGGCGGCCTCACCAGCGCGGCCGGCCAAGCCGCGAATCTCGGCGGCGAGCACAGCGAACCCGCGCCCCGCTTCGCCGGCCCGCGCCGCTTCGATCGCCGCATTGAGGGCCAGGAGGTTCGTTTGGCGAGCGATGTGTTGAAGGGTTTGGAGCAGCGCCTCGATCCGGCCGCTCTCGGCCTCGAGAGCGGCCAGGGCGTCGGCGGCACGGCGCACATCGTCGGCGATGGCCAGGACAACGGCGCCGCGTTCCTGCACCTGGGCGACACGGTCGGCGGCGTCGGCCAACAGCCGCCGAGCCTCTTCGTCCGCCTCGGCGGCTTGTCGCTGGAGGCGCTCGCTGGCCGCCGCCACGCGCCCCGCCGCCTCGCTGGCTTGCGCGAGGCGCGCGTGCTGGAGCTCGGCGCGTTCCGCCACGGCGGCCGTCGCCATGCTCGTCTGTTCGGCGCTGGCCTGGACTTGCTGGGCTGTGGCGGCCAACTCCTCGGCCAGGCCGGCCAGCTGCCGCGCCTGGTGTTGGAGGTGCGCGATCGTCTCGCGCAGCGCCGCCACCACGCTGTTGACGCTGACGGACAAAAAGCCAATATCGTCCAGCGTGCGTGTGGACAGCTGCACACCGAGATCGCCGTGCTCCAAACGCGCCAGCGCTTCGCGCACCCGCTTGAGCCGCCGCGTAACCGACGCCGGGGGAAGAATGGCGGCGTAAAGCATTCCGAGGGTGAAGGCGCACTCGATGGCCCAGCGCACCCCGGGCGGCTCCCCGGTGCCCCAGAAGTTGCCGATCGCGCGGACTAGCGGGTAGCCGACCAGGTCGAGCCCGAAGAGGATCCAAGCAGCTCGCGGCAGCCCGAGGGCGTAGGTAGCGACCTCATAGAAGACGGCCGGCAGCGCTAGCCAACCGTACTCCTGGAGCGCGAGGGCGAACAGCAGGACGACGAGCCCGTCAATGACCACGCCGGCCCAGAACTGCCATGGCTGGAACTTGCCGCGCCGGAGTAGCCAGCCGAAGACGAGGTTGGTGGCATAGTGAAGGCCCGCCAGGCCGATGCTGGCCCCGATCGGGATCGGCAACGCCCCGGCCAACCGGCCGCCGATGCCCATGACCGCGGCCGGGGTGGTCGCGATCCATCGGTTGCGCATAACGAGGCGATGGCGCGCTTCCATGGCCAACAGACGTTCGCGCGCCAGCAGTTCGTGGGGATCGCCGTTGCGGAGCATGCCGCCCAGCCCTCCGGGGTGGAGGGCGCAACCTACGGAGCCCGGTCAAGCTGTCAAGCGACCGACGACAACGCCCTTGGGGCGAGGGCATAGGGGGTCCGCGGGTATGGACGCGCGGTCGCGTTAGGGTCGGGGCACCGGGGCCGACGCGGCGGCCGCTTGCAGCAGTTCCCAAGCGCGGTCGAGGTGGGCCGGGGTGGTGCGTAGGTTGCCGACCGCCAGACGCAGCGCCACCCGCCCTCGGACCCGCGTGTGCGAAAGGAACACCTCGCCCGAGGCGTTGACGCGTTCGAGCACCGCCAGGTTGAGGGCGTCCTGGGCCTCTGGTTCGAGCGCCGGCGGGGCGTAGCGGAAGACCACCAAGCCCAACTGGGTGGGTGCCTCCAGCCGCCACGGTGGGGTAGCCGCCAACCGGTCGGCCCAAGCGCGCGCCCACGCCACGTGGGCCCGAATCCGGTCTGCCAATCCTCGCCGGCCGAAGCTCGCCAGCACGAACCACAGCTTCAGCGCTCGGAAGCGGCGCCCCAGGGCGGGGCCGTAGTCCATGAGGTTGCGTGCCGGTTGCGGCGTGCGCAGGTACTCCGGGGTGAGTGCGAGGGACGCTTGCACCGTGTCCGGATCCGCCACGTAGAGCACAGAGCAGTCGATCGGGGTGAACAACCACTTGTGAGGATTGACCACGAAGGAATCGGCTGCGGCGCAACCCTCGAGCACCCACCGAAGTTCGGGCACCAGGGCGGCGGCGCCACCGTAGGCGGCGTCGACGTGGAGCCAGAGGTTGTTCGTTCGGCAGACGGCGGCAATGTCGGCCACGGGGTCCACCGCGGCGGTCGAGGTCGTGCCGACGGTGGCCACCACGGCAAAGGGATACCAACCGGCGGCGCGATCCTCGGCCAACGCGCGGCGCAGGGCCGCCACGTTGAGGCGGAAGGCGTCGTCCGTCGGCAGCCGCCGCACGGCGTCCTGCCCGAGCCCAAGCAGGATGGCCGCCTTGTCCACGCTGCTGTGGGCTTCGGTGGAGGCGTAGAGGCGCAGCCGCGGCCCGCCGACGAGGCCGCGAGTGCGGACGGCCGGGTCGGCGCGATGCCGTGCCGCCGCGAGGGCCGTGAGCAGGCCGACGGAGGCGGTATCCTGCAGCACCCCGAGCCAGGAGGCGGGCAACCCCAGGGCATCGCGCAGCCACCCGGTGACGAGAAACTCGAGCTCCGTGGCCGCCGGCCCCGTGTGCCACAGCATGGCGTTGACGTTCAGCGCCGCCGTGAGCAGTTCGCCGAGGATGCCGGGGCCGCTGCCGGTGATGGCGAAGTAAGCGAGAAAGCCGGGATGGTTCCAATGGACCGTGCCCGGCAGCACGACCCGCTGAAAGGCGTCCCAGAGTTGCTCGAAGGGTTCGCCCTCCTCTGGCAGCGCGGCCGGCATCGCCGCGGTCAGAAAGCCCGGCACCACCTCGGGCCGGATCGGATAGCGCTCCGCTTCCGCAAGGTAGGTGGCGATCCAGTCGACCAGGGCATGGGCGTGCCGGCGCCACTCCTCCTTCGGCATGTCACCGCCGGCGTGCGCGCCGTCGTGGCGAAAAGCGGGCAAGTCCTCCATGGCTTGGCACGGATCCACGAACGTGGCAGTATACCCCAAGCCGACCATGGTCGACACCGCTGCCGTCAAGGCCTCGCTACGCCAACGCCTCCGCGGGCAACGCGTCGCCGATCCTGCGGCGGCAACCCGCGCCGCGGCTCATTTCTGGCGGCAACCCGAGGCGGCCACGCTGCGGCTGCTGCTCGCCTTCGCTCCGCTGCCGGACGAGCTCGACCCCACGCCGCTCGTTGCCGAAGCCCGGCGCCGCGGCGTCGCCGTGGCCTACCCGCGATGCGAATTCGATGGCCTGAGGCTCTACCGCGTCGACGACGAGACCGCGCTCGCAACGGGCCGCTACGGCCTGCAGGAACCCGATCCCGACCGTGCCCTACCCGTCGACCCGTCCGACGTCGACGTCGCTCTGGTGCCCGCCCTCGCCGTCGACTCGCGCGGCTATCGCCTGGGTCGAGGTGGCGGCCACTACGACCGCTTGCTTGCGCACCCGCACTGGCGTGCGTGGCGCGTGGGTTTCGTACCCGCCGCCCGGGTTCGGACGGAGCTGCCCGTGGACCCGTGGGATGTGCCCTTGGACGCTTTCCTCACGGAGGAGGGGCTGTGGCGATTGCGGTAACGTACGATGCCGCCTACCTTTGCGCCCATGAGCGACCCCGCGCTGCTGCCGCCGGCCACCCTCGAAGGGTGGTACGCGCTCCACCAAATCTTTGCGTGCGATTGGCCCCGCTGGACGCAGCTCTCCCGCGAAGGCCAGCGCCGTGTCGTTGACGGACTCGTCGCGTGGAGCCGAATCCAGGCCCGCCCCGCCGCCGGCTGGTCGCTCTGGGTCCGCCTGCTGACGGGAGGCGGCGACTGGATGGCCATCCACTTGCGACCCAGCTGGCACGAGCTCTCCGAGGTCGCCCTCAGCCTGCAACGCTGCGCCTTCGCGGCGTTCGCTCACGTACGCGCTAGCTTCCTCTCCGTCACGGAAGCCGGTTTCTACGGTCTCACCGCCGAGGTTGCCGCCCTTCACCCGCCCGATTCGTCGGAGTTCGAGGCGGCGTTGGCCGAGCGGTTGGCCGTCGAGCGCCAGCAGCCGTACGTGCGCGCCCGCCTCTACCCTGACGTACCCGCGGAGCTGCGCTACGTCACTTTTTACCCGATGTCGAAGCGCCGCTTCGGTGAAGACAACTGGTACCGGCTCGATCTTGACACCCGTGCCCGTCTCATGAAACAGCACGGTCGCACCGGCCGTCGCTACCAGGGGCGCGTGCTCCAGATCATCACCGGAGCCATCGGCTTCGACAGCTACGAGTGGGGCGTGACGCTGTTCGCGCGAGATCCGCTGGATCTGAAGCACCTTGTCACCGAGATGCGCTACGACGAAGTCAGCGCCCGGTACGCCGAATTTGGTCCTTTCTACACGGGATTTCGCTTCGAGCCGGAGGAATGGAGCGATCAGCTGGTTCCTCGGTCCCCGTCGGCGTCCGAGTGATCGGCCGTCTCGGCGCCGCCGTCATCGACGCGGTCGCGGGCCTGGGTCGCTTTGGCATGTTCGTTGTGGAAACGGTGCGCGCGCTGCCGGACGTGCGCACCTGGGGGCCCCACGTCGTTGCCCAGATGCGGCGCCTCGGCGTCGATTCGCTGCCCATCGCCCTCTTCCTGGCCGTCTTCACCGGCATCGTGCTGTCGCTTCAGGCGTCCTACACGATTACCGGCACGATTCCGCTCTACTTCGTTGGGGCGCTGGCCGGCAAATCCATGATCCTAGAGTTGGGGCCGGTGCTCACGGGGTTGGCGCTGTCGGGGCGGGTCGGGGCGAACATCGCGTCGGAACTGGGCACCATGCGAGTCTCGGAGCAGATCGACGCGCTGGAAACGCTCGCGTACAACCCGCACGCCTATCTCGTCGTGCCTCGGGTGCTGGCCACCACGGCGATGTTTCCCATTCTCGTCATCTTCGCCAATCTCGTGGGGATCGCGGCGGCGCTGGTGACGGCCGTTCACTTGCTCGACATGAGCGTGCAGGAATTCCTCCGTGGTTTGCGTCTCTTCTACGTGCCTTTCGACGTGAGCTACGCCCTCATCAAGGCCACGTCCTTCGGCCTGGTGATCGCTCTGGTGAGCACGTACCAGGGGTTCACCACCGCCGGCGGCGCGGAAGGCGTAGGGCGCAACACCACGCGGGCCGTGGTGGTCTCGGGGATGCTCATCCTGGCGCTCGACGCCTACTGGGCCGTGGTGTTGCTATGATCGAATTCGTCGACGTCCACAAGGCGTTCGGGCCCAAGCAAGTTCTGCGTGGCTTTAGCCTGACCGTGGAGGAGGGGGAGACGCTCTCCCTGGTCGGCTTCTCCGGCGCCGGAAAGTCGGTTGCCCTCAAGCACGTGGTCGGCCTCCTCAAACCGGATCGCGGCACCGTCCGCGTCGACGGCCAGGATGTGCCCTCCTTGGGTCGCAAGGAGCTGTACGAGTTGCGGCGACGGGTGGGCTACGTTTTCCAATTTGCGGCGTTGTTCGACTCCCTCACGGTCGGGGAGAACATCGCCATGGGCCTGCGTCGCCAGGGCACGATGGACGAGCGGCAAATCCGGGAGCGGGTGGCGGAGGCCCTCGCGCTCGTGGAGCTCGAGGGGTTCGAGGATCGCTATCCGCCCGAACTCTCCGGTGGGCAGCGCAAACGTGCCGGTTTGGCGAGGGCCATCGCCTTTCGCCCCAAGTACCTGCTCTACGACGAACCCACGAGCGGCCTCGATCCCGTGACGACCACGGTGATCGATCGCCTCATCCTGAAGATGAAACGAGAGCTGGGGGTCACGAGCCTCGTGATCACCCATGACATGCACAGCGCCTATCGGATCAGCGATCGGATCGCGATGCTGTACGAGGGGCGGGTGTTGCAGATCGGTACGCCGGAGGAAATCCGCGCGACGACCCATCCGATCGTGCGTGGCTTCGTCGAAGGCGAGCCGGAGCTCATCGAAGCCGCGGAGCAAGGAGAAGCAGCATGAAGTATCGCAACGAGTTCATCGTCGGCTTGGTGGTGCTCGCCGGGCTGCTCGTGCTCGTGTTCGGCACGGTTTGGTTGAGCGGTCGGCCGTGGGCCGAGGCGCAGCGCGAGCTGCGGGCCATCTTCCGCGACGTTGGTCAGCTCCGCGCCGGCAACGAAGTGCTTTACCGGGGCGTGCCCGTCGGGCGGGTGCGAGCGATCGAGTTGGTGCGCGGCGGCAGCGGGGTGCTCGTGGTCATGGACGTGCGCCCCGAACCCGAATTGGTGCTGACCGCGGATGCCGCCGTGGTGCTGGCACCGGCCTCGCTGTTTGGTGATTGGCAGGCGATCCTAACGAGTGAGCGCAACTTTCCCGATTTGGCGTTCGCCCGTGCGTCGAACCCGGAAGTGCTCCCCGGGGCGACCCTGCCGGACATCTCCCAGCTCACGCAAGTGGCGGCCCGAATCGCTGGCGATATCGAGACGCTCACGGAGCGGGTGGAGATCGCCTTTACCGAGGAGACGGCCCTCGACATTCGGCGCACGGTTCAGAACGTGCAAGACATCAGCGAACGCCTCAACGGCTTCGTGGCGGTGCAAACGCGCAACCTCGACGTGATGGCCCGCAACGCTGTGGCGGCCTCGCAGAACATCGAACGCGCTACGGCTCGAGTGGAGCGGGTGGCCGGTGAGGTGGAGACCACGGTGCGCAGTGGGGTGCTTCAAGACGTGCTCGCCAACGTCCAGCGGGCCAGCGCCAACCTGGAGCGCTTGTCGGTGCAATTGCAAAGCTCCACGGCCGGGTTGCCGACGGTCCTGGCGCAGGCCGACAGCACGCTGCGCAGCCTCAACGCGGTCCTCCAACAGGTCGGACCGCAACTGGGGCCGGCGCTGCTGGAGGTTCGTGTCGCCATGAGCGCGTTGCAGAAGATCACCACCCAGCTGGAGCAGGGGCAGGGCACGCTGGGGCGGCTGCTCGACGATCCCGCGCTCTACGAGGAGATGCAGCGCGCAGTGGCTTCGCTGCGACGCCTCATGGCGGACATTCAGCAGAACCCCGGCCGCTACATTGGGCAACTCAAGGTCTTCTGATGCGGGTGGTGCAGAAGTACGGTGGCACCTCGGTGGCCACCCCGGAGCGGCTGCGGGCCGTGGCCGATCGCGTGGCCGCCACCCGCGCGGCCGGCGCCGAGACGATCGTCGTCGTCTCCGCGATGGGGGATACCACCGACGAGCTCCTGGCCTTGGCCACGCGGGTCACGGGTCGGGCGGACGTGGCCCGCGTCCACCCGCGCGAGACCGACATGCTGCTGTCGGCCGGCGAGCGCATCGCCATGGCCCTTTTGGCCATGGCCCTGCGCGAACGCGGCGTGCCCGCCCTGTCGCTGACCGGCAGCCAAGCGGCCATCATTACCGACGAGCGGCACACGGCGGCCCGGATCGTGGAGGTCCGTGCCGACCGGGTCCGGGCGGCGCTGGCCGAAGGGGCGGTGCCCATCGTTGCCGGCTTCCAAGGGGTGAGTCGGCGGCGGGAGATCACGACCCTTGGCCGCGGCGGGTCGGACACCACCGCGGCGGCCTTGGCCGTGGCCCTGGCGGCGCAGCGGTGCGAGATCTATACGGACGTGGACGGCGTCTATTCCGCCGACCCGCGGCGGGTGCCCGACGCGGTCCTCCGACCGCGCCTACGCTACGACGAGGCGGTGGAGCTGGCCGCCGCGGGGGCCGTGGTCGTCCATCCGCGCGCGGTGGAAATCGCCGCTCGCGGCGGTGTGCCGGTGTGGGTGGGCTCGTCCTTCGGCCCGCCGATCTGGCCGCCGAGCGGGGGGACCTGGATCGATGACGGGAAGACCATTCCGATGGAAGAGTTCGTGCTCACCGGCCTGGCGTCGACGCGCGCCTACGCCCGGCTCCGCCTCGCCGGGCTGCCGCTCGGCATGGACCTGCTGGCCGAGCTGTTGGGCCGGCTGGCCGATGCGGGCGTCAGCGTCGACATGCTCTGGGAGGCGCCGGACGGTGCCGATCGGCGCCAGCTCCATTTGACTGTGCGCGAGGACGATCTGTCGGCGGCGCGCACCGCTTTGGCGCCGTGGGGTGAGCCGGAGGTGCTTGCTGGGCTGGCGCGGTTGGCCATGGTGGGCAGCGGCATGCACGATCGTCCCGGTGTTTACGCCCAGGCCTATCGGGCCCTGGCGGCGGCGGAGGTGCCCGTGCACGCGGTCTCGACGTCGGCCATTTCCATCACGATGCTCGTGCCGGCGGACCGGGAGGACGCCGCGCTGCGTTCGCTCCACAGCGCCTTCGCCGACGCGCTGCGCCGGGAGGAGGTGCGAGCGGTGAGCTGATGCACGTGGCCATTCTTGGCGCCACGGGTGCGGTCGGCCGCACCATGCTCCAGGTGCTGGAAGAGCGTGGGTTGCCGGTGGACCGACTCACGCTGCTCGCCTCGCCGCGCTCGGCCGGCCAACGGTTGCGGTTCCGCGGCCGGGCGTGGCTCGTGGAGCCCGTCACGGCGGAGGCCTTCCGCGGCGTGGACGTGGCGCTGTTTTCCGCAGGGGCGGAACGGTCGCGCCAATGGGCCGCGGTGGCGGCGGCCGCCGGTGCTCTGGTGATCGACAACTCGTCCGCCTGGCGCCTCGATCCTGACGTGCCGCTGGTCGTTCCGGAGGTCAACGCCCATGCCTTGGCTCGCATCCCGCGAGGCATTGTGGCCAATCCCAACTGCGTTACCGTGCAGCTGGTCGTGGCTCTGGCCGCGCTGCGCCGCGTCGGTCGCCTGCTCCGGGTCGATGTGGCGAGCTACCAAGCGGCTAGCGGAGCGGGGGAAGCCGGGCGGGCCGCCTTGCGGGCGGAGCTGCGCGGTGAGCGTCCGGCCGCGTCGCCCTTTCCGCGGCCACTGGCGGGCAACCTCTTCCCGCAGATCGGCGCCTTCGACCCGGAAGGTTGGACGGAAGAAGAGCGGAAACTCCAGCGGGAGACGCAGAAGATCCTCGAGGATCCGGTGCTGGCGGTGACGGGCACATGCGTGCGCGTACCGGTCGACGTGGGCCACAGCGTCGCCGCGTGCGCCACGTTCGCCGCGCGGGTCGACCCGACGGCGGCCCGAGCGGCGCTCGCGGCGCAGCCGGGTTTGCGCTTCGCTGCGGAACCGACCGCTTACCCGACCCCCCTGGACGTGGCCGGGCGGGACGAGGTGTTCGTCGGCCGCCTGCGAGCCGATCCGTTCGACCCGGCCCGCCTGCACCTGTGGATCGTCGCCGATAACCTCCGCAAGGGCGCCGCCACCAACGCCGTGCAGATTCTCGAAACCCTGTGGGCGCAGGGGCGGCTTCGTGCCCGCACGGCGCCCGAAAGCTTGCCCCATTGAGGGTGGGTCCCTATCCTAGCCGCTCCCGGGGCGACGCCCGCTTGCTCGCTTCTTGGGAGGTGGCTCATGCGCGCGCGATCGGCGGTTCTGCTGACGTTGGTGGCGTTGGGCGCGTGCGCTCGTCGGCCGCCAGCCCTGGGGCCGGAGCCCGTAGGCGCGCCGGTGTCCGCTGGCGCCGAGGCCCTCGGGGACGAGCCGCGGCCGGAAGGTCCGCCACGCCCCGTGGCGCGTTCGGGCCTGCTTGGCGAGGCCAGCTACGACCTTCCCGTGGAGGCCAACAGCTGGGTCGAGGCCGAGGTCACGTACCTGGCCACGCTCCGCGCGGATGTTCTTCGACGCTGGCTGGAACGCACCGACCGCTACGCCAGCTTCGTGCGTGCCGTGCTGCGTGAGCATGGGTTGCCGGAGGACCTCGTGTACCTCGCCACCATCGAGAGCGGCTACGACCCCCTGGCCCGCAGCCGCTCCGGCGCGGTCGGCTGGTGGCAGTTCATGCCTGGCACCGGTCGCGCGGAGGGCCTGCGGATCGACTCCCTGGTCGACGAGAGGCGCGATCCTGTCCGTTCCACCCGCGCCGCGGCGCGGCATCTGGGCGGCCTGTTCGATGCCTTTGGCGACTGGGCCCTGGCCGTCGCCGCCTACAACGCCGGCGCCGGCAAAATTCGCCGCGAGATCGAGCGCGTCGGCAGCCGCTCCTTCTGGGCCCTGGCGACCTATGGCACGCTATCCGACGAGACGAAACGCTACGTGCCTCGGCTCTTCGCCGTGGCCATCCTGGCGAAGAACCGTTCCCGCTTCAACTTGCCGGAACCCGCGCCGGCGCCCGCCTTCGCGGTTGACAGCGTCCTTGTCGACTTTCCCGTGCCCCTGCGGGAACTGGCTCGCCTGGGCGGCGTCGACGCCGACGCGTTGGCGGCCCTCAATCCCCACCTGCTCGCCGGCCTGACACCGGAGGGCCTGTACTGGGTCTGGGTGCCGCCAGGCACCGGTGCGCAGCTTCAGCTGGCCTATCGGCGCTCCGATCTCTGGAAGTTTGGCGGCTACCGACTCTACCGTGTGCGGCCGGGCGACGATCTGGATCGGCTGCTGCTGGCCAGTGGATGGGATCGGGAACGATTTCGCTTTTTCAACCCCCAAGCCGACGCTCCACGCCCCGGCCAAACGATTGTGCTTCCGGCGGCTGCGGTGCCGTTCTTGCTTGCGTCGGCGTTGCCTGCGGTCGCGGTGCCCCCGCCGGCCAAGGTGTCCACCGCGACCCCGGCGCCGCGATCGCGCCGGTCCCTCGGGGACGCGGCGGCGGGGAGCCCCGACACCGGACGCCGCGCCGGCCGTGAGGACGCGCGAACCCGCGGCCCCGGCCGCGCCGCGACGGCCGTCCACGTCGTTCTTCGCGGAGAGACGCTTTGGAGTCTCGCGCACCGTTACGGCACCACGGTGGAAGCCCTGCGTGCGGCGAACGCCCTCGAGCCCGGTGCCACCCTGCGGCCGGGGATGCAGCTGAAAGTGCCGACGGAGGCCTCCGCCGCCCGACGGAGCGACGGCGACCTCGGGGTGCCCTCGCGCCGGGCAACGACGCCGGCGGCCGAGTCGATGCGGGAGCACGTCGTCGAACCGGGCGAGACGCTGTGGAATCTGGCGCGGCGTTACGGCACGACCGTGGAGGCGCTCCAGCGCGCCAACAACCTCGACAGCACCACCGTGCTGCGACCGGGCGTGCGCCTGCGCATTCCGAAAAACCCGGGTGGCCGGTAGGCTCGTGGCGGGTCGCTTCGCCGGCGCCTGGGCCCGGTCGGGGTTGACGGCTGGAAAGGCGATCGCCACGCTGTTGCAGGGCTTCGCGGTCGACAGGGCTCCGCGACGCTACGCCGACGACGCAACGAACGAGGAAGGGATGAGCGACGAAACGGCGCCGGCCTCCGTGCCGGAGTGGGGCGGCGATCGGCGCCAAGGGGATCGTCGCGGCGGTTTTCGCGACCGTCGGCGACCGCCGCCGCCGTGGCGACGGCCGTGGGCGCTGATCGCCTACGGCGCGGTGGGCACGCTCGCCTTGCTGCTGGTGCTTTTGACGGCGCTGCGTCAACGGCGCGAGCCGGTGCCGGTGGTGTCCGAAGGAGCGTCGGCGACCGCCGGCGGAGCGCCGGCGGCCGGGCCCCCGGTGCCGGTCGAACCGGGGCCCGCCGAAGCGGCCTACAGCGCGGCCGACTTTGAGCGCCTCATCGCCGAAGGCGACGCCGCCGTGGGTCGACGGGTGCGCGCGGTCCTGCTGTGCGAACCCATTGTGCCGATCGCCTTGCGGCCGCGCGAGCCCGCTCCTCGTCAGCTCGCGGCCCTGGCGGACTCCGCCGGCCGCGTGCCCGGTGCGCGCTGCCGTTGGGCCCAGGAAGGGGACATGCCCGGCGAGGAGTTCCTGCTCGTCGTGCCGCCAAGCCTGGCGGAGGCGTTCGCTCGCTCTCCAACGGTCCGGGTGCAGTTCGTGGAGCGCCGTCGCGTGCACGCCGAGCTCATCTGGCTCGGCCGCTTGCCCGCGCTCTCCCTGCGCACCGTCGGTATCCTTGATCGCGTCCTGCGATGACCCGATCGACCTTTTGGATCGTCGCCCCGGCGGGGCTTGCCCTCGCCGCCTGCCTGCCTGCGGCCATGCCTCGACTGCAAGCCCCGGTGGATTGGGAGGCGCGCGCCCGCGCCTTGCACGCGCGCTACCCGCTCGTCGACGGTCACAACGATCTCCCTTGGGAGCTGCGCGAGCGCGCCGGCGGCGACCTGGGTCGCCTCGATCCGCGCGGGCCGCTGCCCCAGCTCCACACCGACCTCCCACGGCTGCGCGCCGGCGGGGTGGGTGCCGTCTTCTGGGCGGCCTACGTGCCTGCCGCCTACGCCGGTAATGGGGCCGCCCGGGTGGCGCTGGAGCAGATCGACCTCATCCATCGTCTCATCGAGCACGCTCCGGAGCTCGAATTCGCATGGAGCGCCGACGATATCGAACGCATTCACCGCCAGGGCAAGATCGCCTCGCTCATTGGCGTCGAGGGCGGCCACGCGATCGAAAATTCCCTCGGAGTGCTCCGGTCGTTCCGGCGCCTCGGCGTGCGCTACCTGACGCTCACCCACGCAAACACCATCGATTGGGCCGACGCGGCCACCGATAGCGCGCGTCACGACGGGCTTACCCCCTTCGGCGAGGCGGTCGTTCGGGAGATGAACCGGCTGGGCATCCTGGTCGACCTCTCCCACGTCGCACCGGCAACGATGCTTGATGCGCTGCGCGTCTCCGAAGCGCCGGTCATCTTCTCCCACTCGTCGGCGCGGGCCTTGGCGGACCATCCGCGCAACGTACCCGACACCGTCCTGCGCGAGCTGCGGCGCAACGGCGGCATCGTCATGGTGAACTTTTTCTCCGGCTTCGTGGAGCCCGAGTCGGCCCGTCGCATGGCACGGATGTTCGACGTCCAACGGGAATTCCAGCGCCGCTACCCCAACGACCCCGCGCGAGCGCAGGCGGAGTACGAGGCCTGGCGGCGGGCCAACCCGATTCCGCGGGGCACGGTGGCCACCGTGGCCGATCACATCGACCACATCGTCCGCGTGGCCGGCATCGATCACGTGGGCTTGGGATCGGACTTTGACGGCGTCTCCGTCCTGCCCGAAGGCTTGGAGGATGTCTCGCGCTACCCGGCGCTGACGGCGGAGTTGCTGCGCCGTGGGTACCGCGAGGCCGACCTCGCGAAGATCCTCGGTGGCAATCTGTTGCGGGTATTGCGTCAGGCCGACGCCGTGGCGGCGCGGCTGCAGCGCGAACGCCCCCTGGCCTCGGGCGATTTGGGGCCGTGAGCCCGCATGCGGTTGCTGGTGCTCGGCGGCACCCGCTTCGTCGGCCGTTGGATCGCCGTCGAGGCGTACGGCCGCGGTCATCGGGTGGCGGTGTTCCATCGGGGGCGCCACGCACCGCCGGAGGGCGTCGAAGTGTTGCACGGGGATCGCCGGCGCCCCGGCGACCTCGAGGCGCTGCGTCGCGACCGGTGGGACGCGGTGGTTGATTCCTCCGGCTACACCTATCCCGAGGTTCACGCCGCGGTGACCACGTTGCGGGAGCGAGCGGAGCGCTACCTGTTCATCTCCACGATCCTCGTGCATCGGCATCCGATCCCCCCCGGGGCCGACGAGAACGCACCGCTCCACCCGCCCGACTACGAGGGTGGGGAGGTCACTCCGATGCGCTACGGCCCTTGCAAGGTCGCTGCGGAAGAGGCGGTGCGCCAGGGCTTTGGTGCCCGCGCCCTGGTGCTGCGCCCCGGCGTGCTCGTCGGGCCGTGGGACTACAGCGGCCGGTTCACCTACTGGTGCCAGCGCGTGGACCGGGGCGGGGAGGTGCTCGCCCCTGGGCGACCGGAGCGGCCGGTGCAGCTCCTCGATGCACGCGACCTTGCGACGTTTGCCGTCGACGCGCTGGAGCGGGGGTTGGCTGGCACCTTTCTCACCGTCGGTCCCGAGCGGCCCCTGTCCTTCGGTGCCATGCTTGAGCGACTGCGCGTCGCCTTCGACAGCGATGCGCGTTTCGTCTCGGTCGACGACGACTTCTTGCGCGCCGAGGGATTTCAGCCGTTTGGCTACGAGCTGCCGTTCTGGGTAACGGAAGCGGAGTCCGGGCTGTTCCAAATGGCTGGACACCGCGCCTGGGCCGCGGGGCTGCGCTGCCGACCGTTGGAGGCAACGGCCCGCGATACCCTGGCCTGGGCGCGGGCCCACCCCGACGGTACGGAACGAACCGCGGGCCTGCCGCCGGAGCGCGAGGCGGACCTACTGGCCGCTTGGCGACGCCGCGCCGCGCCGCGCCTCGAGGGCTAGACGCAACCGACGGCGCAACTCGCGATCGCTCATCGTCGCCAACGCGAAGTCCGCCGCTTCTTCGCTGTTAAAGGTCACATCCCCGGGCACGACCTCCGCGCGGTCGGCCCGCCGAAAGGCCAGCCGGGCACCGAGTCGGCCATGGGCCACGGTGGTCGGCGTACCGATCGCCTCCCAGAGGGTGCCTTGGTCGTCCGTGAACGTGCGCACGTAGCTCATTCGATCGCCTCGAGAAGACGGTCGCCAAAGGTGTCGATATGCCAGCGCCGCAATCCCGGCACCTCGGCCAGGGAGGCACGCTCCTTCGGGGCGCGGCGCGCCAGCTCGACCAGGACGTTGCGGGGCAAGAGGGCCGTCAGGTCCAACCCATACGCCTGGGCGAGCTCCTGCCGGACGGCCAGCAACCGCTCGAGCCGGGTTTCGAGGGCCGGGTCGCGCGGCGGCCGCTCCGGCCGAAAGCGGCGCGGCCATTGGGACGGCGGGGTGGCCCGACCTTCGGCGATGGCCGCGAGCAGCTCGTCGCCGTGTTCCTGCGCCACCGCGGCCGGGACACCGGCGGCGCGCAATCCGGCCACGTCCCGCGGCGCCGTCACGCTCAGGCGCACCAGCACGTCGTTGGCCAGGACGCGGAAGGGCGGCTGGTCCCTCGCCGCGGCCACCCGCTCCCGCCAGGCGTACAGGGGTCGCAGGATGGCGAGCGCCGCCGGTGCCAGCGCGCCCGCGCCCTTGAGACGCAGGTACGCGTCGGGATCGGTCCCGTCGCGAGCCGGCTCCACCTCTTCGCGCGCACGAAATTCTTCCTCGGCCCAAGCCCACCGGCCGCGCGCCCGCAGCTCCGTGGCGAGGCGGTCTCGCAACGGTTCCAGCACGGCCACGTCCTCCACGGCGTACGCCAGCATGGCCGGCGGCAGCGGCCGGTGGGCCCAATCCGCTCGCTGGAATTTCTTCGTCAGGGTGCGGCCGAGGTATTTGCCGACCAGGGCCTGCAAACCCAGCTCCCGTTCTCCCAACAGCATGGCGGCCACCTGCGTGTCGAAGAGCCCACGGACCCGCAGCCCAGCGTCGCGTCGCAACAAGCGCAGGTCATAGTCGGCACCGTGCAGGATGATCTCGCGCGCCGGATCGGCCAGCGGCTCGGCCAGCGGGGTCCAGTCCAACGGGGCGAGGGCGTCCACGAGCACGGCGCGGCCACCGGCCGCCAGCTGGACGAGACAGAGCCGATCGCGGTAACGGTGGAAGCCCGCGGCCTCGGTGTCCATGGCCCAACGCGGCGCGGCCTGCAGCGGCTCGAGCGCACGACGCAGTTCCTCGGTGGTCGCCACCCACTCCGTCGTCATGTTGGCCGAAGTCTCGCCGCAATAGGGCCGCGGCCGCAAGGGTGGTCGGCCGCGTCGATCTCCGCTATCGTTGAACGGTATGGACGAGCGGGCGTTGGCGGAGGCGGCGCGGCGGCTGCGGCGGGCCCGCGCTGTGGTCGTCTTCACCGGGGCCGGGATGTCACGCGACAGCGGCATTCCGACCTTCCGTGATGCCGAGGGCCTGTGGGCGCGCTTTCGCCCCGAGGAGTGGGCCACGGAAGCCGCCTTTCGCCGCGATCCCGAACGAGTGTGGGCCTGGTACGCCGAGCGGCATCGCCGGCTGCGCGAGGCGGCCCCGCACCCAGGCTATGAGGCCTTGGTCGAGCTCGAGGCGCGGGTGCCGGCGCTCACCATCGTCACCCAAAACGTCGACGGGCTCCATCGCCGCGCCGGCTCGCGCGAGGTGATCGAGCTTCACGGCTCGCTGGAGCGCGCCCGTTGCTCGGCGCCGGCATGCGGCTACGAGATGCCGTTTCCTGCGGACGCGCCCACACCGCCGCCGTGCCCGCGCTGCGGGGCGCGGCTCCGTCCGGCCGTCGTGTGGTTCGGCGAAACGCTGCCGCCAGAAGCGGTCGAACGCGCGTGGGCGCGCACCCGAGCGTGCGACGTCCTCCTGGCCGTCGGAACGTCGGGCACGGTGTGGCCGGCGGCGGAACTCCCCTGGTTGGCCCGGCGCCACGGGGCCACCGTAATCGAAATCAATCCCGAGCCCACGGAGCTCACCTCCGCAGCGCACCTCGTCCTCCGCGCCCCGGCCGCCGCTGGCCTGCCCGCCCTTGTCCGCCAAGCGTGGGACCGCGCTCCCGCGGAGCCGGGTAGCAGCAACAGCGAACCATGATCCGCCGGACGAAAATCGTCTGCACCCTCGGCCCGGCCGTGGCCACGGAGGAGCGCCTTGGCGCCCTCCTTGACCACGGGATGGATGTGGCTCGAATCAACTTCTCCCACGGCGACCGCGCCTTCCATGGCGACCTCATCGCCAAAGCCCGCCGCTTGGCCTGCGAACGCGATCGCCCACTGGCCATCCTCGCCGACCTACAGGGCCCGCGCATCCGCGTTGGCGAGTTGCCCGAACCGGTCGAGCTGCGCCCGGGCGATGTCGTCGTCTTCGCCCCGGAAGGCGAGCACCGCGCCGGGGAACTGCCGACCACCTACCCGGGCCTCGCCTACGATCTCGAAGTGGGCGATGTCGTGCTCCTAGCCGACGGCCGCATGGAGCTCATCGTCGAGGACGTCCTTCCGCCGCGGGTGAAGTTGCGCGTCATTCACGGCGGCACCTTGACGTCCCACAAGGGGATCAACCTCCCGGGCGTGCGCACCAGCATTCCCAGCCTCACGGAGAAGGACCTTGCCGACCTGGCCTTCGCCATCGAGCAGGAGGTGGACTACATCGCGTTGTCCTTCGTCCGCGAACCCGCCGACGTCTACGATTTGCTGCGTCGCCTGCCCCCCGGGGGGCCCCTTGTCGTCGTCAAGATCGAGCAAGGGGTGGCTCTTCAGAACCTGCGCGCCATCTTTGAGCCGGCGGCCGCCGTGATGGTCGCGCGCGGCGATCTCGGGGTCGAGCTGCCCTTCGAACGCGTGCCGTTGGTGCAGAAGCAGCTGATCCATCTGGCCAACCTCTCCAGCCGCCCGGTCATTACGGCCACGCAGATGCTGGAGTCGATGATCGAGAACCCACGGCCGACGCGGGCCGAGGCGTCCGACGTAGCCAACGCCATCATCGATGGCACGGACGCCGTGATGCTCTCCGGCGAGACCGCGGTGGGCCAGTTCCCCATTGAAGCCGTCAAGGCGATGGCGCGCATCGCGCAGGAGATCGAAGATTCCCACATCATCGAAGGCGGGCCGCACTACGATGTCCCTGTCTCCGTCGGCGACGGCCGCACACCGACCGACCGCGCCGTGGCCGCGGCCACCGTGGAGGCGGTGCGGCGGTTGAAAGCCCCGCTCGTGCTCACGTTTACAAGCACCGGCGCGACCGCCCGGGTGGTCAGCTCGTTTCGTCCGCCGGTGCCTATCCTGGCCCTGACGGAGTCCGAGCGCACGTACCATCAGCTGGCGCTCGTCTGGGGCGTGGTTCCGGTCCTCTGCCCTCCGGGGTTGAGCTTCGACGACATGCTTGATTTCGGGCGCGAGGTGATTCTTCAGCGTCACCTGGCTCGGCCCGGCGACCGGATCGTCGTGACCGCCGGGGTGCCGATGCATGTGCCCGGCACCACGAACCTCCTGCGCATCGAATCCATTTAGCCTCCCGGCGACCGTGGACGGCCCGCTGCGTCTCCGATTTCTCGGCACCGGCACGTCCTTCGGCGTGCCCGTCGTCGGTTGCCGCTGCGCCACCTGTACGTCGACCGACCCGCGCGACCGCCGGACTCGGCACGCCGCCTTCCTGGAGTGGCCCGGCCATCGCCTCCTGATCGATGCTCCGCCCGAGCTGCGGTTGCAGCTGCTGGCTGCCGACGTGGACGCCGTCGACGCCGTCTGGTTGACGCATACCCATGCGGACCACCTCCACGGCCTGGACGACCTCCGCGTTTTCCGCCGCCCGGCCGACAATCCGCTGCCCGTGATGGCGCCGCGCTGGGCCCTGGACGAACTCCAACGCCGCTTCGGCTACATCTTCGATCTGGAGGCGCACCCGCGCCCGGGTACTTCGCGTCCGCGGGCGCGGCTCGTGCCGATTGACCCGTACGTACCGGTGCGCATCCACGGGGTCGAGGTGCTGCCGTTGCTCGTCGACCACGGGGGCGAACCCGTCCTCGGTCTGCGGCTTGGACCGGTCGGCTACATCACGGACGCCAAAACGCTGCCACCGGCGACCCGCGCGGCGCTACGCGGCGTGCGCCTGCTCGTGCTCAACGCCCTCTGGAGCGGGCACACCCACCCCACGCACCTGAACGTGGAAGAAGCGATTGCGCTGGCGTGGGAACTGGGTGCGGCGACGACGTACCTGACGCATCTGAGCCACCGCATACGCCACGCCGAGACCGAGGCCGCCTTGCCGCCCTTCGTCCGCCTCGCCTATGATGGTCTGACCGTCGCCGTGGACGCATCCGTATGCTCAGCTACGACTACGCCAACTTCCTGACCCCGCGGGTCGGGCCCCAGCACGGCCTCGAGCCCGCCATGCTGGAGCGCTTCGCCGAGCGCTTCCGCACCGTCCACGAGGCCGTCGAAGCCCAACGCCGCGCCGGCGAGCTCGGCTTTTTCGATCTCCCATACGACGATGGCACCGTTCGCCAGATCGAGGCCCTGGCCAACGGCGTGGGCCAGGCCTTCGAGACGGTGGTCGTGCTCGGCATCGGCGGCTCCGCCCTCGGCACACGCGCCATCGCGGAGGCGCTGCTGCCGCCCTTCTGGAACGAACTCGACGAAGAAGGACGGGACTTTTACCCTCGCCTCTACGTCCTCGACAACATCGACCCGCGGACGATCGCCGCGCTGCTCCGCCGGCTGGACCTGCGCCGGACCCTCGTCAACGTCGTGTCCAAGAGCGGCGCCACCGCGGAAACGCTCGCCCAGTATCTCGTCGTGCGGCAAGCACTGGAAAGCGAACTCGGCGACGGCTACCGCCGCCATCTCATCTTCACTACCGATCCGGACCGCGGACCCTTGCGAGAGTTGGCCCGAGAGCATCACGTGGCAACGCTCCCAATCCCACCGAACGTGGGCGGTCGGTACTCGGTGCTCTCCGCTGTTGGCCTGCTACCGGCGGCTCTCGTCGGCGTGCCGATCCGCGAATTGCTCGCCGGTGCACGCGCCATGGACGAGGCCTGCCGCACGCCGGCGTTGCTCGACAACCCCGCGGGGTTGTTCGCCAGTTTGCAATACCTCGCGGACACCGCCCGCGGCGCCCGCATCCATGTCCTCATGCCCTACAGCGACCGGCTGCGCCACCTCGCCGACTGGTTCGCTCAGTTGTGGGCCGAAAGCCTCGGCAAGCGGTACGCCCGCGACGGCCGGGAAGTGTTCGTCGGTCCCACGCCGGTGGCCGCCCTCGGCGCCACGGACCAGCACTCCCAGCTCCAGCTCTACAGCGAGGGGCCGTTCGACAAGACGATCACGTTCCTCGTGGAGGACGACCTCGGCGAGGACCTGCCCATCCCGGACCTGGAGCCGACGCGATCGGAATTGGCCTACCTCGCCGGCCACACGCTGGGGGAGCTTTTGCGCGCGGAGTGGCAAGCGACGGCCGCCAGCTTGACGCGGCGAGGCCGACTCAATGCCACGGTGCATCTGCCGCGGCTCGATGCCTTCCATCTGGGGGCGCTGTTCTTTTGGCTCGAGGCCGCCACCCTGTACGCCGGCCACCTGTACGAGGTCAACCCCTTGGATCAGCCGGGCGTCGAACTGGGTAAAGAACTCACCTACGCGTTGCTCGGTCGTCCCGGGTACGCCGAACGGAGGGGCGAGGCGGTCTTGCCCGACGACCCGCGCTGGCGATGGCCCCGGTCGGTTGCGGCGTCGCCGACAACGACGTAGATTGGAATCTGCATACTTATGCACGACGGCGCGGGCGGTCCCCGGGATTGACGCGACGCCTCGGCGCGCGCAGAATTTCCCGACACGACGGCGCTCGACGCGTCGGGCGAGGCACCAACGGAGGCGCCATGTTCGACCACCTGGTCACCCACGAAAACCGCCGACGGCGGCGGCTGGCCAATCCGCGCACGATGGCCGTGTCCGTCGTCCTGCACGCGCTGCTCATCGGGGGCGCGGTGTACGCCTCCGTGGTGGCGCCTCAGCTCGATCAGAACAAGGAAGAAGAGCAGGTTACCTACGTCGACATCAAGGAGCAGCAGCCCAAGGCGCCGGAGCCGCCGCCCCCGCCGCCGCAGGAGCAGCCCAAGCCACCGACGCCGGTCAAGGGCACGCAGGTGCTCGCTCCGCCGAAAGAGGTGCCGACGCAGCTTCCGCCACCGGAGGTGAATGCACCGCCGGCCCGCCCCGAGGACTTCAGCGGCGTGGGCACGATCGGCGGGACGGCCACCGGCGTGGAGGGTGGGGTGAAGACCAACGCGCCGCCGACGGATTCCACGCCGTTGTTTACCTTGGAGGAAACCGGCGCGTCGACGGAGCTCCTCAACAAGAGCGAGGTGGTGCGACTGCTGCAGCGCAACTACCCGCGCATCTACGCGGAGTCCGGCGTGGGGGGGCAAGTGCGGTTGCGCTTCATCATCAACGAAGCCGGCCTGGTGGAGCCCGGCTCGGTGAAGGTGCTCGAGGCGACGAACGACGCCTTCGCCGAGGCGGCCATCAAGGTCGTCGAGCGCATGCGCTTTAAGCCGATCCGCTACCGCGGCAGCGCGGTGCGGGTGTTGGCGGAGCAGACCATTTCGTTCCAGCCGCCGAGCTAAAGCGGCGGGAGCGTGGGGCATCCGGCCGGGGGTCGGCCGGAGGCCCCGCCGCGCGGGGCGGCGGGGCGACACGAACTCGGGGAAGGGGAAGGACAACCCGGGCCAGGGAGACAGCGCGATGGATTTGCTTCACCTGTGGAATCAGGCCGGTTGGTTCGCGCGAGGAATCATCATCATCCTCGTGTTGATGAGCATCACCTCGCTCACGATCGCCGTGGCCAAGTGGTTCCGCTTCCGCAAGATGGATCGGGCCACCGCGGAGTTCGCGCCGAAGTTCTCGGAAGCACTGGAAGGCGATCGAGTCCACGAGGCGATCGAGCTGACCGAGCAATACAAGACCTCGCACGTGGCGCGCGTGCTCGGCGAGGCGTTGCGCGAAGTGGCGCCGCTGCTCGACGACCCACGCGCCGGTGCGGCGGCCATCACCACGGCCGAGCGGGCGATCGAGCGCGAGCAAATCCTGCTGGCCAATGAGCTGAAGGCGGGCATGGGCGTGCTGGCCACCGTAGGGTCCACGGCGCCGTTCGTGGGTCTGCTCGGCACGACGGTGGGTATCGTCAACGCCTTCGAAGCGATCGGTCGGCAAGGGGCCGGGCTGGAGAGCGTGGCCACCGGTATCGCCGAAGCGCTGATCACCACCGCCATCGGTCTGTTGGCGGCGATTCCGGCCGTGTGGCTCTACAACTACTTCAGCACTCGGCTGGACACGATGTTCAGCGAACTGGCCGCCGCGGGTCGCGAGCTCGTCGACTGGCTGACCCATCGGCACACGCAGCGCGAGATCGCCGGCGCGGTGCGCAACCCCGCCTACTCGGGCGACTGACGGTTGGAGCGGCTGGGCCATGGCGATGTCCGTAGGTGGTCGCGGGGCCGACCTTAGCCGGTCGGCGGTGCCGGCGGTGCCGGGCTCCGATGACCTGAATGTCAACGCCGACATCAACGTCACGCCCATGGCGGACGTGATGCTCGTGCTTCTCATCATCTTCATGGTGGTCACACCGGCCCTGGCGGGGTACACGGCGATCCTGCCGCTGGCTCGCACCGCCGCGCCGGAACGAGAGGAGCGGGTGACGCTGGGCATCGACCGGCAAGGCCGCTACTTCGTCGAGCGCTTTGCGCAGGGCCCGGTGCCGGTGGAACGGCTGGAGCAAGTTCTTCGGCAAGCGTACGCCACCCGGCCGGAGGATCACGTTCTCTACCTCAAGGCGGACCGCGAGGTGGGCTACGACAAGGTGTTGACGGCGATCGATATCGCGCGCCGGGTGGGCGTACGGCGTATCGGCGCCATCACCGAGGTGCCGAAAGGCGCAGCTCGAGCCAGCGGAGGAGGCTGATCCCACATGGGCATGGCGGTTGGCGGCGGAAAGGGCGGGGTGATGGCCGACATCAACATCACGCCCTTCATTGACGTGCTCCTGGTGCTGCTGGTCATCTTCATGGTGGTGCAGCAAGGGTTGCGGCGCGGCCTGAGCGTGCAGGTGCCGCCGGTGGAGGAATCCGATGAACCGGCGCAGCAATTCGATCAGATCGTTTTGGAGGTCCTGCCGGGCCCGCAGTACCTGCTCAACAAGCAACCCGTTCCCGCCAATCAACTGGAAACGCGACTGCGGGAAGTGTACGCGAACCGGGCCCGAAAGGTGATCTTTGTGAAAGGCGCCGAGAACTTGCGCTACGGCGATGTGATCCAAACGATCGACATCGCCCGGGCCGCCGGGGTTCAGATCGTCGGCCTGGTCCCGCGTCAAACGTCCTAAGCGTGGCCGAGGTGGGAGACCGGTGGCGGGGCAGGCAGCCCGGTCGGGCGTGCCTGCCCCGCTTTGCGTTCGACAATCCCTGACCGAGATCTTGAATGCCAGGGTTTCGGGAACTCTTTGCGCGGAAAACGGTGGCGCAGGCCCAGGCGGAGGCCGCCGATCCCCTTGTGCTGGCCGAGCCACGGCTCAAGCGCTCCCTGGGCGTGTGGCAGCTGACGGCCTTAGGGATTGGCGCCATTGTCGGAGCGGGCATCTTTTCCGGCGCCGGCAGCGCCGTGGCCGGTGGCCCGAACCATCCCGGCGCCGGGCCGGCGCTGGTGATCTCCTACCTGTTGGTGGCCGTCGCCTGCGGTTTCGCAGCGCTGTGCTACGCGGAGTTCGCGTCCCTTATTCCGCAGGCCGGAAGCGCTTACACCTACGCCTACGCCACGTTGGGCGAGCTCATCGCCTGGATCATCGGTTGGGACCTCATCATCGAGTACGCGGTCGGCAACATCGCCGTGGCGGTTTCGTGGAGTGCCTACTTTCAAACCCTCCTCCGGGGCTTCGGGCTCGGCTTCCCGGAATGGTTGGCCACGGATTTGCGCACCGCCTACGACGGCTTCCGCGCCTGGCGCGACGCCGGTGGACACCTGGCCGCGCTGGACCCGGCCAAGCGTGCGGCGGCCGTGGCGTGGCTCGACGCACCACGGCTCTTTGGGTTGCCGATCATTTTCAACCTGCCCGCCGTGCTCGTCGTCGCCCTGATCACCTGGATCCTGGTCCTCGGCATTCGGGAGAGCGCCTGGGCCAACACGGCCATGGTGATCCTCAAGTTGGCGATCCTTCTGTTCTTCATTCTGATCGGCGCGTTCTGGGTGCGGCCCGAGTACTGGACACCGTTCGCGCCGAACGGCTGGCAAGGAATCCTCCGCGGCGCGGCGATCATCTTCTTCGCCTACATCGGCTTTGATGCCGTCTCCACCGCGGCCGAGGAAGCGAAGAACCCCCAAAGGGACATGCCTCGCGCGATGATCGCCTCCCTGGTGGTGACCACGGTGCTCTACGTGGTCGTCACCTTGGTGATGACCGGCTTGGTGCCTTGGTACCAGCACGCCACGGCGGATCCGTTGGCCAGCGCCTTTGTGGCGCGGGGGTACGACTGGGCGGCGGGAGTCATTGCGTTCGGTGCCGTGATCGCCATGGCGTCCGTGCTGCTGGTCTTTCAGCTCGGGCAGCCGCGGATCTTTTTCGCCATGGCCCGCGACGGGTTGCTGCCGCCCTGGGCAGCCAAGGTTCATCCCCGATACCGGACGCCGGTGGTGACGACGGTGATCACCGGGGTGTTCGTGGCGTTCTTTTCCGCCTTTGCGAACATCAACGAAGTGATCGAGCTCACGAACATTGGCACGCTCTTCGCCTTCGTGTTGGTGGCCATCGGCGTCCTGGTGCTGCGCGTCCTCGAGCCCGATCGACCGCGGCCGTTCCGCACGCCGGCGGTGTGGTTCGTGGCGCCCGCCGCCGTGCTTTCTTGTGGCTTTCTAATGGTGAACCTGCCGCGCATCACCTGGATTCGCTTCGGCGTCTGGTTGGCCGCCGGGCTCGTGCTGTACTTTGTCTATGGATACCGGCACAGCCGATTGCGTCGTCGCGTATCCGAGCTGTCCCTGCAGGAGGGCTGAGGTGGATTCGACCATCCGTCGCAAGGTCGCCGACGGCGAGCGGATCACGCCGCAGGAGGCCACCTGGCTGTGGCGGCATGCTCCGGACGAGCTGTTGCAAGAGCTGGCGGGGCAGGTGCGGGCGCGATTCCACGAGCCGCGTCGGGCCACGTACATGATTATGAGGATCATCAACTACACGAACGTGTGCGTGGCCCAGTGCGACTACTGCGCCTTCTATGTTCTGCCGAACCGACCGGGCGGCTACGTTCTCACGCACGACCAGGTCTTCGCCAAGATCGACGAGCTGTTGGCCTTCGGGGGCGACTTGGTGGGCTTCAACGGCGGCTTCCATCCGAAGCTGCCGCTGGACTTCTACTGCGACCTGTTCGCTGCGGTGCGGGCACGCTACGGCGGCCGGGTGGAGTTTTACGCTCTGACGATTGCCGAGTTGATGTTCCTCGCGGATCGGGCGGGGTTGTCGTTCGTGCAAGTGGCCGAGCGGTTGCGCCAGGCGGGTGTGTTCTGGATCACGGGTGGGGGTGCGGAGATCCTCACGGAGGATTTCCGCCGCCGTCATGCGAAGTTCAAGTACACCGTGCGCGAGTACTTCGAAGCCCAAGCGGCCGTCCTCGAGGCCGGTATGCGAACCACCGCCACGATGGTCATCGGGTTCGACGAGCCGTGGGAGGAGCGTCTGGAGCACCTGGTGCGGCTGCGCGACGCGCAGGACCGCTGGCGGGCCGCCTATGGCCGCGGGGTTTTCAGCTTTCTTTGCTGGACGTACAAGCCGTACGGCACGGCGCTCGGCGGCCGGGAAATCCCGCCGCGCGAGTACTGGCGACACCTCGCGGTGGCGCGGATCTTTCTCGACAACATCGAGCACGTGCGCACCTCGGTGCTGACACAAAACGAGCAGGCGTTCCGCGCGCTGGATTACGGCGCCGATGACTTCGACTTGCCGATCGAGGACGAGGTAACCCAGAAGGCCGGGGCCCGAATCGATCTCGATCTCGAGGGGCTGTTGGCCATTCCGCGACGTCTCGGTTACGAGGTCGTCTATCGACGCGCCGAACGACCACCGGAGTGGGCCCACGACGCGGCGCTCGTGCGTGCGCCGTAACGTACGCTTCACCGACGCGGACGAGGGGCGGGGATGAAGGCGATCGTACCTGTGGCCGGCAAAGGCACGCGGCTGCGTCCGCTTACGCACACCACGCCGAAGCCGCTGCTGCGCGTGGCTGGACAACCCATCTTGGCGTACATCTTGGACGATTTGCGCGCCCTGGGCGTGGCCGAGGTGATCTTCGTCACCGGGCACCTCAAGGAGCGCGTGGAGGAGTACGTGCGTGCTGCCTATCCGGATGTGGCCGCGCGCTTCATCGAGCAGCCGGTGCAGAACGGCACCGCTGGGGCGGTGCACCTGGCGGCGCCCTACGTCCAGGAAGACGTCCTCATCGTCTTTGCCGACACGATCTTCGAGGCGGATCTCGGGGAAGCCCGTCGGCAACCGCCCGAGGTGGCCGGCGTGATCTGGGTGCAAGAGGTGGAGGACTACCAGCGCTTCGGGGTGGTCGTCCTCGACCGCACCGGTGCCATCGAGCGGATCGTGGAGAAGCCCAGGGAACCGATTTCCCGTTTGGCCAACATCGGCCTCTACTACGTCCGGGATTGGGCGTTGCTGTTCGAGGGGATCGAAGCGGTGCTGCGAGGCGCGCCCGGACCGGGCGGCGAGTTCTACCTGACGGACGCGTTCCAGTACATGATCGACCGCGGTGCCCGGCTGGTGACGGCGCGGGCCACGGGCTGGTACGACGCCGGGAAGCCGGAGGCGCTGCTGGAAACGAACGCGCACCTGCTGGCGCGGGGGCGGGCGCGGCCGCCGGCCCGCGGCGAGGGGGTCATCGTTCATGCCCCCGTGTATGTCGACGACGGCGTTGTGCTGGAAGCGGCCGAGATCGGCCCCAACGTCAGCCTGGCGCGCGGCAGCGTGGTGCGGCGCGCGCGGTTGCGCAACGCGATCGTCGGCGAGCGTACGGAGGTGGTCGACAGCGAGCTGGAAGGCGCGCTGCTCGGCGACGACGTGCGTGTGCGCGGCTTGCGTGGCCGGGCCTACCTAGGGGATCACTGCGAGGTGGACGTCCCCGCGTAGGAGGGGCGGATTGGCGCTCTTCGGCCTCGATCTGTGGCAGTGGCTGCTGCCCATTCTCATTGGTGTCGTCTCCGGCCTGGTGACGAACGCCGTCGCCATCTGGATGCTGTTCCATCCGTACCGTCCGGTGCGCTGGGGGCCGGTGCAGCTGCTGCCGCAGGGAGCCATTCCCAAGGAGATCGCCCGGATTGCGCGCCGCATCGGCGAGACGGTGGCGCAGGAGCTGCTCACGTCCGAGGACTTGGGACGAGCGCTCGCGTCCCCTGCGTTTCGGGCGCAGTTCGACCAGGCGCTGCGCGAAGGATTGGATCGGCTGCTGACCCGGGAGCTGGGCCCGCTCCGCCCGTGGGTGCCACCGGCGCACGAGGCGGAGGTGGAAGCCGCGCTGACCAATGTGCTGCGCAAGGTCGCGGAAGGGATCCGGGTCTACCTCCGTGGGCCTTGGGTGCGGCGACATCTGGGCCAGCTGGCCGACGCCGCCACCTCGGATCTGGCCGATCGCCCCTTGGGCGACCTGCTCACCCCGGCGCTCCGGGCCGATTTGCGCGCTGGGGCGGCGCGGTTGTGGGCGGGCCTTCGCGCCAGCCCGGAGTTGCATCGTCTCGTACAGGGGGCGGTCGCCCGGGGCCTGGCGGCGTGGGCCGAGTCGGAGCGACCGTTGCGCCATTACGTGCCTGCGACGGCCGTGCGGGTCGGCGAGGCGCTGGTCGCGCGGGCCGTGCCCTGGGCACTGGAGCGGCTCAGCGTTTGGTTGGCTCGGCCGACCACGCGGCAACGGCTGGAAGAGTGGCTTCGCCGGGCCTCCGACGACGTGCTGGCGGCGCAGCGGCCCTGGCGGCGCTGGCTGGGGCGCGCGTTCCTGTCCGACCGGGCGGTGGCGCGCGCCGCGGCCGCGCTGGAACGCAGCGGCCTCGACGAGCTGGCGGCGGCGCTTCACGACCCGGAGCTGCAAGGGGACCTCGCGCGAGCCATTGACACCGCCGTGGAACGGGCGCTTGACCGGCCGGTGCGCGAGTGGATGGCCGCGTGGCCGCCCGAGCGCCGCGCTCAGTGGGAGTCGAGCCTCGCTGAACGCATCGTCGCGGGCCTGCACCACCCCGAGGTCGAAGCGGTGTTGCTCGGCGTGTTGGAACGCGGGCTCGACTCCCTGGCCGCGTTACGACTGCGCGACGTTGCCGTTCTTCTGGGTCCGGAGCAGGCGCGCGAGCTCGCCCACCGGAGCGTCGCCTGGCTCGCCGACGCGCTGGCCAGCCCCCGGGTCGGCGACCGCGTGGAGAAGCTGCTCGTGGCCCAGGCACCTGCCTTGCTCGACGTGCCGCTCGGGCGTCCGATCGACTACCTGCCGCCCGATGCGGTGGCTCGAGCCGAAGCACTCCTGGCCGATCCGCTCTGGGCCGTGGTGCAGCGGCGCGTTCCGGCCATGGTCGCCCGCGTGCCGATTGCCGAGCTGGTCGAGAGGAAGCTCCTTGACTACCCGTTGTCCAAAGTGGAAGCGCTCATCTGGCGCGTCTCGGGCAAGGAGCTCGTTCTCATCGTCTACCTCGGCGGCTTCTTGGGCGCGATCGTTGGCGCCGCCATGCTTTTTACGGTAAGCTGGCCCGCGGCCCTGGTCACGCTCGCGGCCTTCCTATTGGCGTCGCTCGTGTTCGTCAACGTCAAAGGGTAGCGCTCTTGCCGACGGCGGGCGGCGCAGGCCAATTTCTCCGGCGCCGCCCGGAGGCCGCGATGGACGAACACGCCCTCATCTACGACTGGAACGCGGTGGCGCCGGCGTTCGATTGGGCCTCGGCGCGGGTGGAATTGTGCGACGAGACGCTGCGTGACGGCCTGCAGTCGCCATCCGTCACCGATCCTTGTCTGGAGGACAAGATCGCCCTGCTGCGGCTCATGGCCCAGCTGGGCATCGCCGCCGCGGACATCGGCTTGCCGGGGGCCGGTCCGCGCGCCCGGCGCGACGTCGAAGCTTTGGCCCGTGCGATTGTCGAAGAGCGCCTACCGATCGCGCCGAACTGCGCCGCGCGCACGGTGGTCGCTGACATCGAACCGATCGTCGACATTGCCGATCGCGTCGGTTTGCCCATCGAGGCCGCCACCTTTATCGGCTCCTCGCCCATCCGCCAGTACGCCGAAGGGTGGACGCTGGACGCCATGCGCCGCGCCACGGAGGAAGCCGTGACCTTCGCCGTGCGCCACGGGTTGCCCGTCATGTACGTGACGGAGGACACCACCCGCGCTGCGCCGGAGACGCTGGCGATCCTCTACGGCACGGCCATCGCCTGTGGCGCACGGCGCATCTGCTTGGCCGACACCGTCGGGCACGCCACGCCGGACGGCACCCGCGCCCTGGTCCGTTTCATCCGGGAGGAGGTCGTCGCCCCCAGTGGGGTGCAGGTCGCCATCGATTGGCACGGCCACCGCGACCGTGGCCTCGGGCTGGCCAACGCCCTAGCGGCCATCGAGGCCGGTGTCGACCGCGTCCACGGCACCGCGCTGGGCATCGGCGAGCGCTGCGGTAATACGGAGATGGATTTATTGCTCGTCAACCTCAAGCTCCTCGGCGCTCATCGCGGCGACCTGTCCCGCCTGGCGGATTACGTCGAGTTGGCCGCCCGTGCCTGCCGCGTGCCCATCGCCTACAATTGGCCCGTCTTCGGGCGCGACGCCTTTCGGACCGCGACCGGTGTCCACGCCGCAGCCATCATCAAGGCGGAAGCCAAAGGCCATGCTTGGCTGGCGGATCGGGTCTACTCGGGCGTGCCGGCGGGGTGGTTCGGCCGGTGCCAGGAGATCGAGATTTCGCCTATGAGTGGGCTTTCCAACGTGCGCTACTGGCTGGCGCGCCACGGTTACGATCCGCAGGACGAAGGTCTCTGCGCCTACGTATTTGGCGCCGCCAAGGCGAGCGACCACACCCTTAGCGAGGAGGAAGTCCACGCGCTATGCCGACGCTACCGGGAGCCGACGACGTAGCGCCGACGATGCGAGCGGCCGTGTTCGATCGCCACGGCGGCCCCGAGGTGGTGGAAGTCCGCGAGGTGCCAACGCCCGCCCCGGGGCCAGGGGAGGTGCTGCTGCGCGTGGAAGCCTGCGGTATGAACCACCTCGACCTGTGGGTGCGGCGCGGCCTGCCCATCGAAACGACGATGCCGCATATCGGCGGCTCAGACGTGGTGGGGGTCGTGGTGCGTCAGGGCCCCGGCGTAGAGACCCCGCCGCTCGGGACGCGGGTGGTCGTGAACCCGGCGCTGTGGTGCGGCCGTTGCGGCTCCTGCATTCGTGGCGAGCAATCGTTGTGCGTTCGCTTCCACATTCTCGGCGAGCATACCAACGGCGGCTTCGCCGAATACGCCGTGGCGCCGGCGGATCACTGCTACGAATTGCCGCCGGCGATCCGCAGCGTCGACGCGGCCGCCTGGCCGATCTCCTACCAGACGGCGTGGCGGGCGTTGGTCACGCGGGCGCGGCTGCGGCCGGGCGAGGACGTCCTTGTGCTCGGCGCTTCCGGCGGCACGGCGTTGGCCGCAATCCAAATTGCGAAGCTCTTGGGCGCGCGCGTGTTCGCCGTCACCGGCGGCGCCGACAAGGCCGAGCGCCTTCAGGCGCTGGGCGCCGACGTCGTCTACGATCGCCTGCAGGTCGACTGGAGTCGCGAAGTCTGGCGCGATACCCACAAACGCGGTGTGGACGTGGTGGTCGAGAACGTGGGCCAGGCCACCTGGGAGGCGAGCCTCCGGGCGGTCGCCAAAGGTGGGCGCGTCGTCACCTACGGCGCCACCACCGGGCCCCTCGGCGCAACGGATCTGCGACGTCTTTTCTGGAACCAGATTGAGATTTTGGGCACCACCATGGCCTCGCAAGCGGAGTTCGAGGCCATGCTTCGGGTGGCGCTGCGCGGGCAGCTGCCGCCCGTGATCGACGCGGTGCTGCCCCTCGAGCGGGCGCGAGAGGCGCACGAACGCCTGGAGCGTGGGCAGCACTTCGGCAAGATCGTGCTCGTACCTGGACCGCAAGGAGGCGACGATGGCCAAGATGCTCGCGCGTAGCGAGGCCGACCGGGTCGTGCTCGAACAGCCCGCCGTGCAGGCGCTGCTGGCCAGCGTGCGCGGCGCCGTGGCCGTGACCGACGACGGGGTGAGCGTGGAGAACGAGGACCGACTGCGGCGCGAGGCCCTCGATCGGCTCGCTTGGGCGGCCGTCTTCGGCGACGACGCCGATGTGCGCGACACGGCCCGGTGGTTGATCGGCGAGATCGGGCGCCAACTCGGCGTGCGACCGGCGTCGATCGACGCGTTCTACCGAGCCCGCGGTCGCGGAGAGATCGGCGGCTTCACCGTACCGGCCATCAACGTCCGCGCCATGGCGTACGACACGGGCCGGGCCCTCTTCGCGGCGGCGCGGCGCCTCGACGTCGGCGCGCTGATCGTGGAAATCGCGCGGTCGGAAATCGGCTACACCGACCAACGGCCGGCGGAGTACGTGGCCGTCATGACCGCCGCGGCCCTGCGGGAAGGATGGACGGGGCCGCTCTTCGTCCAGGGGGACCACTTCCAGATCAACGCCAAGAAGTACACCAGCGATCCCGGGGCCGAGGCGAAGGCCGTGCGTAATCTCATTCGGGAAGCGATCCACGCCGGCTTCTACAACATCGACGTCGATACCTCCACCCTGGTGGACGAAAGCCAGCCCGACCTCGACGCGCAGCAGCGCCTCAACTACACCTTATCGGCGCAGTTCACCCGCTTCATCCGTCATCTCGAACCTGAAGGCGTGACGGTTTCCATCGGCGGCGAGATCGGCGAAGTGGGCGGGCACAACTCCACCCCCGAGGAGCTGCGCGCCTACATGACTGGGTACTTGCGCGCCCTAGCCGAGGAAAGCGCCAAGGAAGGACGCGAGCTGCCGGGTCTATCGAAGATCTCCGTTCAAACGGGCACGACGCACGGCGGGGTGGTGTTGCCCGACGGTTCCATCGCCCAGGTCAAGATCGACTTCGACACCTTGGCGGTTCTCTCCCGGATTGCCCGGGAAGAGTACGGGTTGGCAGGTGCGGTCCAGCACGGCGCGTCCACGTTGCCGGACGAGGCCTTCGATAAGTTTCCCCAAGTGGAGACGGCGGAGATCCACTTGGCGACGGGCTTCCAGAATTTGCTGTTCGAACATCCCGCGCTGCCAACGGAGTTGCGCGCGCGGATGTACGATTACTGCTTGGCGACCTTCGGCGACGAGCGCAAGCCCGGCGAAACGGACGAGCAGTTCCTCTACAAGGTGCGCAAGAAAACGTTGGGGGTGTTCAAGCGGGACCTCTGGTCGTTGCCAGAACCGAACCGCGCCGCCCTTCGCGAGGCGTTGGAGGCGAAGTTCGCCTTCCTTATGGAGCGGTTGCGCGTGGCCCATACGCGCGAGCTGGTGGCGCGCTACGTCGCCGCTCCGGATCGGCCACGGCCGGGCCCCACGGCGCTGCGCGTGGCCGCGGCGGCGGACGACTGGGAGCTGTCCGACTGAGGGCGGTCGCCGGCGCGCGGGGACGTCGGCGGCTGCAGTCCACCTTCCCCGACGAACGAGTGGCGATGCGACGAAGCGTCGGCGTGGTGATGGGGCTGGCTTTGGCCGCCCCGCTGGCGGCCCAGAACCCCGATTCCTTGCTGCTGCAGGGGCTGCGGTGGCGCAGCATTGGGCCGGCCATCATGGGCGGGCGGATCACCGACATCGAAGGGGTGCCGGGCGATCCGCGTACCTTCTACGTGGCCGCGGCCACGGGCGGGCTCTGGAAGACGATCAACGGCGGCGTTTCCTTCTACCCAATCTTCGACCGGTACCCGGTCATCTCCCTGGGGGATTTGGCCGTCGCGCCTTCGGCGCCGAACGTCCTCTACCTGGGCACCGGCGAGGAGGATGCACGCAACAGCGTCTCACCGGGCGGCGGTGTCTACAAGTCCGACGACGGCGGCCGCACGTGGAGGCTCGTGGGGCTGGAAGGCACGCAGACGGTCGGGCGGATCGTCGTTCATCCCCGCAACCCGGACATCGTCTACGTCGCCGCCGTGGGGCCGACATGGAATCCCAGCCCGGAGCGGGGGCTCTTCAAGTCCACCGACGGGGGCCGCACGTGGTCCAAGATTCTCTACGTCAACGATCGCACGGGCGCCATCGACGTTGCATTGGATCCGCGCAACCCCGACGTGGTCTGGGCGGCGATGTGGGAGCGGTTGCGCGGACCGTACTTCTTGCAAAGCGGCGGTCCCGGTAGCGGGCTCTTCAAGTCCACCGACGGGGGCCGCACGTGGACCCGCATCGAAGGCGGGGGCTTCCCGCCGACGCGAAAGGGCCGCATCGGCATCGCCCTGGCGCCGAGCAATCCCGATGTCGTCTACGCGATGGTCGAGGCCGATAGCGTACGCGGTTCGGGTCAAGGGCTGCTCAGCGGCCTCTACCGCAGCCTCGACGGCGGCCGCACCTGGGAGCGGCGCAATCGCATCAATGTCCGGCCCTTCTACTATTCCCAGGTTCGCGTCGACTCCAAAGACCCGAACCGCGTGTACTGGCTGGCCACGCAATTCTACGTTTCCGACGACGGCGGCCGCACCTTCCGCCTGGGCGCCCAGGGCATCCACGTGGACCATCACGCCATGTGGATCGATCCGGACGATCCCAACCGCTTCATTCTCGGCAACGACGGCGGCGTGGCCGTCACCTATGATCGCGGCGGCACGTACGATTTCCTCAATCTCATGCCGTTGGGGCAGTTTTATGCAGTCAGCTTCGATTTCCGCAAACCGTTCTGGGTCTGCGGCGGTTTGCAGGACAACGGCTCCTGGTGCGGGCCCAGTCGCGCGCGCGACGGACTGACCAACGAGCGCTGGCTCAACGTCGGCGGCGGCGACGGCTTCTACACGGCCAGCGACCCGACCGACCCCGACATTGTCTACAGCGAAAGTCAGAACGGCAACATTTCGCGGCTCGACTTGCGTACCGGAGAGCGGGTGCGCATCCGTCCGCCCATCTGGACGGAGCGACGCCGCGCTTTCGAAGACTCGCTCATTGTCGCGCGCGGTGACACCGCGCAACCCGAAACGCCGGAAATCCGGGCGCACCTTGCGCGCCTGCGCGCCCGGATCGCAGAGGACTCGGCCGCGTGGGATCTGCGCTTCAACTGGCAAACGCCCTTTCTGCTATCGCCCCACAACCCAAGCACGATCTACCTCGGGGCCAATCGTGTCCTCAAGTCGACCGACCGCGGTGGCACCTGGGTGCCCATCTCGCCCGACCTGACGACCCGCGATCCCCGGAAGATCCGCATCAGCACCCGGGAGACGGGGGGCATCACCCGGGACGTGACCGGGGCGGAAACGCACGCCACCATCACCACCTTGGCCGAGTCGCCCGTGCGGCCGGGCATCCTCTGGGTGGGTACAGACGACGGCAAGGTTTGGTTGAGCCGCAACGACGGCGGCCACTGGTCGGACCTGAGCGATCGCTTTCCTGGCCTTCCGCGCGGCACCTGGGTCAGCCGGGTCGAGCCCTCCCGTTTCGACTCCGCCACGGTGTACGTGAGCTTCGACGGGCACCGAACCGGCGACTATCGGCCGTACATCTTCGTGTCCACGGACTTCGGCCGAACCTTCCGCTCCATTGTCGGCAACCTGCCCACCACGGGCCCGGCCTTCGTCCACGTGATTCGCGAAGATCCAACGAATCCCAAGCTTCTCTACGTGGGCACGGATGTGGGAGCGTACGTGTCGTTGGATCGGGGACGGACCTGGCGGCGCTTGGGTGACGGGCTGCCCACCGTGCCGGTGCACGACATCAAGATCCATCCACGCGACCGCGAGATCATCGCCGGCACGCACGGACGCTCGATCTTTATTCTCGAGGCCACCCCGCTGCAGGAATGGGCCGACAGCGTGGCCGCGCGGCCGGCGTTCCTCTTTACGCCGGCGCCGGCCTACCTCTACCCGCCGTTCTTTGCCGGTGGCTCGCTCGGCCAGAAACGCTTCCTGGGCGAGAGCGCAGCGCTCGGCGCACGGTTGCTCTACTGGGTCCGCAACGGCGGTGAGCGTGATTCGGTGCGTCTGGTCATCACGGATGTGCGCGGAGACACGGTGCGGGTGCTGCGAGGCCCGGCGCGCCCCGGCCTGAACGCGGTGACGTGGGACCTCCGTGCGCGGCCGGCGCCGCTGGGGCCGGCGGCGCGGCGTGACAGCCTGCGGATGGCGCAACGACGCCCACAGGTGCTCGACTCGCTGCGCCGCGTCTTGTTCTTGGAAGATACGGTCGCCTGGCGAGCCGCCCGCGAGCGCTACGAGCGCGAACTCGCCGAGGCGCGCGCTCGCTTGGGCGCGCCGTCCACATTCAATCCGCGTCCGGGCGAGACGATGCCCGATCCCATGCAGCTCGTCAGCGGCTTCGGTATGATGGGCATGCGCCAAGGGCGCCTGGTCGAACCCGGCCTCTACCTGGTGACGCTGGAGATGGGAGGCGTCCGTCACCGCCGCGTCCTACGCGTCGAGCACGTCGACCGCGATTCGCGTCCGGTGGTCGAGCGCGAGTCGGAGACGGGTCCACCGGGCGATGAGGAGCCGGCCGACAGCGTGCCGCTGGCGAGGGGGCAACCGAGCGAAACGGGTGCAACGACGGGCCCCTGACGCAGCGTGGACGGCGACGCCGTCGTCCTCGCCAGACGGCGGCGTCGCCGGTCTTGCACGGGGCCATTCGCGCGGCGGCATCATCGCCGTGCGTTCGGCTGGAGTTCAAGCACAGCAGGAGAGCCGGTGCACGTCGGTGACCAACGACTGCAGTGCCAAGCGCAGGCCTTCCGCCCGGGTCAAGTAAGGATGGAAGGCGTCGAGCAGGTCCGACACCCGCAGACCGAAGCGCACGGCCAGCACCCCCTCCTGAATCACGTCCCCGGCGTGGGGCGCCAACACGTGGAGCGCATGCACGCGGTCCTCGTTGTCGACGAGCCACTTGAAGAGCCCGCGTTCGTCCCCGGCCAGACGCGCTTGGGGGAGGTCGTGCAAGTCGAGCCGCGCGACCCGGAGCCGATTCCCGAGGCTTGCTCGGAGGTCCGCCTCCGTGGGGCCGACGGCGGCGAGCGCTGGATCCGTGAACGTCACGCGCGGCAGGCCGCGTAGGTCCAACGTGCGTTGATGGCCCAGGGCGTTGGCGGCGGCTACCCGACCCGCTAGGGCTGCCACGTAGACGTACTGCGGAAGACCGGCCACGTCGCCGGCAGCGAACACTTCGGGCCGCGAGGTTGCGAGGCGATCGTCCACGCGCACGAACCCGCGGGTGTCGGTTTCCACGCCCGCGTCCGCCAAGTTCAAGCCCTCGACGTTGGCGCGTCGCCCGGTGGCGACCAACAGGCGCTCGGCCTCGACGACATCCTCGATCAGATGAAGACGCACACCGCCGTCGTGGGCTTCCACCCGCTCCACCCGCGCCCCGGTGCGGATCACCAAGCCTTCCGCTTCGAGGTAGCCCTGCAGCCGGAGCGCCAGATCCTCGTCCTCCTGCGGCAGCACACGCGGGGCGGCCTCGAGAACGGTGACGCGGGTGCCCAGCCGAGCGTAGGCCTGGGCAAGCTCCAGGCCCACGGGTCCGGCGCCGAGGACGGCCAACGTCCGCGGCCGGACGTCGGGATGGACGGCCTCCAGATAGGTCCACGGCCGCGCGTCTGCCAAGCCCGGGATGGGCGGCAGGGCAGGGCGCGCGCCGGTGGCGATGACCGTCCTCACGGCGCGCACCTCCTCGCCGTCGATGGCAATCGTTCGCGAATCGACGAACCGCGCCGTGCCCCGTCGGACCGGTACGCCGGCCAAGGCGAGCACGTCGGCGTATTTCTCCGTCCGGAGCGCTTCGATCAACCGGTCTTTCCCCGCGAGCAGAGCGGCCCAATCGATCGGCGGATCGGTCGCCCCGACGCCAGGGACCGTGGGATGGGCGGAGCGATGCGCCGCTTCGCCCGCCCAGAGCAGGTACTTGGAGGGCACGCAGCCGCCGTTGACGCAGGTGCCGCCCAGGGTTCCGCGCTCCACCACGAGAACTTTCGCGCCCTGCGCGGACGCCTCCAACGCCGCAGCCACGCCGGCCGAGCCGCTGCCAAGCACCACCAGATCGTACGCCTCCATGCGCACCGCCTTACCCGGCGATCGCCGGGAACCAGTACGGAAAGCTCCACATCACCAACGCGATCAAGGCCACGATCCAAAGCCAACGACGCGCGCGGCGACGACCCGTGGGCAGGACGCAACGGCCGTCAGCGTCGCATCGGGCTGGCGTCGGTCGATAGGCCCAGAAGAAGGCGAGCCCGAACAAGGCGACCATGGCCACCGTCAGGTACGGCCGCAGCGGCTCGACGACCCGCACCAGCGCGCCCAAGGCGCCGATTCCCACCACGGCGGCGACCACGGGTCCGACGCAGCACAGGGAAGCCGCCAGCGCCGCCAGGGCTGCCCCGAACGCCGCCCAACGCGACCGCCGCTCGGACGCCACGGCCGTCGGGGGCTCCGGCGCCATTAGGATCCCCTCCGCAACGCCACCGGTCGTGCCCCGAACCCCGCCGCTTCCACCGCCCGGACCAACGCCGCGGGGTCGGCCTTGCCCGTGGTCACCACCACGGCTTCCGCCCGTTCGTAGGACACGTCGACCGTCTTCACACCGGGCACGCGCCGCAGCGCCGTTCGCACCGCGAACGGGCAGCTGGCGCACGTCATGCCGGTAATGCGCAACCGGACCGTGTCCCCCGCCGCGACCGCCATGGCCGACGCGGGCACCGCGTCCGCGCGCGGCGGAGACGCCGACGAGAGCGACGGCGTTGCGGTCGCGTCGTCCGCCGCGGGCCACTGGCACGCTGCGGTCATCACCAAGAAGAGCCCCGCCGCGATGCTACGCATGGCACCCTCCTCTAGAGGTTTCGCGTCAGCACGATCAACGCCCGACGAAGTTCAGCCACCTCGGTGCTGTCCGGTGACGCTTGCGCCACGCAGCACTCGAGATGGCAGGCCAGCAAATCCGCCGCGGTGGCGCGCACCGCCTGCCCCAATGCGGCCAGTTGGACCAGGATGTCGTTGCAAGAATGCCCTTCCTCCAGCATGCGCTCGATCCCTCGAGCCTGGCCCGCCAAACGCCGCAGGCGGGCACGCAGACGACGAATCTGCTCGGGCGTCAGGCGCGCCGCCGAGGCGGGCGCCTCAAGCGCGTTGGGCAGGTCGGTCATCGGTCGGACATCGATCGGGTACCGGTCCATGATACCCCATGGGGCATCCGGGCGTCAAGGGGTCGTCGGCCTGCTGCCAGGGCCCGCGGGATCCCGCCGCGGCGCTTCGGCTGGACCTTGGCTTGCGACGGCTCGCGCGCCGACGGACCGGAGCCCGGCGACGGCGAGCCAGGGCGACTCGGGGCGCTTTCGAGGGGAGAAGGACCTCGACCGGTGGGCTGCCGATCCGCGCAGGCCGGCGATGAGGAAACGAAAAAACCCCGATGCCGGACGCCGGCATCGGGACGGACGGGCAAGGAGCGCTTAGCCGCTCCGAGTAGCGGAGGAGGGACTCGAACCCCCGACCCGCGGATTATGATTCCGCTGCTCTACCACCTGAGCTACTCCGCCGTGCGATGGAAATGTGACGGACCCTAGGGGCGCTGTCAAGGCAAGGAATCGTCGAGGAAGCGGTAGAGGCGCTCGCCCCGGCGCACCAGCCCGTAGCGTTCGCGAGCCACGCGCTCCCAGGTCTCCGGGTCCGAGGCCAAGCGGGCGGCCCAGCGAGCCAACGAGTCGTTCTCCTGGCGCAAACGCCGCAGGGCCATTTCCTCCTGCTGGAGACGCCGGTGCAGGCGCCAGAGATCCCAGACGGAGTACGTCCCGCCCCAGGCAGCGTAGTAGAGCGCCACCCCGGCCAGCACCAGGCGACCTACGCGCAGGCGAGGCGGGCGGGCCATGCGCGGCGCCCCGGATACTCGGCGCTGCTGCCGAGTTCCTCTTCGATCCGCAGAAGTTGGTTGTACTTGGCCACGCGGTCCGTGCGCGAGACGCTGCCCGCTTTGATCTGGCCAGCGTTGACAGCGACGGCGAGGTCGGCGATAAAAGTGTCTTCCGTTTCACCGGAGCGGTGAGAAACAATCGTCGCGTAGCCGGCGCGACGGGCCCGGGCCATCGTCTCGAGGGTCTCCGACAGGGTACCGATTTGGTTGACCTTGACCAGGATGGCGTTGGCCACCCCGGCGGCGATGCCCCGGCTCAAGCGCTCCGGGTGGGTGACGAACAAGTCGTCGCCGACGAGCTGGACGCGGTGGCCCAGGGCGGCGGTCAGGGCGCGCCAGCCCTCCCAATCGTCCTGGTCGAGCGGGTCTTCGAGGGAGGCGATCGGGTAGCGTTCGATCCAATGTTGGAAGAGGGCGATCATCTCGTCCGCGGACCGGCGGATCCCGCCCGATTTGGCGAAAACGTAGACGCCGTCACGGTAGAGTTCGGAGGCGGCGATGTCGAGCGCCAGCACGACGTCCTCTCCGGGGCGGTAGCCGGCGGCTTCGACCGCGCGCAGCAGCGCGTCCAGGGCTTCTTCGTTCGAGGGAAGGTTCGGGGCCACTCCGCCTTCGTCGCCCACCGCCACGGTGTGGCCTTGGGCGCGCAGCTGCTGGCGCAGCTGCTGGAAAATCTCCGCACCCCACCGGAGCGCCTCCCCAAAGGAGGGTGCGCCCACCGGCGCGATCATGAACTCCTGCACGTCGAGCGTGTTGCTGGCGTGGGCTCCGCCGTTGAGCACGTTCATCAGCGGCACCGGTAGGGTACGCGCGCCGACGCCGCCAAGGTACCGGTAGAGAGGCGTGCGCAGGGCGGCCGCGGCGGCGCGGGCCGTGGCCAGGGAAACGGCCAGGATCGCGTTGGCACCCAGCCGAGCCTTGTTCGGGGTGCCATCGAGTTCGAGCAGGCAGGCGTCGATGGCCGCCTGGTCGAAGGGCGAGCGCCCGACCAGGGCCGGCCCGATCTCTTCCACGACGGCACGCACCGCCTGGCGGACGCCTTTGCCGCCGTAGCGCCGGGGGTCGCCGTCGCGGCGTTCCAGCGCTTCGTGCTCCCCGGTCGAAGCGCCACTCGGGACGGCCGCGCGGCCGAGCGTGCCGTCGTCAAGGATCACGTCGGCTTCCACCGTGGGAGTGCCGCGGGAGTCGAGAATCTCGCGGGCGCGCACGTCGGCGATCGTCGGCATGGCGTCGTGGGCCTTCGGCTATGGTAAAGCAGTCGGCATCCTAACGGAACGTCAACGTTGAAACAAGCGCCGACTACGACCACGCCGGCAGGTCGAGCAAGACGCCCGGGAGGTCGAGCGTGGTGTCGGGCTTGGCCTCGGTGAACACGGTGCCGAGCGCGTCGGCAACGTCTCGAGGCAGCAGCGCGCGCCCGCGGCCGGCGAGTTCGGCTGCGCGGCCCGCCAACCAGAGGGCGAGCGCGCCGGCATGTTGGGGGTCGAGGCCTTGGGCCAGGAGCGCCCCGGCCAAGCCGGCAAGGAGGTCGCCCATGCCGCCGGTGGCGATGCCGCTATGACCGGCGGCGATCAGCAACGTCGGCGCGTCGGGCGCGGCCACCAACGACGGCGGTCCCTTGAGAAGGACGGTGGCGCCGGTGCGTTCCACCAGGGTCGTGGCGGCTGCAAAGGGGTCGGCGGCCACGTCGGCGGCCGAACAACCTAGCAGCCGGCCCGCTTCGCCGGGGTGCGGAGTAAGCAGGGTGCGTTTGGCGCCGGGGAGGGAGCGGCTCGGGGCCCCCTGGGCCAGCAGCGTGAGCGCGTCGGCGTCGAGCACCCGGGGGGACTCGGCGGCCAATACCCGCTCCAGGGTCGCAGCGGCGGCCTCGTCCGTGCCCAGCCCAGGCCCGATCACGACGGCGTCGGCTGCCGCCAACGCTGCCGCCCATGCCGGTCCCATGCGGTCCACCACCACCGCCTCCGGCACGAGAGTTTGCAACGGCAAGCGATTCGGCTCCGGCGTGGCGACGAGAACCTTGCCGGCGCCGCCGCGCAACGCGCCGAGCGCGGCCCACGCCGCTGCGCCCGCCATCCCCGGCGAGCCGGCGACCACGAGCACCGTGCCGAGCGTGCCCTTGTGAGCGCCGGGCGGAACCGGCGGCAGCGTCGCCCGGGCCCAGGCCCCGGTCACGAGCTCGGCCTCCGCCCGCGCCAACGGGGGGAGGCCAATGTCGACGACCACCACGCGGCCGGCGTAGGCCCGCCCCGGAAAGAGCATCAAGCCCCGCTTCGGCGCCCCGAAGGTGACAGTGATCGCTGCCCGCACCGCCGGGCCCGGCGTCGCGCCGGTGGTCAGGTCCACGCCGGAGGGTCCGTCGATGGCCGCGACCGGCCCGTCCCAGCGCACCAGAGTCTCGATGGCTGCGGCGGCGCTCCCGCGCGGCGGTCCCTGGGCGCCGGTGCCGAGAATGCCGTCGAGCGCCCAATCGGCACGGGCGAGCGCCTGTTCCAGCTCCTCTTCGGGGCGGATGGCCACCGGCCACCCCGCGAGCCAGCCGAGGTTGTCGCGCCCCCGGCCGATGGGCACGGCTACGCCGTCGGCTCCCCAGGCCACCAGGCAGCGCAGCGCCACGGCGGCGTCGCCGCCGTTGTGCCCGGGCCCAATCACGGCCACCACCCGTCGCGGGCGTGCCACGGCATCGAGCACCGCTGCCGCACCGCGGCCCGCCGCCTCCATGAGCGCCGGCTCCGGTGTGCCGGCGCTTCGGGCGGCCGCGTCCCAGGCACGCATTTCCGCCGCCGTCAGCAGCGGCAGCGGGCGCGCCTCGACGCCGGGGGTCATCGCCACGACGCGGCTACTTCTCGCCGGCGCGGATCGTTCGGCCGAAGCTCAGCTCGCCGTTGTCGATCCGCAAGTTGAACCCGCACTCGGGGTTGTTGCAGGCCCAGGCCTTGAAGAGGATGGACGCGCCCTCCCGGCCGTAATCGGACATTGGCAGCAACCGCCCCCGACCGCACCGCAAGCACTGCGGGAACTCAAAAACCACCTCGGCCATCTCGCCCCTCCCCACGCACGTTCCACTCAACGTTAAACGTCTAGCAAACCCCGTTCCCGGCAGGCCCGTTCCTGTTGGCGCCACGCCGCCGGCGCGGCCCACGGGTAGCGCCGCTCGAACACTTCCTCGAAGTCGTAAACCCCATCGAAGTCGGCGGGGGTGTCCTGCGGTTGGGCGACGAGGATGCCGGCTTCAACGAGCGCGAACACGATGCGACCCAGATCCCGTGTGGAGCGGATGCCCCAGTGCTCGAGGACGAGGCGGCTCATCGGCCCCCAGCGCTCCAGCGCCAGGTCGCGGCAGCCCTCGGCCAGCTCCCGCCCGGTGACATGGCGCACTTCGCCGAGGCGCTCCAGGGTGTACTGCAGGCCCGCCAACACGAACACGTAGGCCGTCTCCGCATAGGCGGGATAGCGCCGCCGCAGGTCCTCCACCACGGTGAGATCCAAGCCCTCCATCGCTCCTACACACCGGCCGCTGCGAGCCGCTCCTCCAAATAGTAGTCGAGCCCGAGATGGGTGATCTGGGCTTCCCCCATCATCCAGCGAAGCGTGTTTTTCAGCTTCATGTGCTGGATGAACAGATCGTGCTCTGGGTAGAGGCCGGGGGCCACCATGGGGCTCTTGAAGTAGAACGACAGCCACTCTTGGATTCCGGCCAGCCCGGTGCGCGCCGCCAGATCGAGGAACAGCGCCAAGTCAAGCACGATCGGCGCCGCCAGGATGCTGTCGCGGCAGAGGAAGTTGATCTTGATCTGCATGGGGTAATCGAGCCACCCCCGGATGTCGATGTTGTCCCAGCCTTCCTTGGCGTCGCCGCGCGGCGGGTAGTAGTTGATCCGGACGACGTGGCAGATGTCGCCGTAGAGCTCGGGGTAGAGGTCGGGCTGGAGGATGTACTCCAGCACGGAGAGCTTCGACTCCTCCTTGGTGCGGAAGGATGCGGGATCGTCGAGGACGGCGCCGTCGCGGTTGCCGAGAATGTTGGTGGAGTACCATCCGTCGAGGGCCAGGGCGCGCATCTTGATGCCCGGAGCCACGAGGGTCTTCATCCACGTTTGGCCGGTCTTGAAGTCCTTGCCGGCGAGGGGCACGCCCTTTTCCTGGGCCAGCTCCACGAGGGCCGGAATGTCGGCCGAGAGGTTGGGCGCGCCGTTCGCGTACGGGACGCCTTCCTGCAACGCCGCGTAGGCGTAGAGCATGCTCGGTGCGATGGCGTCGTCGTTGGCGTCGAGTGCGCGTTCGAACGCCTCGAGGCTAGCGTGCGCCGGGCTGGGCTCGAGGTAGGCCTCGGTCGAGCCGCACCAGATCATGACCAGCCGGTCGCACCCGTGGGCGTCCCGGAACCGACGAATGTCCTCGCGGAGGGCCTCGGCCCAGGCCCGCTTGCGGGTGCCTTGTTTGACGTTCGGCCCGTCGAGCCGGCGCACGTAGCGGCGATCGAACGCGGCGGGCATGGGCTCGATCGAACGCAGGAACTCGGCAATCGGATCGAGATGGGCGCGGGGATCGAGCACGCCGGCCTTGCGCGCCGCTTCGTAGGCATTGTCGGGAATCGGATCCCAAGCCCCAAATACGAGGTCGTCGAGCGAGGCCAGGGGCACGAACTCGGCGATCCGGGGAAAGCGGCGTTCCGTCCGCTTGCCCAGCCGAATTCGGCCCAGCTGTGTCAAGCTGCCGATGGGCCGCCCGAGACCGCGACGGACCAGTTCCACACCGGCGATGAACGTCGTGGCCACGGCACCGAGGCCGGGCAGCAAGACACCGAGACGCCCGGTCGCCGGTCGAGGGGGACGATGCACCGCGTTCACCGTTGCTCCTCCCGTTGGGATGGTCTGCGAGTATGTCGATGGATCCAGAGCATCCGTTGCAAGGCCGTCGCATGCGTCAGGACGGCCATGGCGAGCAGTACCGCGTCGAGAACGACGCCGTTCCAGCGCCGACCGAACAGGAGCGCCGCGCCGCCGAGCAACAACACGCGCTCGGCGCGCTGCATGAGGCCGACCTTGCAGTCCAGCCCAAGGCCCTCGGCTCGTGCTCGCGTGTACGAGACGAGCAGGGATCCGGCCAGGGCGAGCAGCACGGCCGACAGCATAAGCGCGTCCCGGGTGGGTGGCGGCCGCAAGTAGAAGTGGAGCAAGCCTAGGAAGACAACAACCTCCGAGAGCCGGTCGAGCGTGGAGTCAAAGAACGAGCCGAACACCGACGCCTGACCACCCGCTCGTGCCACCCGACCGTCAAACAAGTCGAACGCGCCGCCGAGGAGCACGAGCGCTCCCGCCAGCGTCAGCGCGCCCGTGGCGAAGGCCCAGCCGGCGCCGCAGGTCACCAGGAAGCCCGCGATCGTGAGCGCGTGGGGATGAACGCCGGCCCGCACCAAGCGTTGGGTGACCGGGTCGAGCACCGGCGCCGCCCAGGCGTCGAGTTGGCCTCGCCAACGCTCCATCTCCTACGACGGCAGGATGATGCGACTGCCTTCGCCGGCCTCCAAGCCTCGCGCGATCTCCTCGTTCAGTCGGAGCATGAGGCGATCGAACTGACTTTGCGCCGCCATCAACGCCTGGTAGCTGTAGCGGCCTTGGAGCTCATCGAGCAGCCGTTCGAGCTCCTGCTCCGTCTCGGGCGCCGGCTCGTGTCCCTCTTGGAGGGCGCGGGCGAGATCGTCCTGCAGCGTGGAGGCCCGCTCGAGGAGAGCGAGGGTGTCGGGGTCCTCGGCCAAGCGGTCGTGGGCGCGCTTGAGGGCTTGGTACTCGTCGGTTTGCGCGAGCAGGCGCCCCACCTCGCGCGCCTTTTCCCACAGCGACGGGGATGTCGTGTCCATCCGCGGTGTTCGGTTAGGGGCCGGCCCGCTCGGCGAGGGCGTAGCGGTCCCGCCCGGTCCAATCCTGCTCGATCCGCGCCCAGGCGAAGGCACCGCTGGCCTCGAGCCAGGCGCGCACCTCGGCGCCCTGGTCCTCTCCGATCTCGAGGGCCAGCAGCCCCCCCGGGCGCAGGTGTGCGGGCGCCTGCGCCACCAGAGCGCGGAGCACCCCGCGCCCGCCGTCCGGCGCAAACAAGGCGACCGGCGGCTCCCAGTCCCGCACTTCCGGCGGAAGGGTTGCCGCGGCGGCCGGGTCGACGTAGGGCGGGTTGCTCACCACCACGTCAAAAACTTCGCCGGCCAGCGGAGCGAACAGATCGCCCTGGCGCCACTCCAGCGGCACCAGCGGCTGCACCGCGGCGGCGTTGGCCTGCGCGACCGCCAGCGCGTCGGCCGATACATCCGTGCCCACCACGCGCACGAACGGGCCTTCGCAGGCCAGGCTGAGGGCGATGGCCCCCGAGCCCGTTCCGATGTCCACGGCCGTCATGTCGGGCCGGCCCCGCGCCCATCGGAGGACTCGTTCGACGAGCTGCTCGGTTTCCGGTCGCGGGATGAGCACCCGCCGATCGACCGCCAACATCAGCGAGCGAAACGCCGCGCGCCCGCCGATGTACTGCACCGGCTCGCCCCGCGCCCGCCGTTGCAACGCCTGACGGTAGGCGTCGCGCTCGGCCGAAGCCAGGGGGCGGTCCAGCTGAAGATAGAGGTCCAAGCGACGCAGCTGCAACACGTCGGCCAGCAGCAGTTCGGCATCGAGCCGCGCGGCGGCGATGCCCCGTTGGGCCAGCCAGGCGGCCGCCCGCTGCAGCGCCTCGCGCACGGTCAGGACGGTCTCAGGCAGCGCGTTCCTGCAGGCGAGCTAGGCGCAGGCGCTCGACAAGCTCGTCGAGCTCGCCGTCGAGGACCTCGCCCAGGTTGTAGGCCGTGTATCCGATCCGATGATCGGTCACCCGGTTCTGCGGGAAGTTGTACGTGCGGATCTTGGCGGAGCGGTCCCCCGTACCGACTTGAAGCCGCCGCTCCCGCGCCCGCGCCGCCTCCTGCTCGGCCACCATCCGATCGAGCAGGCGCGCCCGCAGGATGGCCAAAGCGCGCTCGCGGTTTTTGTGTTGGGACTTCTCATCCTGGCAGGTGACCACCAGGCCGGTGGGCAGGTGGGTGATCCGCACCGCCGAGTCCGTCGTGTTGACCGACTGACCGCCCGGCCCCGAGGAGCGGAAAACGTCGATGCGCAGGTCCTCCTCGCGAATTTCGACGTCGATCTCCTCGGCTTCGGGCAACACCGCCACCGTGGCGGCCGAGGTGTGGATGCGGCCGGCGCTTTCCGTCACCGGCACCCGCTGCACTCGATGGACCCCCGATTCGTGCCGCAGCGTGCCGTACGCGTCCGGGCCGCGCACCAGCACAATCGCCTCCTTGACCCCGCCAAGATCGCTCTCGCTGCGGGACACAAGTTCCACCGACCAGCCGCGCCGCTCGGCGAATCGGGTGTACATGCGCAGCAGGTCCGCGGCGAACAACGCGGCCTCTTCGCCGCCTGTGCCGGCGCGGATTTCCAAGACCGCGTTGCGATCGTCGAGCGGGTCGCGCGGCACCAACAACGCTTCCAGCCGACGCCGCTGCGCTTCGTGCGCCGCCTCCAGGCGCTCGACCTCCGCTTCCGCTAGGGAACGCAACTCCGGCTCCCCGGCCTCGGCGAGCACTTCGCGCGCCCCGGCCAACTCCGCCTCCAGACGATCAAGCGCTTGCGCCACGCGCACGATCTCCTCCAACCGTGCATGCGCCCGCGACAGCTCCCGCAACCGAGCCGGATCCGCCAGCACGGCCGGGTCGCTCAGCCGCTGCGTCAGCTCGGCGTGCTGCGCTTCCACCTCGCGCAGCCGCTCCCGCCACATGCTCTACGCGTTGAGCTTGCCGTAGCGCTTTTGGAAGCGTTCCACGCGGCCGGCCGTGTCCACCAACTTTTGCTTGCCGGTGAAGAAGGGGTGACAGGCGGCGCAGATCTCGACGTGGATGTGGGGAACCGTCGAGCGCGTCTCGAAGGTATGGCCGCAGGCGCACTGCACCACGGCGCGCTGATACGTCGGATGGATGCCGTCCTTCATCGTCGATCGGGTCGCGTGCTAAGGCTTTAGAAGATCTATGATACTGCTTTTCCTCGAGAGCTTCAAGGCAACTGGCGCCGCCGCTCGCTGGGCCCTAGGATGGGCGCGCCATCGACGACAGGATCGACTCCCATGGCGCGGACCCTGACTCGAGCGCTGCCCTTGGCCGCCGCGCTCGCCCTGCCCGCGGTTGCCGCGGCGCAGCTCACGCTGGACGACATTTTTCTCCGCGGTGCGTTCCGGTTCGAGAGCTTGTCGGGCCTACAGTGGCGCGACGACGGCCAGCGTTTCACCTATCTTCGGCCCAATCCGACAACCCGAACCTACGATCTCGTCGAGGAGCGGGTCGCCGACGGCCGACGGCGCGTGCTGATCGAAGGGGCGCGGCTCGTGCCGCCGGGGCGCAGCGACCCCCTGGAGATCGAGGACTACGCCTTCGCGCCCGATGGGCGCACGGTGCTCGTCTACAGCGAATCCCAACCCGTCTGGCGTTACAACACGAAAGGACGCTACTACCTGGTCGATTTGGTGTCGGGCCAGGTGCGCCCGCTATCGACGCGGCCCGGCTGGCAACAATTCGCCAAGTTCTCGCCCGACGGCCGCTACGTTGGCTTCGTGCGGGACAACAACCTTTTCGTCGTCGACCTCACCACGGGCGAGGAACGAGCGCTGACGACGGACGGCAGCGAAACGATCATCAACGGGACGTTCGACTGGGTCTACGAAGAAGAGCTCGATCTGCGCGACGGCTGGCGCTGGAGTCCCGACGGTCGGACGATCGCTTTCTGGCAGCTCGATCAGAGCCCGGTGCGGCCCTTCCTCATGCTCGACGAGCGGCCCTTGTACCCGCAGCCCCTGCCGGTGCGTTACCCGAAGGCCGGCATGCCGAACTCCCGTGCCCGGATCGGGTTGGTGGACGTGGCCAGCGGCCGCTTGCGTTGGACGGCCGCCCAGGTGGACTCGGTGTCCGCCTACCTGGCTCGGATGGACTGGACCCCGCGCGGCGATGGCCTCCTGGTCCAACGGCTCAATCGCGCCCAGGACAGTCTGGCCGTGCTCTTCGTCGACGCCGGCACAGGCGCGGTGCGAACGCTTTTCGTGGAGACGGATACGGCCTGGGTGGACGTCGACGACGACCTGGTTTGGCTGCCGGACGGGGAGCATTTCGTCTGGTCCAGCGAACGGAGCGGCGCCAACCAACTCTACCTCTACCGGCGCGACGGGACCCTGGTGCGCCGCCTGACCGACGGCCCACCGGTCACTGAAGTGGCCGGCGTCGACGTCCAGGGTTGGGTCTACTACGTGGCGGCCTCGCCCACGCCGCGAGAACGTCAGGTCTTCCGAATCGCCTGGCGGGGCGGGGTGCCCCAACGGCTGACCCAGGAGCCGGGCGTGCACAACCCCCTCGTTGGCCCCAGCGGCGCGATCGTCGACGCTCACAGCCGCCTCACCGAACCGGTGCGTCTGCGGCTGCTCGACCCCGACGGTCGGGTGCGTCGCGTGCTCGTGGACAATGCCGCCGCCGCGGAGCGCTTGCGCCGGGCCGGCGTCCGTCCACCGGAGTTTTTCACGTTCCGAACACCGGACGGGGTGGAGCTCCACGGCTGGATCCTCCGCCCGCCGACGGGCAGCGGGCGCCCGCATCCGGCGTTGCTCTACGTGTATGGCGGCCCGAACTCGCAAACGGTGCTGGACAGTTGGGGCGGCAGCCGCATGCTCTGGCACCAGTACCTGGCCCAGCGCGGCTTCGTCATCGTCAGCGTGGACGGTCGGGGTACCGGAGGCCGCGGGCGCGACTTTACGAAGCAGGTGGCCGGTCGCCTCGGCCAGCTCGAGGCGCGGGATCAGATCGCCGCCGCCCGCTACGTCGCTCGCCTGCCTGGCGTGGACTCTTCCCGCCTCGGCCTTTGGGGTTGGAGCTACGGCGGTTACCTCACCCTCCTCACCCTGCTGCAACCCGACAGTCCTTTCCGGGCCGGCATCGCCGTGGCGCCGGTGACCGACTGGCGGCTTTACGACACCATTTACACCGAGCGGTACCTCGGCCTGCCGGCCCAGAACCCCGAGGGCTACCGCCAGGGAGCGCCTCTGTCCTTCCCCGAACGACTGCGCGCTCGGCTGCTCCTCGTCCACGGCACGACGGACGACAACGTTCACTTCCAGAACAGCGTCCTGCTCGTCGAGGCGTTGCAACGCGCCGGTAAGAGTTTCGACTTCCTGATGTATCCCCACCGCAACCACAGCATCAGCGGCGGTACCACCAGCTGGCACCTCTTCCGCGAACTGACCCGTTGGTTGGAGGCCAACCTTTGAACCTGGTCCCGCCTTTGCAACGAATCGAGGGCGGTGCCGCGGCCGCTGCCGCGGCGGCACCGACCCAACTCTTGACACGGAGGCGAACATGGCCGCGACGGCAACCGCCACGAAGGCAACGACGGACCCGAAGCTGCAAGCGCTCATTGACGGGCTCAACGAAGACCTGGCGGGCGAGTACCAGGCGATCATTATGTATCGCACGTACGCCAGCTTGGTCAGCGGGCCCTACCGACCCGAATTGAAAGAGTTCTTCGAGGCCGAGATCCCCGACGAGCTGGGCCACGCCCAGTTTCTTGCGGACAAGATCGTGGCGCTGGGCGGTCAACCGACGACGACGCCGAAACCCGTGCCGCCGGCGAGCTCGAATCGCGAGATGCTGGAGAACACCCTGGCGGCCGAGCTGGAGACGATCGAGCGCTACAAGCGCCGCATCCAGCAGGCGGAGGAGGCGGGCGAGATCGGCGTGCGCGTGCAGTTGGAGAATATCATCGTCGACGAGTCGCGCCACCGCGACGATCTCCGCCGCATCCTGCACAACTGGCGGGAGTAGCTTGGCCGGCGTGCCGGCGCGGCGTATAATGGTCCGGGTTGTCCGGCGCGCCGGCCGGCGCGCCGACGCGCAACAGGGGCTCGCATGACGGAACGCAAGATCCGGGTGCTGGTGGCCAAGCCCGGGCTCGACGGTCACGACCGGGGCGCCAAGGTGGTCGCCGCGGCCCTGCGCGACGCCGGCATGGAGGTGATCTACACGGGGCTGCACCAGACCCCGGAGATGATCGCCAGCGCCGCCGTGCAGGAGGACGTCGACGTGGTGGCGCTTTCCATCCTCTCCGGGGCCCACATGACCCTGGTGCCGCGCATCCTCGAGCTGCTGCGGCAGGAAGGGCTGGATCACGTGCTCGTCGTCGTCGGAGGAATCATCCCCGAGGAGGACCGCCGCGCCCTGGAGGCGATGGGGGTGGGCAAAGTCTTTGGCCCGGGCACGCCCACCTCGGAAGCGGTGCGCTTCATTCAAGAGTGGTACGCCGCCCATGGGCGGCACCGGGCGGCCGCCCCGACCCCGGCATAGCGTGGCCGTGCCCGCCTCGTCCCCGCCGGTCGCCCCGACCGCTGCCTCGCGCCTGGCCCGTCTGACCGCGGAGCTGCGCGAGCTGGAGGCCCGCCTGCGCCAAGGCGGCGGTCCGGAACGCATCGCCAAGCAGCACGAGCAGGGCAAGCTCACCGCCCGAGAGCGGATTGCCTTGCTGCTCGATCCGCGCTCGCGCTTTTTGGAAATCGGCCTGCTGGTGGCCCACGATCGCTACGACGGCCAGGCGCCCGCCGCCGGCGTGGTCACGGGGCTCGGGCTGGTGCACGGGCGCGAGGTCGTGGTGGTGGCCAACGACGCCACCGTGAAGGCCGGCGCTTGGTGGCCCGAGACGATCACGAAGATCCTGCGGGCGCAGGAGATCGCCATGCGCTGCCGACTTCCGATCGTCTACTTGGTCGACAGCGCCGGCGTCAACCTCCCGTACCAAGGTGGCGTCTTTCCGGGTCAGTACGGCGCCTCGCGCATCTTTTACTACAACTCCCTGATGCGCCGTTACCTGCGGGTGCCGCAGATCGCCGCCGTCATGGGGCCATGCATCGCCGGCGGCGCCTACCTGCCCGCGCTCAGCGACGTCATCGTCATGGTGGAGGGCACCTCGTTCATGGGGTTGGGCGGGCCGAACTTGGTGCGGGGCGCCACGGGTCAGCAGACGGACGCGGAAACGCTGGGCGGGGCCTATACCCACACGGCGCTTTCCGGCGTGGCCCACTACCGCGCCGCCGACGACCGCGCCGCCATCGCGAAGATCCGCGACCTGATCGCCCGTCTGCCGCGGCCCGTGGGGCGTCCCTGGGCGGTGCAGGAGCCACGCCCGCCGGCGCGCCCGGCCGCCGACCTCTACACCCTCCTGCCCGACGACCACCGCCAGCCGTACGACATGCGCGAGGTGCTGCGATGCATTCTCGACGGCGGCGGTTGGGAGGAGTACCAGCCCGACTATGCGCCCGAGATCCTTTGTCTGTTGGCGTACCTCGACGGCATCCCCGTGGGCGTCATCGCGAACGCTCGAGGCATGCTGGCCGATCCCCACGGCGGCGCGCCCAAGTTCGGGGGCATCATCTACGCCGACAGCGCCGAGAAGGTGGCCTACTTCCTCGAAATGCTCCATCGCCAGGGACTGCCCATGCTGTTCGTGCAGGACGTCTCTGGCTTCATGGTCGGCCCGGAGGCGGAACGCTCCGGCATCATTCGCGCCGGTGCGCGCTTCGTCGAGGCCATGGCGACGGCCACCGTGCCGAAGATCGTGCTCACGGTCAACCACGCTTCGGGCGCGGGCTACTACGCCATGGCCGGGCAGGGTTTCGATCCGGACTTTCTTTTCTCCTTGCCGACGGGCCGCATGGGCGTGATGGAGGGGGAGAGCGCCGTGTACGCCCTCTTCGGCCCGGAGATCGAGGCGGCCAAGCGGCGCGGCCAGCCCCTCGGCGAGGACTTGCAGCGGCGCATCGACGCCGTGCGCGAGGAGTACGAGCGCCAACTCGACGCCAAGTACGCCGCGGCCCGCGGCTTCGTCGACGCCGTGCTCGCGCCCGAGGATGTGCGCTGGGCGCTGGCGTTCGCCTTGCGCGCCACCCAACGAAACCCAGGGCCGCACCTCGGCCCCTTCGTACTGCCGACCGAAGCAGGATGAAGCGCTGCGTGCGCGTGGCCTCCGGCCAGGGCTTCTGGGGGGACCTGCTCGAGGCGCCGAAGTGGCAGCTCGAGCGGGGACCGATCGACTACCTCATGCTTGACTACCTGGCCGAGGTGACGATGAGCATCCTCCAGAAGCAGAAGGCGCGCGATCCCACGCAGGGCTACGCGCGCGACTTCGTCGAGCTGATGGAGGCCATCTGGCCCCAGGTCGTCGAGCGCGGGGTGCGGGTGCTCGCCAACGCCGGCGGCGTCAACCCCCAGGCCTGCGCCGAAGCCGTGCTGGCAGCCGCCCGTCGCCGCGGTCTGGCGGGCGTCGCCAAGGTGGCGGTCGTGACCGGTGACGACCTTCTGCCGCGATTGCGGTCGCTGGTCGACGCCGGTCATCCGCTGGCGAACCTCGACACCGGCGAGCCGCTGACCGCCGTGATCGATCGCGTCGAGAGCGCGAATGCGTACCTCGGCGCCCGCCCCCTCGTGGAGGCGCTCCAAAGCGGTGCTCACGTCGTCGTCGTGGGTCGCTCCACCGACACGGCCCTGACCTACGCGCCGCTGGTGTTCGAGTTCGGTTGGCGCTGGGACGAGTACGACAAGTTGGCCGCCGGGGTGGTCGCCGGTCACATCAACGAGTGCGGCGCCCAAGCCACCGGCGGAAATTGCCTGGCCCATTGGCGCCGGGTCCCCGACCTCACGGAGGTCGGCTTTCCCATCATCGAGGCGACGCCCGATGGCGGCTTCGTCGTCACCAAGCATCCCGGCACCGGTGGCTGGGTGACGCGCGCCTCCGTTGCCGAGCAGCTCGTCTACGAGATGGGCGACCCGCGCCGCTACGTTACCCCCGACGTGGTGGCGGACTTTTCCGCCCTGGAGCTCGACGAGGAGGGGCCCGACCGCGTACGGGTGCGCGGCGCCCGGGGTGCCCCGCCGCCGGATACCCTGAAGGTGAGCGTCGCCTACCGCGCGGGCTTCAAGGCCGTGGGCACCTTGGTCTACACCTGGCCGGAAGCGATCGCTAAGGCGCAGGAAGCCGACCGCATCCTGCGCGCCCGGCTGGCCCGACTCGGCCTCGTCTTCGAAGAGTTCCGCACGGAGTTCGTCGGATGGAACGCCTGCCACGGTGCGCTGGCCGGCCCGCCACCGGACCTGCCCGAGGTGACCGTCCGCTGGGCGGTGCGCAGCGCCGATCGGGCCGCGGTGGAGCGCTTCACCCGTGAGATTGCCCCGTTGGTGCTCGCCGGGCCGCCGTCGGTGACCGGCTTCGCCGGCGGACGCCCCAAGGTTCAGGACGTGGTCGCCTACTGGCCGGCCTTGGTGCCGCGAAGCGAAGTGGAACCCTACGTCCGCGTGGATGTCCACACCGCTTGAGCGGCGGCGGGTCCCTTCGGGTTCGCCGTACGAGTCGGCGGCGGACGCGTTCCGAGCCCTCGGCGCCGGTCGGGCGAACGTCGTCCGCGCCCGCGTCGATCTTCGCCATGCGGAGGACGGGCTCGCCGTGGCCCTCGCCCACTTGGAGACCTTCGGCGGCGCCCCGCCGGCCAGCGCCGTCGTCGGGGCGGGCCGGCGCGACCCTCGCGAGCGGGTGGAACTCGAGGCGGCCGCCTTTGCGCCATGAGGGTCGTGTTTCTCGGCACCGCGGCCGGCCGGCCCACGGTCAGCCGCAACGTCCCGGCCCTGCTGCTGCAGCGGGAAGGGGAGAGCTTCCTCTTTGACTGCGGCGAAGGCACGCAGCGGCAGATGATGCGCTATGGGACGGGCTTCTCCGTGGACGACATCTTCCTCACCCACCTCCACGCCGACCATTTCCTCGGGGTGACGGGCCTGCTGCGTACGATGGGCCTGCAAGGGCGGCAGACGCCCGTGCGTCTCTGGACCCCGGCGGGCACGGAGCGGATGCTTCACCGGGCGGTCACCCTCGGCTACGAGCGGCTGCCTTTCCCGGTCGAAATCCACGGGCTGGAACCCGAGCAGAGGGTCGAGCGCACTGCTTACACCGTCATTGCCTTCGCCGTCGATCATCACCCGAGGGTGCGCTGCCTCGGCTACGCCTTCGTGGAACCGCCGCGCCGCGGCCGCTTTTTCCCGGAGCGTGCGCGCGCCCTGGGGGTGCCCGAAGGACCGCTGTGGGGTCGGCTGGCCGCCGGTGAGGCCGTGGAGGTCGACGGTCGCCGCATCGAACCCCGAGACGTGCTGGGCCCGCCGCGGCCTGGGCGATGCGTCGTCTACAGCGGCGACACCCGTCCCTGCGAAACCACGCGTCGCTACGCGGCCGGTGCCGATCTCCTCATCCACGAAGCGACCTTCGCCCAGGACGAGGCCGAGCGCGCCCGTCTGACCGGCCACGCCACCGCCGCGGGCGCCGCCCGGCTAGCCGCGGCCGCGCGGGTTCGGCGCTTGGTGCTCACCCATATTTCGCCGCGCTACGCCGACGATCCCCGTGCGCTGGAACGGGAGGCGCAGCTCCATTTCCCGTCGGTCCAGGTGGCCCACGACGGCCTGGTGGTCGAGGTGCCGTACGTCGACGCCGTGCCAGAGTGGCAGGACTCCGGCGGCACGGTCGGTGCAACGGCGCCCTGACGCGCGGCCGGGGTTGACACCTCGCCCTGGCCGTGTTAGCTATGGCGTTGGTTTTGGTAGCACTCATTGCCAGTGAGTGCTAACGAAGCGATCCTCAACCCGGAGGAAGCAGCATGGCGACCGCGACGGAGTTGAAGGTGCGGCCCTTGGCCGACCGCATCGTCGTTAAGCCGCTCGAAGAAACCGAGCAGATGCGCGGCGGGCTGTACATCCCGGACACCGCCAAGGAGAAGCCCCAGCAGGGCGAAGTGGTGGCCGTCGGGCCGGGCAAGCTCACCGACGAGGGCCAGCGCCTGCCCATGGAGGTGAAAGTGGGCGACAAGGTCCTCTACGGGAAGTACAGCGGCACCGAGGTCACCATCGGGGACGAGCAGTACCTGATTCTGCGCGAGTCCGACGTGCTGGCGATTCTTGGCTAACCACGAACGCGGAGGAGGCTGATGGCGGCGAAGGAACTGGTGTACAACGTCGACGCCCGCGCGGCGCTCAAGCGCGGCGTGGACAAGCTGGCCGAGGCCGTCCGCGTCACCCTCGGCCCGAAGGGGCGCAATGTCGTGTTGGAGCGCAAGTTCGGCTCCCCGACGGTGACGAAGGACGGCGTGACCGTGGCCAAGGAGATCGAGCTCGAGGACCCCGTGGAGAACATGGGGGCCCAGATGGTGAAGGAGGTGGCCACCAAGACCAGCGACCTGGCCGGCGACGGCACCACCACGGCCACGTTGCTGGCCCAGGCCATCTTCCGTGAGGGTCTCAAGAACGTCACCTCCGGCGCCAACCCGATGTCGCTCAAGCGCGGCATCGACAAGGCGGTCGAGAAGGTCGTCGAGGCCCTGAAGGCGATGAGCGTGCCCACCTCGGGCAAGAAGGAAATCGCCCAGGTGGCGACGATCTCGGCCAACAACGATCCGGAGATCGGGAACCTCATCGCCGACGCCATGGAGAAGGTCGGCCGCGACGGCGTGATCACGGTCGAGGAGGCCAAGGGCCTGGAGACCACGCTCGAGGTGGTCGAGGGCCTGCAGTTTGATCGCGGCTACCTGTCGCCCTACTTCGTCACCGATCCGGATCGGATGGAGGCCGTGCTGGAGGACGCCTACATCCTGCTCCACGACAAGAAGATCTCGGCGATGAAGGACCTGCTGCCCATCCTGGAGAAGGTGGCCCAGGCCGGGCGGCCGCTCTTGATCATCGCCGAGGACGTGGAGGGCGAGGCCCTGGCCACGCTGGTGGTCAACAAGCTGCGCGGCACCCTTCGCGTCTGCGCCGTCAAGGCGCCGGGCTTCGGCGATCGCCGCAAGGAGATGCTGCGCGACATCGCCATCCTCACCGGCGGCCAGGTGATCTCCGAGGAGGTCGGCTTCAAGCTGGAGAACGCCACCTTGCAAGACCTCGGCCGCGCCAAGCGGGTGGTGGTCGACAAGGACAACACCACCATCGTGGGCGGCGCCGGCAGCCACGAGGCGATCCAGGGTCGCATCAAGGAGATCAAGGCGGCCATTGAGAAGACCACCTCCGATTACGATCGCGAGAAGCTGCAGGAGCGCCTGGCCAAGCTCGCCGGTGGTGTGGCCGTCATCCACGTGGGCGCGGCGACCGAGACGGAGATGAAGGAGAAGAAGGCCCGCGTGGAGGACGCGCTGCATGCGACCCGCGCCGCGGTCGAGGAGGGCATCGTGCCGGGCGGTGGCGTGGCGCTGCTGCGCTGCCAGAAGGCCCTGAAGGACCTCAAGCTCGACGACGAGGACGAGCAGATCGGCGTGCGCATCATCGAGCGGGCGCTCGAGGAGCCGCTGCGCCAGATCGCCAACAACGCGGGTCTGGAGGGCTCCGTGGTGGTCGAGCGGGTGCGCGCGAGCGACAACCCGAACTTCGGCTACAACGCCCAGACGGACCAGTTCGAGGACCTGGTGCAAGCCGGCGTCATCGACCCGACGAAGGTGACGCGCACGGCGCTCCAGAACGCCGCCTCGATCGCCGGGCTGCTCCTGACGACGGAGGCGGTCGTCGTCGAGAAGCCGAAGAAGGAGGAGAAGTCCTCCTCGCCTGGCATGAGCGATATGTATTGATCGCCGCGGCCGCGCGGCGGTACGCGGGGCGGAGCGGCCGGGCCGCGCCGCCCCGCGTCGCTTTCCAGGAAACTACGCGGACGCCGGCGACCCGCCCACCGCGCGCGACCCTCCGAGTCGGCGCTCGGCGGCGCCGACGTTGCCATCGGCCTGGGCGGTCGCTGACCGGCGGCGGACTGCGCACGGCTTGACAACGCCGCCGAGCGACGGGCACCTTCCCGACATGGCCACGCAGCTTGCCGGGTCGATCGACGACTTGCTGGAGCGCTTCCGCGCCGGCCAGCGGGCGGCGTTGGCGCGGGCGATCTCCCTGGTGGAAAACCGCGAGCCGGGATTCGAAGACCTGCTGCACGCCCTCCACCCCTGGGTCGGGCGAGCCCACCGCATCGGCGTGACGGGTCCGCCCGGTGCGGGCAAGTCCACGTTGACGGCGCGATTGGCGGCGCACTTTCGCGCCCAGGGTCAGACGGTGGGGATCGTGGCCGTCGACCCTTCCTCCCCGTTCACCGGTGGAGCGCTGCTCGGCGATCGAATCCGCATGGGCGCGGTCTCCACCGACCCAGGCGTCTTCATCCGCTCCATGGCCAGCCGTGGAGCGCTGGGCGGCCTGGCCACGACCACGCGCGAGGTGGCCGATCTGCTCGACGCCTTCGGCTTCGAGCGCGTGATCGTCGAGACGGTGGGCGTGGGTCAGTCGGAGTACGACGTCCTGGAGACCGCCGACACGACCGTGGTCGTGCTCGTGCCCGAGTCGGGCGATTCCGTGCAGGCGATGAAGGCGGGCCTGATGGAGATCGCCGACGTGTTCGTGGTCAACAAGGCCGACCGACAGGGGGCCGATCGTCTGGTGCAGGAACTCGAGCTCATGCTGCACCTGCGCCTGGGCGAAACGGAGGCGCTCGGCACCGGGCACCACGGCGTGAGCCTGCGTCGCATGGCGGAAGCGGCCCGGGAACGCAAGTCGGAAGCAGCCGAGGCGCAACAAGCCTGGGCCATCCCGGTGCTCAAGACGGTGGCGCACAAGGGGGAAGGCATCGACGCGCTGGCGGAAACCTTGGTGCGCCACCGGCAGTATCTCGTCGATAGCGGCGAGCTCGCGGCCCGACGGCGTCAGCGCCTGCGTGGTCGCGTGCGCGCCGTGGTGGAGCGCGAGCTGCGCCGTCGCGTCTGGGAGGAGGGTGCCGGCGAGCGGCTGCTGGAGGCCGCCCTGGACCCGCTGCTCAAAGGCGAGGAGTCGCCGTACTCCGTGGCGGCGCGCATCGTGCAAACCTTGTGTCCGGACCGTCCAGCCTAGGGATCACCCATGGGCACCGCAGCGCACGAGATCCCCGCCGATCTGCTGGATCGCATCGCCGCCAAAGAGCGCGAACTCGAGGCCCTGCGCGCGGAACTGCGCGCCTGGGAGGAGGCCTACGCGCGGACACCGAAGCGCAAGCCGACTCGGCCTGAAGCCTCCCCCGAGGAAGTCGGCGACGACAGTCAGTTCACCACGGTGTCGGGCCGCGTCGTCCGACCGCTGTGGACACCGCTCGACCGGCCCGATCCCGCGCCCGAGGAGGCCGCTTACTACCGGGAGCGCCTCGGCTTCCCTGGGGAGTTTCCCTTCACCCGCGGTCCCTATACGACCATGTACCGCACCCGGCTCTGGACGATGCGCCAGTTCGCCGGGTACGGCACGGCCGAGGAGACGAACGCCCGCTACCACTTCCTGTTGCAGAACGGTCAAACGGGGCTTTCGGTGGCCTTTGACTTCCCCACCCTCATGGGCTACGACTCCGACCACCCGCGCAGCCTCGGCGAAGTGGGAAAGTGCGGCGTGGCCGTCTCCTCGCTGGAAGACATGGAGATCCTTTTCCGGGGCATCCCCCTGGACAAGGTCTCCGTGTCGATGACGATCAACGGGCCGGCGGCGATTCTCTTTGCCTTCTTTATGGCCACGGCGGAGAAGCAGGGGGTGCCATTCCACAAGGTGCGCGGCACCGTCCAGAACGACATCCTCAAGGAGTACCAGGCCCAACACGCTTGGATCTTCCCGCCCGAGCCGGCGCTGCGGCTCATCATCGACATGTTCGAGTGGTGCGCCGAGCACGCACCGAAGTACCATCCCATTTCGATCTCCGGCTACCACATCCGCGAGGCCGGGGCGACGGCGGCGCAGGAGTTGGCGTTCACGTTGCGCAACGGCTTCGAGTACGTCGAGCGGGCGATCGCCCGCGGGTTGGACGTCGACCGGATCGCCCCGCTGCTGTCGTTCTTCTTCGACGTTCACAACGACTTCTTCGAGGAGATTGCGAAGTTCCGCGCCGCGCGTCGGATCTGGGCCCGCACCCTGCGGGACAAGTACGGTGCCAAGAACCCCGTCAGTTGGCGCCTGCGCACCCACGCCCAGACGGCGGGGGTGACCCTTACGGAGCAGCAGCCGGAAAACAACATCGTGCGCGTGGCCTACCAGGCGTTGGCGGCGGTGCTGGGCGGTACGCAGTCGCTGCACACTAACTCGATGGACGAGACGCTGGCCCTCCCCACCGAGAAGGCGGTGCAGATCGCTCTGCGCACCCAGCAAATCCTTGCTTACGAGACAGGCGTGGCCCACGTCATCGATCCGCTTGCCGGCAGCTACTATCTCGAGGCGCTCACCGACCAGCTGGAGCGTGAGGCCGAGGAAATCTTCGCCGAGATCGACCGCCTCGGGGGCGTCGTTCGGGGGATTGAGATCGGCTACTTCCAGCGCGAAATCCACCGCTCGGCGCTGCGGCAGCAGCGGGAGATCGAGAACGGTGAGCGGATCGTTGTCGGGGTCAACGAATTTGTGGTGGAGGAGCCGCCGTCGATCCCGATCCTGCGGATCACGGACGAAGCCGAGCAGCGCCAGCGCGAGCGGTTGGCGGCGCTTCGAGCGCGCCGCGATCAGGCCGCGGTGGACCGAGCGCTGGCGCGGCTCAAGGAGGCAGCGCGCGGAACGGCCAACCTTGTGCCCTACATCCTCGATGCCGCCCGGGCCTACGCCACGCTTGGGGAGATCCGCTTCGCGCTCGAAGAGGTCTTCGGCGCTTACCAGGAGCCGGTGTTTTTCTGAGTCGGGTGGGATCGCCGCCCGGCGGAAGCGGCGGCGCTATTCGGGGGCGTCGCCGCTTTCGACCATCTGCGGGAGGGTTTGCAGCTCCTCGATGCGCAACCGGCGCTCGCCACGGGGAAGCCGGAGGACGACCTCGTCGCCGGGGCGTTTGCCGAGCAGCGCTTTGCCCAACGGCGAGGCCACGGAGATCTGCCCACCTTCAAGGTCGATGTAGTCGCCGAGCACCAGCGTGTAAGTTTCCCGCTGGCCGGTCTTGACATCGCGCACGGTCACGCGTGAGCCAAAGCCGACGCGGTCGACGGGGATGTCGGCCAAGTCGATGCGCGCCAGCTCTTCGAGGCGGCGACTGAGGTGCGACAGGCGCGCCTGAACAAACTGCTGCCGCTCCAAGGCCGATTTGTACTCGGCGTTCTCGCGCAGGTCGCCGTGTTCGACGGCCTTGCGAATGGCCTGCGGCAAGACCACCCGCAGCTCGTGCGTCAGCCGTTCGATCTCCTCGCTCAAGCGACGCTTCAGCACATCGAGCATGGAGCTTTCCGCCATGGTGTCGCTGGTCGGTCGTTGAATCGTCTCGCGGATCGAGCGAAAATATAACCGCGTCGCGCGCGGGAGTTTCGGTCGGGTCGCGCGGCGAGCGTGGGGCGTTGACACAACCCGCGCTCGGAGCCATTTTTTTCCATCTCCGGAAGCGGCGAGAGACCATGTACGCGATCGTCAAGGCGGCGGGCTTCCAGTACCGGGTCGAGCCCGGGCAGGTGCTGCAGCTGCCGTCGTTGCCTGTGAACGTGGGGCAGGAGGTGGTGTTAAGCGAAGTGCTCCTGGCTGCCGACGGTTCGGCGGTGCGGGTGGGCCGCCCCACGCTGCCCGGGGCGACGGTCACAGCCGAAGTGGTGCGGCACGGCAAGGGCCCCAAGATCGTGGTGTTCAAGTTCAAGCGGCGGAAGAACTACGCTCGGAAGCGGGGGCATCGCCAGAAGTTTACCGAGGTCCGCATCAAAGAAATTCGCTTGGGCAGCGAGGAAGGAGCGGGCGATGGCGCATAAGAAAGGTGGCGGGTCGACGCGGAACGGGCGCGATTCGCAATCGAAGCGGTTGGGCGTCAAGCGGTTCGGCGGGCAATTCGTGCGCGCTGGCAACATCCTCGTGCGCCAGCGGGGCACGAAGTTCCACCCCGGCTTGAACGTGGGCCGCGGGGGGGATGATACCCTGTTTGCGCTTGTGGACGGGATCGTGGTCTTCTCCCACATCGACAAGCGGCGCAAGCGCGTGAGCGTCGTTCCGTTGGCGGAGGCGCAGCAACCGCAGGCGGCGTAAGCGCGTCGCAAACGGCAAGCCGGGGTCGCGCGCCACCGCGGCCCCGGCTTGACATTTTTGTTTGGTGGGCGCCCTGGTCCGTCTTGCCATCGAGGAGAAGAACCATTCCGATGCGGTTGCCGCGCTGCTTGGTGCGTGGACCGCAAGACTACGGGGCCGACGTGCGCACGCTCTACCGGCGTCGGCGCTGCGCGAGGCCGCGCTCAGCGGCCCAGCCACAACCCGAGGCCGAGGCCCAGCAGGAAGGTCAGCAGAGCCACGCCGACGCCGACCCAACGACGACCCCCGCTCATCCGCGGCCGGAGAATTCGGGCACGCGCTTTTCCACGAAGGCGCGAATGCCCTCCTGCCCGTCGGCGCTGGCGAAGCAGGCGAGGAAAAGTTCGATCTCATGGGCCAGACCGGCCGAGAGCGGCATCTCCCACGCGGCCCGGACCGCGGCCTTGGCGGCCCGCAGCGCCACCGGCGAGCGTTCCGCCAGCGTCGTCGCCACGGCGAGGGTACGGGGTCGCAGCTCGGCGTCGGGTACGAGCCATTCGACCAAGCCGAGCCGGTAGGCTTCGGCCGCGTCGATCGGCTCGCCGGTCAACACGAGTCGCAGCGCCGCCCCGGTGCCGACGAGGCGCGGCAGCCGTTGCGTCGCCCCTCCGCCGGGAATGAGACCCAGCCGCACCTCGGGCTGCCCGAAGCGCGCCGACTCGCCGGCCACACGCAGATCGCAGGCCAGCGCCAGCTCGCAGCCGCCGCCCAAGCAATAGCCTTGAACCATGGCGATCGTCGGCTTGGGGTACGCAGCCACCTCCTCGAACACTCGCCGCCCCGACATGGCCCGTCGTTGCTCGTCCGGCGTGCGTTGGGCAAACTCGCGAACGTCGGCGCCGGCGGCGAAGTGACCTCCCGATCCGGTCAAGACCACGACGCGCACGGCGTCGTCCTCGCGCACCGCGTCGAGCGCGTCGAGCAACGCGGCGCGTACCGCGCTGTCCAGCGCGTTGCGCCGCTCGGGCCGATCGATCGTAAGGATCGCCACAGCGCCTTCGCGCTCCGAGCGCACCAGCGGTCCCTCGCTCATGCCTCCGGCTCCCACCGGTAGAAGCCTTGTCCGGTCTTCTTGCCGAGCTTGCCCTCGGCCACCATCCGGCGCAGCAGCTGCGGGGGGCGGTACTGCTCGCCGCCGAGTTCTTGGTGGAGGTACTCGGCGATGCGCAGGCGCACGTCGAGGCCCACCAAGTCGCTGAGCTTGAGCGGCCCCATCGGGTGGTTGTATCCGAGCTCCATGGCCCGATCGATGTCCTCCACGGAGGCGACGCCTTCCTCGACCATGCGAATCGCCTCCAGCCCGAGAACGACGCCGAGGCGCGAGGTGGCGAAGCCAGGACTGTCCTTGACGACGATAGGTTCCTTGCCCAGGCGGCGCGCAAAGGCGACGGCGGTGGCCACGGCCTCGGGGTCGGTGCCGTCGTGCCGAATGATTTCCACCAAGCGCATCCGTGGCACCGGGTTGAAGAAGTGCATTCCAAGCACGCGGGCCGGCCGGCCCGTGACCTCGGCCAGACGGGCGATGCGCAGCGAGGACGTATTGCTGGCCAACAGCGCGTCGGGGGGTGCCAGGGCGTCGACTTCGGCGAAGAGGCGGCGTTTCAGCTCAAGGTCTTCAGGAACGGCTTCGATGACGAGGTCGGCGTCCTCCACGGCGTCCGCGAGGTTGGCCGCTTCGTGGAGGTTCGCCTGGGCGAGGGCGGCGGCGGTGGGATTGACGTGGCCGCGTTCGACGGCGCGGTGGAGGTGGCGCTGGATCGTCTGCAACGCCCAGTCAAGCTTGGCCGGGTCGGCATCGAAGAGGCTGACACCGCACCCGGCCAGGGCTACCACTTCGGCGATGCCATGGCCCATGGTGCCGGCGCCGAGGACGGCCACGCGGCCGATGGCCGCCGCCGGGTCAACCGGGCTCGCGCTCATCGACCGGCAAAGCGAGGAGTTCGCTTCTCGCGAAAGGCGGCCACGCCCTCGCGCACGTCCGCCGTACGGAAGAGGGTCAACTGCTCCCGCTGCTCGTGTGCAAGCACGGCGTCGAGATCGCTTTCGAGCGCCAGGCTCAAGGTGCGTTTGGCAGCGGCCAGGGCCAGCGGGGGTCGGGTCGCCAGCTCGCGGGCGAAGCCCTCCACCGCTCGGCGGAAACCGTCGCTCGGCAGGACGCGATGCACCAACCCCATAGCCAGCGCCTCCGCGGGCTCCACCGGGCGACCGGTGAGCGCGAGATCGAGCGCACGCGCCAGCCCGACAATCCGCGGTAGGAAATAGGAGGCACCCCAGTCCGGCTGCAGGCCGATCCGGGTAAAGGACAGCGCGATCGTCGCCGTGTCCGCCGCCAAGCGGAAATCGCAGGCCAAGGCCAGGGCCGCGCCTGCTCCGGCCGCCGGGCCGTTCAGGGCCGCCACCACCGGTTGCGCCAACGTGCGCAGACGTCGGATGACGCGGCCCCCCGCTTCGAGGAAGGAGACGATCGTCTCCTCATCTTCCCGATCCAGCAAATCGGCCATGGCGTCGAGGTCGGCGCCGGCGCAAAAGGCCCGCCCTGCACCGGTGAGGACGACGACGCGCACCTCGGGGTGGCCGCCGACCTCCCGAAGGGCCGCTTCCAGGTCATCGCGCATGGTGGCCCCAAGGGCGTTCAGGCGCTCCGGGCGAGCGAGGGTGATCCAGGCCAATGGCGGGTCGACGTCCACGCGCACGTGCGGAGCGTTCATCTAGGCCGTGCGTTCGAGGATGAGGGCGATGCCTTGGCCAACGCCGATGCACAGCGTCGCCAAGCCGTAGCGACCACCGTGGCGGCGCAAGGCGTGGGCCAGCGTCCCGGCCAGGCGGGCCCCGGAGCAGCCCAGGGGGTGGCCCAAGGCGATCGCCCCACCGTAGACGTTGATGCGCTCCGGGTCGAGCTCCAGGGCGCGGATGCAGGCCAGCGCCTGCGCGGCGAAGGCTTCGTTGAGCTCCACCAGGTCGAGATCGGACACGCGCAGACCGGCACGTCGCAGCGCCGCCCGGCTCGCAGGCACGGGGCCGAGGCCCATGGTGTCCGGCTCGACCCCGGCCACCGCCCCGGCCACCAGCCGCGCCAGCGGCGTCCAACCGAAGCGGCGGACCGCCGCCTCCGAGGCGAGGAGAAGGGCCGCGGCGCCGTCGTTGAGCGGGGAGGAATTGCCGGCCGTTACCGTACCGTTCGGGCGGAAGACCGACGGCAGCTGGGCCAGCGCTTCGAGCGAGGTCTCCGGGCGCGGGCCTTCGTCGCGGGCCACCACGTCGGCCGGGGCGCGGCCGCGCGCCGGCACTTCGATCGGCACCACCTCGTCGACGAAGGCGCCGCTCTCCCAGGCCGCTACCGCGCGGCGATGGCTGGCGAGGGCGAACCGGTCCTGGCTCTCTCGGTCGATGCCGCACCGTTCGGCCACGATTTCCGCTGTTTCGCCAAGGGAGACCGTCCAGGGCTTCGGCATTCGGGGGTTCACAAAACGCCAGCCGAGGGCGCTGTCGGCGATCGTCGGCGCCCCGCGCGGAAACGGACCTTCGGGCTTCAACAAGACCCAGGGCGCGCGTGTCATGCTCTCGACCCCCCCGGCCAGCACCACGTCCGCCTCCCCCGCTCGGACGGCGTGCATTCCCGTGAGCACCGCTTGCAGCCCGGAGCCGCACAGGCGATTCACCGTCTGGCCCGGCACCGTCACCGGAAGACCGGCCAGCAGCGCCGCCATGCGGGCCACGTTCCGGTTGTCCTCCCCGGCTTGGTTGGCGCAGCCGAAGACCACGTCGTCGATGGCCGCCGGATCGACGCCGGTGCGCTCCACCAAGGCCCGGATCACGTGGGCTGCCAGATCGTCCGGACGCACCGTGGCCAAAGCTCCTCCGTAGCGGCCGATGGGCGTACGGCAGGCGTCGACGAGGAAGACCTCGCGCATCAGAACAGCCCGACCCACACGCTCTTGGTTTCCGTGTAGAGCTCGAGCGCGTGGCGGCCGAGTTCGCGGCCGTAGCCCGACTGCTTGAACCCACCGAAGGGCACGGCCGTGTCGAGCGTGTGGTACATGTTGATCCACACGGTACCGGCACGCAGTCGATGGGCCACGCGGTGGGCGCGCGTGACGTCGCGTGTCCAGACCGCGCCGGCCAAACCGTACTCCGTGTCGTTGGCGAGCGCGATCGCCTCCTCTTCGTCCCGAAAGCGCAGAACCGCAAGCACGGGTCCGAAGATTTCCTCCCGGGCGATCGTCATCTCCGGGCGCACGTCGACGAAGATCGTCGGGTTGACGTAGAAGCCGGGGCGGTTGGGGCGATCGCCGCCAAGCACCAGCCGCGCTCCTTCCTCCCGACCGCGCCGAACGTAAGCCATTACGCGCTCGAGCTGCTCTTCGGACACGAGGGGCCCCAGCCGCGTCTTGGGATCGAACGGGTCGCCCGGGGCGAAGGCGTGGGCCCGCTCGACGAGCTTATCCACCAACGCGTCGTGCACGCTCTCTTCCACCAGCAGGCGCGACCCGGCGGTGCACGCCTGGCCGGCGTTGTAGAAAATGGCCGCGGCCGCGCCGCGCGCCGCCGCGTCAAGATCCGCGTCCGCGAACACGATGTTGGCGCTCTTGCCACCGAGCTCCAACGAGACGCGCTTGAGGGTGGCCGCGGCTTCCCGTTGCACGATCTTGCCGACGGCGGTGGACCCGGTGAACGCGATCTTGTCGACGTCGGGATGGCGCACCAGCGCCGCCCCCGCCACTTCGCCGAACCCGGGCACGACGTTGAGCACGCCCGGCGGCAGGCCCGCCTCCAACGCCAACCGACCCAGCTCGAGGGCCGTCAACGGCGTCTGCTCGGCCGGCTTGAGAACCACGGTGTTTCCACAGACCAGCGCCGGGGCGATCTTCCAAGCCGCCATTTGAAGCGGGAAGTTCCACGGGATGATCTGCCCGCAGACACCGACGGGCTCGCGGCGGGTGTAGACAAAATACGGCCCCGGGGCGGGGATGGTCTCGCCTTCGACCTTGTCGGCCCAGCCGGCGTAGTAGCGGAGGCACTCGACCGTGCCGGGCAGGTCGAAGCGTCGCGCCTCGACGAACGGCTTGCCGTTGTTGAGGGTCTCCAAACGCGCCAAGCGTTCTAGGTCGCGCTCCACCAGGTCCGCCAGGCGAGCCAGCAGGCGACCGCGTTCGCGGGCCGGCGCGGCCGCCCAGGCGGGGAAAGCGGTTTTGGCCGCCTGGACGGCGCGGTCGATGTCCTCGGGGCCGGCTTCCGCCACGGTGGTGAGCACCTCGCCCGTGGCCGGGTTGTAGGTCGGAAAGCGTCGGCCGCTCGCGGCCGGGACCCACTCGCCGCCGATGAGCAGATCGGCGGTGGGGAGCGCCAATTCGGCGATGGCGTGCGCCATGGCCCGCGCCTTCCGTTAGGCGCCCCGGAACTCCGGCGCGCGTTTCTCCACGTAGGCGGTGAGACCCTCGCGGGCGTCGGGGGATTCGAACAGCCGCGCCTGCAGCTCTCGCTCCAACGCGAGACCCTGCTCGATGGGTAGACCGCTGCCCGTCTGCACGGCGCGCTTGATGTGACCCACCGCCATCGCGGCCTTGCGTGGGCGGGTGAACGACCGAGCGTATTCGAGCACCTGCTCCAGGAAGGCGTCGCGCGACGACGCGTCCACCACCCGGTTGACCAACCCCAGCGGCACGGCCTCATCGAAGTCGAGATTGCGGCCCTCGACCATGAGCTCCATGGCTTTGCCTACGCCGATGAGGCGCGTCAAGCGCTGGGTGCCGCCCGTGCCCGGCAGCACACCCAGGGCGACTTCGGGCAGTCCGATCTTGCCAGCGCCCCGGCGCGCCAGGCGAAGGTCACACGCCAGGGCGATCTCCAATCCACCGCCGACCGTGTGGCCGTTGAGCGCGGCGATCGTCAGCTTCGGGGTGTGTTCGAGCCGCAGTAGCGTTTCGTTGGCGTGGAGACAGAAGTAGTACTTCCAGGTCGGATCGCTCTGCTGCAGCATTTGAATGTTGGCGCCGGCGCAGAAGAAGCGATCCCCCGCGCCGGTCACCACGAGCACCTCCACCTGGGGGTCGAAGCGTGCCCGCAGGATCGCCTCGTCCAACTGGCGCATCATGGCGTAGGTGTAGGTGTTGGCCGGCGGGTCGTCGAGGGTGAGCAGGGCAACCCGGTCCTGCACCTCGTAGTGGACGAGGGTGCGATCGCGGTCAGGGCGGAGCAGTTCGGGCAGCTCCGCGGTCGGTTGAGCTTGGGCGGTGGTCGTCGGGTTCATGGCTGCGTCGGGTTAGCGCGGTTGGGGTTCAGGGCCGTGTCCCATACCGACCCCGGTTCGGCCGCGGCGAAGGCCGGCGCCGGGGCACTTTCGGTGAGGTAGCCGTGGAGGAACAGGCGGGCGAAGTCGGCGGCCAAGCGCTCCGGCGGCTCATCGCGGTCCGGCCGATACCACGTGTAGATCCAATTGAGCATGCCGAACAGAGCAAACGTGGCGGCGCGGCGGTCGACCTCGGCGTGGGGCCGCAGCTCCGTCAACAGCCCGTCGACCAGGCGGGCAAGGCGCCGCTTGTGTTCCTGAATCTGAGCCCGGAAGCGTCCACCGAGCGCGTCCGCCTCATGGGACAGGACCTTCATCTCCGCCAGGTTGGCCGCGAAGAACCGCACGTACTGGTCGACGAACACGTGAAACCGCTCCACCGGGTCGGCGCGGCCGGCCAGCTCCTGCTCCAGGGTGGCCAGCAGGGTGGCGAAGGCATGGTCCTGAATGCGGAACAGAAGCTCCGCTTTGCTGCCCACGTAGTAGTAGAGCCCCGCCAAACTGAGGCCGGCGGCCTCGGCCACGTCGCGGATGCTGGCGCGGTGGTACCCTTTCTCCGCGAAAACACGGGCGGCCGCGCGCAGGACGTGGACGGCACGGTCGTCAGCGGGTGGACGGCGTTCGGGCATTCCTAGCGGACGTTCGCTTGGGCAAGCTGGGCCGTGCCCGCGGCCGTGTCAAGCGGGTGCAGCCACGTTGACCGAAATCGCCACCCCGTCTACCTTTGGGCGGTTCCACGGCGCGGGAGGGGAGGACGCCATGCCCACGTACGAATACCGGTGCGGCGCTTGCCGCCACGAGTTCGAGCGCTTTGAGAGCATCACCTCCGAGCCGCGCGCCCGCTGCCCGGTGTGCGGTGGGGCGGCGGAGCGCAAGCTCTCCGGGGGCATCGGGTTGATCTTCAAGGGATCTGGGTTCTACATCACGGACTACCGCAGCGAAAGCTACAAGAAGGCCGCGGAAGCGGAGAAGAAGGCGGCCGAGGGCGCGAGCAGTGCCGGCGAGGGGTCGTGAGTCGATGGAGCCGCGGGCGCGCCAGGCGGTGGTAGCGGAGCTGCGACGAGCGCTGGAGGCGCTCGGTCTGCCGGTGCCCGAGGAGCTGGGGTTGGAGCCGCCCCGGCGCCCCGAGCACGGCGACCTAAGCAGCAACGTCGCCCTCGTGCTGGCGCGCACGCTCGGCCGGCCACCGCGCGCGTTGGCTGAGGAGATCGCGGCGCGCATCGACCGCGCCGCCGCGGGCCTGGCCGCCGTGGAGGTGGCCGGCCCCGGCTTCCTCAATTTCCGCTTCGAGGATCGGGTCTGGTGGGAGGCGCTGCGCGCCTTGCTGGCCGCCGGCGACGCATACGGACGCAGCGACGTGGGCGGCGGCACCAAAATCATGGTCGAATTCGTCTCGGCCAACCCGACCGGGCCGCTGCACATCGGGCACGGGCGGCAGGCCGCCCTGGGTGATGCCATCAGCGAACTGCTCGCCTGGACCGGCTGGTCCGTCCACCGCGAGTTCTACTACAACGACGCCGGCGAGCAAATCGAGCGCCTGGCCCGGAGCGTCTGGGCTCGCTACCAGCAGCATTTCGGTCGTTCGGTCGCGGTCCCACCCGAGGGCTACCACGGCGCCTACGTGGCCGAGATCGCCACCGACTTCGCCGCCGAAGTGGGCGACCGCTACGTCGACGACGCCAGCCCGGAGGCCCTGGAGGCGATGCGCCGCTTCGCCGTGGCGCGACTGCGCGACGAACAGAACCGGGACCTCGAGGCGTTCCGGGTCCGCTTTGACGAGTTCTTCCTCGAATCCTCCCTGTACACCTCCGGCAAAGTGGCGGAGACGATCGAGCGGTTGCGCGCCACCGGCCTTGTCTATGAAAAAGACGGCGCCTTGTGGCTTCGAACCACGGCTTTCGGGGACGACAAGGACCGGGTGATGGTCAAGCGTACCGGCCAGCCCACGTACTTCCTGCCCGACGTTGCCTATCACCTGACGAAGTGGGAGCGTGGTTTCCGGCACGCCATCAACGTGATGGGCGCGGACCATCACGGCACCATCGCCCGCGTTCGGGCGGCCTTGCGCGCGCTCGGCTTGCCGCCGGATTACCCGGAGTACGTCCTCCACCAGATGGTCACCGTGGTGCGAGGGGGCGAGGAGGTGAAGTTTTCGAAACGCGCGGGCGACTACGTGACCCTGCGGGAGCTTGTCGACGAGGTGGGCGTCGACGTGGCGCGCTACTTCTTCCTGGAACGGCGCGCGGACGCCCATCTGACGTTCGACCTCGACCTAGCGCTCGACCAATCGGAGCGCAACCCTGTTTACAAGATTCAATACGCCCACGCGCGTATGTGCTCGATCTTCCGACGTGCCGGGCGGGCGCCGACCGAGCTTGACATCGCGGCGGCGCCGTTGCACCGCCTGGTTCACCCGCTGGAGCGGGGGCTGCTGCGCGAGCTGGTCCGCCTGCCCGAGGAGATTCGCGCGGCCGCGGCCGAGCGAGCGCCGCACCGGATGTGCTCCTATCTCGAGGCGCTGGCCAACGCGGTCAACGCTTGGTACCACGCAGGCAACCGGGATCGCTCGCTCCGCGTGCTTGGGGTGGAGCCCGAGCTTTCCGAGGCGCGAATGGCGCTGGCTCGGGCGGTCCAAATCACCCTGCGCAACGGCTTGGCGGTCTTGGGCATCGCCGCCCCCGAACGAATGGCGCGGTTGGAAGAGGAGGAGGCGACGCCGGAGGCGGCCCCGGCGCCTTGAGGCTGGATCGTTTTCCTCTCCTGGGTGCGCGTGTGCGCGTCGTCGCTCGACCATTCCTGCCCGGATTCGACCCATGAGCGTGCTCGTCGTCGGGAGCGTGGCCCTCGACTCGGTGGAAACGCCCCGCGGCCGGATGGAGGAAGCCATCGGCGGCTCGGCGATTTACTTCTCCGCCGCCGCCTCGCTGTTCGTGCCCGTGTACGTCGTCGGCGTGGTGGGTGCGGATTACCCCCTGCACCAACTCGACTTCCTCTGCGCCCGCGGCGTGTGCCTCGATGGCCTGGAGCGCGCCGCCGGCCCTAGCTTCCGTTGGGCCGGCGTGTATCTCGACGATTGGAACACTCGCCGCACCCTACGCACCGAGCTCGGCGTCTTCGCCGACTTTCGGCCGGTGGTGCCACCGGCGGCGCGGCGACTGCCTTGGGTGTTTTTGGCCAACATCGATCCGCGCTTGCAACTCGATGTGCTCGCCCAGATGGAGCGGCCCCGTTTCGTGGCCTGCGATACGATGAATTTTTGGATCCAGCAGCAGCGCCCAGCCCTCGAAGAGCTATTGGGACGCGTGGACCTGGTGTTGCTCAACGACGCCGAGGCACGGGAGCTGGCCGAGGACTGGAACCTGGTGCGGGCGGCGCGGGCCGTGCTGGCGTTGGGGCCCCGGTGGGTCGTGGTCAAGAAGGGCGAGCACGGGGCCATGCTCTTCGGGCGCGACGGTGTCTTTGCCCTGCCCGCCTTTCCGCTGGACGATTGCTGCGACCCCACCGGCGCGGGCGACGCGTTTGCCGGCGGCTTCCTTGGAGCGTTGGCCCGCGAGGGCCGCACGGACGCCGCCGCGCTCCGTCGCGCCATGCTCTACGGCGCCGCGCTGGGCGCCTTCGCCGTCGAGGCGTTCTCCGTTGGTCGGCTGCGCGAGCTGACCCCCGAGGCGGTGGAGGACCGGGTGGCGGCACTGCGCGGGGTCATTGCGCCATGACGGACGCGCTGCGCTACCGTGACGCCGGGGTGGACATCGATGCTGCCCAGGTGGCGCTCGAGCGCGTCAAGGGCCGCATTCGTGCCACCTTCACGCCGGACACGCTTTCCGACGTGGGGCTGTTCGGGGGGCTCTATCGCGTGCCTGCGGGCTACCGCCGGCCCGTCCTGGTGGCCAGCACCGACGGCGTGGGCACGAAGCTCAAGGTTGCATGCCTAGCCGACCGCCACGACACCGTGGGCGAAGACCTCGTGAATCACTGCGTCAACGACGTCGTCGTTCAAGGGGCGCGGCCGCTGTTCTTCCTCGACTACTTGGCGCTGGGACGGGTGCGGCCCGAGGTCGTGGCCGCGGTGCTCGAGGGCGTGGTGCGCGGATGCCTGGCCAACGGGTGCGCCCTGCTGGGGGGCGAGACGGCCGAGATGGCGGACGTCTACGCTCCCGGGGAATACGACCTGGCGGGCACGATGGTGGGTATCGTGGAGGAGGAGGCGATCCTCGACGGGCGGGCGGTTCGGCCTGGCGACGCGGTTTTGGGGCTGGCTTCCTCCGGTCTGCACACGAACGGCTACACGCTGGCGAGGCGTATCCTGTTTGATCGCTTGGGCCTTGGGGTGCACGATCGATTTCCCGGCCTCGATGCATCGGTGGCCGACGTCCTCCTCCGGGTGCACAAGAGCTACTGGCCGGCGCTGCGCGAGCCGCTGGTGTGGGGAGGGATCCACGCCCTGGCCCACATCACCGGCGGGGGATTGGTCGACAACCTCCCGCGGGTGTTGCCGTCCGACTGCGCGGTGGTGCTGCGGCCCGGAAGCTGGGAGGTGCCGGTGGAGTTCCGGGTGCTCCAGGAGCTCGGTGGCATACCCGAAGAGGAAATGTGCCGGGTGTTCAACCTGGGGGTGGGGATGGTGGCCATCGTGGCGCCGGACCGGGCGGAGGCGCTTCTTCGATACTGGGAGGAACGAGGGGAGCGGGCCTGGCCGATCGGCGAGGTTGTTCGGGGGACGCCGGGCGTGCGGTGGGGATGAACCTGGCGGCCGCGCTGCTGGTCGCCTACTGGAGCGGCGGTGCGGGCCCGTGTCCCGCCTGCGGGGCGGCGCTCGATGCCTGGGCTGGAGCGATGGCGGCGGCCTTGGGATCGATAGGCCTCGGGGATGCGCCGCCGGGCGGGGTGCGGGTCGGGCTCACGCGGCATGCTAGCGTGGAGGCGCGCCTGCAAGCGGCGCCGGGGGGCGTGGGGTGGGGCGGGGCTGCGGCCTGGGCGCTGACCGGTGGGGCGAGCCCCGCGCCTGGTCTTGCCGGCGTGGGTGCGGTGGACCTCCTCGGAGCGGTGGGCCGGGGGCCCCAGGGGGAGGGCGTGGCGGTCGGCCTGCGGTTGCACTTGGTGCGGGAATCTCTTTTGGCTCCCGGGCTGGCCGTTGGGGCGCTCGGGCGTTGGGTGCGCGCCCAGACCCCGGCAGGGCGTGGCGCGGTGGCCGACGTGGCGTGGCGGCTCGACGTGCAACGCAGCTGGGGTGGATGGGCGGTGGCCGCCGGGGCGGAGTGGGGGGCGGGCCATGGGCGTTGGCGTGCACTCGACAGCCTGGCAACCTCGTCGCGACCCCGCGGGCGGGCGGCTGCCCTCGCCGTTCTTGCGCCGCCGTGGCGCTTCGTTCGGCCTTGGGGGCAGGCCGGCGTCCGCCAGCTTCGCGTCGCTGATCGCCGCGCCGTCGCCGCCTGGCTCGGCCTGGGTCTGCGCCTCGCGCTCTGACGGAGCTCGGCGCGGAGTCGGCCGCCGCCCGTGGCAGCTCGGTCGGATCGGACGTGTGGGGAGGCGCCCCACGACGAAGCTGTCTTCACCTGGCGTCGGTCGGTCGATTTGTCCGTTGGATCCCGCTAGGCAAACGCGTCGAGGGGCGCCAGTATTAGAGGGCAGACCATGGATCCTTTGCCAACGGGCTCGCTATCGTGGCGGCAGCGCCTGCGCGATTTCGTGGCGCTCACGAAGCCGCGCATCGTCTTGCTGCTTCTCGTAACCACCCTCGTGCCCATGATCGTGGCCGCCCGCGGCTGGCCGGGCACGCGGCTCGTCCTCGCGACCCTGATTGCCGGCTACCTCATGGCGGGCAGCGCCAACGCCATGAACATGGCCATCGACGCCGACATCGACCGCTACATGGGCCGCACGGCTCTCCGACCCATCCCCGCAGGCCGCATGCGGCGACGTACGGCGGTTCGGTTCTCGCTGATGGCCGGTGCGGTGGCCACGGCGATCTTTCTTTGGTTGGTCCACCCGTTGGCCGCGCTCTTGGCCGTGGCGGGTTGGGTGTACTACGTGGGCCTCTACACCCTGGGGCTCAAGCGGCGCTCCCCACACAACATCGTCATCGGCGGGGGAGCGGGTGCGTTTCCGCCGCTGGTCGGTTGGGCGGCGGTCACGGGCACGGTGTCGCTGACGGCTCTTTACCTCTTCCTCATCGTGTTCTTCTGGACCCCGCCGCACTTCTGGGCGCTGGCCTTGGTGAAGGAGGGCGATTACGGTCGCGTGGGCGTGCCCATGGCACCGAACGTCTGGGGACCGGAGGAGACCGCGCGGCAGATGCTGGTTTACACTGCGGTGCTCGTCGTGCTGACCCTCCTGCCGGTGGCCTGGGGCGCCTTCGGCGCCCTCTACCTGGCGGCGGCGGTGGCCTTGGGCGGGTGGCTGCTGCGCGGGGTCTGGCGGCTGCGGCGCGCGCCGCGGGCGGCGCCGATGGCCTGGGGCGTCTACCGCGCCTCCTTGCTCTATTTGGGGCTGCTGTTCTTGGCGATGGCCGTCGACGGGTTGGTGCGGCCCACCGGGCCCGTGTTGCGCGGCCCGGATTTGCCATTGCCGCCCGGGCTTTGACAGCGCCGCGCCGACGGCGGTAACTTGCCCCATGCCGTCCCCAACGCCGGCGTTGGCCGTCGTTCCGGCACGGTGGGCGTCCGCGCGGTTGCCCGGCAAACCTCTCCGTCCCCTCCTAGGCCGTCCGTTGGTCCTCTGGGTATGGGAACGGGCTGTTGCCTCGGGACGGTTCGCCCGCGTCGTCGTCGCCACCGATCACCCTGCCGTCGCCGACGCGGTGATGGCGGCGGGTGGTGAAGCAGTGCTCACCCGCGCCGACCACCCCTCGGGCACCGACCGCCTCGCCGAGGTGGTGCGCCGCCCGCCCTACGACGCTTTCGAGCGGATCGTCAACGTGCAGGGCGACGAACCTTTCGTCGAACCCGCTCACCTGGACGCGCTGTTGCCCCTCCTGGAGCGCTTTCCGTTGGCCACGCTGGCCACGCCGTTGCGGAGCCGGCGCGCTTGGCGAAGTCCGCATGTCGTCAAGGTGGTGCGGGGCGACGACGGTCGGGCGTTGCTGTTCACCCGGGCACCCGTGCCCTGGCCGCGCGACGCTGCCCCGGACTGGAACAGCGGCCTGTTCCTGCGGCACCTTGGCCTTTACGCGTATCGTCGCGAGGCCCTGCTCGCTTGGGCCGCGTTGCCCGAGCACCCCCTCGAGCGCACGGAGCGGCTCGAGCAGCTCCGACCGCTGGCCGCGGGCTGGCCCATCGGCGTGGCCATCGTCGCCGCGCCCCATCCCGGGGTCGACACCGCGGCCGATTTGGCCCGCGCCGAGCGGCGCCTGCGGGCGGAACGCCGGGCGTCGTCGGCGCATATCGACCGTCAAGCGCATCCGACGTCCCAAAACGCTGCCGACCCATGAGCCAGTCGCACCGCGGACCGACCAAGCACATCTTCGTCACCGGCGGCGTCGTCTCCTCGCTGGGCAAGGGGATCGCCGCCGCCAGCCTCGGTCGCCTGTTGAGCGAGCGCGGCCTCAAGGTGACGATTCAGAAGTTCGATCCGTACTTCAACGTCGACGCCGGCACCCTCTCGCCCTTCCAGCACGGCGAGGTGTTCGTCACCGACGACGGTGCGGAGACTGACCTCGACTTGGGTCACTACGAGCGCTTCCTCGATGTGTCGCTGACCCAGGCCAACAACGTCACCGCGGGCCGCGTCTACCTCGACGTGATCACCCGCGAGCGTCGCGGCGAGTACCTGGGCGCCACCGTGCAGGCGATCCCGCACATCACGGACGCCATCAAGGCATCGATTCGACGTATTGCCCCCAACCACGACGTCGTGATCACGGAGATCGGCGGCACGGTGGGCGACATCGAAAGCTTGCTTTTCCTGGAGGCGGTGCGGCAGTTCCGCCACGAACTCGGCCGCGAGCATGTGCTTTTCGTGCACGTGACGCTGGTGCCGTTCATCGCGGCCGCGGGCGAGATGAAGACGAAGCCCACGCAGCACTCCGTGCGCGAGCTAATGGAAATCGGCATCCAGCCGGACGTGCTGGTCTGCCGAACGGAGCGGCCGCTGGGCGAAGAGCTCAAGCGGAAGCTGGCGCTGTTTACCAACGTCGATGCGCAGGCGGTCATCGAAGCGCCGGACGTGCGTTCCATCTACGAGGTACCGCTGCGTTTCCATGAGCAAGGGCTCGACGAGCTCGTCACCAAGCGCCTGGGCCTGGTGACGCCACCGCCGGATCTGCGACTTTGGGAGGCCATGGTGGAGCGCGTGCTACGCCCTCGCCGGGGGCGGGTGAGCATTGCGGTGGTGGGCAAGTACGTCGCCTTGGTCGACTCCTACAAGTCGATCCAGGAGGCGCTGATTCACGGTGGGATCGCGCACGATGTCGGGGTCGACATCGAGTGGATCTCGTCGGAAGACTTCGAGCAGGGGCGGTCGGTCGAGGAGCTGGCGCGCTACGACGGCGTGCTCGTGCCCGGGGGCTTCGGCGTGCGGGGCGTAGAGGGGATGCTGCGGGCCATCCGGTTCGTGCGTGAACACGGGATTCCCTACTTTGGCATTTGCTTGGGCCTGCAGACCTGCATCATCGAGTTCGCCCGCAGCGTCCTCGGCCTGGCGGAGGCCCACTCCACGGAATGGACGGAAAGCACCCCCGATCCGGTCATCTGCCTGATGGACTCCCAGCGCGAGATCACCGACGTGGGAGGCACGATGCGCCTCGGGGCCTACCCGGCCAAGCTCGTGCCGGGCACGCTGGCCGCCCGGGCCTACGGCATGCTGGAAATCAGCGAGCGGCACCGGCATCGCTACGAGGTCAACAACGCCTACCGCAAGCGGCTGACGGAGGCGGGCTTGGTGATCAGCGGGGCGTCGCCCGATGGACAGCTGGTGGAGATCGTGGAGTTGCCGGATCATCCGTGGTTCCTCGCCACGCAATTCCATCCCGAGCTCAAATCGCGGCCGATGCGACCCCATCCGTTGTTCGTATCCTTCATCGAAGCGGCGATGGCCCGGCGGGCCGCGCGGCTGGGGTCGGCGACGGAGGTCGCGGTGGCATGAGCGTGCCCTTCTGGGGCCAGGTCGGCGGGCCTTTCGTGGTGGTCGCCGGCCCCTGCGTGCTGGAGGATGATGCGCTCAACCTCGAGGTGGCGGCGGCGGTCGCCGAAGCGACGCGAGCGCTCGGGTTGCCGGCGGTGTTCAAGGCGTCGTTCGACAAGGCGAATCGCTCCCGCCCGGACGCGCCGCGGGGACCGGGGCTGCGGCGCGGGCTCGAGCAGCTGGCTCGCGTCAAGGAGGCGACCGGCTTGCCCGTGCTCACCGACGTGCACGAGACGCATCAGTGCGCGGCGGCGGCGGAGGTCGTCGACGTGCTCCAAATCCCCGCCTTTCTCTGCCGGCAGACGGACCTCATTCGCGCGGCGGCGGCGACCGGTCTACCGCTCAACCTGAAGAAGGGGCAGTGGATGGCGCCCGAGGAGATGGCGGGGGCCGTGGCCAAGGCGCGGGCGGCGGGCGCACCGGCGGTGGCCGTTACCGAGCGCGGGACGTTTTTCGGCTACGGCGATCTCGTCGTCGACATGCGCAGCTTCGCGCGTATCCGTCGGGCCTGCGGGGCGCCGGCGATCTTCGACGGCACGCACGCCGTGCAGCGACCGGGACGAGGCGAAGGCGGTAGCGGGGGCGATCGAGAATTCGTCGAACCCTTGGTTCGAGCAGCCGTGGCCGCGGGGGTGGACGGCCTGTTTCTCGAGGTGCACCCCCGGCCCGAACGCGCGCCCTCCGACGCGGCCACGATGTTGCCGCTGCGGCGATTGCGTCCGCTGCTCGAGGAGGTCGTGGCGCTGCGGGCGGTGCTGGCGCCATGACCTGGCAGGAGCGAGCTCGCGCCGTGCAGCTCGTCGTGCTTGACGTCGATGGCGTCATGACCGACGGCGGCGTTTACTGGGGTGTGATCGACGGCCGGCCGGTGGAGCTCAAGCGCTTCGAGGTGACCGACGGCCTGGGCGTCCACCTCTTGCGCCGCGCCGGGTTGGACGTGGCCATCGTCACCGGTCGACCCTCGCCCCTGGTGCGGCTGCGAGCCGAGGAGCTCGGCGTGGCGGAGTGCCACGAAGCGCCCGGGGGATTCAAGTTGCCCGTGGTCGACACGCTGCGGGCACGCCGGGGACTGGGGTGGGGGGCGGTGGCCGTCCTGGCCGACGACCTAGCGGACGTGCCGTTGCTGCGTCGCGCCGGCCTCGCCGCGGCCGTGGCCAACGCCGTGCCCGAGGTTCGCGCGGCGGCCCACTGGATCGGGCGCCGTCGCGGCGGCGAGGGTGCGGTGCGGGAGTTCGCCGAGGCCCTGCTGCGCGCCCAAGGGCGTTGGGGGAGCGCGGTCGCGGCGTACCTGGCGGAGCGGGAGGCGGGTCGGCCATGACCGCCGCCGTGTGGACGCCCGAGGCGCTTCTGGCCGAGGCCCGCGCCGTCATCCGCAAAGAAGCCGCGGCCGTCGCCGCCCTGGAGGAACGCCTCGGCGACGCCTTCCTCGCCGCGGTCGACGCCATCGTCGCCTCACCCGGTCGCGTGATCGTCTCGGGGGTCGGAAAATCCGGCATCGTGGCGCGAAAAATTGCCGCGACCCTGACCTCCACCGGAACCCCCGCCGCCTTCCTCCACCCGGTCGACGCCCTCCACGGCGACCTTGGGCTGGTGGGGCGCGGCGACGTGGCCCTGCTCGTCTCGAAAAGCGGGGAGTCCGAAGAGCTCCACGGTCTGCTCGAGGTACTGAAGCGCTTCGGCGTGACGTTGGTGGCCCTCACCGGTCGGCTCGATTCCACGCTGGCGCGCCACGCCCACGTCGTGCTGGACTGCTCCGTGGAAGAGGAGGCGTGGCAGGACCTGGCGCCCACCTGCTCGACGACCGCTACCTTGGCGCTCGGCGACGCCCTCGCGATCGCCGTCTTGCTGCGCCGCGGCTTCACGCCCGACGATTTCGCCCGTTTGCACCCGGGCGGCGCCCTGGGGCGCCGGCTGCTGTTGCGCGTGCGGGACGTCATGCTCACCGACGACCTCCCGTTGCTTCCGCCCGACGCGTCCATGAGGCGTTGCGTCGTTCTGCTGGCAGAAAAGCGCGGCACCGTGGCCGTGGTCGACGAGCAGCGGCGCTTGCTTGGCGTCGTGACCTCCGGGGATCTGGCTCGTTTGATGGAGCGGGAGGAACAGTTTTTCGACCTGCCCGTATCCCAAGTCATGACGCGGCGACCCAAAACCACGACACCGGAGGAGCTGGCCGCTGCGGCCGTGGGTCAAATGGAGCGCTTCGGCATCATGGCCATGCCGGTGCTGGAGGCCGACGGGCGGGTCGTGGGGATGGTTCACCTCCACGATCTCATGCGCGCCGGGGCGGTGTGATGCAGCGGTGGCTGGTGTGGTGCCTGGCCCTGCTGGGGGCAGCGTGCCGTCAAAGCGCGACGACCCCACCGGCGGCGCGTACCCCGGTGCTATCGGCGGATCAGGTGCTCTACGACGTCGCCCACGTAATCACCGTCGACGGCGTACGCCGGGCCCTCGTGCGGGGCGACTCCGCCTACGTGGAGGACGAGGGGCGGCAGTTGCGGCTCTTCCGTGTCCGGCTGGAGTTCTACGACAGCGTAGGGCGGGCAAACGGCCGACTGGAAGCGCACCTGGCGGACTACAACGTTCCCACGGGCCTCATGCATGCGCAGGGGGCGGTCGTCCTGCGGATGCCCGGGCCGCGAGGCGCCCGGACGCTGCGCTCGGAGGAGCTGTACTACGATCCTCGCCGCGGGGAGCTGTGGACGGATCGACCCTTTGTTTGGACCGACGGGCCCTCCACGGTGACGGGCGTCCGCTTCCGCTCCGACGTGCGCTTCGAGAACGTCACCGTGGAACGGGCCCGCACCCGTGGGGGCCTCCCCGGCGGCGCCACGATCCGTTTCTAGACCGCATGCGACGGGCGTGGGTGGGCGCGGCGGTCGCGTTGGTTGGGCTGCCGGTGGCGGCGGCTGCGCAGGCGGGATCGTGCGAGCTGCGGGAGAGCCAACGAGTGCAGCGCAGCCCGGGCTACGTGGCCATCACGGGCCCGTTGCTCGTCGCGTGCGCCGGCGGGGCGGAGCTGCGCGCGCAGCAAGCGATTCTCTTCGAGCTCGCTCGCGAGCTTCACCTGATGGGTGAGGTGCGGTTTCGCGACCCGGAAAAGACCCTATCCTCCGACAACGCGGTGTACACGTCATCGACGGGGCGCCTTTACGCCACCGGCAACGTGGTGGTGGTCGATCGGCGCACGGGTTCGACCGTTCGTGGGCCTGAACTCGAATACTACCGCGCCGTGCCTGGGCGCCCGCAGCCCCAGGCCTTCGCTCGGGGCCGACCGCACCTGACGTTGTCGCCGCAGGAGCCGGTGGGCGGACGACGCGAGCCCTTCGAGGTCGACGCCGACCAGGTGGTGCTCCAGGGTGATCGGGTGACGGCCCAGGGCCGGGTCGTGGCGCGTCGCGCCGACCTCGACGCCACGGCCCAAGAACTTTTCTACGACCGCGCCGCCGGCCAGTTGCTGCTGCAGGGCGATCCGGTCGTCACCGTGCGGCGCGACGGACGCGTCGTGACGCTTCGTGGCGCGACCATCGACCTCGCCGGCGCCCGCCCAGGCACCCCGGAACGAACCGTGGTGGCCCGCGGCGACGCGCGCCTTCTGGGTCAGGATCTGCGCGTCGACGCGGCGACCCTGTCGCTCGTGTTCCGGCGTGACTCCTTGGAACGGCTGGTCGCCACCGGCGGCCGTCCCGCGGCCCAAGGCCGACGCCTGCGCTTCGAGGGCGACTCGCTCGACCTCCGCCTGCCGGGCCAGCGGCTCGAGCGCGCCGTGGCCGTGGGCCGCGCCGCCGCCACCCTGGAAGACAGCGTTCCCCGGGATGCCGCGGCCTCGGCGGACTGGATCCGCGGCGACACGCTCGTCGCCACCTTCGCGCCGCCGCCGCCGCCGGATACCGTCCCCGCCCTCGAAAGCTTGGACGCCTACGGCCACGCGCGCGCGTTCTACCGGGTGCGTCCCGATACGGCCACGACGCCGCGCGCGGGCTCGGGCGGCCCATCCGCCGAACGGGCGCGTCGCTGGGCCTACAACTACGTCGAGGGCGAGCGCATCGCGCTCACCTTCCGCCAGCGCCAGGTCGTCGCTGCCCGCGTCGAGCGGCTGCGTCGCGGCCTCTACCTGGACCCGGAACCCGCGCCGACCGCCACCGCCCCATGAGCGCCGCACCGCCGCTGTTCGCGGCCCTCGACTCGGCCGATCCCTCCGTCCTTCTCGCCATCGAAGCGCTGCTGGCGACGCCGGATGGCGCCGTCGACCGCGCCACGCTGCGCCGCGCCATCGAAGGCGCGTTGGCCGGTCACGGCGAGACCGCCTACATCGACCCCGACGAGGCGGAACGCTACCTCGACGACCACGTCCTGCCCCGCTTGCTCGACCTCGGCCTGCTGGAACGCACCGAGGACGGCCACTTGCGCCGGACGGATCGCCTCCGCGCGGAAACCGCCGCCTTGCGACGCTACCTGGCCGGCCACCCGCGCCTGCGACCCCGCACGCCCGCGGCGGCCTTCGGAGCGCGCCTCGAAGCTCGTGGCCTGGTCAAAATCTACCGCGGTCGTCGCGTGGTGAACGAAGTCGATCTCGCCTTGCAGCAGGGCGAAATCGTGGGCCTACTTGGGCCGAACGGCGCCGGCAAGACGACGACGTTCTACATGATCGTCGGCCTCATCGCGCCGGACCGCGGCCGCGTCCTGCTCGACGGCGAGGACATCACCCGCGTGCCCATGTTCCGCCGCGCTCGCCGCGGCATCGGCTACCTGGCGCAGGAGCCTTCGGTCTTCCGCAAACTTTCCGTCGAGGACAACCTGCGCGCCATTCTCGAAATGCGACCGCTTCCGCGCGCCGAACGGGACCGCCGCCTCGAGGCGCTCCTCGACGAGCTCGGCCTGCGGCCCCTGCGCCACGTGAAGGCCTACGCCCTTTCCGGCGGCGAACGCCGCCGCTTGGAAATCACCCGCGCCCTGGTTGGCGAACCGAAGTTCATGCTCCTGGACGAACCCTTCGCCGGCGTCGACCCCATCGCCGTGCACGACATTCAGCAGATCGTTGCCGACCTCAAGCGCCGCGGCATCGGCGTTCTCATCAGCGATCACAACGTGGAGCAAACCCTCGACATTGTCGACCGTGCCTACATCATGTATGATGGGAGGGTGCGCGTCGCCGGCACCGTGTCGGAATTGGTCTGGAGCGAGGAAGTGGCCGATATCTACCTCGGCCCCACGTTGACGGCGCGGATGCGACAACGCTACCCCCGGCCTGACGCAGCGGCGCGATGAAGACAGGGCTCTACCAAGGCACAACCCTCAAGCAAGAGCTCAAAATCAATCCTCGCCTGTACCAGGCGATGGATTTGCTCTACATGCCTCTCCTCGACCTTCAGGCGCACCTGAAGCAGGAGCTCATGAACAACCCGTTCCTCGAGCTCGCCGAGGAGGAAGAAGAGGGGGTCACGGCCGACACCGGCGACGGCAACGGCGAGACCACCGAGGCGGCGAAGGAGGACACCGAGGAGGAGATCGACTGGGAGGAGATCCTGCTCAACGGTTTCGAGCCGGTGGGCCGCCGCGAGGAGTACGAGGAACGCGAATACGTCGAGCCCGTTACCGTAGCGCAAAAGGATCTGGCCGATCACCTGCACGAGCAACTCGTTCTTCTGCGCCTTACGCCGCGCCAACTGCTATTGGCGGAGGAAATCGTCGGCAATATCAGCGAGGACGGGTACCTCGCCTGCTCCCTCGAGGAGGTGGTGGAAGCGCTCAATCGGTTTCTGGCCAGCCCCGAGGGTCAGGCCTGGGCGGAGAGCGACGAGGAGCGCCGGCCCTACACCGTGACGGAGGCCGAGGAGATGCTGCGCGTCGTGCAGTCTCTCGATCCCCCGGGGGTGGGGGCGCGGGACCTGCGCGAATGCATCCTTTTGCAGCTGCGCGACGCCGCGGCGCAAAAGCTGGCGCAGGAGCTCGGGCGCGATCCGAAGCCGGACGAGGTCGAGGCACGCCTGCGCGAGAGCCTGGTGTGGCGCATCGTGCACGACCATTTCGACCGGCTGCTGACGCATCGCTGGTCGGAAATCGCGAAAGAACTTGGCATCTCCCCTCGCGAAGTGCAGGCGGCCGCGGACGAAATCGCCAAGCTCGATCCGAAGCCGGGACTGCGGTACAGCGCCGGCGACGAAGGCTACGTGCTGCCCGATCTCATCGTGGAAAAGGTCGGCAACGAGTATCTGGTCTTCCTCAACGATGCTCACTTGCCGCGGCTGCGGCTGTCGCCCACCTACCGCGAGATCGTCAAGGACAAGCGAAAGTTTACTGGCGAAAACAAAGAGTTCATCGCCAACAAGCTGAACTCGGCCAATTGGATGATCCAGGCGATCGAGCAGCGTCGCCAGACGATGCTCAAGGTGATGAACTTCATTGTGGATCGGCAGCGGGAGTTCTTCGAAAAAGGAGTGCAGTATCTCAAGCCGCTGACGCTGCGGGAGGTGGCGGAAGCGATCGGAATGCACGAATCGACCGTCTCCCGGGTGACCAACGAGAAGTACGTCCAGACGCCGCGCGGTGTGTTTCCGCTGAAATTTTTCTTTTCGTCGGGATTGGCAACGGACAGCGGCGAGGAGGTCTCCGCGCGCGGAATCAAGGCGCAGATTCAGCGATTGGTGGCGGAGGAGGACCCGTCGCGGCCGCTGACCGACCAAGCGATCGTCACCATTTTGCGCCAGCAGGGGATCCGGATTGCGCGGCGCACGGTAGCCAAGTATCGCGACCAGCTCGGGATCCTCTCGGCGCGCATGCGGAAACGGGTGTGAGCCGGGTCGTCTCCGCGGAACGGTTCGAGACGGTGTCGCTGCCGGCGACGCTGCGACGGGATTTCGCCGTCGTTGTGCCGGCCTACAACGAAGTGGAGAACGTGCCCGCGCTGGTGGCGGCTCTGCGGGAGACCTTCGAGCGTCACGGCCTCGCGGGCGAAATCCTCTTGGTCGATGACGGCTCCACCGACGGTACGGCCGCCGTGGCGGAGGGGGCGTTCGCGGCCTGGGGGTACCCACAGGCGCGGGTGCTGCGCCATCGCCACAACCGCGGCAAGACGGAGGCGCTGCTGACGGCCGCTGCGGCTACGCGGGCCACGTACCTTGTGCTTTTCGACGCGGATCTGCAGCACTCGACCGAAGAAATCCCTCGTTTCTTGGCGAAGCTCGCCGAGGGGTGGGACATCGTCACCGGTCGCAAGGTCGGTCCCTACGAGAAGCGCTTCGTGAGCCGAATCTACAACGCGTTGTCGCGGTGGCTGTTCCGCTTGCCGGTGCGGGACCTCAACTCCATGAAGGCCTTCCGCCGGCAGATCGTGGAAGAGATTCCGCTCCGACACGACTGGCACCGGTTCTTCGTTGCGCTCGCGTTTGCCCGCGGCTATTCGCTCACGGAGATCGACATTCCTCTCTTCCCGCGTCGGGCCGGGGAGTCGAAGTACCGCGGCTGGGGACGGATCCTGGTGGGCTGGTTCGACCTGCTCATCGTGTGGTTCTACCTCAAGTTCAGCGAGAAGCCCATGCAGTTCTTCGGCGGCGCGGGTCTGGCCCTGATCGTCGGCGGGGTGCTGGTGGGGCTCGTCACGGTGGGCCTGCGGTTGGCAGCGGTGCAGCCGCCGTTCGGTTTGCGGCCGTTGCTGATGCTGGTCGCCCTGATGGAGACGATCGGCTTCCTGCTGCTCGGCTTCGGCTTCCTGGCGGAGGTGGTGGCTACGCTCCGCAGCGAGCTGGCGCACGAGCGGCGTCGGCTGTCCGATTCCTCGTCGCGTACGCGTTAACGCAGTAGGCGGGCGGCGCGGCTTCGCGCGGCTCGGTCCTCTGGCAACGCGAGGAGGGTGCATGCGAGGGGCGGATCGCATCGGTCGAGGGTGGGTCGGGGCGCTCGGCGCGGTGGTGTTGGCCGCCACGGTTCTGCGGGCCCAGGGCGGCATGGTGGCCGGGGTGGTCGTCAGCGAGACGACGCTGCGGCCCCTGGCCGGGGCGCAGGTCGTGGTGGTGGGCGCGAACCGCGGCGCGGTGACGGACGCGCGGGGGCGCTTCCGCTTGGAGGGCCTCGGCGGGGCGCAGGTCACGTTGCGCGTCAGCTATCCGGGGTACCAGGCGGTGCAGCGCGTGGTGGCCGTGGGCAGCACGGAGGTGCGCATCGCGCTGCCGGAAAGCGTGGTGGCGCTCGAAGAGCTCGTTGTCAGCGGCACCCCGGTGCAGGTGCAGCGCCGCGCGCTCGGCAACGCGGTGTCGACGGTCCGCGCGGCCGAGATCACGGAGATCGCGCCCATCTCTTCCCTACTGCAGCTGCTCAACGGTCGCGCCGCGGGCGTGGTCGTCCTGGCGGCGACGGGGCAGGTGGGCGGTGGCCAACGCATCCGTGTGCGTGGTGCTTCCAGTTTCGTTCTGTCGAACGAACCGCTGGTCTACGTCGACGACGTGCGCATCAACAACGAGCCGGCCACCGGACCGGCGGCGCAGGCCTTCGGATCGCGGCCGATCTCGCGCCTGAACGATTTGAATCCGGAGGAAATCGAGCGCATCGAAATCCTCAAGGGCCCGGCCGCGACGACGATCTACGGCACGGAGGCGTCGGGCGGGGTGATCAGCATCATCACCAAGCGCGGGGCGAGCGGACGACCCCGTTGGAACCTCACGATCCGCCAGGGAACGAACTTCCTGGCCAACGCCGAATGCCGCTTCCCGATCAACTACCAGGAGGTACCGAATCCACAAACCGGCAAGGTGGATACGGTGGCGTTGAACATCCTCGAGCGGGAACGGCAGCTGGGCCGCAAGGTGTTTCAGAACGGGCCACTCACCGAGCTGAATCTGTCGACCAGCGGCGGTACGGATGCGGTGCGCTACTACCTCTCCGGCGCCTACGAACGCAGCGAAGGGGCCGAGCCGAGCAATTGACTGCGGCGCTACCACGGTCGGGTGAACCTGACGCTGACGCCGCATGCGAGCCTAGAAATTCAAACCGGCATCGGCTACGTCGACGGGGAAATCCATTCGAGCGCCGAGGCCGGCTACGGTGGCCGCGTCTGGAGCATCGTGTTGGCGGATCCACGCAAGTGCAACGGTCCGCGGCGCTGCTATCACAGCGGGTTGCCCGAGGAGTACGACCTTCTCTACCGCTTCACGCAGGACGCGCGGCGCCTCACGGCGAGCCTGCAGATCCAGCAGCAGCTCCGTCCGTGGCTGCGCCACCGCCTGGCGTACGGCACGGACCTGACGTGGGAAGACAACATCATCTTCTATCCACGCGTGGATTCCTTGGTGACGAACGGCTCCCCCTTTGGCAACGAGGCGCTCGGTTACCGTGAGCTGGATCGCCGCCGCGTGACCTATTGGAGCCTCGACTACAGCGCGTCGGCGGAGGCGCGGCTCGGCGACGCTCTCGCCGCCACCACCTCCGTCGGGGCGCAGTACTACCGCGACAGTCGAACGAGCTTCTTCGCCTGGGGGTCGATTTTCCCGGCGCCGGGTCTCAACTCCATTTCGGCGGCCACGCAGCGGGGTCAGCCGGTGGAGAGCTTCGAGGAGCAAGCCTCGCTCGGCGTCTACGCGCAGGAGCAACTGGCCTGGCGCGATCGCCTCATCCTGACGCTGGGGCTGCGCTCCGACGACCACAGCGCCTTTGGTCGCAACTTCGATCGCATCACCTATCCGAAGGTGAGCCTCAGCTGGTTGGTGAGCGAGGAGCCGTTCTGGCGTTGGGCCTGGTTCCCCACGCTGCGTCTGCGGGCGGCCTACGGGGAATCGGGCAAGCAGCCAACGGCCTACGCGGCGATCCGTCTCTACAATCCGAGCGTCGGCACCGGTGACCAGCCGGGCCTTACGCCGGCGACGCTCGGCAACCCGAACCTCGGGCCGGAGCGAGGCAAGGAGTGGGAGGTGGGTGTCGACGCGGGTCTCCTCGAGGACCGCGTCAACGTCGAGTTCACGTGGTACGACAAGCGAACCGTCGGCGCGATTCTCACCCGTGAGATCGCACCCTCCGTGGGCTACCCCGGGGTGCAGTTCTTCAACGCCGGCGAGATCCTCAACCGCGGCGTCGAGCTGCTGACGCGGGTGCGGCCGATGCAGCGCACCCGTTGGACGTGGGATGTGACGCTGAACCTCGCCACCAACACGAACCGGGTGCTCGATCTCGGGCTGGGGGATCTTTCCTGGGTGAGCGCCGGCACCTACCTGCGCCATCAGAAAGGCTACCCCGTGGGCTCGTGGTTTGAAAAGCGGGTGGTGAGCGCACGTCTCGACCCCACCACGAAGCAGGCGGTCGACGTGCTCTGCGACGACGGACGTGGCGGGGCCATGCCCTGCGCCGGCGCCGACGGGCGCTACGGCACCGACGACGACGCCCCGGCCGTCTATCTCGGCCGGACGACACCGAAGGTCGAGGGCTCGATCAGCACGACCGTGGGTCTGCTCGAACGGGTCCGCCTCTACGCCATGGTCGACTTCAAGACGGGATACCGCAAGCTCGACGGCAACACCCGCGTGCGCTGCACGTTCTTCGGCGGGCGCTGCCGGGAGAATTTCTATCCCGAGGAGTTCGATCCCAAGCGTATCGCCGGGATCCAGTCGAACCGCAACTTGGTCGACTTTCTTATCGACGACGCCAGCTTCGCCAAGTTGCGCGAAGTGTCCCTCTCCTACTTGGTGCCGCCGCGCTGGGCGCGCTGGCTGCGTGCCGAACGCGCGACCGTGACGCTCGCCGGGCGCAACCTCAAGACGTGGACGCGCTACCGCGGGCTCGAGCCGGAGGCCATGTTCCTCGGCGGCAGCCGCGGCGGCAACCACAGCCTGTGGGAGCAGACCACGCTGCCGCAGTTGACGCAGTGGTCGTTCACCGTCAACCTCGGCTTCTAGGGAGGCCGACATGCGGATGCGATGGGCGCTCGGGGCCGCGCTCGCCCTGGCGGGGTTGGTGGGCTGCAGCCGGCTGCTCGAGGTCGAAAACCCAGGACAGATCGACGCGGACGGGATCGATCGCGATCCCGCGGCGCTGCCGTTGCGCCTGGCCGGCGCGATCGGCGATTTCGAATGCGCCTTTGGCTCCTACGTCGTGGTCAGCGGTCTCATCGGCGAGGAGTTGGCGGATGCCACGCAAACCGCGGCCCGTTTCCCCTACGACCAACGCACCCTAACCCAGAACGACGCGCTTTACGCGACCGGCAGCTGCACCGCACTCGGAGTCTACACGCCCCTCAATACGGCGCGGGCGATGCTCGACGCCGTGGCTCGGGACCTGGAAAGCACTCCGGACAACGTCGTGCCCAACCGGACGCGGCTGTTGGCGCAAGCCTATGCCTACGCCGGCTACAGCCTCGTGCTGCTGGGGGAGGGCTTCTGCACGGCCACCATCTCGATGCTCAACCGCGATGGCTCGATCACCTACGGGCGCGAGATGAGCCGGCAGGAGATCTGGCAGGAGGCCCTGGCCCGCTTCGACAAAGCGTTGGCGGCGGCGCAGGCGGCCAACGACGCCACGCTGGTCGCCATGATCCGAGTCGGACGGGCGCGGGCGAACCTGAACCTCGGGCGCTACACGCAAGCTCAGCAGGACGCCGAGCAGGTACCTGCGACCTTCGTGTTCAACGCCACGACCTCGGGGGCCAGCGCCGGCCGCCAGAACCGCGTGTGGGCGCAGAACAGCGCCACGAGCACGGCGACGTCCGTGGGCGATCCGTACCGCAACCTCAACGATCCCTGCGTGGCGGTTCAGCCGTTGCGCGATAGCCAAGGACGCATCCGGCGCAGCGCGACCGGCGTGGAGCTGTGGATTCAAACGAAGTATCCGACGGATGCGACGCCGATTCCGTTGGCCACCGGCGACGAGGCGCAGCTGATCATCGCCGAGGTGGAAGCGCGCCAGGGCAACCTGGCGCGGGCGCAGCAGATCCTTGCCACGTTCCGTGCACGCGGCAACCAGCCGTCGGCGACGTTCGCCACGCGCGAGGCGGCGTTGGCCGAGGTGATCGAGCAGCGCCGACGCGAACTCTTCCTCGAAGGCCACCACCTTGGGGATCTCATCCGGTTCAACTTGCCGTTCAATCCTCCGGTGGGCGCGCCCTTCCCCGGCGGCGGGGTCTACGGCAGCCAACGGTGCATGCCGCTGCCGGCGGTCGAGCGTCGCAACAACCCGAACATCCCGGACAGTTGATGCCCGATGGCGGCGGGGTGCCCCGGCACTCCGCCGCCATTGCCTTACGGGTTCGCTGGATGGTCGGCCGGCTCGGGGTTGGGAGCGTGGACGTCGGCCGGTCGTCCTTCGCGTCCGTCCTCCCTGCGGTCGCGTCGTGTGACTTGCACGACAACGAAGATGGCCAGCACGAGCACGAGCAATCCAAGGATCCAAGGCCAGATGCTCGGCTGTTTGCGTTCGACTTTGAGTTCGGCCATGTTGGGCTTCCGTCGGTCCCAGGAGACGTCCCGCGCGTAGAGCAAATCCGATGCCGACAGATACGGGCGGCCGCTCGGGCGATGCTGGTGCGGGCGGGAGTGCTCGAGGTGGCATGGGCGTGGGGTCTGCGCTGGAGCGAAGGGTGGTGCAAGTTGGGGCCCAGCCTGTTCACCCTGGCCGCGCTCACGGCCAGCATCGCTGCCCTCTCCTGGGCGGCGCAGCGGCTGCCTTTGGGAACGGCCCACGCCGTGGGGACGGGGATCGGCGCGGTGGGCACGGCGCTGGTCGGTCCGTTCGTGTTCGGCGAATCGCGCCATCCGCTGCGCTAGGTCTGCCTCGGACTGATCTTCTTGGGAACGATCGGGCTGCACGGGTTGTCGAACCGAGGGGGAGTGAGGCCGATGCGACGTGGGCTCGCCAGCGCAACGTGGGCGATGGGGCTTGCCGTGGGAGCGTGCGCCCCGACGATGACGCCCGTTCCGCAAACGGCGACGGGGACGCCGCCGGACGCGGAGCCGGTGGCGATGGTGGAACGGCCGGTGCCGGGGCCGTGGCTCCCGCCGCCGGAATTTCGGCGCGCCATCGAGCTCGGCACGCGCACGGAGCGCGGATTGCCCGGTCCACGCTACTGGATGAACACCGCGGAATATCGCCTCGTGGCGCGTCTTGACCCGGCGAGCAAGACGTTGCAGGGGCGCGGGACGATTCGCTATGACAACCGGTCGCCCGACACCCTCCGCGAGCTTCATATCGATCTGCTGCAGAACCATCACGCCCCTGGGGTCGTGCGCAACGAACCGGCCGAGGTCACCGGCGGCGTTGCGGTGGAGCGCGTCGCGATTGACGGTCAGCCCTTGGTGGCTCATGACGAGGGCGTGGGCTATCGCGTGGACGGGACGCGGATGGTCGTGACGCTTCCCCGACCGCTGCCGCCCGGTGGCACGGTGACGCTTGCGATGGCCTGGCGCTTCCGGTTGCCGCAAGCGGGCTTGGGCGGGCGGATGGGTTTCCAGGGCGACAGCTTGTTCTACCTGGCATACTGGTATCCCCAGGTGGCGGTCTACGACGACGTCGTGGGCTGGCACCCCGATCCCTTCCGCGGAACGGCGGAATTCTACCAGGACTTTGCCCGCTACGAGCTCGAGCTCGAAGTGCCCGTCGGTTACGCCGTGCAGGCGACGGGTCGGCTGGCCAACCCGGAATCTGTCTGGGCACCGACGGTGCTGGCACGCTGGCGCGCCGCCGAGGCGGGCGACACGCCGGTGGTCGTGGTGCCGGTGGGCGAGCGGGGACGGGCCACGCGCACGACGGGCGACGGATGGCTGCGTTGGCGTTTCCTGGCCGATTCCGTACGCGATGTAGCGTTCGTGGCCACCCGCGCTTCCGTGTGGGAAGCGGTGCGAACGGCCGTGGGGGACCGGGACGGCGACGGCCGGCCGGACAGCACCCTTGTCGTTGCCATCTACCGACCCGGGGCGTTTCGCTGGCGCCAGGCTCTCGCCTACGCCCGCCATGCCATTGCCTACCTGTCAAGCTATACGGGCCTACCGTATCCGTGGCCGCACATCACCGCGGTCGAGGGCGGCGGCATCGTCGGTGGAGGCATGGAGTACCCGATGATGACCCTCATTGGCGACTACACGGCCGCGCCGCCGCTGGCGCTCTACGCGGTCGTCGCCCACGAGTTGGGGCACATGTGGATCCCGATGGTTGTCGCCACCGACGAGCGCCGGTACGGCTGGATGGATGAGGGCAGCACCACGTTCCACGAGAACGAGGCGCGCAACGCCTTCGCGCCGCAGGCCGGCGACGCCCACGCGAGCGATCGGGAGACCTACCTCCGCGCGGCTCGTCTCGGACGCGAGGGCGAGATCCTTCGTTGGAGCGACTTCCACTACGACCTCGGGCGCTACATCGTGGCCTCCTATCCGAAGCCGGCCATGCTGCTCCGACTCCTGCAGGGCTGGCTCGGACCGGATCGCTTCGCGCAGATATGGCAAGGCTTTTTGCGGGCGTGGGCGTACCGCCATCCGTACCCATGGGACTTTTTCGCCTACGTCGAGGCCGGCGCGGGGCGGAACCTCGGCTGGTTTTGGCGCGCCTGGTACGCCGAAACCTGGACGCTCGATCAGGCCCTGGGCGCCGTCGACGTTGCGCCCGACGGGGCGGTCCGCGTCACCGTGCGCGACCGGCGCGACGTGCCGATGCCGGCGATCGTCCGCTTGACGCGTGCGAACGGCGCGGTCGAGACGCGCGAGGTGCCGGTGGAGACCTGGTTGCGTGGCCGGCGGACCGCGGTGGTGAGCTTCGGTCCAGGGGCGGCGCCGGTGCGGGTGGAGCTCGATCCGAACGGCCTGCTACCGGACCTTGACCGCAGCAACAACGTGTGGACCCCACGGTGAGGCGGGCGGCGTGCGTCCTTGTCCTCCTCGTAGCCGCCCGCCTTCCGATGGCGGCGGCGCAGGGTGGAGACGTCGCTGTCGAGGGTCGCGTCGTCGACGCGGCCAGCGGCCGGCCCCTGCCCCGCGCGTGGATCGTGTTGGCCGGACCCGTGGGCCGCACCTCCGCTTGGACGGACGACGACGGCCGCTACCGGCTGCAGTCGGCGCAGCCCGGGACGTACCGCCTCTGGATCTGGCGGCCCGGATACCGGCCGGTGGCGCTCGAGGTCGGCCTCTACGCGCTGGGAATGTCGCAGCACCTGGATCTGGCGCTCGAGCCCGCGCCGGTGCGCCTGCCCACCCTCGCGGCCTCCCTGCCACCGGTGGGTCCGATGTACCGCGCGCGCGATGATCGGCTCGACCCGCAGAGCGTGCGTTGGTGGGCGGCCCGCCAGCGTCAGCGTGCCTACCTTCCCACCGATGCGCGCGAACTAACGGCTCCGGCCGTGGCCGAGGCGCCCGGCGCGGGCGAGGCGGATGTTTTCCGAGCCCTGCAACGCCTTCCGGGCGTGGCGACCCGCGACGATTACACCGCCACGCTCTGGACGCGTGGCGGTTCGTGGGATCAGACCCGCGTCTACTTCGATGGTTTGCCGCTGTACAACCCCACCCATTCCGCGTGGATGCTCTCGGCCGTCAACGCCGATGGCTTGGGCCAAGCGGTTCTGCTGCCCGGGGTCCGGTCGGCGGAGTGGGGCGAGGGTGCGGCGGGCACGCTGGACCTGCGCAGTCGTTCCGGCCTGGCCCGCGGAAACGGATGGGGCGCGAGCGCGGAGCTATCGCTGCTCAGCGCCCGCGCAGCCGTCGACGGGGTCGGACGAGACCACCGCTGGGCCGTTTTCGGTGCGGTGCGCCGCACCTACGTCGACGCCTTTACGGCGTTGTTGGCCGCTGTCGACAGCGCCCGCTTCCCACGCATTCCCTACGACTTCCTCGATGCCATTGGACGGTTCGATGCGCGGCTCCTCGGTGACGCGTGGCTGGTCGGCAGCGTCTACTGGGAGGAGGATCGGCTGCGCGGTGACGTACCCAACCTCTTGGTCGGCAACCGTGGGCGCTGGGGCAACCGCATGGGCCAGCTCAGTTTGCTGGGGCGGTGGGGGACGGTGAATTGGCGGCTCCAATGGGGGAGCACACGGTATCGCACCGCCATTCAACGTGCCGAACCACGACTGGCGCAACCGGCCGACGACAGTTTACTCAGCCTTGGCCCGCTTGAGAACCGGGTGGGCTACGATCGTTGGCAGCTGCGGCTCGACGACGGTCAACGCTGGCAGGTCGGGGCGGAGCTGGCGTTGCAGTCGGTGCGTTACCAGGGCCCCTACACGCCCGTGCTCCCGGTCCATCGCCCCGGCGTGGAAGTCGAGTACGACGATAGCTTGCGCCTTGTGCATGCCTGGGCGGAGACGCGGCAGGGCTTGGCTCCTCGACTGGAGGTCGGGGCGGGGGTGCGGTTCGAGGCCACCGGTGAACGATTGCTGGACCGGCGATGGTGGCGATGGGCGCCGCGGCTGGTGCTCCGGCTGGCCGCGGACACGGCCACCGCGTTGAGCTTGGGATGGGCGCGCCTCTACCAGTACACGCAGGACATCGGACCCACCGCCGGGCCACTGGGTCCCCAGCTCCATCTGTCGCACTATTGGGTGCTGGCTGGGCCGACCCGGGCCGTGCTGCGCAGCGATGTGGTCACGCTTGGCGGCGAGCGTTGGTGGGGCGATTGGTTGGCGGCCGCGCACATCTACGCGCGTCGGGCGAAGGGGTTGGAGCTGGCCAACCCGGAGCCGAGGCCGTTGACCGAGGCGCGACCGCTGACTGCCCGTGGTGCTCAAACGTCGTACGGGCTGGAGTTGAGCCTGCAGCGGCTGCGGGGGCCCTGGTCGGTGACGGCCTCGTACACCTACGCGGTCTCGCAGTTGGAGGTGGCTGGGCATCGGTTTGCCAGCCCATCCGACGTGCGGCATCGATGGGTCGCCGGCGCGGTCCGGCAGGTGGGCACCTGGCGACTCGGCGCGTCGGTGACGGCGGCCAGCGGCGTACCCTACACCCAGGTGTTCCTCCGGGACCCGCCCGAGGTGGGCGAGCCCAACGCACGGCGCACGGCGCCTTATTTCAGCGTCGATTTGCTCGTCGAGCATGGGCGCCGACGGCGCGTCCCATGGAACATGTACCTGCAGCTCCGCAACCTCTTCAACCGTCGCAACGCGTTGACCTATACCGGGACCTACGCCGTTTGCCCGGCCCCACGGGACGGGCAGGGTCGGTGCCCCGTGCCCGTGCGCTGGGAGGATCGGTTCCAGCCCGGGCTGCCACGGCTGCCGTTCGTCGGGGTCCGCATCGGCGGCTGAGGAGGTCAGGGTGAGCGCGACTTTCGAGGCGCTGTTCCACCAAACATACGAGCCTCTCGTTCGTTATCTGTATCGGATGACGGGGGACCTGGACGTTGCGGCGGACTTGGCCCAGGAGGCCTTCGTTCGGCTCTGGGAACGGCGGCCCCGCGACGAACACCTACGCGCTTGGCTCTTCCGGGTCGCCACCAACCTCGTGCGCGATCGAGCGCGCGTGGAAGGCCGTCGCTTGGAGCTCGTGCAAGAGCAGGCCACGCGGCTGCCGGCGAGCGATCCGCCGCCGCGCCCGGACGAAGCCGTCGAAGCGGGTGAACGGCGCGAGCGGGTGCAACGTGCGCTCGCTACGCTGACGGAGCGAGAGCGCGCGGTGTTGCTGCTGCGCGAGGAGGGGTTTTCGTACCAAGAGATGGCCGACACGTTGGGGTTGTCGGTGAACACGATTCCGACCGTGCTCGCCCGGGCGCTGGAGAAGCTGGAGCGAGCCTTGGCGGGGAGCGAAGCATGACGACGACCGGTCATCCGGGCCCAGAGACGTGGTTGCGCGAACTCGACAGCGAGCTCTCGCTACCGGAGCGTCACGCGTTGGCGGCGCATTTGCGCGATTGCGCCCGTTGTCGCGAGGAGCGGGAGCGCTGGCGGGCGCGGGCGAATCAGGCGCGCGGCGCCCTGGTCGCTCTCGATGTGCGCGTCGATGAGGCCGTTCGTCGGCAGGTGTGGGCGCGGCTGCAGCGGCACCGGCGTCACGCCAAGTCGAGCATGGCGCTGCGTTGGGCGGCGATGCTCGTGCTGGTGGTGGTCGGCGCGCTGGCGTTGTCGCCGCCGCTGCGCGCCTGGGTGCAGACGCGCTGGGCCGCCCTCGTGGCGGAGATTCGGCAGCTCGGTTCAAGCGGACCGCGTTCGCCCGACGCCCGTGTGGTGCGACGGGCCCCGGCGGAGACCATGCGCTTGCGCGCCGAAGTCGAAGTTCCCCGGGCCGCGGACGGATGGGTGGAGGTGAGCTTCGCCCAACCGGCCGCCCAGGCCCGGCTGGAAATCGTGCGTGGCGATCGAACGCGCCTCCAAGTCTGGGGCGCCGTGGACGTGCCTGTCCTCGTGGCGGGCGATCGACTCGAGGTGCGCAACCCGGACACCGGCGATGTGCGCTTTCGCCTCGTCCTCGGCGCGGAGGCGGCCGGGGTGCGCTGGCGGGTCGGCAGCGGGCCGTGGCGGGAGGTTCCGCCACCGCGGGCCGGGGTCAGGGTGCAGCCGCTGCGTTGAGGGCGGCCAGCAGATCGGAGGCGTCGGCCACGGCGGCTGCGTCGGCGTCGTTGTTGAAGAAGACCCAGGCGCTGCCGTCGGCCGGATTTCCGCGGCGCAACCACCGGGCCCAGGCTTGGAGCCGCGGCAGTCCGTAGCGACCGCGGTACCAGCCGCCGACCCCGTGGAAGCGCAGATAGGGCGCCGGCCCGGGCGGCTCCGGTGGCGGATCCGGGTGCGCGGGCGTCACCGCTCGACAGAAGACCGCATCATGCCGCGCGAGCACCTCCGCGACCGCCGGACTCTCCTCCCAGGATGGGTGTCGGAACTCAAAGGCCGACGGCGGCCACGCAGGTAGCTGGGCCAAAAAGGCATCCAGTCGAGCCGGATCCGCGGGTAGGGAAGGCGGTAGCTGCCACAGAACCCGTTGCCATTTGTCGCCCAACGGTTCGAGCGCCGCCCAGAACCGGGCCACCGCGTCACCGACGCCTTGCAACCGAAGCCGGTGCGTGATCCACCGCGATCCCTTGGCCGCGAACGCGAACCCTGCGTGCTCGCGGCCCACGCCGCCGCTGTCTCCGGACGCGGCAGGCGGTAGAAGGAGGCGTTGACCTCCACCGCCGGAAATCGGGTCGCGTAGTACCCCAGCCAGTCGCGCGTCGGCAGGTCCGGTGGGTAGAAGCGTCCCCGCCAGTGGCGGTAGGCCCACCCCGACGTGCCCACTCGCCAGCGCGGCGCCGCGACGACCAACCCTACGCGTTCTCCCAAAAGGCGCGCAGGACGTGCCCTTCGGGGCTGTTGCGCAGTTTCTCGAAGGCGCGGTTGCGGATTTGGCGGATGCGTTCGCGCGTCACGCCGAGCATCGTTCCGATCTCCTCGAGGGTTTTTTCCTCGTCGCCCTCGTAGAGACCGTAGTAGAGACAGAGGATTTTGCGCTCGCGCTCGGTCAGGTACTTCGCGAACATCCGGTCGAGGAATTCTCGCCGCGCCTGCTGCTCGATCTGCTCCTCGATTTCCTCCGCGTCGTTGCCGGCGAAGCGTTCCCCGTAGGAGGTGGAATCCCGGTCCGTGCGATCGAGGGGCGCGTCGAGGCTCAGTTCGCTGGACGCCACGCGGCGCAACGTTCGTACCGTTTCCACCGGCTCCCCCATGGCTTCCGCGATCTCGTCATCGCGCGGGGGACGCCCGAGCTGCTGCGTCAGCAGCGTTTCCACCCGGGAGAGCTTGACGAGATTCGAGTTCTGGTTGAGCGGAATGCGCACCGAACGCGTTTGCTCCGCCAGCGCCTGCAGGACCGTCTGGCGAATCCACCACACTGCGTACGAAATGAATTTTACGCCCTTGTCCGGATCGAACTTCTTGACCGCCTTGAGCAGCCCTTCGTTGCCGATGCACACCAACTCGGCGAGCCCCAGCCCGCGGCCTTGGTACTTTTTCACATAGGAGATGACGAAGCGGAGGTTCGCGGTGACGAGCCGTTCGGCGGCTTCGTGGTCGCCGGCGCGGGCGCGGCGGGCGAGTTCGCGTTCTTCGGCGGGGTCTTCGATGAGGGGGTACTTCTCGACGTCCTGCAGGTACTGATCAAACGAATCGAGAGCGCGAGTACCGGAAAACATGGGCGAACTCCTGGGCGAGGTGGGGATGCGAGGCGAGGGCGGCGGCGAAGAAGGTGCGTGCGCCCGCCCGTCGTCGGGGGTGCGGTGCCCCGTGTCGACCGAGACACATATCCCCCAAACGGTAACGGCGTGTCAAGAGGTCTGTCAAGGGCCGACGGGGGCGGTGAGCACGAGCACGGCGTTGATGCCGCCGAAACCGAACGAATTCGACAACACGGCGTGCACGGGACCGTGGCACCCGGCGCCGCGCACGAAAGCGAGGTCGCAACCTTCTTCGGGGCGGTCCAGGTTGAGGATTGGCGGCACCCAGCCGCGCGCGATGGACAAGGCGCTGATGGCGGCCTCGATGGCGCCGCTCGCGCCGAGGGCGTGGCCCGTAAATGGCTTGGTGGCCGTTACCCGCACGCGGTCGGCGTGGGAGCCGAAGACCGCTCGGATCGCTTGCGACTCGGTGCGGTCGTTGAGCGGGGTGGAGGAGCCGTGGGCGTTGATGCAGTCGATCGCGTCCGGGGGCAGACCGGCGTTGGCGAGGGCCAAGCGCATGGCGCGCGCGGCCTGGGCGCCGTCCGGCCGCGGCGCCGTCATATGGTGGGCGTCGTTGGTGCAGGCGTAGCCACGAAGCTCAGCGTAAATACGGGCGCCGCGGGCAACCGCGTGCTCCCACGCTTCGAGGACGAGGATCGCCGCTCCTTCGCCCATGACGAAGCCGTCTCGTTCCGCGTCAAACGGGCGGCAGGCCCGCTCGGGCTCCTCGTTTCGGGTCGACATGGCGCGGATGATGGCGAAGGCCCCGAAGGACAACGGCGCCAACGGGGCCTCCACGCCGCCCGCCAGCGCCACGTCCGCCTCCCCCGAGCGCAGCAGGCGCCACGCCTCGCCGATGGCGATCGCCCCGGAGGCGCAGCTCATGCCGTTGGCGATGTTCGGGCCGGTGAACCCGAACTCGATGGCGATGTTGCAGGAGGCCGCGCCGACGAAGACGCTCAGGGCGACGCTGGGATCGACGGCCCGAACGCCGCCATTGAGATAGCGTTGCGTCTGCGCCTCGCCGAAGGCCACGCCGCCAAGGGCGCTGCCCACAAGGACGGCCACGCGGTCCGGGTCCGGGTCGCGGGGGTCGAGCCCGGCGTCGGCCAAAGCCTGTCGGGCCGCGGCCACGGCGAATTGGCTGTAGCGATCCCATCGACGCGAGCGTGCCGGATCGAGCGCCTCTTCCGGCCGGAAGTCGTCGATCTGCGCCGCGATCCGCGAGCGAAACGGCGAGGCGTCGAAGCGGTCGATCCGTCGCACCGGGGAGCGCCCCGTCTGCAACCCGGCCCACAGGCCGTCGACGCCGTGGCCGGCGGCCGTTAAACACCCGATGCCGGTGATGGCGACGCGGCGCATGACGCTTCCACCACGCGGGCAAGGCCGGCCAGCGTGCGCTCGGCGATGGCATGGACGAAGATGGGCCCGATCACGAGGCGTGCGATGGCTTGGCGCAGTGCTCTGGGCAGCGGCCAACGGGGGCCATCGTCCCACTCGTGGAGGATCTCTACCCGGCAGCCACCGGGCCTCGGGTGGAAACGCCAGGCCACGTCCATGCCGGTGGTGACACCGCCGATGTGTCGGAAGCGGAGGCTGGGCACCGGTTCGTCCTCCAGCCACATGCGGGAGCGCCACCAAACGGGGTAGCGCAGGCGGCCAAACGGACGAACGGCGGCCATGTCGACCACGCCGGGGCCGCCGGCTGCGCCGTCGAGGCGACGGACCCAGCGGTAGTGCGAGAGCCACTCCGGCCAACGCTCCACCTGGGCGACGAGGTCGCGCGCGCGGGCGGGCGGGGCGGCTACGAAACGGGCGTTGAGGGTTCGCATGCGCGGTTCCATAGGTGCAGGAAGGCCTCAAGAACGCGCAAGGTCATGCCCCAAATCTCGAGCCCGCGACAGCGTAAGGCGGGATGCCGCTCGGCCTTCCAGACCCGCTCGGCGCGGGCGGCGGGGTCGCGAAGCTCGTCGACCGGAACCCAAATGGCCGCCGCGATTTCGTCGTTGGGGTGCGCCTCCGTGTGGGGGTGGACAGCGAACACCTGGGGCGCTACGATCAAGGGCACCGCCAACCGTCGCGGGCGCACCGGATCGAGGGCGCCCAGCCATTCGCCGCGCGTCGCCAGGTCGACGTCGACCTCTTCGCGGGTCTCGCGGATGGCGGTGGCCCGGTCGTCGAGGTCGCCGGATTGCCGGCGGCCGCCGGGCAGCACCACGTGGCCGGACCAGGGGTCGCCCAGCCGCTCGGCGCGGCGCACGAGGAGCACCGACCATCCCTCGTCGTCGGGGCGTAGCACCAGCGCTACCGCCGCGTCGGCGACCGCGGTGCGCGGAGAGCGGGCGGCCAACAGCGACCGGAGCCGCGGCAGAGGAGGCGGCCAAGGACCACCGCAGACCATGGGCACGGATTCGTACCCCGGAGCGAGCACGGTGGAGCTGCCCACGCTGGAGGACGTGCGTGCCGCTCGCGATCGCATCGCCGGCCGCGTGCTCGTCACGCCCTGCACCCCGTCGGAACCGTTGGGCGAGCTGTTCGGCGGCCACGCGTGGTTCAAGTTCGAGAATCTTCAGCGCACCGGCTCGTTCAAAGAGCGCGGCGCGCTCAATCGGCTGCTTCAGCTTCGCGCCGAGGAGCGGCGACGCGGCGTGGTGGCGGCAAGCGCGGGCAACCACGCGCAGGGCGTCGCGTTTCATGCAGGGCGACTCGGCATCGAGGCCGTGATCGTCATGCCGGAGCGCACACCGCTCAACAAGGTCACGAACACGCGGCGTTACGGTGCGCAGGTCGTTCTGCACGGGCGCGACTACGACGAGGCCATGGCGGAGGCCAAGCGGCGGGCGGAGGTGGAAGGTCGAGTGCTCATCCACCCGTTCGACGATCCGGCCATCATCGCCGGCCAGGGCACCATCGGGTTGGAGCTGGTGGAGCAGGTGCCGCAGGCGGATGTGGTGGTGGTGCCGGTTGGCGGAGGCGGTCTGATCGCCGGCATCGCCCTGGTGCTCAAGTCGCTGTGGCCGGCGGTGCGCATCGTCGGTGTGGAAACCGAAGCGATTCCGGCGGCGTTGCGCTCGCGCCAAGCGGGCCGGCGGGTGGTGCTGCCGCCCGCGGAGACGATCGCCGAAGGCATCGCGGTGCGCCAGATCGGCGAGCTGACCTTCGCACTGATCGAGCGCTATGTCGACGAGCTGGTGGCGGTGGAGGAGGAGGAAATCGCCCGGGCGGTGCTGTTGCTGTTGGAGCGGGAAAAGACCGTGGCCGAAGGGGCAGCGGCCGCCCCGTTGGCTGCCGTGCTCGGCGGCCACGTGAGGGACGTGGCCGGCCGGCACGTCGTCATGGTGCTCAGCGGCGGAAACATTGACGTGACCTTGCTGGCGCGGATCATCGAGCGCGGGCTCGTGCGAGACGGTCGGATGGCACATTTGACCGTGCGTGTGCCCGACCGGCCGGGCGCGTTGGCGGCGCTGACCGCGGTGCTGGCGGAGCAGGGAGCCAACATCGTCACGCTGGATCATCGACGGGCCACGCACGGGTTGTGGGTGACCGAGGTGGAGGTGGCGCTTACGCTCGAGACGCGGGGGCGCGAGCATGTGGACGCCATCGTAGCCGCATTGCGGGCCCAGGGCTACCAAGTACGCGACGAGGACGCGTCGGCCGGCGCCGATCCCCTGGCGGTCGCCTCGGGCCAAGGATGACGACGGCGCGCGTGCGCGAGTGGGCGGAGGCTCTGTGGAACGAAGTTCAACGGGATGTGGAGCGCTGGGTGCCGGCCGCGGTGGCCGTGCCGCCGCGGCTCCGTGCCGTGGAGGTGCGGTACGATCAGGCGACTCCCATCTTTCGCACCGTGGTGCTCGGGCCGCCGCCCGAGGGGATGGATCCCTTCCTGGCGTGGGCGTTGGCCGCAGCGCGATGCGTGGAGCGGTGGCGCCCGACGGCTCTGCTCCTCGCCCTTGACCTGGCCACCGCCGACCCTGGGGAATCGTTGCTCGTTGTCGAAGCCCGCAACGCAGTCGGCACAGCCCGTTGGTTCGGCCGTCAACTCTACCGCCTCGAGGAAGGCCGGGTGCGGTGGTTCGACGAGCCGGAATGGTTGGAGCCGCCGCCGGACGAGATGATTCTCGACCAGGCCTTCGCCCGGGCCGCGCCCGGCGTCTAGGCCGACTCCCGGCGCGCCAGCTCCGCCGCCACGTCGGCCCAGCTCAGGGACTTGGCCCGCAGGAGGACGAGCAGGTGATACAGCAAGTCGGCCGCTTCGGCGCGCAGTTCTTCGGGATTGTCGTTCTTCGCCGCGACGATCGTTTCCGCGCATTCTTCGCCCAACTTTCGGGCGATCCGGTCGACCCCGGCGGCCAACAGGCGGGCGGTGTAGGAGCTCTCCGGCGATGCGCTGGCGCGCTCCGCCAGGCGAGCGTCGAGGCGCCACGGCAGCGGGCGCGCATCCGCGGGGGCTGCGTGCCAGGTGTTGTCATGCCAGGCGCGCGCGAAGCAAGAGCGGGCTCCCGTGTGGCACGCGGGACCGTGTGGACGCACGCGGTAGAGCAGCGCGTCGGCGTCGCAGTCGAGGCGGACCTCGACTACGCGCTGCCGGTGGCCGCTGCTGGCTCCTTTGCGCCACAGCTCCTGACGGGACCGACTCCAAAAGTGCGCCTCACCGGTGCGCAGCGTGGCTTCCAGCGCGGCGCGATTGGCCCAGGCCAGCGTGAGGACCTCTCCGGTGTCCGCGTCCTGCACGATAACGGGCGCCAAACCGCGTTCGTCCCACCGAACGGTGTCGAGAGCGTCGATCATCACGGCATCGAAGGGAACGCGTGCCAGTACCCCGGAGGACGATGAGCGAGCCGCGTCCTCACGCCCGGGATCGATTGCCGATCTGGTGGCGATGGTGGCGCGCCGCGGGGCACCTGGCCGTGGGCGTGGACTTCGACGGGACCCTCGCCCCGATCGTGCCCGACCCCGAGGCCGCTCAACCGTTGCCCGGGGCCCTGTCGGCGTTGGCCCGGCTGGCCGACCGTCGGGATGCCCGGGTGGCCGTGCTTAGCGGCCGCGCGCTGGACGACCTGCAACGCCGGTTGCCCGTTGCCGGGGTATGGATGGCCGGCAACCACGGCTTCGAGATCGTGGGCCCCGACGGGACGCGGTGGTGTCACCCCGACCTCGAGCGGTCCCGCGCGGCCTTGGGGCAAGCGGCGGAGCAGCTGCGCCGGGCCGCTGCCGCCTGGTCGGGTGTGTTCGTGGAGGACAAGGGCGGCACCCTCAGCGTCCACGTGCGCCACGCCGACCCGACGGCGCGAGCGGCCGTCGAGGCGGCGGTGCGTGCGGTCGCCGAGCGCGAGGGCTGGCGACTCACACGCGGCCTCGAAGTCTGGGAACTTCGCCCGGCCGTGGCCTGGCACAAGGGCAAGGCCCTCGAGTGGTTGCTGGCGCGCTGGAATTGGCCGGCAGCGACGCCCCTCCTGTATTGGGGCGACGACACCACCGACGAGGACGCGTTCGCCTGGCTTCGGCAGCGAAACGCGCCTGGGGAAGGCGTTCTCGTCGGGCCGCCCGAGGCGCCCTCGGCGGCGACCGCATGGGTCGAAGGTCCCGACGGCGTGGCCGCGCTTTTGGCGGCACTGGCCGACGGGCCCTAGACGGGGCGGCGCCCCGTAATGATGCGCCACGCGATCACGATGATCGCGACAAGCAAAAGGATCCAAGCGATGCTGGCCAAGGCTTTGATGATTCCGGCGAAACCGAGCACGGCGAGGATCAAGATGAGGATGCCGAGGATCAAGATGGCGTCCATACCGGCGCTCCCGGGCCGAGGGTGAACTCAATCTGCCTGCCGTATGCCAGGGTAGCAAACAAATCCCGTGCCGCGACTGCCATGATCCCTCCTTGGGCGGCGGTGCCACCGGGCTCGCAGGATCTCCTTGGGGCCGATGTGCGGCGGCGGCGGTGGCTCCAGCGAACCTTCTTTGGACTGGCCGAAGCGCGGGGTTACGCGGAGGTGATTCCCCCGACGTTCGAGTACGAGGAGGTGTTCGTGCGCGCCGGCGGACCGGAGTTGGCGGCGCGTCTCATCCGATTCTTCGATCGCGACGGGCGGGTGGTGGCGTTACGGGCCGACTTCACCGCGGCCATCGCGCGGATCGCCGCCACGCGGCTCGTCGACGCGCCGCTGCCGCTGCGACTATGCTACGCCGGCAAGGTGTATCGGCAGGAACCGGATGGTGTGGGGCGCCAGCGAGAACTCTTTCAGATGGGGGCCGAGCTCATCGGCGCTGCCGGCCCCGAGGCGGATCTGGAGGTCTTGCGGTTGACGCTGGCGGCGATGCGTGCCTTCGGACTAGAGAACTTCCGCATCGACGTGGGGGACACACGCTTCGTGCGACCCTTGTTGGCGGGTGCGGACGACGCGACGGCGGCGGCGGTGCGTCGGGCGATCGCGCAACGGAATCCAGCGGCGCTGGCGACGGCGACGGCGGGCTTGCCCGCGGCCGCGCGCCGAGCGCTGGGGGCGCTGCCGGAGCTCGTCGGCCGGGCGGACACCCTCGCGGAGGCGAGGCGGGCGGTCGTCCACCCGGAACAGGCGGCGGCGTTGGATCATCTCGAGGCCCTCGCCGATGCGCTTACGGACGATGAGCGGGCTCGCGTGGTGTTCGATCTGGGGGAGGTCCGAGGTCTCGATTACTACACCGGCCTCCAATTCGAGCTGTTCGTTGAGGGCTTCGGGCGCGCGGTGGGCTACGGCGGCCGGTACGACGATCTGTTGGCCTTGTACGGTGCGGCGCGGCCCGCCATCGGGTTCGCCTTGGAGACCGACGCCTTGGCGGCCTGTGCGCCGTCTCGGGAACCATGAAGCCCCTGCGCATCGCGCTGGCCAAGGGTCGTCTCATGGACGAGGCACTCGCGTTGTTCGCGCGCCTCGGCGCGCCCCTGCACCCGGAGGACGCGGGCAGCCGCCGACTGGTGTGGCGCTCGGCGGACGGTCGGTTCGAGTTCTTGCCGCTGAAGGGCTTCGACGTGCCCCTCTACGTGGAGGCCGGTGTGGCCGACGCCGGTGTGGTCGGCAGCGACGTGCTCGACGAACTCGAACCGGACGTGCTCCAGCCGCTCGACCTGGGGTTCGGACGCTGCCGCATGGTCGTGGCCAGCGCACCGGACGTGCCGTATCCGGATTGGAACGGCGGGGTGCTGCCCCGAGTGGCGACGAAGTATCCCGCGATCGCGCGGCGGGCGCTGGCTCGCCGCGGCGTGCAGGCGGAGCTGGTGCGCGTGACCGGTTCCGTCGAGGCCGCGCCACTGCTCGGCTTGGCCCATTGGATTGTGGACCTCACAGAAACGGGGCGGACCCTGCGCGACAACGGATTGGTCGTGCGCGATGTCATTGGGGAGACGTCCGCCCGCTGGATCGTCAACCGCGCCAGCCACAAACTCCGGCTCGCGGAGCATCGCGATCTGCAGCGAGCTCTGGAACGTGCGCTGGCGACCCCGGACTGAGCATGCGCATCGAGGAAGCCTACCCTCCCTTCGACGAGCGGCGGCCGTGGCGGCCAACGCCGGATCCGGAGTTGACCCGCGCCGTGGCTGCCATTCTTGAGGACGTGCAGCGGCGCGGCGATGCGGCGGTGTTGGATGCGACAGCGCGCTTTGACGGTCATCACGCGCCGTCGATGGCGGCGCTGCGCGTGACACCCGACGAACTGGCGGCGGCGTGGGCGCGATTGCCCGTGTCGTTGCGGGAAGCGCTGCGGCGGTCGGCGGACAACATCCGCACCTTCCACGAGCGGCAGCGCGAAGTCGGCTACGAAGAACGCGATCCGGACGGCAGCTGGCGCGCGCTCCGCGTGCAGCCGCTGGAGCGAGTCGGCGTCTACGTCCCCGGTGGGCGGGCGGCCTATCCATCGAGTGTGCTGATGAATGTGGTGCCCGCGGTGGTCGCCGGTGTCCCGGACATCGTCCTGGTGGTGCCGGCGCCCGGTGGGGCGCGGTCCGACGCGGTGCTTGGTGCAGCGCATTTGGCGGGTGCCACCGAGGTCTGGGCCATCGGCGGGGCGCAGGCCGTCGCGGCGCTCGCGTTCGGCACCGAATCGATTCGGCCGGTCGATAAGATCGTGGGGCCGGGCAACCGCTACGTGACCGAAGCCAAGCGCCAGGTCTTCGGCACCGTGGCCATCGACGGGCTGGCCGGCCCGACGGAGGTCCTCGTGATCGCGGACGCCACGGCGCCGCCGCGCTACGTCGCGGCCGATCTCTTGGCGCAGGCCGAGCACGACCCCGATGCCGAGGCGATCTTGGTGACACCGGACCGCCGGCTGGCGGAGGCCGTGCGGCGGGAGCTGGCCGCGTTGGTCGAGCGCAGTCCGCGGGCAGCGGTCGTTCGTGTCTCGCTCGCGGCCCATGGGCGCGTCGTGCTCGTGCCCGACATGGACGCGGCGGTGGCGTGGGCGAACCGGCGCGCTCCCGAGCACCTCGAGTTGCTCGTGGCCGACCCCGAGGCATGGCTCCCCAAGATTCGGCATGCCGGGGCCGTCTTCCTCGGCGTCAACACGCCCGAGCCGGTGGGGGATTACCTGGCAGGGCCGAACCACGTGCTACCCACGGGAGGAACGGCCCGCTGGGCCTCGCCCCTCGGGGTCTACGACTTCATCAAGCGTAGCAGCGTGCTGCGCTACAGTCGCGAGCGCCTCGTTCGGGACGCCCCGGCGATCCTTGCCCTGGCGGAAGCCGAAGGCCTGAGCGGTCACGCTGACGCGGTGCGCGTTCGCCTGGAGGCCTCGGCATGAGGGTGCTCTACGCGCTGTGTTGCGAAAGGGCGCAGCGGCGCAACGACGGCCGGGTGGACGTGGTCGGTGTGTTCCATCAGTTGTTCGCGCCCGGCTTCCCGGCCATGCAGGAGGCGATGACCCTGGCGCTGGCGCTCGAATGGGGCCCGGGCGAAGAGGGGCACCACGAACTGCGTATCGATCTGCTCGATCCTCAGGCGAGTCCGGTGCTCACGGTGCAGGGGCACACGGATGTGCCGACACCGCGTCCGCACGAGCCGCCGCCGCGGACGGAACTGGTGCTGGCGTTCGATCGAGTTGTCTTTCCCCGACCCGGCGTGTACGGTTGGCGGCTGCGCGTGGCGGGACGTGAGCAAGAGGTGGCGCCGCTGCACCTCCTGCTCTTGCCCGGTGAAGCGGCCTAAAGCGGTAGGGTGCGATCGAGCAGGCGCAGCAGACGACTTCCTTCCCGAACGGCGGTCAGCGGCCGAGCCCCCGCCCGACCGGAGTGGGCTAGCATCCCGAGCACGGTGCAGGCGCGCAACGTGCCTGGGGGCAAGCCGGCGGCCAGGGTAAGGGTCTCGGGGAACGGCACCAGGCGATCGGCCCGTCCGTGGGCGAGGACGACGGGCGCCGTCACGCGCGCCAGGAGGGGTCGGGGGTCGAGGTCCGGGCGGTGGCGCTGGGCCGCAGCGGCCAGGCGCCAGGCGAGGTCCTCGGCTTCGTCGAGGGGTGGCCGCGCGCCGGTCGGGGGGGCGAGCAGGTCCCAAAGAGGCAGGGCACTGGTGGGCAGGCGGGCCCGCAGCTGAGCCTTGAGGGGATCCAGCGCGGGATCACCGGCGAACAGGCCGCGGGTGCCGGCTTCGCGGGCGAGGGTCAGAAGGGCATCGGGGAGGGCGTCGCTTTTGGGCACGTCGTCGAGCAGGGGAAGGAAGCGGGCCGCGAAGATCCAACGGCCATAGGGGTCGGGCATCTGCTCGATCCATCGCCCGCGCCAGCGAAAGCGCCCGGTGCAGAGGTAGCGCAGCGTCGCGTCGATGTCGGCGTAGCCGCCGAAGCCGACCACGGCGCGGAGGGGGGGATCCCCGAGAGCGGCGCTCCGCAAGGCCTGCGTCGCGCCGACGGAAAAGCCAACGACGGCCGGGGGCTTTGGCTGCAATGCGGCACCCGCCCTGGCTTGCCAGCGCACGGCGCCCTTGAGGGCGGCGGACACGCAGGCGGTGTCGAGCTGGAGGTCGCGCCAGGGGGGCAAGTCCGGCACCAGCACGGCCGCCGGGGTGGCGGCCAACGCATGGGCGAAACGCCGCAGGTTGGCGTGCCGGCGCCCGGGCACGGTGATCCCGTGGAGCACCACCCAGAGGGGCAAGGGGCCGTTCACGCGCTGGGGTAGAAAGAGATCCGCTTCGCCGACGACCGGGTCGGGCAACGTCAGCTCCACCCGTCGGGTCCGACGCCCCGGGCAACGTAGCTCCCGCAGCACGCGCACTAGGCGTCGCATCCCACGACGGCCGCGAGGGAGGGTGCGCCGCTGCGGTCGAGCCGCCGTTGCAAACCGCGGAGGATGGCACCGACCACGCCCGGGCCACGGTAGACGAGCGCCGTATAGAGCTCGAGCAGTGAAGCGCCCGCGCGCAAGCGGCGCCAGGCGTCCTCGGCGTCAAAGATCCCGCCCACACCGACGAGCGGAAGTCGGTCGCCGACGCGGCGGTAGAGACGGCGCAGGACCGCCTCGGCCCGCGGCGCCAAGGGCCGGCCGCTGAGGCCGCCCTCGCCCAAGGCGCCGGAGCGGGCGGCTTCGCTTCGCAAGCGGCCGCGGTCCACCGTGCTGTTCGTGGCCACGAGACCGGCTACGCCAAGGTCGACCGCAAGGTCGGCCAGATCGTCCAGGGCGGCGTCCTCCAGGTCGGGCGCGATTTTGACCAGCAGGGGTACGGGCCCGCGCGGGCCAGGGTGGGTGCGCAACCAGGCAAGCGCGCCCTCGAGGAGGATGCGCAGCCGCGCGGTCTCTTGCAACTGGCGGAGCCTTGGGCTGTTGGGCGAGCTCACGTTGAGCACGAAGAAGTCGGCCCAAGGCGCGAGCGTTTCGAAGACGGCCAGCACGTCCTCGAGCGCGCCCTCCACCGGTGTGTCGGGGTGCTTGCCGACGTTGATCGCCCACACAAGCTCCCGGGGTTCGGCTGCGCGCAGTCGCGCCGCCACCGCGGCGGCACCGGGGTTCGGGAACCCCAGGCGGTTGAGCAGTGCCTCATCGATGGGTAGGCGAAACAAGCGCGGCCGCGGTTGCCCGGCACAGGGCCGGGGCGTGATCGTCCCGAACTCCGCGAAGGCGAACCCCAGCGCCGCCCAGGCGTTCGGGTAGGCTGCGTCCTTGTCGAACCCAGCGGCCAGCCCGATCGGGTGCGCAAAGCGGAGCCCGAACCGCTCAATGGCCAGCCGATCGTCCGTCGGAACCAAGAGACGTCGCCAGCGCGCCCGCGCTGTCGGTGTCGGGGCGGCCGCGGCCAGGGCTCGGCAGGCGAAACGGTGAGCGGCTTCCGGCGCCAGTTGGAACAGCGCCGGCCGTGCCAACCGGTAGAGGGCATCGATGAGCATCCCCGTGCAGCATAGGTGCCCGTGGGGGCGCGGCACAAGTTGCCAAGGCGTTGCGGCTAGGCGATATTGCGGCGCATCCGATCGAGGGCACTATGGCGGCGCACAACGGACTTCCCGACATCGTCATCCTGTCTGCCGTTCGCACCGGCTTCGGCACGTTTGGGGGTAGCTTGCGCGATCACACGGCCACCGACCTCGGGGTCTTCGCGGCCCAAGCGGCGCTTGAGCGCGCGGGGGTGGCGCCCGGGGAGATCGGCCACGTGGTGTTCGGCAACGTCTTGCAGACGTCGAAGGATGCAATCTACCTGGCCCGCCACGTCGGGTTGCGCGCCGGGGTGCCGATCGAGGTCCCGGCGCTGACCGTCAATCGCCTCTGCGGTTCGGGCTTCCAAGCCGTGGTCAGCGGGGCGCAGGAGATCCTCCTCGGCGGCGCGGACGTCGTGCTGTGCGGTGGCACGGAGTCGATGAGCCAGGCGCCGCACGTGGTTCGTGGAGCGCGGTGGGGGCAGCAACGGCTGGGGCCGGCCGGTCAGTTCTACGAAGACAGCTTGTGGGAGGCGTTGACGGACCCGGTGGCCGGCTGCTCCATGGCGATGACGGCCGAGAACTTGGCGGAGTGCTACGGGATCCGTCGGGAGGACGCCGACGAGTACGCCTATCGCTCCCAGATGCGGGCCAAGGCCGCCTGGGAGGCAGGCGTGTTTGCCGACGAGGTCGTGCCGGTCCCCGGGCCCAAGGGAGAGCCGTACGCGCGTGACGAGCACATGCGGCCGGAGACCACCCGAGAAGGTCTGGCCAAACTGCGGCCTTACTTCAAGGAGGGGGGGACGGTCACGGCCGGCAATGCGTCCGGTATCGGCGATGGTGCCGCGGCTCTGGTCATCGCGGCGTCGCGATGGGCCGAAGCGCGTGGCCGGCGCCCGCTCGGTCGGTTGGTGAGTTGGGCAGTGGCCGGGGTGGAGCCACGCCTCATGGGGATTGGACCCGTGCCGGCGTCGCAGCTCGCGCTCAAGCGCGCCGGTCTCCGCCTGGAGGATATGGATCTCGTGGAAATCAACGAGGCCTTCGCGCCGCAGTACTTGGCGGTGGAAAAGGTGCTCGGGCTGGATCGCGACCGCACGAACGTCGACGGCGGCGCGATTGCGCTGTCCCATCCCTTGGGCGCGTCGGGCGCGCGCATCACCGCGCACCTCCTGCACGCGCTGCGGCGTCGCGGCGGCCGGTACGGTCTGGGGGCGGCCTGCATCGGCGGTGGGCAGGGGATCGCGCTCGTGGTGGAGGCATTCCCCGCGTAAGGGGCAGCCCATGGACGCGCCGCTGCCGGAACGGCGGCTCGACCCGCGGGAGATCGAAGCCGTGCTGCGCCGCGCGCTGGAGCTGCAGGCCGGCGGTGGCTCGCCGGGGCTCGCCGAGAGCGACTTGGTGCGTCTCGGCGCCGAGTTCGGTGTCCAGCCTTGGGCGGTGCGTCGGGCGCTGGCCGAGTTCGGGCCTGACCGGCCGGCGCGTCCTTCTTGGCTCGATCGGGCCCTCGGCCCCGGCTGGGTGGCCGCCGAGCGGATCCTGGCAGCCGACCCGGACGCTTTGTGGCTGCAATCGGACACCTACTGGCAACGAGTGGCCTTCCTGACCCCGCGGCGACGAGGACCGCGCACCGCCTACTACGAGCGCGCCAGCGGCCTGCCGGCGGTGGTGGGCCGGGCGTTGATGCGCTGGCTGGGGCGCGGGCCGCGCCTGGAGCTCGAGAACGTCTGGGTTCGGATCGAACCCCTCGGGCCCGGTGAGAGTTTGGTGCTCGCCGCCACGCGGTTAACCCAGCCGCGCGCCGTGGCGGCCGGGAGCGCGGCCTTCACCACCGCCGGCGCCGTGGTCGTGGGGGGAGCCCTGGCCGCCCTGGAACCGGCGCTTGGGCTCGCCGTTGGCATTCCGATGGCAGGCGGGGCCTGGCTGGCCGCCCGGGCCGCCTTCCGTGCCTGGGCGCGACGCCGCCAGGCGGATCTGGAGACGTTCCTCGACCTCTTGGCCCACGGCGAGCTGCCGCTGCCGCGGCGCTGGCCGTAAGGGCCTCAACCTCAACCTCAGGAGGGCAACGGGATGGCGATTCGAACCGTCGGAGTCCTGGGCTGCGGGTTGATGGGCAGCGGCATTGCTCAAGTGTGCGCTCAGGCGGGCTACCCCACCATCGTGCGTGAGGTGAGCGAGGAGCTGTGCGAACGCGGCTTACAGGGGATCGCCAACGCCCTGCAGCGCCAGGTCGACAAAGGCAAACTCCGCCCGGAGGATCGTGAGGCCACGCTCGCCCGCCTCCGCGGCACCACCCGCCTCGAGGACCTGCGCGATTGCGACATTGTGATCGAGGCGATCATCGAGGACCTCGACGCCAAGAACGACGTCTGGCGGGCGCTCGACCGCCTGTGCCCGCCTCACACGATCTTTGCCTCGAATACCTCGTCGCTGACCATCGCGGATATGGCCGCGGTCACGCAGCGACCCGAACGCATGGTGGGGCTGCACTTCTTCAACCCTGTACCGGTCATGAAGCTCGTGGAGGTCGTGAAGACGATCGCCACCGATCCGGACGTCTTCCGCACGGCGCTTGATTTTGCCCGCTCGCTCGGCAAGGAACCGATCGTCGCCAAGGATCGGTCCGGCTTTATCGTCAACCTGCTGCTCGTGCCCTACATGATGGATGCCATCCGCGCCCTTGAGGCCGGCGTGGGCACGATTGAAGACATCGACAAGGGCATGGTGCTCGGCACCGGGCACCCCATGGGCCCCTTCACGTTGGGCGATTTCGTCGGCCTCGACACCTTGGACCGAATCGGCGACATCATGTTCCGCGAATACAAAGAGAAGCGTTACGCGTCGCCGCCGCTGCTCAAGCGAATGGTCGCCCTCGGGTACTACGGGCGCAAAACCGGTCGGGGCTTCTACGACTATCGAGTCGACCCGCCCCGGCCGATGGACCTGGGGTTGTAAGCGTGTGCTTGACGGCGGGCGCGAATCGCTGTAAAATCCTGACGGTTCGCGCCCGTAGCTCAATTGGATAGAGCGTCGGACTACGGATCCGAAGGTTGGGGGTTCGACTCCTCCCGGGCGCACTCAGCTTCGAGCTCGACCTGGCGCCGCGGTTCGTTTGGACGAACCGCGGCGCCAAATGTGTTTCCGGGCCCTTGAACACCCGGAACGTTGCGACCACCCCGCACCCCGCCTTAGGCCGAAGCGGCCGCCGCCGACGGCGCCGCGGGCTCGTCCTCGTAGCCATCGCCCGCGTAGCGGTATGGCGGCGCGTACCGCGGCGCTCCGGGCCGGTGCATCGTGCCCTTGTAGCGCATGTGGGGCTCGTGAACGCCGAAGTTCGTCCGCTGCAGCGCTGCGATGCGCGCCAAGTCGTCGGCCGTGAGCGGTGGGGCGTCGGGAGCGGCGGCGAACTCCACCAGCTGCGTCTCGTCGTAGATGTTCGGCAGCACCGTCACCACCGCCGGCGACTTGAGCAGCCACTGGATGGCGGCCTGCCCCAATGTGCGACCCGTGCCGTCGTGGAGGAACCGCAGCGTCTCCAGCTTTTTAAGGCCGTTGATCAGCCAGCTACGCGGGCGATGGCGGCGATGGTCGCCCGGCGGGAATACGGTGTCCTCGGTGTACTTGCCCTCGAGCATGCCGGAGGAGTGGGGCACCCGCACGAGAATTCCGGTGGTCCCGGTGCGTTCCGCTGCCTCGACGAGCACTTCGCCCGGAAACGGCTCCAGAATGTTGTCAATGATCTGGAGAGCGGCGACACGCCGCTGCTCGATGAGGTCGAGTCCTTCGAAAAGATAGCCGTTGGCTGGGCCCAGCGCCGCGCCCCATGCGCGGATCTTTCCTTCCTCGCGCAGCCGCTCGAACGTCTCCCAAAGGCGGTCGTCGGCCACGTGCTCGGCTTTCGTGTTGTGATGAGCCACGAGGTCGAGAACGTCGGTGCGCATTCGGCGCAACGAATCTTCCACGGCGCGGCGCACGGCTTCCGGATCCGTCAGGTGCGGCAGCTCCTGCTGGCCACGGCGCGCCTGACCGTACGTCTGCCAGTCGTAGCCCACCTTCGTGGCGAGAACGACGCGGTCGCGGCGATCGGCGAACGCCTTGCCGAGAAGTTCGTCCGCACGGCCGTTGCCGTAACTGTCGGCCGAATCGTAGAAGGTAATCCCCAGGTCGAAGGCGCGGTGGAGCAGGGCCACGGCTTCGGTGTCGGTCCTCTGTCCCCACCAGCCGGTGGCCAGCGTCCAGACGCCGAAGCCGACTTCCGAGGCCACGATGTCGGTGCCAGGGAAACGACGGTACTTCATGGGACGGCAAAGGGTTTGGGTTCGGTGACGCGGGTGGCGACCAGATCCGTCAGGGGCGTGGGGTATTGCCCGCTGAAGCAGGCGGTGCAGAAGCTCGCCTGGCCGAGATCGCGCATGCAGGCGAGCATTCCTTCGAGGGAGAGGTAGCCGACGGACTCCACGCCGAGGAAGGCGCGGATCTCCTCGACGGAGTGGTCGGCGGCCAGGAGCTCGGCGCGGCTCGGCATGTCAATGCCGTAAAAACACGGATGCCGCACCGGCGGCGAGGCAAGGCGCAGATGGACCTCGCGCGCGCCGGCCTCGCGCAATAGCCTGACCAGCCCGCGCGAGGTCGTACCGCGCACCAACGAGTCGTCGACCACGACGACGCGACGACCGTCGAGGATGGCGGCCACGGCGTTGTACTTGAGGCGCACCTTGAGATCCCGGTCGGCGGGTTCGATGAAGGTACGGCCCACGTAATGGTTGCGGATGAGGCCAAGCTCGAAGGGCAAACCGGAGCGTTCCGCGTACCCGAGGGCAGCGGAGTTGGCCGAATCCGGCACGGCGATGACGAGGTCGGCCTCGGCGGGCTGCTCTTCGGCCAGTCGACGGCCGAACGCCCGGCGGGCGCGGTCGACGGTCACGCCCCAGAGATCGGTATCCGGACGGGCGAAATACACGTACTCGAACACGCACGGGGCCTGGTGGGGCGCGGGCGGCAAGGGCTCCAGGGCGCGCAGCTCGCCGTGGTCGAGCTTGAGGATTTCCCCGGGCGCGAGGTCGTGGACGCGGTCGGCGCCGACAAGGTCCAGGGCGCAGGTCTCCGAAGCGAAGACGAAAGCGTCTCCGCGACGGCCAAGCACCAACGGACGAAAGCCGTAGGCGTCGCGGGCGGCGTACACGGTGCCGTTATACGCGACGAGCACGGAGAAGGCACCCTCCGCCTGCAGGAGGGCCTGGCGCACGGCGGCGTCCGGGTCGCCACGATCGGCCCGAGCGATGAGGTGGACCAACACCTCGCTGTCCGAGGTGGTCTGGAACAGGGCACCGTCGGCTTCGAGCGCGGCGCGCAAACGGCGCGCGTTCGTAAGGTTGCCGTTGTGAGCGAGGGCGAGCGTGCCGCCGCGGAAGCGCACCCAAATCGGCTGCGCGTTCTGCACACCCGGGCCGCCGGCGGTGGAGTACCGCAAGTGGCCGACGGCCACATCGCCTACCAGGGCGTCGAGCACGTCGCGGCGGAAGACCTCGCTGGCCAGCCCCGCAGCGCGGTGCACGCGACCGGTGCCGCGACGTCGATCGTACACCGCGACACCGGCCGCCTCTTGGCCTCGATGCTGCAACGCGTACAGGCCGAGGAAGGCCAGCCGGGCCGCCTCCGGCGTTCCACTTACCGCCACGATGCCGCACATGGCCTAGGGGGATACCCCGTGCCCGGGCCGACGGCTCACCCCCGCGCCTCTTCGGCCACGCCTGCCGCGTCGGCCTCCGTCGGTGCGCGGTCGAGGCGCCGCGGCAGCGCGTTCTCGTAGATCGTCGACAGCTCGGCTGCGGCGGCGTCGACGCCTGCTCCCGGGGCGCGGATGCGCACCCGGCCAAACGGCTCGCCCACCGTGCCCAGGCGCCGCACGGGCACGCCGAGTTCGCGGGCGCGGGTCTCGACCGCCCCCACCTGGTCCGGAGCGCAGGAGACGATCACCCGGCCCTGCGTTTCGCCAAAGAGCAAAGCGGTCAGCGGAAGATCGTCCTCGAGCACGATGTCCAGCCCCAGCGGCCGGGCGGGGTCGGCGATGGCGCTTTCGACCAGGGCCACGGCCAGCCCGCCCTCGGCGCAGTCGTGCGCCGAACGCAAACGCCCTTCCGCCGTCAGCCCGACCAGAAGCTCATGGAGCAAGCGCTCGGCGGCCAGGTCGACCTCGGGGGGCTCCCCGGCGACGATGCCGTGGATTGTCTTCAGGTACTCGCTGCCCCCGAGTTCTGGGCGATTTTCCCCGAACAGGAGCACGACGTCGCCCGGCTCTTGAAAGCCTAGGCCCAGCGCGGCTTCGACGTCCTCGAGCAGGCCCACCACGCCGACCACGGGCGTCGGGTAGATGGCTCCGCGAGGGCTCTCGTTGTAGAGAGACACGTTGCCGCTGATCACCGGCAGCTCCAGGGCGCGGCAGGCGTCGGCCAAGCCGTGGACGGCCTGGCGCAGGGCGTAGTAGGCCTCCGGCTTCAGGGGATTGCCGAAATTGAGGTTGTCCGTCACCGCGCGCGGCCGCGCCCCTACGCAGGCGACGTTGCGCGCCGCTTCGGCAACGGCGATCTGGGCCCCGCGGTAGGGATGGAGGTATACGTAGCGTCCGTTGCCGTCAACGGCGGCGGCGATGCCGCGGCGCGTGCCGCGGAGACGAAGCACCGCGGCGTCGGCGGCGCCGGGGCCGCGCACCGTTCCGGTGCGCACGGTGCTATCGTACTGCTCGTAGACCCAGCGCTTCGAGGCGATCGTTGGCGCGTCGAGCAACCGACGGAGCGTCCAGGCCGGATCGGCCTCCTCCGGGCGGGGGCGCAGTTCCTCCAGTCGCCAGCGGCGCCGGGCGATCACCTCCGGGGCTTCGCGCGCCGGGCGGGTGTAGGTCGGGCAGCCGCGCACCAGCGGCTCGCCGGGCAGATCGACGATGACGCGCCCCTGCTCCCGCACGACGTAGCGGCCCGTATCCGTGACGCGGCCGATCGTTGCCGCCTCCAGGCCCCATTTTGCCGCCACCTCACGCACGGCCGCTTCGTTCTCCGTCGGAACGACGGCGAGCATGCGTTCCTGGGTTTCGGAGAGCAGGATCTCGTAGGGCGTCATGCCCGGCTCCCGCGTGGGCACGCAGGTGATCTCGATCTCCACGCCGGTACCGGCACGCGCGGCCATCTCCGCCGAGGAGGAAACGAGGCCGGCGGCGCCCATATCTTGCAGGCCGACGACGAGCCTGCGTTCGACGAGTTCGAGGGAGGCCTCCAGCAGGAGCTTCTCCGTGAACGGGTCGCCGATCTGCACCTGGGGTCGGCGCTCGGCCGCCGCCTCGTCGAGCTCGGCCGACGCGAAGGTGGCGCCATGGATGCCGTCGCGCCCGGTACGCGCGCCGAGCACCAGAAGGAGGTTGCCCGGGCCGGCGGCCACGGCGCGAACGAGGTGCTCGCGCCGCAGTACCCCGATCGCCATGGCGTTGACGATCGGGTTCGCCGCGTAGGCGTCGTCGAAGGCCACCTCGCCGCCCACCGTGGGCACCCCGACGCAGTTGCCGTAGTCGCCGATCCCTTTCACGACGCCGGCCAGGAGGTACCGCACCCGGTCGGCGTCGGGCCCGTCGAGCTCACCGAAGCGCAGGCTGTTGAGCAGCGCGATGGGCCGGGCGCCCATCGTGAAAACGTCGCGAAGAATCCCGCCCACGCCGGTGGCCGCACCCTGGTACGGCTCCACCGCCGACGGGTGGTTGTGGCTTTCGATCTTGAACGCCACCGCCCAGCCGTCGCCCACGTCGATGACTCCGGCGTTCTCGCCGGGGCCTTGCAAAACCCAGGGCGCCTGCGTCGGCAGTAGGCGGAGCAACGGGCGGGAATTCTTATAGCCGCAGTGTTCCGACCACAAAGCGCTGAAGACGCCGAGCTCGGTGAAGGTGGGCGGGCGGCCCAGGAGGGCCACGATACGGGCATATTCCTCGTCGGTCAGGCCATGCTCGGCCACGAGGGCGGGGGTGATGGGCGGGTCACCGGGGCGCCGAACGACCATGGACGCTACCGAGGCGGAGGACGCCGGGGCACCGTATCAAGTCGCGGATTGACGGCGGGCGTGCCGGCACGCTCCGGTGCGACTACGGTACGACCGGTATCGGGCCGCGTCGGCCGACGAGCAGTGTCGGGCGCGGCGCGACGCGGCGGCGCGGTGTCCGGCGGAGGCGGCTCGCCGCGAATCACGCCGAGGTTGACCGCCGGCGGCTCCTGCTGCACGCGCACGCCGCGCACCATGGGAACGTCGCGGCGCGGCGTGGGCACGAAGCGGCCGGGCGTGCGCGCATCGGGCACCTGCTGCAGGGCCAGCGAGGCCGGTGGGCCCGCGAAACGTCGCCGAGGGCTGCGCAGGACCGCCGCGACCACGCGCCCGTCGCGAAGGAACACCACGTCATCGGAGCCGCAACGGCGAGGGCAACCATTCGGATAGTAAAGGTATGTCCAACCGTCGGCTGTGCGGACCGCTGCCGGCTGCCCAAACGCTGCCTCCACCTCCGCGCGTGTCATCCCGGGACGGATTGTCGCCTGGGCCTCGGCCGCCCCCGCCCCCAGCAGCAAGGCCAGCAGCGCGCCGAACGTCGTTCTAGCCATGGCTCCCTCCCGCGCTCGCCATTGTCGTGTCCGTCGCCTCGCTCAGGGAGGCGAAGACGCCCAGCCCCTCCACCGAACCGAGCAGCGTTTCCACCGCCCTTTCCGGGTGCGGCATCATCCCGACGACGTTGCCGCGCTCGTTGCGGATGCCCGCGATGTCGTGCAGCGAGCCATTGGGGTTGCTCGCTGCCGTGCGCCGACCCGTGGGATCGCAATAGCGCAGCACGACGCGACCCTCCGCTTCGAGCCGAGCCAATTCCTCCGGCGGCGCCACGTAGCAGCCCTCACCGTGCGCGATTGGCCAACGCACCACCTGGCCCGGTCGGTAGGCGCGGAAGAACGGCGGGTCCGCCGACTCGATCCGCAGATGGACCCATCGCGAGCGGAACTTGAGCCCACGGTTGCGCACCAGCGCGCCCGGGAGGAACCCTGCCTCGCAGAGGATCTGAAAGCCGTTGCAGATGCCGAGCACGGGCCCGCCCTCGGCGGCGAACGCGCGCACCGCGCGCATGATCGGCGCGCGACTGGCAATCGCGCCGGCGCGCAAGTAGTCACCATAGCTGAAGCCGCCCGGCAGGATCACCGCGTCCACCCGGCCCAGGTCCGTGGCACGGTGGTCCACGTAGATCGGCTCGCCGCCGACGAGCCGCACGGCATGCCAACAATCGTAATCGCAGTTCGATCCGGGAAAGGTGATGATCGCGACCTTCATCCCTCGACCGGCTGCGCCAGCGGCTCCAGAACGACGACGTAGTTCTCGATCACCGGGTTGGCCAGCAGCTGCCGACACATGGCGTCGACCTCGGCACGGGCGGCCTCGAAGGAAGGAGCGGCGAACTCCACGACCAGAAGCCGACCGACGTGGACGGCGCGCACGGCATGAAATCCCAGACCGTGCAACGCTCCTTCCACCGCTTTGCCCTGGGGATCGAGCAATTCCGGCCTCGGCAGAATGCGAATCTCGGCGCGAAATTCCATCGCTTACGGGCGATTCTGCTCGACCGCTTCGGGCCCGAGACGCTCCGGCGGACCGAGCAGCACGGCCCGCACCAGGCCGAAGGCCACGTAGAGGATCATGACCGGAAAAAAGTATAGTTCCGGCACGACGACCGCGGCAACGACCGACACCAAAGCCAACGCCGTCATCGCCCGTTCCCGCCAGGTCCGCACCCCGAAGCGAGCGACCGTCGGATAGGGAATTGTGCTGACCATGAGGCCGGCCAGCAGGATCAGCAGCCATACGACGAGGTGATGCGTGGCCCGCTCGGGAAACCAGAGCCGCGCCATGTCGGTCGCGGCGAAGGCCGGGAACGTGACCAACGTGATCGCCGCGGCCGGAGAAGGAAGACCCTGAAAGTAGCGCTTGGGCCGCCCCGCCTGCACGACGTTGAACCGGGCCAGGCGGAGAAGCGCCGCGGCGATGTAGAGGAAGCTCAGCGTCCAACTCCACCCGCTGTCGGCCAGGAACTGGAAGTAGACGACCAAGGCCGGGGCCACACCGAAACTTACGGCGTCCACCAGGGAGTCGAGCTCTTCGCCGAACCGGCTGCCGGTGCGGGTGGCGCGGGCCACGCGGCCGTCGAGGCTGTCGGCGATGGCGGCGAGAACGATGAGCCAGGCGGCGAACTCCGTGCGCCCACGCGCGGCGCTGACAATGGCCCAGACGCCCAGGAAAAGGTTGCCCAGCGTGAACGCACTGGGCAACACCAGGACGCTACGCTCCAAGCGCGGCCGGCGCCGTGGCGGCGTGCCGGGCGGGCTGGGGGCCAAGCGACTGGGCGGCAGGCGTTGCATGCGGGAGGGTACCCGCGCCGCGGCGCGGGGTTCAGTCGCTCAAGGGGAAGTCCTCGGGCCAAAGGCCGGTCAGGCGACGAAACAGCTCGCGGTAACGCTGACGGGTAGCGGCGACGGCCTGCGGCGGCAGGGGCGGGGCCGGGGGGCACTTGGCCCAGCGGCCGGCGCGGGCTTCGGCCTCCAGCCAATCGCGCACCGGCTGTTTGTCGAGCGATGGCGGCACTGCACCGGGGCGCCAAGCGTCGGCGAGCCAGTACCGGGAGGAATCCGGCGTCAGGACTTCGTCGATCAGGCGCAACCGCCCGGCGGCGTCCACGCCGAATTCGAACTTCGTGTCGGCCAACAGCAGGCCCGCACGTTGTGCTTCCGCGGCACCCAGGGCGTAGAGTTCCCGGCTCCACGTCTCGAGAGTAGCCGCCCGCTCCGCCCCGACGAGGGCGGCGAAGGTGGCACGGTCGATGTTCTCGTCGTGGCCGACGCGAGCTTTGGTGGCGGGGGAGAAAAACGGCGGCTCGAGACGATCGCCTTCGCGCAAGCCCCGCGGCAGCGACACCCCGCCGACCGTGCCGCTCCGTTGGTACTCGGCCCAGGCCGACCCCGCCAGGTAGCCGCGCACCACGCACTCCACCGGCAGCGGCGTGCAGCGGCGCACCAGCATCGCGCGCCGCGCCCAGCGACCGCGTGTGGCCTCCAGCACCGGGTGGCGCGCGGCGATGCGGTCGGGGTCGACGGTAAGGTAGTGGTGCGGCACGCGGTTTCCCAGACGGCGGAACCACCAGGCGGACAGGAGCGTGAGCACCTCACCCTTCCCGGGCACTGGGGTGGGCAGCACGACGTCGAAAGCGCTGAGGCGGTCCGACGCGACGATCAACAGCTCCGTGCCGAGATCGTAGACCTCGCGCACTTTGCCGCGATGCAACAGGGGCAGCGGAAGCCGATCCTCAGGCGCGAGCGCCGCCATAAACCGCCTCGACCTTGGCTTCGAGGTAGTGCAGCAGGGGCTCGACCTCCAAGGGGCGACCGGTGGCGCGACGGCAGAGCTCTTCGGGTGGATAGCAGCGCCCCCAGCGATGCACGCGCTCGCGCAGCCACGCCAGCAGCGGGGCGAATCGCCCGTGCGCAAGGTTCTCTTCGAGATCCGGTAGGTCCCGTCGAGCGGCGTCCCACAACTGCGCGCCGTAGAGGTTGCCGAGAGTGTAGGTGGGGAAGTAGCCAATGGCGCCCATGGACCAGTGAATGTCCTGCAGGCAGCCTTCGGCGTCGTGGCGCACCTCCACGCCCAAGTCTTGCCGCACGCGCGCGTTCCAAGTGGCGGGTAGCTCCTCCAGGGGCAAGTCGCCGCCAAGCAGCGCGCGTTCCAGATCGAAGCGAAGCACGATGTGAAGGTTGTACGTCACTTCGTCGGCGCCGACCCGGATTGGGCCTGGGTGGACGCGATTGAGCGCTCGGTAAAGCGCCGCGGGGGTTGCCTCCGTCCAGGGCTCGCCCAAGGTGGCCTGAAGCTGGGGCAGCCACCAACGCCAGAACGCGAGCGATCGCCCGACGAAGTTCTCCCACAGGCGAGACTGACTTTCGTGGATGCCCAGGCTGACCGCTTCGGCGTGGGGCCAGCCGAAACCGTCCGCCTTCGGCAGGCCTTGCTCGTAGAGCCCATGCCCAGCTTCGTGCAGCACGGAGCCTTGCCCTTCCAGAAAATCGTCCGTGCGGTAGCGGGTCGTCAGTCGGGTGTCGCCCGGGCCGATGTCCTGGCAGAAGGGGTGGGCGGAGGTGTCCAGACGCCCAGCGGCGAGGTCGAAGCCGATGGCCTCGAGCAGACGGCGGGCCAGGGCCGCTTGTTGGGCGACGGGCACGGGGACGCGCAGCCACGCGGCTTCCGGCACGAGTCGGCCACGCGCCCGTTCGACCAAGGCCACCAACCGTGGACGAAGCTGACCGAAGAGCGCCTCCAGCCGTTGCGCCCGCATGCCCGGCTCGTAATCCTCCAGCAGCGCGTCGTAGCGCGCCTCCGGGGTCCTGGCGCCATGGCAGTCGGCCTTCTGGCGCAGCAGCTCGAGAAGCCGTTCGAGCCATGGGCGGAAGGCCGCGTAGTCGCTGCGGGCCCGGGCTTCCTGCCAGGCAAGCTGCGCGCGCGAACTCGTGGCGGCGAGCTCTTCTACTAAGCTCTGCGGCAACTGCCGAGCCCGGTCGACGTCACGGCGCAGCTCCCTCAGGTCCGCTTGGAACACGGGGTCGTCGCGCACCGCCGGGTCGTCGGCGGCGAGGTCCATCCATTCGTCGAGCCGGGGGTCCGTGCGGCGAGCGTGCACCAGACCGGCGAGAAGGGCCAATTGCTCGGCCCGGAGGGCTCCGCCACGGGGCGGCATCATGGTCTCCTGGTCCCAGGAGAGAAGCGACGCAGCCGAGGCGAGCACGGCCGTCTCGCGCAAATGCCGGTCGAGCGCGCAACGAGCGTCCTGGGGGGTCATCCGTCCAGCACTCGGGCGAAGGTGACCTTGAGGTAGCGCGTTTCGGGGATCATCGGGTGGACCGGATGGTCGGGCCCCTGGGAACCCTCCTCGAGAATCTGGAGCGACCGCCGCGCCCGCAAGGCGGCGCGGCGCAGGACGGCGTCCCAAGCGGCCCGATCCACGTGGCCGGAACAGGAGGAGGCGATGAGCACGCCGCCTGGGGCGAGCAAGCCGAGCCCGAGGTGCAGCAGCCGTTCGTAGGCCTGCAGACCGGCGGGCAGGTCCCTTTTTCGCTTGACGAACGCCGGTGGATCGAGCACGACAACGTCGAATCGTTCGCCGGTGGAGCGCCAGCGGCTCAACACGTCGAACGCGTCACCCTCGACCGTCCGCACCCGTTCGGCGAACCCGTTCATTGCGGCGTGAGCCCGTAACCTCTCGAGCGCGAGGGCCGAGCTGTCGACCGCCACCGCCTCCCGGGCGCCGGCGGCCAGCAGGCCAAGGCTCCAGCCCCCAAGGTAGGCGAAGACATCGAGGACGCGTGCGTCGGCGGCGTAGGCCCGGGCCCGCAAGCGGTTGGGCCGCTGATCGAAGAACCAGCCCGTTTTCTGCCCGGTCCAGAGGGGTACGAGGAAGCGCACTCCCTGCTCTTCCAGCGCCACTTCGTCAGGGACCGTACCGTAGGCCACCTCGATGGTTTGCGGCAGCCCCTCAAGCGCTCGGACCGGCGTGTCGTGGCGCAGCAGGATGCCCCTCGGGGCCAGCACGTCGACCAGTGCGGCCAGCACCGCCGGGCGCAGCCGCTCCATTCCCGCCGTCGTCAGTTGGGCGACGAGCACGTCGCCGTAGCGGTCGACGACCAGGCCCGGGAGGAGATCGCCTTCCCCGTGCACGAGTCGATAAAATGGCGCCGGATAGAGACGTTCCCGCAGCGAAAGCGCCTGCGTCAACCGCCGTCGCAGCAGCTGCGGCAGATCGGGTGCCCGTCGCCCCCGCGCCAACAGCCGTACCGACAGCAGCGCGCGCGGATGGGCGTACCCGAAGCCAAGGGTGCGGTCCGCGGCGTCGCGCACTTCGACGAGGTCACCGGGCTGAAGCGTGGCCAGGGGCGTGGCGTCCACGTCGATCTCGTTGCTAAAGACCCACAAATGACCGCGCCGCAGTCGTCGATCCTCGCGCGGTTTGAGCCGGAGCACGCCGCCCATCGACCGAAAGTCTAGCGGTTCGACCCGGTGCCGTCCACCCGCTGGATTCGTAGAGCGGCGAACTTCCCTGATCTCCGCTGGAAGGGGACCACACCGGCCTTCGCCTTCGTCCACCCCGATCTCCCAGGGCCGAATCGTTTTCTTGGTGAACGGGTCGATTGCAAAGAAACGAGCCCATGGGTCGCCGACGTGGCGCTTTGCTTCTCCTGCTTCTGCTGGCCAGTGTGTCCGCCTGTGGCGACGACCGCCCGACCCGACCGGACGAGCCGCAGCATCTTTTTGTCTTCGATTACAGCGGCGACCGGCAAGGGCGATTCGAACAAACCCGTCCCTACGACGACACGTCCAAGGTCGGTTTAGGGGCCGAGCGAACCCGCGGCGACAGTACCCTCTTTGTCGGCGCGATTCGGGCGCGAAGCGACGGCACGTACGAGCTCGCGTTTCTCTCTTTCACGGGCGTGAGCGGCGCGGGTCGTTACGACGCTTGCCTGTCGGAGCCCTGCGCTCGTGGTTCCACCTTCCTTTACGCCACCGCAGTTCGTCAGGTTGGGGATTCCGTGGCGTTTGCAGGTCCGGTTTACGTGGCGGTGAACGGATTCGCCGAGCTGACTCGCCTGGATGACTGGGTCGACGGACAATTTGCGTTCACGGCCGTGTATGCCGATTTCGCGACGGGCCAGGTCGATCCGCGGCGATCGATCGTGGTGCGCAATGGCCGAGCCACGAGCAGGGTTAGCGTTTCCGATGGCGTCGCGGCGAGGCTCGTGCCGTTGGGGCCCGACCGCGTTCGCCTTCTCCAGCGCGCCTTGGCGGCTTGGCGGGATCGTCGCTAGCGATTGGCGCCGAAACCGTAGGCGAAGGGGTATCGGTCGCGCGTCACGACCTGGCATGCGTGACCGAGCCGAGCGGGGTTCGGGCGGCTGCCGTCACGCTCGTCCTTGGCGGTCACGCTCGCCATCGACGACTTGGTAAACGATTCCCCAGGCGCCGGGGCCCACGTGGGTGGCGAGGACGGCGGCGGCGGGCACGACCAGGAGGTCGTCGGGGGCGTAGCGGCGGCGCAATTCCTCGGCCGCCGCCTCGGCCATCTCGGGCGCGGCCACGTGGAGGATCCCCATGCGCAGGCGGCTCGCGCCGCGGGGCAGCGACCGGTCCAGCAATTCGAGCATTTTCGGCAGCACGTTGCGCCGATGGCGCACCCGTGCCAGCGGGACGATGCGCCCCGTCGAGTCGAGGCCAAGGATCGGCTTGATATCGAGCGTCTTGCCCAACCACGCGCGGCCGCGGCTCACCCGGCCGGAGGCCAAGAGGTAGTCGAAGACGTCGACACTGAAGAAGAGTCCTGTGTGATCGCGGAGGCGGTGGAGCTCGGCCACGATGGCGGTGGGGTCCCATCCGGCTTCGGCGAGCTCGGCAGCGCGCAACGCGAGGAAGCCCTCGGCGAGGCTGGCGCCGCGCGAGTCGACGAGGTGGACGGGTACCGGCGGAGGAGCGTGGCGGAGCACGGCCTTGGCGGCATCGTAGGTGCCCGACAACGCGCGGGCGATGAGGACGGCAACGATAGTCTCTGCCTCGACCGCCGCGGCGGTGAAGGCCTCCTGGAACGCGGCCGGCGGTGGTTGAGAGGTCGAGGGGTGATCGCCGGCCAGCAAACGCCCGATGAACTCTTCGGGGTCGATGTCGACGCGGTCGCGTAGCGTGCGATCCGGGTAAACGAGTTGGAGCGGCACCAGGCGAATGCCGTGGGTGCGCAGCGCGGCCTCCGGCAAGTCGCAACCGCTGTCGGCCACGACGGCCACCGTTCGGCGAGCGGTGGCCGCCCGGCGAACGGTGGCATGTTGGGCGCCCATGTCTTCGGCCTTGTGCGCGACCACCCGACCCAACGCTCGCAGTTCGGTCAGGACTTCCTCCGGTGCGTCCGTATGGATGTGGACTTTCAGCATCCCACCCACCACGGCCACTACCAAGGAGTCGCCGCGATCACGTAACCGCTGGCGCACCTCCTCTTCCGAGGGCAAGGCATTGCTTTCGACCACAATCTCCGTGCAGAAGCGGTAGGGCGAAGCGGCCTCCGCGAAATCGACGGCCGTGACAGCGAGCGGGGAGGCCGCCAGCTCCTCGGGAACCGAGGGGACCTCGGCCAAGGAACGCAGGGGATCGCCTGCTACGGCGGCCACCAAGCCTTCAAGGAAATGGACGACACCCTTCGCTCCGGCGTCCACCACGCCGGCCCGGCGCAGCACCGGCAGCAGCTCCGGGGTCCGCCGCAGCGCGTCCCGCGCGCGATCGAGCAGCCGTGGGAGGAGCTGCTGAAGATCCCGGAGACGGACCCGTTCGGCTTCCTCGGCTACCTCCCGCAGAACGGTGAGCATCGTGCCTTCCACGGGCCGATCGAGGGCGGCGTAGACGTGCCGCACCGCCGCGCGAAGCGCGGGTCCGATCTCCGCGGCCCGGAGCCGCGCCTTGTCCCGCACCGCTTGGGCAAAGCCGAGCAGGAACTGCGAGAAGATGAGCCCGCAGTTCCCACGAGCACCCAGAACCGCAGCCTCCGCAGTCCGTTGTGCCACCGCGCCCACCGTGACGCTGCGATCGCGGCGGAGGTGTTCGGCCACGGCGGCCAGGGTGAGGGCGAAGTTCGTGCCCGTGTCGCCGTCGGGCACCGGGAACACATTGATCCGGTTGAGCTCCGCCCGGACCCGCTGCGCGTGCTCGCAGGCCACGAGCAGCGCGTGGCGGAGCCCCTCGGCCGTGAGGACGGGCAGTCTGGCCATGACGCTCCGGGCCCCCAAATTGCGGACCCGTCCGGCCGGTGGCAATCCCGGTCTTCTCACCCGACGTCGCGGCAAGCTATGAACCGGCGCGCTTGGTTGGAAGAGCAGGTGAAGCGGCGCCCACAGGACCTCCGGTTGCGCTTTGCGCTCGCTGTGGAATACGAACGTGAAGGCCGCTGGGCCGACGCGGTCGCGCAGCTCGAGGCGTACTTGGCGCAAGCCGACGACGAGGGCAACGCGTGGGGCCGCCTGGCCCGGGCGCTTCGCGCCCTGGGTCGGTCGGCGGAGGCGCGTGCGGCGCTCGCATGCGGCATCGAGGCGGCGCGGCGCCACGGCCACCCATCGCTGGCGGCCGACCTGGAGGATGAGCTGCTGGCGATGGATCCCGAGGACGAACGGTAACCGTTTGGGTCGGTCGGCGCCTCGCAAGCTTTCGAACGCGGGTCCCTCCCCGATGGGTCGCGCGCCCACCGCTTGCGTTGCGTCCGTTCGCTCCTCGGGAGGCACGGGCCATGCAAGACCGAAGGGCATGGCGGATGCGGACCGCCGCGCCAGCGGACCTCTGAGGCAGGGTGCCCGGCTTGGCTGCGCGCCGCGCGGCCACCGCCCTCCGCCGCAGGATCGACCCGCGCGTGGGCCGTTTCGATGGAGGGCGCGTCTTGGCGCGAAGCGAGGCCGTTGGAGGTCGACGAGTACGGTGCCATGGGACCGCTTTTTCGCGATCGGATCGACGCGGGGCGACGGTTGGCCGCGGCGCTGCCGCCGACATGGGTGAGGCCGGATGCCGTTGTCCTCGGCCTGCCGCGGGGCGGCGTGGTCGTGGCCGCCGAGGTGGCCCGCTGGCACGGCCTGCCGCTGGACGTGTTCGTCGTCCGCAAGCTGGGGGTGCCAGGCCAAGAAGAACTCGCTATGGGGGCGATCGCCTCGGGGGACGTCGTCGTGGAAAACGAGGAGGTGATCCGCCTGCTTGGCATTCCGCCTCAGGTGGTGGCCGCCGTGGCCGCGCGCGAGCGTGAGGAGGTGCGACGCCGAGAGCGGCTCTATCGGGGCGACGCGCCGCCTCTCGATCTGCGCGGCCGGTCGGTCATCCTGGTCGACGACGGGCTGGCGACCGGCTCGACCATGCGCGCCGCCATCCGCGCTGCGCGGGCGCGCGCTGCCGGGCCGGTGTATGTCGCTGTCCCCGTTGGCGCGGCCGACTCGTGCGCGGTGGTCGGCGCGGAAGCCGATGACGCGCTTTGCCTGTTCACGCCCGAGCCCTTCCACGCCGTGGGCCTCTGGTACGGGCGGTTCGACCAAGTGGGCGACGACGAAGTGCGGGCACTGCTGGTGGCGGCGCGCACCCCGGAGGCGAACCGATGAGCGTGCGTCGCGAGACGGTCGCCCTGCCCGTCGACGGCGGTGTCGTGCATGGCGACCTCGACGTGCCGGAGGGCGCTGTCGCCGTGGTCGTGTTCGCGCATGGCAGCGGCAGCAGCCGCTTCAGCCCGCGCAACCGCTACGTGGCCGATGTCCTTCAGCAGGCGGGGCTGGCCACGTTGCTGATGGATTTGCTTACCGACGAGGAGGAGCGGATCGATGTCCGCACCGCCGCCTTCCGATTTGACATCCCGCGCCTAGCCGCTCGGCTCGTTCTCGCCATCGATGCCTTGGCCGAGCGACGGGATACCGCGCTCTGGCCGGTGGGCCTGTTCGGCGCGAGCACCGGCGCGGCGGCGGCGCTTGAGGCGGCGGCGGCCCGGCCCGAGCGTGTGGGGGCGATCGTCGGCCGCGGCGGTCGGCCCGACCTGGCCGTCGAGGCCATTCCGCAGGTGCGGGCGCCCACGTTGCTCATCGTCGGCGAGCGGGACCCGGTGGTGCTCGAACTCAATCGTCGGGTCCTGCCCGCCTTCCGCGCGCCGGCGCGTCTGGTCGTTGTGCCCGGGGCGTCCCACCTGTTCGAGGAGCCGGGAAAGCTCGACGAAGTCGCGGCGCTCGCTCGCGATTGGTTTCTCGATCACCTTGGGCCACGCCCGTAACGACCCGTCAGCTGCCCGATCGCCAGCACCCTCCCGCGCAGCGCGCGTTCCAGTTGGGCGGCGGTGGCGCCGCTGGGCAGCCCGGTGGGGCCACGGAGCGCGTACAGGCGAAACACGTAGCGGTGTGGGTGACCCGGCGGTGGGCACGGCCCGCACCATCCCAACCGGCCAAAATCGTTGCGCCCTTGCCGCGCGCCGGGTGGCACGGCACCTTCCGCCAGACGCCGCGTGCGGGCGGGCAGGTCGATCAGCACCCAGTGAACAAAGCGACCGCCGGGCGCGTCGGGGTCGACGACGAGCAAAGCCCACGCCCGGGTGCCCGGTGGCGGTGCGCTCCATTCGAGCGGGGGTGCAACGTTGGCGCCGTCGCACGTGTAGCGCTGCGGGATCGGACCACCGTCCACGAACGCGGAGCTATGCAAGGCGACGCGCGCCGTCCCTTGCCCCGGAGCGAAGTCCGGGGTGCCGGTCGGGACGGCGAGCGCCAGCAGGGCGAGCCACGCGCGTCGCATCGTTTCACGGTTGAGAGCAAGGAGTGTACCGCCATGGAACGCTGGTTCGTCCGCCACGGGGCGGCCGAGGAGCCGGATGCCGCGCGCTGGCCCGACGATCGCCAGCGCCCGCTGAGCCCCGGCGGACGCGCGGACGCGGAGCGTTTGGGTCGGCGACTGGCGCGCGTCGCCGGTCGTCCGGAGGCGATCTGGGCAAGCCCGTACCGCCGCGCGCGCGAGACGGCCGAGCTCCTGGCCGAGACCGCCGGCTGGCCGGCCCCGACGATCGTGGACGAGCTGGCGGCGGAAGCGGATCCGCGTGAGCTGTTCGAGCGGGTGCGCGCCGGTCCGCCGCGGTTGGCGTTGGTGGGGCACGCTCCGTTGTTGCCCCAGCTCCTGGCCGGTTGGCTGGGCTGCCCGGCAAGCGACCGGCTGCCGGTGCGGCTGGTCCCCGGCGCGGTGGCGTACGTGGAGGGAGAGCCGGGTGCCGCGGCTCTCCACTGGCTGCTCACCCCCAGTTTGCTGCCTTGAGGAAGACTTCGCCGCGGGCGAGCACCTCGGCCCAGGGCGACGAGAGCAGTCGTGCGCGCTCCGCTGGCGTCGTCGTCCAGGCGAGGACGGCCGCCCAGTGGGCCAGGGCCGCGTCCGCCGCGGCGACAACCGTGGGCCGCGTCCGCACGCCGATGAAGGCAACGAAGGCGTCGACCGCTTGGCGAGCGGCGGCGTCCGTGCTTCCGTCGCCGACGACGACGCGCGGCCGCGGGGGATTCGCCGCGGCCAGCCACGCCGCCTTCCCGTCGGCCCGCACGAGCGGGCAGGCCGGATCGAACCCCTGGTACGCGCCGGTGGCGTCGAACCGGAGCGGTACGCCGGCGGTGCGCTCGGGGGGCACGCCGAGCGCGGCCGCCAACGGCGCGAGCGCCGCCGCTGGTGCCGCTGACAAAATCCAAACTTCCTTGCCGAGGGCATGCCAGGCGGCCACGGCCGCGGCGGCGTCGGGCAGCAGCCGCGTCCGGTAGTGGCGGCCGAGTGCTTCGACCTGCGCGCGCGACGGCCGCACCCTCGCCAGCCGCGCGGCGTACACGTCTTCGAGCCGGCGGTGGCCGGCCATGGCCTCCTCCGTCCAGCGGGTCACCTCCGGGTCGCCCGCCGCCAGCCACTCGATGCCCTCCAGATCGACCAGGGTGGAGTCGCAATCGAGGATGACGGCCGCCAGCGGCGGCCCCGGCCATCGGTCAAGACGACCGCCCGCGTGATAATCTCCCTTGACCACTTTCGCCCCGGTGCCTATTGTCCCGCTGGAACGCCGCCCAGCGGCGGCGTTCCAGCCAGCGTTCACCCTTAACCAGGAGCGGCCCGGTGAACAAGACGCAGCTGATCCAGACCTTGGCCGAGCGCACGCATCTGACGCGTGCGCAGGCGTCCCGCGCCGTCGACGTCCTTTTCGGCGACGACGGCATCATTGCCGAAGCTTTGAGCAAGGGCGACAAGGTGCAGATCACCGGCTTCGGTAACTTCGAAGTTCGCGAGCGCGGGCCGCGCACGGGGCGCAACCCGCGCACGGGCGCGACGATCAAGATTGGCCCGAGCAAGACGGTGGCCTTCCGCGCCGGCAAAGCGGTGAAGGCGAAGGTCGCCGGCGGGCGACGCAAGTAGCCCGCGACCGATCGACCGGCGGGGGTCGGGTCAAGGCGCCTGGCCCCTCGCCGGTGCCTCCGCAAGGGTGTGCAGCTCGCGCCAAAGGGCGACGGCGCGCTGCCGCGCGTCCCGGACGCCTTGGGGTTCAAGCTGCGCCACCAGTCGTTCGGCCGTCGGTGGGATCCGAGGGTCGCGGTGTGCGCGTGGCCGCAGCTCGCGCTCGAAGGCCGCGGCGATTTGGTCGTAGCGCGATCCGGGGTGCCAAAAGATCCAGTCCTCCCACCCGACGTCGTAAACCGCCTGCATTTGCGCCCGGGCTTGCGCCGGCCCATAGGGGAAGTCGCGATCCACCCACGGAGCGCTGAACGCCTGCAGCCACACGATGATGCGGGCCAGCTCCGGCGCACCGGCCTGCCGCAATCGTTCCAACCGCAACCGCGCCGCCCCGGCCGACGTAAGCACCGTTTCGTAGGGCATGCGGTTGGGTCGCGGCACGCCGGGCAGGTGCGTGGGCAGGTAATGCGACGGATACATCATGGGGAGCAAGTGATCGGCCACCACAGCGAGCAGTTCGAAATGCTGGCCGATGTTGACGTCGCGCGGGTCATTCGGGACGAGACCGAAGATGTCCGCCCCGATGACCACGCCCAAGGGGTGCAGCCGCCGCCGCGCCTCCCGAAGGAAGCCGACGATCGCCTCGGCGCGATCGCCGTGGGCGCGCGGGTGCACCTGGGGTGGTAGGCTGGGGAAGGGCTCGGGGAACCGGACGTAGTCGAACTGGATTTCGTCGAAGCCGAGCCGTGCCACCTCCTCGGCGATGGCCAGGTTGTAGTCCCACACGTTGGGGTCCCATGCGCTCACCCAGGTCAGACCTTGGCGGTCGCGCCAGAGGCCGCCACCCGGTGCACGGATCGACCACTCCGGCTTGGCGCGGGAGAGGATCGGGTCCTTGAAGACGACGATGCGCGCCATCAGCCACAGGCCATGGCGATGGAGCGTGTTGACCAGGGCCTTGAGATCGCGGATCGTCACCTCGCCCGGCTGGGCCAGTTGACGCGCCAGGGGCACCGCGCTGGGGTAGCGAATGCCACGCTCGTCTTTGACGTCGATGACGAACGTGTTGATCTCGGTGGAGTCCGCCAAGGCGAGGAGCTGGCGTACGCGGCGAGGGGACCCAGCGGCGTAGGCGTTGAGGTAGACGCCGCGGATTATGGCCGGTGCTCGGTGCCGCGGGGCGCTCGTGGCCGCGGGTGCGACGGCGGAGTTCGACGGTGTCGCGACACGCTTTGCTTCGGCGTCGGGTCCGCGCGAGCGGTCGCAGGCGGCCGCAAGCGTCAGCGTCGCGGCGAGGAGGGTCGAGCGGCGGAAACGGAGCGTGGTCACGGTCGAAGCCGACTCGGTGCCGCAGGCGGCGGTGCAAGATCGGCGCCAGCGCTCCAGTGGTTGTTCGACTGCTCGACGTCCGGGAACGTCCCGTCGGGGTCGAGCTCGACGCGCACCACACGGGCGGCGGTCGGCAGGTCGATCTCGATGCGACGTCGGCGGAGCCACATTGCCACCGGTACAGCGCGATCCATCGTGGCGCCGTTGGCCAACGTCAGCCGTATGCGCGTGGGCATGGGGTTGTCACCGCGGTCTTCGAGGACGAGGCGCACTCCTCCGGATCGCGGGTGCACGGCGGCGATGGCCTGATCGAGAATGCCCGTCTCGAACCACCACGGCACCCAGAACCAGTCGAGGTTCTCGCCGGCGGCTCGGGCAAAGTGGGCGAAGAAGTCCCACGGCGTGGGGTGGCGGAAAGCCCAGAGTTCGGCGTATCGGCGGAGCGCCGCGTCGAAAACCGACGCGCCGAGCAGCGCGCGGAGCGACTCCAGAAGCACCGCGGGCTTGCTGTAGGCGGCGACCACCCGTGCGCCGTACGGGCTGACCAGGTCCGTGTGCCGCATCAAGGGAACTTCCCGCTCGCTGCCCGCCACCGCCAGGTAGGCTCTCCGCGTCTCCTCCTGGGGTTGGCTGCCGGGAAAGGCGTCGGCGCGCGCACGGTCTTCCAAGAAGGTGGCGAGGCCTTCGTCCATCCAGGCGTACGCGGCTTCGTCCTGACCGACGAGCATCGGGAACCATTGGTGCGCGATCTCGTGCGCGGCCACGGCGTAGAGGTCGTCCCGCCGGGGCGGGCGGCCGAGAAAGACGAGCTGGGGATATTCCATGCCTCCGATGGGGCCCTCGGCCAGGGTCAGCTGCGCATACGGATAAGGGGGCAGCAGGCGCTCGAAGAAACCGACGGCATGATGGGCGAAAGCGAGCGCCTCCGTCCAATGCGGCGCCCCGGGTCGATAGAGGGCGTGGAGAAGGACGACGGAGCCATCCGGGCGGCGGTAGGCGCGAGCATCCCACCGGTAGGCGGGCGACGCGGCGAAGGCGAAATCGCGCACACGCCGGGCACGGAAATGCCAAACGACCGTGTCGGTCGGCGCGGTGGCCGTGGCGGCTTCGCCGGGCCCCACGATCGTGGTCACGGTGTCACCGTGGGCGGCGGCCGCGAGGCGCGCGCGGACCGCCGGCGCTAGGACCTCCTCGCCGTTGACGAGCTCCCCGGTGGCGCCGACCAGGACACCGCGCGGCATGCGCAGCCGCACCTCGAAGTCGGCCCAGTCAAGGTAGAACTCGCCATCGCCAAGGTAGGGCGTGGCGTCCCAACCGCGCAGATCGTCGTAGACCGCGATCTGAGGATACCACTGGGCCACCACGAAGGCCCGTCCCCCGAGCGCGTCCTCCCAGCCGGTGCGGAAGTTGCCCACGGGCGGGACGGGGAATTCCCAGTGGAAGCCCAGTTCCATGCTGTCGCCCGGAGCCAACGGCCGCGGCGGCACTACGCGGGCGAGCGTGCCTTGCACCGCGTAGCCGGTCGGCGCCCCGACCGGCGGCTCAGCGAGCACGGGAATGTCCCGGAGGGACCGCGGCTCCAAGGCGCGGCCGTCGACCTCGAGGCTCATCAGCGTCAGTCCGCCCGTGGGCACCACGTAGCGATTCCGGGGCACATGGGGCGCGAAGATATTCTGATAGAGATTGAGCACGAGAGTGCGCAGCGTATCCGGCGCGGTGTTGCGGTAGACCACGCGACCCTGGCCCCGGAGCCGGGCGCCATCGATGTCCAGCGTGGCCATCAACTCGTAGCGAATGGCCGGCTGCCAGAGGCGCGGGCCGGGTACGCCCTCGAGGGTGCGGGTGCCGCGAGCGCGGGCGATCCGCACGCTAGCGGGCACCGGGAGTGGTCGGAGGGCGTCGCGCGCCGCGAGGGTCGGCTGCGCGTCGGGTGTGGACGGGTGCAGCAGGGCCACCAGCACGGCGACGGCAGCGGTGCGCGCGCCTGGCAATAACACGAGTCGGTGCATGGGTCGAGTCGGTCCGACGGCTTGGGCGCGGAAGCTGCGCCGTCCCGGCGGCGCGGGCAAGCCTCGGGTCAGCGGATGCTTGTCGGTCCACGTTCGCGCAGGGGCGCCAGCACCCGGCGAAGCGTTTCCAAGGCGCGGCGATTGCGTGCGGCAATCTCCGTTCGGGCCGCAGGCGGCAGTCGTGGCAATTCCGCTGGGTTGTCGCGCCAGCGCTCCGGCAGGCGCAGCGGCGCCTCCGTTTGCCAGCGGGTCCGCCAGACCTCCGGCACGGCATCCGGCACCGCACGCTCCGCGAGGATTCCCCACACCAACCCCCAGACCCGCGGCACGACCTGCCAAATGGCGTAGCCGCCGCCGCCCGTCACCAGCAGGCGACCGTCGCAGATCGCATCGGCCAGCGCTACCACCCGCTGCACCACCGCTTCGTAGAACGACGTTGAGGCGTACAGGTGCGTCAGCGGGTCGAAGGCGTGGCCGTCGCAGCCGGCCTGAAGAACGACTACGTCCGGCCGAAAGAAGTCGAACGCGCCTTCCAGCAGCTCGAGCACCGGCGGCGCCCAGGCGTCGTCGTCGCTGAACGGCTCGACGGGCAGGTTCCAGCTGAAGCCGTACCCCTGGCCCTCGCCGAGTTCGTCGACGAAGCCGCTGCCCGGGAAGAGAAACCTTCCGGTCTCGTGCGTGGAGACGGTGAGCACGTGCGGCGAGTCGTAGAAAATGGCCTGGACGCCGTCGCCGTGGTGGGCGTCGATGTCGAGGTAGAGCACCCGGGCGTCGTACGCGCGGCGTAGCCAGGCAATGGCCACGGCAACGTCGTTGTAGATACAAAAGCCCGAGGCCCGGTCGCGATGGGCGTGGTGGAGGCCCCCGGCGATGGCGAAGGCGCGCCGATGCGGCTGCTCCATCACCCAGGCGGCGGCGCGGCAGGTGGTGCCTACGATCCGAGCTGCCGCCTCGTGCATGCCGGGGAAGATGGGGTTGTCCTCCGTGCCCAATCCCCAACGGCCGCCCTCCCACGGGGAGACCGCCTCCTCGCTCAGCGCGCGCACCGCCTCCACGTAGCCGCGCGTATGGACGAGCGTCAGCACCTCGTCGTCGGCCACGACCGAGGAATGGATTTCCTCGGGCCGCACGAGGTTGGCAGCGCGCAGCAAATCAACGGTCACTTCCCACCGGCGCGGGTTGAACGGATGCTCCGGATGGAAGCGGTAGGCGAGCAAGCGCTCGTCCCAGAAGAGCGCCACGTCCATGACAGCGCCACGGTCACGCGCTGCGGCGATCGAACTCCAACGAGGGCCAGCCCACCTGGAACCCCGCACCCTCGAGTCGGGCGATCACGGGCCGAGGGTCGATCGTCGCTAGGTGGACGATGGCCACCTTCGATTCGTACTGCTTGACCGACGGCACGACGATGCTGACCACGTTGACACCGGCCACTTCGCCGACAAGGTGCAACGCCCGCGCCAACTCGCCGGGCCGATCCGCCAGGCGGATTTCCAGCCGCGAGGAGGGCTCCATCCCGCCCAAGATTTGGACGAACGCGTAGAGGATGTCGGTTTCCGTGAGGATGCCGAGGAGCTTGCCTTGGCCGTCGACCACGGGAAGCGAGCCGATGCGGTGCTGGTAGAGGAGCTTGGCCGCGTCCTCGATCGTGTCCGTAGGGCCGATGGTGATCACCTCCCTCGTCATGATCGCCGCGATGGGGGTGCGGGCGAGGAACTCGGCCCGTTCCGCGTCGGCGACGGTGAGCGGGGAGGGCATGGCCAAGCGGATGTCCCGATCGGAGACGATGCCGGCGAGGGAGCCGTCGGGATGGACGACGGGCAGGTGCCGGATGCGGTGGGCGCGGGTCAGGTCCAACGCGCGGGCGAGGGTGTCGTCCGGCGTGACCGTGATGACCGAGCGTGTCATGCGCTGCCGCACCAGCATCCGCTCGCTGCCCTACAAAGTGCGGAAAAGGTAGCGGCGCGGCGGTGCAACGCAATCCCTAGCGGCGGGGTGGGTGCTCGGCCATCAACGCGCCGTTGGTGTCGTAGCGACGCACCACGTCGGCGCGGCCGTCGTAGTCCGCGTCGATGACTTGGAAGGCGAGGACGCCGTTGCGGAAAATCTCCACCAAGTCCGCCCGGCCGTCGCCGTTGCGGTCGCTGAGCACGGCCACGGGCAAGCGGCCGGCGCGCAGGCGCACCAGCCGGGCCACGCCCTGCGCGGAGCGGCCTTCGAGGAGCACTTGCACGGCTGACGCCGGGGCATCGGCGGCGCGGGCGAGAGCGTCGCCCCAGGCGCCGAGCGCGTCGAGGGTCGGGCGATCCGGCATGGTCGGCAACGTGGTCGACGGCGGTCGCCAGTCGGGCTGGGCCGTGGCGGTGGACGCGGCCGCGATCGCGACCAGGATCAAGATCGAATGGCGCATGGAGTCGGCGGCTCCCCAACCGGGTCCCCAGTTCGGCTACCCGGCGCCGCCCGGGACGTTCCCGGTACGCACCTTGCGGCGCCGACTGCGGGCATTAGTCCGCGGTCGAAACCAACAACGAGCGGACCGCCTCGCTATCAGGGCTTGTGGGCGGCGCGCCGGTGGGCGCCGACCCCCGGTCGCGCGCCGCCGCTCTCGCTGCCGGTCGGGGCGCACCTTGGCCCGTTGACGATCCTTGGCCACCTGGCGTGCGGTCGCGCGGCCGAGCTCTACCAGGTGTGGAGCACGGACCATTGGTGCGCGACGACCGCAAAAATCGCCGCCGCGTCGGCCGGGGCGGCGGTGCCCGCGAGTTTCGTACGTGAGGCGGAGGCGTTGGCTGGCGTGGCACACCCGAACGTCGTGCGCTTTTTCGGAGCCGGCCGAGTGGAGGGTCGCGCTTACCTGCTGCTGGAATATCTCGCCGGGCCCTCCCTGGTCGAGCTGCTCGACAGCTTGCCGCGGCGCCGCCTCCACGTGCCGGACGCCCTCCGCGCCGCCATGCACGTCGGGGCCGCGGTGCACGCCTTGCACCGCGCCGGGTTGCTGTACCGCGACCTCAAGCCCGGCAACATCCTGCTGCGCGACGGCGTGCCCGCGCTGGTCGATTTCGACGCCGTCTGGCCGCGCGACGCCGGCCCACCGTCCGACCGGCTGGGCACCGCCCCGTACATGGCGCCGGAGCAGATTCGCGACGAACCGCTGACGCCGGCGACCGATGTCTACGGCCTGGGCGCTGTCCTTTTCGAACTCCTCACGGGCCGCTGGTCGACGGAGGAGCCGACCGAGCTGGACGACGACGCCGGGCTCCTCGCCGAGGACCGGTTCCTCAAGGCGGGGACCGGTGACCATGTCGATGCGGCGTCGACCTATCCGCAGCTGGTGCGCGATCCTGTCCCGCTGCGTGCCCACAACCCGCGGATCTCGCGCGAGGTTGAGGCGGTTGTGCTTCGGGCGCTGGCGCGGGATCCGCGGGCGCGCTTCCAAAGCGTGTCGGGCTTCCTGGCGGCGCTGGCACCGCACCTCCTCGGTATCCATCGGCTTTGGCCCGAGGGGACCGTGGTGGAGCGGCGCCGCGACGCGGCCTCGCGTTAAGTTTCGTCGGGGCGGAACAGCAGACGAAGCGCTTGGTACGCGCGGCCTAGCAAGGCTAGAGAACAGCTCTCGTTCGCTTGGTGCGCTTGGGCGGTTTCGCCCGGGCCGAAGTTGACCGCGGGAATCCCGCGGGCGGCAAAGCGCGCGACGTCCGTCCACGCTTGCTTGGGGCGGATCTCCAGGCCGGCGCGGCGCTGCCAGTCTCGGAGCAGCGGGTGATCGGCAAAGGGGGGCGCCGCCGGCGCCGCGTCGCGAAGCTCGACGTCGGCCTCCGCGCCCACGAGCATTCGCACCTCGGCCCAGGCGTCGTCGAGTGAGCGCCCCGGCGCGAAACGGACGTTAAGGTTGAGGTGGAACGCGTCCGGGATCACGTTAGCCGGGGTCTCGGTCCACGCCTGCGTCACGCTGATGACCTCGTAGTACGGCAGTCCGTGCACCCGGACCTCCCGCACGGGCACGCCGGCGAGGCGGCGCAGAAGGGGCAATGCTCGGTAAACCGCGTTGTCGCCTTCCCACGGCCGGGCGCTATGGGCGCGCCGGCCGGTCACGCGGGCATGCGCATTGAGGACACCCAGGCAACCGAGCTGAAGCGTGGCGTCCGTGGGTTCGAGGATGACCGCCAGCTCAAGGGGCGGAACGGCGCCGCTGTCGAGCACCGCTTCGAGTCCGTTGTCGACGTAGGGGCCTTCCTCGCGGTCATAGAAAATCCAGGCCGGGCAAACGGGTCCCTCCTCGAGGTGCGGCCACTCGGCCAGCAAGGCGAGCATCACCGCCAGCCCCGCCTTCATGTCGCTGGCGCCGCAGCCGAACACTCGTCCGTCGAGGACGGCCAGCCGTTGCTCAGCGGCGCAGCGAACGGTGTCAAGGTGGCCCACGAGGGCCACCGTGGGACGCCCGTGGGCCGGGCGCGGGAGGCAAACGATGGCGTTTCCGCCGCGCCAGACGGCGGCGTCGCCGGCGGCGGCGCGGGCCCGGGCCTCGACGAAGTCTGCCAATTCTTTTTCCTGCCCCGTTTCGCTGGGAATGGCGCACAGGCGCAAAGTGAGGTCGGCCAGGTCGGCGACGGTCATGGTCATGGGCGGCGCAGAGCGAGCAGGGCCAGAAGGGTGACGGCCGCGGTCGTGCCGGAGTCGGCAGCGACGGCGGCCCACAGGGGCGGCGTTCCGACGGCGGCCCAGGCGAGTACGGCGCCTTTCGCCGCGAGGGCAAGTCCGAGGGCGGTGCGGAGCAGCTGACGGGCGCGGCGTGCGGCCCGCACGGCCCGCGGAAGGGCGGTGAGCTCGTCGCGGAGGAGCACGAGGTCCGCATGGGCGACGGCGGTGTCCGCTCCGCGCAGCCCCATGGCCGCACCGACGTGGGCGGCGCGTAGGGCTGGGGCGTCGTTCCAGCCATCGCCCAAGAATAGCACGGGCCCGAGGGCGGCGAGGCGTTGAATGTGGGCCGCCTTGGCCAGGGGATCGAGCCCCGCGTGCACGGCGTCGACGGCGTTGCCGAGGGCCGCGGCGAGGGCTTGAGCGGCTTCCGGGCGGTCCCCGGTAAGCAGTTCGATGCGGCGGATGCCCAAGCGCCGCAGGGCGCGCAGGGCCGTCACCGCCTCGCGCCGCGGTCGATCCGTTACGCAGATGCGCCCCCATACGCGGCGGCCGTGCGCGCATTCGCCCCCCACCCACACGGTGGTATGGGCGCACCGGGTGGCGGGATTCTCGGCTTCGAGTCCTTCGCGGGTGAGCCAGTCGCGTCGGCCCACCCAAACGGGACGGCCACCGACGCGTCCCCGCACGCCAAGGCCGGGGTGCGCCTCCACCTCCTCCACCGCGGGGAGCGCCGCCGCGCGCGCGCGGGCGCCGTCGACGAGGGCCGCGGCCAGCGGATGGACGACGTGGCGTTCCAAAGCGGCGGCGCAGGCCAGCACCTCGGCCGCGGATTCGGCGCAGGTGGCCGTCACCTCGACCACTTCCGGCCGCCCACGCGTGAGCGTGCCCGTCTTATCGAAGGCCACCACGCGCACGTCGACCAGCGCTTCCAAGGCGGCGCCGCTGCGCACCGCCACCCCCCGGCGCGCCAACGCCGCCGCCGTGGCCGCGCGGATCAGCGGCCCCGCGACGACCAGGGCGCAGGGGCACCCGGCCACGATCCATGCCAGCGCACGGCGGAGCGCGATCGCCGGTGCGACCGACGCCAAACTTACGAGCCCGACGACCCCCGCGCCCAGGAGCACCAGCGGCGTGTAGAGCGCGAAGAAGCGAGCCGACCATGGGCGCAAGGGCGCCCGCGGGGTGGCCTCCATCCAAGCGACGATCCGATCGAGCAACGACTGCCCGCCAGGCCGGTCCACTTCGATTTCGAGCTCGCCCGGACCGTTGAGCGCACCGGCCCACACGCGATCGCTCGGGGCCACGGCGTGGGGCAGGCTTTCGCCGGTGAGCACAGTCATATCGAGGCTGGACCGACCCTGGCACACCCGTCCGTCGGCGGGCACCCGCGCACCCGGGGCCACGACGATGCGGTCGCCGGGCCGGAGCGCGGCCACGGGGACCTCTTCCTCGCTGCCGTCGGGCCGGCGCCGATGAGCCGTGGCAGGGCGGAATACCGTCAAGGACCGCGCCGCCGCCCGTGCGCGCCAACGCACCCGGGCCTCGATCGTTTCGGCGACGTGCCACAGCGCAAGCAAGGCCACCGCTTCCGCGGCCGAGCCCAGGGCGACCGCCCCGACCGCCGCCGCGACCATGAGGAGCGGAAATTCGATTCGACGCCGGACGACCGCCGCGAAACCGGCTCGCGCCAGCGGCCAGCCCAGCCAAAGGACGGCCACGGCCGTGAGGAGCGCACCGGCCCACCGCGGCCCCAACGCCACGGCAGCCCACAGGCCCAGCCCCCCAAGCGCCCGTGCCCACCCGGACGGGGGCGCGTCGTCAACCGCCCCGGAGCAGCTGTTTGGCGATGGTTTGCAGCTGCATGTGGGTGGTGCCTTCGTAGATCGTGCCGATCTTGCTGTCACGGTAGTACTTCTCCACGGGATACTCGCGGGTAAACCCGTAGCCACCGAAGAGATCCACGCATTGGCTGGCGACACGCTGCGCCATCTCCGAAGCGAACAACTTCGCCATGGCCGCCTCCGTAAGGAACGGTCGACCGGCGTCCTTGAGCCGTGCCGCGTTGTAAACTAGCAGTCGGGCGGCCTCGATCTCCGTGGCCATCCGCGCCAGGGCGAACTGCACGGCCTGGAACTCCGCGATTTTGCGCCCGAATTGCTCCCGTTGTTGGACGTACTCGAGCGTGGCTTCGAAGGCGCCCTGGGCCAGGCCGACCATCTGGGCACCGATGCCGATGCGGCCCTCGTTGAGCGTCTCAATGGCCACCTTGTAGCCCTTGCCGACCTCGCCGAGCACGTTCTCTGCCGGCACGAACACGTCCTCGAGGATGAGTTCCGTGGTGGAAGACGCGCGGATGCCCAGCTTGTCCTCCTTCTTGCCCACGGCGAAGCCCGGGAACGAGCGCTCGACAAGGAAGGCGGTGATGCCGCGGTAGCCCACCTCGGGGTTGGCGTTGGCGAAGACGATGTAGAGCTGGGCCTCCGCGCCGTTGGTGATCCACAGCTTGCGCCCGGTCAAGCGGAAGCCGCCGTCGACCCGCACCGCACGGGTGGCCAGCGCAAAGGCGTCGGAGCCGGAGCCGGCCTCCGAGAGGGCGTAGGCGCCGACCCATTCCTTGGCCAGCCGGGGCAGGTACTTCGCCTTGAGCGCCTCGCTCCCCCAGCGAAGAAGGGCGTTGTTGACCAAAGTGTTCTGCACGTCGACGAAGACGCCGACGCTAGGGTCCACGCGCGAGAGTTCCTCGACAACGAGCACGCTGGTGAAGAAGGAAGCGCCGACACCGCCGTGGGCTTCCGGGATCTCGATGCCCATGAGGCCGAGCTCGAAGAGCTGGGGAATGAGCTCGGGGTCGATCTGCTGGGCGGCGTCCATGGTGGGGACCCGGGGGCGGATGACCTCTTCGGCGAATTCGCGCACGGCGTCGCGGAAGGCCTGTTCGTCCTCGCGCAAGGTGGTGAGCGGCGCGCCGGGGGCGATCGTCTCCAACGTAGCCATGGTCGTGCCAGGGTTCGGGTTGTGCGGCGGCCGCCGGGGCCGCCGGGGTGGAAGATGGCGAAGGCGTCGGGCGTTGTCGAGCGCGCCCCGCCGGCTAGATTGCCGGCGCCATGGGCTTGGCATGGCGCGTCTTGCTCGGTTTGGGCTCGGGGCTGGTCGTCGGCGTTCTTGCCCGGGCGCGGGCCCCCGCCCTGGCGGCGGACGCCGTTGTTTGGCTCGAGCCGATGGGGCGGCTGTGGGTCAACGCGCTGCGCATGACCGTGGTGCCGTTGGTGGTGGGCAGCATCGTCGCCGCGGTCGCGGGCGAGCGGGCGCCGTCGAACGTGGGGCGATGGGGTGCGCGGGTGGTCGTGTGGTTCGTGGGGGTGGTGGCGGCGGCGACGGTGGCAGGCACGCTGGTGGGCGCGGTGGCGGCCCGGCGGTGGGTGGTGGCCGCAGCGGGGGCGGTAGGGGCGCCGGCGCCCGCGCCGCGGGTGGGGTGGAGCTGGGGCGACTGGGTGTCGGGCCTGCTGCCGGCCAGCTGGCTGCAAGCCGCGGCCGAAGGGGCGATGATTCCGCTGGTGCTCGCCACGCTGCTGTTCGCCCTGGCGCTGCGGCGGGTGGAGGATGGGGCGGCGGTGGTTCGCTTCCTGGAAACCGTCGCTGCGGCGGCGCTCGAACTCGTGCGCTGGGTGGTACTGGCAGCACCGGTCGGCGTCGCGGTGCTCGGGTTCGGGCTGGCGGTGCGGACGGGCTGGGCCACCGCGGGAGCGCTCGCCGGGTACGTGGCGATGGTGGCCAGTGGGTCCGTGGCGCTGGCATTCGTCTTGACGCTCCTTGGGGCGCGAGCGGCCCGGCGTCCGCTCTGCACTTGGACCGCGGCCTTGCTGCCGGCCTGGGCGGTCGCTTTCGCATCGCGTTCTTCGCTTGCCACCCTGCCCACCCTGATCGACGCACTGGAACGTCGCCTGGGCCTGCCGCCGGCGGCGCCGCGCTTCGTCCTGCCGGTGGGCGCGTCGGTGTTCCGGCCGGCGTCGGGGTGGATGCTGCCGCTTGGCGCCTGGACGTTGGCCCGCCTCTACGGCGTGCCCCTTGGCCCGAGCGACGCCCTTACCCTGGCAATCTTGAGCGCGCTGCTGAGCTTCGGCGTGCCCTCGATCCCGGGCGGCTCCGTGCTGGTGGCAGCACCGCTGCTGCTGGCCGTGGGCGTGCCCGTCGACGGGCTAGGCCTGCTGCTCGGCGTGGACGCGCTCGTCGATCCGTTTCGGACCGTGGCCAACGTGACCGGTCACGCCGCGATCGCCGCCGTCCAGGCACGGGCGGCTGACCAAGAGGAGAGCGGCCAGCACGAGCACGATCCACAGGCCGTCGGCCAGCGCCAGATGCAGGAGCTGGAGCGGCACGGGCGCGAGTAGCGCGACGTTGAGCGCCCCCACGGCCACCTGCAGCAGTGCTCCGGCCCCCGCCAGCAAGGCCAAGCGCCGGGCAAAGGGGTGGCGCTGCCATCGTGGGAGCCGACTCGCCCACACGAGCGTGAGCGCGGCGGCCGCGATGGCCAGCGGCGGATGGACGAGACGCAAGCGCAGCAACAGCGGCGCGGAGGGATCGACGTCCTGCGCCAAGCCGTGGGCCAAGCTGCGGGCCGGGAACAGGGTGTCGCCCAGCGCAGCCACGGCGCCCGCCGCCGACACGACGAGGTAGAGAGCCAGCAACCCGACCGTCGCCGCGAAGGCCGGTCCCGTCGGCCGTGCCGGTCGCCAGGGTCCCGCCCACCAGGCCGTGGCGGTCGCGGCCGTCAACAAAAACAGGGTGTTGACCAGGTGGCCCGCCATGACCCAGCCGCGCAAGGGAGAGGCATTCGTTCCAACGAGTTCCAGGCGGACCAGCAGCATGCCGATCCACGCCTCGACAAGTAGAAACGCGAAGGCCACCATCGCGGCGCCCAAGGCCGCGGAAGTCCGCCGGCGAGCGCGCCAGGCAAGGGCCAGCACCGCCAGCCCCAACAGACCGGCCAGGCCGCTGGTCGCTCGGTGGATCCATTCCACCCTCGTGGCGAACGCCGGCGACGGCGGGACGACCTCACCGTTGCACAGCGGCCAGTGCGAGCCGCAGCCCGCCCCCGAACCCGTGGCCCGGACGAACGCGCCCCAGAGGATCACCACCACCAACGCGGCAACGTAGGCCACCGCCCAGCGCCGCAGCCGATACGCCATGGGTTACAACGCCTCCCGGTAGGGTACGTCGCCGGCGCCCAGGAGTTCGAGGTAAAGAAAGAGCTGCCCCCGATGGTGAAGCACCTCCTCGACGATCTTTCGCACCGCTTCCTCGCCCGTCATGGACGGGGCAAAGAACGTCGCCACCGAGCGCGTCAGCTTTTCCGTCGTCAGACGCGCGATCACCTCACGGGCGTAGGCGCGGGCTTGGTCGGCGAAGGCCAGCAGCTGGTCGGGATGGCGGACCTGCCCGACATCGAAGAAGAGGAACGCAGCGTCTTCGCGCTCCAACCGGCCTTGATCGACACCGCGCAGGAGCAGCACCAGCGTCTGGTAGACGTGATGAACGAGCCCCTTCGCGCTCCGCGCGTGATGGATGGGACGGAAGTCGAGATGCTCGGCGGGCAACCGTCGAACGGCCTCGTCGAACGTGGGAAGGATCTCGTCGAGAAGCCAGCCAAGCAGCCGTTGGGCGCAGGCCACGTCGGCCATGGACGACATCTGGATGCCGGCCCAGGGTAGCGCCAAACGGCCGTCGGCGCAAGGCTAGTCGACCCAAAACTGCACCGCACCGAGCTGCCCGCCGCGTTCGAAAACGAGCACCACCGGCGCCCGCCCCGCCAAGCGCTGGAGAACTTGCGCGGCCTCCTCGGCGCTGCGGATCGGCACGCCGTTGATCTGGACGATCACGTCGCCTTCGCGCAGCCCAAGGGCGCGGGCGGCCTCCGACAGACCCACGATAAGGGCGCCGACAGGGGTCCGCAGTCCTCGTTCGGCCCGGATCGCCGGGGTGACGGTGACGAGCTCGAAGTCCTGCAGAGCGCGAACGCGTTCGGCGCGCAAGGAAGGCAGATCGGTCGGGGTGAGGGCGACGGTGCGCCGCGCGCCGTCCTCGCGGATGGCCACGCGGAAGGGGCGGCCGACCTCGGCCTCCAGCAACCAGGCGGTCCAATCGAGCGGGTGATGGAGCGGTAAGCCCTCGACCGCGTCGAGGAAGACCCCCGGCCGCAACCCGGCGCGGTCGGCCGGCGAACCCGGCACCACTCGGGCCACCCGCACCCCAAGCCGGCCGTCGACGCTCGGCGCGGCCTCCACCTCGAGGCCGACCCAGGCGCGACGCACGCGGCCCGTGGCCAGCAGGTCCTCGGCGATGCGCCGCGCCCGATCGATCGGGATGGCGAAGCCGAGGCCTTCGCTGCCGCCGCTCGCCGAGATGATCGACGTGTTGATACCGATCACCTCGCCGCGAACGTTCACCAGCGGGCCGCCGCTGTTGCCCGGGTTGATCGAGGCGTCTGTTTGAATCATGCCCAGGTAGACGCCGCGGCCGTCGGTGCTCGCGGGCACCAGGTTGCGCCGGACAGCGCTGACCACCCCGACGGAGACCGAGGGCTCCGTGTTGGCGAGCAGGAAGCCGACGGGGTTGCCGATGGCCAAGGCCCACTCCCCGATGAGCAGGTCGCGCGCGGTACCCAACGGCGCCACCGGCACCGCCCGATCGCCGCGGGGGCGCTCCAGGCGCAGCACGGCCACGTCGTTGACCGGGTCGGTCCCGACGATCGTGGCCGGGTAGGTGCGCCCGTCGGGTAGGGTGGCGGCGATGCGCTCGGCGCCGCGCACGACGTGCTCGTTCGTCAGCACCACGCCGTCGGCACGGACGACGACCCCGGAGCCGAGCCCCATGACCTCCTGCTCCAACCCAGGGGGCAGGAACAGCTCTTCCCAGAGCGATCGCGGTTGCACGCGTTGGCGGCTGACCACGGAGAGGCTCACCACCGCCGGTGCCACCCGCTGGACGGCGACGACCAAGGCGGTGCGGCGCGAAGAGTCGACCTGGGCAGACAACGCCGGCCGATCCACCGGGAGGGTATCGGCGGCGCGATGGCAGGCGCCCAGGAGCAAGCTGGCCAGCAGCAGGGCGGCGCGATCCATGACGACGGCGTTGCTCCGCTACGATGGACGGGTAGATTGGCACGCAAGGCGGGGCGATGTCCAGAGGACGACGTCGATTCGTGGAACGTGTCGGGGCGGGTCTGCTCGTCGCGGTCGCGGCTTGCGCACCGGCGAACCGGCCGCCACCCCCCGACCGGTGCCCCCGGGGCTCAGCGCCGGGGCGCGCGCGGTGTGGCAGCGGTGCCCCACCGGCGCACCGGACCGGACCGCCTGCCTGGACGCGGCCGTGCGGGACCTTCTGGGGCGCGATGGCTGGCCCACGGTGTGGCGCGTGCTCTCCGAACCGGTCGCCGCCGAGCCGGCGCTCCAACCCGAAGCGCACGTGGTGGCGCACGGTCTCGGCGCGGAGGCATACCGGATCGCAGGCTCCGTCGCCGGAGCCTTTCGGCTCTGCACCCCGGCTTTCTGGTCGGGTTGCTACCACGGCGCGCTGCAAGCGCACTTCGCCCGCTGGGCCCACAGCGGTGACGTGCCTGCGGCTGAGCTCGACGGCGTCTGCCGACCGTTGCAGACGGAGGCTCGGTGGCTGTGGTTCCAGTGCCTGCATGGCCTCGGGCACGGGGTGACGATCGCGGCCGGCTACGAATTGGGCCGAGCGCTCGCCCTGTGCGGCCGCCTGGCCGACCCCTGGGCGCGGGAGATCTGCTACGGCGGGGTGTTCATGGAAGACTGGGTGGGTCGGCCGGGCGCCGCCGCCGCGCACGACCACGGGGCGGGGCACGCGCCCGGCGGGGCGGCGCCTCCGGGCGCCGGCCATGTCCACCAATCGGCGGACCACGGTGGCCATGCTCACCACCCCGTCGTGGCGTCGGCGGGGGGCGAGGCGCCCACGGCATCGGGGATCACCGCGATCGACACGACGGATCTGGCCCACCCGTGTTCCGCGGTGGCGACGCGCTACGAACGGGCCTGCTACCTCTTCCAAACCTCCCGCGTGCTGGCGCGCACAGGTGGCGATTTCACCCGAGTGACCGCCTTCTGCGCGGCGACGCCGGCGCACGTGCGCCCTCTGTGCTATCAAAGTCTCGGCCGTGACGCCGACGCCTACGGCGGCGGCGACGACATGGTGCGGGCTCGCTGCGTGGCGGCCGGTGACGGGGCAGCGTGGTGCCACGTCGGGGTGGCAAAGAACCGGGTGCACGACCGGCACGACCCGCGCGCGGGTCTGGCGTATTGCGCCGCGCTGCCGGCCGACGAGGCCACGCGCACGCTTTGCGGGGCCGCCGTCGGGGAGGAGGTCCGACTGTTCGCCGAGCTCGTCGGGCGGGCCCCGCTGTGCGCCAGCGACGATGAGGCCGTCACCCGCGGCTGCCGCTTTGCCGCTGGGTTGGAGCGTCAACGACCCGCGGCACTGCCGCGCTACCCGGTTCGCCCGTGAGCCGGCCGCCGCGCGTCTTCGTCTTTCCGACGGCGCTGGTGCCGCCGGCGCTGCGCGAGCGCGTGGCCCACCCACCGCCGCCAGCGACGCCGATCCCGGCGGCCACGGTGGTGCCGCTGCGGCCGGCTCCGGATGGCGTGGAGGTGTTGCTCGTCCAGCGCCCACAGGGCAGCCGATTCGCGGCGGAAGCCTGGGTCTTCCCGGGCGGACGGGTGGATCCGGCCGATGCCGACCCTGCGTGGGCCATCCACCTGGCCGGGCCGTCGGCGCGACGCTGGGCGCGACGGTTGCGTACCAGTCCCGCCGCCGCCCAGGCCGTTGTTTTGGCCGCCCTGCGCGAGCTTCTCGAGGAGACGGGATGGGTGCTCGCCCGCGACGCGGAGGACCGCCCGGTGCCCACCGCGGCGCCGCCGGAGTTGCGTCACGCCGCCGACGCCGGCGCCGAGGCCTTCCGCCGCGCGCTCGGCGCCCGAGGCTGGCGGCTGGACACTGGCCGCCTCGTCCATTTGGCGCGCTGGATCACGCCGGAACCCGAGGCCCGTCGGTACGACACCTTCTTCTTCGCCGCGGCCGTGCCCGCGGATGCCCCTGTCCACCTCCCGCCCGGCGAACTTGCCGCCGCCGCCTGGTGGCGCCCAGCCGACGCCGTAGCCGCCTGGCGGGCCGGCGAGCTCCGGCTGTTGCCCCCCACCGTTCACACCTTGGCCCGACTGGCCCACCTGCGCGACGTGGCCGACCTTGGCCGTCGGCGCTGCCCCGCCCCAATCTACCAGCCCATTATGCGGCCGCATCCCGATGGCATTATCATTGAAGTGCGACGGGCATCGACCCATTCGCGGCCAACCCACGAAGGACCATCCGGAGGACCAGCCCCATGAGCGCGCGCCCTCGCACCCTCGGCGAATTGAAGGCCAGCGGCTACCGCCCCCGGTCCGTCAAGGACGAACTGCGCAGCAATCTCATCGCGAAACTGCAACGCGGGGAAACCCTTTTCCCAGGCATCGTCGGCTACGACGACACCGTGATCCCCGCGCTGGTCAACGCCATCTTGGCCAAGCACAACTTCATCCTGCTCGGCCTCCGCGGACAGGCGAAAAGCCGGATCCTGCGGCAGCTCGTCGACCTCCTGGACGAGGAAATCCCCATTCTCGCCGGCTCGGAAATCAACGACGACCCCCTGCGCCCGATCTCGAAGTACGGAAGGCTGCTGGTCCAAGAAAAAGGCGACGACGCACCGATCGAATGGATTCCACGGGAACGACGCTACGTGGAGAAGTTGGCCACGCCGGACGTGACCGTGGCCGACCTCATCGGGGACGTCGACCCCATCCGCGCCGCCCGCGGCGGCTACCTGCTGAGCGACGAACTGACGATCCACTACGGACTGCTCCCGCGTGCCAACCGCGGCATCTTCGCCATCAACGAACTGCCCGATCTGGCGGGTCGGGTGCAAGTGGCGTTGTTCAACATCATGCAAGAGGGCGATGTCCAGATCAAAGGCTATCCGGTGCGCCTGCCGCTCGATGTGCTGCTCGTCTTCAGCGCCAATCCGGAAGACTACACGGCGCGCGGGAAGATCATCACCCCGCTGAAAGACCGCATCGGCGCGGAAATCCTGACGCATTATCCGCGCACCGTCGAAGAGGCGCTGGCCATCACCCAGCAGGAGGCGTGGACGGACCGCGGCCGGCCCGTCTGCGTCCCGCCGTTTGTGGCGGAGATCATCGAGCGCATCGCCTTTCTCGCGCGGGACGACAAGCGCATCGACAAGCGCAGCGGCGTTTCCCAGCGTCTGCCGATCAGCGTCATGGAGACGGCCGTCTCGAACGCGGAGCGTCGGGCGCTCCTGCACCGCGAGCGTTACGTGGTGCCACGCATTGTCGACGTTTATGCGGCGCTGCCGGCGATCACGGGCAAGATCGAGCTGGAGTACGAGGGCGAGCTGCAAGGAGCGGAAGTCATCGCGCGCGACCTAGTGGCCGCCGCCTGCCGCGAAGTGTTCGACCGCGTCTGGGATCCCGATGATCTGCAGCCGATCATCGACTACTTCGACCGCGGCGGGGTGCTGCAGATCGCCGACACGGCCGCCACCGAGGCCGCGTGGCAAGCGATGCGCACGGTTACAGGGCTGGTGCCCGCGATCGAGCGCAGTTCCCTGACCACGGAGGACGTGGCCGTCAAGGTGGCTGTGGGCGAGCTCCTGCTCGAGGGTCTGGCAGCCCACCGCCGGATCTCTCGCACCGAGGCGGGCAGCTACGGCCGGGTGCGCCCGGAGCGGCCGCGGGGCAAGGGAGGCTACCCCTTTGGTGGCATGGATCTGACATGACGCTCACGCCTTAGCGCGGCAGCGACGCGCAGAAGACCACGGTCGTGTCGGGCAGCGGGCCGCGTGCGACTACGGCGGCGGCCCCGCGTGTCGGCGCACGCAAGCGGGCGCGAGCCTCGCCGCGGCCGTCGGGGTCGAGGCGGAGCAGGGGCTGTTCGGGTGCGATGGGTCGCCGGGCGCCGAGGTTCGAGCAGGTGCCGTCGTGCACACGCCAGGCGAGCAGGGCCGCCGGCGGGCCGCCCGCCAATCGCAGCCGTATATTGACGCCGCGGCGCTCGATGGCCCCGCGCAGCCGCGGGGTTTCCGGCCCACCGATCACGGGCTGGATGGCGGTGACCGTGCATCCCGATAGCGCTACGGCGAGCGCAACTCCTCTTGCGAATCGTTGCATCGCCCACTAGACCCGAAGTTCGGGCACCGGTGCCTGCCGCGCCGCCGGCTCCCTCGACAGCACGGGATCGACCCATTCCGCAAGGAATCGATCCACCTGCTCGGGAGCGCGACCGACCAGCCGCGTGGGGTCGAGCTCCTCGCGTAGGGCAGCCGCGTCCAACGGGATCGCCGGGTCGGCGGCCAGCCGCTCCAGCAGGTCGTTCCTGCCCTCCGCCTTGACTCGCTCCCACGCAGCCACCGCGTGGACGCGCAGTCGCTCGTGTACGGTTTGCCGATCCCCGCCGGCGCGGACGGCCCGCATAAGCAACCGCTCGGTAATCAGAAAGGGCAGCATCTCCTCGAGGTGGCGCCGGATCGCCGCGGGGTGAATGCGCAGCCGGGCGGCCACGTGGTGGACGAGAACGAGGATGGCATCCGTGGCCAGGTAGGCTTCGGGGATGGCCAACCGACGATTGGCCGAGTCGTCCAGCGAGCGTTCCAACCACTGGGTCGCCGCGGTCCAGGCCGGGTCAAGGCTGAGCACGATGACGTGCCGTGCGAGCGCACCGATCCGCTCGGCGCGTACCGGGTTCTGCTTGTAGGGCATCGCGGAGGAGCCGACCTGCTCGGGTTCGAAGGGCTCCTCGACTTCGTGGAGATGGGCCAGCAACCGGAGGTCGGTGCCAAACTTCGACGCCGAGGCCGCCACTCCCGCCAAGGTCGCCAGCCAGGCGGCGTCGACCTTGCGCGGGTACGTTTGGCCGCTGACCGGGAAGACCGCGGCGAACCCCATCTTGCGGGCGACACGCCGATCGAGCTCCTCGACCTTGGCGGCGTCACCCTCGAACAGCTCCAGGAAGGAGGCCTGGGTTCCGGTGGTGCCTTTGGCCCCCAGGAAGCGCAGATTCGCTAAGCGGAAATCGATTTCTTCGAGATCGAGCAGGAAATCCTGGATCCAGAGACAGACGCGTTTGCCGACGGTCGTCGGTTGCGCCGGCTGAAAATGGGTGTAGGCAAGGGTGGGCAGGTCGCGGGTCCGGCGGGCCACCTCGGCCAAAGCGGCGACGGCATGGAGCAGGCGGGTGCGCACCAACTGCATCGCCTCGCGATGAAGGACGAGGTCGGCGTTGTCCGTCACGTACGCGCTGGTGGCGCCCAGGTGGAGGATCGGCCGGGCCGCCGGGGCCTGCTCGCCAAAGTGGTGAATGTGCGCCATGACGTCGTGGCGCAGGCGCCGTTCAAGCTCGGCGACCCGCTCGGGATCGGTGGCGTCGAGTTGCGCACGCATCTGGGTCAGCGCCTCCTCGGGAATGGGCAGGCCCAATTCTCGTTGGGCTTCGGCCAGAGCCAGCCACAGTTGGCGCCAAATGCGGTGCCGATACGTCGGCGAAAACAGTCGCACCATCTCCGGCGAGGCGTACCGTTCCGCCAGAGGGTGCTCGAACGCGGGCGAGGTCGTCATGGCGGCGTGGGCAGGAGCTCCGCGCGCCCGGGCACAAGGTCGCCCGGATAGTACACGCGGGTAAGGATGAGACCCTGCGCCGGGGCCGGCGGCGAGGTGACGAGCCCGGGCGTGGCGCGCAGCAAGGCCTCCCAGTCCTCGGTTCGTCGCTGACCCAGAGCGATGGCCACGGCCGTGCCGACGAGGTAGCGTACCATGTGGTGAAGAAAGCGGTTGGCGGTGATGCGCAGCTCCACTCCGTACGGCGGCCAAGGACACCAATCCGCCTGCACGACGACGCATCGGTGGTCGTGCGGATCGTCGGGCGCGGGCCGCGCGAGGCTAGAGAAGTCGTGTTCGCCGAGGAGGTCCGCGGCGAGAGAGCGCAAGCGCGCCAGGTCGAGGGAGCGCGCCAGCGGCCAACACCAGAAACGCACCAGCGGCGAGTGGGCTTCCTCGACGGTGCCGATGCGGTAGCGGTAGGAGCGGGCGATCGCGTCGAAGCGCGGGTGGAACGAGGGCGGGACCTCGTCGGCGGCGGCGACCCACAGGTCCTCCGGCAAAACGGCATTGAGGGCTCGCCGCAGGGTGGCGGCATCCCACCGCGGCGGTACGTCGACGGTAGCCACCTGACCGAGGGCGTGAACGCCGCGGTCCGTCCGGCCCGCGGATCGGACGCGGCAGGGTCGTTGAAGCAATCGAGCCAGCGCGGCTTCCAGCTCGCCTTGGACGGTGCGGCGCCGCGGCTGCAACTGCCAACCGTAGAACCCCCGACCGTCGTAATGGAGGACCAAACGGATGCGCCGCGCCTCCCCGCTCATGGCGCCTAGAGTAGGTCCCTCGTAGGGTCTGTCAAGCACGTTGACAGGACCGAGGCCGGCCGGTACACTGGGATGAACTCCCACAGGGTTGGCGGCCGTGGTCCGCATTCCGCTCGATGACGCCCTCGATGTGGCTGGCGTGGCCGCCCGGCTCGTGCCGGAGATGGCCCGCGGCCGGGGTCGCGCGGTGGCCTTCGCCCAGGTCGATCCTAGCCGCGCCGTGCTGGTGCGTCGCTGGGCGAGCGAGGAGGGGCATCCGGCCGACGAGGCCCTCATCGAAATCGAAGTTCATCGCCTCCATCCCTTGCTTCCGGACGACACCCAGGGGCATCGCCCGTTTCGTCCGCTGGACAAAGTCGCGCCCTGGGTGTTGGCGGACCTCTTGCCCGGTGCGTCCCGGGAGCGCACGCAGGTGCGGGCCCGGAGCGTGGCCGTCGACGGCCAGTGGCTCGGGGTGTTGGTGGTGGCGCTGCCGCGCGGTCTGCTTGCGTCGCGCGCCGACGACGAGGAGCTGGAGGCGGCGGCGCGGAGTTTCGAGTTGGCGGTGGCCCGAGCCCACTTGCGCGCCGAACTTCGCCGCCGCGACCAGGAGCATCGTCAGGCGGTCGACGCCCTGACCCGCCGTCTGAGCGAGCGGGTGCGCGAGCTGGAGACCGAACTGGAACGCGCGCGGCGCGACGCCGAGGCGGCGCGGCCGCGACTGGACGCGCTGGAGCGCGCCGCCGAACGGGCCACCGAGCTGCTCATGGACGCCCACGAGCGGCTGGCCGAGCGCACCGACCGGTTGCGCCGCCACACCCGCGTGGCCTACCTGCTGCGCCAGCTGCTCGAACGCTACGCCGAGGGCTCCGATCCCCGCACCCTTGCGTCCGACCTCGTGCGCCTGGTGGCCGAGGCGTTCGGCGGTGGTCGATGCTCCCTTCTCCTGGTCGATCCCGAGCGGCCGGCGGAGTACTTGCGCATGGCCGCGGCCTTGGGGCTGCCTCCGTCGGTGGACCCGCGGCGCGTCCGCGTGCCGGTGGGCCAGGGGATCGCCGGCCGCGTGGTGCGGGAACGTACACCCGTGGTCGTGCGCGACGCCGCCGAGGCGGGGGCCTACCCCCTGGTGGCCGACGAGGCCTACACGACACCCGCGTTCGTGAGCCTGCCGCTGGCCTGCCACGGGCAGGTCCACGGGGTGCTGAACGTCACGAACTTCCGTACGGGCACGTTGGACGAGACGGACCTGGAACAGCTGCGGCTGGTGGCGCTGTGCATCGCCTTGGTGGTCGACCACGCCCGGCTCAGCGAGCGTCTCTTCGCCCTCGAAAACGCGGAGGCGTAATCGGGTGCTGGCGGAGTTGCTGCGCGCCGCCACGGAGCGACCGCTGACCGCTCGGGAGGCGGAGCTGGCCTTCACCGAGGTCATCGAGGGCCGGGCTACGCCCGTGCAAATGGCGGCCTTGTTGGTTGCGCTGCGCACCCGGGGCCCCGCTCCCGAGGAGGTGGCCGGCGGCGTGCGGGCGCTGCGGCGTGCCATGGTGCCGCTGCCGCTGCCGGACGGGCGTCCTGTGGTGGACACGTGCGGTACCGGCGGTGGCGCATGCGCCACGTTTAACATCTCGACCGCGGCGGCGTTCGTGGCGGCGGCGGGCGGGGCGTGGGTGGCCAAGCACGGCAACCGGAGCTTCACCTCACGCTGCGGAAGCGCGGACGTGCTGGAGGCCCTTGGGGTGCGGCTCGACCTCACGCCGGAGGAAGAAGCCCAGGTGCTCGAGCGTGCGCGGGTGGTGTTCATGTTCGCCCCGCTCCACCACCCGGCCATGCGCCACGTGGCGCCCGTGCGCCGCGAGCTGGCCATGCCGACGGTCATGAACCTTCTCGGCCCGCTGACGAATCCGGCGCGGGTGCGTCGGCAAGTCGTTGGCGTGGCCGATGCACGGTTGCTCGACCTGGTGGCCCACGCCTTGGTGGAGCTCGGCCACGAGCACGCGCTCGTCGTCCACGGCGAAATCGGCATGGACGAGATGAGCCCGGTGGGGCCCACGGCCGTGCGGGAAGTGCGGAACGGCGCGGTCCGGGCATGGACATTCGACCCCCGCGCCTTGGGTTGGCCGGAGGAGCCGCTCGACGAGCTCGCGGGCGGTGGCCCCGAGGAGAACGCCGCACGCGTGGCCGCGGTGCTCCAAGGACGCGACGGCGGGATCGCGGTACGGGCTGTGGCGGCCAACGCCGGCGCCGCGCTCTACGTGGCCGGATGCACACCGGACCTTGAGACGGGGATCCGCGCCGCCGAAGACTTGTTGCGCCGCGGCGCCGGCTGGGCAACCTTCGAGGCGATGCGCGATGCCATCGCCGCCCTCCGCCGCTAGGGCGCGCGAGCGTGCCGACGTTCCGCTCGCAGGTCGTCGTAGAGTGTGAAAACGGCGTCGAAGGTTCGCTCCCACGAGAAACGTTCCGCCACGCGGCGAGCGCGTTCGCCCATGGCGCGCCATTGCGCCATCGTGGGGGCGAGGAGGCATCGGGCCAAATCCTTTGGGTCGTCCGGCCTCGCGAGCAACCCGCTTCCGTCGACGACCCGGTCGACCATGGCGCCGCTGCGCACCCCAACAACGGGCAGCCCGCAGGCCTGGGCTTCGACGACGGCCAGACCGAACGTTTCGTACGGCATGGCCGAGACGTAGACGTCGGCCGAGGCGAGAACCGCCGCCAAGCCGGCGCGATCGGGTTGGAACGGTAGCACGTGCAACCGCGTGAGGCGTTGGGCCTGCGCTTCGAGCTCCGGTCGCAACGGGCCGTCACCCACGAGCACGAGGTGCATCCGTCGCTCCGCGGGGAGCTGGGCGAACGCGTCGACGAGCACGCGCACGCGCCGCTCGCTATCGAATCGTCCGGCATAAACGAGCACGAGCTCGTCGTCGGCCGCGCCCCAGCGCCGACGCCAGGCCGCATCACGACGGCCGGGATGGAAGGTTGCAAGATCAACCCCCAGGGGCACCAGTTGAAGCCGGGGGACACCGAGCCCCCGCAACCGCGCGTGGAGCTGGGGCGAGAACACGAGGGTGGCGTCGCACCGGCCGTATAGGGCACGCACGTAGCGGTCGCCCAGCCACCGAGCGGCTAGCCCGGCCCAGGGTCCGAGCCACCGGCGGACCGCCGGTTCCAGGTACGCGGTCGGCAGGTCCGTGTGGTAGGCCCCCACGACCGGGACGTCCGGGTGGCCACGGCGGTACGCGAACGCTGTCCAGGGAAGGACGTACGGGCAATGGACCTCGACGATGTCGGGCCGCTCTTCGCGCAGCGTCCGATAGACTTCGTCGGCGCGCCAGAGCAGCCGGTAAACGTTGGACCCCGGCACCCGCGGCGACCGGATCCAGCGTACGCGCCACCCCGGCCCTTCCTCGAGGGCCGACCGCGGTCCCGGCACCACCAGGACGTGCCGCCCGCGCCCATGCGCCAGCCAGGCGGCGCGCTTGGCGTGCAAATAGGTGCGCACACCGCCACCCGTCGGCGCGTAGGACTGGGTGATGTCCACCAGGGTCAGGCCCGCCATGCCGCCAGAGCGCGCATGGGCACCGGCGCGCGCTGCGCCCATCGCACCACCGCTCGGTAGCTCGCCACCAAGCGGTCATGGACGACGCCCCACTCGAAGCCCTCGGCGCGCTGCCGAGCGGCCGTGCCCATGCGTTGCCGCAGCCCCGCGTCGGTCAGCAGGGCCGCCAATCGATCGCCAAAGCCCACGACATCGTGCGCCGGTACGACGAAGCCCGTGCGGCCGTCGATCACGAGGTCCGCCGGCCCGCCACGGTCGCTCACCACGGCTGGCAGCCCCGACGCCATCGCCTCGAGCACCACGTTGCCGAAGGTCTCCGTGGTCGACGGGAAGAAAAACACATCGGCCGAGGCGAACCAACGCGCCAGTTCCTCGCCGTGGCGGTAACCGGCGAAGATGGCGTCGGGCAGGGCGCGTTCGAGCTCGGCGCGGCATGGCCCCTCGCCGACAAACGCCAGTCGGAAGGCGACGCCGCGCGCTCGAAGAGCGCGGGCCGTGGCCACCACGTCGCCGATGTCCTTCTCGCGGACGAGCCGGCCGACGTAGAGCACCAAGGGTTGGGTGTCGGAGACGCCGAGGGTGGCGCGCAGGGCAGGGTCCCGCCGCGCGGGGTGGAACAGCGCCGCGTCGATTCCGCGCGACCAGCGACCAACGCGCTCGACCCCGTGGGCGCGCAGCTCGCGCACCAGGCTCGGCGAAGGCGCGTAAACGCGCGCGCAGCCGCGGTAAAACGCGCGCAGGACAGGCCAGCCGAGGCGCTCCAACGGGCGGAGCCGGTAGTAGGGCAGATAGGCGATGAAGTGCGTGTGGAAGCTTGCAACCACCGGCACGCCGCGGCGCCGAGCGCGACGCTTGGCCCACCAGGCCATCGGCGTGGGGCTGACGAGGTGGACGAGATCCGGCCGGAAGGCGTCCCACAGCCGACGGACCCGGCGCCCTCCGGGAAGGCTGACGCGGTAGTCCCGGTAGAGGGGGAAGGCGATCCAAGAGACGCCGACGACGCGATCGGCCCAGGGCACCTCCGACCCGGGGATAAAGGGAGAAACGACCCGGAAATCCACCCCACGCTGGGGCAGGGCGGCGAACAGCCGTGCCAAGGTACGCGAGACCCCGTCGACGTGCGGGTAGAGGCTCTCGGTGAAGTAGAGCACCCGCATGTCGCCGGGTCAGAGCTCACCGAGGAATCGCTCCACCCGCGCTTGGAGCACCGGTCGCGTGCTACCGGCCAACGCGCATTCCAACAAGTCCATCAGCTCCTGGCCGAGATCGTCCGGGAACTTGCGCTCCAGGCGGACGAGGGGGGCGAAGGCCAACACGGACAGTGCTTCCGCGCCGTGTTCTTCGCCGGGGTCGACTTCGTCGTGCTTCCACGCGTCCGGGTCGCTTTCCCACGGGGCGCGCTCCTCGAGGGCCGACGGACTGGGCAACGCGACGCCGACCATGGCGTGGAGCTCGTCCTGGGGCGAGGCGGGCTCGACCGCCAGCACCGCCAAGCGAACCGGCTCGCGCAGCAGCTCCGCGAGCGTGGTCAGCGTTGCCTCGGGAAGCATGGCTCGGAAGCTCGGCCGGTCGTTCTCGTTGGCAAAGAAGGCCACCGGAACCAGGTCCTCGGCGCCCGCGGGGCGGAGGCCCTCGTCGGAGGTGCGTTCCATTCGCAGCCGCACCGGATCGTCGCGCAAGTAAACGTGCACTTGGGGCATGGGCGTCCCTCCGGGCGTGGAATCGGCGGACCGTACCCCGCCGCGCCGCGGCCCGTTCCTCTTGTGCGGCAGCCGGCGCCGCCTTCGATTGCGCTCCATCATGGGCCCGCTGGTGGTGACGACGCTCGCTCTGCCCGAGGACCTGCGCGAGCGCCTCGAGCGCGGCGGTGCCGCCCTCGCCGGACCGGACGACTGGTGGGGCCATTTGAGCGCGGCCGAAGCGCTGCTCACGGACCTGACCGTCCGGGTCGACGACGCCTTGCTTCGCCGCGCGCCCCGCCTGCGCTTGGTGGCCAACGCCGTGGCCGGGTTCGACCATGTGGACCTCGCGGCCTGCGGCCAACGCGGCGTGCTGGTAACCCACGCGCCCGACGTTCTCACCGAAGCCGTGGCCGACCTTACCTGGGCCCTGCTGCTGGCGACGTTGCGACGGTGGACCGTGGCGGAGCGACGACTGCGCGAAGGTCGCTGGCAAGGCTGGCGCTTCTGGGACGACGAACTCCTCGGCGACGACGCCGCCGGTAAGCTCCTGGGCATCGTCGGCATGGGCCGCATCGGCCGAGCCGTGGCCCGACGGGCTTCGGCCTTCCGCGTCCGCGTCCAATACTTCAGTCGCCGAAGACTCCCCGCCGCCGAGGAAGCGGCGCTGGGAGCCCGCTTCGTCGATTGGGACACGATTCTTGCCACCAGCGACGTTTTGTCGTTGCACCTCCCGCTCACGCCCGAGACACACCACCTGCTCGATGCCGCGGCATTGGCCCGGATGAAACCCGGCAGCGTGTTGCTCAACACCGCACGCGGTGCGCTGGTGGACGAAGCGGCGCTGGTGCAGGCGTTGCGTCAGGGCCCGCTGGCCGCGGCCGGTCTAGACGTGTTCGAGCACGAGCCGGCCGTCACGCCCGGTTTGTTGGAGCTGCCGAACGTCGTGGCGCTGCCGCATATCGGCTCGGCCACCCGACGCACTCGCTACCGCATGCTCGAGCGGGCGGTCGAGAATCTCGAAGTCTGGCTCCGCGGACGGATGCCTCCTCACGTCGTGCGTGCGGAAGTTCCCGGATGATCCGCCGCCCTCCTCGGTTGCTCCCCAACCCGGCGTGGCCGTGGCTTTGCGGCGCGCGCGAAGGTGGAAACCCCGGTGCATCCAGCGCGCGCCGCGCGGCCCACGCTACGGAGCCGGCGGCCGGACGCGACGGCGATGAGGCTCAGGCCCTTGGCCGAGACGACGCGGCCGACGTGCTCGAACCCGTTTCGTGCCCCGAGCGCTGCCGGGCCCGTCCTTCGGTCGCCCCCTCACCGCGGCCACCCGATTCGTCGAGCCGGCGATGCGAGGCCGCCGCAACACTGCGAGTCGGACCGTGCTGCCTGCCTGGGTCGTCGAGTTCGCGCCCGTCGGCCTAACGGTCCGCGCTCCGGCACGCGAGCTGCAAGCACCCGCCACCCGAACGGCGAACCTGCCAAACGAAACCACGGGAGACGCACCATGCCGACGCGTCGCGCCAAAGCCATCTGGGAAGGGACGTTGCAGGCAGGAAAGGGCCGGACGGAGACGGAATCCGGTGCGCTCACCACCGGCTACAGCTTCGGCACGCGGTTCGGTGAGGAGCGCGGCAGCAATCCGGAGGAGCTCCTGGCCGCCGCCGAAGCGGCGTGCTACAGCATGGCGCTGGCCTTTGCTCTTGAAGGAAGGGGTCTTCGCCCGGAGCGCGTCGAGACGGACGCCGCTTGCACCATCGAGCGGGTGGGCGACGGCTTCCGAATCACGCGGATGGACGTGCGCGTGCGCGCCCGCGTACCGGGAGCCGATCCGGAAACCTTCCGGCAGGTCGCCGAGGAGACGAAAACGGGTTGTCCCGTCTCCCGCGCCCTTCAAGGGAACGTCGAACTCACCTTGGACGCCCAGCTGGAGTAGGCCGATGGCTCGCCGCTCCGAGCCGCTGCGGCTCTCGACCCACGAGATCGAGACCCGGCTGGCGCAGAGGCCGGTGGACTTGGCCGATGTCGATCTGTCGGAGCTCGATCTCTCCGGTCGCGACCTGCGGGGCGCCAACCTGGCGCGGGCTCGCCTACGCAACGCGAAACTCGTCGGGGCGGACCTCACGGAGGCGAACCTTGCCGAGGCCAACCTCAACGGCGCCGACCTACGCGGCGCGCGCCTGGCGAGGGCGAATCTCCAGGAGGCCAACAGCGAACGAACGCTCCGTGCAGCCCAATGGCCCCCGTGGCAGCCGACGATCCTGGCCGGTGCGTACCTGGAGAACGCCAACCTCCTCGGCGCCAATTTCGAGCACGCCGACCTACGCGGTGCGCGACTGGTGCGGGCGCTTCTCCGCGAAGCCAATCTCCGACGAGCAGTCCTCGAAGAGGCGGATTTGTCGGCCGCCAACCTCGACGGCGCCAACCTCCGCGGCGTCGCCGCCCGCCGGGCGCGCTTGCGCAACGCCTATTTGGCCACGGCCGATTTGACCCATGCGGACTTGGTCGAAGCCGACCTGCGCGGCGCCGTGCTCGTGCGGGCCGTCTTCACCGAGGCGGTGCTGCGCGGCGCTGATCTGTCCGAAACGAACGCCACCGAGGCCCTCTTCTGGAACGCGGACCTACGCGACGCCCTGTTCGATGATGCCATCCTCACCCGCGCGGATTTTGACGGGGCTCGGCTCGAGGGCGCCCGTCTGCCCGCGGCCGCCGCGGAGGAAGCGTACTACGTGCGCCTTTCCCGAGCCTGAGGGGTAGCATCGCGGGAGGGACCCGCGGAGAGAGGAACGCCATGATCCGACGGTGGGCTTGGGTCGTGCCGCTGCTGCTGCTTACCGGCTGCGGCCGTGCGTTGGTGCGGACGCCGCAGGTGACCCTGGAAGGCGTGCGCCTCGGCGGGCTCGGCCTGCGCGGGGGCACCTTGCTCGTCGCCCTGCGGGTCGACAACCCCAATCCCTTCGGCCTCCAGGCGCAGCGGCTCGACTACGACATCGTCGTCCGGCAACCCGGCGGGGCCGACGCGGATTCCGCCTGGGTGCCGTTCGCCCGCGGCACGGTGGAGCGCACCTACGATCTGCCGGCCGCGCAAAGCGTACGCTTCGAGGTGCCGGTCGCCTTCGACTACGAGGGTCTGGGCGAAGCGGCGGCGGCCATCTTCCGAGCAGGATCCGTCAGCTTCCGAGCCCAGGGCACGGTGGCGGTGCGCACGCCGCTTGGCACCCTGCCGGTGCCGTTCCGCAAAGACGGGGTGGCGACCTTGACCGGCCTTCGCTAGCGCCGCATGGCCGAGCTTCACTCCGTGATCGAGCCCCGTGAGCGTGCCATCCTCGTCGGTGCACCGCCCCGTTCCCTCCCGTTGGCCGTGGCGGAGGATCACCTCGACGAGCTGGCGCGCCTGGCCGATACCGCGGGCGTTGAGGTGGTCGATCGCCTTCTCCAGCGCATCGATCGACCGCATCCAAAGTTCTACATCGGCGAGGGAAAGGTCGAAGAACTCAAGGCCCGGATCGCCGCCCACGGCGCGACCCTGCTGCTCTTCGACGAGGACCTCTCGCCGGCTCAAGGAAAGCACCTGGAGGACGCCACGGGCACGCGGGTGATGGACCGCACCGAGCTCATCCTCGACATCTTCGCGACCCGCGCCCGCACGGCCGAAGCGCAGCTCCAGGTGGAGCTGGCGCAGCTCCAGTACCTGCGCACCCGGCTGACGCGCATGTGGGCCCACCTATCGCGCATCCGCGGCGGGGTGGGCATGCGCGGCCCCGGCGAGACCCAGTTGGAAACCGACCGGCGTCTCATCGACCGCCGCATCGCCCGCCTCCGCCGCGAGCTGGTCCGCGTGGCCCAGCAGCGCGCCACGCAGCGCAAGGCGCGCCGCGGCCTGTTCCGCGCCGCGCTCGTTGGCTACACGAACGCCGGTAAGAGCTCGATCCTCCGCGGCCTCGCCGGCGACCCCTCGATCTTCGTCGAAGATCGGCTCTTTGCCACGTTGGACGCGACCACCCGCGCCGTCGAGCTCGGGCCCGGCGCGCGCATCCTGCTCACCGACACGGTCGGCTTCATCCGCAAGCTGCCGCCGCACTTGGTTGCGTCGTTCCGGTCGACGCTGGACGAGGCCCGCGAGGCGGACCTTCTGCTCCACGTGCTCGACGTTAGCGACCCGACCTGGGAAGAACAGAAAGAGGTCGTCGATCAGGTGCTTGCCGATCTGGGGTTGGATGAACGGCCGAGGCTGTTGGTGGCCAACAAGATCGACCGTCTCGATCCGCAAACGTTGGCGCAGTGGAAGCACCGGGCGCAAAGCTTCGCACACCCGGCGGTGTTCGTCTCGGCGCGTCAGCCCGGCGGCTTGGAGCCGCTGCGCGAGGCGCTTCACGAGGCTTGGGCGCGACAGCGGCCGGAGCGCGAGGGTGTCGTGCCGTTGGCGCGAGGCGATCTGCTTGCCGAGCTCTACCGGGTGGGCGAGGTGCTCGACCGTCGCGACGAGGACGGGATGGTGCGCGTGCGGGTTCGTTTGCCGGCAGCGGAGCAGGGTCGCCTGGAGCGCCACGGCGTGCGCTGGACGGACAGCGAATGACGCCGCGGCGCTGGTGGATCGTCGGCCCGGGGCGCCTCGGCGCCGCCTGGGCACGGTTGCTTTTGGAGGAGGATCCGGACGCTCAGCTCGATCTCAGCGGCCGCCGACCCCAACCCCCGCCGACATTGCCCCCGAGCCACCGCTGGCGCTACCGAACCAGCCGGAGCTGGCCGGCACCGCCGCCCGAGGCGGTGCTGTTGACCGTGCCGGACCGCGCCATCGTCGAGGTGGCGGCGGCACTGGCCGAGGGCCTACCGGCCGCCGTGGCGGTGCTCCACTGCGCCGGTGCGCTGGGCGTCGAGGCGCTCGCCCCGCTGGCCGCGCGGGGAGCATCGGTGGGTGTGCTCCATCCGCTGGCGGCGGTGGTCGGCGACCCCGACGCGTTGCGTGGGGCGTATTTTACCCTCGAGGCGACGGGATCAGCCGCCGCCGCGGCGAACCATTTGGTGCGCCTCGCCGGCGGTCGGCTCCTCCCCCTGGTGACCCATCGCCGCGGACTCTACCACGCGGCGGCCACCTTGGCGGCCGCGGGCGCCGCCACGGTGGTGGCGCGCGCCGCCGCGGCGCTCGTTCAAACCGGTGCGCCGGCGACGGACGCCCGCCGTGCCCTCGTCCACCTCGCGCGGACCGCTCTCGACGCGTTGACCGAGCGCTCCCCGGCGGCCGCCCTGACGGGGCCGGCGGTTCGTGGAGACACGCGTACGGTGGCCGCGCATCTGGCGCAATTGTCGCCCTCAGAGCGTCGCCTATATTGCCTTTTGACCCGGGAAGCGCTCGCGCTCCTTGCCGAGGCCGGCCTCGCCACGTCGGCCCACGCGGAGGTGGGAGCCCTGCTGGAGACGGCGTGCGAATGCGACTCTACGTGAACTTGGACCATGTCGCCACGGTCCGCCAAGCGCGGCGCGCCGACGAACCCGATCCCGTGCGCGCCGCGGTCCTGGCCGAGCTGGGTGGTGCGGACGGGATCACGGTCCACCTGCGGGAGGACCGACGCCATATACAGGATCGTGACGTCGAGCTGCTCCTTCGCACCGTGCGCACCGGCGTCAATCTCGAGATGGCGGCCACCGACGAGATGGTCCGCTGCGCGGTGGCCTGGCGTCCCATGCAGGTGACCCTCGTGCCGGAGCGGCGCGAGGAGCTGACCACGGAAGGGGGGCTGGCCCTGACGGACGCCCGCGTGCGCGGAGTCGTGGCTGCGGCGGTCCAAGCCCTGCGCGACGCCGGAGTGCGCGTCTCCCTATTCGTTGATCCCGAGGAAGCGTCACTGGAGTGCGCGGCCGTGATCGGTGTGCCGGCCATCGAACTGCACACCGGCGAATACGCCCACGCCCGGACCGCCGAGGCACGCAGCGCAGAGCTGGCGCGGTTGCGACGGGCCGCGGCCCACGCCCGGGCGCTGGGGCTCGCCGTCCATGCCGGCCACGGCCTGACCTACGAGAACGTCGGCCCCGTGGCCGCCATTCCGGAGATCGAAGAACTAAACATCGGCCACTCCATCGTGAGCCGGGCGATCTTTGCCGGCATGGAGGCGGCCGTGCGCCTGATGCGGCAACGCATCCTTGAGGCCCGCAACGCCGGGGCGGTGGGATGACGCAGCTCGTCGACTATTTCGTGCTCGAGGCCGGGGAATTCCTCGAGCAACTCGACCGGGCCCTGGGGGCCGCAATCGTGGATCTGGCGCACGCGGCCCGGCTGGCTCGCGGCATCCGCGGCAGCGCCCAGCTCGCCGCGCAGGGGCCGATCGCCCGCGTGGCCGCGGCGCTGGAACGAGCCCTGTGCGCGGCGCAACAGGGGCGCTTGCCCTGGAATGAAGAGACCCGTGGCCGCGCCGTGCGCACGGTCGACGACCTCAAGGTGCTGTTGCGTGCGGTGCGTCAATGGGATGCCGCCGCCGATGAACGCGCCCGGGCCGCCTTCGCGCGCTGGGATGGCGTCGCCGACAGCGCCGGCCCGAAGCCGGAACCGGTGCGGACGGAGCTGCTGTTCTCGTTCTTCCGCGAGGAGGTGGCCGGCATCCTCGCCGAGCTCGATTTCGCCCTCGGCGAGCTTCGCAAGGCTCCCACAGCCCATGCGCCACTTCGGCACGTGCTTCGGCGCATGCGCGCGGTGCGCGGCGTCCGGGGCGCCGAACCGTTCGCGCCGTTGCTGCAGGTGCTCGAAGCTCTGGAAGACGCCGCGCAGGAAATCGTCGCCGAAGCGCTGCCGGTCGACCGGCCATGGCTGACCCGGCTGGAGGCGATGCGCGACGTCTTGGAAGAGTCGTTGCTGGCGCTTGGCCGCGGGCGTTTGCCCGACCCCGACGGGCCGGCGTGGCAACGATACCGCGAGCTCAGCGAGGACACCACCGAAGTCGACGACGCCGTGCCGATTGGCACCTTGGTGCCGGAGGACGGCCTGGCGGTCGCCGCTTCCCCCGTCGCCCCGGTGCCCAGCGGCGATCGCGTCGACCCCGCGGTGCTCGAATTCGTCCGCATCGAGGGAACCGCGCTGTTGGACCGGGCCGAGGCGGCGCTGCGGGAAGCGCAGGGCGACGGGGACGCGCGACGCCGAGCGTTGCCGCGGGCCCGCAGCTTGGTCGCGTCCGTGGCCGATCTTGCGCGGGTCTATGGTCTGCGGGACCTCGCCCAACGCGCCGCCACGGCGAGCGCCGTTCCCGACTTGGGTCCGGCCCAAATTGCCGAGGTGCGCCAGGCGCTGCCCGGTGCCGCGATTCCAACGGAAGAAGACGCTGTTCCCATCGAAACCCTCCTTTTGCGCGGGCCCCGCGCGTTGGAGGAAATCCTCCGTTTGCGCCCCGACCTGGAGCGCCTGTTGGACGAGCACCAGGCCGCGGAGCCGTTGCGCGCCGCCGTGCGCGAGCTGTTCGCGCTTGTGGAGTTGGCGCGAACCGCCTGAGCATGCGGCGAGCGTTGCGGCACCTTGTCGGCCTGGCCGTCAGCGTGGCCCTGCTCGCCTGGGCGTTGCGCGGCGTCGCCGTGGACGAACTCCTGCGGGAGCTGCGGTCCGTCCACCTGGGCTGGCTGGCGGTGGCCACGGCCATTGCCACGGCAGGCATGCTCACGCGTGCCTGGCGGTGGCGGGTGTTGCTGCGCCCGATGCAGGGAACGCCGCTGTCTTCCTGCCTTGAAGCCACCGTCATCGGGTTCGCGCTCAACAACCTGTTGCCCGCGCGAATCGGTGAATTCGCGCGGGCGCTGGTGCTGCGGCAGCGGACGGGCGTGCCCATGCCCGCAGCCTTCGGCACCCTCGTGATCGAACGGGTGCTGGATGGTGTTGTGTTGCTCGGCCTCCTGGTGGCCACGCTGCAAGCGCCCCTCCCCGCGGCCCGCGCGGGCGACTTCCTCGTGCTGGTCCGAGGCATGACCTCCCTCCTCGGTGCCCTGTGCCTCGGCCTGCTCGTCCTGGCCGCTCGGCCCCGGTGGGCGCTGGCCCTCAGCGACGCGATCGCCCGTCGCTTGCCGGGACGCCCGCGCCGTCTCGTAGAGGACGCGGCCCGCGCTTTCGTCCGGAGCTTCGATGCCTTGCGCCACGGCCCGACCTTTGCCTTGGCGGCCCTCGCCAGCGTGGCCCAGTGGCTGTTCTTAGGCTTGTCCTACCTGACCGCCTTTCGGGCCTTCGGGATCGATCTGCCCTATCGCGCGGCACTCCTCGTCCAAAGCATCGAATCGTTTTTCGTGTCCGTGCCCTCGTCACCGGGCTTCTTCGGACCGTTCGAGGCGGCGGCGCGGCTGGCGCTAGCCGCTTGGGGCGTGCCCGCGGAAAAAGCCGTGTCCTTCGCCCTGGGCTTCCACATCGCGGGGTTCGTTCCGGTGACCCTCTGGGGCCTCATCTACCTCTGGCGCACACCGCTCGACTGGCGCCGTCTCCGTCGCGCCGAGGAAGCGGTCGAAGAGGAGATCGAACTCGTCGACGCCACCCCGCGCTCGTGATGCGGAGTCGCAGCGTTCTCATCGAAGCGCCGGCGAAGATCAACCTGCGCTTGTGCGTGCTGGCGAGGGAGTCCTCAGGATTCCATCAAATCGAGACGATTTTCTGCGCGATTTCCCTTGCGGACCGCCTCAGCGTTGAGCCGGCCGATGGGCTCTACTTGCACGTGGAAGGGGCGGGAACCGGGTCGGTCACCGACAACCTGGTATTCCGCGCGGCGGAGCGGTTCTACGCCGCCTGGGGCCACCCCCCCGGAGCGCGCATCACACTACAGAAATTCATCCCGGTGGCGGCCGGCCTGGGCGGCGGCAGCACCGATGCGGCCGCTACGCTGCTAGCGCTGAACCGCTTGCACGGTCATCCCTTCGACCGCGCCGCGCTGCTGACCCTGGGGGCGGAGCTCGGTAGCGACGTACCCTTTTTCCTGGGTGGGAGCCCCTGGGCCCTGGCCTGGGGGCGCGGCGAACGATTGCTTGCGCTGCCGCCGTTGCCACGGCGACCGCTGGTGATCGCGTGGCCCGGACGCGGGACGGCCACGGTCGACGCCTACCGCGAGCTCGACCGCGTCCGGGGCAAGCACTGGCCGAGCGTGCCTTTGGTCCTCGGGCCGGCACAACTCGACCGCTGGCCGGCTCTGGAGGCGCTCGCGACGAACGACTTCGAGCCGTGGGCGCTCGAGGCGATTCCGGAACTCCAGCACATCCGAGCCCGCCTGCAGGAGCTCGGCGCCCGTGTGGCGCGCCTCACCGGCACGGGTTCGGCCATGTTCGGCCTTTTCGACACGTCGGACGCCGCCACGACGGCGGTGGACGTGCTCGCCGGCGAAGGTTGGGCCGCTTGGGCGGTGCATACCCTCGAGTCGCTCCCGGCGCCGGTGGAGATGGGCCGAGTCGGGCATCCATGAGAGAGTCCCTGGACGTGCTCATCGTCGGCGGCGGCCCGGCGGGCCTGACCGCTTCCCTGTGGCTGGCGCGCTACCGCCGTCGCGTTCTCGGGGTGGACGCGGGTCGCCCGGGCAACGCTCCCGCATGGGCGGTGCACGGATACCCGGGGCTAGCCGACCTGCCGCCGGGGGAGCTGCGTACCCGCCTGCGCGCCCAAGCCGAAGCCGCAGGAGCGCTGTGGCTCGAAGGCGAAGCGGTGGCCGCCCGCGGCGTGCGGGACGCCTTCGAGGTGCAACTCGATGACGGCCAAACCCTGTGGGCACGCCGCCTCCTCTTCGCGACCGGCATGCGCGAGCTGCTGCCTGAACTGCCGGGCTTCGACGCGCTGTACGGCCGCAGCGTCTGGCACTGCCCCGATTGCGACGGTCCCGAGGTCGTCGGCGCTCGGGTGGGCGCCCTGGCGCGAGGACCCAGGGCCCTCGCGCTGGTGCAGGAGCTGCGCACCTGGGCCGCCGAGCTCGTCGTGTTGACCCACGGCGAGCCCACCGAACTCGACGCGCAGGCTGAGGCGTGGCTGCACGAGCGCGGGATCCCGATTCGACCCGAACGCATCGCCGGCCTAGAAGGCGAAGACGGTCAGCTGCGTTGCGTTCGCTTCCTCGACGGTTCGGCGATCGTTCTCGATGCCCTCTTCTTCAACCTCGGCTGCGGCCCGGCGTCGGCCGTGCCGGCGCAACTTGGCTGCGCCGCCTACGAGGACGGTACGCTGGTGATCGATCGCACCGGCGAGACAACGATTCCGGGCGTCTACGCCGCCGGCGACGTAACGCCCGGGGCGCGGCTGACCGTGCGCGCCGCCGCCAGCGGGGCCGCCGTGGCAAAGTTTCTCCACCTGTCCCTCGGCCTGCCCTGAGGCCGATGCGGTGGCTGTGGATCTTCGTCGACGGCGTTGGCCTTGGGCCCGCCGTACCGACGAATCCGCTCGCCACCACGCCGTTGCCGACCCTCGAGCGTCTGCTCGAGGGTGCGCCGTTGACCATCGAGCGCCTTGGCGGCGCCTCCCGCTGGCGCGGCGCCGAGGCCACCCTCGACGCCGCCGACGCGACCTTCGGCCACCCCGGGTTGCCCCAGAGCGCCACGGGGCAGATCGCCCTGCTCACCGGCGCGAACCCGGTGCGGTGCTTCGGTCGCCCGTTCGGCCCCTGGGTGCCCACGACCCTGCGACCCTGGTTTCTGCGCGTCAACCTGTTGCGCCTGTTGGGCCGCCGGGGACGCCGCCTCACCTGGTTGCATCCTTTGCGCGTGAACCCTCGGCGCCGCCCGCCGGCGTTCCCACTGGCGGCGGCCAGCGCGCGTTTGCAGCCTCCGCTCCAACCGCTGCCCACCGGCGACTTCGGCGCGGCGGATCCCACGGCTCTAGCCCGCGCCGTGCTGGCCCAGAGCCAGGGGGCGGACCTCGCCGTCCTCGTTCACTACGGCCTCGACCTCCTCGCGCACCGCGCCCCTCCCGTGGCCCTGGCCCGCGGACTGCGCGCCTTCGACCGGTTCCTCGGCACCCTCCTCGCCGAGCGCCCGGACGACCTGGGGATCGTTCTCACCAGCGACCACGGCCACGTGGAGGACCCCAGGGGCGCGCACACTCGCCATCCTGTGCCGGTTCTGTGGATCGGACCGTTCCCACCGACGCCCGTCGTCTCGCTGGGACACTTCGCTTCGACCCTGGGCGATGCCCTCGGGGTAGAAGTCGCTCCGACCGATGACGACGAACGGCAACGGCTTGACCCAGTTGGAAGCGGTGCTCTTCGATCTTGACGGCACCCTCGTCGATAGCACCGCCCTCATTTTGGCGTGCTACCGCCACACCATGCGCACGCATCTGGGCACCGTTCCACCTGACGACGCGTGGCTGGAGGGCTTCGGAACACCCTTGGAGCAGCAGATCGCTCGCTTCGCGCGCTCGCCCGAGGAGGCGGCGGCCATGATGGCCACCTACCGCGCGTACCAGCAGGAGCACCACGATGCTGCCGTGCGACCCTTCCCGGGCGTGCCGGAAACGCTGCGCGCCCTAGCGGCGCGGGGCCTGAAGCTCGCCGTGGTGACGAGCAAGCACAAGGCGCTCGCCTTGCACGGGCTGGAGATCTGCGGCCTGGGGGCGTGGCTACCGCTCTGCATCGCCCCGGAGGATGTCGCTCGACCCAAGCCCCACCCCGAGCCTGTCGAACGCGCCCTTGCCTGCTTGGGCGTGCCGGGGGACCGTGCCCTCTTCGTCGGCGATTCTCCTCACGATGTGGCCGCCGGGCGCGCGGCGGGCGTGCGCACGGCGGTGGCTCTTTGGGGGCCCTTCCCACGTCAAGCGTTCGCGAACGAACCGCCCGACCTGTGGCTGGGCCAACCGGAAGACTTGTTGACCCTGGTCGACGCCGCGCCCGTCAGCTCTTGAAGCGGTACACGATTCGACCGCGGTGAAGATCGTAGGGCGACAGCTCCACGGTCACCCGGTCGCCTTCGAGGATGCGAATGTAGTGCTTGCGCATCCGCCCGGAGATGTAGGCCAGTACTTCGTGGCCGTTGTCCAGGCGCACCCGGAAGTGCGTGTCGGGCAACACCTCCGTGACCACGCCTTCCATTTCAATGACATCCTTCGCCACGGTTGCTCCCTCCGCTTCGAAAGTTCGGCTGATTCTACACCGTCGCCGGGCCGGCCGTCGAGGGGGTGGCTTGGCGATTGACCCCGGCGGCGCTACCTTCCGCGGCAACCTTCGACCCAGGAGGACGATGCGCTACGTGGTGTTGGGAGGAGGACAGCAGGGTTCGGCCTGCGCCTTCGATTTGCTCCGGCACACCGACGCGCCGGTGCTCCTCGTGGATCGCCCGGGCGCGCCCCTGGCCGCGTTTCTCGCCGGCGCCGCGCCTGACCGCTTGCGGCTCGTGGCCGCCGACGCCCGCGATCCGGGTTCGATCGGCGCGCATCTGGCACCCGGTGACGTCGTACTCAACGCCTTGCCGTACTACTTCAACGAACCGATGACCCGACTGGCGCTCGAGGTCGGCTGTCATTACGCCGACCTGGGTGGCCACACGGAGACCGTGTTGCGGCAAAAGAGCTGGCACGAAGAGGCGCGCGTTCGCGGCGTGAGCGTCGTCCCCGATTGTGGCTTGGCGCCCGGCCTGGTGAACATTCTGGCGGCCTACGGCATCGCCCAACTCGATCGGGCCCGCCGTGTGCGCATCTACGTGGGCGGGCTGCCGCAGCGCCCGGAACCGCCGCTCCAGTACCAGATCGTCTACAGCCTTGAAGGCGTGCTCGATTACTACACAACGCCGTCCTGGGTGCTGCGTGACGGGCGACCCGTCCAAGTAGAGGCCCTCAGTGAGGTCGAGTCGGTGCACTTCGAAGCTTTGGGCGAGCTCGAGGCGTTCCACACCGCCGGTGGGCTGTCGACGATGGCGCAGCGGTATGCCGGCGTGGTCGACTCCATGGAGTACAAGACGTTGCGATACCCCGGCCACGCGGCCATCATGCGCGCCATCCGGGATCTCGGCTTGCTCGATCTCGAGCCGGTCGCGGTCGACGGCCACCCCGTTGTCCCGCGCCGCGTGTTCGTCGCCGTGGTTGAGCCGCGTCTGCGCAAGGATCCGCGCCAGAGTCCGGATCTCGTCGCCCTCCGCGTCGAGGTGGAAGGCGAACAAGCCGCGGAACCCGTCCGGCTCGAGTGGGAGGGGATCGATCGCTACGACCCGACCACCGGCATCACCGCCATGATGCGCACCACCGGCTTTTCGCTCGCCATCACCGGCCAGATGCAGGCGGAAGGGCGCCTGCCTCCGGGCGTTTGGACGCCGGACGAAGTGGTGCCGGCGCCGGAGTTCCTTGCCGCCCTGGCGGCTCGCGGCATCCGCATCGCCGGTCGCCGCGTGCCCTTGGCGGCCCGCACGGGCGCCCAAGCCTAGGGGCCTCGGGCGACCGCTCCGCCCGCCCCATACGCGGGGCCCCGATCCAACGCCGGGTCGCCCCACCCAGGCCGCCGAGGCCCGCCCGAGCCGCAAAGATCGGCGCGGCTGTCGGTGCGGACGGTGCGCTGGCCGGGGCCGGGCGCGGCCGCGGGCCACGACCGGCCCACGTACTACGGCCGCGTCGGCCCTGGGAACGCTCGCTCGACGAGGCCGGTGCCGCGGTACGGACCGAGGCCGTGATGCGGTCCAAGGACCTTGCGGCTGTAGCCGTTCTCCGGATCCTGGCCACGGCGCAACGCGCGCGCCACGGCATCCTCGCCCCGGTTGTAGGCCAGCACGCCGAGACGCACGTCGCCGAACATTCGGATGAGACGGCGCAAGTAGCGGAAGCCCAAACGCAGGTTCGTGTCCGGGTCGAAAAGATCCTCGCGCTCGACCGACGGATCCAAGCGCCGCGCCGTCCCCGGCATCAGCTGCATCAGACCTAGCGAACCGCTGCGGCCACGCGCCCGCGACACGAAGCGGCTTTCCACCCAGATGATGCGGAAACCAAGTTCGGGGTCGATCCCTTCGGCCAACGCCGCGGCCACGATCCGCTCGGCGAAGCGTGGCGAAATGCCGTAACGCTGCGCGTAGCGCGCGCCGAGCATCGCGGTGACGGATGCCGCCGGTGCAGGTGTGGCCGAGGGAGCGCTGCCACGCGCCAGCGCCGACAAGTAGATCCAGTGCGGCGCACCCAAGGCCGGCACATCGCGGAGAAACGGCTCTCCCGTGAAGACCGGCCTCGGCGACGGACGCCGCGGCGGCTGCGGGTCCTGGGTCGGCGGCACCATCAGCAACCCCGCGCCGAGCAGGCCCACCCACCCGGCACGCCCGCGGGATCGGCTCATCGTTCGCCCTCCGGGCGGAAGCGCCGGGGGCGCAACCTACCCCTCACCGGGGGGAGAGCGCAAGGATCCAAGCGATGATCGCCGTGGCCACCAACGCCCCACCACCCACGATCGCGATCAGCGTCACCAGCAACCACGAACCCCAACCAAGCCGCCGCGTCATCCCACCACCAGGTTGATGAGTCGATCCGGCACGAAAATCACCCGCTGCAGCTGCGCCCCGTCGAGCTGACGCCGCACCTGCGGATGCGCCAGCGCCGCCGCCCGCACCTCGGCCTCGCTCGCGCCCCGCCGCATCGGCAGGCGCGCCCGCACCCGTCCGTTGATCTGCACGACGACCTCGACCGCGTCCGCTTCCGCCTTGGCCGGGTCGTACCGCGGCCAACGCGCCTGCACGAAGATGGAATCCGTCCCCCCGAGGTGCCACCACAACGCTTCGGCGATGTGCGGCGCCAAAGGTGCCAGCATCACCACCAGCGGCTCCACCGCGGCCCGCTCGGGCACGCGGCCGTGGGCGCGCACGGCGTTGAGGTACTCCATGAGCGCCGCGATCGCCGTGTTGTAGTTGAGGGTCTCCAGATCCTCGGTGACCTTGCGGATCGTCGCGTGGAGCTTGCGCTCCAATGCCGAGTCCAGCGGACGGTCCTCCGCGGCGTGAACGGCCTCCCAGACGCGGCGCAGGAAATTGTGCGGGCCGGCGATACCCGCGTCGCGGAAGTCGCCCCCCTCTTCGTACGGGCCAAGGAACATGAGGTACAGACGGAAGGTGTCCGCGCCGTATCGGGCCAGGTACTCGTCGGGCACGACCACGTTGCCCCGCGACTTCGACATCTTTGCCCCGTCTTTGACGATGAGCCCGTGGGCGCGAAAGCGCACGAACGGCTCTTCGAAAGGCAGGTAGCCGAGGTCATGGAGCACCATGGTCACGAAACGGCTGTACAAAAGGTGCATGGTGGCGTGCTCGTTGCCACCGATGTACATGTCCACCGGCAGCCACAGCCGCGTCAGTTCGGGGTCGAACGGTCGATCCGGTACGTTCGCCGAGGGATAGCGCAGGAAGTACCAAGCGGAATCGAGAAACGTGTCGGAGACGTCGGTTTCTCGTCGGGCCTCTCCGCCGCAGCGCGGGCAGCGGGTGCGGTACCACGACTCCAAACGCGCCAACGGTGCGCGGCCGGAGCCATCCGGCCGCGGATCGGGCAGGTAGGGCAGCTGCACCGGAAGCTCTTCCTCGGGCACGGGCACGATCCCGCAAGCGTCGCAGTAAACGATCGGGATGGGCGGGCCCCAGTACCGCTGGCGCGAGATGCACCAGTCGTGCAATCGGTAGGTGACGCGAGGTTCGGCGGCGCCGCGCTCCGACAGCCAGCGCACGATGGCCGTCTTGGCTTCGTCCGTTGGCAAACCGTCGAAGGGGCCGGAGTGCACCAGCCGCCCCGAGCCGGTGTAGGCCGCCGGCAGCGGGGCTTCGGGGTCTTCCCCCGCGGCGACCACCACGCGGCGGATCGGCAACCCGAAGGCTTGGGCGAACTCGAAGTCCCGCTCGTCGTGCCCGGGCACGGCCATGATCGCCCCGGTACCATACTCCATGAGCACATAGTCGGCAATCCAGATCGGGATTTCTTCGCCGGTGGCGGGGTTGCGCGCCCGAGCGCCGGTATCGACCCCGGTCTTCGCCTTGTCCACTTTTTTGCGGCTGACCAGATCCGTGGCCCGGACGCGCGCGCGGTACGCCTCGACCTCGCCGCGGCGCTCAGGCGCGGTGACCTCATCCACCAAGGGATGCTCGGGTGCCAGCACGAGGTAGGTAGCGCCGAACACCGTGTCCGGTCGGGTGGTAAAGACGGCGATCTCCAGCCCAGGCCGACCGAGCACCGGAAAACGAATCTCCGCCCCTTCGCTCCGGCCGATCCAGTGCTCTTGCAATTTCTTCGTGCTCTCCGACCAGTCGAGTCGTTTGAGGTTCTCGAGCAGCCGCTCCGCGTAGGCCGTGATCCGAAAGAACCACTGGGACAGCTGCCGCAGCTCCACGGGCGTGTCGCACCGCTCGCAGAGGCCGCCGACGACCTGCTCGTTGGCCAGAACGGTCTGGCAGGACGGGCACCAGTTGACCGGTGCCTCTCGCTTGACGGCCAGACCCGCCTTGTAGAACTGCAGGAAGAGCCACTGCGTCCAACGGTAGTAGCCGGGGTCGGTGGTATCGACGGTGTGGTGCCAGTCGTACATGAAGCCCATCCGGCGCAGCTGCTCGCGGAAGCGGGCGATGTTGCGCGGGATGAGCTCCATCGGATGCACGCCGACCTTGAGGGCGTAGTTCTCTGAGTGGATGCCGAAGGCGTCGAAGCCGATCGGTTCGAAGACGTCGTAGCCCTGCAGCCGCTTGAAGCGGCCGTACACGTCGGCGCCGGTGAAGGCGTAGATGTTGCCCACGTGGAGCCCCTCGGCCGAGGGGTAGGGGAACATCATGAGATTGTAGAATTTGCGGCCCGCCCGGCCGAGGCGGAGCAGGTCCTCGTCCGTGTAGAGGTTCGTGCCGTGCTCGTCCCAGAAGGCTTGCACGCGTCGTTCGACGTCGAGAGGATCGTAGGCTGCGCTCATGGTCTGCGTCGCTTGCGCGGCGGCATGGGTTGCGGACGGCCACCGCGTGGCGGCGGCGGGCCGGCCGGTCGCCGCACCCGTTGATACCAAGGTGTGCGGAATTTCGTGGCCATCGGCTCCCGGTACAAGCGCCCGCGGGGGCGGTTCCTCAGGCGACGTCGACCGGCCGCGGCGGGCGCCAGCCCGTTTCGAAGGGGCCGAGGCCGTCGAGCGGATCTTGCCCCGGCACGGGGAGCTTGACGCCCGGATTGAGCACGTTGGCGGGGTCCCACACGGCTTTGAGGCCGCGGAAGTGGGCCACCAACTCCGGCCCCCAGATGCGCTCCAGATACGGCGCGCGCAAGCGCCCGTCGCCGTGCTCGCCGCTCAGGGTGCCTCCAAGACGAACGACCTGCTCGACCGTGGCCTCGAGCACGGCGCGAACCGCGGTCCGCCAGTCGGGGCGGCGGACGTCGACCAACGGATTGACATGGAGGTTGCCGTCGCCGGCGTGGCCGAAGAACGCGGCAGGCAGTTCGTGGGCGGCCAAGATGTCGCGCAGACCGCGGACGAACGCGCCGAGCGCCGCCACCGGGACCACGCAATCTTCGATGAACTGCATCGACACCCGCGGAGCGTACTCCGTGGCCAGTCGCAGGGACGCATGCCGGCGCCACCGCCACACCGCCGCCAGCGCTGCGGGGGCGGTCAGCGTCGCCGTGGCGGCGGCCCAGGGCCGCACCGCATCGGCCCAGGCGGCCAGCGTTGCTCGCACCGCGACCTCGTCCTCGCCCTCGGCGGTCACCAGCAGCAAACCGGCCGCGTCGGCGGGAACGCCGGCGGCGGCCCGCTCTTCGGACGGCACGCGCGCGAGAAGGACGTCGTCGATCAGCTCGAGAGTCGCCGGCCCGAGAGGTCGGAGCACCGCCACGGCCGACCCGAGGGCCTCGAGATCCGGTAGAGCAACGAGCAAGAGACCTTCGTGCGCCGGCCGACGCGTCAGTGCGATCTCCGCGGCAAGCAGGATCCCCAGGGTTCCCTCGGCGCCGACGAGCAGATCCACGAGGTCGTCGCCGTCCAAGAACTCCCGAAGGGCATAGCCGGAGCTGTTCTTGGTGACCCGCGGCCAGCGGGAACGCACGAGCGCGGCGTCGGCACGAAGCCTTGCCGCCCACGCGTGGAAGCCCGTTGGCGCGTCGACCGCGCCACCGGCGTCACGTCGCAGGACCCGGCGGCCTCCGTCGCCGCCCACGAGGTCGATCGCTTCCACCCAACGACGCACGCTGCCGAACCGAACCGTGCGCGGTCCGGCGGCGTTCGTGCTCACCGCCCCGCCCCAAGTGCACCAGGGTGCACTGGAGGGATCGACGGGGAACCGCCAACCACGGCGATTCGCTTCCGCTTGGGCCGCGGCCAGCGTGGCCCCGACCCCCACCCGCAGACGACCCGGACCCGCCCACTCCACTTGGGCGAACCCGGGGCCGAAGACCAACACCACGCCCGGGCCCACATTGCTCCCCGGCATGGCCGTTCCCCCGCCGCGCGGCACGATGGGAACACCCTCGGCGGCTGCCCAGCGCAACAGCGCCACCACGTCCTCGGGCGCATGCGCCTCGGCCACCGCCCGCGGCATCCAGCGCAGGATGCCGCTTCCGGCCGCGAAGCGTTCGCGCGCCGCCACGTCCGTCCACCAGGCGCCCCGGAACCCGGACGGCCCTTTCCCCGTCGCCGGGCCCGCTGCAACTTCCTCCCCCATGGTCGCCCAACGCGAGCTGTTGCGCCGCGTCAGCCGCACCTTCGCCCTGTCCCTCGAGATCCTGCCGCCGCCGCTGCGGTCGTGGTTGGGCCTCGGTTACTTGCTGCTGCGCGTCGCCGACACCTTCGAGGATAGCCCGACATGGCCCGTTCGCCAACGGCGCTGGCTGCTGCGCCGATGGCACCACGCCCTCGGACCCAACGGCGGTGATGCCGCGCCGTTCGTGGCCGCGGCCGCCCAGCTGCCCGCGGGTAGCGCCGAAGCGGCCTTGCTCGACCGTACTCCGTCGTTGCTAGCGGAGCTGCGGACCTTGCCCCCCGCCGCCGCGCGGGTGCTTCGGGGCGCGGTGCGCCGTACCACCCGGGACATGGCCTTCTGGTTGCGCCGCGGACCTCGCTTCCCCACCGAGCGCTGGCTCGATCGCTACATGCACAGCGTCGCCGGCCGTGTCGGCTACCTGGTCACCGATCTGTTCGCCCTGGTCGCGCCAGCCATCGCTCGACGCCGCGCCGAACTCCGCCCGCTGGCGCGCCAGTTCGGCTTAGGTTTGCAAACGGTCAACGTGTTGCGCGGGCTGGCGGCGGACCGAGAGCGCGGGTGGATCTACGTGCCGAACTCCTTCGCCCACGCCGTGGGCTTGGAACCGGCCGAGCTGTTCGACCCCGTTCACCGCGCTGCCGCCCTGGCCGTAGTCGATCGCCTCGTGGCGAAGGCCGAGAGGCATTTGGCCCACGCTCTCGTCTACGTCGAGCGACTGCCGCGCCGCTACGCTCGACTGCGCCTCGCCTGCGTTTGGCCTCTTTTGTTCGCCGCCGGCACGTTGGCCCGCTGCCGGGGCAACCCGGCCGTCGTCGATGGCGAAGCGAAGCTCGACCGCGCGGAGGTCCGGAGGATTCTGCGCCGAAGCCTACCGGCCGCGTGGTCCAATGCCGCGGTGCGCCACCTCTACACCGCGCTGCTGCACCCCGGGCAGAAGCCGACGAGCTCGAGATGAACGGCTTCGACCTCGAAGCCCTCGGGCACCTGGGCAGCGCGCAGCCGACCCACGTCGAGCGGCACGTCCCAGACACGCCCGCAGCGCCGGCAGCGGGCGTGGGCATGCTCGTCCGTGCGAGCGTCGAAGCGCGCCGACCCGTCGGCGTAGGGGAGCTTGCGCACCAACCCCACTTGCACCAGGGTCTCCAGCGCTTTGTAGACGGTGGCCAACGAGATATCGGGAATCTCTCGCCGAACCGCGAGGAAAACCTCGTCGGCCGAGGGATGCGTCGGATGTGCACAAAGATAGCGATAGACCGCGGCCCGCTGCTCCGTGTACCGCTGGCCGTGCGCTTCCAGAGCGCGCCGCAGCGCTTCTTCCGGCGTGGGCGTGGAGATCGGCGCCGTGGGCATCGGCATTGACTCGGAGTCCATCCTAAGACCGACGACAACCCTCTGTCAATGGCGAAGATCCATCGCGTGCCCGTGGATCTGGGACACACGCTCGACGACTACGCAGCCGACCCGGCGTTAGCGCCGTGGATCGATCGGCTGCGCGGGCGCGCCGCCGCCTACGCTCCGCGCCTCCGGGGCCGAACCGTCTGGATGGTGAACTCCACCGCCACCGGCGGCGGCGTGGCCGAGATGCTGCCGCGCGAGGTGTCGCTGCTGCGGCAGCTCGGGGTGAGGGCCGAATGGGTCGTCATCGTGCCCGGCGACCCCGACTTTTTCCGTCTGACGAAACGTCTCCACAACCTCCTGCACGGGCAGCCGGCAGGATCGCTCGGCCCCGACGACGCCGCCCTCTACGCACGAGAGAGCGAGGCCCTCGGCGACGCGCTGGCCACGGCCTTGGGGCCGACGGACCTTCTGGTCGTGCACGATCCGCAACCCTTGGGCGCCGGAGCGGTGGTGGCTCGCCGATGCCACATCCCCGCGCTCTGGCGATGCCACATCGGCCTCGATCGCACCACGCCGGAGACGGAGGCCGCCTGGGCCTTTCTCCGGCCCTGGCTCGCTCCCTACCAGCGGGCGTTGTTCAGTCTGCCGGCCTACGTCCCGGCCTTTTTGGCCGGCCGTAGCGGCGTCCTCTCGCCCGGCATCGACCCGTTGGCCACGAAAAACCGCCCGCTGGACGTGCCGACCGTGGCCGACGGCCTCGCTCGCGCGGGTCTGGCGCCCGCGCCCCCGTCGATCGGTGCGCCGCCCTCGGCCGCGCCCGTGCTGCGGCTGCAACCGGATGGAGAATTCCGGCCCAGCGAGTCGCCCTCACCCTTGGCGCTGCCGTTTCGCCCCAGCATCCTCCAGGTTTCCCGTTGGGACCGGCTCAAAGGGTTTGCCCCCCTTCTGACCGGCTTTCAACGCCTTCGGCAAGAGCCGGGCACCTTTGCGCCGACCGCGGTCGACCTGGTGGCCGAAACCCGGCTGCTGCTGGCCGGGCCCGACCCGCGCGGCGTGGCGGACGACCCGGAGGGCGCCGACGTTCTCGCCGATATTGTGGCCGCATACCGCGCGCTTTCCCCAGCGGACCGGGCTGCCGTGGCGGTCCTCCTTTTGCCCATGGCCGATCCCGAGGACAACGCGCGCCTCGTCAATGTCCTTCAACGCAGCGCCACCGTCGTTGCCCAGAACTCCCTGGAAGAGGGCTTCGGATTGACCGTCACGGAAGCCATGTGGAAGAGCCGCCCCGTCGTGGCCGGCGCCGCGGCGGGCCCGCGGGCCCAAATCGATCCGGAGCGCACCGGCTGGCTCGTAGACCGTCCGGACGACCCCGCCGCCGTGGCCCGCACGCTGGGCGCGGCGCTGGCCGACGCCACCGAGCGCGAGCGCCGCGCCCGTGCCGCCCATCGCGCCGTTTGGGAGCGGTTCCTGCTGTTTCGGGCCGTGGAGCGCTGGCTGGAGGAACTGGCGGCGCTGGCGGGCGCCTCGAAAACGGCCGTTCCCTGAGCCGCGTTCAGCCGCTTGACACCGCGCCGGCGCCGGGCGAAACTTGCAGCTATGCTCGTGGTCAATCTGCTCGACTTGGAGCGCGGCAGCGTGGCGGTGCGGGGCGTCATCCCCGCGGCCGACCCGCTGTGGGCCGACAGCGACGCCCAGCTCGAGGCGCCGCTGGTGGTGGACCTCCAGGCCGAACGGGTGGGCGCCGGCGTGCTGGTGCGCGGTCGGGTGCACACCCAGGTCCATTTGGAATGTCGCCGCTGCCTGGCGCCGATCCATTGGCCCATCGACGAGGAGTTTGACCTGTTCTTCGAACCGTTGGAGGGCATCGAGGATCCAGGCGACAGCTACCCGCTGCCGACCGGGACCCTCGAGCTCGCGCTCGACGAGCCGCTTCGCGAGCAGCTGCTCCTGCGCATCCCCCCGTACGCGCTGTGCCGCGACGACTGTCGTGGCTTGTGCCCGGGTTGTGGGGTGGATCGCAACACGGAGCCCTGTCGCTGCCCGCCGCCTCCCCTTGAGGCCGGACCGTGGGCGGCCTTGCGCGCCCTCCGTTTTGACCTGTAACCCTCCGCGGACCACCGGCACGATCCATGGCCGTTCCGAAGAAGCGCGTTTCGAAGCAACGTCAGCGAAAGCGGCGCACGCACTACAAGGCGACGCCGCCGACGTTGATCCCTTGCCCGCAGTGCGGCGATCCGCATCCACCACATCGCGTCTGCCCCACCTGCGGCACCTACCGGCACGCCCAGCGGGTGGAGACCGATCTCACGTAGCGCGGGATGCGCCTCGCGCTCGATGCCATGGGGTCGGACGGCGCCCCGGCGGTCGAGGTCGCCGGGGCGCTGGCGGCGCTCGCGGAGCTCGAACCGGCCTTCGAGATCCTGCTCGTCGGCGATCGCCCCACGCTCGAGGCGGAGGTCCGACGCCAGGCCGACGGTCCGGTGCCGCGGCTCCAGATCGTGCATGCACCGGAGCGCGTCGCCATGGGCGAAGCTCCGGCACAGGCGATCCGCCGGAAACCGAACTCGTCTGTGGTCGTGGGCTTGGAACTGGTGCGCCAAGGGCAGGCGGACGCGTTCGTAAGCGCGGGATCCACCGGCGCGGTATTGGCGGGCGCCTTGATGCTTCTGCGCCCCCTGCCGGGGGTCGACCGGCCGACCGTCGGCGCCGTCCTGCCCACCCGGAGCGGCTACACGTTGCTCGTGGACGCCGGAGCCAACCTCAACACCCGCCCGCACCATCGCGTCCAGTTTGCCGAGCTGGGCGCCATCTACGCCCAGGATCTTATGGGCATCCCCGAGCCGCGGGTGGGTCTGCTCAACGTCGGCCAAGAGCCGGAAAAGGGTGACGAGGCGGCGGTGGAGACCCACCGTTTGCTCAGCGGCCGGTCCGACCTCCGCTTTGTGGGCAACGTTGAGGGTCGCGACGTCATCCACGGCGTCTGCGACGTTCTTGTGGCCGACGGCTTCGTGGGCAACGTGCTGCTGAAGTTCTACGAGGCGGTGTCGGAGTTCTTCTTGAATTTGGTGCACGAGGCGTCGGCCATCTCTCGGCTCAAGCGGGCGGTGGCGCGCCTGATGCGCCTGGATGCGTTCGATTGGACCGAGTACGGCGGGGCGCCCTTGCTTGGGGTCAACGGGGTGGTGATCATTTGCCACGGCGGTTCACCACCGCGGGCGATCCGCAACGCGATCCGGGTGGCGAAGCAGGCGGTGGAGCGGCGCATGGTCGATCACATTCGGGCGCGCCTGAGTGCCGCGGCCGCGCGCATGGGATGAACGCACGCCCTTACATCCGCATTCTCGGCCTCGGCCGCTACCTGCCCGACCGGGTGCTGACGAACCGTGAGCTCGAGACCATGGTCGACACGAGCGACGAGTGGATCCGCACCCGCACCGGCATCCGCGAGCGTCGCATCGCGCCCCCGGACATGGCGGCCGCCGAGATGGGTCGCCGCGCGGCCGAGGCGGCCATGGCGTGCGCCGGGGTGGGGCCGGACGACATCGACCTGCTGCTCGTCTCCACCGCGACGCCGGACCGGCTGTTGCCCGCGACCGCCTGCGACCTTCAGGCGCTGCTCGGCCTGCGGCGGGCCGGCGCGTACGACTTCGCCACCGCCTGCTCGGGCTTCTTGTACGGATTGGCGTTGGCGGAAGGCCACATCGCCACCGGCCAGGCCCGCCACGTGCTGCTCGTCTGCACGGAAAAGATGAGCAGCATCATCGACTGGAGCGACCGCGCCACCTGCGTGTTGTTCGGCGACGGCGCCGGTGCGGCCGTCCTCGGCGCGGCAAACGGTGACGGACGCGGCTTGTTGTCGGTGTACCTGCGCGCCGACGGCAGCTTGGGGGACCTCTTGCAACGCCCCGCCGGCGGCGCGCGTTGCCCCCTCACCCCCGAGCTGTTGGCGACGCGCGCCCATCTGGTGCGAATGGAGGGTCCCGAGGTCTTCAAGAGTGCGGTGCGCTCCATGTGCGAGGCTTCGTTGGAAGCGTTGCAACGCGCCGGCCTCGAGCGCGGGGACGTCGATCTGCTCGTTCCGCACCAAGCGAACATTCGCATCATCGAAGCGACGGCGCGCTACGCCGGCATCCCGATGGAGAAGGTGTTCATCAACATCGACCGCTACGGCAACATGAGTTCCGCCTCCATCCCAGTGGCCCTGGACGAGGCGGTCGAATCCGGCCGCGTGGGCCCCGGCGATCGGGTGCTGATGGTCGGCTTCGGGGCGGGCTTTACCTGGGGGTCGGCGGTGGTGCGGTTGTGATGCTGGGTTTGCTGTTTCCGGGGCAGGGGTCGCAGTTCGTTGGTATGGGGCGGGACCTGGCCGAGACGGATGCCGCGGTCCGCGCGCTTTTCGAGGAAGCCGACGAACTGCTCGGCCTCCCGCTCTCGCGCGTCTGTTGGGAGGGGCCAGCGGCCACGTTGACGCGGACGGACCACGCCCAGCCGGCGATCCTCCTCCACAGCGTCGCCGTCTGGGAACTGCTGCGCCGCCGCTGGCCGGACCTGCCCGTGGCCATGGCCGCTGGGCACTCCTTGGGCGAGTTCAGCGCCCACGCCGCGGCCGGCACCTTCGACTGGCGGGATGCCCTGCACTTGGTCCGCCTGCGCGGCCAGCTCATGGCCGAGGCGGGGGCGGCGCGGCCGGGCACGATGGTGGCCGTCCTCGGGCTGGACGACGTGGTTGTCGAGCGTGTCTGCGCCGAGGCCTCGGGGCCCGACGGTGTGGTGGTCGCGGCGAATTTCAACGCGCCGGGCCAGGTCGTCATCTCCGGCGACGTGATCGCGGTGGAACGCGCCAAACCCCTGCTCGAAGCGGCCGGGGCACGCCGTGTGCTGCCCCTCGTCGTTTCGGGCGCGTTTCACTCGCCCCTGGTAGCCCCCGCTCGCGAGGGTTTGGCGGCGGCCTTGGCCCAGGTGCCGATGCAACCGCCCCGTTGGCCGGTCGTCGCCAACGTCACCGGCCAACCTGCGCCGTCGGAGCCCGACGCCATTCGGCAGCTGCTCGTGGATCAGCTCACTTCCCCGGTTCGCTGGGTCGACGGCGTCCGGACGATGGTGGCCGCAGGGGTGCGGCGCTTTTGGGAGCTGGGGCCCGGCACCGTTCTCAGCGGGCTGGTGCGGCGCATCGCCCCCGAAGCGGACGCCCGATCGATCGGTACCCTGCGGGACCTCGAGGCGCTGGAGGCGGAGGCAGCGACATGGAACTGAGCGGCCAGGTGGCGCTGGTCACCGGCGGCTCCCGCGGCATCGGTCGCGCCATCGCCGAGGAGCTGGCCGCGGCAGGCGCGCGGGTGGCCGTGGCGGCGCGTGACCTCACCCGCGCGGAGGAGGCGGCCGCGGCCCTCCCGGGCGAGGGGCACCGCGCCTACCGGGTCGATGTCGCCGACCCCGCGGCCGTGGACGCGCTCGTGGCCGCAGTGGAGCAGGATTTCGAACGCCTCGACATCCTCGTAAACAACGCCGGCGTGACCCGGGACAACGTTCTCTTCCGCCTCAAAAACGAGGACTGGGACTTGGTGGTGGACACGAACCTCCGCGGCGCCTTCGCCGCCATCCGCGCCGCCGCCCGCGGCATGGTGCGCCGCCGCTACGGCCGCATCGTCAACATCAGCAGCGTCGTCGGTCTGGTGGGCAACCGCGGCCAAGCAAACTACGCCGCCGCCAAGGCCGGATTGCTGGGCCTTACGAAGGCCGTCGCCAAGGAACTGGCCTCGCGCAACGTGCTCGTCAACGCCGTGGCGCCAGGCTACATCGAAACGGACATGACCGCCGCCCTCTCGGAGGAGGCGCGGCAGGCCTTGCTGTCTCAAATCGCGCTGGGGCGCTTGGGCACCCCGCGCGACGTCGCCGCCGCCGTCCGGTTCCTGGTGGGGCCGGGCGCGGCCTACATCACCGGGCAGGTGTTGGTGGTGGACGGCGGCATGGTGCTCTGAACCCGCAACGCGAGGAGCGACGCAATGACGCCGCAGGAACTGGAGCAGAAAGTGCGCAAAATCGTCGCCGAAAACCTCGGCGTCGAAGAGGAGAAGGTGACCCGCGAGGCGAGCTTCGTTGACGACCTGCGGGCCGACTCGCTCGACGTCGTCGAGCTCGTCATGGCGCTGGAGGAAGAGTTCAACATCGAGATCCCCGACGAGGACGCCGAGAAGATGCGCACCGTCGGCGATGCCATCGACTACATTCAGCGCCGGATCGAGAGCCAGACTGCGCAGGCCTGATGGAGGCACGCTCCGCTCGGCGCGCCGTCGTCACCGGCCTGGGCCTCGTCACCCCGGTGGGCCTCACCACCGAGGAGACCTGGGCGAACCTGCTGGCCGGATGCAGCGGCGCCGGTCCGATCACGCAGTTCGACGCCCAAGGCTTCCCCGTCCGCTTCGCCTGCGAGGTGAAGGGTTTCGATCCGGAGCGCTACATCGATCGCAAGGAGGTCAAGCGCACCGATCGCTACGCCCAATTCGCGCTGGCGGCGGCGGCCCAAGCGATGGCCCAGGCGGGCCTGGCGGACGCGCCGGCGGGGCTCGATCCGGAGCGCTTCGCCGTCGTTTTGGGTAGCGGCATCGGCGGCATCCAGACCTTCGAAGAACAAACGCGCCGCCTGCTGGAGCGAGGGCCGGAGCGAGTGTCCCCCTTCTTCGTGCCGATGTTCATCGCCGACATGGCCGCCGGTCTGGTGTCGATCCGCTTCGGCGCCAAGGGGCCGAATTTCGCCACCGTTTCGGCGTGCGCTTCGAGCGCGCACGCCGTCGGCCAGGCGTTGCGACTCATCCGCACGGGCGAGGCGGACGTCGTGCTCGCCGGGGGCAGCGAGGCGAGCATCACGCCCATGGCGGTCGCCGGCTTCGCGGCCATGAAGGCCCTCTCGGAGCGCAACGACCACCCGACCGCGGCCTCCCGCCCGTTCGACAAGGACCGGGACGGCTTCGTCATGGGCGAAGGCGCCGGCGTGCTGGTGATCGAAGCCCTCGAGCACGCAGAACGCCGTGGCGCCGCCGTCTTGGCCGAGCTGGTCGGGTTCGGCCAGACGGCCGATGCCTACCACATCACCGCACCTCCGCCGGGCCACGAAGGCGCCGCCCGGGCCATGCGCCGGGCGTTGGAGGACGCGGGCCTGGGCCCGGAGGACGTTGACTACATCAACGCCCATGGGACGTCCACGCCGTTGAACGACGCGGCCGAGACGGCCGCCATCAAGGCGGTCTTCGGACCACGCGCCTACGAACTCGTCGTCAGCTCGACCAAGTCGATGACGGGCCACACCTTGGGCGCGGCGGGCGGGATCGAGGCGGCCATCTGCGTGCTGGCCTGCAAAGAGGGACGCATTCCTCCGACGATCAACTATACGACCCCCGATCCGGAATGCGACCTCGATTACGCGCCCAACGCCGCGGTGGTGCGGCCGGTGCGCGCGGCGCTGAGCAACTCCTTCGGCTTCGGCGGGCACAACGCCGCGCTGGTATTCCGGCGGTGGCCGGCGTAGCATGCGGGTCGGCCTCGGCTACGACTCGCACCGCTTCGCGCCGGGGCGGCGCCTGGTGCTCGGTGGGGTCCCGATCCCCTACCCGCTGGGCCTGGCCGGTCACTCCGACGCGGACGCGGTGGCCCACGCCGTGGCCGACGCGCTCCTGGGTGCAGCCGCGCTCGGCGACATTGGGCGTCATTTCCCGCCGACGGATCCGCGCTGGCGCGACGCCGACTCGCTGCAGCTCCTGGGCAAGGTGGCGGCGCTGCTGGCCGATCGGGGTCTCCGTCCGCGCCACGTGGACGTGACCGTCGTCACCGAGGCGCCGGCGATCGCGCCGTACGCCGAAGAGATGCGCCGGCGCCTGGCCGGCGTCCTCGGGCTAGCGGTCGAGGCCGTATCCGTGAAGGGCAAGAGCAACGAAGGGCTGGGTTGGATCGGCCGCGGCGAGGGTCTGGCGGCGTTCGCCGTGGCCCTCGTCGACGAGGCGCGATGACGGACTGGGTGGTACGCTGGCTCGAGACGCTGGCGGACGCGCCGCCCGCGCTCCTCTACGCGGTCACCTTTTCCGTGGCGTTTGCCGAGAACCTATTCCCCCCGGTGCCGTCGGACGTCGTCGCTCTGTTGGGTGGGTTTTTGGCAGCCCGGGGCCCGGCCAGCGTGCTCGGCGTTGGTCTCTCCGTTTGGCTGGGCAACGTGGCCGGGGCGATGACGATCTACGCCGTCGGCCACCGCTACGGGTTGGCCTTCTTCCGCGGTCCTTGGGGGCGATGGCTGCTGCGGCCACACCAACTCGACCGGTTGCGTGCGGTCTACCGGCGCCATGGCCTGTGGGTCATCTTTGGGAGCCGCTTCTTGCCCATGTTCCGGGCGGTGGTGCCGATTTTCGCCGGGGTGAGTCACCTCCGCTGGCCCGCGGCGCTGCTGCCGATGGCGCTCGCTTCCGGGCTGTGGTATGGCGTGCTGGTGGCGCTCGGCAGCTGGGCGGGCGTGCGGTGGGCCTGGGTGCAGACACAGCTGCACCGCGTCGGCGTGGGGCTGTGGCTCCTCTCGGTTACCGTGCTTGCGCTGGTTCTGGCCTGGTGGTGGCGGACCCGTCATGCCCGCCCGCGAGAGCCTGCCGCGCCCTGAGCCGGCGTGGGCCGCGGCGTTCGCCCTGCAGGACTTCCTTGCCCATCTGCGCGCCGAACGCGGTTTCTCACCGCACACTCTGGCCGCCTACGAGCGGGACCTGTGGCGCCTGTTGGCCTTCGCCCGTGCCCGCGGTCGAGGCACCCCGGCCGAGCTGAAGCCCGAGGACCTGCGCGACTTCCTCTTCGCCCTCAAGGACGAGGGTCTTGCGCCGACCTCGATCGCCCGCATCCTCTCTGCCGTGCGCACGTATTTCCGCTTCCTTGTGGCAGAACTTCGTCTGGCGCACGATCCCACGGAGCGCTTGCGGACACCGAAGCGCCCGCGCCGCCTACCGCGTGTCCTGTCGGTGGACGAGGTGCGGGCCATGCTCGACGCGGTGCCCGTACACAGCCCGTTGGGCTGGCGTGACAAGGCCTTGCTCGAGTTCGGCTACGCGAGCGGCGCGCGCGTGTCGGAAATCGTGGGCTTGGAGCTGTCGGACCTCCACCTGTCCGAGGGCTTGGCTCTGGTGCGGGGCAAGGGTCGCAAGGAACGATTCGTCCTCTTGGGTCGGGCCGCAGTCGGCGCGCTCGCGGTGTACCTCCACGAGGCGCGCCCGCGGCTGGACCGCGGTCGCAGCCGCCAACGCGTTTTCCTGAGCGCCCGCGGCACGCCCTTGACCCGCATGGCCGTGTGGCGAATCTTGCGCCAAGCCGCGGCGCGCGCCGGCCTGAACCGGCCGATCGGCCCGCACACCTTGCGGCATTCCTTCGCCACGCACCTGTTGCAGGGCGGGGCGGACCTGGTCACGGTGCAGGAATTGCTTGGTCACGCCGACATCGGCACGACTCAGATCTACACCCACGTCGACCGGGACTACCTGGCCGACGTCGTTCGGCGATATCACCCGCGGGCGTAAGCGATGCTGCTGGTCATCGACAACTACGACAGTTTTACCTACAACCTGGTCCAGCTCCTCGGCGAGCTCGGCGCCGACCCCGTGGTTGTTCGCAACGATGCCGTGAGCGTCGACGACATCGCCGCCTGGCGGCCCGCGCGTATCGTCATCTCGCCCGGTCCCTGCACGCCGGCCGAAGCGGGGGTTTCCGTGGAGGTGATTCGTCGACTCGGCCCGACGACGCCGATTCTCGGAGTCTGTCTCGGCCATCAAGCCATCGGCGCCGCCTTCGGTGCTCGGGTGGTGCGGGCGCGGCGACTCATGCACGGCAAGGTCTCGCCGGTGGCGCACCGCGGCGAGGCGATGTTCGCCGGGTTGTCGTCGCCCCTGCGCGTGACGCGATACCATAGTCTGATTCTCGAACCCTCGAGCTTGCCTCCTGACCTCGAGGTGCTTGCGTGGACGGATGAGCCGGGATGGGAGGACGAAATCCAGGCAGTGCGTCACCGGCGCCATCCGATCTGGGGCGTCCAATTCCACCCCGAGAGCGTCGCCAGCGAGGGCGGGCGGGAGATTCTGCGCAACTTCCTCGTATGGCAACCTTGAAGGCGGCGCTGTTCGCCGTGGGCGCCGCCACGTCGGCGGCGGGTCAAACCGTGGTGCTCGAGGTTCCCCCGGCGGTGCCGGCGGCGGTGCGCGCGGCGCAGCAGCTGCTCGCCGATCCGTCCACCCAGCGCCTGACGCGAGATACGACGCTCACGGGGCAGGTTCGCACACCGCTCGTCATTTTTGCCGACGTCACCGCCGTGGGATCGCTCGACGGGCCCGTGGCCGTCCTTGGCGGCACGCTGCGCCTGCGGCCCGGCGCCCGGGCCCGCGGGCCAATCTACATGGTCGGTGGCGAGCTCATCGCCTCCAAAGCGGCGGTGGCCGGCGACCTGGTGGAAGCGCCTTCGGGCACGGCGGTCGACCTGGAACGCCGTGGCGACACGCTCGTGGCCCGCGTCCGCTTGCCACCGCAACCGCGCCTGGTGCCGCGGGGGCTCTTCGGCCTGCTCGTTCCTCGGGCCAACCGCGTCGATGGCGTCGTCTTCGGGGCCGGCATGCAAGTGCGGCTCGCGCCCAACGATCCCGACCTCCACCTGGACGTCCGCGTGAGCGTGCCCACGGCGCGCCCAGCCCTCGAGGGCGCGGTGTCCTTGCGCTGGCCGATCGCCCGCACCCGCGCGCTGCAGCTGGATCTGGTACGCGGTTCGAGCTCGCCGGACACGTTCTTCCGGGCGGAGCTGGCGAACACCGTCGCCACCCTGGGGGCCGCATCCGACGCTCGGAATTACGCCCACCGCACCGCGGTCCTGCTCGGCGAGCAAGCCGACCTCGAGGACGTCCGGCCGGGACCAATGCGTTGGGTCCCGGCCTGGTCGCTGCGTTGGGAACGCTACACCTCGCTTCCGGCGCGCAAGGTGCCCTCGCTCTTCGGCCACGCGGATCCGAACCCTCCGGTCGACGACGGCTCCGTCGTTGCCGTCACCGCGGGCCTGCGGGGGCGGGGCGCCGGCCACGTCAGCCGAGGCGAGCTGGCCGCCTTCGTCACCGTTGTGCCGCGGGCTCCGCGGGGGCCGTGGGCGAGGCGCCCGCGAACCCTCCTCTTGGTCGACGCGCGCGCGGGGTACGAGACTCTCGGCCTGCGCGCCACCCACCGCTTGGCGCTGGAGGCGTGGGGCTGGTTGGCCCCTTGGCCCACACCGCGCTTCTTTTGGCGCGCCGGTGGCTATCCCTACTTACCCACGGAACCTCGGTCCCCATTGCCACGGGGCGACAACGGCTACGCGGTGGGCGCCGCCTACGCCGTCCCCCTGGGTACCGCCCCCGTCCTCGGGGCGATCGAATTGGAGGCGCTCCATCGCGCCGCCAGCGCGTGGCCCCGCGGCCGGCCCGCACGCGCCGGGGCGCAGGCGCTGGGCCTGGGCCTGCGCACGCGCTTCCTGGGCCTCCGGGTCTTCGTCGACCCAACCCCACCGCACCGCCGCGCCGTGGCGCTCGAAAGCCCCATCCTGGCCTTGCCCTAGACCCCTGTCCTCTCCAGGGGGCACCCGGGCGGCACGGCTGTCTCCGCGGGGGGACGCCCGCTGGCGGCGGCGCCGCCTACCCGTCCTAACAGGTTGAAACGCAACAACGTCGGAGCGGAATGGGCGGGTATGATCCCTGCGACACCGACCCGGCGCACCTGGCTCGGAGGCGGCCATGCCCCAACCCATGAATCGACGAGCACCCGCGGTCGCCGATGTCGACGACAGCGAACTCGTGCGCCGCTACCTCAACGGCGACGAAACCGCGTTCGCCGAGCTTGTCGGCCGCTACCAGCACCGCCTACTGGCCTTCGTCTATCGGCTCACGGGCGATCGTGAGCGCGCCGAAGACCTGGTGCAGGAGACGTTCATCCGCGTCGTGCGGCACCTGCACCGGTTCGACCGTTCGAAGAAGTTCTCGACCTGGATCTATACGATCGCCTCGAACTTGGCCAAGAACGAGCTGCGCAATCGCTCGCGTAGCCCGTTGGTGCTGTTCCAAACCTTGCGCCAGCACTGGGACGAAGACAGCCGGCCTCTGGAGTGGGAGGACCACACCTACCGCCCGGACGATCTCTTTGGTCGCCGACATCTGCGTGAACTCATCGAGCGCGCGGTCGCGCAGCTGCCGGATCACCACCGCACCGTGTTCGTGCTCCGCGAGCTGGAAGGCAAGACCTACGAGGAAATTGCCGAAATCACCGGCTGCAACCTCGGCACGGTCAAGAGCCGGCTCAACCGGGCGCGGACCAACTTCGCCCACATCATCGCGCCCCTGCTGTGCTGAACAAACGGAACTCGGGCGATGCCGTCGCGTAGAACGCTCCGGGCTGCTGCCGATGGATTGCCGCCGAGTGCAGGAGCGGCTGTGGATGGTGCGCGACGGGCTCGAGCCGGACGCGGGCCTGCGGGCTCATCTGCGGACCTGCCCCCGCTGCCGGGCGCTGGTGCAGGCGCTGGAGCGCGGCGTAACGACGCTGCGAACAAGCACGGTGCCATCGACCCCTCGGTTCGAGGCGCGGTTGTGGGCGCGTCTGGAGGCCGCGCGGCGCTGGACCGCGCCCGCCGAATCGCCCTTCGGGGCGACGTTGGCCATCGCCGCGAGCGTGGTGCTGGCGGCTCTGTCCCCGCTGATGCGCCGTGCCGCCCCACCACCGACCTTGCGTGTACCGGCGGTGGCCGCGGTCGCGCCGGACTCCGCCCGCCCGATGACCTCGCCACCGCTCGGCCGGCCGCCGTTCGCGAGCGTTCGAGTCTTCGCCGAGGCGGAGGCACCGCTGGGGCGCTGGGTGGCCAGCCAGCCGCCGCCATGACGACGCTCGACCCCGACCGCCTGCGGGCGCAGTTGCGGCGGGGACCGCGGCCAGGGGTGTACGTCCTCCTCGGCGAGGACGCATTCGCTGCGGAACGCGTCGTGGCCGCGCTGGTGGATGCCCATCTCGAGCCCACCACGCGCGCGTTCAACCTCGAGACGCTCCGCGGCTCGGACGTGGATCCCGAGGACCTGGCGGTCCGCCTGGCTACGCCGCCCTGGATGGCCACCCACCGCGTGGTCGTGGTGCGGGAAGCCCACGCTTTGGCGCCGAAGGCCCGGGAGACGATCGCCCAATGGGCGGCTCGCGCGCCGTCGGATGTCGTGCTGGTGCTGTGGACGCTGGAGGACAGCGCCCGCGCCCGCGACCTGGGGAAGTTGGCCCCAAACATCACCACCCTGGTCGAATGCACCGCCCTGACCCCCGACGACGCCCCGGGCTGGGCGATGACCTGGGCCGAGGCCGAACACGGCCGGCGTCTGGACCCAGAGGCCGCCCGCGCCTTGGTCGCGGCCGTCGGACCCGACGCCCGCCTGCTCGCCACGGAAATCGCCAAGCTGGTCGACTTTGTCGGCGATCGCTCGGTGATCGCCCTCACGGACGTCGAGGCCGTGGGCATTCACCTGCCGCGGATCGATCGCTGGCAATGGCTCGATTTGGTGGGCCGCCGACGTTGGACCGAAGCGCGCCGCCAGCTGCCCGACCTGCTAGCCCAGGGCGAGAGCGCGACCGGCTTGGTGGCCGCGCTCACCACCCACGCCTTGCGCTTGGGCTTGGCGCAAAGCGGCGGCGCCGGCGCGCTGGAGCGGGAGCTCAAACCTCATCAACGTTGGCTCGCCCGCCGCTTGCTCGACCAAGCGCGCCTCTGGACGGAGGCGGAGTTGCAGGACCTGCTCGTCGAGCTACTCCGTACCGACGTGCTCCTCAAGTCGGCCGTCGTGGACGAAGCGGCGGCGCTCGACCTCCTGCTTCTTCGGCTGCACGGACGCACCATGCCCCGCGCGGCGTAGCACGCTTGCTCGTCGCTCGCCCCGTCTCTATCCTCCGGGCGAGCCATGCGCTCGCACACGCCCGACACCGTTGAGGCCACGCCTCTCATGCAGCAATGGCGCGCCCTCAAGGCGCGCCATCCGGACGCCCTGCTCCTGTTTCGCGTCGGCGACTTTTACGAGATGTTTTACGACGACGCCGTGCGGGGTGCCGAGCTCCTGCAGATCACGCTGACCTCGCGCAACAACGGCAGCTCCCGGGCGCCGTTGGCGGGGATCCCGGCCCATGCCCTCGGGGCGTACTTGAAACGTTTGCTGGCCGCGGGGGTGCGGGTGGCCATCTGCGAGCAAATGGAGGACCCTGCCCAGGCGAAAGGCGTCGTCCGCCGCGAGGTCGTCGAGGTGCTTTCTCCGGGTGCGGTACTCCGCGATGGGCTGCTCGACGAGCGCCGCCCCAACCACCTCGTGGCCCTGGCGGGGGATCCGCACGGTGGGATCGGCTACGCCTGCGCCGATCTCTCGACGGGCGATCTCACCCTTGGCGTGACCGAGGCCGCCGCCCTGGCCGACGTGCTCGCCCGGCTCGAACCGGCGGAGCTCCTCCTGCCAGCGGACTGGCCCGAGCCGGAAAACGTGCGTGCGACGATCACTCGCCGCGCGGCGAGTTTGTTCGACCCTGCCGTCGCCACGAGCGAACTAATGCGACGCTACGGGGTGCAGAGCTTGGCGGGGTTCGGCCTCGGACCGGGGGAACGCCCGGCCGTTGCCGCCGCCGGCGCCTTGGTGGCGTATTGGAGCGAGCTGCTCGTAGGCGTGGCCCCACCCCTGCGGCCGCCGCGGGTCGAACGCCCCGGCGACGTGGTGACCCTCGATGCCCGCACGCAGCGCAACCTCGAGCTGGTGGAGGCGCTGGCCGGCCCCGATCGCCCCAGCTTGCTGCGCGTGCTCGACCGTACGCGCACGCCGATGGGTGCCCGTACCCTGCGACGTTGGTTGTTGGCCCCGCTGCGCCAGCGACGCACCCTCGAGGAGCGGCTCGACGCCGTGGCCTACTTCGTGGAACGTGACACCGTGCGCCACGCGCTGCAGCGTGCCCTGGCGAAGCTCCCTGACCTCGAACGGCTCGCCGTCAAGGCCCGAACCGGCCGCGCCACCCCCCGGGACCTGGGCGCCGTGCGCGACACCTTAGCCCGCTTCCCCGAAATTGCGGCAGCGCTGCCAGCGGACCAGCCCGCCGCCTTGGCCGCCGCCCGCGCCGCGCTCGACCCCCTACCCGAGCTGCATGCGCGCCTCGCCCAGGCGCTCGTCGACGAGCCGCCGCCCCATCTGGGCGAGGGCGCCGTCTTCCGCCCCGGCTTCGACCCAGAGCTCGACGCCTTGCGCCAAGCCCGCGAGGACGCGGTCGACTTCCTTGCTCGCCTCCAAGAGCGGGAACGTGCCCGAACGGGCATCCCGTCGCTCAAGGTCGGCTTCCACCGGGTCTTCGGCTACTACCTCGAAGTCACCCGAGCCCATCGGGACCGCGTGCCGCCGGATTACGAACACCGCCAGACACTGGCCCAAGCCGAGCGCTTCGTGACCCCCGAGCTCAAGGCGTGGGAGGCCAAGATCGTCGAGGCCGAGGCCCGGCTGGCCACCCTCGAGCAGGAACGCTTCCAGGCGCTCCGCGCCGAGGTTGCCGAGGCGGCATCCACCCTGTTGCAAGCCGCCGACGCGCTCGGGCGCCTCGACGCTTGGCTGGCGTTGGCGGACGTCGCCGGCCGCTACGGCTACACACGCCCGTACCTCCACGACGGCTTCGGCCTGCGGATCCGCGCCGGGCGCCATCCCGTGGTCGAACGCGCCCTGCCTCCAGGGGCCTTCATCCCCAACGACGTCGAGCTCGACGAGAATCGCCGCCTGGCCATCCTTACCGGGCCGAACATGGCGGGCAAGTCGACCGTGCTGCGCATGGTTGGCACCATCGTCCTCCTCGCCCAAATCGGGTCCTTCGTCCCGGCCGAGGAGGCATCCGTCGGGCTGGTGGACCGGATTTTCACCCGCGTCGGCGCCACCGACGATTTGGCGGCCGGTCAGTCCACCTTCATGGTGGAAATGACGGAAACCGCGGCCATTCTTCACAGCGCCACGGACCGCTCCCTCGTGCTCCTCGACGAAATCGGTCGTGGGACGGCCACCTGGGACGGACTTGCCGTCGCCACGGCCGTGGCCGAGCACCTGCACGATATCGTACGCGCCAAGACGATCTTCGCCACCCACTACCACGAGCTCACCCGTTTGGCCGAGCGCTGCCCGGGGGTGGTTCTCTGGCGCGTGGCCGTGCGTGAGGAGCAAGACCGAGTGGTCTTCCTGCATCGCTTGGAGCCCGGCGCCGCCGACCGCGCCTACGGCATCGAAGTGGCGCGCCTGGCCGGCCTGCCGGCGGCGGTCGTCGAGCGCGCGCGGGCCCTGTTGCAAGAGCTGGAACGTCGCGGCCACGAGCCGCCCGCGCGGCGCGCCGGCGGCGAGTCCGCCGTTCAGCTATCCCTCTTTCCGGTGCCGCCGGAGATCGACGCGCTCCTCGACCGCCTGCGCCGCTTGGAAATCCATCAGTTGACGCCCCTGCAAGCCCTTCTGCTGCTAGCGGAACTCTCCGAGGCGGCGCGCCGCTATAGGGACGTATGAAACGTGCGTGGGTCCTTGCGGCGCTGGTGGCGCTTGGCTGCCGTCGCCCCGATTCCGTTGTTCCCCCGCGACTCGTCTCGCCCGTGCCCTTCCAGTATCCCGAAGCGCTTTGGGACGCCGGCGTGGAAGGTAGGTCCGTGTTGCGACTTTGGGTCGACACCGCCGGCCGCGTCGATAGCGTTCGCTTGGCGCGCTCGAGCGGATACCCGGGTTTCGACTCCGCGGCTCTGGCCGCCGCCTGGCGACTTCGTTTCGAACCGGCCCGACGCGGCGCGCGACCTCTGGCCGTCTGGGTGTTGTTGCCGGTAGAATTCCGGCTCGACACCGTCGGCAAGCGATGAACGAGCTCCGCTTCCCCAGACCGCTGGAAACGATCCTCGAAGCCGTCGGCCACACCCCCCTGGTGCGCCTGCGGCGCGTCAGCGCGGGCTTGCGCACCCCGGTGTACGCGAAGGCGGAGTTCTTCAACCCGGGCGGTTCTGTCAAGGACCGCATCGGGCTGGCGATGATCGAGGCCGCCGAGCGCGAAGGGCGTTTGCGGCCCGGCGGAACCATCGTCGAGGCCACCAGCGGGAACACGGGCGTTGCCCTGGCCATGGCCGCCGCCATCAAGGGGTACCGCTGCATCTTCACCATCCCCGACAAGATGAGCCAGGAGAAGGTGCGGCTGCTCAAGGCTTTCGGCGCCGAGGTGATCGTGACCCCCACCGCCGTGCCGCCGGGCCACCCCGACCACTACCTCGAGGTGGCCAAGCGATTGGTCCGCGAAACCCCGAACGCGATCCTCGCCGATCAGTTCTACAACCTCGCAAATCCGGAAGCCCATTACCGCACCACCGGGCCGGAGGTCTGGGCCCAGACCGAAGGCCGTGTTACCCATTTCATTGCCGGGGCGGGTACCGGCGGCACGATCACCGGCGTGGGCCGGTACCTCAAGGAGCGCAACCCTCGCGTGCGCGTCATCGCAGCCGACCCGATCGGCTCCATCCTCCACCAGACGGCCCGTGGCTGCCCGGTGCCGGAAGCCGTGCCCTACAAGGTCGAGGGCATCGGACAGGACAAGATCCCCGGCACCCTCGACCTCGACGTGGTCGACGAGTGGCGTGCCGTCGACGATCGCTCCGCCTTTGCCATGGCCCGGCGGCTCACCCGCGAGGAGGGGCTTTTCGTGGGTGGTTCCAGCGGTCTGCTGGCCCACGTGGCGCTCGAAGTGGCCCGCGAAATCGACGACCCCGAGGCCTGCGTGGTGTTCGTGCTCTGCGATACCGGCGAGCGCTATCTCTCCAAACTGTACAATGACGAGTGGTTGCGGGAGAATCGCTTGCTCGACCCGAGTCAGACAACCGCCGGCGACCTGCTCCGCACGAAAACCCAGGGGCCGACCCACCTGGTGACGGTCACGCCGCAGACGCCGGTGCGCGAAGCTCTGGCCCTGATCACCCGGCACGATATCTCTCAGCTCCCCGTGTTCGACGGCGACCGACCCGTGGGGCAGGTGAGCGAGGGCGGGTTGTCGACGCGGGTGCTGGCCGATCCGCGCGTCCTCGACGACGCCGTGGCCGACCACCTCGAACCGCCGCCGCCGGTAATCGAACCCGGCACCCCGTTCGGGGCGCTGGCCCAACTGCTGGCCCAAGGGCACGCGGCCGTCCTGGTGCGCGACGACGGGCGTTGGGGCATCCTGACGCGTTTCGACCTCCTCCAAGTGGTGGCCTCTGGCGCGTAGCGCCGCGACGCTCCATATTGCCCGCCGGTTGTGACCCAGCGGTGACCCCGCTGCGAGGAGGCATTCACCGTCGAGGTGCACCGTGGGGCAGGATCATCGAGTTCACCCTTAACCGAGAGTGCAGCATGCGCCGCATCGTTGGGGCTTTCGCCTTGCTACTTGTGGCAGCCCTCACGCCGAAGCTGGGCGCGCAAGGCGTCACCACCTCGGCCGTGGCGGGCACGGTCACGGACGAGAACGGGCGGCCCATCGCGGGCGCCCAGGTGGTCGTCCGCAATGAGGCGACCGGCTTCGCCCGTGCCACGGTGACGAACGCCGCGGGTCGGTTCTTCGTCGGCAACCTGTTGCCCGGAGGGCCGTACGCGGTGGCCGTGCGCGCTGGTGGCTATGCGCCCCAGGAGCGCCGCGGGCTGCAGCTGGTGCTTAGCCAAACGCTGACGGTCACCTTCCGTCTCACGCCGCAGACAGTTGTCCTCGAGCAGCTGACGGTTCGCGCCGAAGCGAACCCGGTGCTCAGTCGTTCGCGCACCGGTGCCGGCACCGTCGTGAGCGAGCAGACGGTCGAACGCTTGCCCACGATCAGCCGCAACTTCACCCAGCTGGCCGTCGTTTCGCCCTACGTAGTGGCCACGGGAGACGCCCCCTCGATCGCCGGCGCCAACAACCGCTACAACAACATTCAGATCGACGGCGCCATCACGAGCGACATCTTCGGGCTCGGTGCCTCCGGCACACCGGGCGGCCAGGGCACGCCGGCCAAGCCGGTTCCGCTCGACGCCATCGAACAATTCCAGGTGCTCGTTACCCCCTACGACGTGCGGCAGACGGGCTTTACCGGCGGCCTCATCAACGCCGTCACCCGCTCGGGCACGAACGACTTCCGCGGTTCGCTGTTGGTGAACTACCGCAACGATAGCTTCGTCCGACGCGACACGATCAAAGCCTACGGCCGAACCTTCGCCCCGCCGCGCGATTTCGTCACCACGCAGTACGGCGCCACCCTCGGCGGCCCCATCCTGCGTGACCGTGCGTTCTTCTTCCTCGCCGGGGAGGTGGAGCGCACCACTCGGCCGGGCAACCTCGGGCGCAGCAGCGCTCCCGCGCAGATCAACGTGCGGCCTGTCAAGATCGACTCCGTGGTCGCCGCCGCGCAACGGTACGGCCTCGACCCCGGAAGCGCCGATTCCTTCACGGAGGTGGTGCGCCTGGGAAGCTTCCTGGCCCGTGTGGACGTGCGGCTCAACGACAACCACCGCTTGGTGCTGCGCCACAACGCCACGCCCAAGTGGCGCGACGACGCCGGCATCTCGCGCGGTGGGACGTTCTTCGACCTGACGAGCTACAACTTCTACTACAAGACCCAAAACAACTCGACGGTGCTGCAGCTGTTCTCCCAGTTCGGCCAGCGCTTTGCCAACGAGCTTCAGCTCAACTACCAGACGATCCGCGACCGACCCACCCCCGCCGTCCGCTACTCGGAGATCCAGGTCATCACCCGTGACACCATCGGTGGTCGGAACGTCACCACTCGGGTACGCCTGGGTACGGAGATCAGCCGGCAGGCGAACGAGCTCGATCAGAACATTTTCCAGGCGACGGACAATCTGACGATCGACTTGGGTGCGCACCGCCTTCTGGTCGGCGCCAACGTGGACTACTACCGCTTCCGCAACCTCTTCCTTCAGGGCGCGTTGGGATCCTGGACATTCAACAGCCCCACCGATTTCTTCAACGGTCGCCCGGCGAACTACACGATCAACGTGCCCCTGCGCGACGACATCAACGCGAGGTTCGGCGTCGTCCAGCCGGGCTTCTACGTGCAGGACACCTGGACCGTGACCGACGCGCTCCAGGTGATCGCGGGCATGCGCGTCGATGTGCCCACCTTCCTCGACAAGCCGACGCGCAACGACGCCTTCCAGGCCAGCTTCGGTATCGACAACTCGAGGATGCCCTCGGGCAACCCCCTGTGGTCGCCTCGCTTGGGCTTCAACTTGCAATTGGGCCGGGCGGTGACCACGCAGATTCGGGGCGGCGTGGGCATCTTCACGGGCCGCCCACCGTTCGTGTGGCTGTCGAACGCGTTCAGCAACACGGGCCGGGATTTCGTCAGCGTCGTCTGCACGGGGACGAACGTGCCGGCCTTCAATCCGACGAACCCGCCGCGCAACTGCCCGAACCCGGTTCCCGGCACCGCGACGGCCCTCGTCAACTACATCGATCCCAAGTTCAAGTATCCGCAGGAGCTGAAGGCGACGCTCGGCATCGACCGCGAGTTGCCGTTCGGCTTTACGGGCAGCGTGGAGGTGATCCTGACCCGGGGCATCCACGAAGCCGTGGCCCGGGAAGTCAACTTGGCGGGCCCGCAGACGGTGCCGGCCACGGCCGTTCAGGGCCTGGGCAACCGCCTGATCTACGGCACGCCCCAAAGCGACGCTCGCTTCCCCTTCCGAACGGTGCGGCGGGATCCCAACTTCCGCCACGTGGTGGAGTTGACGAACGTCAAGAAGAGCGAGGGGCTGATCTTCACCGCTCAGCTCCAGCGCGCGTTCGGCAACGACTACTCGCTTCAGGCGGCGTACACCTTCACGCGCTCGCGCGACCCCGTTAGCATGACCTCGAGCGTGGCCACGTCGAACGTCGGCTTCCATCCCATCGGCTACCAAATCAACGACTTCAGCTTGGCGCCGTCGGCGTTCGAGCGTCCGCACAAGATCACCCTGGTGGGCACGGCCCGCGTGCTCCGACGCTTCGGCGGCACGGAGATCAGCGCCATCTACGTGGGCCAATCGGGACGGACCTACTCCTACACGTACAACAACGACATCAACGGGGACGGCTACGAGTCCTTGGAGCCGGGTCTCGGCGGCCGTAACAACGATCTCATCTACGTGCCGAACGACGTCAACGAACTTGCATGGTTGAGCGCCGCGGACGCGCAGCTGTTCGCCCAGCTCATCGACAAGGAGCCCTGCCTGCGAGAAAACCGCGGCCGGATCCTACCGCGCAACGCTTGCCGGGGTCCCTGGCAGAACCGCTTCGACCTGCGGATCACCCAGAACGTGCCTACGGGGCGCTTGGGGCGGGCGCAGCTGGAAGTGAACGTTTTCAATGTGCTGAACCTGCTCAACAAGGACTGGGGCCTGCAGCAAGGGCCGGCGAACAACACGGTCACGGTGCTGGCGTATCGAGGCCGGGTGGGCAACCTGGCCACGGGCGCGCCGCAGTTTAGCTACGTGGGCTTCTTCAGTGAGCAGCGGGACGCGAACAACAACGTCATCGCGCGCCAGGCCGAGCGGCCCTTCACCACGTTCTTCGACTCGCGTTACCAGATCCAGATCGGGCTGCGCTACCGCTTCTAGCGAAGCGACCGGGCAGCGTCATCGCAGCCCACGGGGGAGCTCCGCACTGGGGCTCCCCCGTTGGCGTCATGGGCCGGGCAGACATGCGCGCCACCCCGAAGAGGATCGCCCACGTCGCAGAGCGCTGAGCCCCGTCCCCGAGGCGCTGGGTCCGACGCGATGCCGGGCTACGCCGCCGCCGGTGGCGGCAGCGTCGCCAAGGTCGCTTTCGCCCGCGCGAGCAACGCCTGCTTCTCTGGCCAAGGCAGGAAAGCGCTGTCGAAGCTCATCAGCGCGAGCCGCGCCAAGTCCGCCGGGCGCAGGCCGAGGTAACGGTGCACGCGGAAATATTCTTCCACCACGGTGGTGGCGCTCATAAGGCGGTTGTCCGTGTTGAGGCTGAGCAACAGCCCCTCGGCGAGAAACGTCCGTAGCGGATGCGAGGCGAAGTCCGGCACGGCGCGCGTTTGGACGTTCGAAGTGAGGCAAATTTCCACGGGAATACGTCGATCGCGCACGTAGGCGAGCCACCGCGGGTCGTCGATCAGACGCACGCCGTGACCGATCCGGTGCGCGCGGCCCTCCACCAACGCTTGCCGGATCGACGGCGGGCCGAACGCCTCACCGGCGTGTACCGTGATGGCCAACCCCTCACGGGCGACGCGCTCGAAGGCGGCGGCGTGGGGGGCCACGGGGTGACCGTGCTCCGGCCCGGCGAGATCGAACCCCACCACGCCCGCATCCCGAAAGGCCAGCGCCAGCTCGGCCACCGTGCAGGAATGGTGTGCGTCTAGATGACGCAAGGCGCAGAGGATCACCGCGGTGCGGATGCCGAAGCGCGCCTCCGCGCGCCGCAAACCTCGCAGCGGCGCCGCCACGGCCTCCTCGAGCGGCAGGCCCCGGGTGGTGAACAGGGTCGGGCAGAAGCGAACTTCGACGTACCAGACCCCTTCCTGAGCCAAATCCTCTGCCAATTCGAAGGCAATGCGCTCAAGCGCTTCCGCCGACTGCATGACGGCGACGGTGGTGGCGAACCGGGCCAAGTAGTCGTCAAGGCTGCGGGCGTCGCGCACGTGCATGGCGGCGGCCAGCGCCGCCGGTTCGTCGGCGGGCAGAGCCACGCCAGCCGCTCGCCCGAGCTCGAGCAGCGTCGTCGGGCGGAGGCTCCCGTCGAGATGCACGTGCAGCTCGGCCTTCGGCAAGGCCTGTAGCCACGCTCGCCAGGCCGCGTCGTGTCCTTCGGCCATCAAATCACCATGCCCGCCACGGCGGCGACCGTGAAGCTGGTCAGCGAGCCGCCGATCATTGCTTTCAAGCCCAGGCGGCTCAAATCGCTACGGCGCTCCGGCGCCATCCCGCCGATGCCACCGATCTGGATCGCGATGCTGGCGAAGTTGGCGAAGCCGCAGAGCGCGTACGTCGCCACGATGACCGCCCGCGCCGACAAGGGGGCTCCGCTTTCGAGCAACTGGGCCAGGTGAAGATACGCGACGAACTCGTTGATAGCCGTTTTTTCGCCAATCAGCATGCCGACGGTGAGAGCGTCCTTCCACGGTGCGCCCATGAGCCAGGCCAGGGGTGCGCCCACGTATCCCAGCACGAGCTGCAGGGACAGATGGGGCACCCCGACGAAGCCTCCCACCCACCCCAGCAGCCCGTTGAGCAAGCCCAAGAGCGCAATGAAGGCCAACAGCATGGCGGCCACGTTCAGAGCCAGGGTCAACCCTTCGCTGGCGCCGCGCGCCGCGGCGTCGATCACGTTGGCGTCGATCTTCTCCAGCTCGATGCGCAACGATCCCTTGGTGACCGGCTCCTCTTTTTCGGGGAACATGAGCTTGGCGATCGCCAACGACGCCGGCGCCGACATCACCGAGGCGGCGATGAGGTGCCCCGCGATGGAGGGGAACGTGTGCTGCAGCATGCCCACGTACGCCGCCAGCACCCCGCCCGCGACGTTGGCGAAACCGCCCACCATGACCGCGAAAAGCTCGCTGTTCGTCATGAGCCGCACAAAGGGCTTCACCAGCAGCGGCGCCTCCGTCTGCCCGAGGAAGACGTTGGCGGCGGAACTCAACGTCTCCGCTCCGGACGTCTTCATGGTGCGCAGCATGACCCAAGCAAAGCCTTTTACCACCCACTGCATGACGCCCAAGTAATAGAGCAGCGTCATCAGGCTGGAGAAGAAAATGATCGTGGGCAGCACGTTGAAGGCAAAGTACGCGCCCGTGTTTGCCCACATCCGCACGCTCCCCAAGGGTGCCATGGGGCCGTCGGCCGGGCCGACGGGGACGTTCTGCTCCACAAGGTTGCCGAAGATGAAACGGGCGCCGTCCGTGGTGTAGCCGAGGAGTTTGGTGACGATCACATTGAGAAAGTCGAAGAACTCGCGGCCCGGGGCCGTGCGCAGCACGAGCAGGGCGAAGACGAACTGCAGACCCATTCCCCAGGCCACCGTGGCCCAGGGCACCGCGCGGCGGTCGGAGCTGAGCGCCCAGGCAATGAGCAGGAAACTCAGAAGGCCAACGAAGCTGATCGCGCGTTGCGCCCATGTGCTTCCCCGAGCCTCCTCCTGGGCCAGGCGGACGCGTTGTGCGGCGCTGACCGACGGCTTGGCCGGCGCAGGCGCCGGGGCCACCGTCTCCCCCGGGGCGGGGAGCGCGCGCGAGGTCGTATCCGTCACCGTGGTTCGAGGGGCCGGTCGCGGCGCCGTGTCCGTTGCTGGCTGGGCTCGAAGCCCGCCAACGACGAGGAACGCGCTCGCCACCGCCCAGCCGTAACGTCGCATGCCCGTCCGCATCCCACTCCCGTTGGGTTGGCGCGCCAAGCGAGCCCTACCACCGGTGGCGCGCCAGTTCCGCGCGCGACAGGCGCACCTTTGCGCGTCGCGCGCGGACCAGCACCGGGTCACCAAAAACCCGCGCCAGGAGCAGTCCGCTCACGAATCCGCCGATATGCGCCCAATAGGCGACGCCCCCCTCGACCGCACCCAACGCCGCGGTGCCGAGAAACAGCTGGGTGAGGAACCAGTAGCCCAAGAACACGAGCGCGGGAACATCGAAAACGAAAAACGGGGGCACCCATGTGCGCACGCGTGCCCGCGGGTAAAACAACACGTACGCCCCCATGACACCGCTGATGGCCCCGCTGGCGCCCACCATTGGCACAGGACTGACAGGGTTGACAAGGACCTGCGCCAACGCTGCCGCCAATCCGCAGAGCAGGTAGAACGCTAGGTAGCGCAGGTGACCCATGGAGTCCTCGACGTTGTTTCCGAAAATCGTGAGGAACAACATATTGCCCAGAAGGTGTCCCCAGCTGCCGTGGAGGAACATCGAGGTCAGCATCGCGCTCCAGCGCAACCCCTCCGTCGGGCAGATTCCCGTGATCTCGCAGGCCACGACGCCGTAACGCTGGACCGACGCGAGTAGCGTCGGTTCGTTGAACCCTGCACCCTCCACCCGAAACCAAACGAACACGTTGGCCGCCACCAACAGCCAGTTGACGACGGCCGGCATCTGGGTTGGATTTTCGTCGCGCAAGGGGATCATCGCGAATTCCCCTCGATCAAGGTGTTTCGTCGATCGAGCGCGAACGTGCGCCGACGGGCACGAGCCGGCGGTCCTGCGGCATCGGCAGCGGCCGGGGTTGGCGTCGCAGGTACGCGATCAGGGCATCGAGATCAACCCAGCCGGTAACCTCGCGCCGACGCGCTTGGGCGAAGACGTCGAAACCATCGCCGCCTTCGGCCAAGAAGTCGTTGACGACGACCCGCAACGTATCGTCGTCCGCGAGGGGCCGGCCGTTCCCGCGGCGGACCGCGCGGACGCGCTGCCCCGGCGGAGCCGCGGGGTCGTACCATACGCGGAGTCCGCTGACGTGGAGGTTGGGTCGCGCCCCACGCAACCCAAGCTCGAGGGCGCGGCGCAGTTCGGCTCCCGAGAGGGTGAGCACCACGAGCGTGTTCTGGAACGGCTGCAGTCGATACAGGTCCGCGTACGTCACCGGTCCGGGGCCGAGGTCGATGCGGATGCCGCCGTTGTTCATGATGGCCGCCTCGGCGTCGACGGCTGCACGCTGGGCATCGGCGATCAGACGCCCGAGGGCGTACTCGTCGCCCTGGCGTGTCCAGGGACGGTCCACCTCCGTGACGACCTCACGGAGCCGAGCGCCGAGTCGCGCCTCGATTTCGGCCGCCATGCGCGCCAACGCCGTGTCCGGCGCCACGCTGTCGGTGTAGGTGACCGGCTGGCGCAGCAATCGCACCCGTACGGAGTCGACGCTGTCGCGCACCAACTCCACCAGAGAATAGCGGGTGCCATACTCGCCCTGCTGGACGACGAGCGTGCCCTCCACGTCGGCCGCAAAGACCGTGTGCGTATGGCCGGAGATCACAAGGTCCGGCCGAGCCCGCGCACGGCGGATCGCGTCGAAAATCTCCCCCTCGCAGCCGCGCGCGTCGCACCGACCGCCCGCATGGGCCACGGCCACCACGAAGTCCGCCCCCGCCGCTCGCAGCGACGGCACCCAACGGTCGAGCGCGGTGGCCGGGTCGCTAAACACCAGGCCGCGGACGTGGGAGGGTCGGGTGGTGCGCGGTGTGCTCGTGGTCGCCAGCCCAACGATGCCCACCCGGATTGTGTCGCACGTCGACGTCTCCGGCCGGCACGCCGGTAAGGTCACCGTTACCGCGCGCCGCAGCCACGACGGTGCGGTGTCGGCGCCGGCGACGCTGACGTTGGCGGCGAGCCACGGGAATCGCGCCTCGGCAATGCGAGTGCGCAGGGTATCGAGCCCCCAATCGAACTCGTGGTTGCCCAGCGCCGCCGCGGCAATCCCGAGGCGGTTGTACGCCGCCACCGTGGCCTGACCCCAGGTAAGGTTCGACAGCGCCGTGCCCTGCATCACATCACCGGCGTCAAGCACGAGCAGGGGCACCGCACCGGCGGCCGCGCGCTCCTGGGCCAGGTACCCTCCCAACGCCGCTATGCCGCCCACGCGCGCGCTGTCCGCCCAGCGCGGCCGCAGCGGCTCAAGGTTCCCGTGGAAGTCGTTGATCGCCCACACGCGCAGTCGCTTTTCCTTGCGGGCCCGAGCGACGGGTACGGGGCCGACCATTTCCTCCAGGGCGCGAGCGGCCAACTCCGGCGGCACGAGCCGCCAGTTGCGACGGAAGTACGCCTCGGGCCGAATCGTGCCCCGTCGCACGATTTCCTCGGCCAGAAGTTTCCGGACCTCGCGGTCGATCCGGCGCACCACGGGCGCCTCCGCCAGCATGGCGTACCCACCGCCCCCGTTGGCCCGGTAGTTGTTGAGGGCCAGCGTGAACGTGTCCGTCGGCTGCACGGGCCGGCCGCGGTAGCGTAGCTCGACGACGCGTCGACCGACGGGCCGGCGAAGATCCAGCGTATAGTCCACCCCGGCGAGCACATCGTAGTTGTAGCCGGGCACGGCCGGATTGACGATGCGCGGGCAGGAGCCGTCGGGGCAGGGCAGAAAGTACTCCGCGGTTTTCTCCAGATAGGCGCGAAGCTGCGCTCCGCTGACGCGCACGACGCGTAGGGTGTTGTCGTACGGGTACAGGGCGAACAGATCCGCCATACGAATCGTGCCCGCGGGCAGCCGCGCCGTCAGCGAAAAGGCCGCGGAAGCGGCGAGCTGCGCCCCGCTGACGCGGCGCTGCACTTCGTTGAGGAAGTCGAGCAGCGGTGTGTCCTCCACCCGGGCCGTGCGCGCGCTCCATTCGACCGGCGACCACCCGAGCGGCTGGTTGACGAAGGCGCGGGTGCGGGCGTCCGCGGTCGCCAGCAGGCGCACGAGCGCGGTGTCGACCCGCGCCGGGTCGGGCCGCAGAAAATCGGCCCGCCGCGATTGCAGCTGCCATCGCCCGGCCCGCCGTTCGAGCACGAGGGTGACCGCGGCCAGGCTCTGAGCCCAGTTGCGCGGCTGCACCAGCAGCACGCCGGCCTCGTCACCGGCAAATTCTCGATGCGTGTGACCGAAGACCACAACGTCGATGCCGGGCACGCGCCGCGCCACTTCGCGGACGGCGTTCTCCGCCGGCAGCCGAAATTGGGTCGTGTCGTAGCTGCTGCCCTCGAGGCCGCTGTGCGCAATGACGACGACGAGGTCCGCCCCGGCGGAGCGTGCGGCCGTGACGGCGCGCTCCACGCCCTCGACCACGGAGCGGAAGACCAACCTTCCACGGACGTGGTCGCGATCCCAGATGGCGACGCCGGGCGTGGTGGCGCCTACCAGCGCCACGCGCACCAGCCCGCCACGCAAGCGACGCTCGACGAGAACGTAGGGAAGGAATGCCGGCGCGTTCGTGCCGGCACGGACGATGTTGGCGGAAAGCCACGGGAAACGTGCCTGCCGCCGCGTTCGCTCCAGCACCTCGAGCCCGTAGTTGAATTCGTGGTTGCCGAGCGCCGCGGCGTCGTACCCCAGCGCGTTCATCGCCGCCACCACCGGATGGAGCCCCGGCGCCCGCGCGTGGACGTAGGCCAGCGGAGTGCCCTGGAGAAAGTCTCCCGCGTCGACAAGCAGGGTGGCCCCGGGGTGACGGCGCCGCACGCTGTCGATGGCCGGTGCGAGCCGGGCCAAGCCGAAGGGCACGGAACGCCCCGTCACGTAGTCCGTGGGCAACAACCAGCCGTGCACGTCCGTTGTGGCAAGAAGAACGAGTGTGTCCGTCGCCGCGGCGAAGGGCTGAGGCGCCCGGGTGGGCGGCGGGGCGCAGCCAGTCACCGCGATCCCCATTACGGCGGCCACGCGAGCGAATCGTCGGTTCATCGCGCTGAATCGTTCGGGAAACGCCCACCGCGAGGCGGGGTACACCGTCGCGGCTTGGCGATGGCAGCCAATATCCGCTGGATCGTTCACGGAGGGAAGGCGTGCACCGCCGCGGTCCTCGTGGCGGCGTGGTTCGGGGCGATGTGCCCGGCGGGGGCGCAGTCGAGCGACCGCGTGCCGCCCGACACTCTCGGTCCGCGTCGGTCGCCCATCGGCGCCATGGTGCGGTCGTTCGTGCTGCCCGGGTGGGGTCAGTGGTGGGTCGGGGAGCCCGTGCGCGGTGCGGTTTACGCCGGCGTATATGGTGGCAGCCTCGGCATGTGGATCGTCACCCATCGCCGGCTCCAGGAAGCCCGGCGGCTCGAACACGACCTACGGACGCGTGGCGAGCTCCCCGAGGGCGAGCGCCTCGGTTTGGTGCGCGCCCGGCGCGATCAGCGGGAGGACTGGGCCGCCTTTACTCTTTTTGTGGCTGTCTTTAGCGGCCTCGACGCCTACGTCAGCGCGTACCTTGCCGACTTCGACCGCCACGTCCGGCTCGCTCCCACCGACGACGGCGGCCTTCGGCTGGAGTGGCGCCAACCCCTGCCCTAGAGCCACTCGCAAAGCCGGGGGGGACCTTCGGGCCCGATGGCCACGTACGGCTGCCGGGTGAGCCAATCGCCGGCATTTACGTAGTACCGACCCGGCGCCACCTCCTCGACCACCGCCTGGTGCACGTGGCCCGCAAGGACGATCTCCAGCGTGGGGTCGGCTTCCAACTGCGCCCGGGCCCACGCCCGCACCGCGGCCACCTGGCCCGCCCGCGGCGGCCGACCCACCTTCGTTTCCGTGGTCGACACGCGCCGCGCGATCGCTACGCCCAAGTCCGGGTGGAGCCACCGGTAGCCCGCGGCCGCCCAGGGATGCCGCAGCAACCGCCGCAGAAGCCGATAGCCGCGGTCCCCGGGGTCGAGTCCGTCGCCGTGCACCGCCAAGCATCGCCGCCCGGCCAAGACCAACCGCGCCGGCTCGGGCAGGCACCGCAAACCCACGTCACGGCAGAGGACCGGCCCCACCCAGCTGTCGTGATTGCCACCAAGAAACCACACGGGAACACCCGCCTCGACCACGTCGGCCAACGCGGCCAGGACCCGCACATGCTCCGCCATGACAACGGAGCGCCACTCGAAGTAGAAGTCAAAAATGTCACCGGCTAGCAGCAGGCCCGAGGCCGCTTCCCGGGCGTACGACAGAAACGCGCGGAACGCCGCAGAGCGTTCGCGCGTGGCCCGCCCAAGATGCACATCGGAGACCGCCAACACCGGTCGCATGCGCCCCATGGTAGCCGTCCTGTCCGACGTCGGCAAACGCATTGACGGCGACGCCCCGCGCGCTCTACCTTCGCCTGCCATGCGACAGCGCGATTGGTGGGACGCGATGCCCAACGGCCAACCGCACGGCCGGGTGCGCCTGCGCGTCCGCTACGGCGAGACGGATCGCATGGGCGTGGCCTACCACCCGCACTACCTGGTTTGGTGCGAGCTTGGCCGCACCGAACTCCTGCGCCAATTGGGCACCTCCTACCGCGCCCTCGAAGACGACGGTGTACTGCTCGCCGTCGTCGACGTCGGGTTTCGCTACCACGCGCCGGCGCGCTACGATGACGAGATCGAGGTGCGCACATGGCTGCTCGAGCGGCGCTCGCGTTCCTTGACGTTTGGGTATCGGATCGTTCGGGACGACGCGCGCCTGGCCTCAGCCTACACCGTCCTCGTGGCCACGGACGCGGCTTTTCGTCCGCGGCCGCTCCCCGCCGGCCTCCGCGCCGTTCTCGATGCGCTGGTGGATCGCTAGCGCGGCCGTGACGCTCCTCGGGCTGATCGGGAGCGGCTGCGTCTTCCTGCCGTCCCAAGCACGCGCGCCGGTACCGGCGCTCGACGTGGAGGCGTTGGGCCTCTGGGCGGACCTTCTCGCCGCCGCGGACCGGCGCTATGTCGATTCCCTCGCGTTTGACCGCAGCAGCGCCCACCCGCATCCCGAGCTGCGACGTCAGCTCGCGCTCGCCGTGGCTCGGGTGCGCGACCCCCGGGCAGCGCCGTGGGCACGGCAGCTGCTCGCCGATCCCGACACCGCGGTGCGGGCCACCGCCGCCTTCGCCCTCGCCTTCGTGGGCGATAGTTCGGACGTGCCCCGGTTGGCCGCGCGCCTCGACGACGCACCCACCGTAGGCGCGGAGGCTGCGTTCGCCCTCGGTCGGCTGGGCGGGGCTCGGGCCTACGCCGCTCTTGTCGACTGGCTGAACCGCGCGTCCGCGACGACGGATTCCGTCGGTGCCGTTGGCGCCGCGCTCCTGGCTCTGGTGCGCTTTCCACGCGGCGCCGATCGCGCCGTGATCGCTCATTGGCTCAACCACCCGGAACCGAGCGTGCGCTGGCGCGCGGTCTACGCTGCCGTACGCCGGCCGGACCCCGCGTGGGCGCCTCGGCTCCTTCGGTTGACGGACGATCCGGACCCGTGGGTGCGGGCCCTCGCCTGGCGAGGCCTGACCCCAACCTTGGTCGACTCGGCGGGCGTCTCGCCCGACTCGGTCGTTCAGCGGTTGCGGCGGGCCGTTGCCGATCCGCACATGTGGCCGCGCTTGCAGGCGATCCGCACCGCGGCGCTCTACCCGCCGGCCGCGGTGCAGCCATGGCTGGCGGCAACGCTTGCCAGCGGGGAGCCCCACGCCCGCTGGGCGTTGCTGGAATCGCTTCCTCGAACGCGCACGCATGCGGCCTGGGCTGAAGATATCGCCCGAATTGCCACGGATCCGACGCAGCCGCCGGCTCTACGGGCCCTCGCGTTGGAGGCATGGGCGGGCGTCGACCCCGCCAGCGCGCGGAGAGCGCTGGCGGGCGCGGCCCGGACTCCGGCCTGGCGACTTCGGGCGGCGGCCGCACGGGCGGCCGCCCGCGTGGGCGACACCGCGACGTTGACGGCGCTGCGGCACGACACCGATGGCCGCGTCGCGGCGGCTGCCTGGGAGGTGAGCGTGGAAATCCAGGGGCTCGACCGCTTCACCCAACTCTCGGGTTTGGGGCATAGCGACCCCTGGGTGCGTGCCGTCAGCGCCCGCGCGCGCGCGGCCGATCCCCGACCGGAGGAGCTGCCCCTGGCCCTCGAGGCCTACGCTCGGGCAGTGGCGGACACGCTGCCGGACGCGGCCCTGGCGGCCATGGATTGGTTGGCGGCGCTGGCGCGCCGCGGCGCGCCCGCAGTGGCCGCATGGCGGCAGCGCTTTCCGCTGCCGGACGAGCCCGTACGCCGCGTGCACGCCCTGGAGCGCTTCCGCCCCTTCGATCCGGGCCTTCCCGCCCCGTATCCGCTGCCGCCCCAACGGTCCCGCGAGGAGCTTGTCGCCTTGGCGCAGGCAGCCGCGACCACCCCGGCGCGCACCCTCGTTCTCTTCGTCCGTAGCGCCGGGCACGACGATTCCCTTGTCGTGGAACTCGCGGCCCGCGACGCGCCGCGCACCGTCGACCATTTCCGTCGCCTGGTCGCGCGGGGGTTCTTCGACGGCCAGGAATGGCCGCGGGTGGTACCGAACTTCGTTGTCCAAGGCGGCGATTCACGCGGCGACACGAACGGCGATCCCGGGGTTCACGTCCGCGACGAATTCACGCGTCTACGCTACAACGTTGGGATCCTCGGGGTGGCACTCGCGGGGCCCGACACCGGAGGAAGCCAGTTCTTCATCACCCTAACGCCGCAACCGCACCTCGATGGCACGTACACGGCCTGGGGACGCCTGCGTCAGGGGCTCGATGCGGCCGCACGGCTGCTGCCCGGTGACACCCTCCGCACGGCGCGCATTCGTTGATCTGGCCCGAACCACGGCCACGGCCGTCCTCGCGGCCTGCGCGTCGCTACCACCCCCCGCGCCGCCTACGCCGTCGGCCGATCCGGCCCGCCGGGCCGAAGAGCTCGCGGCCGCCACCACGCCCTCCCGACCCCAACGCGCCGTCTTCCGGTGGGAGCTCCAGCAGGGTTTGGCCCGCTTCCGAGGCCAGGGCGTGGTGCGCTACCAAGCCCCCGAGCGGCTGCGGCTCGACCTCTTCGACGCTCAGGGGCGGACCGTGCTCGTCGCCGCTCTCGTCGCCGACAGCCTCCGCCTGCCGGGCGCCCTTCCGGCCGGCCTGGACCTGCCCTCCCCGACGCTCCTCTGGGCGGCGATTGGCGTGTTCCGGCCACCGCATAACGCCCGCCTTCTTGGCGGCGCGGAGGATGACACCACCCTGCTTCTGCGCTACGGGCTCGATGGACAGCGCCTCGATGTCCGTGCACGCCGTGGCCCGCCGATCCGTCTCTGGCGGGTTGACCGCAGCGGCGCTACCGGGGTACTCGAAACCGTCGAGTGGATCGATTCTCTCGGCGCCGAGGTACGCTACCTCGACCGCGCCAACGGGCGCGAACTTCGTCTCGTTTACGAACACCGCGAGGATGCGTCGCCATTCCCGGCCGAGATCTGGCGCCCCCTGGGCCGTCGCTAGCGCGGTTCTGCTGCTTTCCGCCTGCGTCTACCGTTTCAGCGGCGGTGGTCTTCCCAGCCACGTGCGCTACGTGGCCATCGTCCCGTTCACGAACGAGACCGTGCAGCCCGCGCTGACCACCGATCTGCAACGCCTCCTTCAGGAGGAACTGCCGCGCCGACTCGGCGTGCGCCTCGCCTCGGAAAACTCGGCGGACGCGGTCGTGCGCGGCCGCTTCGTCGCCTTCGAGGAAGTGCCGGTCGATGTCCGAGGTCTTGCGCAACCCGGCCGCATCGACGTGGCCCAACAGCAAATTCGACTGGTCGCCGACGTGGAAATCTTCGACCTACGGGAAAACCGACCGCTGTGGCGCGGGCAAAGCCTCGTGGTGCTTGGCTTCTGGCGGCCGGATCGGGAAACCGTTGCCGACGCGCAGCAACGAGCCTTGCGCGAGCTTGTGAACAAGATCATCGAAGGAGCGCAGTCGCAGTGGTGACCGTCCGACTGGCGGCGCGCGGTAGCACGCTTTCCCGCCGACAGGTGGAAGCGATGGGCGCCGCGCTTAGTCGCCACCATCCGACCCTCCGAATCGTCGTTCGCTGGGTGCGCACCAGCGCTGATCGCTGGGCCAGCCGTGCGCTGGCAGCTTTCGACCATCCGGGCGTGTTCGTCGACGCGGTTCACGAGGCGCTGCTCCAGGGCCACGCGGACGTCGGGGTGCACTCCCTCAAAGACCTGCCCACGCTCCTGCCCCCAGGCCTCGTGGTGGCGGCCATCCCGCCGCGCGAGGATCCCCGCGACGCGCTGCTCCTACCGGGCGGCCGACGTGCCCCAGGGGACGAGCTGATGGCCCTTCCCGGAGGCTTGCGCGTGGGCACCAGCGCGCTGCGCCGTCACGCACTGCTGCGTCGCCATCGCCCCGATTGGGAACCGGTGGAGCTTCGAGGCAACGTCGACACGCGGTGCCGCAAACTCGACGCGGGCCACGTCGACGCGCTCGTGCTCGCGCGGGCCGGCCTGGAGCGTCTTGGCTGGACCCACCGCGTCGCGCTCACGCTGCCGCTCGAACGGTGGTTGCCCGCCCCCGGCCAAGGCGCGCTGGCGCTCGTCGTGCGCGAGGATCGTACGGACCTGGCCGCCTTGCTTGCTCCGCTCCACGATCCGGTGACGGCGGCGGCCGTCCGCGCAGAGCGTGCCTGCCTGGCCGCCTTGGCGGCGGGTTGCCGCCAGCCGGTCGGCGCCTGGGCGCTTGTAGATCAGGGACGCCTGCGCCTCCACGCCGGCGCCGCACCCCCGAGCCTGGAGCCATGGGTGGAACGAACCGCCGAAGGATCCGCCGACGACCCCGAGGCGCTGGGCCGGGCCGTCGCCGCCGAACTCCGCAATGCCCTCGCTGCTGCATCCGCGTGACAAGATCCTCGACCGGGCGACCGTCGTGGCCCGCTTCGGGCCGCAGACGGCCCGCCGTGTGGTGTTCACCAACGGCTGCTTCGACCTTCTTCACCGCGGCCATGTGGAGCTGCTGTGGGCCGCGCGCGCGCTCGGCGACGCCCTCGTGGTGGGGCTGAACTCGGACGCCTCGGTCCGCCGCCTGAAAGGGCCCCGCCGCCCGATCGTGTCCGACGAGGACCGAGCGGTCCTGCTGGCGGCGCTGGCGTGCGTCGACGCCGTGACCATCTTCGACGAGGACACGCCGCTCGCCCTGATCGAGGCGTTGCGCCCGACCGTGCTCGTCAAAGGGGCCGACTACGCCGAGGAGGCGATCGTCGGCGCCGACGTGGTGCGGCGCCACGGCGGCGAGATCGTTCGCCTCCCCCTCGTGCCGGGGCGTTCCACGACCGCCTTGCTACGCCGTCTCGGAGTGGAGGAATGAACGTCCTGCCCGCGCGACTCGACCGCGCACCCGACGCCCTGCGGAGCGTCTCCCTGGAACCGAATGTCAGCCGCTACGCGGAAGGATCGTGCCTGGTGCGCTGGGGCCACACCGTCGTCTGGTGCACCGCCTCGGTACGAGCCGGCGGCCCAGCCTGGCGTGAAGGGAGCGGATGGGTCACGGCGGAGTACGCCATGCTCCCCCGCGCCACCCACACCCGCAGCTCTCGCGAACGACAGCAACTGGGCGGCCGGACGCACGAGATCCAACGGCTCATCGGCCGCAGCCTGCGCGCCTGCGTCGATCTCGGTGCACTGGCAGGGTGGACCATCGCCGTCGACTGCGACGTCCTCCAAGCCGACGGCGGCACCCGCACCGCTAGCATCACCGGCGGCGCCGTCGCGCTCTACTTGGCCTGTCAACGGCTCGTCACGGACGGCGCACTCGCCGGCTCTCCATGGCGCGGTTTCGTCGCCGCAGTGAGCATCGGCTGCCTCGGCAATGAGTTGCGCGTCGATCTCGCCTACGAAGAGGACGCCGCCGCCGACGTCGATCTGACCGTGGCCGGATTCGAACACGGTGGCCTTATCGACGTACACGGCGCGGCCGAAGGTCGCCCCTTCCAGGATGACGAGCTTGCCGCCATGGTGGCCCTCGCCTGGCCGGCGCTGCGCCACCTCCATTCCCTCCAGCGCGCCGCCGTGACCGCATGACGTGGCTTCTCGCAACGCGCAGCCGAGGCAAGCGGCGGGAGTGGGCCGCCCTCTGGCCGGAACCGCTCCTCGATCTTGCCACCCTGGGGGTGCCTCGAGACCCCTTCGAGGACGAGCTCGAACGCGGCAGCACCTTCCTGGCCAACGCCCGCGCCAAGGCCCGCTACTTCGCCGCCCGAACGGGACACCCAACCCTCGCCGAAGACTCCGGCCTTTGCGTGCTCGCCCTCGGCGGCGCACCGGGGCCCGACGCCAAACTTTTCGCCGGTGAGACCGGCGTCGACGGGGCGGAGGCCGAGGCGGCCAACCGCGCCTGGCTGCTTTGGGTGCTCGGCGATCTCCCGTTCGAGGCCCGCGAAGCCTTCTACCACTGCACGCTCGTGGCCCGCGATCCCGACGGTCGGGAAATCGTCGCCGAAGGGCGCACCTGGGGCCGCATCCTTCTGGCTCCGCGTGGCCACGGCGGCTTCGGCTACGATCCCTTGTTCTGGTCGGAAGACCTTGGATGCACCTTCGCGGAAGCCTCCCTCGAGGCGAAAAACGCCGTCAGTCACCGCGCTCGCGCCGTCCGGGCGCTCCGGCGCGCCCTAGCCCGCCACGTTGACACGTCGAGCCCCGCCCCCTGACATTTCCTGCGTCCGGGGCGTAGCGCAGTCCGGTAGCGCGCCTGCTTTGGGAGCAGGAGGTCGTCCGTTCGAATCGGACCGCCCCGACTTCGGGCGCCAGTAGCTCAGGTGGATAGAGCAACGGCCTTCTAAGCCGTGGGTCCGAGGTTCGAGTCCTCGCTGGCGCATCCGGTGCAGGGCTTGCCAGCCGGTTGCTTCGATCGTATTCTTCACGGTTGCCGGCGCGAACGGCGCCGGCTGCGGTGGTGGGCGTAGCTCAGCTGGTTAGAGCGCCAGGTTGTGGCCCTGGAGGTCGCCGGTTCGAATCCGGTCGCTCACCCTGGCGGCGGAGCCGATCCCGAGATTCGAGGGGCTTGACAGCTCGAGCCGCTACGAGTAAATAGTCTGTCTGCCTTCGCGGTCGAAGGCACCCCACTGCGGGGGTCGCGCTCCGCGGTGGGCATTGACAAGTCGGGTGGAGAGAGCGTGTGCGAGCGGCCCCCAATTCGGGCGCCGAGGCGTCGCGTCCTCGGCGGTCCACGGGGGAATCGAACGCGATCCGGACATCGTTGAGCCAGTGGAGGGTTTGATCCTGGCTCAGGACGAACGCTGGCGGCGTGCCTAACACATGCAAGTCGTACGGGCCTGTGCCTTCGGGTGCAGGTCAGTGGCGGACGGG